>Ga0209475_10000045_pt1 | contig 480388 bp, 454 predicted proteins | sample tdDd471_FD_187128 | JGI IMG/M metagenome (GOLD analysis project Ga0209475, IMG submission 187128) | Marine sediment microbial communities from the Atlantic coast under amendment with organic carbon and nitrate - tdDd47.1 (SPAdes)... | ecosystem: Environmental > Aquatic > Marine > Coastal >... | reverse complement strand
GACCGAAAGGTCTGACCCACTCAAGTCAACAAGCAACAAGAAGCCGGGCCGCCGCCGGACCCTGATGACGACGGGCGAAAGCCCTATCCCACGACGGTCGCAACGACGGCAGGGGGACCTTGGCGGCTACCTCGGTCCCCCGTCCGGCCACCCAATATAACAGCACGTCAAACAGACAATCCCCCGGCTTGTCCGGGGGACCTCGTCCACCCGGTCGATGGGGATGGCCGGGCTGGAGGGAAAACGAGGCCGAGGCGCGTCGGAACTCGGATAGACGCCCGACCTTAGTGCGCCTGGTCCGGCGTCATCTTGAGCTGGTAGCGCGTGCCGTCAAAGCCCTCGAACGCCTCGGCGATTTGCGGGTGCTCGACCGGGCCGTTCTCGGCGTCGGGCAGGAGATTGCCTTCCGAGACATAGGCGCCGTAATAGCTTTCATCATTCTCGGCCAGCAGATGGTAGAAGGGCTGGTCCTTGGACGGACGGACATTTTCGGGAATGGACTCGTACCATTCCTCGGTATTGGCGAACTCGGGATCGACATCGACCACCACCCCCCGGAACGGGAAGAGCCGGTGGCGAACCACATCGCCCAGTCCGAATTTGGCGTCGCGAATGATCATGACATCTTACTCTGGCACACACTCTGGCATATTCGAACGCGCGCGGACCATCCTCGCGCGCCGGGACCCTATCTAGGGTGTTTCTTGCAATAAGCTACGGCCTGCACTGCCAGACGTCACGCATCCTTGCAGGTCAATCACTTCCTTGTATTCTGCAACCAACAGGAAAACAGCCCGATTCGAGCCGCGCCTCCCGAACCCGGATGTGGCGCGCCGGTCGGCAAGAGGTAAATCATGGCGGAGCCATCGTCCCGGTCTGATCCGGGCAGTGATGACGCCGCACGCAAGCGGAGAGGGCGCAAACGCGCACCCGCTCCCGTGTACGGCGCGATCGATCTGGGAACCAATAATTGCCGCATGCTGCTGGCCCAACGGTCCGGCAGCAGCTTTCATGTCGTCGACGCGTTCTCGCGCGTTGTGCGGCTGGGCGAGGGGATTACCGGGTCGGGGGCGCTGTCGCAGGGTGCCATGGACCGGGCCGTCGAGGCGCTCAAGGTCTGTGCCGACAAGATCCGCCGCCAGAACGTCGTCAAGCACCGCTCCATCGCCACACAAGCCTGCCGCATGGCGGACAATGGTGCCGAATTCCTCGACCGCGTCGAGCGCGAGACCGGGCTGACCTTCGACCTCATCTCTGCGGAAGAGGAAGCGCGTCTGGCCGTACATGGCTGCGTCGACCTGCTCGATGAAGAGCGCGACGCAGCGCTGGTGATCGATATCGGTGGCGGTTCGACCGAGCTGTCCTGGGTCGACCTGGCCGAATGGCGCCGCCGTGGTGGCCGCGGGTCAGGCGGGCGTCCGCCGATGAAGTCCTGGACCTCGACGCCTGTTGGCGTGGTCACCCTGTCGGAGCGCTTTCCCGAACGCGAGGACCGGGCCGACTGGTATCAGGAGATGAAGACCTATGCCCGCGACCTGATGAAGACCCCGCGCGGCGCCAAGGCCATGCGGCCGATCTTCAATGAGGGCCGCGCCCATCTGGTCGGCACGTCGGGAACCGTCACCTCGATGGCCGGCGTGCATCTGCGCCTGCCGCGCTATGACCGGTCCAAGGTGGACGGGTTGTGGATGAGTGGCGAGGAGGCGCTCGATGCCTGCAAGCGCTTGCGGGAACTGGATTTTCACGGTCGCTCGCAAGAGCCGACCATCGGCGCCGACCGGGCCGAGCTGGTGCTGGCGGGCTGTGCGATCTATGAGGCCGTAGCCGAGATGTGGCCGGCCGACCGGTTGCGGGTCGGTGACCGGGGCTTGCGCGAAGGCATGTTGCTCAATCTGATGCGAAAGTCCAAGAAGCGCAGGCGTCGCCGCAAGAAGGCGGGCGATGCAGCGCCGGACGTGACAGGATCAGACGCATGAGCGACGACGATCAAAAACCCGAAGACGACACGCCGGACGGCGAGGGGTCTGACACCAACCAGCCCGACAGCGAAACGCCGGCGGCTGGCGAGGGCGCGCCGGACCAAGCCGGCCTGCCCGGTTGGGGCAGCAGCGACAAGCGTCGCAAGCGCCGGTCCGGTCCGATGAAGAAGGGCGGCGACGCCCGTGCTGCCAAGCAGATGTTCGAGCGCGTGAAAACCGCACGCGGGCGCAAGTCGTCCTCGACCCGCTGGCTGCAGCGCCAACTCAATGATCCCTATGTGAAAAAAGCCCAGATGGAGGGCTATCGTTCGCGCGCGGCTTACAAGCTGTTGCAGCTGGACGAGCGTTTCAAACTGCTCAAGCCGGGCATGCGCGTGGTCGATCTCGGCTCGGCGCCGGGCGGCTGGGTGCAGGTGGCGCTGAAGTCCGGGGCTTCGGAAGTGGTCGGCATTGACCTCTTGGAAATGGAAGCCATCGCCGGTGCGACCTTGCTGGAAAAGGATTTCACCGACGACGACGCCCCGCATCTGGTGAAGGCGGAAATGGGCGGCGCCGCCGATGCTGTTATCTCCGACCTGGCGCCCTGGACCACCGGCCACAAGACCACCGACCATTTGCGCATCGTCGCCCTGGCCGAACTCGCCGCCCATTTCGCGGTCGAAACCCTCAAGCCCGGTGGCTTCTTCATCGCCAAGGTTTTCCAGGGGGGATCCGACAGTGAGCTGCTCAACTTCCTCAAAGCCAGTTTCGAGAAAGTCCGCCACTTCAAGCCCGACGCCAGCCGCTCGGAAAGCGCCGAGACGTTTGTTGTCGCGATGGGGTTCAAGGGGTAGGGGTTCAGGTGTCGGCCTCCCACGCGCGTTGAAGTGATGTTGGTATCCGGTTGGCGGTCAATTCGTCCCAGATCCTGACCACAACGCCGTGACTGCTCTCGTCATGGACTTCCAGCAGCACAGCATTGTTCGGTTCTTCGGCGAGAATCCGATCAAGCACCGCCATGAGCCGATCGATGTCGATTCGGTCGCGATCGACGAATACCTGATTGTCGCCGTCGATCTGAACAAGGATTGGTATTGGGCAATCACATATGGCGCCGGTCGCATCCGGCTGGCGCCAATCGATGCCCTCTTCCGTTGGGAAAGTCATGGAGACGATGAAGAAGATGAGCAGGATGAAGGCGATATCCAGCATCGCGGTCATATTGACCCCTGCCTGATCGTCGCGCTTGCGAAAGCGTCTACGCATGTGGGCCTCCCCATTGGCCGATGGAACGCGCCAGCCTCACCCGGCGCACTGTCAGTGCAGCCGTGCCGCAGGGCAAGAGCGGGGAGGCGGCAAGGTCATTTGCGGGCCAAAATGGGGCCGCGTGGCGGGCGCGGGGTCGCCGCAGCTTGCCCGACACTCGCATGGTGCCTAGCGTGACCAAATGGATACAAAACTGGACAGTTCGACCCTGCAGCGCCTTTCAGATGGCATCTGGACCGCGTCCGGCGACGTCGTCACAGCCGCAGCGGGATTTCACTATCCAACCCGGATGATCGTTATCCGCCTCGATGACGACCGGCTCTGGGTGTGGTCGCCCGTGGCGCTGAACGAAGCCCGCAAGCGCGAGATCGACGCGCTCGGCCTGGTCGCCCATATCGTGGCGCCCAACAGCCTGCACCATCTCGCCCTGGCCGACTGGCAGTCCGCCTATCCAACCGCCCGCCTGCACGGCGCGCCGGGCATGGCGGCCCAACTCCAGGATCTGAAATTCGACACTGAGCTGACCGACAGCGCCGATCCGGCCTGGGGAGGCGAGATCGACCAGGTCGTCGTGCGCGGCAATGCGATCACCACCGAGGTCGTCTTCTTCCATCGGGCCAGCGGCACGGTGATCTTCACCGACCTGATCCAGCACCTGCCGGACGACTGGTATTCCGGCTGGCGGCGCTGGGTCGCGCGCTGGGACCGGATGACCGGCCCCGAACCCGCCGTCCCGCGCAAATTCCGTCTCGCCTTTCGTGACCGGAAGCTGGCGCGCGCAGCCATCGACCGCATTCTCGCCTGGCCGGTCACAAACGTGCTGTTTGCGCATGGAGAGCCGGTGCGGGACGATGCGCTCGCGTTTCTCAAGCGGGCCTTTGCCTGGTTGCGTTAGGGCGAGTTGGACGTTTTGAAGACAGGCGCCGCAGCGCGCGGGTCGACCCATTCTTTTCTTGCAGAGATTTCGCCGCAGTGAGTTCGCGCCGTCAAGGCGCATGCCCGCTTCGCGGCGCCGAAGGCGGCCTTGACGGCGCGAACTCACTGCGGCCTGCTGGCTGGCAAGCAAAGTATGGCGAGGCCTGCGCCGTGCGCGTTTGGTGAAGTTAGGTGTTCGGGTTCGCCCCATGAATGCGTATTCGGGCCCCCACACCACGACATTTCCGCGACATCCCGCACAGCTCCCTTGCCACGCGCTCGAATCCGGCTTATTGCCGCGCCGCAAGCAGCAATGAGGAGTCTCCCATGGAGATTCGTGAAGGTCTCACCTTCGATGATGTGCTCTTGCAACCGGGCCCGTCCGAAGTTCTTCCCGCCGATGCCAATGTCGCGACGCGCGTGGCCAGCGATGTTTCGCTGAAGATTCCCATGCTCGCCGCCGCCATGGACACCGTGTCCGAGAGCGGCATGGCGATCGCCATGGCCCAGGCTGGCGGGCTTGCCGTCATCCACCGCAATCTGACCATTGCAGAACAGGCCGAGGAAGTTCGGCGGGTGAAGCGTTATGAGAGCGGCATGGTGGTCAATCCGGTGACGATCTCGCCGGATGCGACGCTCGCCGATCTGCGCGCCCTGATCGCCCAGCATCGCATTTCCGGCATTCCCGTCGTCGAAGGCGCCACGCCGTCGCGCCCGGGCAAGCTGGTCGGCATCATCACCAATCGCGATGTCCGTTTCGCCGATGACCCCAATGAGAAAGTCGGCAATCTGATGACCCGCGACGTGGTCACGGTGAAGGTCGGTGCCTCCCAGGACGAAGCCCGCGCCAAGCTGCACAAGCACCGTATCGAGCGCCTGTTGGTCGTCGATGACAGCGATCGCTGTATCGGCCTGATCACGGTCAAGGACATGGAGAAGGCGCAAGCCTTCCCCAATGCTGCCAAGGACGCCCAGGGCGCGCTGCGTTGTGCTGCGGCGACCACGGTCGGGGATAGTGGTTTCGAGCGCGCCGAGGCGCTGATCGATGCCGGGGTCGACGTGATCGTGATCGACACGGCCCACGGCCAGAGCCAGTCGGTTCTCGACCAGGTCACCCGGGTCAAGAAATCCTCCAGCCTGGCCCGTGTCGTGGCCGGCAATGTCGCGACCTATGACGGCGCCAAGGCGTTGATCGAGGCGGGGGCGGACTGCGTGAAAGTCGGGATCGGGCCAGGCTCGATCTGCACGACGCGGATTGTCGCCGGTGTCGGTGTACCGCAGCTGACCGCGATCATGGATGCGCGCCGCGCCGCTGAGGGTACCGATTCCTGCATCATCGCCGATGGCGGTATCAAGTTTTCCGGTGACATGGCCAAGGCGATCGCCGCCGGGGCCGATTGCGTGATGGTCGGCTCGCTTTTGGCCGGGACCGAAGAAGCACCGGGCGAGGTCTTCCTCTACCAGGGCCGCTCCTACAAATCCTATCGCGGCATGGGGTCGCTGGGTGCCATGGCGGCGGGGTCTGCCGACCGCTATTTCCAGAAGGACACGGAGCGCATGAAGCTGGTGCCTGAGGGGATTGAAGGCCAGGTGCCCTACAAGGGCCCGGTCGGTCCGATCCTGCACCAGATGGTCGGCGGTCTGCGCGCGGCGATGGGCTATACCGGCTCGAAGACGATTGCTGACCTGCACCAGCGGGCGCAATTCGTGCGCATCACCAATGCCGGTCTGCGCGAAAGCCATGTCCACGACGTCAAGATCACCCGCGAAGCGCCGAATTATCCGACCACCAGCTGATGATCCAATCGGGCAGGGCAAGCCGCCATCTTTGCATGGAGGTCATGCCTGGGCAGTGATTGCCGGGCGGCGGCGGCGTGGCTACCCCGCTTTCACCCATTCGTTTCAAGGAGAAGCCTGATGTCTGATGCTTTGATCCACCCGCTGCTGGTACAAGTCGCCCTGACCTTCGTGCTGTTGTTTGCCACCGCATTCTTGCGCACGGGTTCGATTGCCGCCGGCAAGGTCAAACCGGCTGACATCATGCTCGGACAAATGGCCTGGCCGAAAAAGGTCCAGCAGGTCTCCAATGCGTTTCACAACCAGTTGGAAACGCCGATCCTGTTTTTTGTCGGTGTAGTTTTGGCGATTGTGCTGGAGGTCGGCGGGCCGGTCCTGCTGGCCCTGGCCTGGGTCTGGGCTGGTTTGCGCATCGTCCATGCCTTCATTCACACGACCAGCAATCATCTGCGCTGGCGCTTTTACTGCTTTGCCGCCGGCGTCTTCGTCCTGCTGGCTTTCTGGGTCACCCTGACCATCGGGATCGTGACGCGATGAGGCAGGACCAACCGATGATCGAGACCGGCCAGGACATCCTCTTCCTGCTCACGGGCGCCTGGGATGATGCCGATGGCGGTCCCTGGCTGTGCGCCGATTGCTGCACGATGGAAGGCGCCATCAAGGTCAATCCGCATTGGGCTGACGCCATCACCCTGGTGCGGGTCGACTATGCCCGTCCGCGTGCGGAGATCATCGCGCTGCTGGACACCGACAATCAAAATGCCCCGACCCTGATCCTGGCCGAGGATACGGTCGCCCATATCGAGCCGGAGGCGGTGGTGAATGGCCGCCGCATCTATACCGACCCCAAGGCCATCTGCCGCCAGTTGGCGGCGTGCCATACCGGCGCCCAGCCGAAATAAACCTGCGCCATCCCGGCGCCCCTACAAGACGGATATCCGACATGAGAGACGGCGCTCGCATTGCTGCAGCCATCGAAATCCTTGAAACGCTCCAGACCCAGCACCAGCCGGTGAAAGACGCCGTGCGCGATTGGGGCAAGGCGCACCGCTTTGCCGGCTCGGGCGATCGTGCCTGGATCGGCGGGCTGGTGCTCGACGCGCTGCGTCACCAGTCCTCGACCGCTTATGCCATGGAAGGCGACGCGCCCCGCACCCTGGCCATCGGGACGGTCGGCCGGGTCTGGGGTGTCGAGGCCGACGCCATCGACGCCATGTTTGAGGGCGATGACCACGCGCCGGAAAAGCTGACCGATGCCGAGCGAGAGGGCCTGGCGCGGGACATTTCCGATGCGCCGCTCCATATCCGTGGTGACGTGCCGGAATGGCTGGAAGAAAGCTTGGTCCGGGCCTTTGGCGAGGCCGCCGCCGAAGAGGGCCGCAAGCTCTCTTCGCGGGCCCCGGTTGATCTCAGGGTGAATGAAGCCAAGGTCGATTTTGATCGTGCTTTCAAAGAGGTATCGTCGAAACTGAAAGCGGCTGAAAATAGCCCCTTGGTGCGCTCAGGTATTCGCATCCCGCAGCGTGACCCGCGTGGCAAGTCAGCCGCTGCCGAGAGCATTCCCGCCTATGGCAAGGGCTGGGTCGAGGTGCAGGATATCGGTTCCCAGCTGGCGGCCCTGGCCTCGGGCGCCCGTGCCGGCGAGCAGATACTGGATTATTGCGCCGGTGCCGGTGGCAAGACGCTGGCCCTCTCGGCCCTCTTGCACAATACCGGACAGGTCCACGCCTGGGACATTGACTGGCGCCGCCTGCGCGCCATCTGGCCGCGCCTCAAACGCGCCGATGTGCGCAATGTCCAGGTCCATGATGATAGCGAAGACAAGGCCTTGGGCGAATTTGTTGAGAAAATGGATGTCGTTTTCTGCGACGCCCCCTGCACCGGAACCGGCACCTGGCGCCGCCGTCCGGACGCCAAATGGCGCCTCAAGCCGGCCGCCCTCGAGTGTCGCATGAAAGAGCAGGACATCGTGCTGGAACGCGCCCATCGCTATGTGAAGCCGGGCGGCCGTCTGGTCTACATCACCTGCTCGGTCCTGCCGGAAGAAAACGGTGACCGAGTCAATGCTTTCCTCGACAAGGTCGAGGGCTTCAAACCGGTGCCGGTGATGGACGCGCTGATCCAGTCCGGCGGTCTGGGCGACGGCGCCGAAGCGCTGCTCGATTCCTGCATCACCGAACACGGCGCCCTCCAGCTCTCGCCGGGACGAACCGATACGGACGGGTTCTACATCTGCGTGATGGAGCGCACGGACGTCTGAGCGCGTCATGGGCTAGCTTTTGGCATGCCCATCGTCTCCGTCTTCTTCGGCATCACGATCCGGATGTATTTCGGCGATCACCCGCCGCCGCACATACATGCGGCCTATCAGGGACAGGCGGCCCTGATCTCCATCGAGACCGGCAAGGTGTTGCGCGGCAGCTTGCGGTCGCGCGCTGCGATTGGTGCAGGAGTGGATCATGATACATCGCTCGCGTATTCTCGCGAATTGGGAGCGCTGTGAAGCGCTGGAACCCTTGGAGCGCATTCCGGGACTGGATGATGAGTAGGCCGTTGTTGACAATCCGATCTGTCGAGGTCGCGGGCGCGACCCGCCTGGCACTGGTCTTCTCCGACGGCGCACGCGGCGAGATCGACCTGTCGCGCGAGATCAAGGCTGCGACAGGCATGACCGCGCCCCTGTCGGATCCGTCCTATTTCGCGCGCGTCTTCCTGGAGGAAGGGGCGCCAACCTGGCCGAATGGTTTCGATCTGGCGCCCTGGGCGCTCTATGACCGCTTGCAGGCGAGCGGTGAACTGGACGTCACGCGAAGCGTGGGCTGACGTATTCACTGGACCGCTACGCCCGGATCCGCCTCCGTCCAGGCTTGGCGCTGCCCGCCCGATGGCCCAACTCGTTCAGCCTTTGCCGCGTCGGCGCCGTGACTTGCCCGTCCAGTCCGGCACTCGCGCTGGCCGCGGCTTCGTGACTTTTGGGTTGCTGCCCACCTCTGGCCGTTGGATGCTAAATCCGGGTGTCGCAAGGAACGGGGTGCCGGGTCATGGTTGAACTGGCCAGCTATTTGACGGTGATGATCCTGGTCTGCGGCTTGTATACCGGCCTGTACTGGCGGCATCGGGTAGACCGGAGCCGCCGCCATCCGGGGTATCGGTTCGTCGAAGCTTTCCCGATCCCGGTTTCGGTGGGCTTTTTGTTGCTCAATAGCGTCCTCCTCAATGTTGTCATTGGTCCGGCTGGGGTGAAGAGCCAGGAGGAGTTCGCTGCGGGCCTTGCCATTCTGGCACTGGGCTTTTTGCTGACGGGCGCTCTGCTCTATCTGACCCGGTCAGAGATCCGGTGGTCGGATGACATCCTCGCGGCGCGGCGCTGGCCCGGCGCGGACATCCAGCTGGTCTGGAACGATATCCGGCAGGCGGGTATCTCCGAGATATTCATGCGCGTGTGGGTCACCGATGCCCAAGGACGAACACTCGTGATCGGCAAGGCGACAAGAACCTCACGCCTCGCGGACGAAATGGCGGCGCGCTTGGGCGAGCGCTTCATCGGCATCCGAAAGCCGCAGCCTGCGCCAGCGGAATAGTCGGCATACTCACCCTCCGACATCCTGCATCAGCAACATCTCGCGCACCTTGAACTCGCGGTCGGATGCAAAGCCGCATTCCACAGTTCCTTGGCGCGGATTGCGCCAGGTGCCGAACACCATGTCCCACAGCGGAAGACCGTAATTCGAGCGGTGACTGTCTCGCTCATGGTGGAGGCGGTGCATTTCCGGGCGCTGCAGGATGAAGCCGAGCCACCAGGGCGTTGTCTGGTCGGCATGGGCGATCAGGTTGAAGATCGAGACATAGGCAAGCACGAGGGCGGCTGTGAGCGGGCTGGCGCCGAATATCCAATACGCGACCACGGCGTTGAGCAGGGTGGCGAGGAAGCTGTCGATCGGGTGGACGTAGAAGGCCGTCAGCGCCTCGATCCGTGACGGGCTGTGATGGAGCTGGTGGACACAGCGCCAGAGCGTGTCGGAGGCATGAGTAAGGCGGTGCCAGCCATAGGCCAGCAGGCTGGCGGCGAGGAAGACAATCAGGCTCTGGACCAGCACCGGGACGCTGTCAGGCAGGGGAATAAGCGCATGGCGTCCGATCCAGCCACTGAACAACCAGCCGGCGGCGAGGACGACAGCCAGGTTGGCGAGGTTGAGGCTGCCCGCGAAAATCCGCCAGCGCTTGTCACAGGTCGCGCCGGACGCCGGCGCGATGACCTCGCGGGTGAAGATCAGCGTGAACAGGGCGGCGGTGAACAGATAGACCAGCATGCCGGCACTCTGTCCCGCGCCCGGATTGGCGGCAAGCGGCGTTGTGGTCGCAGTCTGCGTTCGGTGTCCACCCGTTCACCGTGCGCCAATGCGCCGCCGTTTGGTACCGGTCGGCTGCGCCCCATATCCCAGCTCGTTCAGCCTCTGCCGGGTCGCGGCGTTGACCTGCCCGTCCAGTCCCGCGCCCGCGCCGACCCGGCGCCGGGTCAGGGGCTGGTTGATGAGGGGGGCGCTGTCATGCTCCAGGCCGTGCAGCTCGATACTCCGTGTCGCATAGTGCAGCTGGGCGGGCTCGAATTTCAGGCCGAGGAAGCGCATCAGATCGGTAATCGTGGCCTTGGGCCGGGTCGCCAGATCTTCATAGCGGATCCGGATGATGCGACTGGCGAGGCTGCGTTCGGCGGCGAGGCCGATACCGGTCAGGTCGGTCCAGTATTTCAGCGCCGCGCCCGGATCGCTGACATGGGGGAAGGGGCGCCCTTGCGGGTCGCGCCAATTGCGGGCGAGCAGGGAATTTGCGACGTCGCGACCATCACGCACGAGATGGATGAAACGGGCCTGCGGAAGGAGCCGTCCCAGTGGATCAAAGGCCGCCACATTGAGCGAGGTCTTTTCGACCAGCACCTTGACGGGCGGTTGATCCAGCGGGGCACCGATCATGCCGGTCAGCAGGTCGGCCATGGTGCGGCGCATGTCCTCGGCGCCCAGATCGAAATCCTGCGCGTGCAGGGGGCCCAGCTCGCGGGCAAAATTCTGCCATTGCATGGCGATCGAAGGCGGCAGGCCTGTGTCCGGGCCGCAATGGACATGGCGGTGGGGTTCCAGCAGACGGCGCAGCAGGGTCAGGCCGGAGCGCGGGCAGCCGCCGGCAAAGACCAGGCCTTCGCCATCGCTGCGTCCGGGCTCGCCCTCGCTGTCAGACATAGCCAAGCTGTTCCAGATGGCTGCCAGCGACACGCATGACGGTGGCCAGCTGGGTATCGTCTAGATCGGTCTGCCAGCGATCAATGGCCCGCCGGTCCACCGGACGGGAGACACGGTCGGCACTGGACTCCGCAATGCCCTGACGGCCGTCGAAGGCGTCTGCATGATCGAGCGCGCGGGCCTTGGCGTCATCGTCCTCGCCCAGCGCATCGAACAGGCGGGAGATCGTGCCGGCGGTGTCAGCCACCAGGTCCTCATAGCGCAGCTCGAAATAATTCGGGTCCGCCTGCATGCGCCAGCCGGCCTCGACACTGGCGCACCACAGCTGCGCCGCGGCTTCGGCGTCGCGGGTGATGGCCATCGGCTGACCGGTCCTTGCGTCGGTCCAGTCCATTGACAGCAGGGAGGCGACCACGTCGCGCCCGTCGCGGACGATGCTGATCAGCGGGCTGTTCGGGAAGATCTGCCGCAGGCGATGGAAGTGAAGGATGTTGGCGGGCGTCTTTTCGGCCACCCGTGCCCCGGTCCGGGCGTGAAGCGGCGCCAAAAGCTTGTCGATGGCACGCGCGAACTGGTCATTCACAGCCTGGCGGTCGAGACCATAGCCGCGCTCCAGTACGTCCGACTGTCCCGCTTCGATCTGTTCGGCCAGATGGCACAGGGCCGGGATGACCCGCATCTCCGGTCCGCAGACGATATTGCGGCTGGCATTGACCATGGCGCGCAGCAATGTCGTGCCGGATCGAGGCGCGCCGCCGATGAAGATGGGAGATTTGCCGACGGCGTACTGCATCACTGATCCGGAACAAGGCTTCCATCACAGGTATCAGGCCGGTTCGATCTCTATAAGTTACATTAAATCAATCAATTACGGAAATTTAATTTGCTGGAGACCAAGGGCTGGAAACGGGCGTCAGGGCCGGTTATCCGGCTGCCGGTCGCCGAAATACCGGCGGATCAGCGACTTGCCCGCGGTCAGCTGGGGGGTCTCGACAAAGCGGTGGACCAATAGGCCCAGTGCAGCGCTGGCAGTCAGCCCGGTCGCGAACAGGACCAGGGTGGCGATCAGCCCCTCTGGCATGATGGCGGCGAGGAAGCGGGCCAGAACACCAATCACCAGCAAGTGTCCCAGATAGATGGCGTAGGACCAGTCGCCGATCGACGCGGCGAGGCTCGGCCACCGTGGCTGCCAGGCCAGGATCGTCCAGACCAGCCCGACGGCCATGACCGAAAAGGCGGCAACCCGGATATCGGCGTCTGCCAGCCCGTCCAGGCCATGCCGGAAGGTCCAGGCAAGTGCCAGGCATGTGCCAATGGTCAGGACGATCAATGCAGGCCACCGCGATCGGGGCAGCTGGTCCCGGAACTCCGCCAGCACGATGCCGGCGAGGAATTGCAGGTTGAACCCGCTCAGGACCAGGGCGCTCCAGGCAGGGCCTGTATCGATCAGTCCGGTCATGGCCAGCACCGTCAGGACAGCCCATAGCGCGGCGACGGCGCGGCGCCAGCGCGATGGCAGGAACAGGACCAGCCCGTAAACGAGGTAGAAGTAGAGTTCGTGCGTCAGGGTCCAGCCCACGAGGAGCAGCGGTGGTTGCCCTGTCGGCAGCAGGGTGAGGCTTGCCAGCCAGTCCAGGTCATCGAGATCGCGTGTCAGGGCCTCGCCGAACATCAGGTAGCCGAGCACTGAGAGGCCGGTGAACAGCCAGTAGAGCGGAAAAATCCGGTTCAGCCGCTTCAGCGCATAGCCCGGGCTGGGCTTGGTCGCCGTGCGGTAGAGCGTATGGATGATGAAGCCGGAGATGACGAAGAAGATGTCGACGCCTGCATAGCCGAGATAACCGACCGGGCCCAGCAGGTCGGTCCCCAAAAAGCGCATCCCGGCCTGATGCAGGTGGCCGATCACGACCATCAGCACGGCGATGGCCCGCAGATACTGCAATTCGACAATCTCGGCGCGGGGGCGGGCGGTCGGCATCAACTCTCCGGTGGATACTGCCGACCAATTTGGGGCCGACGAATGAATGCCAAGAGTGACCTGCCGCCACGGCTCGAGCCAAGTCTGATGATCAGCTGCGGGTGAAGATCAGCGAGAATGTCACCGGCACGACCGGTGTGATCGATGGCAGGCCGGCCAGATCCTGCAGGGTCAACAGACCATCAGCGAGGTCATGGTCGGCGGCGTGGATGAGCACGGGCGCCCGGCTTTCGACGAGCACGGCCTGGTCATCGATGCCTGTGACCATTACCTCGGCTTCGATAGCCACGGCGACGCCATGCAGGTCTAAGGTTGCGGGTAGCGTGATGGCGCGGCGTTCGCCGGTGCCAAGGTCTGCCAGCGCGGCAAGGTCGAGCGTGGTGGTCACGCGGGCGTCGGCAAACCGCCCGGTTTCGAACAGGTGTTCGCGCATCCGCTCATTGCGGATGTCGATGCCGGTCTCCACCGTCGCCAGGTCGATGACCAGTTCAGCGCGGCCATCGGGCATGACCGACCCGGTGAAGCCGGAAAACCTGTGCGCCTCGGCGATGTCGCCGGATTTGATGGAGACGAAGGCGAGGGACGACTGGTCTGCATCCAGTCGCCATGGGCTGGCGGTGTCAGCCTGCGCGCACGACGCGGCGAGGCTGGCGATAAGGGCTGTCAGGGCAAGACGCATGGCGAAGCTCCACGGATTGGCTGGCCCCCAGACTTGCGCGCTGGACGGGTTGTGGACAAGCCTGACGTGATGATTTTCCGGCAAATCCGGCCAAAGCGCAGGTCAGGCGAGGCGCGGGACTGGTCAAGCGCGCTGACTCGCGCTATCGGGCCACATGCTGACAGATGTTTCTGCCATCTCCCTACAATCTGACCTCCGGGACACCTGCGCGCGCGGGTGCGAACGCCCATGACCGATCAACACGACAAACTCCTCATCATCGATTTTGGCAGCCAGGTGACCCAGCTCATCGCCCGCCGTGTCCGCGAGAGCGGGGTGTTTTGCGAAATTCATCCCTATAACCGCGCCGACAAGGCCTTCATCGATGCCTATGACCCCAAGGCGATCATCCTGTCGGGCTCGCCGCATTCCACCCATTGGGACAATTCCCCGCGCGCCGACGCCTCGGTCTTCACGCGCGGTATTCCGGTTCTGGGGATCTGCTATGGCGAGCAGACCATGTGCGCCCAGCTGGGCGGCCGGGTCGAGGCCTCCGAGGAGCGTGAGTTTGGCCGTGCCGATATCACCCTCACCGAGGACAGTCCGCTATTCGCCGGCTTCGGTCCGGTCGGCCACGAAGAACGCGTCTGGATGAGCCATGGCGACCGCGTCGCGGCGCTGCCCGAGGGCTTCAAGGTCATCGCGACTTCGGGCAATGCGCCCTTTGCCGCCATCGCCGACGAGAGCCGTCATTTCTACGGCGTTCAGTTCCACCCGGAGGTGGTGCACACGCCGCGCGGTGCGGCCCTCTTGCATAATTTCACCCACCAGATCGCCGGTCTCACCGGCGACTGGTCGATGGCCAATTTCAAGGATGAGGCGATTGCCAAGATCCGCGAACAGGTTGGCGACAAGCGCGTGCTGTGCGGCCTGTCCGGCGGCGTCGACAGCTCGGTCGCGGCGGTGCTGCTGCACGAGGCGATTGGTGACCAGCTGGTCTGTGTCTTCGTCGATACCGGCCTGATGCGCCAGGGCGAGGCCGACGAGGTCGTCACCCTGTTCCGCGAGCACTACAATATCCCGCTCGTCCATGCCGAGGCCGAGAATCTGTTCCTCACCGCACTCGAGGGCGTCGATGACCCGGAGAAGAAGCGCAAGATTATCGGCAGCCTGTTCATCGATGTCTTCGACGAGAAGGCCAAGGAGGCCGGCGGCGCCGATTTCCTCGCCCAGGGCACGCTCTATCCCGATGTCATCGAAAGCGTCAGCTTTGATGGCGGCCCCTCGGTCACCATCAAGTCGCACCATAATGTTGGTGGCCTGCCGGCGCGCATGAAGATGAAGCTGGTCGAGCCGCTGCGCGAGCTGTTCAAGGACGAAGTCCGCGCCCTGGGCCGTGAGCTCGGCCTGCCGGACGCCTTTGTCGGCCGTCACCCCTTCCCGGGACCGGGCCTCGCCATCCGCATTCCCGGTGCCGTCTCCAAGGAAAAGGCCGACATCCTGCGCAAGGCCGATGCGATCTATATCGAGGAGATCAAGAAGGCCGGTCTCTATGACGAGATCTGGCAGGCCTTCTCGGTCCTGCTGCCGGTCAACACGGTCGGCGTCATGGGCGATGAACGCACCTACGACGCCGTCCTCGCCCTGCGCGCTGTGACCAGCGTCGACGGCATGACGGCGGACTACTACCCCTATGAGCACGACTTCCTCGGCCGTGTTGCCACGCGGATCATCAATGAAGTGCGCGGCGTGAACCGGGTCGTTTATGATGTGACCAGCAAACCGCCGGGGACGATTGAGTGGGAGTAGGGGCGAGCACGCCTCCTTCGGGATGAACGGCTTCCGTGCGCCGCGCGCCCGGTCTCAATGCCCTTCGCCAGCCTCGCATTCACACACACCATTTTTCCCGGGCGAAGACCCGGGACCAACCGAACCGGCCTTGTAACGCTGAGTCTCCCGTAAGCCCCGGATAGCGCTGACGTGCTTCCGGGGAAAATGGTGATTGAATTTCGGGAGTGCGGGAGTCCCTGCGCGCCGGGCTTGGGGAATTGAAGACGCACACCTTCAACCGAATTACCTTGCAAAAGACACAATCGCCCCCCATATAGCGCTTACTCGATCTTGAATGCCGAATCTTCTGGGGGCGATCTGTCGCCCCGCTGACGCTCTTCCTTTCAAATTTCGACACACGGGTACTTTCCGGCACGCGGCCGGGCAGACCCATATCTACGTGACTGATTGAAAGGAAATCGTCATGGCTACTGGTACCGTAAAATTCTTCAACACCACCAAAGGTTTTGGCTTCATTCAACCGGAAGACGGCTCCACGGACGTTTTCGTCCACATCTCTGCCGTTGAGCGTTCGGGCATGACCACGATCTCCGAAGGCCAGAAGCTGTCCTTCGAAGTCGTTCAGGACAAGCGTTCGGGCAAGAACGCTGCCGAGAACCTTCAGGCTCTCTAAGCCATACTGTCAGTCCTGGGGCCGGATTGCCGCGCCCCGGACAGGCAATCAGAAAGGCCGGGCAATCGCCCGGCCTTTTTGTTTTTCCGGCCCATTTGCCCTATTGTCAGCGCCAAGGAGACATGCCCATGAGCGAACCCGTTTACAGTGACCTTCTGAAAGTGACCCCGGTGGCCCCGAAAACGCGGGCCGAAATCACCGACACCATGGTCCGCACCAAGCTGGACAAGGAAACCGACGAGCGGCAAGCCAAGATTCGCAAGCTGCGCCAGGCCCGTCTGGCGATGGAAGCCAAGGCTGCGGCTGCCGCAACCAAACCGGCTGCGCCGAAAAAGGTGCGGGCGAAGCCGCCGAAATTCGCCAACAAGGGCTAGTCGTCCCTGACGGCCGATACGGGCTGTCACCAAAGCGCCGTCAGACTTGATCGAAGGCGGCTCTTTGCGAAGTCGAGGAAGCTGCGCAGCTTGGCCGGCAGCACGCCGCGGCCGGCATGAACAAGATGCACGGGCAGGGGTGCCGGCTCGAACTCCTCCAACAATACATGCAAAGACCCGCTCTTCACGGCGTCAGCGCATTGATAACTCAATACCCGGGTTACACCGACACCATCGCAGGCTGACCAGACCGCGGCATCGGCGCTGCTGACGGTGAGACGGGGCCGCGGCGCGCTGTCATGTGTCTGCCCGCCGGGGCCTGTGAAGGTCCAGCGGCCGGCTGGCGACAGGATGTCGAAGTGCACGCCGGGCATGCCGGGCAGGTCCTCCGGCGATTGCGGCTTTCCGTGGGCCGCCAGCAGACCCGGACTGGCCACCACGACCGTCCGAATCGATCCGACTCTTGTCGCCACCATCGAACTGTCCGGCAGGGGCCCGATCCGCACAGCCAGGTCGATATGTTCGTCCATGAGGTGAAGATTGCGGTCGGACAGCACCAGACGGACATCGATCTTGGGATAGGCGACAAGAAAGTCCCGGATCACCGGCAGGACCAGAAGGCGCCCGAAGGCTACCGGAGCGGTCAGGATCAGCTCACCACGCGGCGAATGATACTCGCCGGCCGCTGCCCGTTCTGTCTCGTCAACATCGTCCAGGATCCGCCGTGCGGCGGCGAGATAGGCGGTACCGGCGTCAGTCAGGGCGAGCTTGCGGGTGGTTCGCGTCAGCAGTTTTGTACCGAGATGGGCTTCCAGCTCTGTAACCTGACGGCTGATCGTGGCCAGGGGTATGCCGAGGGCCCGGCTGGCGCCGGAGAAGCTCCCGCTGTCGACGACCTGTACGACAATGGACATGGCTTTGAGACGGTCCATTTTTATTCCATTTATTGGAAAAGAATTTCTCGGTTATAGCTGATTATCATTTTTTGCGGAACACCCAATTCTCCCCGGCAGAACGCGATCCCGGACGGATCGCCCCAATTCCTGAAGGAGAAACCAATGTCCCGCCTGCCCATTCCCGATCTCGATTCCGCCCCCGCAGCCTCCAAGCCGATCCTGGAGGCCGTTCACAAGCAGCTCGGCGTCGTCCCGAACATGTTCCGCCTCATTGCCACCAGCCCAGCCGCACTGGAAGGCTATACCGGCAATAACGGCGCGCTCTCCAGGACGCTGGATGTCAAGACCCGCGAGCGCATCGCCCTTGCCGTGGCCCAGGTCAATGGTTGTGACTATTGCCTGTCAGCCCACACCTATCTGGGTTTGAACCTTGCCAATCTCACGCCGGAAGAGGTTGCCCGCAACCGCACCGGGCGGTCCGGCGATGCCAAGGCTGATGCCGCTGTCGGTTTCGCAGCAAAGGTGGTGCGCGAGCGAGGCCGCGTCAGCGACAGCGATATCACCGGGTTGCGCGAGGCGGGCTATACCGACGGCCAGATTGTCGAGATCGTCGCCCTGGCCGCCGAAAATGTTTTCACCAACCTGATCAACAACGTTGCCAAGACCGATATCGACTTCCCCGTCGTTACCGCGTCGCAGGCCGGCTGATCACGAGCGGGCAGGCCGTCCTGTCGGTCTGCCCGCTCCCGTTTGCTCGAAAGGACCGGAGCGGCATCATGAGCTACCGATTTCTCGACATCGCCACCACATCCAGCGTGCGGGCGGTCCGCGAAGACATGGGCAGTGCCCATGTCCGGGAACGCTTCGAAGGAGACCACGCGACCGATAGCCTGACACAGCACGAAGCAGATTTCATAGCGGCACGCGATCATTTCTACATGGCTTCTGTTTCGGAGTCGGGCTGGCCCTATGTCCAGCATCGCGGCGGACCGAGAGGATTCCTGACCGTGTTGGATGCTGCCACACTGGCATTCGCGGATTATCGCGGGAATCGCCAATACATCTCCGTCGGCAATACGCGGGCCAATGCCCGTGTGGCCCTGATCCTGATGGACTATGCCAACCGCACACGCTTGAAGGTCTTCGCCACTGTCGAGCTTCTGCCGGTTGAAGCCGAGAGCGATCTGGCCGGGCGTGTCCTCCCGCAGGGCTATCGCGCCCGCCCTGAGCGGATTGTGCTCCTGCATGTGGTGGCGTTCGACTGGAACTGTCCACAGCATATCACGCAACGCTTCACCGAGGATGAGATCATCGAGACGATGCGCGGGGTGAATGAACGCTTGTCCGGACTGGAAGACGAGAACGCCCGGCTGCGCGCGGACCTCGCGCTGGCTCGGGGCGAGGGGGCGAGCTCATGACCGATCAGACCCGGCCGCCCGTGCCACCTTTCACGACGTCGGCCGCGGCAGCGCGCAAGGTCCGTCTCGCGGAGGACGCCTGGAATTCGCGCGACCCGGAACGGGTGGCGCTGGCCTATACGACCGACAGTGAATGGCGCAATCGCGATGTTTTCCTGCGGGGGCGGGGCGAGATCATCGCCTTCCTGGCGGGCAAGTGGGAGCGGGAGCTGGATTACCGCCTGATCAAGGAGATCTGGGCGTTCCGGGACAACCGTATCGCCGTGCGCTTTGCCTATGAGTGGCACGACCTGTCCGGCAGTTGGTACAGGGCTTATGGCAATGAAAACTGGGAATTCGCGCCCGACGGTCTGATGCGGCGGCGCATCGCCAGCATCAACGATGCCGTGATCCGCGAGGAAGATCGAAAATTTTTCTGGCCGCAGGGCCGACGTCCGGATGATCACCCCGGTCTGGCTGAGTTGGGCCTTTGACCGGGGCCGCCTGACCCGGTCGCAGATTGCTTGCGCGGCCATGCCAGACCAACCGCCTTTGGGACTGGGAACCTGATCGGGATCGGATAGATTGCGACCGGAATGTCACGTGGAGTCCAGAATGATAGATACCCTTCAGGCCCGCCTCGATGAGGTCGAGGCCCATGCCGCCCATCAGGACAAGACCGTGGATGATCTCAACGCCGTCATTCTTGCCCAGCGTGAGGAACTCGACCGGCTGACCCGCCGGGTCAATGTCATGCTGACCCGTCTCGAGGCGCTGGAGGCTGCTGCGCCGGGGCCGGAGGTGACCAAGCCGCCGCACTATTGAGGCGGGCGCTTCTCGGCGAGTGCCGAGCGGACTGTCGGCAGGATGCGGCGGCTGACGGGTACTCGTGCGCCGTTCGACAGGATCAGCTCGCCGGTGCCGCCGGCATCGCGCTCCAGAGCCGATACAAACAGTGTGTTGACGACATGCGACCGGTGCACCCGCAGGAAGGCCGGCGGCAATTCATTCTCCAGCCCGCCCAGCGTGCCGGTGTAGAGCGTCGTGCGGCCGTCCTCGAAATGAAGTTCCACATAGTCGCCGGCGGCCTTGAGCTGGACGATCCGGTCGGTCGAGACATAGTCGACGCGACCGGCGCTGACGAGCTGGATCTGGGCCGGGGCCGACTTCTGCCGGGCCTGGTCGAGGGCCGTCTCCAGCTTCAGGGCGCGTCGGGCTTCAAGGCGTCTCTGGCGGCGCTCGGCGACCAGCGACTGGGCCTGCTGGTACATGGCGAAGGCCAGCACACCGGCGGCGGCGTAGAAATAGCCGACGTCGAGGAAGTATGAGCCGACCTGGTACAGGACCAGCAGGAACAGGGTGAAGGCCGCAGCGAGGCCGAGCGCGCCGGGTTTCCTCTGGAAAGCCCACAGGGCTGACCAGGCAAGTCCTGCCAGGGCGCAGGTGGTCAGGACGCCGACCGTCTTGCCGTCAAAGCCGGGCATGATGATGACCACCGGGACGAGGACGATCAGCACCGCCAGGACGCGCACCAGTCGCGACTGCCAGCCCAGCGATGTCATTCGTTCCAGCAGGTAGGCGAAGACACAGATGCCAAAGCCGGCCGCACACAAGGTGATAAGCACAAGCCTGACATCGTGGAATGGATAGGGATAGGCGACGAGGCCGCGCGCCGTTTCGACCAGCAGCTCGGTTCCGGCGAACAGGGCTGCCGCTGCCAGCAAGGCGGAGGTCGAGCGGTCTTCATTGCGCCAGGTCGTGACCCCGAAGAAGACCAGGCCGACCAGGAAGACCCCGAATGTGATCAGGCTCGGCCAATATCCGGTTATGATGATGCGGGTGGGGTTCTGATACCGTCCGAACTGGACTGCGTGGACAGGTGACGCCAATTCCAGCCAGCCATAATGGGAAGACATGCGGATATCGATGGTGTTGTCGCCTGTCCTGACCAGCGTGTGCGGAACGAACAGGCTGGCATCGATGCGTCCGGGGGTTTCGGAGCGGCGATCATCGCCCGGTTGTCCATTGGTTCCGACAAGGTGCTCATTGACGTATATCTCGCTGGACATCTTGCCCATCACCATCAACCCGAAAGGGCCGTCGCCCCGCAAATTTTCCGTTCCGAGGGGCAGGCGGAGCCGGGCCCATATATGGGTGCCCTGCGGATCGAGTTCCTGGATCGGGACGCTGCGGCATTCCGCGGCGCTGTAGTCGGGCGGAGCGGTGTCGCCATTGTTCGCCGGACAGACCCGCACATCCTCGATTGCGACATGTCTTGGTGCCTGACCGGAGGCGTCCGGGAGAAAGCAACAGGCCACCGACAAAACGGCAAACAGCTGCGCGATCAGGCGCAAGGGGGCGTGACGAGCGGTCATGTTGGCAAGACTAGCGGTTGTTCGGCTCACCGTCCCGCCGCTTGACGGCTGGAGGCCGCCGCCGGTCGATTGGGGCGTGATCGAGCGGTGCCATGGCGCTCTGCTGTAGCTGTGCCGGGGGGCACGACACAGTGGAGCATGATCGATGAAACGACTGACCTTGGCCCGTGCGGGTTTGCTGGCGGGCGCCCTCTTCGCGTCCCTGCCGGCGGCTGCCGGTGCGGCGCAGCCGAACCCTGAAACCGGTATCGTCTTTACCGCCCGGAGCGGTGACACCACTGACGCCTTTCGCGGTGAATTCCAGGTGCCCGAAAACCGGGCCGATCCGGACAGCCGGATGATCACCATCAGCTATGTGCGATTCCCGGCAACCGGAGACGTGTCTGGCCCGCCCATCGTCTATCTCGCCGGCGGTCCCGGCGGTTCCGGATCCGGGACGGCACAGGGCCAGCGCTTTCCGCTCTTCATGGCGATGCGCCAGCATGGTGATGTGATCGCCTTTGACCAGCGAGGGACCGGACAGTCGCAACGGCCACCGCGTTGTGTCAGCAGTCAGTCCGCCGACGACAGTGCGCGGGTCAGCGATGCCGACATCATCGCCAGCCAACGGGCGGCCCTGAGTGAATGCCTGGCCTTCTGGGACAGCGAGGGCGTGGATATCCTCGGCTATACGACGCAGGAAAGCGTCGCCGACCTGTCCGACCTTCGCGCCTATCTCGGTGCCGACCGGATGTCGCTCTGGGGTATCTCCTATGGCAGCCACCTGGCACTTGCAGCCTTGAACGCGATCCCGGACGAGATTGACCGGGTGATTATCGCCAGTGCCGAGGGGCTCGACCAGACGGTCAAGCTGCCGGCCCGGACCGATGCCTATATCGCGCGGCTGCAGGCGGCGGTGAACACCCAGCCGGCCGCCGCCGCGCTCTATCCGGACATTGCCGGGCTGATGCGGCGCGTTCACGCGCAGCTGGAAGCCGAACCCATCCTGATGCAGGTGCCGCAGGAAGACGGCACGAGCCTGCCCTTTCTCCTGCAGCGCCATCATCTCCAGCAATTTGCCTCGGGCCTGATTGCAGATCCGACCAATGCCGGCTTGTTGCCGGCGCTCTATGCCGGGGTGGAGCAGGGCGATACCCAATTGCCGATCGCGTTGCTGCAGTATTTCTGGACGCCGGGTGAGCCGATCTCGATGAACGCCATGCCGACCGCCATGGACCTCGCCTCCGGTATTGATGCGGATCGACTGGTCGTCGTCGAAGCCCAGGCGCAGACATCGCTTCTGGGCGCCTATCTGAACTTCCCCATGCCGCAATTGAACGAAGCCGTTCCCGGCCTTGATCTGGGTACTGATTTCCGTCGCGGCCCGACAGGAGACACGCCCGTGTTGTTGCTGACCGGTACGCTCGACGGGCGGACCTATCCGCAAAGCCAGCGCGAAGCGGTTGCCGGGCTGAGCGAAGTCACCCGAGTCACGGTCGTCAATGCCGGACATAATCTCTTCATGACGACCCCTGAGGTGGGCGAAGCGATGCACGCCTTCATGCGCGGTGAGCCGGTCGCCAGCGAAGAGATCGTGATCGAGTTGCCGGATTTCCTGGCCAACCCGTTCGAGCGATAGGCGAGAGCCTGCCGGCTCACAATGCGCAAGAACGGGACCGCGCCGGCTTGCGCCCCGGGCTAGACCGGCATCATGGTTCATCGTGAAGGAGACACGACCATGATGCCGGACAACCGTTTACGTCATGCCGAACGCATTGAGCGGGTACTGGCGCAGATTGAGGCCAGTGATGGCGAAGCAGGCACCCTGTCGCTGGAGGCACTGGCCTCGACGGCCGCCTTGTCGCCCTTCCACTTTCACCGGGTCTATCGCCTGATGACGGGGGAAACGCTGGCGGAGACCCTGCGCCGGGTCCGGTTGGCGCGGACCCTGCCGGAGCTGGAGGCCGAGGGGCAATCGATCACCCGGGCCGCAGCGGGGGCCGGCTATGGATCATCACAGGCCTTTGCCCGGGCCTTCCGCGCTGCGACTGGCGGGTCGGCCAGCGAATTGCGCGCCGGCCGCACGGAGTTGATCGACCGTCTGCTCAAACCGGCACCCGGCGGTGATGGCGACGTAGCCCTGGAGGTCGAGATCGTCTCGACCGATCCGCTGCGTTTGCTGGCGATCCGCAATGTCGGCGCCTATGCCGAGTTGAACCTGGCCTATGAGCGGTTGTTCGAGGCGGTTTTCAGTCGGAACCCAATGGATGCGCTGCAGGGGATCTACGGCGTCTGGCATGAAGACCCGCGCTTCACCAAGCCGGACGCCCTGAGCTTTGATTGTGCCATTGCTGTCGGCGACATCGTGCCGCCCGACGGTATTGATTGTCTGGAACTGGCCGCCGGGCGCCATGCCCGCCTGCGCCATGTCGGCGACTATGACAGTCTGCATGAGAGTATCGACCGGCTGTACGCAATCGTCATCGACCAGGGCCTTGGCGGTTTTGCCGACCGACCGCTCTTCGTCAATTATGTCGACGATCCGAGCGGCCGCGACGCCGCCGAGCTGCGCTCTGATATCTATCTGCCGCTGGATCAAGGCCACTAGGGTCAACGGGCCCCTGGGCCGCAATTGCCCCGATCTGGACAGGCCGGGGCAATCGGTTCCACATCGATCCTGCACTTTTTTTGTGTCCGTCGCATCCAAACCGCGTCGCGGCGGCGACACAGGAGCAAAGACCCGCTGAATGCCGGTGCATCCAGGGGCGTGGAACAGGAGATCGAGCCGATGGTCGAGTTGTTTGAGAGTTACTGGTGGTTGCTTTTCCCGCTGGCGTTCTTTGTCGCTGCCGGTTGGGGCAGCTTCATGCGGTACAAGCGTACCCAGGCCAAGATCGACCTGTTGAAGACCTATGCCGCATCCGGCAAGGAGCCGCCCGCCGACCTGATCGCCAGCCTTGATGCGGCCGATGATGGTCGCCCGGACTGGTCCGATCTGGACCACAATTCCGGCAGTGGCCACTCAAACTATGGCACCGGCAGCAATGCCTTCCTGGTGATCCTGTTTGCCGGTTTTTCCGCTGTGTTCGCCTATGAGGGCTATAGCGGTCTGATCGGAATGGGTGAGGTCGCCTATTTCGTGGCGATGATCTTCGCCGTCCTGTCCTTCGCCTTCCTGGTGTCGGCCTTCTTCAAGGGCAAGAAGTCGTCGGACTGATGAGCTCGCAACCGACGGACGCGGCGCTCGTCGCAGCGGCCCGCTCGGGCAATGATGCGGCCTATGCGCGGATCGTCGACCGGTATCAGGGGGCGATCCGCGCCTTCCTGCGCCGGATGAGCCCGTATGATGCGGATGCCGATGATCTGGCCCAGGAGGTGTTCCTGGCCGGATGGACCGAATTGCGCCGGCTGCGCGAGCCCGAGCGATTGAAGACCTGGCTGTTCTCGATCGCCTGGCGCAAGGCCAAGGGGCGGGCCCGGAGCATGGCCCGCTCGCGCCAGCGCGATCATGACTGGCAGGACTTGCGTCCGGACAGCGAGACGCCGCAGACGGAACGGGCCATCGCGCTGCGGCAGGCGCTGGGGCAGCTGCCGCCCGACCAGCGCGCCGCCGTCTCCCTGTGTCTGGGGGAGGGGTGGTCGCATGGCGATGCCGCAAAAGTCTTGGAAATGCCGCTGGGGACTGTAAAATCACATGTGTTGCGAGGGCGTGCGCGCCTCGCTGAAATCCTGGGAGTGGGTGATGGACAAGACTGATCCGCTTGCTGACTTCTTCGCCGCCGAAACCGTACCGTCCAGTGACCGGGCTTTCCGGACCGGCGTCATGGAGCGCGTCGCCCGCAGGCGTCTGCGCATCGAGCTGGTCCTGCGCCTGGTCGCAGGCTGCCTGCTGGTGCTCGGCTTGGCCCTGGTCTCACCGGCCTTGCAGATCATTGCCGGGACGCTGGGGCAGGAGATGTCCGCAGCGCTTCAGATCATCGCGATCGGGGGCGGGGTCGCCTTTCTCGGGCATGGCTGGGTGACGCGGACAATCCGGCTCCCGCGCATGCGCCTGTTCTGATGACAGCGGCCGCGTGCGGCATCCGGTTTTCATCCACGACGTCTAGATGAATCGCTTATAGTCGGCCAAAGTTCGGGGAGGCGTTGATGCTGGTTTTGACTGCGGGACTGGTCCTGTTTCTGGGTGTGCATTGCCTGCGCCTGGTACCGGGGCTGCGCGACACGTTGCAGGCCCGTCTCGGCGCAACGCCCTACAAGCTGACCTATACCGTGATCTCACTGATCGGCTTTGGCCTGATCATTTACGGCAAGGTTATCGCCCATCCGACCCCATCGATCTGGACAACACCGGGCTGGGGGCACCAGGCTGCGCTTTTCGCCGTCCCCGTCGGGATCATCCTGCTCACCTCCGCCTATGCGCCGGGCCATATCCGCCGCTGGGTGCGCCATCCGATGCTGGCCGGTGTCGTGGTCTGGTCCGGGGCGCATCTGCTGGCCAATGCCGAGGCGTCGGCGGTGTTGCTGTTCGGCAGTTTCTTCGTGTGGTCGCTTGTCACCTTCATCGCCGCCTGCCTTCGCGAGACCCCGCCACCCGTGGTGAAGGGCTGGGGCGGCGATCTGACCGCAATTGTACTGGGTTTGATTGCAGCGCTTATCATATTGAATTTTCACATGTATCTGTTTGGCGTTGCGGTCATCGGATAGTTTCTGCATCTAAATACGGACTTCGCCGCATCTCATGGTCAAAGGCCGCGCGGTGCGGCTCACTACGGAGGTTGATATGGCGGAAGATGTACTTGTTCCCCTCGGTTTGTTCCTGATGGTTGTCGGGATTGTGTGGATTTCGGTGAATGCATCGACGCAAAAGCGAAAGTCCATTCTCAAAGTGGTCGAGGAAGGCATTCGCTCTGGTCAAACCATGACCCCGGAGACCATTCGGGCATTGGGCATGCCGCGCAAGAATAGCAATGGTGACCTGAAAGGGGGCCTGATCCTGATCGCTGTGGCCGCGGCATTCGCCGTGTTCGGCATGTCGATCGGCTCGGTTGCTGGCGAGGAGGATGTGTTCCGCATCATGGTTTCCATCGCGGCCTTCCCCGGCTTTATCGGTCTGGTTCTCGTCGGCTTCGGCCTGCTGGGTCGCAAGAAAGAGGGCTCCGAGTAATCGGAGCGGGCTGATGAAGGCGTCGGACGAAGAACTCACAGCTCTGGTGGTCGCCACGAAGAACCCGGCGGCCTTCGGAGAACTGGTCCGGCGCCACCAGGGTCTGGTTCGCGGCATGCTGAACCGCATGTGCCGCAACCACGCCCTCGCTGATGACCTGGCCCAGGATGCCTTCATCCGGGCCTACGAGAAGATCGGCAGCTTCAAGGGCACGGGGACGTTCAAGTCCTGGCTGTGCTCGATCGCCTACACCCAGTTTTTGATGTCGGCGCGCAAGCGCAAGGCGACCGAGCGGGTGCTGGAGAAATACAAGGCCGATGTCGAAGAGAGCGAAGCCCCGCGCGACATGGGCAATGTGGTTGATCTCGATCGCGGGCTCGCCACATTGAAGGAAGACGAGCGGATCGCGGTGGTGTTGTGTTATTCATGCGGCATGTCGCATTCGGAAGCCGCTGAGGCGACCGGCATGCCGCTGGGAACGGTCAAGTCGCACGTCAATCGCGGCCGGGCCAAATTGCAGGCGTTCTTCACGGACGCGGAGGTAATGGTGTCATGACCATGGATGATGCATTTGATGCACGGCTCAAGGCCGCCTTCGCCCAGGCATCCGAGCCGTTGGAAACGGAAACCGAGGCCGAACGGTTCTCGCAGCGTGTGATCAAGCAATTGTCGAACCCTGATCGCAAGCGGATCCTGCTTCTGGGTGGTGCCGGTTCGACCGGGTCGGCGATTGCCGGTACGCAACTTGAGTCCGTACTCGGCCGGGTGCAGATCCCCACTGAAGGCTTGCTGTCCAATGTCGGCTTCCTGATGGGACCGGAAGTCATGGCTGCTGCTGCCATGGCGGTCGCCGTCGGCATGGTGGCGATGGTACTGCCGCGCCGACTGGCCTGAGGCTTTTGCAGCGCAACATGCTGCGCTAGGGTCCGGCCACCTGTCGTCACAAAGGCCATCCGCCATGTCTGCCCAGTCAAAGACCCCGACCAAGGGCCGCCGCATCACCGCTCCGGACATCCGTGCCCGCAAGGGCGGTGAGCCGCTTGTCTGCCTCACGGCCTATGACGCGCCGATGGCGCGCATCCTTGATCCGCATTGCGACCTGCTTCTGGTTGGCGACAGTGTCGGCATGGTGGTGCACGGGCTGGACAGCACGGTCGGTGTGACGCTGGAGATGATGATCCTGCACGGACAGGCGGTGATGCGCGGTGCCAGACAGGCGCTGGTCGCGGTTGACATGCCGTTTGGCAGCTATGAGCAGTCACCCGAGCAGGCCTTTGCCAATGCCGCCCGCGTGATGGCCGAGACCGGTTGCCAGGCCATCAAGATCGAGAGCGGCACCTATGCCGCCGACACGATCCGCTTCATGGCGGCCCGCTCGATCCCGGTGATCGGTCATATCGGACTGCGTCCCCAGGCGGCGCTCGCCGATGGCGGATACAAGGCCAAGGGGCGAACGCAGGCCGAGCGTCAGCGCGTGATCGACGAAGCGCTGGCCACGGCCGAGGCCGGTGCCTTCGCGATCGTCATTGAGGGCGTGGCCGAGGACCTGGCGCGCGAGATCACAGAAACTGTGGATGTTCCCACCATCGGCATCGGCGCTTCAGCCGCCTGTGACGGGCAGATACTGGTCACCCAGGACATGCTGGGCGTGTTCGACTGGACCCCGAAATTCGTCAAGCGCTATGACAATATGGCCGAGCGTACCGATGCTGCCGTGGCGCAATATGCCAGCGATGTCCGCGATCGCAGCTTTCCCTCGTCGCGCGAGGTCTACACCATGAAGCGTTCGGACGGCTGAGGTCTGTTGCGGCAGTGGGGTAGGGACGCTAGGGTCCGCCGCACATTGATTGGAATTACGGAGCCGCTTCGACGTGGTCGATATTTTTGAAGAAGTCGACGAAGAACTTCGCCGGGACAAGTATCAGGATTTGTTGCGTCAATGGGGCCCTTGGGCACTGGGCGCAGCCTTGGCGGTGATCGCCGGATCCGTGGCCTGGCAGAGCTTCGATGCCTGGCAGACCGGAAGCCGCCAAACGGCCTCCGATGCCTTTATCGCGGCAATGACGCATTCCGAGTCGGGCGAGCTGGCGCTGGCTGCGGCCGGGCTGGAAACGCTCGCCGAGAATGGCACGCCCGGCTATGTGTCGCTGGCGCTGATCCAGCGCGGCAATGTGGCGATCGAGCAGGGTGACAATACGGCAGCGACCGGGTTCTTCGAACAGGCCGCAGCGCAAGCAAGCGATCCGCTTCTTCGGGACATGGCCGAGATCCGGGCCGTCTGGGCCTCCTGGGACAGCCTGTCCTTCTCCGACATCGATCTGCGCCTGAGCCGCTTGGTCAATGCGGATTCGGCCTATCGTCATATCGCTCGCGAAACGATTGCGGCCGCCGCGTTGCGCGCTGACAATATCGAGCGGGCGCGGACCCATTACCAGTTCCTGGCCTTCTCCAGCGATGCCCCGGCCGGCGTGCAGCGCCGCGCCCAGGAAGCGATGGCCCTGATTGCCCAGCGCACGGCCCTGGCCGAGCCTGCCGCTGACGAGGCGACCACCGACGACGCAGTGACGGGGGCTGACCCGTCAGCACCGGTCGACGGCGCGGCTGACGCTGCTGCCGAAGAAGAAACCACCGATGCCGGGGATGCAGGCGATGATTGATGTAAAGCGTATCCGCACCCTTCTTGGTGTGGCCCTGATTGCCCCGCTGGCGGCTTGTTCGTCTGTTCCCAACCCGCTCGACATGATCCCAGGGCGTGGCAATGACAACGACGCCGAACGCCTGAATGGTGATGCGCCGACCGATGGCCGCGTTTCCATTCTCAATTTCGAGCAGGGTCTGAACCTCGACAATGATGGCGAGCCGCGGGTCGTCGACCTGCCGCCGGCCTACGTCAACACGGTCTGGCCGCAGCCGGGCGGGTACCCGACCAATGCCGTCCAGCACACCCAGGCCAGCGGCCCGCTCGCCATCGCCTGGCGCGAAGGCTTCGGCAACGGCTCCGACAATGACCGCCGGCTGAATGCCCGCCCGGTCGTGGCCGGTGACAATGTCTTTGCCATTGACGCGCGCGGCGAAGTCGTCGCCATGAATGCAACGACCGGCTCCGTCGTCTGGCGCCACCGCATCGAAGCCTCCGAGCGCCATGACCGGATGTCCTTCGGTGGCGGCATCGCCTTCGATGGCGGACGTCTCTACGTCCACACGGGCCTGAATTTCTTTGTCGCTCTCGATGCGGCATCGGGCAGCGAAATCTGGCGTTCGGCTACACTCGTGCCGTTCCATGGATCGCCGACGGTCGCGGATGGTCGTGTCTTTGTTTCCAGTGATGACAACGAGCTGCTGGCGCTCGACACCGATAGCGGACAGGTCCTGTGGACCTATCAGGGCATCGTCGAATCGGCCCGCCTGCTGACCGCACCAAGTCCGGCCGTGCTGGGCGATATCGTTGTGGCTCCCTTCGCCTCCGGCGAGCTGATCGCCCTGCGGGTCCAGAACGGCAACCCGATCTGGCAGGACAGCCTGACGCGCGCCGGTGGCCTGACCGCCATGTCCGAGATCAATGACGTCGCCGGCAGCCCGGTCGTTGTCGACAACACCGTCTATGCGATGAGCCATTCCGGTCTCCTGGCCGCGATCTCGCTGCGTACAGGCGAACGCCTGTGGAGCCAGCCGGCTGGTGGCCTGCATGCGCCGTGGGTCGCGGGTGATTTCCTCTTCGTCACAACCAGCGAAGCCGAGATCGTCTGCATCAACCGTCATGATGGCGAGGTCTACTGGATCACCCAATTGTCGCTGTTCGAGAATGCGCGCGAGCGCAAGAACCGACTCGCCTGGACGGGGCCGGTGATGGCCGGTGGTCGTCTGGTCGTGGCCTCCAGTCGAGGCGAAATGGTGGTCCTGAACGCCATCGACGGGAGCATTGTTTCCCAGCGTGATCTGCCGGGCGATGTGTTCGTCCCCCCTGTCATTGCCAATGAAACCGTATATGTCGTCACCGATGATGCGCGGATGATCGCGCTCCGCTAGGCGCAAATGCATGACTGCTCACTTGCCCCGCATCGCCGTCGTTGGACGGCCCAATGTGGGAAAATCGACACTTTTCAATCGATTGGCCGGAAAACCACTGGCCATTGTCGATGACCGGCCCGGTGTAACCCGCGACCGGCGCGAGGCGCGTGGGCGTTTGGGCGATCTGCCCTTATTGCTGATCGACACCGCCGGATACGATGATTCCGAGAAAGACGGTCTGGATGCGGAGATGCGCACCCAGACCGAAATGGCTATCCATGACGCCGATATCTGCCTGCTGCTGATCGATGCGCGGGCCGGCGTTACGCCGCTGGATGTGGTCTTTGCCGATGTGATCCGCCGATCGGGAAAACCGGTCCTGCTGCTGGCCAACAAGTGCGAAGGCAAGGCTGGCGAAAGTGGCCTGATCGACGCGTTCGAACTGGGCATGGGCGAGCCGATTGCCTTCTCTGCTGCGCATGGTGCCGGAATCGGTGATTTGTACGACGCCGTGGTCGAGGCCCTTGGTCCGCTGGCCAAGGCCGCGCGGCGCGGCAACAAGGATGATGGCGATCCGCCCTTGCGCATTGCTGTAATCGGGCGCCCGAACGCTGGCAAATCCACCCTGATCAACACGTTGATCGGAGAGGAGCGATTGATCACCGGACCCGAGGCCGGGATCACCCGTGACGCCATTTCGGTGGACTGGGTCTGGGATGGTCGACGGGTGCGCCTGCATGACACTGCCGGCCTGCGCAAGCGCGGCAAGGTGGCGGACCGGCTCGAGCGCATGAGCGCCGCCGACACGCTGCGCGCCGTCAAGTTCGCCGAAGTGGTGCTGCTGCTGATGGATGCCGAGCATCCGCTGGAGAAGCAGGACCTGCACCTCGCCGACATGGCCTACAAGGAAGGCCGCGCCGTCGCGATCGCCGTTTCCAAGATGGACCTCGTTCCCAATCGCGAAGCCTATCTCAAGGAAATCCGCCTGGAGTTCGAACGTCTGCTGCCGCAGATGACCGGTGCGCCCGTACTGCCGATGTCGGCCCTGAAGAAAAAGGGTCTCGACGCGATCATGCCGACCCTGGCCAAATTGCACGAGAACTGGGACGCCAAGGTCAAGACGCGCGACCTCAATGACTGGCTGCACGAGATGACCGAGCGTCATCCGCCGCCCGCCGTCAATGGTCGCCGCATCAAGCCGCGCTACATGACCCAGACCAAGGGCCGTCCGCCGACCTTCGTGCTGATGTGCTCGCGCGCGTCAGATTTGCCGGAAAGCTATAAGCGCTATCTGGTCAATGGTCTGCGCGAAGCCTTCGACCTGCCCGGCGTGCCGATCCGTCTGATCGTCAAGGCTGGCAAGAATCCCTATGTCGACGGGGATCGCGGTGGCAGCGGCACGGGTGAGAAAGCCGGCAAGCCGTCGCATCCGAACCGGACGCCGGGGCGTCCCAAGGGCCAGCGCCCGTCCATCGGTCGGGCCGCCGCGCGCAAGCCTTGAGGCTTGCTAGCCGTCGAATTTGACGATTTCACCATTGCGCGTGCAATCCGGGCTGACCAGCTCGGCGATTGTCGGCCACAGGGCGGACGGCTCCGGTAGCGTGTCCGGATTTTCGCCGGGGAAGGCCTTGGAGCGCATCTGCGTCCGCAAGGCACCGGGATAAACCGTGTTGATCCGGATATCGGGATTGTTGACGTGCTCATTGGCCCAGCTCTCGACCAGCGCGTCGAGAGCGGCCTTGGAGGCAGCATAGGGCGCCCAGAAGGCGCGGCGCGAGCTGGCGGCACCCGAGGATATGAAAACCGCCCGACCGGCGTCAGAGGCCAGCAGAAGCGGCTCGAAGGCGCGGATCATGCGGGCAGGGGCCATCAGATTGACCCCGATCACGTCGTGCCAGGTCTTGGACTTGACCTGGGAGGCCGGTGTCAGGACGCCCAGGGAGCCGGCATTGGCCAGCAGGATGTCGAGCTTTTCCCAGCGCTCGGTGATGACGCCACCCAGCTTTTCGATCCCGTCCGGGCTCATCAGGTCGAGCGGCACGATGGTGCAGCTGCCGCCAGCCTTGACGATATCGTCGTCCAGCTCCTCGAGACCGCCCGTGGTGCGGGCCGTGGCGATGACATGGGCGCCGGCCTTGGCCAGTTCGAGCGCCATGGCGCGGCCAATACCGCGTGACGCCCCGCTGACAAGAGCGAGGCGGCCGTCAAGATTTGTCTGGGTCATGCGTCCACCAGGAAGGAGAGCTGGAATTCCTTGGCCGACAGGTCACGGTCGTGATCGGCCAGAATTGTCGGGTATTCGCCCGTGAAATAATGATCGGCAAGCTGCGGCAGCTTGTCATTGCGCGGTGCGCCGATGACAGCCTGGTACAGCCCGTTCACCGTCAGGAAGCCTAGGCTGTCGGCCTCAAGCTTGGCGGCCATCTCCTCGACGGACATGTTGGCGGCGATCAGTTCATCGTGGCCAGCCATGTCGATCCCGTAGAAATCGGGATGCTTGATCGGCGGGCAGGCGGAGCGGAAATGAACTTCCAGGGCCCCGGCCTCGCGCATCATGCGGACGATTTTCAAGGAGGTTGTGCCGCGTACGATCGAATCATCGATCAGGAGGACGCGCTTGCCTTTGACCACAGCGGCATTGGCCGCGTGCTTGCGCCGCACGGACAGGTCGCGCCGGTCCTGGGTCGGCTGGATGAAGGTGCGTCCGACGAAGTGCGAACGGATGATACCCAGCTCGAACGGGATACCGGAGGCTTCGGAAAAACCGATCGCCGCAGGAACGCCGCTGTCGGGGACGGGAATGATGACATCGACATCGGCCGGTGTCTCCAGCGCCAGCTGGCGGCCCATCTCCTTGCGGGCCTCATAGACGCTGCGGCCCTCGATCACCGAATCCGGGCGGGCGAAATAGATGTACTCGAAGGCGCAGATCTGTGCCGGGCGGGCCGGGGCGAAACGTTCCGAGCGCAGCCCGTCCTCATTGACCACCACGGCTTCGCCGGGTTCGATCTCGCGTTCGAACTTGGCCCCGACCATGTCCAGCGCGCAGGTCTCCGAGGCGAAGACATAGGCGTCGCCGAGGCGGCCCATGACCAGCGGCCGGATACCGAACGGGTCGCGGGCAACAATCAGCCGGTCATTGACGACGGCGACGAAGGCGAAGGCTCCCTGAACCTGCTTGAGCGCTGACAGCACCCGATTGGTCAGCTTGCTCTTCTTCGACAGGGCGGCGAGGTGGAGCACCACTTCACTGTCTGAAGTCGACTGGAAGATCTGGCCATGATTGACCAATTCCTCGCGCAGGACGCGGGCATTGGTAAGGTTGCCGTTGTGAGCGAGGGCGATGCCGCCGCCGCGGACATCCGCGAACAGGGGCTGCACATTGCGCAGCACAGAGGCGCCCTGTGTCGAGTAACGGGCATGGCCGATCGCGACGCGACCGGGCAGGCGTTGTGGCATGTCGGGCGAGGTGAAGTTCTCACCAACGAGGCCGAGATAGCGTTCAATATGAAAACGCGACCCGTCATGGGTCGCGATACCGCAAGCTTCCTGGCCTCGATGCTGGAGCGCATGGAGGCCGAGCGCGGTCAGGATAGAGGCGTCATCGGCGCCATATACGGCAAACACGCCGCATTCTTCCTGTGGGCGATCACTCTCCGGATCGTAGGTCAGTGTGGCGGGAATGGCGCTGTGGTCGCTCATCCATCGTCTTCCTGGTCATCCGTGGTCGAACCGATGAGGTCATCTAGTCGGTTTCGGTCGCGTCTGCCATAGGAGGTGTCATTATTTCTTATTGTTTCTGCAATCGGGTCTTCGCGACCACCGGGCAGGGGCGCGGTCGATCCGATGCGTGAACTCTCCGGGGCGAGGGTCTGCAGGGCCCGGGCTGTCGCATTGACCAGCGGGTAGATGCGCGCCTGGGTGATGCTCGCCGGCGGACGGCCATCCACGCCGAAGGTGGCGGCCATGAAGATCACGCCCAGGCCCAGAAGGACGAGGCCGCGCAGCAGGCCGAAAGCGAAGCCCAGCGTGCGGTCGACGACATTCACGTCCTCGCCCTTGGCCAATCCCCGCGACAGTGAACTCGTCACGAATGTGACCGCCAGATAGATGACGATGAAGACGATGGCACCAATGGCCAGCGGGGCCAGCCAGTCCGGGTCGATCATGTCGCGGGCCGGGCCGGTGAAGGCTGGCAGGGCCCACAGGGTCGCCAGTGATGCCGCGACAAAAGCGGTGACCGACAGGGCTTCGCGCACAAAGCCACGCACCAGGGCCAGAAGGCCCGAGGCCAGAAGGATGGTCAGACCAATGCCGTCAAAGGCAGTCAGTGTTGAATCCATCGCCGCGACACTCCTTACTACTCGCCCGCCATAGCCCGCAGAGTCTGCACCAATTCGAGCGCCGTGGCCACGCCATCGACCCGGATCGGAGCGGTCTCGTCGGCCGCAGCCTGGGGGGCGATGGCCCGCGTGAAGCCGAGCTTGGCGGCTTCCTTGAGGCGCGAATCACTGCGTCCGACCGGTCGAACATCGCCGGAAAGACTGATTTCTCCGTAAACGACCCCGTCGGCGGGCAGGGCCACGTCCAGTGCCGAGGATACAATCGCTGCGGCGACCGCCAGATCGGCCGCCGGTTCGGTGATTTTCAGGCCGCCTGCCACATTGAGGAAAATGTCGCGCCCGGCAATGTCGACGCCGCAGCGTGCTTCCAGTACCGCCAGCACCATGGCAAGCCGGCCGCTGTCCCAGCCGACCACCGCCCGGCGCGCGGTCCCGAAAGCGGCCGGCGCGACCAGCGCCTGGATTTCGGACAGGACCGGGCGGGTACCCTCCATGCCGGCGAAGACGGCGGCACCCGGCGTGTCACCGCCGCGCCCGTCGAGGAAGAGCGAGGAGGGGTTGGTCACTTCCGCCAGACCCTTGTCGCCCATTTCGAACACGCCGATCTCGTCGGTCGGGCCGAAGCGGTTCTTGACCGCGCGCAGGATGCGGAACTGGTGCGAGCGCTCGCCTTCGAAATAGAGCACCGCATCGACCATGTGCTCGACCACCCGCGGTCCGGCGATCTGGCCGTCCTTGGTGACGTGTCCGACCAGAATCACCGTGCAGTTGGATTTCTTGGCGAAGCGGACCAGCTCCTGGGCACAGGCGCGCACCTGCGCCACGGTACCGGGCGCAGCGGCGAGCTGGTCCGACCACACGGTCTGGATCGAATCAATGACAACAATGTCGGGCTTTTCTGCCTTCAGCCCGTCGAGAATGTCGTTCAGCGACGTCTCGGAGGCGAGCGAGACCGGGGCGTCGGCCAGGCCGAGGCGGCGGGCGCGGCGGCGGACCTGGTCGATGGCTTCCTCGCCGGAGACATAGATGGCGCGAGCCTCGCTGCGGGCAATCTGGGCCATCATCTGCAGCAACAGGGTCGACTTGCCGATGCCTGGATCGCCGCCCACGAGAATCGCCGAGCCGGGCACGAGGCCGCCGCCACAGACCCGGTCGAGCTCGCTGATTCCGGATTGCAGGCGGGCCGGTTCCGGGCTCTCCGAGCCGAGATCAACGAGGTTCAGACGCGCGGCGCGACCGCGTCGCTTGCCAGCGGTGGCCTGCGTGCCCAGCGGCGCCGACGGTGCTTCCTCGACCAACGTGTTCCACTCACCACAGGCATCGCAACGCCCGGCCCATTTCGGTTGGGCTCCGCCACAGGACTGGCAGACATAATTGGTTTCAGCGCGCGCCATTCGATCGATCTCCCTTGTTGGCAGCATACCAACCCATCGGGGTGACAGAACAAGTCATGTCTCTGTTGTCTGTCTGACCGGCGTGCATCAGCGCAGATAGCTGCGGTCGAAGCGAATGCCCAGGCGGACCAGGAATTCGTAGGAAATGGTCGCCGCGCTGGCAGCCATGTCTTCGATGTCGCCACCCAGGAAGCGGACCGGATCGCCGGGCCGGACCGGCACGGTCACGGCGTCGATATCGACACAGATCAGATCCATCGAAACCCGACCGAGGATCGGCACCCGCGTCTCGCCAATGCGGCCATAACCGCCATTTCCGACGGCTCGCAAAAGCCCGTCGGCATAGCCAGCGGCGACGGTCGCGACACGGCGCGGCCGGTCGGCCTGCCAGCCGGCGCCGTAGCCGACCGTGTCGCCGGGCCGCAGGGTACGGATCTGCAGGATAGGCGCGTCGATGGACACAACCGGTTCAAACGGGGAAGGACGTCCCGGGGCCGGCATGCCACTGAACAGGGCCAGGCCCGGGCGCAGCATGTCGAAATGATAGCCGTGACCCAACAGGACACCGGCGGAGTTTGACAGGCTAGCGGGTATGCCCGGAAAAGCGTGCCGGATCCGCTCAAAGCGCTGCCGCTGTTGCTCGTTGAGCGGGTGGTCCGGCTCGTCGGCACAGGCGAGGTGGCTCATGATCTGACGGACATCCACCCCGTCGAGGCAGGCTGGATCGGCGAGCAGCGCGTCGGTTTCGGTTGCGTCCAGGCCCAGCCGGCTCATGCCGGTGTCGAAATGGATCGCGCAGGGCAGGTCCGGCGCCAGCTCGCGCAGGTCTGCCAGCTGTTGCAGGTCGTTGATGACGGGGAAGAGCGAGAGCCGGCGCAATTCCTCCAGTTCGGACGGCCAGAACCCGTTGAATACGAAAATGTCAGCCGGGCGCCCGGCGAGGGCCTCGCGGGCTTCGCGGGCTTCCGAGGTGTGGGCAACGTAGAAGCAGCGACAGCCGGCCTCGGCCAACGCCGGAACGACCTCTGCCGCGCCGAGACCATAGCCATTGGCCTTCACCACCGCGCCGACATTGGCCGTCGGAGCGAGCGTCTGCAGGGCGGCGTAATTGCGCTGGATGGCGGCGAGATCGATGATCAGCCGGGGAGCCGGATGGGCCTGGCGGGACGACGTCCCGGTGTCAGTCATAGCCGTCGTCAAAACGTGTTTCCAGATCGGTGAACTTGGTCAGCATGCCGTCAAAGGCCAGTTTCGCGGTGCCGATGGGACCGTGGCGCTGCTTGCCGATCACCACTTCGGCGACCCGCTCGATGCGACGGAATTCTTCTTCCCAGGCGAGGTATTCCGGCGTGTCCTCGCGCGGCTTCTCGCGTTCCTTGTAGTAGGCTTCGCGATAGACGAAGAGCACCACGTCTGCGTCCTGCTCGATCGAGCCCGATTCGCGCAGGTCCGAGAGCTGGGGCTTCTTGTCTTCGCGGTTTTCCACCTGACGTGAGAGCTGGGACAGGGCGATCACCGGGACCGCCAATTCCTTGGCCAGCGCCTTCAGGTTCTGCGTGACTTCGGAAACTTCCTCGACGCGCGAACTGCCCGAGCCGGCCTTGGACGAAGTGATCAGCTGCAGGTAGTCGACCACGATCAGATCAAGGCCGTGGGTGCGCTTGAGGCGACGGGCCCGCGCGGCCAGCGCCGAGATCGGCAGGCCACCGGTATCGTCGATGAAGAGCGGCAGGCTCTGGATCTCCAGCACCCCGTCGCGGATCTCTTCATACTGGGTCGCGTCGATCATGCCCTGGCGGATCATGTAACCGGGGATGCTGGTGTGATCGGCGATCAGACGGGTCGCCAGCTGCTCGGCCGACATTTCCAGCGAGAAGAAGCCGACGACGCCGCCCTTGGTGGTCTTCTTGGTGCCGTCCGGCTGCAGCTCGTGCTCATAGGCCTTGGCCACGTTGAAAGCGATATTGGTGGCCAGCGAGGTTTTGCCCATCGAGGGACGGCCGGCGAGGATGATCAGGTCGGACGGGTGCATGCCGCCCAGCTTGCGATCCAGCTCCATCAGGCCGGACGAGATGCCGGCCAGGCCACCATCGCGTTCAAACGCCGCCGCGGCTGAGGCCACCGACTCGGTCAGCGCCTGCTTGAAAGTGACAAAGCCGCGCGAGGAGGAACCCGCTTCGGCGAGGTTGAAGAGTTTCTGCTCGATGCCCTGGATCAGGTCGCGGGCATGGGTCTCGGCGTCGGCGCTGGCAGCATTGGCGAGGTCATGACCGATGCGGATGAGCTCGCGGCGCAAGGCTAGCTCATAGATGATGCGGGCGTATTCGACGGCTGCATTGCCGGTCGCGGCGCCTTCCATCAGCACGGCGAGATAGGTCGTGCCGCCAATGTCCTTGAGACCGTCATCACGGTCGAAATGGGTCTTGAGCACGACCGCGTCGGCCAGCGAGCCACGGCCGATCAGGTCGGTCGCGGTCTCGAAGATGCGCCCATGGACCGGGTCATAAAAATGCTCCGCCTTCAGCCAGTCGGCGACACGGTGGAACATCTCGTTGTCGTAGAGCAGGGCGCCCAGGAAGGCCTGTTCGGCATCCAGATTGTGCGGCGCCGAGTCCAGCTCGGCGACATCGGTCTCGGCTTCGTAGGGCAGGAGTGCAGTGGTCATGCCCATTGGGATACAGAAGGCGGCGCGGCGATACACCCCCTGAGAGGGCGCGCGCCGTGATTGCCCACAGCTCTTTACCCGGCCTGTGGACAGTTGTGGATAAGTTGGCAGCTTGGTCGCAAAAGAAAACGGGCCGGTCTGTTGACCGGCCCGCTTCCCTCAAACGTTTGAAGTGACAGTCGCTTACGCTTCGGTCTCTTCGCTTTCGTCTGCACCGGCGTCTTCGGTCGCTTCGCGCTGGGCAGCCAGTTCCTGGCCTTCCTCGCTGGCTTCGAAGAGCTCGGCGGCCTGGGCGTCGGCGATGGCGCGATCTTCGTCAGCCTGGGCTGCGATCACGTCTTCACCAGCGACCTGGCGTTCGGCTTCGTCTTCCGACCGCGCGATGTTGATCGTCACGGTCACCGACACGTCGGCGTGCAGCTTGATCTTCAGCTCATGCAGGCCGAGCGTCTTGATCGGCGCGTTGAGCGCGATCTGCGAGCGGACGACCTTGGTGCCGCTTTCCGACACGATCTCGGCGATGTCACGCGAGGTGACAGAACCGTAGAGCTGACCGCTTTCGCCGGCCTGACGGATCATGACGAAGCTTTCGCCATCGATCGTCTTGCCGGATTCAGCAGCTTCCGCAGCCCGTTCGGCATTGCGCTTTTCGAGGAGCTCACGCTCGACTTCAAAGCGCGCCATGTTGGCTTCGGTTGCGCGCAGTGCCTTGCCTTGCGGCAGCAGGAAGTTGCGGGCGAAGCCGGGGCGCACGGACACGACGTCACCTATGACGCCGAGATTTTCAACACGTTCCAAGAGAACCAGTTTCATCGTCAGTTCTCCTTAATCGACCACATAGGGGAGCAGGGCCAGCTGACGCGCACGCTTGATGGCACGGGCCAGTTCACGCTGCTTCTTGGCCGAGACCGCGGTGATGCGGGACGGGACGATCTTGCCACGCTCGGACATGTAGCGAAGCAGGAGCTTGGGGTCCTTGAAATCGATCGCCGGTGCATTTTCACCGGAGAACGGGCAGACCTTGCGGCGACGCATGAACGGACGGCGCGCGGGCAGGTTTGAAATATTGCCTGATGACATCGTTCGTTCTCCTAGTTCCGCTCGCGACGACCGCGGCGATCATCCTTTTTGGTGAGGATGGCCGACGGCTCTTCGGTGTGGGCTTCAACGCGCAGCGTCATGTGACGGATGACATCTTCCGACAGGCGCTGCAGGCGCTCGAGTTCGTTGATGACGTCAGCTTCCGCGTCAATGTCGATCAGGCCGTAATGACCCTTGCGCGACTTGTTGATGCGGTAGGACAGGTTGCGAAGACCCCAGTATTCGATCTTGCCGGTCTTGCCGCCCTTTTCTTCGATCAGGGCTTTGGTCTCTTCGAGAAGAGATTCCATCTGCGCCGGAGAAACGTCCGGGCGCACGATGAAGATGTGCTCGTAAAGTGCCATGAAGGCTCCCTTCGATAACGGTTGCGGCGCATGCCTGCCGAAGGGTCGGGCAGGTCTGCGGCGGCTCCTTGCTCCTGCCGGAACACCACGTTCCGACGGTCTGAAACAAGGACCGCAACCAAGCGAAGCGCGGGCATTACCGGAAACAGCCTGCATGTGCAAGCATTGTGACACCGTGACGCCTAAGCCGGAACGGTCAGGCCCAACGCGACAACAAGGGCAATCGCCACGGCCGCCCAGAAGAATGCACACAACACCGAGAGAGGCATTGTCAGGCCGGAGAATGACAGGTCAGTGGGGCTGAACCGGCGGAACTCAACGATCAACATATAAACAGCGTTGAAAAGCAGCGTTGAGAGCAAAACCAACACAGGTTGAGCGGGCAGGTCAGTTTGGCTCAAGATGGCTGATAGTAGAATTGCAAGAACACCGACAGTGGGCAGGCGAACGGCAAGCGCTCGCAGATGACCCAGGAGCGATGGTAAGAAGCCGGTTGAGCCGTAATCCAGCCGTTCCACGCCCGGCAGAAGGATCGCGTTTCCAAACCCGCTGAGGACCGCATAAATCAGAAGTGTTCCCAATGGCGCGCCAATAGCCAAGGCAAACATCGGTATTGTCGTTTCCGAAGTGGATAGCAAAGTACTTGCCGCAATTATTGGAGGCAGGCTCAGGACGACAGCAAACGCGCGGAAAATTGCTGCAAACCACCAATTTTGGACAGGATCCTCAAGAAGGGCTGGGCGTGCATTCTCTGTGAATCCGAAAGCTCGTTTCCCAGCAAACACGAACACAGAAGAAACGCTTCTCGTCATGTATAACAACGGCACTGGCAGCAAATGGATATAGCTATCAACTGGCAGCCAGTCGCTAAGCCCGAGACGGGCCGTTAGTGGGAATACACCGTCGAGCGGAACCGTCAGGATCGTCAATGCGGTCGCCAGATATTCGCCATACTGATCGAGCGCGACGCTAAACGGGGCGCGAAGCTGAAGGCCCGCACTTGTGAGCGTTAGCGAAAGTATGGATGTTGCGGAAATGAGGGCGCCCAAAAAGCTCAATGGCGCGCCCGGATACACAGCGCCCACCAAAACCAGCCGGATTGTGTTTGTTGTTTTGGTCAACTTGCCCCCATCTTCCAAAGCTGCCAGCCGATATTGTGCTCGCACATGCGCAATGAGCCGGGCAAGCAAAATCATTGTGGGTCTGGGCATGGAGGTTGCGCGCGGACCATGACAGGGGCTAGTCAGCCATCAACTCAAATCTTCATGGGGGAGGGATCGCCATGAAATTCGCTTTTGTCTTTCCGGGACAGGGCAGCCAGTCGGTCGGCATGGCGCAGGAACTGGCCGGCGAGTTCGCCAGTGCCAAGGCTGTGCTTGACGAGGTCGACGCGGCGCTGGGCCAGAATCTCAGCGGTCTGATGGCCGACGGCCCGATCGAAACGCTAACCCTGACAGAGAATGCCCAGCCGGCCCTGATGGCGTCGAGCCTGGCTGTGATGGCGGTCCTCAAGGCCGAGTTTGACGTAGACGTCAACGCGGCCGAATTCGTCGCCGGGCACAGTCTTGGTGAGTATTCGGCTCTCGCCGCCGCCGGCGCCCTGTCGATCACCGACGCCGCCAAACTGCTCAAGCTGCGTGGCCTGGCCATGCAAAAGGCCGTGCCGGTCGGTGAGGGAACGATGGCCGCGCTGCTCGGCGCTGACGAGGAACTCGCTGCCGCCGCTGTTGCTGCCGGTGCGGAAGCTGGCGTGTGCGCGATTGCGAATGACAATGCACCGGGCCAGATCGTGATCTCCGGCTCCACCGCCGCCATCGAGGCGGCCATCGCCAAGGCCGGCGAGCTGGGCCTGAAAAAGGCGATGAAGCTGCCGGTCTCCGCGCCCTTCCATTGCCCGATGATGCAAGCCGCCGCCGATGCCATGGCCGAAGCGCTCGCTGCCGCAACCATCAAGGCGCCGTCGGTACCGGTCGTCGCCAATGTCACCGCCCGTCCGACGAGCGACGTCGAAACGATCCGCAAACAGCTGGTCGAGCAGGTCACCGGCCGCGTCCGCTGGCGCGAAAGCGTGTTGTGGATGGTCGAGGAGGCCGGCATTACCACGCTCGCCGAAGCCGGTTCGGGCAAGGTGCTCTCGACCATGCTCAAGCGGACGACCAAGGATGCGACCGGCGTGCCGCTGAATGCTGCGGCGGAGATGGAAGCCTTTGCGGCCAGCCTCAAGGCGGAGGTCGGGTAACGGTGGCTCTCCCGGAACAAGCCTCGGAGTCTGTCTCTGTTGGGTCGTCCACGTACCAGCGCGTGGGACGGGGCATGGGTTGGTTTGGCGTTGCCTGTCTGGCTGGTTTCTCTTTATCGGCCTTTCAGGCAACACCGGCTTATTGGCTTTTGTTTCTGGGGGTGATTGCCAATGCCGTTTGGTTGGTTTTTGCAAAACTCATTTTGAAATTTCGCATTTCGGGGATGACTGGCCTTCAGTTTGGGGCTCTCCTCATCGCTCTCGGCTTCCTGTTTATCGCCGAGCAAATTCGGTAATCTGACGAAGGACTCACCATGTTCGATCTGACTGGCAAGAATGCCCTCGTGACCGGTGCGACCGGCGGGCTTGGCAATGCGATTGCACGCAAGCTTCACGCCCAGGGTGCCACGGTCGCCCTGTCCGGCACGCGCGAAAACGTGCTGCAGGAACTGGCTGATGATCTGGGCGAGCGCGCCCATGTCCTGCCGTGCAACCTGTCTGACGCTGCTGCCGTCGATGCCCTGCCCAAGCAGGCTGCAGAAGCGATGGGCTCGATGGATATCCTGGTCGCCAATGCCGGCATCACCAAGGACCAGCTCCTCATGCGGATGAAGGATGAGGACTGGGACACGGTCATCAAGGTCAATCTGGAAAGCTATTTCCGTCTGACCCGTGCTGCCCTGCGCGGCATGATGAAGGCGCGGTGGGGCCGCATTGTCGGCATCACCTCGGTGGTCGGCGTGACCGGCAATCCGGGCCAGACCAATTACTGCGCCTCCAAGGCCGGCATGATCGGCTTTTCCAAGTCGTTGGCCCAGGAAGTCGCGGCGCGCGGCGTCACCGTCAACTGCGTCGCGCCGGGCTTCATTGCCTCGCCGATGACCGACGTCCTCAATGAGGACCAACGTTCCACGATCCTGGCCAAGATCCCGGCCGGGGACCTGGGCAGCGGCGATGATATCGCCAATGCTGTTGTCTATCTCGCCAGTGCAGAAGCCGGTTACGTCACCGGCCAGACGCTGCACGTCAATGGCGGCATGGCGATGATTTAACTGTAGAACCTGAACCTGCGGGCAGCGCCGCGACTTCTGGTCTTGCCGGAGGAAACATGCTAACTGCCCGCGCATCTTGGGAATGGCGACTGTTTCGCCGCTTCCCGTCCTGTCCTGCACCGCTATATTGGCGCGGTGAATCACTATGAGGGTCTGAAATGTCTGACGTTCTCGAGCGCGTTACCAAAATTGTCATTGAGCATCTTGATGTCGAGGCCGAAAAGGTCACCGACAAAGCCAGCTTCATCGACGATCTGGGCGCCGACTCCCTGGATAATGTCGAACTCGTTATGGCGTTCGAAGAAGAATTCGACATCGAAATTCCGGATGACGCCGCCGAGCACATCCAGACGGTCGGTGACGCTGTGAAGTTCATCTCCGAGAAGGTGGGCTAACACCCCCTCATGCGCCGCGTTGTCGTCACCGGTATCGGGCTCGTAACGCCGCTGGGCTGCGGGCGGGAAGTCGTTTGGGAACGACTTCTCGCCGGCCAGTCCGGTCTGGGGTCCATCGAGCATTTCGAGACCTCGGATCTGTCCTGCCGTGTGGCCGGGCTGGTCCCGCGCAAGGACGGACGCGGCGGTGGACGGGCAGGCGAGGCCGGGGTGTTCGACCCCGACAGCGTCATGAGCGTCCGCGATCAGCGCCGGATCGATGATTTCATCCTGTACGGGATCGCAGCCGCCGACGAGGCGATTGCGGACTCAGGGTGGGGGCCCGCCTCCGAGGAGGAGCGGCATCGTGCCGGCGTGATGATCGGATCGGGTATTGGTGGGCTCGAAACCACCTATGAAGCCTCGGTCCTGCTGCGCGAGAAGGGGCCTCGACGCCTCTCTCCCTTTGTCATTCCGGGCATGCTCATCAACCTCGCTTCCGGCCAGGTGTCGATCAAGCACGGCCTGAAAGGTCCCAACCACGCTGTGGTGACGGCCTGTTCGACCGGTGCCCACGCCATTGGCGATGCAGCCCGCATGGTCGCCCGCGGTGATGCCGACCTGATGGTCGCCGGCGGCGCCGAAGCGACCGTCTGCCGTCTGGGTATTGCCTCCTTCATCGCCTGCAAGGCCCTGTCGACCGGCTTCAACGAGACGCCCGAAAAGGCCTCGCGCCCCTATGACACCGACCGCGACGGTTTCGTCATGGGCGAGGGGGCCGGTGTGGTCGTGCTGGAAGACTATGAGCGCGCGAAAGCGCGCGGCGCGACGATTTATGCCGAAGTGAAGGGCTATGGCCTGTCCGGCGATGCCTACCACATCACGGCGCCCGCCGAGGACGGCGATGGCGGTTTCCGTTCGATGTCGGCGGCGCTCAAGGATGCCGGCCTGACGCCGGCGGATATTGATTATGTGAATGCCCACGGCACCTCGACACCCAAGGGTGACGAGATCGAGTTGCGCGCCGTCGAACGCCTGTTCGGCGAGGCCGCCGGCGATGTCGTGATGTCCTCGACCAAATCGGCGGTCGGCCATCTTCTGGGGGCGGCCGGGGCGGTCGAGGCGATATTCTCGATTCTGGCGCTGCGCGACGGTGTCTGCCCGCCGACACTCAATCTGGACAATCCATCGGTCGAGACCGCGATCAATCTGGCGCCGCACACGGCCGTCAGGCGTCCGGTCCGCGCCGCCCTGTCGAATTCATTCGGATTCGGCGGCACCAATGCGTCCGTGGTATTTGTCGCGGCCGAGTAAAGCGTTTTCGGGGACACCATCATGAGCGACGCGCCCGCGCCCAAGGCCAAGGCCAAATCCGGCCTGGTCCGTATTTTCATCGGCTTGATCATTGCCCTGGTTGTGCTCGCCCTGGCAGCCGCCGGCACGCTCTATGGCGGCTATAAGTGGATGCAGGCCGAATTTGCCGCGCCGGGACCGGCAGCCGAAGAGACAATTATCCTGCTGCCGCGCGGTGCCGGTCTGATCTCGATAGCCAACCAGCTGGAAAATGCCGGCCTGATCAGTGACCGCCGCATCTTTCGCGCTGCCGTGACGCTGGATGGCGGTGAGGGTGTGCTGCGGGCCGGTGAATACCGTATTCCGGCCCAGGCCTCGATGGCCCAGATTTATGAACAACTTCGCGTCGGCCAGACGGTGCAGTATCCGGTCACCTTCGCGGAAGGCCTGACCAGCGCCATGATCGTCGAAACGCTGAACGCCGCTGACGTTCTGACCGGCGAGATCACCGACATTCCCGCCGAGGGGACGCTGTTGCCCGAGACCTATCTGGTCACCCGTGGCACCTCGCGCCAGGAAGTCCTGGACCGCATGGCCGCTGCCCAGACCGAGCTTCTGGACCGCTTGTGGGACGCCCGCGCCGAAAACCTGCCTGTGACCAGCCGCGAGGAGGCCATTATCCTGGCTTCGGTGGTCGAGAAGGAGACCGGCGTCGCGTCGGAACGTCCCGAGGTCGCCGCCGTCTTCGTCAATCGCCTGCGCCGCGGCATGCGCCTGGAGAGTGACCCGACCATCATTTACGGCATCAGCCAGGGCCGCCCCTTGGGCCGCGGGCTGCGCCGCTCGGAAATCGACAATACCGAGAACGCCTGGAACACCTACCAGATCCCGCGACTGCCGCCGACGCCGATCGCAAATCCCGGCGCCGAATCGATTGCCGCCGTCCTCAACCCGGCCGAGAGCACAGCGCTCTTCTTCGTCGCTGACGGGTCCGGGGGACACGCTTTTGCCGATACCTATGCCCAGCACCAGCGCAATGTCGCTGTGTGGCGCCGGGTCGAGCGCCAGCGTCGCAATGGAGGCAATTGAGATGGGTGTGCTCTCAGGCATGACCGGCTTTGCCCGTGTCGACGGCCAGGCGCCGGGCTGGGCCTGGACCTGGGAGGCGCGCAGCGTCAATGGCAAGGGGCTGGAGGCGCGCTTTCGCCTGCCCAACGGCTTTGAACGGCTGGAATTGAAGGCCCGTGAATTGGCCAAGGCCCGGTTTGCGCGCGGCAATGTCAACGCCACGCTGAACCTGCGTCGGGAAAGCGAAACCGGTTCGGTCAGGATCGACATGGCGCGTCTGCGCACCCTGCTCGACCAGGCCGCCCCGCTGTTGGAGAGCGGCGAGGTCGGGCGCCCGGCGCTGGACGGCATGTTGGCTCTACCGGGCATGCTCGATACCGACCAGGCCGATAGCAATTCCGACACGGCAACGCTCGACAAGGCCCTGCTAGCCAGTCTGGGCGAGACGCTGGACGGGCTGCAGGCCGCGCGCCGGGATGAAGGGGCTGCCCTTGCGGACGTGCTTTCCGGACATGTCGACGAGATCAGCCGCCTCACCGACCAGGCTGCCGGTCACGCGTCGACCCGCACCGATGCGATCCGCGACCGGCTGGCGGCCAAGTTCGCCGAACTCCTGCCCGAGGGGCTGCCGGAAGACCGGTTGGCGACCGAAGCGGCGATGCTGGCGATGAAGATGGATGTGCGCGAGGAGCTGGACCGTCTGCTGGCCCATATCACCTCTGCACGTGACCTGCTCTCGGCCGGTTCACCTGTGGGCCGCAAGCTGGACTTCCTGTCACAGGAGTTTAATCGCGAAGCGAACACTCTATGCTCGAAGTCCTCCGATTCTTCGCTGACCGCGATCGGGCTTTCGCTCAAGAATACGGTCGATCAGTTCAGGGAGCAGATCCAGAATGTCGAGTGATGGCTACCCCGCCCCGATCTTCCGTGGCCGTCGCCGCGGTGTGCTGCTGGCCCTGTCCAGCCCGTCCGGCGCTGGCAAGACGACGCTGTCCAAGCGCCTGCTGAGCCAGAACCCCGACGTCGTCCTGTCGGTCTCTGCCACCACGCGCAAGCCGCGCCCGGGTGAGGTCGATGGCCAGGATTATCACTTCATCTCGGTCGAGGCGTTCAAACAGAAGATCGAGGACGACGAGTTCTTCGAATGGGCCGAGGTCTTCGGTCGCTATTACGGCACGCCGAAAACGCCGGTCATGGAAGCCGTCGAGGACGGGCGCGATGTCGTCTTCGATATCGACTGGCAGGGCGCCCAGGCGCTGGCAGCAGCGGCGCCGGACGATGCCGTGCGCGTCTTCATCCTGCCGCCGTCACTGGCCCTGCTGGAAGATCGCCTGCGCAAACGCGGTCAGGATACGCCCGATATCATTAAGGACCGCATGGCCCGCGCCAAGGACGAGATCTCGCACTGGCACGAATACGACTATGTCATCGTCAATGATGATTTCGCCCGGGCGCTCGAGAAACTCAACGAGATCCTCCACGCCGAACGCCTCAAACGTCTGCGTCACCCCTGGCTGGAAGAATTCGTCGACGCGATCATGGACCAGTAGGCGTCAGGCGCGGCCGGCTTCATAGGCAGAGCGCCAGGCCCGGGCCAGCGACTGGAAGCCGGCAATGTCGATCACTTCGGCCCGATCCCCGGCATTCAATCCTGCTTCCTCCAGGAGCGCGTCGGCGCTGGTGCCGGCCTGACCGGCGGCCTGGGCGAGGCTGCGGCGCAGCGTCTTGCGGCGCTGGCCGAAGGCCGAGGCGGTGATCCGCTCCAGCGCGACGACGTCCTTGAACTGCTGCGCTTGCGGCAGAGGGTCGAGTACGACCACCGCCGATTCCACCTTGGGAGGCGGGGTGAAGGCGCGGGCCGGGATTTTCAGGGCCAGATGGACCTGGCAGCGAGATTGCGAAATCACGGCGAGGCGGCCATAGGCCTTGTCGCCGGGCTGGGCGACGACCCGGTCGGCAACTTCGCGCTGGAACATCAGCACGGCACGGCGCCACCAGATCGGCTCGGCCTGCAGCCATTTGATCAGCAATTGCGTGCCGACATTATAGGGCAGGTTGGACAGGATGACCTTGTCTCCAGGGTCGGTCAGGAGCGCGGTTTCGTCCACCTCGAGGGCATCGCCCTGTTCGACGGCCAGCCGTCCGCCGGAGGCCGTGTTGATCTCGTCCAGAGCACCCAGAAAGCGGGAATCCATTTCGACGGCGAGGAGAGAGGCCGCGCCCTCTGCGAGGATGGCACGGGTGAGGCCGCCCGGACCCGGACCGACTTCGATCGCTTGGTCGCGGCTCATGTCGCCGGCGAGGCGGGCGATCTTGGCAGTCAGGTTGAGGTCGAGCAGGAAGTGCTGCCCGAACGACTTCTTGGCGCCCAGATCATGGCTGGCGATGACATCGCGCAGCGGCGGAAGCTGGTCGAGGCTCATGCCCGGCACTCCGCGATCTTCACGGCTTGATCCAGCGCGGCCAGCAAGCTGTCGGGCCGGGCCACGCCCTGTCCCGCGATGTTGAAGGCGGTGCCGTGATCGGGCGAGGTCCGCACGATGGGCAGGCCCAGCGTGATGTTGACGCCGCCATGGAAGTCGAGGGTTTTCACCGGGATCAGGCCCTGGTCATGATAGAGGCAGATGGCCGCATCATAACCGGCCCGGGCCTCGGCATGGAACAGGGTGTCGGGCGGTTGGGCGTCGGTGATGTTGATGCCGTCAGCCCTCAGGCGCGCCGCGAGCGGATCGAGAATATCGATCTCCTCCTGACCCAGGGCGCCACCTTCACCGGCGTGGGGATTAAGGCCGGCCAGGGCCAGACGTGGTCTGGCCAGACCGAAATCCCGGCGCAGGGCGGCATCTGTCAGCCGGGCGATTGCTTCGACCCGCTGCGGCGTAATCAGCGACAGGGCCCGCGCGAGCGGCTCGTGGATCGTGACGAGGACAACGCGCAGTCCGCCGGCGGACAGCATCATCGCCGGCCCGCTCGGCCCGTCGACCGGCGTCTGAGCGCACAGCTCGGCGAGGAACTCCGTGTGACCGGGAAAGGCGAAGCCGGCCTCATACATGACGGATTTGGCGATCGGAGCGGTCACCAGGCCGCTGACCTGTCCATCGAGACAGAGCCGCACGCCGGTTTCGATGGCGGCCTTGATGCAGGCCGCATTGGCAGGATCGGCCTGACCGGGCTGGACGGGCCGGGCGAGCTTGATGCCGACATCGAATACCGCAAGCCCGTCAAGCGCTGCAGCGGCGTCCGATGTTGGCGTGGGCAGAGGCCGGGGTTCGGGCAGGCCGAGCGCCTGGGCGGTCGCTGTGAAGGCGTCGATATCACCCAGCGCGATCAATGGCGGCACGCCTTCGCGACGGTGCCAGTTATTCCACGCCTTCAGGATGATCTCGGGGCCGATACCGGCCGGATCACCCATCGACACGGCGACGGGTGACAGATGCGGCATCAGTCGCGGATCTCGACCGTCGAGTCGCGACGCAGATCCCGCAGCCAGCGCCGTGACAGCAGGGACAATTGCTGGCCGCGCAGCTGGCTTTCCAGATCATCGCGGGTCGGGACACCCGGGCCGGCGATGGCACGGTCGCAGACGATCAGGGCCTGCAGGCCGACGCCGGATTGAAGGACACCGGTGTTCTCGCCTTCATCCAGCGGCTGCAAGGCGTCGCGGATGGCGGGCAGGACGGCTTCCGCCGAAATACTGCCCAGCGGCGTGTAGATCGCGCCGGGAATGCGACTGGCGACGGCTTCCGCCTGGCTGCAGGACGGGTTGCTGTCCAGCTCGGCCGCAAAGGTGCTGGCGGTGGAGTCAGTCAGCGCGCTGGTCGGCACGGTGATCTGGACAAGGTCATACTGAAGCGTGGTCGTGCCGTCGCGGGCTCCAACCAGGGCGATGACCATGAAGCCGCCCGGCACCTCGATCGGGTTGGACAGCGCGCCGCGGCCACCGCTTTGATCGTACTGCACCCGCATCTGCGGCATGATGCCAGCGACCTCGGGCTGCAGTTGGGAAGCCGTGATCCAGCCGATATCGCCGCCGTTTGCGGCCGAGGGAGCGTCAGAGAACTGGCGGGCCAGCTCGGGGAAGGTTGCTCCCTGCTGGAGCTGGTTCATCACGGTGATCACGCGTTGGATCGTCTGTTCCTCGCGGCCCGGTCCCGGCACTTCGAACAGCATTTCGAAAATGCGGAATTGTGGCTGGGAGGCGCTGGCGGCCAGCCGTTCCAGCGCGAGCTCGATCTGTTGTTCGGAAATCCGGATGCGAGAGCCATAGCGGCCATTGACGATGACCTGCCAGGCGATCTCCGCCTCGAGCTGGTGGCGCAAGGTCGAGATGTCGACGCCGGAATTCTGCAGGTCCTGGATGATGACGTCGATCGTTGTGTTGTTGCGGTCGGCGAGATCAAGCAGGGAATTGCTGATTTCAGCGTCCGAAACTTCAATGTCGTATTCCGAGGCGGCCTGCAGCTGGAGGTGCTCGTCGACCAGGCCACGCATGGCTTGGTCCTGGATACGGCTCAGCGTCCCTTCGTCAATCTGTGACATGCCGGTCGAAGCAATGATGAGACGCATGCGATTGCGCACATCCACAGTCGTGATCGGCTCGTCATTGACGAGGGCGGCAACGCCCTCGGTCGTTTGCGCGTATGCGCTGGCGGCGCTCAGCGTGGCGACGCAGGCAAGCAGGGAAAGGACAATTCGTTTGGCGCAGGTCATCAGCATTCGCATGTTGGTTCGGGGCGGAACATTACTCAAACTCGGCCCCGGCGCAATCGCGGGACACTGTTCGCTCGATACTGGAATCAATCGGGTCCGAAACTGCCCAATGTGAACAGGGTGATGCGGAACTGAATGGACTCCGACGGGCCCAGTTCCGAAATCCCGAGATCCTCGCGCTGGTAGACGATGTCGAACTGTGAACAGTCATCGCCATAGCGCAGGCCGATCTCCTGGCGACGGGTGATTTCGCGATCCAGATCACGCATCACGGCGCCGATCGCACTCCAGTTGTCGGTCAGTGCGACCACGAAATCGCCCCGCAATTCGCGTTGGGCGCCATTGCGGGTGCTGGAGTCATCACTGATGTCGAGATAACGCAGATTGCCGGAAACCCGGTCGCCGGAATAGCCGAGCGAGACATCGAGGCGATTGGTGTCATACGTTTCCGGGTCAAGACGGGCCTGGACCTCGGCGGTAAATCCGGCCAGGTCGATCTCGCCGGCTACGACATAGTCTGACGTATCGTCCGTCAGCCCGCTGGCCGGATTGAAGATGGCGGTTCCGTCCAGGCGTTCGCTCTGGCCGACAAACAGTCGTGCCAGTCCGTCCTGGCCCCACATCGCGGTTGTCCGGAAGCCGTAGCTGACCCGAGTGCCTTCTTCCCACAGATCATATCCGGGTGCGCGAACGGGCTGGAACAGAAGGCTTTCGTCCAGATCGATGGCGAGGCTGTCCTCATTGACAATCCGGCTCGCATGGCGGTCATCGCTGGCGGCGATGACCGAGACAACGGGCTCGACAATCCAGTCGGTATTCTCGCCGCCGCGGTAGAAGGGCCAGCTGATTTCGGTTCCGGCCAGACCGAGGGTCCGCGATACCGAGTCCGAGACCGGATCGGTCAGCGGATCGGTGACAGGCAGGTCGTCGAAGCCGTAATGATCCGCCCGCACGAGTGCGAAGGGTTCGATCACGATGCCGGGCGAGGTGACCCAACGGGTGCGCCAGTCGACCGCTGCGGAGACACGTTCATAGTCGGTCCCGGTCTCCCGTCGCAGGACGGCCAGGCTGGCGTCGGCGTTGACGCGTCCCCAACCGGGCGGCGCCGTGAAGACGTGCTGGTAGTTCATGACCGGAGCCAGGACCGGGATGATGTCGTCATCAGCATTGGTGCGCAGGGACTGGTAGGACGCGGCCACCACCGAACCCGCCGAATTGCGTGTCCGGCCATCGAGATAGATCTGGCTGACTAGCTGCCGGCTCAGCGAATTGAGCGGCGCCCCGCGATCCTTGTCGGCCTCCGAAAAGTCATAGCGGCGCAGATGCAGGTCGTCGGACGTGCGCTGTACACCGAAGCCCCAACGCCAGTCCGGATTGATCGCCCACTCGCCGCCGCCGAACACATGCCAGCGCGAATCGCGGGTGCCATATCGCTCACCATCGCTGTCGATTGCGAATTCGTCGGTGTAACTGCCCTCCAGCTCCATCGAGCCGGACCAGAAGCGCTTGCGGTACTCGCCGTACAGGAGCGGGTTCACATTGGTCATCAATCGCGGTGCGACGACCAGGTCCTGTGAGGGTGAAATCGCCCAGTAATACGGCTGTTGATAGACAAATCCGAGGCGCGACGAGACGCCGAGCTTGGGAAAAAGGAAGCCGGAATGACGCTCGGCCGATGGGTCGGCGTGGGCGAAGATGGGGGCGTAAAGTACCGGGACGCCGCCGATCTCAAGGCGCGCATCGCGGTAGTAGATCATCTCGTCATCGGCATCCTGAACCACCTGACGGGCCCGCAGGCGCCAGGTCGGCTCACTTTCACCATCCTCACACAATTCACAGGCGGTGTAATAGGCGTCATTGAGTTGCAGGGAGCCGTTATCGCTGCGAATCGCTGCCGCGGCGGCCATCCGGCCATTGCTCTCCAGCATCGAGGCAAAACCGATCGCAACACCGGCCGCGAGCTGGCTGTCGAGCTCCACCTCGTCGGCATATTGCGGGAAAGGCCCCTGGCCGAGAATGATCACATTGCCGCGGGCGATGACGCGGTTTTCATCCGGATGGTATTCGATCTCGTCGGCGAGCAGGGTGCGTGGTTCCTGGCGGACACGGACATTGCCGCGGGCGATATAGCCCGAGCCGCCGGCGATATCCTCGACGTGATCCGCTTCCAGATAGATGGGAGCCTCATCGGCCCGGGCATCCTGGGCGATTGCCGGTGCCGTGAAGACGAGTGCCGAAGTGCTCAGCAACAAAGCCGCGAAGCGGCAAAACTGCGACGCCATGCACGTCACTCCCTCTGGTCTCCCGGCCCCCGCAGGCGGGTCATCATCATGACTAGCCGATGCCGGGGGCATCGTCCACGCCATCAACCGTCTTCGGTCGACGCGATATAGATCAGGGCCAGCAGTGCGGTCAGGGCCGGAGCCGACCAGGCGGCTGTCGCTGGCGGCAGCGCGCCCGAGACCCCGAACGAGCTCAGCATTTCCTGGAAAAAGAACATCACGAAACCGGCGATACCGCCAGCCATCGCAAAGGCGGCCGCGCCGCCCAGCCTGTGCAGGCGCAAGGTCGCGGCGGCCGCGATCAGGGTTGAAGCCAGCAGGGTCAGCGGCAGGGCCAGGAGGGCATGCAGGCGCAACTCATAGCGCTGGGTGGCCAGTCCGGCTTCCCGCGCGGACGTGATCAGGCGCGGAAGGTCCCAGAACGCCACGCCTTCCGCCGAGCGGGCCCGTTCAAACAGGGCCTGGCGATTGATCGAAGTCGGCATGGTGATGGCGCCGAGGTCGAGCCGCGACGGGGTCGGCGTTCGCTCGATGGCGCCAGTGACTTCCCAGAAGCCCGCGCGTAATTCGGCCGATTCGGCGTCGATCCGACGTTCCAGCCGGGGCGTGCCCGACTCGTCTTCTGCGAATTGCAGGAAGACCGGATTGCGCAGGACCTGACGGGCTTCCTCGAGCTGGGTGGCCGCGATGACCGTGAAGCCGTCGATATTGGTCTCGCGCAGCCACACCGGTTGTTCGGCCCCTTCGACCTGGCGAACATTCATCAGACTGTCGCGGCGGGCCTCGAACTCGGCATTCAGGGTGGCGGCCAGCGGGTTCAGCCCGACGGCTCCCAGGATGCCAATGCTGACTGCCAGCACCATCGGTGCCGTAAGAATGCGCCAGGCAGAGATGCCGGACGCGCGCATGACGATGAGCTCGCTCGACCGGTTCAGTCGGAACAGCGAGGTCAGCGTCCCGAACAGGAAGACAAAGGGCAGGGTGCTTTCCAGCAGCGCCGGTGCACGCAGCAGCGTCAGGCCGAGCAGATCGAGCGTCGACACGTCGACCCGGGTACCGACGGCTCGCGATTGCTCGACGAAATCGACCAGGATGATGACCGTGGCGATGGTCAGGAAGGCGAGCAGCAGGCCGCCGGCGGTCTGGCTGGCCATATAGCGGTTCAGGCGACCGGCGATCATGCGCTCGCCTCCGTCACGGCGCTGTGTCCCGGGCGACGGCGGGCCGGCCAGTAGATGATAGCCAGGGCGCCGACCATGCCGAAAACGGGCACCAGATACTGTGCCACATTCATGGCCGCATCATCGGCGCTGGCTGATTGCATCGCAAAGCCGACCAGTCGCAATGTCAGCCCGGCCGCGACCGCGATCATCACCCGCCGGCCATATCCCATCCGGGAATGGTCGCCGGCGAGGAAGCAGGCAGCGGCGATCAGCGCGAAGGCCAGATTGTAGAGCGGTCCGGACAGGCGGTAATGCGCTTCCGCCCAAGCCCGTTCCGGCCCTCCGGTACGGGCGACTTCGGCGGCTGACGGCCAGAGGAGTTCGTGCAGATAGCGGTCGGACTCCTTGAAGAACATGGCATCCGCCGGTCCGACGAATTCGCCAAGGTCGAATTCATAGCGGTCGAAATTGGCGTAGTAGAGCTCGCCGGCCGAATCGATCTGCTGCAGGTTGCCGTCGATCAACACCATCGCCGAGCGATCACCCGAGCGCACCACAACGCCCTCGCGGGCCGAATAGGTCGATGCGCCGTCGGTGCCACGACTGTCATGGATGAGAATGTCCTGCATGCGGCCGTCCCGACTGCGTTCGCGGGCATAGATGGTCACGCCCTGGCCCAATTGGGAGAACGCCCCCGGGGTGACCAGGCTGGCAGCAACGTCCGAGCGCAGCGTGTGCAGGGATCGACGCATTTCGCGATAGGCGACCGGCTGGACCAGAAGGTTCACGGCGAGGTTGGCGATGAGGACATAAACGCCCAGACGCATCACCGGTGACAGCAGGCCGAAGCGGCTGACGCCGGCGGCCGAGGCGATCACCAGTTCACTGTCCCCGGTCAACCGGTTGAGGCTGGACAGGACGGCGACGAACAGGGCGATGGGGACGAGCAGGGCGGTCAGATGCGGCAGCGCCAGCGCGGTGACCTTGATGAAGGTCAGCGCTGTCTCCGAATAGCCGGACACAAGGTCGACATTCGACAGGCTCTGCGTCAGCAGGGCCAGTCCGGCAAAGGCTGCGATCGCCGTCATGAACGGCCAGAGCAACTGGTTGAAGAAATACCGCTGAACGAGAATCATGAAGCCGGCTTGTGCTGCGCGTTCAGCCTTCTATCTCACGTCGTGATCGGATACCACTTCCGCGACACAAGTTTTCGGCGCCGGGTGCAGACCTGTGGCGCACCGAACAATCACCAATTGCGACTGGATGAGAGGGAATACCATGAAAATCGAATTCGCTGCCGCTCCGAGCGCTGCCGGCGCGATCGCCGTGCCGGTTTATGCCGACGCTGTCTTGTCGCCGGCTGCCGAAGCCATCGACGCGTCCTCGGGCGGTGCCATCAAGCGCGCCATCGCGGCTTCACGCTTTGCCGGCAAGCCGGCCCAGACGCTGGAAATCATGGCCCCGTCGGGCAGCTCGGCCAGCCGGATCGTGCTGTTCGGCCTGGGTGACAAGGCCAAGCGGACCGGCTCGACGCTGGAGAAAGCTGCCGCGGCCGTCGTTTCCAAGCTGCTGATCAGCGGCGAGACCCGCCTGTCGATCCAGTTTGATGGCGAAACCGATGGCGATGGCGCTGCCCGTGCCGGTCTCGGTGCCCGTCTGGCCGCCTACCGTTACGACCAGTTTCGCACCAAGTTGAAGGACGAGCAGAAACCGTCCCTGACCGAGATCGTCATCGCCGTCGCCGATGTCGAGGGCGCCAAGACGGCCTGGGCTGGCTGGGGCGCTGTGGCCGACGGTGTCGACCTGGCCCGCGAGGTTACCAACCTGCCGCCGAACATCCTCAACCCGGAAACCTATGCCAAGAAGATCGAAGGCATGGCCGAGTGCGGGCTCGAGATCGAGATCCTCGATGAAGTGCAGATGACCGAGTTGGGCATGGGCGCGCTTCTGGGTGTCGGCCAGGCGTCGGAATTCGAAAGCAAGATCGCGATCATGAAATGGTCCGGCGGCAAGGAAGGCGAAAAGCCGCTCCTTTTCGTTGGCAAGGGCCTGACTTTCGACAGTGGCGGTATCTCGTTGAAGCCGGGTGCCGGCATGGATGAGATGCGCGGCGACATGGGCGGTTCGGCCGCTGTTGTCGGCCTGATGCGCGCGCTCGCCGGTCGCAAGGCCAATGTCAACGCCATCGGCATTGTCGGCCTGGTCGAGAACATGCCCGACGGCAATGCTCAGCGTCCTGGCGACATCGTCACCGCGATGTCGGGCACCACGATCGAGATCCTCAACACCGACGCCGAAGGCCGCCTCGTGCTGGCCGACGTGCTGTGGTACGCGCAGGACCGTTTCGATCCCAAGCTGATCATCGATCTGGCGACCCTCACCGGCGCCATCCTGATCGGTCTCGGCAATACCCGCGCCGGCATCTTTTCCAATTCCGACGAGATCGCCGCCCAGCTGTCCTCGGCCGGTGATGCTTCCGACGAGCCGGTCTGGCGCATGCCGCTCGGCCCGGATTACGAAAAGCACATCGAGACCAAGAATGCCGACATCAAGAATGTCGGTGAGGGCCGTCTCGCCGGTTCGATCTCGGCGGCGGAATTCCTCAAATGCTTCGTCAATGACAAGCCTTGGTGCCATATCGACATTGCCGGCACGGCGATGGGCGGCATGGGCGGCAAGGACGACCCGCGCCAGCCGAGCTGGGGCACGGGCTGGGGCGTGCGCATCCTCGACCGTTTCGTGCGTGACAATTACGAGGGCTGAGCCCTTTGCTGATCAGGGCGGCCCGCGCGGCCGCCCTTTTCGTATCGGCTGTCGGAGTGGACGATGAGCGGCGATCTCTGGTTCTATCATCTCGAGCGCTCCTCGCTGGACGAGGTCTTGCCCGAGCTGCTGGAAAAGACGCTGGCGCGCGGCTGGCGGGCGCTGGTGCGCTCGCCCGATGCCAAGCGCCGCGAGGCCATCGACCAGCTGTTGTGGACCTGGCGCGAGGACTCATTCCTGCCGCATGGTCAGGTCGAGGCCGACTCGCCCGAGCGCCAGCCGGTCCTCATTGCCGAGGACGAAGCCAATCCGAACGAGGCGCAATGTCTCTTCCTGCTGGATGGCGCCGAGCCCGAAAAACCGTCATCCTTTGACCGCATGATCGTCATGTTTGACGGGCAGGACGAGATGGCCGTGCAGGACGCGCGCGCGCTGTGGAAGAAAGCCTCGGCTGAGGGCTGTACGGTATCCTACTGGCGCCAGTCGCCGGAAGGTCGATGGGAGAAGAAGGCATGACACGTTATTTGCTGATTGCGCTGGCCGGGCTGTCCGTCGCCGCCTGCACCACCGGTGGCAGCGCCATTGATGGCGGTGATTCCGTCATGCCGGCGCCGGACTTCGCGGACGACTCGATGGGCGATAACAGCGTCGATCCGAATGCGTGGTGCGGCGCCAGCGCGATGGGCTATCTCGTCGGCCAATCCATCGAGGAGGTCGATCTCGAGAGCCTGCATGGCAATATCCGGGTCATCCATCCGGGCATGCCGATCACCCGCGATTATCGCCGCGAACGGCTCAATCTTGACCTCGACGAGGCGGGTGTCATCCTGCGGCCTTGGTGTGGTTGAGCGAGTGGTCGTTATGAGAGCTGTTTCGATAGTGCTGGCCTGTTCGCTGGTTGGCGCAGGCCTGACGGGGTGTGGCCTGACTGGACGCGGCAATAGCGCGCCGCCGCAGACCGTCGCCGAACTGCCGCCGTTGGGCGCCGCCGAAGACGTGCAGGACAGTGAGGTCCGCGCACCGATCACCGGCACATGCGGCATGGAAGACCTGCAACACTATGTCGGCCAGCCGCGCGTCAACGTCCCACGGGGCGCCATGCCCGACACCTATCGCGTCGTCGGTCCCAATTCGGTTGTGACCATGGATTACCGGCCCGACCGGCTGACCATCCGTGTCAATGAAAGCGATGTCGTGGAAAGCATGGCCTGCGGCTGAGCGCCTCGTGCCAATCATGGTCAGCCATCAACCCGCGAACAGGTGCTGCAGCCGGGCGACGTGATGGTCGGTCAGGGACAGCGCATCACGCGCCAGCCAGCTACCCACAGCTTCGGCGGTCGACAGGGCATCCTCTCGGCTCAACAGGTTTTCGTCGTCTTCTGCGTCCAGTGAGGCATCATCATGCGCATCCGCGTCGGTGGGCATGACGACATCAACCCGGATCTCATCAGGGCTATGGAAGCTGTGATCCGGCCGCGAGGCCGCAGGGCCCGGCTTTATCGGGCTGGCCTGTTTGCGAAAACCGGCGGGACGGGGCGGCAGCGATCCTTCGACCTTCATGACCCGCTCCTGCCATTCCGCCCGCGCGAAGCAACAAGTCCGCCGGACCACAAGGGCCCGGCAGGGGTCATATCGACCAGGTTATGTGCCACCGGGCGATCAGACTGTCGGTGAATGACGCCCGGCAGCGCGCCTTCGGATCCCATCGATCCATCCACCTCATTCCAGTGTGCTCATATTATATGAGCGCAAATGCGAATGGTTTCTTAATGGGACGAGTTGACTTTGGTGCTTGGGTAAGTGTCAGACAAGGCTAAGCTTTGGCCGTCCCAACGCCCGCAACGCACGAACATCTTCTTCATGGCAGGCGACTTGTCGACAAGCCTTGTTGAAGCGCTTGCGGAGCCGCGCCTTGAGATGCGGGAGCGCAATTGCGGGCGACGATCCGGCGATTGCCATGAATATGGCTAGGGCAAACAGACGCGAGTCTTCAGGCAGACTGCCGTGTTGTTGAGAACTCCACCCGAATTCGAGCGCGCTGTGAAAAGCGGCGCTTTCGAAGGCGCAATTGGCGGAGAAAATGCCAAATCCGAGATAGATGGTAATCAGGTCAGCAATGAGGTGGGCTTCATCCGCTTGGAACTCGTCCGGCCAGTCAGATGATTGCATTAGTTTCCAGGCGATCTGGTGGCTGTAGGACCAGATCATGACCTCGGCTCGCTGCGATGCGACAAATTCAATTGGGATATACGGGCTTTCTGCGTTCGGATCGTCAAGCTCTGCTTGTGTCAGCGGCTGAAGAAGCATGCCCGGGCCAACAGGTTTTGGCTCGTTGATGGTGACTTCCTGAAGCTCAAACTTCCAGTCTTCAACGCCGCAGAAGGTCTGCACGATCCGAAAAAGGTGATGGCTGAGTTCTCTGCCCTCGTCGCTCGGCGGAAAGTGGTCTGCCGTTGGCAGAACGAGTTCGGTCTCCTGAACACTCTTCTCTATTGAAAAGGTTTCGATGACCCAGCCGAAGCGGTCAAAGATCCAGGCTGCGCTGGCCTTGTCGATCAATTTGGGTTTGCCGAACACAATGTCCCCGAAATCGCGTTGGGAGGAGTTTAGCTACCCCGCCTGCGCCGCTTCCAGCTTTTCTTCCGCTTCCAGCCAGCTCAGCTCCGCCGCGTCGAGCAGCTCGACCGCCTTGGCGCGCTTGATCTGGAGGTCGGTCGCGGTCTTGGGGTCTTTTTGATAGAGGCCCGGCGCTGCGAGGGCTTTGTCGATGACGTCGATAATGCCGCGCAGGCGGTCGGCTTCCTTGTCCCAACGGGCGATCTCGTCGCGCAGGGGTTTGAGCGCCTTGCGCTGATCGGCGGCGGAGCGGCGGGCGACGCTCTTTTCGTCGGTGGCGGCAGTCTTCTTCTTCGGGCCATCCTTCGGCGCGCGTCCGAGCAGGGATTGGCGATAGGTCTCGATATCCTCGTCATAGGGTTTGACCGTGCCATCGCCGACCACCCAGAGCCGGTCGACACAGCTCTCGATCAGATGCCGGTCGTGCGAGATCAGGACGACGGCGCCCTCATACTCATTGATCGCCTGGATCAGGGCGGCGCGGCTGTCCATGTCGAGATGGTTGGTCGGTTCGTCGAGGATGAGGAGGTGCGGGCCCTCGAAGGTGATCAGGTTGAACAGGAGGCGGGCCTTCTCGCCGCCGGACAGGGTGTCGGCGGGGGTTTCCTGACGGTCCCCCGGCAAACCAAACGTGGCCAGACGGGCCCGGCGCTGGGCCTCGGTGGCGTCGGGCATCAGCTCGATAATGTGCTGATAGGCCGACATCTCCGGTGACAGGCTGTCGATCTGGTGCTGGGCGAAATAGGCGATCTGCATCTTCTTGTGCTTGCGCAGATGCCCGTCCAGCGGTGCCAGCCGGTCGCACAGGAGTTTGGCCATGGTCGACTTGCCGGCGCCATTGCGGCCGAGAATGCCGATCCGGTCCTCGGTGTCGATGTTCAGATTGACGTCGCGCAGGACCGGCTTGCCCGGCGCATAGCCAGCTTGGAGATTGACCATGCGCACGATCGGCGGCGCCATGCGGCGCTGCGGGCTGGGGAAGTTGAAGGGCGCCACCGGGTCCTCGACCTGGGTCGCCACGATTTGCATTTTCTCCAGCCGCTTGACCCGCGACTGGGCCTGTTTGGCCTTGGAGGCCTTGGCCTTGAAGCGGTCGACGAAGGATTGCAGATGGCGACGTTCGACCTCCTGCTTTTCGACCATCTTCATCTGCAGGCGTTGTCGCTCGGCCAGCGCCTTTTCAAAATCATCATAGCCGCCATCCCAGACGGTCAGCTTGCCCTGTTTGAGATGGGCGATTTTCTGCATCGCGCCGTTCAGGAGGTCGCGGTCGTGCGAGATCACCAGGGCGGCGCCGGGGAAGGTCTTGAGATAGCTTTGCAGCCACATCACGCCTTCCAGGTCGAGATAATTGGTCGGCTCGTCGAGCAGCAACAGGTCGGGCCGGGCGAACAGCGTCGCCGCCAGGGCGACCCGCATGCGCCAGCCGCCAGAGAATTCGCGGCAGGGGCGGCGCTGTTCCTCGCCGGTAAAGCCGAGACCGGCCAGGATGGAGCCGGCGCGGGCTTCGGCGGTATGGCTGTCTATATCGGCCAGCCGGGTCTGGATCTCGGCGATGCGATTGGGCTCGGTCGCGGTTTCCGCTTCCGCCAGCAGGGCGGCGCGCTCGGTATCAGCGGCCATCACCACATCGATCAGGCTGTCATCGCCGCCCGGCGCTTCCTGGGCCACCGATCCGACACGAGCGCCTTTTTGAACGCTGGTATCGCCGCCTTCCGAGCCGATCTCGCCGCGGATCAGCCGAAACAGGGTCGACTTGCCCGTCCCGTTGCGCCCCACCAGACCCATCTTGGTCTTGGCCGGCAGGAAGAGCGTCGCCTGATCAAAGAGCATCCGCCCTTCAATGCGATAGGTGAGGTCATTGATGTGCAACATGGTGCATGGCGGTTAGCGCGGGATTTCGCCCGGTGCAACAGATTCGCGCTGAGCTCGGGGGGGGGGGGGGGGGGGGGGGGGCGGCGGGTGCGGTAGCAGAGAGGCTGGTGTCGACGGGACGCCCCCGGCGCAAACCGCTTGCCGAGATCCCGCCGTATCCGCTTCTTCAGGTCAAGGGCCGCAGGGCGGCCGCTCCGCGGTTTCACCCTTGAGCTGAAGAAGCGGATACGGCCTGCTGGCTGACAAGCAATCCATGGATCACTCCGCGACAAGTCGCGACTGCCGCCGACATGACTTCCCATCCTCGTCGCTGCCCGCTATAAGCCGCGCGAATCCACAGGCCGGGTATGTGCCCGGACAATCATAGTTTCAGTCTCAAGGACTTCTCCCATGGCGATCCAACGCACCTTTTCCATCATCAAGCCCGACGCCACTGCCCGTAACCTGACCGGCGCCATCAACGCCAAGATCGAGGAAGCCGGCCTTCGCATCATCGCCCAGAAGCGCATCCGTCTGTCGCGCGAGCAGGCTGAAGGTTTTTACGGCGTGCACAAGGAGCGTCCCTTCTTCAACGACCTTGTGACCTTCATGATCTCCGGCCCGGTCGTGGTCCAGGTCCTGGAAGGCGAAGACGCCATCGCCAAATACCGCACCGTGATGGGCGCCACCAACCCTGAGCAGGCTGACGCCGGCACCATCCGCAAGGACTTCGCCGAGTCGATCGAAGCCAACTCGGTGCACGGTTCCGACGCCCCGGAAACCGCAGCAGAAGAAATTCCCTTCTTCTTCTCGGACGACGAAATCGTCGGCTGATCCGAGCCGCAAAATCAGACAAAAAAGGCCCGGTATCCTGCCGGGCCTTTCTTTTTTGTGCATAACGCGTTGCGCGGGCGCGGGGCGCTGCCTAACTGCGCTCGCAGAGTGGTGTGAGGAGACGCGCGATGGACATGGCCTTGTTTGCCAGCCTGGTGACCTTCGTCGTGATCATGTCCGTCACGCCCGGCCCCAATAATATCATGATGATGTCGTCCAGCGCCCTGTTTGGGGTGCGGGCAACGCTGCCGCACTGGCTGGGCGTCAATATCGGATTCAATCTGCTTCTGGTCGCTTCGGTGTTCGGGCTGGGAGAGCTGATCGAGCGCTTTCCGGTCATGCTGGATGTGGTCCGCATCGGCGGCTCACTGTGGCTGGTCTGGATGGCGTGGAAATTTGCCCATGCCGGCTGGGCGATTGGGCGGGCGGGAAGCCGTGCCGCGACCGCCAAGGCCGACCGCTCGCGTCCCTTCCGGTCCTGGGAGGCGGCCCTGTTCCAGGCGATCAATCCCAAGGCGGCCCTGATGACGGTCTCGACGGCAGGTGCCTATGTGGCCCTGGCCGACACGCCGATCGAACGGGTCGGTATTTTTGTGACCGCCTTCGTCCTGTTCGGCGCACCCTGCGGTTTGCTCTGGATCTTCGTCGGAGGCGGTCTGAAGCGCCTGCTGGCCGAAGGACACTCGGCGCGCTGGCTGAACTATTCCATTGCGGGCATCTTGATGTTCACGATCTGGCTGATCCTGTCGGCCTGAGGCGCAGGCTGCCCCTTGCGTGGAGGGGTAACGCAGCAGACCATGGTGCTCCCCCAAGCGCCGGAGAGCTGCCATGTCCGATATCGCCCGCCTCGTGCAAGCCTTGCCCAAGGCTGAACTTCATCTTCACATCGAAGGCTCGCTCGAGCCGGAATTGATGTTCGAGCTGGCCCGGCGCAACGGGATTGAGATTCCCTTCAACTCGGTCGAGGAAATCCGCGCCGCCTACGATTTTTCCAACCTGCAGGATTTTCTGGACGTCTATTATGTCGGCATGAATGTGCTGATCACCGAGGCAGACTTCTTCGATCTGACCTGGGCCTATCTCCAGCGTGTCCACGCCGAGAATGTCCGCCATGTCGAGATATTCTTCGACCCGCAGGGCCATACCGATCGCGGCATCGCCTTCGCCACGGTTGTAGGCGGCATCACCCGGGCGCTGGACAGGGCCAAGTCGGAGCTCGGGATCACTTCAAAGCTCATCCTGTGTTTCCTGCGTCACCTGTCCGAGGAAGCGGCTTTTGAAACCCTGAAAATGGCCAAGCCGCACCTGGGCCGCATCGACGGGGTCGGTCTGGACAGTTCCGAGCTCGGTCACCCGCCGTCGAAATTCCAGCGCGTCTTCGAAGCGGCTGGCGAGCTGGGCCTCCTGCGCGTCGCCCATGCCGGTGAGGAGGGGCCGCCGGAATACATCCATGAAGCGCTGGACCTGCTGAAGGTCGACCGTCTCGATCACGGCAATCGCGCCCTGGAAGACGGCACGCTGGTCGCCCGTCTCGGACGCGAGCAGATGACGCTGACGGTCTGCCCGCTCTCCAATCTGCGCCTGTGCGGCATCAAGCGGCTGGAGGACCACCCCCTGAAGCGCATGCTGGCACTGGGTCTGCGGGCCACGGTCAATTCCGACGACCCGGCCTATTTCGGCGGATATGTGAACGACAACTACATCCGCACCGCCGCCGCCATCGACCTGACCGCCGACGAGATCATCGAACTGGCGAAGAATTCCTTCCGCGGCGCTTTCCTGCCGGAAGCGGAGATCGAGCGACATCTGGCGGAAATTGATGCAGTGGTCGAGGGCGTGGCCTAATCGTCCGACCCGGGCTTGCGCCGCCTCGATTTTACCTGTGACTTCTGGGCCTTGGCCGCTTTGACCCGTTTGATTGACGCCAGGGATGGCCGCGCTTTCTTGCGCGGTTTCGGGGCGATCAGCGCCTGTTCGATGAGCTTGCGCAGGCGGTCGCGGGCGTCGGCACGGTTGCGCTCGCGTTCGCGGTGAGTGTCGGCTTTCAGGACTAGGCTGCCATCCTTGGTCATGCGTGAGCCGGCCAGACGTACCAGGCGTCGCTTGGCGGCGTCGGGCAGGGTGGTGTTGGCGGCGAGGTCGAAGCGCAGCTGGACGGCGCTCTCGGTCTTGTTGACATGCTGACCACCGGGACCGGAGGCACGGATGAAACGTTCCTCGATCTCGGCCTCGTCGATCAGGATGGTCTGGGCAATCAGCATGACAGGCTCCGCAAGCACGCCTCCTTATTGCCGTGCTTGCGGGTCTGATCGCAAGTGAGCTTGCCCGGTCATGCGAGGGCGGCGAGCAGGAAGCAGACACAGGTGAAGACGGCCCCGGCTGTGCGGACATGGTTCCAGCCGGTCCAGCGCGCGACATATTGCGGCCAGTAGGCGGATGTACCGTCCGGGTCACCGGCGAGGGACTGCAAGCGGTTGTTCATGGGTATGTTGCGCAGCCCGGTGACCAGCAGGACCGGTCCGACATGGCTGGCCATGCCCAGTCCCAGCCAGATGGCCATGCCCGGCCGTCCGAACAGGAGGGCAGCCACGGCCAGGGCCAGGGCGAGCGGCACCAGGGCTTTCAACAGCAGCAGGAAAATTGACTTGTAGACGGTCCGGTTGAGGCCGCGCATGGCATCGCTGCCACCGCCCGGCCCGGCCTCATCGAGACCGGGCATGACGAAGTCGGAGAAGGCGAGGAAGATGCCGGCGATGAGGCCGGCACCAAGACCCAACAGCTGGGCCGACAGCGTCAGGGCGATCATGATGCCAGCCCGGCAGCGGGTGTGGCGGCCCAGGTACTTGCCGGAACCGAGGCGGCGTAGTCGGCAAAGCTGCGCGGTGGCCGACCCAGGGCCCGTTCGACACCATCCGTGACCCGGGCATTGCGACCGTCCAGCACCGTCGAGAACAGATAGTCGAGCAACCAGACATGATCCTGTGGCAGGCCGGCGGCGCGGGCGCCGTCGATGAAAGCCTGGTGCGGAATGTCGACATGGCGGACCGGACGGCCGGTCCGCTCTGTGATCAGGGCCGCAATATCGGCAAAGCTCAGCAATTGGCGACCGGTCACCTCATAGAGCTGGCCGTCATGCTCGGTGCCGGTCAGCGCAGCAACCGCGATATCGGCAATGTCGCGGATATCGATGAAGGGTTCGGCGGTCTGTCCGACCGGCAGGGCGAGTTCACCGGCCGCGACCATGGGCTGGAAGGCACCCTGGTCGAAATTCTGGAAGAACCAGCTCGAGCGGATCACCGTCCAGCGCAGCCCGCTCTGGCGGATTATGGTCTCGCTGGCTTCCGCCTCGGGCTCACCGCGCCCGGACAGCAGGACGAGTTGCTCCACGCCGGCTTTGCGCGCGCGCTCGGTGAACGCGGCGATGTCGGCCGGGGCGCCGGGCACGGCGAGATCCGGCGCATAGGCGATATAGACCGAGCGCACACCCTGCAGGGCATGGTCCCAGCCTTCATGGTCCTGCCAGCTGAACGGGCGTTCGGCGTCACGCGAGCCGGGACGGACAGGGACATTGCGCGATTGCAGGGCATTGACGATGAGGCGGCCGGTCTTGCCGGTGGCGCCGAGGACGAGGATGTCGGCGGGGTGGTCGATGGCGGGCATGGCGATTTCCTTTCACTTGACACTGTGTAAACTTTACAGGGCGTCAAGTGCCACTGACTTGACGTCGTGTCAAGTGCAATCAATCCTGCGTCGGGCCGCGCTGATGCGGGGGTAAATGGAAAGGCTAGGACTATGCCGGATGAGGGAATGTCGACTCGCGAGCGGATATTGCGGGCCTGCTGGTCCCTGCTCGAGCAGGGGCAAGGCGCGCAGACCCGCATGAGCGATATCGCCAGGGCGTCCGGCGTCAGCCGGCAGGCCGTGTATCTGCATTTCAGCACCCGCGCCGAGCTGTTGATCGCGGTGACGCGGTTTGTCGATGTCGAGAGCGATATCGATGCCCGCCTGGCCGCCAGTCGGGCCGCGACGTCAGGCCTGGAAAGGCTGGACGCTTTCATTGAGGCCTGGGGTAATTACATCCCGGTCGTGCATCCGGTCTGTCGGGCCTTGCTGGACATGGCGCCCGCCGATGAGGCAGCGAAACTGGCCTGGGACGACCGGATGTCAGCCCTTCGCGAAGGGTGTGTTGCGGCGGTTACTGCCCTGAAGGCAGATCGAATTCTGCGCGATGACGCGGATGAGGCTGCGGCGACGGACTTGTTGTGGACCCTGTTATCGGTCCGCAATTGGGAAAGCCTGGTAGAGGACTGCCACTGGCCGCAGGCGCGCTATATCGAAGAGATGAAAATGCTCGCCCGACGGGCCTTGATGCGTACAGATTGAACCTTTTGCTAGCGACCGTCAGTCGTGCGGGTTCATCAGTAGTTCTGCGCCAAATTCACGCACTTGCAGCCGCACCCGTTCGCCGGCCACACGCGCCTTGCCGGAGCAGGCGAGGGCGACACACTGGGCGTAGAGGGCATGCTCGGCATGCAGCACACGCTCACCCAGCGTCTCGGCGGTATCGCCGTGCAGGACCGGAACCGCGGCCTGGCCGATGATCGGACCGTCATCCATCTCCGGGCGGACATAATGGACCGTGCAGCCATGAATGCGCACGCCTGCTTCCAGCGCCCGCTCATGCGTATGCAGGCCCTTGAAAGCCGGTAGCAGGGAAGGGTGGATATTGATCAGGAGATCACGCCAGCGCTCGGTGAACCAGGGCGTCAGGATGCGCATGAAGCCGGCCAGGCAGACAATGCGGGCGCCATAGAGCTTGATCGTCGAGTCGAGCGCCTCCTCGAAGGCCTCGCGATCATCATACTCGCGGTGATCGACGACTTCGGTCTCGATTCCGGCAGCGCGGGCGATGTCGAGCCCGGCGGCGTCGGGATTGTTGGACGCAACCAGCACAATTTCGGCCGGGAAGTCTTCGTCCTTCGCGGCTTCGATGAGGGCCTGCATGTTGGATCCGCGCCCGGAGATGAGCACGGCGATCTTTGTTTTCGCCATTGGTTGCCCCTCGCGTCAGGCCGGTTTGAGTTCGCCGATGATCATGGCGGTCTCGCCGGTCAGCGCAAGCGCCTCCATTGTCGCATCCACCTTGTCGGGCGACACCGCCAGCAACATGCCGATGCCGCAATTGAAGGTGCGGTGCATTTCATGGGCGGAAATCCCGCCGGTCTCGGCCAGCCACTGGAAGACCGGCGGCAGGGTCCAGGCGGTGTAGTCGATGTGCGGGACCAGCGTGTCCGGTGTCATGCGCGGCGGGTTTTCCACCAGGCCACCGCCGGTAATGTGGGCCAGGCCGGTCACCAGGCCGGACTTGATCAGCGGCAGGCAGGCTTTCACATACAGACGGGTCGGTGCCAGGAAGGCTTCGCCCAGCGTCTGGCCGGGCGCGAAGGGCGCCTCGTCCGACCAGTTGAGGCCGGACAGTTCGACCACTTTGCGGACGAGCGAGAAACCGTTCGAGTGCACGCCCGAGGAGGCGAGACCGATCAGCACGTCGCCGGCGGCCATGCGGTCATGATCCGGCAGCAGGCGGCCGCGCTCGGCGGCGCCGACGACAAAGCCGGCCAGATCGAAATCATCGCCCTCATACATGCCTGGCATTTCCGCCGTTTCGCCACCGATCAGGGCACAGCCGCTATCCTTGCAGCCAGCCGCGATGCCCGAGACGATGGCCTCGCCGCGCGCCGGGTCGAGCTTGGAACAGGCCAGATAGTCGAGGAAGAAGAGCGGTTCGGCGCCCTGGGCCAGCACGTCATTGACGCACATGGCGACCAGGTCGATGCCGACCGTGTCGACCTTGCCGGTGGCGATCGCCAGTTTCAACTTGGTACCGACGCCATCAGTGCCGGAAATCAGGATCGGGTCGGTATAGCCGGCTGCCTTGAGGTCGAAGGCGCCGCCAAACCCGCCCAAGTCCGCCGCCGCACCGGCCCGGCGCGTCATCGCGGCCAGCGGCTTGATGCGGTCGACCAGGGCGTCGCCGGCGTCGATCGAGACGCCGCTATCGGCATAGGTCAGCCCGTTCGGGCGATCTGGGTTTCCGGTTCCGGACATGCCGTTTCCTTACCTCTGCAAAAACAGGTCTGTAAAAACAGGCGCGGTGTATGTCGAAACACGCCCCGGACGCAAGCCGCGGGCTTCACGCCCGGCAGGGTGTGGTTATAGTGCGGGCACAGTCCAAGTAACAGGAGTCGCCACCGTGCGTTTCATTCTAGCTGCGCTCAGCCTGAGCCTCGCCTGCCTCCCGGCAGCCCTGGCCGACGACCCCTACACCATCTCCGGTGTTGCCATTGACGCCACCGCCGACAATGCCCTGCAGGCCCAGACTGCAGCCATGCGCCAAGGGCAATCGGCCGCCGCGCGTCGCCTGATCGAGCGCCTGACCCTGGCTGAAGACCGGGCCGGGACCGAGCTGGAACTGGAAGCGCACCTGTCGCCGACCGGCGAAATGGTGTCCGGCCTGGCACTGGATCCCGCCATCATCGCCGAAATGATCGCCGGCCTGCAGATTTCCGACGAGCAGCGCAGCGCCACCCGCTATCTGGCCGAGCTGGAAGTGACCTTTGATCCACGTACCGTGCGGCGGGTGATGGAAGCTTATGGTGTGCCTTTCGTCGAATCCCAGGCCCGTCCGCTGCTGGTTCTGCCGGTCTATGAGGGTGCGAACGGGTTCAGCCTGTGGGACGACAACCCCTGGCGCTCGGCCTGGGCCAGCCAGGACTTCGACAGTTCGCTGACGCCGGTCTTGGTTCCGGGACGTCCCTCGCGCTCGGTCCCGGTGCCGATCACACCGCGTCAGGCCTTGCAGCTGGACGAAGGCGCGCTGGTCAACACAGCCGCCATGTACGGCATCAACAGGATCGCGATCCTGCGCGCCGGCGAGCGCGATGGCGTGCGTCGTTTCGGCGGCTATCTGGTCACGGTCGAGCCGGGCGGCGAGATCACCACCGATACTTGGGGGCCGCAAGTCGTCTATGGCGGCTGGAGTGACGCGGCACGCGCCTTTGTCACTGACCGCGAGGATGACTGGAAACGTCGCTCGGTGGTGCGTGATTTCGAGACGACCTCGCTCCGTGTGACGGTCATGTATGGTGGTCTGGATGAATGGCTCCGCCTGCAGGAAGCGCTCAGCCGCGCCTCGCTGGTCCAGGGCGCCCAGCTCGATGCGCTGTCACGGGATGGCGCCCGCATGACCGTGGATTATCGCGGCGCCTTCGAACAGCTGGTTTCCGAGCTTGCCGAGCGTGGCGCCACGCTTGAAGAACATCCCGGACTGGGCTGGGTCGTATTGTCGGCCCGCTGATCCGCGCGACGACGATGATGATGCCGATGACACCGCAAATGGCGCTGGACCTGCCGGCGCGACAGGATTTCAGCGCGACCGCCTTTATTGCCGGACCGTCAAATGCGGCTGCGCGCGATGTGCTGGATCGGCCGGATGACTGGCCGCGCAATGTCATGGCGCTGGTCGGGCCAGAAGGGGCCGGCAAGTCACACCTCGCCGCGATCTGGGCCAGGCGCCAGCAGGCGCTGGTCCTGTCCGCGTCGTTGTTGGGCGACCGCCTGGCCTCGCTGGAGCCGGATTGCGCCATGGTCATCGAGGATGTTGATCGGGGCGTTGATGATGATGCGCTTTTCCATCTCTTCAACCGGGCTGCCGAAGGCGACATTCCGGCCCTGTTGCTGACCGCCCGAACGCTGCCGGCCCGATGGCCGGCCAGCCTGCCGGACCTGGTGTCGAGGCTGCGGGCGCTGGTCCATGTCGATCTGCACGAGGCCGATGATATCCTGCTGACGCGGCTGCTGGAAAAACAATTGGCCGACAGGGGCGCGCCGGTGCGCCCGGGCGTGATAGACTACCTCCTGCCTCGCATGGAGCGCTCCGTTGCAGCGGTGCGCGTGATGGCCGAGCGGATGGACAAGCTCGCACTCGTCAAGAAAACACCGATCACCCGCGCCATCGCGCGCGAAATCCTGGACAGCTGGACCGAGACTGGAGACGCGGCATGAACGCTCCCGTGGGAGACTTCGCCGAAACAGAGACCCTGATGGGGTCACCCAAACGCTTCCTCAATCGGGAAATGTCCTGGGTGCGCTTTAACTTGCGTGTGCTCGACGAGGCCGCCAATCCGGACCATCCGGTATTTGAGCGCCTGCGCTTCCTGTCGATCTCGGCCAGCAATCTGGACGAGTTCTACATGGTCCGCGTCGCCGGCCTTCGCGCCCAGGTCCACAATGGCGTTTCCGCGACCAGTATTGACGGGCTGACGCCGGCCGAACAGCTTGAACAGATCCATGCCCTGGCCGGCGAGCTGATGCTCAAGCAACAGACCCTGTGGCGCACCTTGCGGGAGGAGATCGGCAAGGCCGGGGTCAAGGTGCTCGAGCCGAAACAGGTTCCCAAGAGTGACGAGGCCTGGCTGCGCGAGGAGTTTCTCAAGCACACCCTGCCGGTGATCACGCCCTTGGCGATCGACCCGGCGCATCCATTCCCCTTCATCCCCAATCTCGGCTTCGCCTTGGCCCTGCAGCTGCGCAAGAAGGGCAGCGGCAAGCTGATGAATGCCCTGATCCCGCTGCCCAGCGGCGTCAAACGCTTTGTTGAACTGCCCACGCGTCCTCGCAAGGATGGCGAGCGTCCCGACCGCCGCTTCATGACACTGGAGAGCGTGCTGACGATGTTCGTCGATACGCTTTTCCCCGGCCATGAAGTGCTCGGCAAGGGCAGTTTCCGGGTCATCCGCGACAGCGATATCGAGGTCGAGGAAGAGTCCGAAGACCTGATGCTGGAGTTCGAGAACCTGCTCAAACAGCGTCGCCGCGGCGTGGTTGTGCGTCTGACCATCGATGAGGGCATGTCACCGGCACTGCGCGACCTGATCGTGATGCACCTGCATGCCGGACCGCAGGACATCGTTCCGGTCGACGGCCTGCTCGGCTTGGCCCAGGTCAGCCAGCTCATTCCCGACGATCGCAGCGATCTCAGCTTCAAGCCTTATGAGCCGCGGTATCCCGAACGCATTCGCGACCATGGCGGCAATTGCTTTTCGGCGATCCGGGAAAAGGACATCATCGTCCACCATCCCTATGAGAGCTTCGACGTGGTGGTGGAATTCCTGCGTCAGGCGGCAGCCGATCCCGATGTCGTGGCGATCAAGCAGACCCTCTACCGCACCTCCAAGGACAGCCCCATTGTCGCGGCGCTGATCGAGGCGGCCGAGAGCGGCAAGAATGTCACCGCCCTGGTCGAGCTGAAGGCGCGTTTCGACGAGGAAGCCAATCTGAAATGGGCCCGCGACCTGGAACGCGCCGGGGTTCAGGTCGTCTACGGCTTCATCGAGTACAAGACCCACGCCAAGATCTCGCTGGTTGTGCGCCGCGAAGGCTCGGACCTGCGCACCTATGCCCATTTCGGCACCGGCAACTACCACCCGATCACGGCGCGCATCTATACCGACCTGTCGCTGTTCACCGCTGATCCGGCCTTCGGGCGCGATGCGGGCCGTGTGTTCAACTATGTCACCGGCTATGCCCGGCCCGACAATCTGGAGCGTCTGGAAGTCTCGCCGATCGGGATGAAGGAATCGATCCTCGCCCATATCGAGCAGGAGATCGCCAATGCCGGCGAGGGCAAGCCGGCGGCCGTCTGGGCCAAGCTCAACTCGCTGGTCCATCCGGAGATTATCGACACGCTCTATCGGGCCAGCCAGGCCGGTGTGAAGGTCGAGCTGGTCGTGCGCGGTATCTGCTGCCTGCGTCCGGGCATTCCCGGCCTGTCCGACAATATCCGGGTCAAATCCATCGTCGGCCGCTTCCTGGAACATTCGCGCATCGTCTGCTTTGCCAATGGCAAGGCGATGCCGTCACCGGCCGCGAAGGTTTACATCTCCTCGGCCGACTGGATGCCGCGCAATCTGGACCGCCGGGTCGAGCATCTCTGCCCGATCCAGAACCCGACCGTGCACCGGCAGGTGCTCGACCAGATCATGGTCGCCAATCTCAATGATACCGACCAGTCCTGGTACATGGACGGGCAGGGCGATTATCGCCGGGTCGACACCGCCAATGTCGACAAGCGCTTCAGCGCCCACGCCTATTTCATGACCAATCCGTCCCTGTCAGGCCGGGGTCATGCGCTGAAGAATGACCAACCGCCCGTGCTCGTCGATACCAATGGCTGAGCCCGTTTGACCCAGCCTATCCCGCCCTCCGACTTCATGGCCGAGCAGGCCATCCACCGCGATATCGCGGTCATTGATGTCGGCTCCAACTCGGTGCGGCTGGTCCATTTCCGGGTCGAGGGGCGCTCGCTCTGGCCGATCTTCAACGAGAAGGTGATGGCGGGGCTGGGCCGCGGCGTTCATGACACCGGCAAGCTGCATCCGGAGGGGCGCGAGATTGCCCTGCGCGCCCTGAAACGCTTTCAGCGCCTGCTCGATGCCAAGGGCGTCGGCGACCGTCATGTCGTCGCCACGGCTGCCGTCCGCAATGCCAAGGATGGACCCGACTTCATCGCCGAAGTGGCGGAGCGGACCGGCTTTGTGGTTCGGGTGTTGTCCGGTGAGGACGAGGCCCGCCTGTCGGCCATGGGGGTCGGCGCAGGTATTCCCGATGCACAGGGCCTGATGGGGGATCTCGGCGGGTCCAGCCTCGAGCTGACAGCGATGCATGACGGCCTGCCCGGGCGCGGTGTGACAACCGCGCTGGGCCCGCAGGAAATGCTGGATGACGGTCCGATGGACGAGGTCGTCACCATCGCCGCGATCGACGCGCAGCTTTTGGCGACCGGTCAGCTGACCGGGCAGGGCGGTGCCTTTTATGCCGTTGGCGGTGCCTGGCGCGCACTGGGCCAGCTGGCCTTTGCCCGTTTTGGCTATCCGCTCAATGTGGTCCATGAATTTGCCCTGACCGCCAAGCGGGCCGACGAGCTGACGCGCCTCGCGACCCGGCTCAGTCCGGCCTCCTTGCGCGGCACGCCCGGTGTCTCCTCGCGCCGTGTGGCGACCTTGCCTTATGCGGCCTTGCTTTTGAGCCGGATCATGAAGCATGGCGGCTTCGAGCGCCTGGTTTTCTCGGCCTTCGGTGTGCGCGAAGGCGTCTTGGCGTCCGGACTGCCGCCGGCGCTGCTGGCCCAGGACCCGTTGATCGCCGGCGCCGAGGCGATGGCCCGGCCCAATGCCCCCACACCCGATTTCGGCCGCGCCCTGGCGCGCTGGCTGGTGCCGGCCTTTGGAGCGCTCGAAACCGCCTTCGGTGATGTCCGCGACCAGATCCTGCACGAGGCCGCCACGCGGCTCACCGATCTGGGCGCCCGCCAGCACCCGGATCATCGCGCCGACCTGGCCCGTGACATCGTGCTCTACGCGCCCTTTGCCGGCGTCAGCCATGCCGAACGGGTCTTCCTCGCTGCCGCCATCCATTATCGCTATGCCGGCAAGCGCGCCGTGCTGGAGGATGATCCGATCTTCCACCTGATCACCGAGGAGCAGCACAATCTGGCCCAGATGCTCGGCCTCTCCCTGCGCCTCGGCGCCAAGCTGTCCGGGCGATCCCCCGCCTTGCTGGACCGCTACTCACTCACCGTCGGCCCGGACGTGATCCGGCTGGAAGTCGATGAAAGCGTCCGGGATCTTTATGTGGAACGCTCCGTCGCCCTGCTCGACCAGCTCGCCGCCGCTGTGGGGCGGACTGGCGAGGTGGTTTATGTGAGTGGGCTTGGGCGGTAGTGCCGCGGTGAAACAAGACGAGGCGCGGCGCGTCCTTTTCCCGTGGGAGATGGTGGCCCGAAGGGCCGGATGAGGGGCGCGCGCAGGCTGTCACGGGGATGTCTTCGGACACCTGTTACCATTTTCGGGCAGATTTGGCGGTTCTGTAACTACTGAAATCGGTGCCTGTCCCGGTTTTTTTCCTGCGCGACCGCTCTGGCCAGACCGGTTTCGTCGGCCGGCTTCAGGACCAGATGGACATGATTGGGCATGAGGCACCAAGCCCGGCACCGCACCTGAAACTGCGCACAGGCCGCCGCCATCAGATCGCGGTAGAGCGCGTAGTCTTCATCATCAAAGAAGGTCTGCTGCCGCCGATTGCCACGCTGGGTGACGTGGTGCGGATAGTCGGGAAGGATAACGCGCGCTTGGCGAGGCATGCTCGCAGATTGGGATACTCGCGCAAAAATTGCAATTTATAGGTGTGTGTCGAGGCGGAAAATTGGTGTGTGTCCCTGTTTATTACGGCGAAGGACTCATACCAGCTGTTTTTGGGCAAATTCCTAACTCTCGCGAAATCCCATCATCGCCAGTGACCGTCGCGCACATCCCCATCGGATCCGTCGCATTCAGCGGATTATTCCCCACATACGCTTAGGCGATTGGATAAGCGTAGGCTTCGCACTGCGCATCCGAATAGCACCGGATCGCGTATTGGGAACCATTGACATCGACGATGTAAAGATAGCTTCCGGCCCAGTTCGGCAACGAAAGATCGCGAGCCTCGCCTTGATCGATGATCTCGATCTCTATGCGCGTCGACACACCGACTTCATCGTCATACCTCTGGATCGCAACGGCCAGCGCTAGTGACTTTTGATTTGGAACTGGCGAACTTTCGCCAACCGCGAAGTATATGGCGATCGCACCAGCCGCGAGGGCCAGAACAACGATCGCACCGATCACTTTCGATAGCAGTTTCATGGAAATCTCCCCTGAAAACTTGGGACAAGTACCGGTTTCTGGCCTGAAAAAACGCGACAGACTCAATTCCTACCCCTCTACGTTCGCGCGCCTGGCGCAAACCCCGCCATAAACCTCTTGCCGGGAGTCCGCCGTATCCGGTTCTTCAGGTCAAGGGCGGCCTTGCCGCCGCTTCGCGGTTTCACCCTTGAGCTGAAGAACGGGATGCGGCCCGCTGGCTGACAAGGGATTTATGGATACGTCTGCTCCGGGGCGCTGACTTTTGTGACGAGGTGAGGTGCGCTTGTCATCCCTGCCACCCGCCTTCGCGAGCGCAGGTTCCCGTCCCGCGAAGGCGGGGCGCAAGTCAGAGACCTATGTGGTTACAAAGAGTTAGGTCCCCGCCTTGCGTCCGGCCTGCGCCGGACATCCAGCGGGGATGACAAATGGCGGATGGGGAAAAGTGGGGGCAGACCATTTGATGCTGTCGCCATTCATTCGTCACCATTTCTCTTCTCCCCCCTTATTTTCCAGTCTGACTTGTATAGATGAAGCCTACTGCTATCCTCCGCACCAAGAGTCCTCGGAATTTCCCGATGACGGGGTGAATTGGGGGGCTTCATGGCTCAAAAAGGCAAACTCAGCAGACGTTCCTTCATGACTCGCGTTGTGGGCGGTGCTGTGGCCGCCGGCGCGACGGCCGCTGTGACCACGCCATTGATCGCACAACAGCGCTCGGGAATCACCGATAGCGATCTGGGTAGCGGTTCCGACCCGGCTGGAAATGGCCGTGGATTCGTTTCGAGAGATAACGATAGCGGCAACAACCGGGATTGCGGGGGGCGCGGCCGGGGTCGCACTACCGGCAACACTGACACGGATACAGGTTCCAGGGCGGACCAGGCTGGAAATGGCCGCACCGGCAGGACGGATTCCGATCAGGGAGTTGACCGCGCCGGATACGGTCGTGGCCGCGGCTCCTGCGCCGAATAACGGCAATATTTGTGCCAGCAATAAATGGTGACAGGCACCTGTTTTTGTGTGTGCCCGGTTTTACGTTCTCTCGCGCTTGTCATCCCTGATGGACGCCCTGCGAAGGCAGGGCGAAAGTCAGGGACCTGTGTGATTGCCACCAGTAGGGTCCCCGCCTTGCGTCCGGCCTTTGCCGGACATCCAGCGGGGATGACAAAAAAGATGAGTATCGGCAGGCAAACAATCTATCGCCCGCTCAGCCCGACTCTCAGCCCTTCGTGTCCACCACGACGACCTTGCCGTCCTTCAGCGCCAGCGCCATCTCGCCGCGCTTGAGCTTGAGGGCGGGGTCGCCGAAGACTTCGCGGCGCCAGCCGCTGAGGGCCTGGACGTCGGCCTTGTCGTCGGCGGCGATCTTTTCCAGATCGGCGGCATTGGCGATCAGGCGCGGGGCGACGTCTTTTTCGTCGGCGACCAGTTTGAGGAAGACCTTCAGGAGTTCGACCGTCGGACCGACGCCCTGCGGCGGCGGGGCCGGCTTTTCGACTTTCGGGGCATAGGCCTCGGCATTGGCCAGGGCTTCGCTCATCTTGTCGAACAGGCGCTTGGCGGCGCTGGAGCGCTCGAAGCCCTTGGGCACGGCGCGCAGGCCGGTCAGCTGTTCCGGCGCAGTCGGGGCGACATTGGCGATCTCGTAGATCGCGTCGTCCTTCATCACGCGCTGGCGCGGCATGTCGCGGGTCTGGGCCTCGGTTTCGCGCCAGGCGGCGGCGGCGCGCAGGGCGGCGACCCATTTGGTGGTCGTCTTGCGCAGCTTCATCCGGCGCCAGCTTTCCTCGGGGTCGAGGCGATAGGTCGACGGGCTGGTCAGGGTCTTCATCTCGCCGGCCAGCCACTCGGTGCGGCCTTTCTTTTCCAGCCGCTCGACCATCATCGGGTAGAGATCGCGCAGATGGGTGACGTCGGCGATGGCGTATTTGGTCTGGGCATCGGACAGCGGGCGGCGCGACCAGTCGGTAAAGCGCGGGCCTTTATCGATCGGGCGATTGAGCATCGTCCGGACCAGCGCGTCATAGGCGATCGAGTCGCCCAGTCCCAGCGCCATGGCCGCGACCTGGCTGTCAAACATCGGATGCGGGATCAGGGCGTCGCCGCCCTGGTGGAAGAAGATCTCCAGATCCTGGCGGGCAGCGTGGAAGACCTTGATGATGCGTTCGTCCGCCATCAGCTCCCAGAAGGGCTCCAGATCGATGCCCTCGGCGAGCGGGTCGATGATGACCTCGGTGTCGCCGGCGGCGGCCTGGATCAGGCACAGCTGGGGCCAGTAGACCGTCTCCCGCATGAACTCGGTGTCCACAGCCACATAGGGATGCTGCAGGAGGGCGTCACAGGCCGCTTCGAGGGCCTTCGTCGTCGTAATCATTGTCATGAAACGGCCCTTTAGCGCGGACCGCCGCCTTTGGCTATCGATTCGGCCAGCCCGGAGACGCTTTCCGGACCGGCCGAAGCAATTCGGGCTCAGGCAGTTGCGCCGCGGCGCAGGTTGAGACGCCACAGGATGAACAGCACCGTCAGGCCCGAGATGAAGGCAATCATCAGGAAGGCCATCTGGATCGGCAGCTGCATCAGGGCGATGCCGGCCAGGGTGAACTGGCCCTGCGTCGCCGTCGCGGCATTCATGATCCCGCCGGCCGCCAGCAGGCGTCCGCGCAATTCCGGCGGCGCCCGGCGCTGGGCCATGGCTTGCAGCGGCACCACGAACAGGCCGGCCGAGACTGCGGCCAGGCCGAGATCGATCAGGATGCGCCAATTGGCCTTGTCGGCCAGGAAGGCGTCGGCGGCGATCAGGGCAGAGCCTTCGGGCACCAGCGGATTGGACCAGGTGATCAGGGCGACGTCGGTCGTGAACACGACCAGGCCGATCGCGCCAATGATGGAGAAGACGAGCGCGTCGCCCTTGCCCGACAGGGCGCCACACAAGAGGGCACCGATCGCGGCGCCGATTGTGAACAGGGCGCTGAACAACAGGACCACGCTCTCGTCGGCTCCCAGCACCGAGGCCGTGAAGACCGGCATCAGGGTGATGATCGAGGCCGCCAGCATCCAGAACCAGGCTGCGCCGAGGAGCGGTCTGAGGACCTGGGGCGCCTTGAAGGCAAAGCGAAGGACCCGGACGGTTTCCCAGATGAAATTGAAGCTCAGCGGCATATCGGGCTGTGACGCCTTGGCTTCGGGCAGCTGGCGGCTGGCCAGCCAGCCAAGGACCGCCATCACGATCAGCCCCATTCCGACGAACTCGGGGCCGAAGGACTGCATCACCAGCCAGGTTCCCAGCCCGATCCCGACCAGAACCGAGACGTTCAGCAGGCCCGACATCATGGCATTGGCCGGGACCAGTTCCTCAGGCTTCAGCAGGGTCGGTAGCGCTGAATTCTTGGCCGGCGTGAAGAAGGCCGACTGGGTGCCCATGAGGAAAAGGGCGACCATCAACAGGAGCGGTTGCTCCAGGAAGAAGCCGAGCGCGACGATCACCATCAGCCAGATCTCGGCAAACTTGGCGAAGCGCATGATGCGGGTGCGGTCGAACTTGTCGGCCATGCGCCCGGCGATGGCCGAGAACAGGAAGATCGGCACGGTAAACAGCGATGCGGCAATGGGCACCATCATTGAGCGGTCGAGGTCGAACAGGGTCAGTCCGCCGAAGGTGACGAGCGTGACCAGCGAATAGCGGAAGAAATTGTCATTGAAGGCGCCGAGCGACTGGGCGAGCAGAAGCGGCAGGAAGCGGCGCTGGGTGACCAGCTGGGCGGCGATCTTGGCACTCATGAGCGGGCCTCCTTGGCGGCCTGGCCCTCGGCTTCGAGGGCGCGGGTGCGGGTTTCGATGGTCAGTTTCAGGCGCGGCAGGAAATCGTCACGCGGCAGGCCGGGCGGGATCGGCTCGAGAAACTCGATGACGGCCTGGCCGGGGTGCTTGGTCCAGCGGTTCTGGGGCCAGCGCAGCCCGGTATTGGTGGCGACCGGGATCACCGGACGGTTGAGCGTCTCGTACAGGACATGGACGCCCTTGCGGTAACGGAAGCTCTCGCCGACCGGAGGAAGGCGGCCTTCCGGATAGATCAGCAGGGGTCTGGGGTCGTCGACGGCACGCTTGATGGCATCTTCCAGCGCTCCCTGGGCGCCGGTCAGGCCGGGCGAGTTGACCATGGTGGCACCGGCAACGCGGACGATCCGGCCGATCAGGGGGAATTTCCCGGTTTCGCTGCCGATCACGAAATTGATGTCGCCCATGATGGCCATCATCAAGAAACCATCGGCCCAGGACTGGTGTTTGGCGGCGATGATGACCGGTCGGCCATGCGGCGGTGTTCCGCGCACTTCGACCGGAGCGCCGAGGATGTATCGCATCTGGCCACGGACGGTGCGGCAGGCAGCGCGCATAAGTCCGCGAACGCCAGACTGCCAACCGGTCAGGCTGATCCCCCAGGCAATGAGGGCGAAGACAAGCAGGGTCGGCCAGAAGATGATGTTGAAGATGAAAGAGCGCATCGGATCCTCCCCGGATCGACAGGCGGGTCCGCGTCTTACGCGCAGATCACCGATTGTCCGGATGGAAGGTGCGACGGAATGGCGGTCGGCGCAAACTCGGCCTCCAGGGCGCGTGAGCGGGTCTCGACACGGGTCTGCAGCTCGGCCAGGTCGGCATCGCGGTTGACGCTCGGCTGGATCGGATCGAGGAAATCGATCACCGCCGTGCCCTTGAATTTCGACCATTTCTGTTGCGGCCAGCGCTGGCCCAGATTGGTGGCAACGGGCACGATCGGACGCTCCAGGGCACGGGCCATGTGCCAGACGCCGGAGCGAAAGCGCATGCCGGTACCAACCTCGGTCAGATGGCCTTCCGGATAGATCAGGACCGGGCGAGGACGGCCTTCGCCCTGCGAGCGGACGATCCCGTCCATCAGGCTGTCGCGAGCGGCGGGGCCGCCCTGGTTCGACAGGACGATGGCGCCGCAACGTTTCAGCACCCAGCCGATCAGCGGGAATTTCAGCATGTGGTCGCCGCAGACGAAGTTCACGTCACCGCACTTGGCCATCATCACGATACCATCGCCCCAGGACTGGTGCTTGGCGCCGATCACCACCCGCTGGTCCTTGGGCGGTGTGCCGCGAACCTCGACCTTGATGCCGCAGATCCAGCGCATCAGATGCACGGTGAGGCGCGAATAGGAGCGCAGACCGTGCATCAGCACGCTGCGGCCGGGGAACAGGGCCAGGATGGCGCAGATGACGGCGTAAACGCCGGAAATGGTCCAGTAGGCGATGTTGAAGATGAAAGAGCGCATGAGAATCTCTCCGTAAAACCTTGGGGCGGGCGCCTAGGAGCGCAGCACGGCCATGATGCCGCGGGTGAACTGGTCGATATGCTGGGAAAGCGGGCGGTCGATGCGGCCATAAAGGCTGTATTCAGCCGCCTGCATCACCACGCCCAGCGCCATCGCCGAGCGCAGTTCCGGATCACCTTTCGGGATATCGCCGCGCTCCATCGCCTTTGCGATGCAATCGGTCATCAAATCCGACGGGTCGGCACCGCCATCACCGGAGGCGGCGATGAAATAGTTGCGATGGGTGAGGTGGTAGGTGAATTGCGCCGGGTCTTCATCGGCCAGATTGCAATAGGCCGTGACGAGGGCGCGGCTGATGTCCTCCAGCGAGGCATCCGGGGTCAGGTGGCCGGCGACCATGTCCAGCAGCTTCTTGTGGATGGCCTCGAACATCAGCCGGGCGAGGGCGTCCTTCGACTTGAAATGGCGATACATGGCGCCATCGGAAATCGTGCAGGCCTCGGCGATCTGCTTGATCGAAACCCCGTCCATGCCGTGGCTGGCAAACAGCTGCAGCGCCGCCCGCTCGATCCGCGCCTTGGTGGTGCCGGTCCTGGCCGTCACACCGACATTCGGGTTGGAGCCGTCAAACAGGCCGTCTCTCAGCATCCCGGTCATATCAAGTCCCCCTCAGGGCTGTAAGTGAATGATCATTTACACATCTTATAGCGAGGCGTTTCGAGAGACGCAAGTGAATAGTTACTTACATCAAGAATAATCTGCGATCGGGGTACTGGCCCACGGGTTGCGGCCCTCGTGAACGGCGGATACTCCGCAGCGCTTGTCCGTGACACGCAACGCTGCCCGGCTCGGGACATCACCCCGCCAATCATCCAACAGTCGCCTGTCAGGCGTGGCCGGCAGGCCCTCCCGTAGCCCCGAATATCAATATGCAAAGCGTTGAAATCGTGCCCGAAAATGTGAAATCGCCTTGCCTGCAAGGGAATATCGCCATGCCCGTTAGCGAATATTTTATGAGTCCCGGGTAGCTTTATCGTACCGAACGGCATTCGAGACCGACCGAAAACAGGTTGGCCGGGCCGGATCCGGTGGTGGAATGAAAAAGTGTGGGGGAGCCAAGAAATGGCGACTATCAACACCAATGCCGGGGCCATGGTTGCCCTGCAAAGTCTGAATCGGACCAATCGCGATCTGGAAACCGTACAGGCCCGGATCAATACCGGCCTGGCCGTCGGATCCGCCAAGGATAATGGTGGCGTCTACGCCATCGCCCAATCAATGCGCGCCGATGTCCGAAGCTATGTCGCCGTTGCCCAGTCTCTGGACCTGTCAGCCTCGACAGTGGATGTTGCGCTGGCCGGTGGTGAAGCGATTTCCGATACGCTGGTCGAGATGAAGGAAAAGGCACTTGCTGCTTCCGACACCTCGCTCGACCAGGCCTCGCGCGATGCCCTGAACGAAGATTTCAAGGCGTTGCGCGACCAGGTCGGCAAGATCGTCGAGACAGCCGAGTTCAACGGCACCAATCTGGTTGATGGCTCGAAGTCGCAGATTGCCTCGCTTGCCAGTGCCAGCGGTTCGTCCTCGATCACGATCGCCGCGGAAGACCTGTCACTCGGGGGCGGGGTGGTGACCCTGTCCGCAACCGCATCCTTCGCGTCGGCCGGTGATGCCAGCACGCTGGTCGCCACGATCGAGACATCGCTGGACAATCTCAATGGCTCGCTGGCGCGGCTCGGTACCGGCTCCAAGTCGCTGGGTGTCCACAAGGCCTTCATCGGCAAGCTGAGCGATGCGCTCGAAAAAGGGATCGGCAATCTTGTTGATGCCGACCTGGCCAAGGAAAGCGCCAATCTGCAATCACTTCAGGTCAAACAACAATTGGGTGTGCAGGCGCTGTCGATCGCCAATGCGGCCCCGTCGACGGTCCTGGGATATTTCCGCTGACCGGCGACCCCAACCAAAGATAACCAATCTGGTGGCGCGGCCCGCAAGGGCGTGCAACTGGGGGCGCTCCGGCGCCCCCTCTTTTTGGTGTGGGGCCTCCTGCTTCCTCCCCTCTCAATTTTTGCGGAAACGCGCAGCGCCTCCGGGACCGACGGGAGACTCATCGCTGGCCGGGAATTTCGGTAGGGCCCGGCTCTCCGCCCCGCTTTTGCGGGGCTGCGGCCGGGAAAAATATGATGTGTTCTGACAGGGGGAGTTTGCGGTGCGGTGGGACGCTGCTGACGACGCCGGTACACACTTGTCATCCTGGGCATATGCCCGGGGTGACAAAGTTTTGTGTCCTTATCCCACACTGTGCACCCCACACACCGTCATCCTGACGAAAGTCAGGACCCAGCCTCGCACACTCGATTTCGCCATACTTGGCAATAGCTTGCGTCGCAAGCTGGGTCCCGGCCTGCGCCGGGATGACTGTGTGTGGAGTGGGGATAGCCATAAATTTGTCCGTCCCCCCCCTTTTCGCGCCACCCCATAATCGCTCCCGTTCACAGGCCATTTCGAGGCCCGGACCGGTTATCCGGGTATTTGGGGATAGCGGAGCGCATCCGGTTTGGTGGGGCTGACCACCGCCAGACCCGGTGCGGTCGCCGATGGGATCAAAATCCCAAAAAGGCTTGGGCACAACGATTGAACGCCCTGATCCCGTTGGCTTCGATTCGGGGGCTGGAAGGCAACCCGGGAAAACTCCCGATGTTTTTACAAAGACTTGGTGGGATTCCTGTCGTGGCTACCGCTATTATATCAGCGCTTTATCGGCTCCGGCCGGTATCCCGCACACCCTCTCTTCTCAAAACGCCAGCCGGTCACGCCGTGGCGCAATCGCTGCTGCCCCGCAACTGCGCCCGGAGCCTCGCTCTCCTTGACATTTCACCCCGCAAACCGGCATGTCGCGACAACCTGTCTAACCCCGTTTTACCGGACACTTTTCCCATGCACGCATACCGCTCCCATACCTGCGCCGAGCTGCGCAAGGATCATGTCGGCCAGACGGCCCGGATTTCCGGCTGGATCCACCGCAAGCGCGATCATGGCGGTCTGCTCTTCATCGACCTGCGCGACCATTATGGCCTGACCCAGGTCGTGCTGGAGCCGGAAAGCCCGCATTTTGCGACCCTGGAACGCCTGCGCGTTGAAAGCGTCATCACCGTCACCGGTGAGGTCATTGCCCGCTCCGACGAGACGGTGAACCCGAACCTGCCGACCGGCGAGATCGAAGTGCGTCTGGCCGAACTGGCCATCCAGTCGGAAGCCGAGGAGCTGCCGCTGCCGGTCTTTGGTGAGCCGGATTGGTCGGAAGAGGTTCGCCTCAAGCACCGCTATATCGATCTGCGCCGGGAAAGCCTGCACAAGCGTATCGTGCTGCGCTCGAAGATCATCGACAGCATTCGCCGGCGCATGGTCGACGAGAACTTCGTCGAATATCAGACCCCGATCCTGACCGCGTCCTCGCCGGAAGGTGCGCGGGACTTCCTGGTGCCGAGCCGGGTGCATCCGGGCAAGTTCTACGCCCTGCCGCAGGCGCCGCAGCAGTTCAAACAGCTGATCATGGTCTCGGGCTTTGACCGCTATTTCCAGATCGCACCGTGTTTCCGCGATGAAGATGCCCGCGCCGACCGTGCGCCGGGTGAATTCTACCAGCTCGACATGGAAATGAGCTTTGCCACCCAGCAGGACGTGTTCGACGTGATCGAGCCGGTCATGAAGGGCCTGTTCGACGAGTTCGCCGATGGCCGTACCGTGCCGGACGAGCCTTTCGTGCAGATCGCCTACAAGGATGCGATGAGCTGGTATGGGTCCGACAAGCCGGACCTGCGCAACCCGATCAAGATGTCGGATGCCTCCGAGACCTTCCGCGGGTCCGGCTTCAAGGTGTTTGCCGGCATGCTCGAGCGCAATCCCAAGGTCCAGGTCTGGGCCATCCCGGCCAAGACCGGCGGCAGCCGGGCTTTTTGTGACCGGATGAATTCCTGGGCCCAGAAAGAGGGTCAGCCGGGCATGGGCTATATCTTCTGGCGTGAGGCCGAGGGTGGCCTGGAAGCGGCCGGTCCGATCGCCAAGAATATCGGCGAGGAGCGGACCGAGGCGCTGCGCGTCGAACTGGGTCTGGAAGCCGGCGATGCCTGCTTCTTTGCCGCCGGTGATCCGCGCGAATTCGCCGGCTTTGCCGGTCGGGCCCGTGACGTTGTCGGTGCCGAGCTGGATCTTTGCGAGAAAGACACTTTCCGTTTCTGCTGGATTGTCGATTTCCCGATGTATGAGTGGGATGAGGACAACAAGAAGATCGACTTCTCGCACAACCCGTTCTCGATGCCGCAGATCGATCCGGACGACTTCCTCAAGCTCGACGCCGATACCGATGCCGACACGCTGCTGGCGCTCAAGGCTTACCAGTACGACATCGTCTGCAATGGCGTGGAACTGTCTTCCGGCGCCGTGCGGAACCACCGTCCGGATGTGATGCTGAAAGCCTTCGCCTTTGCCGGTTATGACGCAGCGACGGTCGAGGAAGAGTTCGGCGGCATGCTCAATGCTTTCCGCTATGGCGCCCCGCCGCACGCCGGTATCGCTCCGGGCGTGGACCGGATGATCATGTTGCTGGCCGGTGTCGAAAACCTGCGCGAAGTCGTGATGTTCCCGAAGGACCAGCAGGCCCGCGACCTGATGATGAATGCGCCGGCCGAGGTCGAGCTCAAACAGCTGCGTGAGCTGCACATCCGGACGGTTGTGCCCGACGCCAAGAAGGGCTGATGCGCCCGCGCCAGACCTGAATGAAAAAGCCGACCCGGGAGGGTCGGCTTTTTTGTCGGTAAACCGGCATCGCGGTCAGTGATCGTCGTGATCGTCGTGATTGTCGTGATCTTCGTCGCGTTCGGGCGCCGGATCGGGGCGCGGCGCCGCGGGTGGGCGCGGCGGCTCCGGAGCGATATGGAAGGTCTCGTCCTGGTCGACGACCCAGACGGTGTCGGTGTCCGTATTGGGCAGCTCGATGACGAAGGTGCCGTGTTCGGTTTCGATGCGGGCTGTCGCGTGCCGCGTCGGGCCTGTCAGTACCCGGCTTTCGTCACGCAGGGCCTCGCGGGCGGCCTCATTGGCCTGTATCGCGTCGCGGCGGGCGTCTTCGATGATGCGGCGACGTTCTTCGCTGACCGCTTCGCGCCGGCTTTCGCGCTGACGCTCGATCCGGCGCAGCTCGCGTTCGGACCGTGCGATTTCCCGCATGGCCTCATTGGCAGCGGACCGGATCGCATCGCGGTCGAGTTCGGTCGCATGAAGCTGAAGTGCGGCACCGATCTCCGACAGGATTTCGATACGGGCATTTTCCAGCGCCTGCAGCTCGACCATCCGCTCGACCCGTTCCGGGCCGGTCAAGCGAAGCGCATACTCCATCTGGATGTCACCGTGCGCGTGCTCCGGCTGGCTGTCGCAGCCGGGCAGGGCAATGTTATCGCCCAGCTCGGTATCTGAATCGCCGCAGGCACCGGCCAGAGTGGATTTGTCCAGGCCGGCGGGGTCGCGAATCTCGGCACCCGAGAAATTGGCGCCGGCCAGGATCGCGCCGGTGAAATCGACATCGTGCAGGTCGGCATTGCGGAAATTGGCGCCAGTCAGGTCAGCGTCCTGGAAATTGACATCGCGGCCATTCACCTCGGCGAAATTGGCCCGGCGCAGCTCGGCGCTGCGGAAATTGGTATCGTTCAACTCGGCCCGCAGGAAGTTGACCTGACGCAAGCGGGCGTCGGCGAACAGCGTGTCATTCAGGGACGAGCCGATGAAGGTCACGAACACCATTTGCGAACCGGTGAAATCGGTCTCGGACAGGTCGGCGGACGAAAAATTGACCCGTTCGATGACCGAATTGGACAATGTCGCGCCGGACAGGTCGGCCCGCGAAAACGTGACCCCGGTCAGCCGCGCATTGACCATGATGGTGTTGGTGAAGTCGGTGTCATTGAACCGGCTCTCGATCATCGACACCGATGGCAGTTCCGAGCGGGCGAAATCCGTACCTTCGAAATTGGCACCGATGAAGACGGCATTGGCCATGTTCTTGTCGGAAAAGTCGCAGCCTTCGCATTCGCCGCCAATCGCCAGACCACGACGCGGATGGTCGTCACCCCCGGCGAGGGCGGACGATGCCACCATGGCCAAGAGCGCGGCAGCAGAGGCGAATGTCATCAAACTGTTCCGCATGTCCCCACGGATAGGCCACAGACCCCAGCAAAGCGACTTAAATCACGGTAACCCGTCAGCATATCCTATGAGGTGCCAGTCGGGCTGACCAGCGCGCAAGGCGGCGGACTATTGGCAGTCAGGGAGACTCAACCCGGCAGGCAGGCTTGTCGTGCGATCGCCACATGCGGTGGAAAGCTGGGTCTGTGTGAGACCGCGCGCCCCGGCCAGCTCAGCCCCCGAGAGCGTCGCGCCGGTCAGGTTCGCGCCGGTCAGGTCGGCGCTGCCGAAGTGGGCGCCCACCAGATTGGCGCGGCTGAGGTCGGCATTGCGAAAACTGGCGCCGGTGAAACGGCCACCAAAGAGGTTGGCGACTGACAGGTTGGCGTCGCTGAAATTGGCGCGGTTCATCGTCACCAGGGCCAGATTGGCCTGTCTCAACCGGGCGCCGGAAACGTCGATCCCGGGCAGGTCCAGATAGGCGAGCTCGGCTTGGAACAGGTTGCACCCGGGGCAGGACTGACCTGCCTGAACCCGCGCAATCTGGCCGGCGTCCTGGGCAAGGGCCAGTCCGGATGTGGCAAGCAGGGCGGTCAGAACAAGTACAAGCCGTACCATTGTGGAGCACTCCAAGCGTTGATGCGCCTTGTGCTGCAAGGCCTGCGCCGCTGCGCCCAGGGGAGCCTCAGGCGCCGGTCCAGCTACAGGCGTCGCAGGTCTGTTCACCGTTTTCATCCTGCACCACGGTGAAATGCCCGCATTCGGGACAGGGCGCGCCGGAATAGACCGAGATGTCACGCGAGGCCGGTCGGCTGATGCCCTGGTCCTCAATCTCGTAATGGCCGGACGTGGCGTCACCGCCTGTTGCGGCTTTCTTGGGGGCGTTGGCGAACATCAGGATATTGTCTGGCACCTGACCGCGGGAGAAGCCGCGGGAAATGAATTTTGCGGCATCTTCCTGCGCCAGTTTTTCTTCCTCGACGCCGCGTCCCAGACCGCCGGGATCGGCCTTGTCCGGTGAGATTTCGGCGAGGTCATCGCGGCCCAGATAGGAGACGCCCAGTTCGCGGAACAGATAGTCCAGGATCGAGGTCGCATGCTGGATCGAGTCATTGCCCTGCACGGCACCGGCGGGTTCGAAGCGAGTGTAGACGAAGGCGTCGACGAACTCTTCCAGCGGCACGCCGTATTGCAGGCCGATGGAAATGGCGATGGCGAAATTGTTCATCAATGACCGGAAGGCGGCGCCCTCCTTGTGCATATCGATGAAGATCTCACCCAGCTCACCATCATCGAATTCACCGGTGTGCAGGTAGACCTTGTGCCCGCCAACGGTCGCTTTCTGGATATAGCCCTTTCGGCGATCCGGCAGTTTGCGGCGGCTGGCCGGCTTCTCGATCACACGCTCGACCGTGCGTTCGACGATCCGTTCGGCGGCGGGTGCTTCGGCGGCGTAGTCGCCCTTGTCGAAGTCTATGGAGGGTAGCATGTCGAACAGACCTGAAGCGGTCCGGCGGACCGACAAGTCGCGAAGGCCCAGCTCTCCTCCGAGATCAATCAGGGCTGCGACATCATCGATGGTGGCCTCACCGTCGAGGGCCAGCTCAACGGCGCAGCACCCCTCGATCTGGGCCTCTATGGCGGCCGCCATCATCATCCGGTCCTGATGGGACGGGGTGTCAAACACCGCGCGGATGGCGGCCGGCAGGTCCGGAGCCTGGGACAGGTCACCGGTGCCATGGGCGTGGGCATCGGCCGCCCGGATATCCTCTTCGGTGTAGCCAATGGCGCCGCAGAGGGCATTGCCTTGCCGCTCGATAACATCACTGGTCAGGCCAAGCGCATCCCGGCAGGTGCGGTCGCCCAGCGTCCAGCGATTGAGGGCATGGCGGACAGAGGCGCCTTCGGCGATCGAATCTTCCAACCGTTCAAGGGCGGCGGACGGAACGCCGCGTTCCATCAGGTCTTCGAGCGAAATCCCCGGCGCACCGCGCAAGGTGCCATGGCCGGCCGCGTGATCCTCGGCGCGTTCCACATCGGTCACGCTGCAACCGAGCGCGAGCAGGCCGGTCCGCGCGCAGTTCCGCAGTCGCTGACCGCCAGCCAGGCTGGCGTCCGAGGTGGTGGCAGACTGTACCGGTGCGGCACCGGCACTGTCGGCGTCCAGCAGGCCCGCGATGTCCGGGGCCGGAGCGCGGCAGGTGAGTGTCGGGCCGGGGCGGGCAAGGGCAGCCTTGGGCAAGAATGGTGAGGCGGCCTTGCCGACTCGTTCGGCGACCTGGGCAAAGCCGTCGGGCAGATCGTCAAGGACCGGCGGTTCGCCAAGTCCCGGAGCGGCGGCGCCGGTTTCCATGGCAATCTCGCGCAGGGTGCGGGTTGCCAGATGGGCGAGGGCGGCGGCTGTATGGCGGGCGCTTTCGCTGCCATAGGCCTGTCCGCTGGCCATCAACAAGGCGCCCAATCCGGTCAGCGCAATCGAGCCGGCGGAGCTGGCCCCCTTCGGCGCGCTCATGGTCAGGGCGATTGCCCAGTAACGCAGGGTGTCGCACAGGATTTCGGCTTGGAACTCACCGGCCCCATCGAGGAAGGCCGGCAGGTTGATATGGATGGTCGGGCCGGACTCGATCGGGCTGGCATTGAAGGCCAGAGACGGGGTTCCGAAACTCCACACGGTGCGCGCGATGCCGGTCCGGAAATCGCGGGCCCTGACCGCACCGCCATCCTGTTCAAAGGTCCAGGCCTCATCATCGGCAACGGCCTTGCCAAAAGCCCGCGGGACGTGAAGCACAGCCGGCCGGGCTGGCACCGTGTCGGGGATCAGGGCGGACAGGGCGTCATCGTCGGTACCCTGGCGGGCCAGCGCCAGGGCGCGCTCGACGGCTTCTTCGGCGACGCCATCTTTCAGTGCCCGGCGCATGGCGCGGGCCAGTGCCGCATTGCGACGGGGATCGAAACAATCCTCGATATCGCCGGAGCAGCGACGGACCGCTTCTCCGATCGCTTCCAGACGGTCCCGGGTAACCCGGGCGCCCACGTCGAGAACTGATGCACGCAATGCCGTTTCGGCAACCCGTCGCAGCTGTTCGGGGGCCTGTTGCGAATTCACGCGAATTGTCAGCGGCACGGCTCGAGCGCTCGTGTCACTCGCCGTATCACCATAGGCCCAGTCAACTCCGCCATGGCGCATCAGGTCGGCGTCGGCGATCACCAGCCGACCCCTCAGGCTGGCGGCCAGCTCGTCCGCGAACAGGTCGGCGTCAGTGTCATCGGTGAAGGCGCCCTGGCGGGCGGCGGACCAGGCCAGCGAGCCGGCCAGGCGCCGCGTGACGGTGGGCAGGCCCGATTCGGGCGCGCGGTCCTCACCGACAGCCGTGGACGGGGTCAGGGAGCCGACCGTCCGGGCGCCCTTGCGGATGTCGGTCATGGTCGGGCGGGGTGTGTCGAGAAGCTCGGCCAGTGCCTGAACTGCCGTCAGGCTCCAGTCTGCAGGGGCTGTCAGCTCGCGATCTGTGCCGGACAAGGCGCTGTCATCGGGGTCGAGAGCGGCCAGACGCCGGGTCTCCAATGAGCCACCAAGCGCGGTTTCGGCGATGAAATCGGCGATGCGACCAAAGACCTGCATGCGACATTCCTCCCTTGGCCCGAATCGCCTGTGGTGGCGCCCATTGTATCGCGTCGGAGGTTTGTCCTGAAACCCGCCGCGTTCAACACTGGACCCGCCCGCCGCGTAAGGGCATATAAGCCAAGCCTGCCTCGACCGACTCGGAGCCGCTGACAATGTTCGGACTGATCTCAAAAGTGTTTGTGTGGTGGAAAGACGCCACGCCGGGAACCTTCCTGACGCTGCGCATGCGCGGCGCCAAGCAGGTCGGCTCGGATGAGTATGGCAATCGCTATTTCGAGGAATCCGGCGTCACCGGTCCGGATGGCCAGGGCCAGAAGCGCCGCTGGGTCATCTACAAGGGGTATGCCGATGCCTCGCGCGTGCCGTCCGACTGGCATGGCTGGCTGCACCACACCTTTGACGAACTGCCGACCGATGCGCCGCTGAAGCGCCAGACCTGGGAAAAGGATCACCATCCCAATCTTACCGGCACGGTGCATGCCTATCGCCCGACCGGTTCGCTGGCTGTAGGTGACAGTCGCCAATCGACAACGGGTGACTACCAGGCCTGGTCTCCGGACGAGGCATAATTCGCCTTTACCGCGTCACAATCCCGCGACAGGGTATGCATCATGAAAACCTGTGTTCTCGCTTCGATTGTCTCGCTTGTGCTGGCTGCGCCCGTCTGGGCTCAGGACGGCGCACAGTCTGAACCTGACGCTGCCGAATTGCTGCGGCGTGATGATCCGGACAACACCGTCACACGCGGTCCATTGTCCTCACAGCCAGGCAGTGTCGTGGTCCTGCGCGGCCTCGACAAGGTGACCGCCCGGACCCGCGATTTCGAGGTCGCTATCGGCGACACGGTCCAGTTCGGGGCGCTGTCGATTACAGCTCAATACTGCCGCAAGCGGCCGCCGGAAGAGACGCCGGAGACCTATGCCTTCCTGCAGATCAATGACCGTCGAACCGATGGCTTCGGTGTTGATGTTGAAGGCGAGCAGGTGTTCTCGGGCTGGATGTTTGCGTCGCGCCCGGCACAAAACCCGCTGGAACACCCGGTCTACGACGTCTGGGTGGTCGACTGCAGGGCTTGAGTGCCGGGTATCTCGTCCGGAAGTGCCTTGAAATCAGCTTCAAAAATCAAGGCATCAGCGAGGCGTTCGCGATAGTCGCTGCGTTCTATCGTGATTGCCCCGAACCGTTCCAGGTGTCCGGTCGTGAATTGCGTGTCCAGCAAGGTGTAGCCACCGGCCTTCAGGCGCGCGATCAAGTGGACGAGGGCGACCTTCGATGCGTCCCGGCGGACCGAGAACATGCTCTCGCCGAAAAAGGCGGCACCCAACGACACACCGTACAGCCCGCCGACCAGCTGTCCGTCTGACCAGCACTCCACCGAATGGGCGAAACCGGCCAGGTGCAGCTCGGAGTAGAGCCGGATGATGGAGTCGTTGATCCAGGTTTCTTCGCGATTTTCGGACGGCTCGGCGCACCGGGCGACGACGCCAGCGAAGTCGTGGTCGATGGTCACCTGGAAGACGTCCTGCCGGACGGTTTTGCGGAGGCTCCGGGAGACATGGAATTCGTCGAGCGGGATGATGCCGCGTTCGTCGGGGTCAAGCAGGTAGATGCGCGGATCGTCGCGGCCTTCCGCCATGGGGAAGACGCCGCGGGCGTAGCAGTTCAGCAATTCCTCGGCACCGAAGCCGCGCATGATCACTCCCGGACCTGTCGGCAGGGCAGATCAGCTCTCCCGGCTTGCCAACCAGTCTTCCAGCCAGCGGATGTGGTAATTGCCACTCACGAAATCCGGTTCCTCGAGCAGGTCGAGGAAGATCGGGATCGTGGTTTCGACACCGCCGACAACCATTTCTTCCAGCGACCGGCGCAGACGCAGAAGCGCTTCTTCGCGAGTGCGACCGTGCACGATCAGCTTGCCGATCAGACTGTCATAGTAAGGCGGGATGGAATAGCCGGCATAAAGGGCGGAATCGAGGCGTACGCCCAAGCCGCCCGGTGCGTGGAAATCGGTGACCAGACCCGGCGACGGCGCAAAGGTGCGCGCATTCTCGGCATTGATCCGGCATTCGATGGCCCAGCCTTCGAAGGTCACATCGGACTGTTTGATGTCGAGCTTCTGGCCGTCGGCGACGCGGATCTGTTCGCGCACCAGGTCGATGCCGGTGATCATCTCGGTGACCGGATGTTCCACCTGCAGGCGGGTATTCATCTCGATGAAGTAGAACTCACCATTTTCCCACAGGAATTCGATCGTGCCGACGCCGCGATAGCCGATCGCCTCGATGGCCCTGCGGACGACATCACCGATCTTCTTGCGATCATCGTCGTTGAGGGCCGGTGAGGGGGCTTCCTCGAGGATCTTCTGGTGGCGGCGCTGCAGCGAGCAGTCACGCTCGCCCAGATGGACCACATTGCCGTGCGTGTCGGCGAGGATCTGGATCTCGATATGGCGCGGGCGGCCGAGATATTTCTCGATATAGACCGTGCCGTCGCCAAAGGCTGCGAGGGCCTCGGTCGAGGCCGTGTCCATGGCCTCTTTCAGGTTATCGGCTGTCTCGGCCACCTTCATGCCGCGGCCACCGCCACCGGAGGCCGCCTTGATCAGGACCGGATAGCCGATCTTCTCGGCGATCGGCACGGCGTCTTCATAGCTGTCGACGCCGCCTTCCGAGCCGGGGACGACCGGGATGCCGGCATCCATCACGGCCTGTTTGGCGGTGATCTTGTCGCCCATCATGCGGATATGGGCGGCCGTCGGCCCGATGAAGGCGAGGCCGTGTGCTTCGACGATCTCGGCGAAGCGGGCGTTCTCAGACAGGAAGCCATAGCCCGGGTGAATCGCCTGGGCGCCGGTCACTTCGGCGGCCGTGATGATGGCTGGAATGTTGAGATAGGACTTGTTGGCCGGCGGCGGTCCGATGCACACGCTCTCGTCGGCGAGGCGGACATGCATGGCGTTGGCATCGGCCTCGGAGTGCACGGCCACGGTCCGGATGCCCATCTCGCGGCAGGCGCGATGGACGCGAAGGGCAATTTCGCCGCGATTGGCGATCAGGATCTTGTCGAACATGTCGTCGCTCGCCTTGCTGGTCGCGTCAGGACAGGACGAAGAGGGGTTCGCCGTATTCAACCGGCTGCCCGTCCTCGACAAGAATGGCGCTGACCGTGCCGGCTTTCTCGGCCGTGATCGGGTTGAAGGTCTTCATCGCCTCGACCAGCAGGATGGTATCACCCTTCTTCACCTGGTCGCCGACTGTCACAAAGTTTCCGGCATCCGGATTGGGACGCAGATAGGCCGTGCCCACCATCGGAGACTTGATCGCATTCGGGTCATCGGCGGATGCCGCCGGAGCCGCTGCTACAACAGGAGCCGCTGCGGGCGCCGCCGGTGCCGCCGGCGCTGCGGCGGGTGCCGCGACGCTGTGGACGACCGGTGCAGCTGTGATCTGACGGGCGATCTTGAGGCGCAGATCGCCCCGCTCGACTTCGATTTCCGACAGGTCGGTTTCCCGGAGGATGTCGGCGAGCTCGCGGACGAGTTTCGCGCTGATCGGGGAGCGGGGGCGGGAATCAGAACTCATGATGTAAGGCCTTTGGTTCCGTCAGTTGCCAAGAGAGGTGATGGCAGCGTTGATGCCCAGAAGATAGCTTTGCAAACCCAAACCGGTGATCGATCCGCGTGCCGCCAGGGCGATGTAGGAGTGGTGCCGAAATGCTTCGCGTGCTGCCGTCTGACTCAAATGTACTTCGATGACCGGAGGTTCTATCGCGCGAACCGCGTCGTGCAAAGCGACGGATGTATGCGTAAATGCAGCCGGGTTGAAAACAACTGCACAGGCGTTGACGTTTGCGTCATGCAGCCAGTCAATCAGTTCGCCTTCATGATTGGACTGGCGAAAGACGATCTCATACCCCAAGTCCCGGGCATGCTTGGCGCAGGCCTGTTCGATTTCTTTCAGGCTCAACGTGCCGTAGACATCCGGCTCGCGCGTGCCAAGCAGGTTGAGGTTGGGGCCGTTGAGAATGTGAATCGGTTGGGTCATGGCCTTGCTTTTCAGCGGTTACGGGATTTACCACGGGTCTAACGAGGGACTCAGAGAAAGGCCAGCGAAGACCATGCTGCAGCTGACAGTCAATGGTGAAGGCCGCAAGGTCGAGCCCGATACCAGTGTGAGTGGCCTCGTCACCATACTCGGCCTGGATGGCCGCAAGATCGCCGTCGAGCGCAATCTGGCCATCGTGCCGCGCTCGCAATATGAGCAGACCGTGCTCGCCGATGGCGACCGGATCGAGATTGTCGCGTTTGTCGGAGGTGGATGAGATGGAAGATGCAGTCACGCTGGACACAGCCTTCGAGGACAAGCCGCTGGTCGTCGCCGGTCGCACCTTCACCTCGCGCCTGATCATCGGCACCGGCAAGTACAAGACCTATGCCCAGAATGCGCAGGCGCTTGAGGCTTCGGGCGCGGAGATGATTACCGTCGCTATCCGCCGGGTGAACCTGTCCAATCCGGACGAGCCGCGCCTGGTCGATTTCATCTCGCCCGAGGACTACACCTTCCTGCCCAACACGGCCGGATGTTTCACCGGCGAGGATGCCGTGCGCACGCTGCGCCTGGCTCGCGAGGCCGGCGGCTGGAACCTGGTCAAGCTGGAAGTCCTGTCCGACCCCAAACACCTCTATCCCGACATGGCCGAGACGCTGCGCGCCGCGGAACTCCTGATCAAGGACGGGTTCGACGTGATGGTCTATTGCTCCGACGATCCGGTCTACGCCAAGAAGCTGGAAGAGATCGGCTGTTGCGCGATCATGCCGCTGGGCGCGCCGATCGGCTCGGGCCTGGGGATCCAGAACCCGGTCAATATCCGCCTCATTATCGAGCAGACCAAGGTGCCGGTCATCGTCGATGCCGGTGTCGGCACGGCGTCAGACGCCACGGTGGCGATGGAGCTGGGCTGTGACGGTGTGTTGATGAATACCGCCATCGCCGAGGCGAAAGACCCGATCCGCATGGCGCGGGCGATGCGCCATGCGGTCATTGCCGGTCGAGAAAGCTATCTCGCCGGGCGCATGCCCAAGAAACGCTATGCCGACCCGTCCAGCCCTCTGTCGGGGCTGATCTAGCCGCGCAGGGCTGCGGACAGTGCCTCGTTCAGGGCCATCTCGTTGGCGCCGGGCACGACCACACCATCGACAATGAAGAAGGGCGTACCGGTCACATTCAGGGCGCGGCCCAGCGAGCGGACCTGGTTGATGTGGGCGAGGATTTCCGGGTCTTCCATGTCGGTCCGCATCTGCGCAACATCGACACCGGAGACGGCCGCGAGCTGGTCGATGCGCGTGCCCGGCAGCGGTCCTGACGAGCGGATGAGGGCCAAGTGAAAGGCCGAATAGACCTCTTCACCCTGGCGCAGGGCGGCGAGCGCGGCGCGCGAGGCTTCCACCGATTCTTCGCCGAGGATCGGGTATTCCTTGAACAGGATCTGGACCCGGTCGCCATATTCCTCGCGAACGCTTTCCACCCAGGAGGCGGCGACACGGCAATAGGAGCACTTGTAGTCCATGAATTCGACGATCACGACCTCGGCGTCGTCGGGGCCGAGGCGCGGGTCGCGCGGATCATTGTAGATCGCGGCCGCATTGGCGGAGACGGCGTCGTAGACCGACTGCATCTCGCGGGCGCGGGCCCGGCGCTGCAGCTCGATCAGCGCTTCTTCGATGATTTCCGGATTCTCCAGGATGTACTCGCGGACCAGTTCGCGCACCTCGTCGCGCTCCGGCTCGGTCAGCTGAGCCGAGGCGGCCGGCTGCTGGCAGCCCATCAAGAACAGTACGGCGGCGAACGCCCCGGCAAATCGCATCAACATCGAAAACCCCTTGCATCGGTATCTCGCGATATCTAGCGGACCTGGTGGCGCGCGGCGAGCGTGTCGTGTGTAAAATCATTGTGTGACGCGACGAGCAGTTGGCGCATCTGGCGCAGTCACCGCTGGGCGCTCGCGGGGCCCTCCAGCGTCGGGTGACCGGTATTACTCGCTGTTGATGTCCTCAATCACGAGGATGCGTGCTTCGCCCACGGGATGGGCGACATGTTCCTCGCCATCGCCGATGGTCAACGCGTCGCCGGCCTCGAGCTGCATGGATTTTTCTTCGCCGTTCTCGCGATACCTCATCTCGACCCGGCCATCGAGCACCACGAAGACCTCGTCGCCGGTATTGCGGTGCCAGCGATAGGGGCTGTCGGTCCAGTGCAGGCTGACGCCGGTGGAGCCGAACAGGGCGAGGCGCTCGGCGCCCCAAGCCCGATCCGCGGTGAAGTCGCGGGCGCGGAGACGTTTCATCAGGCGATCTCGATCACGGCATCGACTTCAACAGCGGCGCCGAGAGGAAGGGCGGGACAGGAGACGGCCGATCGGGCGTGACGACCGGCATCGCCGAAGACTTCGACCATCAGGTCGGAGCAGCCATTGATCACTTGCGGGATCTCGGTGAAGCCCGGTACCGCTGCAACAAAGCCGCCCAGCTTCACCACGCGTTTGACGCGGTTCAGATCGCCGCCGCAGGCCTGCTTGAACTGGGCAATGAGATTGATCGCACACAGCCGGGCCGCGGCCTGGCCGTCTACCACGTCCATGCCCTCTCCGAGGGTGCCCTTGACCAAGCCATCGGCGCCGATCGACACCTGACCGGAAACGAAGGCCTGGCTGCCGCTCTGGACGAACGGCACATAGTTCGCGACCGGGGCGACCGGTTCCGGGAGGGTGATTCCAAGCTCGGCGAGGCGGGCGTCGATGTCAGACATGGCTGGCTCCAAAAGTCAGATTGCGGCGGGAGATTAGCGGCGTATCGCGCTCATGCAATCTGCTCGCTTGACTTGACGCGCACGTCATCGGGCAGGGTGTTTGCATGATGACGATGATCCACGAGACAGAAATCCGATTCGACGCCCGCGACGGTTATTTCCTGAACGGCCGGATCATCACCCCGGAGGCGCCGCGCGCCGCCGTGCTGATATCGTCGGGGACGGGGTTCCCGATGGGGCTTTATCGCCGTATGGCCCTGGCTGGTGCCGAACTCGGTCTCGCCAGCCTGATCTATGACTATCGCGGCATTGGCGGATCGGCACCGCAGCAGTTGCGCGGCTTCAAGGCCGATATTGTCGACTGGGGGCGCCTCGACTTTTCCGCTGCGCTCGACCGCGCGGCGCAGCTGGCGCCGGGAAAACCACTCTACACGATTGGCCATTCGGTTGGCGGGCATCTTCTGGGCTTTGCGGATAATGCCCATCTGGCCAGCGCCCACGCTTTCATCACTGTCGGGACCGGGTATTGGGGCGCCCACGAGCTGTCTTATCGACCCTCGGCCCTGTTTTTCTGGCTGGTCTACGGGCCGGCCTGTTTGGCGCTGAGCGGGCATATACCGTCTGGCGGACCGTGGGGCGGCACGGCGCTGCCTCGCGATGTCTTCGTACAATGGCGTCAATGGGCGTCAAAGCCGGACTATTTCGGTGCCTGGCTTGATCAGCTGAAGCCGCACGCCTTCGATGACATCGCGGCGCCGATCCGCTCCTGGAGCTTCAGTGACGACCGGCTGTGCGCCCGGCGGTCTGCCGAGGACCTGCTCAGGCTCTACCCCAAGGCGCCGACCGAGCATTTGCGGCTGGATCCGTGCGACATAGGCGCCACCCGCGTGGCGCATCACGGGGCGTTCAAGAAGGAGGCCGCCGCATTCTGGCCGATGATTTTCAACTGGTTTGATCAGGTTTCGGCTTCGAGCCCGGTTTCGGTTTCGAACTGAGGCCCCGCCCTTTCACCACCGCGTCGCTGCCAAACTTCTCCCGCGCCCTGTCCATGGCCCGTTCGGCGGTGGCGCGACGGATGGCTTGCGGGTCGAGCAAATCACCGGCATCGCCCACGGCGTCGCGCAGCCCCGAAAAACCGATACCGATCAGCCGGAAGCGTGTCCCGTCCAGTTCCGGCGCCAGCAATTGCTGGCCGACCCGGAACAAGGTGTCGGCCAGCTGGCTGGGTTCGTTGAGGGTGCGGCGGCGGGTTCGCGACCGGAAGTCGGACGTCTTCAACTTCAAGGTCACAACCTGCCCGGAAATCGCCTTGGCCTTCATCTGGTCTGCGACTTTCACGGACAGGCGCCAGAGGTGTTTTTCCAGAACCTCGCGGTCACTCAGGTCGGCGTTGAAGGTGGTCTCCGAGGACACGCTCTTGCGCTCGCGTTCCGGCGAGACCTGGCGTCGGTCCTCGCCGCGTGACAGGCGCGAGAGATGGTAACCCATATCGCCATAGCGATCGGCCATGCGCTTGTCGCCCTGGCGGCGGATGTCGGACAGGGTGCGGATACCGTCGCGCTCCAGCTTGGCGGCGAAGGCCGGGCCGACGCCATAGATCGAACGCACCGGTCGCGGCGCCAGAAAGTCCAGCGCCTCGGCCTCGCCGATCACCGCAAACCCGTTGGGCTTGTCGAGATCGGAAGCGGTCTTGGCGAGGAATTTGTTGAAGGACAGCCCCACCGAGACGGTGATGCCGACCTCGACCTCGATCCGGCGCTGAAGCCGCAGCAGGGAGAGGGCGGGTGAGGCGCCGTGCAACCGGGCGGTGCCGGTGAGGTCGAGGAAAGCCTCGTCGATGGACAGGGGTTCCACCAGCGGTGTGATGTCCTTCATCATGTCGCGGATGCGGTGTCCCTCGCGGGTGTATTTGCCGTGCTCCGGGCGGATCACCACCGCATCCGGACAGACCTGCAACGCCTTGAACATTGGCATCGCCGAGTGGACGCCATAAAGCCGGGCGACATAGCAGCAGGTCGACACCACGCCGCGTTGCTGGCCGCCAATGATGACCGGCTTGTCCTCGAGCGCCGGGTTGTCGCGTTTTTCGACGGCGGCGAAAAAGGCATCGCAATCGACATGAGCAATCGACAGCGTGTCCAGCTCGGCGTGGCGCAGCAGCTTGTGGCTGCCGCAGGTCGGGCAGGCGTCCGACCCGACCGGCAATGGCGCCAGACAGGCGCGGCAATAGCCGGGTTCGCCGGGATCGCTCACAACGGCACCCCGTCCTCATCCCAAAGCCAGGCAGCGCCGCGCACACCGGAGGCGTCGCCGTGATGGTGTCGGACGATGCGGGTGCGGCAGATGTCCGAGAACAGCCAGCCAGGAAGGGCGCGATTGATTCGCTCGATCAACCCGTCGGCATTGGAGACACCTCCGCCGAGCACGATGACGTCCGGGTCGAGGATGTTGATGACGGCAGCGAGGCCGCGCGTCAGCCTATCCGCGTGCCGTTCGACGCTGTCCAGGGCCAGTGCGTTTCCGGTCGCGGCCTCCTCGAATATCTCGGCGGCGGTCATTTCCCGGTGGTGCTGGCGGGTATGGTCGGCTGCCAGGCCCGGCCCGGACAGCCATGTCTCCAGGCAGCCGGTCTTTCCGCACCAGCAGGCCGGCGGGTCCAGTTCGTCGTGTCGCGGCCAGGGCAGCGGCGTGTGGCCCCATTCGCCGGCAATGCCCTGGGCCCCGTCTATCAGGTGTCCGTTCACGACAACACCGCCGCCGACCCCGGTCCCGATGATGACGCCGAAGACTACAGACGCGCCGCGACCGGCTCCGTCACAGGCTTCTGACAGGGCGAAGCAGTTGGCATCGTTCGCTGTTCTGACCGGTCGCTCAAGCTTGGCCGACAGATCTTCCCGAAAGGGGCGTCCATTGAGCCAGGTCGAGTTGGCATTGCGCATGAGGCCGGTTTCCGGGCTTCTCGATCCCGGGTGTGCCAGACCGACCCTCGCGGTGCCGTGCTGCGCCTCCAGGGCCAGCACCAGACGCTCGATTTCGTTGATCGAACCGTCATAACTCCTCGGAGTCGGAACGCGGATACGACCCAGCTCGGTGCCCCCGGTTGCGAACATGCGCGCTTCGATCTTGGTGCCGCCGAGGTCGATGCCGATCCGGTTCATCCTGTCATTCCCTTGATTTCGGACTATATTCGGGATGGCCCGCTTTTGTTCTTATCTTGTTCTGGATCGCTCGAAAAGTGGCCGGTGACTCATGGTTGGTTAAGGAAAGTCGGGTTAACTGCAGGTGGGGTTCAACAAGCACGATAAAATACGTGCAAACAACGGGAAGCGCGTCACCGACATGCTGCAGGTCATGCCGAAAAAGGTCCTGATTGTCGAAGATAACGAGCTGAACATGAAGCTGTTCAATGATCTGCTGGAGGCTCATGGCTATGAGACCCTGCAGACCAAGGACGGGTTCAAGGCGCTCGAAATGGCGCGTGAGCACACGCCCGATCTGATTCTCATGGATATACAGCTTCCGGAAGTGTCCGGTCTTGAGGTCACCAAGTGGCTCAAGGACGATGATACCCTGGCAGCGATTCCGGTGGTCGCCGTGACGGCGTTCGCCATGAAGGGGGATGAGGAACGTATTCGTGAGGGCGGATGCGAAGCCTATCTTTCCAAGCCGATCACGGTTGCCACCTTCATCCAGACGGTTCGTCAGTTTCTCGACTAGGGGTGGTCGTCGATGAGTGCGCGAATTCTTGTCGTTGACGACCAAGCCGCCAACGTCAGGCTGCTTGAAGCCCGTCTCCAGGCTGAATATTTCGATGTTTGCACGGCGACCAACGGCGCCGATGCGCTCGTTGTGGCGAAGGCCGAGCAGCCCGACCTCATCCTGCTGGACGTCATGATGCCGGGCATGGACGGGTATGAAACCTGCTCCCGGATCAAGGATGATCCGGCCACCCGGCACATCCCTGTCGTGATGGTGACCGCGCTCGATCAGCGCGAGGACCGTATCCGCGGGCTGGAAGCCGGCGCCGATGATTTCCTGACCAAGCCGATCGATGATGTGGCCATGTTCGCCCGCGTCCGCAGCCTGTTGCGCCTCAAGGAGGTGCTCGACGAATTGCGCTTTCGCGAGTCCAATTCTGCAATGTCGGGAATCGCCGGTGATGTCCATGATGATGTCGATGTACCGGCCCGCGTTGTTGTCGTCAGCGCCGACCCGCGTGCGACCCGCCGCTTTGCTGCGGCGATGCCGTCGAAGGCTGAAATCGTCGAAGTCCATGATCCCGCCGAGGCGGTCGTCTCGGCTCGCAATAACGCGGACTTGCTGGTCGTCGACCTGACCTCGCCGGACTATGACGGGTTGCGTCTGTGCGCGCGGATCCGGTCCGACGCTGCGACGCGCCAGCTGCCGATCCTGGCTGTCGTCAGGCCGGCGGATGTCCAGCAGGCCGTGCGGGCGCTCGACCTCGGCGTGAATGACATCATCCAGCGGCCGGTCGACGCCGGCGAGCTGGCGGCGCGCTCACGCACCCAGCTGCGCCGCAAACGCTATGCCGACCAGTTGCGGTCGCATCTCGATGAAGGCATGGAAATGGCGGTCACCGACGCGCTGACCGGCCTTCACAATCGTCGCTACATCTCGTCGCGTCTGCGTCAGGCGATGGACAGCGCCAGCAATGGCGGTGCGCCCGTTTCCCTGTTGCTTGCTGATATCGACCACTTCAAGCACATCAACGACACCTACGGACATGATGCCGGTGACCGTGTCCTGCGCGATTTCTCATCGCGTTTGCTGACCGGCTTGCGGGCGCTAGATCTGGCGGCACGGTATGGCGGCGAAGAATTCGTCGTTGTCATGCCAGGGGCGGGGCTGGCCGAGGCGCGCATCGCGGCCGAACGCCTGCGCAGCAGTATTGATGGCGCGAGTTTTGATCTGCCGGATGGCACAGGCGTGCCGGTCACGGTCAGTATCGGCATCGCCCAAGCCCATCGCGGCGAGGCGCTGGACGCCCTGCTGCGGCGTGCTGACGAGGCGCTCTATGCGGCCAAGAATGCCGGCCGGAATCAAGTTCAGGCCGCGGACAACGCCGCGGCCTGACAAAACTTGATGGTCGAGCGGGGAAAACCGTTCGAACGGAAAATCCGTCCTACTTGATTTTCGCTTCCTTGAAATCGACGTGCTTGCGGGCAACCGGGTCGTACTTCTTCAGCACGAGCTTCTCGGTCATGGTGCGCGCATTTTTCTTCGTCACGTAGAAATAACCCGTACCAGCCGTGGAGTTCAGGCGGATCTTGATGGTTGTCGGCTTCGCCATGGCTCTAAATGTCCTGGTGCATAGTGTGTGCGCGCGATCGACCCCGTGCCGATGCGAGAGCGCGCGAACATACGCACGGCAGCGCCGGTGTCAACTGTCGCCGGCTGTTTGTGATGCACGCCGCCACACCAGTGCTGCATAGACCGCCGCGATGAGCGACATGACGATCATCAGACCGTGTGGTCCCACCATATCCATGGCTGTCCCAGATGTCGGCGGTCCGAAAAGCGAGCCGGCGCCGTAGGCGAATATGAAGGCCGCGTTGGCGGCGGCGATCCCGCCACCGGAGAAGCGCTCTCCGAGCAGGGCCAGGCCGACCGTGTAAAGCCCCGAGGCGACGCCGGCCTGGATGAAGAAGAGCAGCATCATTCCGGGCAGGTAGTCGCCCACAGCCCAGATCGCGAGCGGTGTGACCGCGGCCGTGGTGGCGATCCATTTCAGAGCCTCGCGGCGATCGGTCCGGTCAGCGATCCAGCCCAGCGGAATCTGGAAGGCGAGGGCGCCGGCCGCGGCGGCCATCGCCACCAGGGAGATGCCATGCTCATCGAGCAGGAGGCGGTCGCCATAAACCGGTGCCAGGGAGAAAAGGACGGTTTCCAGGGCGCCAAAAGCCAGGGCCGCCCCTATCGCCGCCGGCGCAGCCTTTGCGGCGCCCAGAATGGCGCGCGGCGCGGCTTCCTCCTTGTCCGGGGCCTGGGCGGCGGGGCCTTGCAGCAAAATAATGGGCAGCGCGCCGATCAGGAAAATCAATCCGCCGACATAGAAGCCGGCATTGTTGACCGCACCCAGCTGTCCGAACAGGAAGGCGCCGATCCCGAAGCCGCCGGACAGGACCGTCCCGTAAATGCCAAGGATTGTGGCGCGGCGCAGCGGCGTGGCGATCTGGTTGATCCAGGTCTCCGACACCACAAAGATCACTGTCATGAAGCTGCCCATGACAAAGCGAAGGATGAACCAGGCGGGAACATTGTCGAAGACGGGGAAGAGGGCGTGCAGCGTGCCGGCCAGAATGAGGCTGATCACGATCAGAACGCGTCCCGGCATCAGGGACAGCAGGCGTGGCACGATCGGGGCCATGACAAGCGTCGAGGCTGCCGCCGCGGCCCCGTTGAGACCGACAATCATACCCGATGAGGTCATGCCCTCCAGGCGCAGCGAGATCAGCGGCATGGAAAGCCCGAACACGATGCCACACACGGCGGCGCAGCAGATTGCGGCGATTAGCGAGCGGTTATTGGCGAAGCGTGGATCGGTGAGCGGGTTGGTCATGGCTCAGCTATAGCGCTGGCCGGTCCGGACGTCTTGTTCAGGCGGCAGGCGGGCCGCCTCGCGGTGGTCAGAGTGCTTCCACAACCATCTTGCCGCGCACGGCCCGCATGCAGCGCGGAGGCTCGGGAGCTGGCGGCTGGACGCGCTTGAGTTCATCCAGCACGAAATGGGTCACGAAGGGCAAGTCCAGCTGGCGGGCATCGGCCAGTGAGACCCATTGGACATCTTCCAGCTCGTCGCTCGGCTCAGGCGCCCGGTCGTCGAGCAGGGCCGAGGCGTCGGCGGTAAAGAACCAGGTATCGAAACGGCGGGTGCGGCCCGGCGGGGTGATGGCACGGGTGATCAGTTTGAGGGGGGCGAGATCCGGTGCGGCGCCGGCGTCGCGGAAGGGCCGCCAATTGGCGTGGCGGCTGGCCACGGGTGTTTGGCGGGCAATCAGAAGGCCGGTCTCTTCGGCGGTTTCACGGACTGCGGCTGCGGCTGCGGCTCGGGCGCGAGTGGCGGCCATGGTCCGTGACATCACATCCAGCACCCGCGCATCCAGATCCCGGGCCAGAGGGGCCGAGCTGTCGGCCCGGTCGACCCGGCCGCCGGGAAAGACGTATTTGTTGGGCATGAAGACATGCCTGGCCGAGCGCCGCCCCATCAGCACGTCAATCCGGTCGCCTTCGCGCCGGGTGAGGATCAGGGAGGCGGCGAGGCGCGGGCGCATCGGCCTGACATCCTTGCGGTGATGCTCGTCACTCACCGGCGTCGCCCCTTCTTCCACGGCTTGCCGGAGCGGCGACCGTTCGGCGGACCGCCGGATTTGGGACGCCGGCGACCGCTCGGTCGCTCGCCTTTTTCCGCCTCGGTCAGCATGTCCAGCAGCAATCCACCGGTGACCGGCTGGGCTTCGTCAATGCGCACCATGACCGGCATGCCGAGCCGGTAGCGCGACCCGGTCTGCAAGCCGACCAGCGCGTGAATTTTCTCGTCGTGTTCGAAACGCTCCTCGCCCAGCCGCGAGATCGGTACCAGACCGTCAGCGCCGGTCTCGTCAAGCTTCACGAAGCAGCCGAAACGGGTCACCCCGGTGATGCGGCCGGAAAATTCGGCGCCGATCTTGTCGGCCAGATAGGCGGCGATGAAGCGATCGACCGCATCGCGCTCGGCGGCCATGGCCCGTCGTTCGGCATGGGTGATTTCTTCCGCGATCACGGTCAGGCGACTGCGTTCTTCATCGCTCTGGCCGTCATCGCCCAGTCCCAGCGCCCGGATCAGGGCCCGGTGGACGGTCAGGTCGGCATAGCGACGGATGGGCGAGGTGAAATGGCCATAACGTTGCAGGTTGAGCCCGAAATGACCCTGGTTCTCGGTGTCATAAACCGCCTGTGACTGGCTGCGCAGAACCACCACATTGATGGTCTCGTAATGCTCGGAGCTTTTGGCCTGCTTGAGCAGCTGGTTGAAGCGACCGGTCTCGATCTTGTTGCCTTTCGCCCATTTCATGCCGACGGTTGGCAGGAAGTCGGACAGGGCGTCGATCTTCTCGCGCGAAGGCGGCTCGTGGACCCGATAGATCAACGGCGTGCGCTTTTGCTCCAGTGTTTCCGCGGCGCAGACATTGGCCTGGATCATGAACTCCTCGACCAGCTTGTGCGCGTCGAAGCGTTGACGGGTTTCCACGCCGATCACCTGGCCGTCCTCGCCGACGCGGACCCGGCGCTCTGGTGCGTCGATCTCCAGCGGCTCGCGGCGACCGCGTGCCTCGCGGGCGGCGAAATAGGCACCCCACAAGGGTTTGAGTACGTCGTCGAGCAGAGCATTCGCCGGCCCGCCATCGCGGCCGTCAATAGCGTCCTGGGCTTGTGTATAGGACAGCTTGGCAGCCGAGCGCATCCAGCCGCGCATGAAAGTGTGGGAGCGCTTGTTGCCAGACTTGTCCAGCACCATCCGCACCGCAAGGCAAGGACGGTCTTCCTTCTCGCGCAACGAGCACAGGTCATTGGACAGGCGTTCGGGCAGCATCGGCACGACCCGGTCGGGCAGGTAGACCGAATTGCCGCGCTTGAAGGCGCCGCGATCGAGCGCGCTGCCCGGCGTCACATAGGCCGCGACATCGGCAATGGCGACGATGACCTGCCAGCCGCCGGGGTTCTTGGGATCATCGTCAGGCGCGGCCCAGACGGCGTCGTCATGGTCCTTGGCGTCGTCAGGGTCGATGGTGATCAGCGGCAGGGCGCGCAGGTCTTCGCGATTGCCCTGTTTCGCCGTCGGAGCCTCGTCGGCCTCGCGCTGTTCGGCTTCGGAAAAGCCTTGGGGAACCCCGTGAGAATACAGCGCGATCAGGCTGCCGGCGCCGGGCGCGCTGGCATCGCCGACGACTTCCACGATCCGGGCCGTTTTCAGTCCATGGCGGCGATCCTTGGTGATCTCACACAGGACCAGATCACCATCGCGGGCCTTCTCGGCCTCGCCTTTCGCCGGGACCAGCTCATGGCGTGACCGTCGGTCGACCGGCAGGAGGCGGAAGGGTCCCGATTGCGGCTTGCGCAACATGCACAGGAGCTTGTGCGCGCTCTGGCCGAGTTTCTTGATCAGCCGGGCCTCATAGCTGCCGTCCTCCTGCAGGGCGAGGCGTACCAGCGCCTTGTCGCCGATCCCGATGGCGGGCGTACCCTTGCCGCCAGCCCCTTCACCGGGCGCCAGGCGGATGACGGGCGCGTGGCGGTCCGGGCGGACCGGCTCGGCCAGAAGCTCGCCGTCATTGTCGCGACCAATCAGCTGGACGACGCAAACCGCTGGCAGGGCGCCGGGCAGGGAATAGGTCTTGCTGTTCGAGCGGGTCAGGGTGCCGTCTTCGGTCAGTGCGGCGAGAGCGTCGTTGAGCGCCCGCTTGGCATCGCTGCCCTTCAGGGACATCGCCCGCGCCAGCTCGCGCTTTCCGAACTCGCCACCACCCTCGCGGACGGCATCAATGACCGCCTCGCGGGTCAGGCCGGCATCAAACTCAGTCTTGCCGGCCATCGGGTCTATTCCGCCTTGTCTTTGGCGGCGGCCGTCTTCTTGGCTGCGGGCTTCTTGGCTGCGGGCTTTTTGGCCGCTGGTTTCTTCGCGGCGGGTTTCTTGGCCGCGGCCTTCTTCTTGGCAGGGGCCTTTTTCTTGGCCGGGGCTTTCTTCTTGCCGCCCTTTGCTGCCTTCGCCTCGACCCATTCCATGGCCTGTTCCAGGGTCACGCTTTCCGGATCGGTATCCTTGGGCAGGGTGGCGTTGATCTTCTCGTACTTCACATAGGGACCATAGCGTCCGGACATGATCCGGACCGGCTTGCCATCGTGCTCGCCCAGCTCCTTGAGCGCAGAGGCCGTCGCACCCCGGCGTCCGCCATTGGCCCGCTTGTCGGCGATCACCGAGACCGCGCGATTGAGGCCGATCTCGAAGACTTCCTCGACAGAGGGGATGTTGGCGTAGGTCTTGTCGTGGTGAACATAGGGACCGTAGCGGCCGATATTGGCCGTGATCGGCTGGCCGTCATCGGGATGCTCGCCAACAGTCCGCGGCAGGTCGATCAGCTTGATCGCCTGTTCCTCGGTCAGGGTCGCCGCATCCCAGCCCTTGGGGATGGAGGAGCGTTTCGGCTTCTCTTCGCCATCGAGCTGCATCTGGAGATACCAGCCAAAGCGGCCATTCTTCAGCTCGACATCCTTGCCGGTTTCCGGATGCTGGACGATCACGCGATCGCCCTGGGCATCATCCTCGCCGGGCGGGCTCATCTGGCGCGTGAAGGAGCAGTCCGGATGGTTCGAGCAGCCCAGGAAGGCGCCGAACTTGCCAAGGCGAAGGCTCAGCGTGCCTTCCTTGCACGAAGGACAAAGGCGGGGATCGGTGCCGTCGTCCTTTTCCGGGAAGATGTGCGGCGCCAGGGCCTCGTTGAGGGCATCGAGCACATTGGTGATGCGCAGCTCGCCAATCTCGTCGATGGCAGCCCGGAAATCAGTCCAGAAATCGCGCAGCAATTGTTTCCAGTCGAGCTCACCGGCCGAGACCTTGTCGAGCTGGGTTTCGAGCGAGGCGGTGAAATCATACTCGACATAGCGGGCGAAGAAGTTTTCCAGGAAGGCGATGACAACCCGGCCCTTGTCGAAGGGATGGAAACGGTTCTTCTCCATCTGCACATATTCGCGGTCGCGCAGCACCTGCAGCGTCGAGGCGTAGGTCGAGGGACGGCCGATGCCCAGCTCTTCCATGCGCTTGACGAGGGAAGCTTCGGTGAAACGCGGAGGCGGCTGGGTGAAGTGCTGGTCGGCATGGGTCTTGGAGACTGTTGCCGCAGCGCCCTGTGTCAGCTTGGGCAGGCGGTTTTCGCCTTCATCCTCTTCATCGTCGCGGCCTTCCTGGTAAAGGGCCAGGAAACCGTCAAAGAGCTGGACCGTGCCAACCGCGCGCAGCGCCGTCTGGCCATCCGCGCTGGCGATATCCACCGTCGTGCGCTCGAAGCGGGCGCTTTCCATCTGACTGGCAACAGCCCGGCGCCAGATCAGCTGGTAAAGGCGCGCCATGTCGGCATCCAGCGACAGTTTTTCAGGCAGGCGCGAGAAGCTGGTCGGGCGGATCGCTTCGTGCGCTTCCTGTGCGTTCTTGGCCTTGGAGGCGTAGTGGCGGGGTGCGGACGGGACGTAGAGCGAGCCGTGCTCCTTGCCAATTACGTCGCGGGCCTGGCTGACGGCTTCGGGCACCATGGTGACGCCGTCGGTCCGCATATAGGTGATCAGGCCGGTGGTCTCGCCGCCGAGCGTGACACCCTCATAGAGTTTCTGCGCCGTCTGCATGGTGCGGGTGGCCGAGAAGCCCAGCTTGCGCGCGGCTTCCTGTTGCAGCGTCGAGGTGGTGAAGGGCGGCGGCGGATTGCGCTTGGCCGGCTTGGCCTCGACCCCGGTGATCGACAGGGTGGCGCTATTGACCGCTTCGACCGCCGCATTGGCGCTGGCGCGGTCCTTGATGGTCAGCTTTTGCAGCTTTTTGCCACCGAGCGTGACCAGCTTGGCCCGGAAGGAATCCGAGTTGGCGGTCAGGTCGGCATCAACGGTCCAGTATTCCTCGGAGCGGAATTTCTCGATTTCCAGTTCGCGATCACAGATCAGTCGAAGGGCGACCGATTGCACACGGCCGGCCGAGCGCGACCCGGGCAATTTGCGCCACAGCACCGGCGACAGGGTGAAACCGACCAGATAGTCGAGCGCCCGGCGCGCCAGGTAGGCGTTGACCAGCTCCATGTCGACGGCACGCGGATGCGCCATGGCTTCCAGGATGGCCGGCTTGGTGATGGCGTTGAAGGCCACACGCTGGACCGTCACGTCTTTCAGCACGCGGCGCTTTTGCAGCGCTTCCAGCAAGTGCCAGGAGATCGCTTCACCTTCGCGATCCGGGTCAGTCGCGAGGATCAGGCGGTCCGACTCGCGCACTGCGTCGGCAATCGCCTTCACGCGCTTGGCGGAAGCGGTATCGATCTCCCAGGCCATCTCGAAGTCTTCATCCGGTTTGACGGATCCATCCTTGGCGGGCAGGTCGCGGACATGGCCGAAACTCGCCAGAACCGTGTAGTCCGCACCGAGATACTTGTTGATGGTTTTGGCCTTGGCCGGGGATTCTACGACGACAACATTCATCGGTGCTTGGTTCCAGACATGTGGCAGGGACCGCCCAGCGGCGGCCAAGGCGCGCGAAAGTGTTCGAGCGGAAAGGTTGTGTCAACCGACCGGAGGATTCCAGTTCGACGCGCACATGTCAGGGAATTTCAGGCAATGTGACCGGGATCAGAGACCGGGAGCGACCGCGAAGCAGGGGTGATCGCGGGCCGCCAGATCGCGGCAGGCCAGGCGGGCGCTGTCCTCGGTCAGGTCTTCAAACCGGGCCCGCCACAGACGGTCACCGCTGATGGTGACGGCCCGGGCCGCCGGCTGGGCCGAGCCGAGAGCGCCGGAATAGATCGCCACTTCGGCGAGACGGTCGTGAGCCGCGTCTGCTGTATTGTAGGCGCCGACCTGGATTGCCCAGGCACCATGGATCAGTCTGGGCTCTGTTGCCGGCGACGAATGGGAGCGGTCAGCGCTGGCGGATGTGCGGGGCGCGGCATCGGCGCTCATTTCGTCTTCATCGGCCAGGACAATCTGAAGGGCGGGCGGTTGGCCCGCCGATCCCATCTCGACCGGCTCGTTGAGGTGCAACGCCGCGACATCGCGGGCGATCAGGTCCTGCTGCCGCACCGGGTTGATACGCGGCGAGGAGAGGGCGGCGAACAGGCGGGTGTCCTGACGCTGTTCAAGGGTCGCGAAGGCGGCCTCGATCAATTCCTCGGCGTGGGCATCCCGTGCCGCGGCGCTCGGGCCGCCCATGATGACGGTGATCAATCGGTGATCATCGCGCTCGGCCGAAACAACAACATTGAACCCCGAGGCCCGAATATACCCAGTCTTCAGGCCGTCGACACCGCGCACCCGTCCCACCAGCGAATTGTGGTTACGATAGGTGCGGCCGTTATAGCGGAAGGTCTCTTCGTTGAAGTAGTCGAAATACTGGGGGAAATCGCGGTGCAGGGCGATCGCCAGGCGGGCCATGTCGCGAGCCGTGGTCGTCTGGCGGCTGTTGGGCAGGCCCGACGCATTGCGAAAAGTCGTATTGGTCAGGCCGATTTCGGCCGCGCGGGCGGTCATCAACTCGCCGAACCGGCTTTCGCCGCCACCGAGGCGTTCACCGACGGCCACCGCTACATCGTTTGCGCTCTTGACCACCAGCGCGCGAATGGCGTTTTCGGCGGTAATCGTCGAACCCGCGGCCAGTCCGAGCCTTGAGGGGCTGGCATTGGCTGCATTTGCCGAGACACGGATCGGGTCGTTGAGACCGATCTCGCCGGTCTCGAGCGCCTCGAAGAGCATGTAGAGCGTCATCATCTTGGTCAGTGAGGCCGGGAATCGTTCGGCCTCCGAGCGGCGCGAATGCAGGACCACACCAGAATTTTCTTCTACGACGAACGCGGCGTAGCGGGAATTGTTCGCGGACGCAGGCGATGAGAGGCCGGCGAGGGCGAGGCTGCAGGACAGGATGACGAGGCGGGCTGACATGATCATGGAGCCAACCTGCCAATCGCGTATTGCCAGCGCGTTAAGGCGTGGGCGGCGTCATCAGATATGTTTTGTGCGGTGCACAATTTTTGGCTTGACCCGGGGCCCCGCGACTCGTATTTATATTGCGACTGCGAAGAGCGTTCGCAGCACGGATAGCAACCAGACTGTGACCCGATATGAGTGACGTCGTCAAAACTTCCACCGCCAAGCAGGCGGACGCTGCAAAAGCGACCGCCCCGTCCGCACCGAAACGCGCGCCGGGTAAAGCGAAGACGGTGAAAGCGACTGCCAAGGCGAGCCCGGCCAAACCGAAAGCGGCGTCCAAGCCGAAATCGGTGGTGGCCCGGAAGACCGCGCCGTCCAACCCTGCCCCCAAGGCTGCCAAGCCGGCTCAAAACGCCACATCGGCAGCCCGCATCACAAAGAGCTTTGCCATGAACGATACCATTGAGAGCATGACCGCCGCGAGCAATGACGCGCTCAAGGAAGGTTTCGAGAAAACGCTGAAATCGGTCACCGAGGCCAGCAACTTCCAGAAAGAGACCGTTGACGCCCTGATCGCTTCGGCGACGGTCGCCGGCAAGGGTTTCGAGACCGTCAATGCCAACGCCGTCACCTATGCCAAGTCGGCCATGGAAGACGGTGTTGCCGCGACCAAGAAATTCGCCTCGGCGAAGTCGGTCCAGGAAGTCTTCGAGATCCAGTCCGCGTTCACCAAGTCGGCGATGGACAATTACCTCGCCGAGATCAACAAGACCTCGGATCTCTTTTCTGACCTGCTCAAGAACTCCGTCAAGCCGCTGAACGATCGTGTTGCGGCCGCCATGGAACTCGCACAGGTCCAGCGCTGATTGTCGCGCTTCGACTGATTTTGAATTTTCCTCCCCGACTGGGCCCGGTGATCTGTCACCGGGCCCTTTTTTTGTCGGCGAAGCCCTGTTGCGGGCTGTGTTGCCTTGTCGGCGTGGCCTTGTCGGCCGTCTTGGGATGGCGGATGAAATACATCCGGCGTCCGGTGCGTTTCGGCGCCGGTTTTCCGGCTGCAGAGCGAAACGCTGGCGTCCTCCCCGACCGGGCCCGTTGTGGTCCGGCGGCTCCCGGCAAAAAGCAGGGAGCGCCTTTTTAGGCCTTCCACGGTGAAACGGGAAGCACGAAATTGCCTGGCGTGTTATTCTTGTTCCCGGGCGGTGCTGCGGACCGTCCCTTTCCAAGTCCGGCGCAGATTCCTATCTGTGCTGATGAGTAGCGAAGTAATATTCGAGCACGTTTAAAATATGACCGAACGAAAACATGACGATACCGGCGTAGAAGAGGGCACAGGCCTCGCGACCAAGACCCGGCCAGCCACGAAGAAACCTTCGCTTTACCGTGTTTTGCTACTCAATGATGACTACACGCCCATGGAGTTCGTGGTCGAAGTTTTGGCCCGGATTTTCCGCAAGTCGCCCGAAGATGCAGCGCGAATCATGCTGCATGTTCATCAGAACGGTGTCGGGATGTGCGGCGTGTACACATATGAGGTTGCCGAAACAAAGGTAGCCCAGGTCATGGACGCCGCACGGCGGGCTCAACACCCGCTCCAGTGCACAATGGAAAAGGAATAGAGTGGTGCCCTCATTCTCTTCAGACTTGGAAGACAGCCTGCACCGCGCTCTGGGCTACGCCAATGAGCGTGGGCATGAATTTGCCACCCTGGAGCATCTCCTTCTTGCTCTGGTGGACGATCAGGACGGCGCCGCCGTCATGAAGGCCTGCGATGTCGATCTCGATGAACTTCGCGCGACCCTGACCGAATACGTGGACAACGAGCTTTCAGAACTGGTCGTCGACGACGATGAGGACGCCAAGCCGACAGCCGGCTTCCAGCGCGTCATCCAACGCGCCGTGATCCACGTCCAGAATGCCGGACGCGAAGAAGTGACCGGCGCCAATGTGCTGGTGGCCCTGTTCGCCGAGCGTGAGAGCCATGCGGCCTACTTCCTCGCCGAGCGCGACATGACCCGCTACGACGCGGTGAATTTCATCTCGCACGGGATCGGCCGCAAGCCGGGCGCGTCTGAAGAACGGGCCGTCCGCGGAACCGAACCGACCGAGGAGCCGCAGAAAGACGGTGATGCTTTGACCGCCTATACGGTCAATCTGAACGAGAAGGCCCGCAATGGCGGTGTCGACCCGTTGATCGGTCGCGATTCGGAAGTCGAGCGTTGCGTTCAGGTCCTGTGTCGCCGCCGCAAGAACAATCCGCTTCTGGTTGGAGATCCGGGCGTTGGCAAGACCGCCATCGCCGAAGGGATCGCGCGCAAGATCGTCGAGAACCAGGTTCCCGATGTTCTCGAAGGCGCTACCATTTATTCGCTGGATATGGGGTCTCTGCTGGCCGGAACCCGCTATCGCGGTGATTTCGAAGAGCGGGTGAAGCAGGTGGTCAAGGAACTCGAGGAAAAGGACAATGCCGTCCTCTTCATCGACGAGATTCACACCGTCATCGGTGCCGGCGCCACTTCGGGCGGTGCCATGGATGCGTCCAATCTGCTCAAGCCGGCACTTCAGTCGGGCAATCTGCGCTGCATGGGGTCGACGACCTACAAGGAATATCGCCAGCATTTCGAAAAGGATCGCGCCCTGGTTCGCCGGTTCCAGAAGATCGATGTTGCCGAGCCGTCCGTGCCCGACGCCATCAAGATCCTGCAGGGACTGAAATCCTATTTCGAGGACTTCCATGATGTTCGCTTCACCAATGACTCGCTGAAGTCGGCAGTCGAGCTGTCGGCCCGCTACATGGGCGACCGCAAACTGCCGGACAAGGCGATCGACGTGATCGATGAGGCGGGTGCCCAGATGCGCCTGCAGCCGGTGTCCAAACGCAAGAAGACAATCGGTGTGAAAGAGGTCGAGGGCATTGTTGCCACGATGGCCCGCATCCCGCCGAAATCGGTATCCAAGGATGACGAGCAGTCGCTGCGCAATCTGGAATCCGAACTGAAGCATGTTGTCTTCGGCCAGGATGATGCCATCGGCCAGTTGTCTACCGCGATCAAGCTGTCGCGTGCCGGTCTGCGTGAGCCGAACAAGCCGATCGGTTGCTATCTCTTCTCGGGCCCGACCGGTGTCGGCAAGACCGAGGTGACCAAGCAGTTGGCCGATACGCTGGGTGTCGAGCTGCAGCGTTTCGACATGTCGGAATACATGGAGCGTCATGCCGTCTCGCGTCTGATCGGCGCCCCTCCGGGCTATGTCGGTTTCGACCAGGGTGGCCTGCTCACCGACGGTATCGACCAGCATCCGCATTGTGTGCTGCTGCTGGACGAGATCGAGAAGGCCCATCCGGACCTGTTCAACATTCTCCTGCAGGTGATGGATAATGGCACGCTGACGGATACCAACGGCAAGAAGGTCGATTTCCGCAATGTCATCCTGGTGATGACGACCAATGCGGGGGCCTCCGACGCGCAGAAGGAAGCCATCGGCTTTGGCCGCGGCAAGAAGACGGACGAGGCGGACAAGGCCGTTGAACGCCTGTTCACGCCGGAATTCCGCAATCGTCTCGATGCGGTCATCCCGTTTGCGCCTCTGTCTCCGGACTCCATCGGTCGCGTGGTCGAGAAGTTTGTCCTGCAACTGGAAGCGCAGCTCATCGATCGTGGCGTGACCTTCGAACTGACACCGGACGCCACGGCTTGGCTGGCCGAGCGGGGCTATGACAGCCGTTTCGGTGCCCGTCCGCTGGCCCGGGTCATCCAGGAGCACATCAAGAAGCCCCTGGCCGACCAGATCCTGTTTGGCGAACTCAAAAAGGGTGGGCTTGTGAAGGTTGATGTCGATGCGGCTGACAGTGAGCGCCTCGATTTCCACGTCACGCCTGGTGATCGGCTCCTGCCGCGCAATGCCAAGAAAAAGGACAAGAAGGAAGAGGTCTGATCCTCACCTTGCTGTTCAATGAGAAACGGCGCCCCTCCGGGCGCCGTTTTTCGTTCCAGGTCCAAGTGAAGTGATCAGCGCGCTGTCGGCTGTGCCAGGCCGGTTTGTGGGGTCGGCTGTCCAACCATGCCGCTGCGGTAGTCCCGCGGTGTCATACCGGTGCTCTCCTTGAACGCCCGGTTGAACGGACCGATCGAGGCGAATCCGCTTTCCAGCGCGATGGTGAGGATGCTGCCTGTGTCCTGCGGATGACCGCGCAACAATTCCTTTGCGTGATTGATCCGGTAGCGGTTGATGAAGCGATTGAAATTGCGCTCACCCAGTCCGGCGGTGATGGCGCGGCTGACCCGGTAGTCAGGTTCGCGCAGTTGTCGGGCGAGAGAGGCAACCTTGATATCCGGATCCAGATAAAGGGCGTCGGATTCCACGCGCGTTCGGATCCATTTCCCCAATTCCCTATCGGCGCGCCGGTCCGTTTCCGACGACGCCACCGGCGACTGGCCGGGCACCTGGAGCGGATGCCGACCGCGCCAGATCACGCCAAATCCGGCGATCAGGAAAAGGGTCGCGGCACAGCCCGCTTGCAATAGCGCCATCAGACCTGGGTCGAAACGGGTTGAGTCGCCGTGATCCAGCAACATCACGCAAATCCCGACACCGATCCCGAAACTGCCAAGGTAGGCGACGCGCAGACGACGTTCCGCGACCGGGGCCGATTGCGACCAGCCACGCAGGCCCTCCCAAAATGCCAGAACCAGTACTGTGGAGGACAACATGGCCTGGAATCCGTATGCCGCTGCCGTAATCGCCTCCAAGCCCGCCGCACCAAAGATTTGCGCCGCTGAGACGGCATTCAGGAACTGGACCAGTATCGCGGGCAGGAAGATGCCGCTGACCACCAAGGCTTGCGGCCAACCAAGTCCGACATCGGTGCGGAACAGGCCGCGGGCGACCAGCCAGAGACAGCTGCAGCTGGCACATCCGGCGATGACAAGGAGAGGGGTGATCGCTGCGGGCGTGGATCCGAAAACATCCCGGATCATGACCGATGCCAGACCGCAGCAGAACATAGCCCAGACAATTTGCAATCCGCTGCGTTGCCGACGGGAGACCACGATCAGGATGGAGGCGATCGCCGCGATGCAAATGGCAAATTTGATGGCGTTGGCGACTTCGAGCATTGGCAGCGCGTCCTTGTCTTCTCGCGCCCCCGAGCGCAGCCCAAGGTGTCGCACATTCCGGGCCAGGATCAAGCTTTTCACGGGTGAGGGCATAAAAACTGGCCGATTTCCAAATCGGCAAGACGGCTGGCGTTCGAGCGTATTGGTAAGGGGTATGGCCTTGAGTGGCCGTCTTTTTCGAATGATTCCAAGGGTTAGATCATGTCCGACACCATTGCCGCTCCACCCCGGCGTCAACGTTTCACTCCGCAAACCCTGTTGGCCGGCAGCGGCGTACTCTGGTTCTCGATCGCCGCAGCCGGACAATGGTTGTTCGCTTACTACATCATCGGCGCCTACGTCCCGCGCACCGCGTCGGGCGAGTTCGAGCGCTGGAACGAGACCGGCCTGATTGAGGGCTATGCCCAGGGCGATCTGATCGGCAATCTCGGCTTTATCTCTCACGTCTTGCTGGCGGCTTTCGTCAGTGTGGCGGGCGTGATGCAGCTCCTGCCGATCATCCGGCGGCGCTTCCCGACATTCCACCGCTGGAACGGACGCGCCTATATGTCCGTTGCCGCTTTTCTGGCGGTCGGCGGCATCCTGCTGGTCTGGGTGCGTGGGACGCGCATGAACGATCTCGCCGCGATGGGGACCACGATTGACGGTCTGTTGATCCTGGTGACTGCCGGTTTCACGCTGCGCCATGCAATCGCGCGGCGGATCGACCAGCATCGCCGCTGGGCCATGCGCCTGTTCGTCGTCGTTAATGGCGTGTGGTTTGTCCGGGTAGGCTATATGGCCTGGGCGATTGCCAGTGGCGGGGCCGGCATGAGCCGAAGCTTGAATGGACCGGCGGATATCCTGATGCCCTATGCGGCTTTCCTGGTGCCCCTCGTTCTGCTCGAATTCTACATGCGGGCCCGCGACAGCCGGTCGTCCGGCTTCAAGCTCGCCGTAACCGCCATGATCTGCGTCGGCGCGGGCGTAACGGCGCTGGGCCTGTTCGGGGCCTGGATGATGATGTGGTCGCCGAATATCCAGTACTAGCCGGCCTGCATCCGGGCATGCTGGCCAGGCGAGACGCCAAAATGCTGTCGGAAGGCGGTCCGGAACGCCGCCTCCGAGCGATATCCGCATCTGTCTGCGGCCTGTTTGACCGGTGTGCCGGCCTCAAGCAGGTCGCGGCCAAAATTCATCCGCAGAATCTCGACAAAGCGCGAAGGCGCCATCCCGGTCGTCGCGCTGAAACGGCGATGGAAAGTTCGCTCTGATTGAGCGCAAAACGCGGCCAGTTCGGCGATTTTGAGGGGCTGGTCGAGGCGTTGCTGGATCCAGTCGATCAGATCACCATAGCGGTCATCGGCGCGGGACTGTGCATCAAGCACGTCGGAAAATTGCGACTGGTGGCCGGGACGGTGGGCGTAGACGACAAGCCCACGCGCCACACGGGTCTTGAGCGAACGTCCGTGATCGGCTTGGACCATGGCGAGCGCGAGGTCGATACCGGTCGCGACGCCGGCAGAAGTCCAATAGCGCCCGTCACGCACATAGAGCGCGTCCGGATCGACGGTCAGGGCGGGAAAGCGTTCGGCCAGTTCTGCGCAGCCGCGCCAATGCGTTGCCACGCGCTGATCAGTGATGACCCCGGCCGCCGCGAGGAGGAAGGTGCCGCTGCAGACAGAACCGATGCGGCCGCATTTTCGCACCGCCCGGCGAAGCGCGCGCAGCAGGGCGGCATCCTGCAATGCCTGCCGGAGTCCGGTCTCATAACCACCCGCGACAAGCAGCGTGTCATCGGGCCCTGGAGCGACACTGTCCAGCGGTCGTGCCATCAGGGTCAGACCGCCGTCATGGCTGACAGCGCCCAGATGAAGCGCAACAATCTCAACCCGGTAAAGTGTTTCTCCCGCGATCTGGTTGGCCGCTGAGAAGACGGCCGCCGGGCCGGCCACATCGAGCAGTTCAGCGCCCGGAAAAGTGGCGAAATAGATGATCCGTGAATTCGTCATTGGCGGAATATAGTCGGAAGTTGTCATTTAAGACAAATAGTCGGTGCGCCAAGCTTGTTCGATAGCGACAGGAGCGCCGCATCATGGCCAAAACAGGTACACTCGACTGGATGGAGAAGACGCATGGCAAGCTCGGGCTGGGCGACCGGCTCAGGCTGATCGGCCAGGGTGTCCGCGCCCGGGCGGCAACGCGTCAGCGCCTGCGGGACAATGTCCGCTTCCGCCATATGGAGGTCGATGACATCCTGCCGCCGGACAGCGCGATCGCGCGCGAAGCCATGGCCCTGTGCGGGTCTGTCAGTGAACCCTTCCTGTTCAATCATTGTATGCGGTCCTGGTTCTGGGCCCGGCTTCTCGATGACGGGCGCGAAGCGCTGGACACGGAAGTCCTGTTCACCGGAATGATGCTTCATGATCTAGGCCTGACAGAGCGCTTTGCGCTTCGGGGCCGGTCGATGCGCTGCTTCACACTGCCCGGTGCACGCATGGCTGAGGAGCTGGCCGCGAAACATGACTGGCCCGGCGCCCGAGCGCGGCGGATGGCCGAGGCGATCACGCTGCATCTCAACGTCGAAATCGAGGCCCGCCACGGCCGGGAGGCCGAGCTGATGCGCGCGGGGTCAGGCGGCGATGTCGCCGGTCTCGGGCTCGATGTCCTGGATAGCGACCAGATTGATGCGGTCTGCCATCGGCATCCGCGCCTGAACCTGAAGGGCGAGATCACGCCGGTTCTGAAAGCAGAAGCGCAGGCCCGCCCCGGCTGCCGCATTCACTTCCTGATCAAAACGTTCGGTTTCGACCGGCTGATCGCTCAAGCCCCGATGTTTGTGGAGTAATCGAATGACCCATCGCCTCTATCACTACCCGATGGCCTGCTCGACCGCCTGCCGTCTGGCCGCTGTCGAGTTTGGTGTAGCGCTCGAGATCGTTCGCGCCGATGTCTTTACCAAGTCACTGGAGGATGGGGGCAGTCTGTTCGACATCAATCCACTGGGCCTCGTGGCGACACTTGCCTGTTTTGATGGTCAGGTGCTGACCGAGAACACGGCGATCCTGCTCTGGCTTCAAGCGCAGGGTCCGGGCCTGCCTGTGGTATCGGATACGGATTTCTTCGCTTTGTTACGCTGGACGTCCTTTTGTGCGTCCGAGCTCCACAAGGGCCTGCTCTGGCCGCTTTTGCGCGGCGATGTGGATGATGGCCACAAGGCCTTCGTCCGGGACCGCGCCGGGCCGAGGCTCGACCTTCTCGAGCGTCATCTGTCAGATCGCGACAGCCTGGTTGGTGCATGTGTCACGGCGGCTGATGCCTATCTTGCCTGGTTCCTGGTCATGGCGCCGCTAGCAGGCCTCGATCTGGCCTCCCGTCCGGCCTTGTCCCGGGTGGGCGAAAATCTGCTGGCCCGCCCGGGCTGGCGCGCGGTGATTGATGCTGACATGGCCGCCTTGCGTGAAGACTTGGCGGGGCAGGGCATGCGTGCCTTCGCCGATCGGGCGCCACCAACCACATGAGCAAGCTGTTTTCCGGGGTTCAAGCCATGGCATGGCGCGTGCTGCCAGCGCCTTCTGGGCTTCGAGACTGGCAGGTCATACGCTTTCGATGCGCTGGGTGGGCCATTCGCTCAGACCGATGATCCGGACGGGTTCCGCCTGTAACAAGCCTTTGGGCTGTCGAGGAATTTCAAATCCATGCGGGTTCCAAGCCTGCTTCAGGCGTGGTCGTTCCGGCGCGGATACCAGCGGCCGCTCTGCTGCGACACCACATAGTACTGGAGAATTGTGTGGGTCCCGCCTATCGGGCGCATTGATACTGGCCGCGAAGTCGCTCAGAACGGAGGCTTGTGACCGGGATCCCTTCCATGCCGCAGCCCAGCCCTGCCGAGATTTTGAGCGCGACCTTTGGTTTCCCCGGTTTTCGGCCAGGCCAGGCCGATATCGTCGACCTCATCCTGTCGGGTCGTCCGACGCTGTGTGTGATGCCGACCGGTGCCGGCAAGTCGATCTGCTACCAGCTTCCGGCGCTGATCCTGGACGGCATGACGATCGTGATCTCGCCGCTGACCGCCTTGATGGATGACCAGGTTGCCGCGCTGCAGGCCAATGGTGTGGCGGCGGCCGCGATCCACTCCGGTCGTGATCGCGTTGACAATGTCGAGACCTGGCGTGCAGTCCAGGCGGGCGATGTGAAACTGCTCTACCTGTCTCCGGAACGCCTCATGACGCCTCGCATGCTGGCAGCGCTGGAAGCGCTGGACCCGGCCATGTTCGTCGTCGATGAAGCGCACTGTATTTCCAAATGGGGCGCGAGTTTCCGGCCGGAATATGAAGACCTGGCCCAGTTGCGCGCGCGCTTCCCGTCAGCCCGGCTGGCGGCTTTTACCGCAACCGCCGACGAAGCGACGCGCCGGGACATAGCTGGCAAGTTGTTCGGGGAGGGCGGCGAGATCGTGGTTCACGGTTTTGACCGTCCAAACCTCACACTCGGGGTCGCAGCCAAGGCATCCTGGAAATCCCAGCTCCTGGAGTTTCTCGACGGTCGGCGGTCTGAGTCCGGCATCGTCTATTGCCTGTCGCGCAAGTCGACCGAGGAGGTCGCCGGCCTGCTGCGCGAGGAAGGGCTCAACGCCCTGCCGTAACATGCCGGCCTGTCACCGGAGACCCGGCGCGAGAACCAGGAGCGCTTCATGGCCGAGGAAGCGGTTGTGATGGTGGCGACAATCGCGTTCGGGATGGGAATCGACAAGCCGGACATCCGCTATGTTTTCCATCTCCACATGCCCGGTTCGATGGAGGCCTACTACCAGGAAATCGGCCGTGCGGGTCGCGATGGCCAGCCCGCTGAGACGATGATGCTGTTTGGTCTGGCTGACGCCCGCATGCGGCGCCAGTTCATCGACCAGGATGGCGAGGACGGCGAACACATCCGCCGCGAACACAAACGACTCGACAGCCTGCTGGCCTATTGTGAGGCGACCCGCTGTCGCCGTCTCTCTCTGTTGGCCTATTTTGGCGAGAGCGGTGGACAGGCCTGCGGGAACTGTGATCTCTGTCTCGATCCGCCGGTCCTGGTTGATGGCAGTCTGGACGCGCAAAAGCTGTTCTCGGCGATCCTCAGGACGGGTCAGATGTTTGGGGCCGCTCACGTCATTGATGTTCTGCGTGGTGCCGACACCGAAAAGATCCGGGCAAGAGGCCATGACAATCTGCCGACGCATGGCGTGGGCGCTGACCGGCCCAAACCTTTCTGGCAGGGACTGATCCGGCAGAGCGTGGCGGCGGGACTGATAGAAATCGACATCCAGGGTTTCGGAGCGCTCAAGCTCACGAATGACGCTCGCGCGGTGCTGAAGGGCGAGCAGACATTCCAGATACGGGAGATCAGCACGAAGCCAGCCAAGCCGCAGCGCAAGCCGAGAGCGTCTGGCGTGGATCCGTCGACAGTGGATGCCACGCTGCTTGCCGCACTCAAGGCGAGGCGACGTGAGCTCGCGGCGGAGCGCAATGTGCCAGCCTATGTGGTTTTTTCCGATGCGACCCTGATCGACATGGCTCAGCTCCGCCCAACCAGTCTCGAGCTTATGGCGTCGGTCAATGGCGTCGGGCCGAAGAAACTCGAGACCTTCGGGCAGATATTCCTCGATGTTCTGGGCGAGCATGCCTGACAGATCCAGGTCTGTTCCAGATGGGTGACTCCCGACAAAAATCATGGAGAGATATCGGCGCGCGCCAGACCGGTGTCAGAGGTGTTGATGAACAATCGCGATACGCCATTTTACGTCCTGATCGGGCTGCTCTCGGTTCAGGTAGCCTATGGACTCTACTGGGCAGTATACGACGTTTCGGCGCGTCTCGGCCTGTGGGACAGTCCGGAACTGGCGATTGCCTTTGTTCAGAGCCTGACCTTGTTGCAGGAAGTCTTTTTCTTCTCGCATGTGGTCATGAATTGCGTGGCGCTGGCCTTGACGCTCGCCGGTCGGCACTGGGCCTTGCCGGTCTTTGTCGTTTCATTCGTGTTCGACCGGGCGGACTGGGTGATCATGGGCGGCAATAATGTGTTTTCGATCCTGGTCGACGTGGATACCTGGGCCCTGTTCTCCTTCACGCTGCAGGGCGCGATCATTGCCCTGCTGGTATATTTGCGTTTCGAGGGACGGCTGCGCTGAGCCGGGCTGTCAGGGCTGCGTGATCGCCGCGGCGATCCGCTTGGCCTGATCCTCGAGAACCGCCATGTCCGCCTGCCCTGTGCCATGGGCTCCCAACTCGACACCATCATGTCGCGGAATAATGTGGAAATGAACGTGAAAGACGGTCTGACCTGCTGGCGCGCCATTGAACTGGGTCAGGATAATGCCGTCCGGCGCCAGCGCTGATTTGACGGCATTGGCGATGCGTTTAACCCGCACGATGGCCGCCTGCAGGGCACCGTCGGTCATTTCCAACGCATTGCGGGCCGCCTCACGCGGAACAACCAGCACATGGCCGGGCGCTTGCGGGAATATGTCCATGAAAGCGAGAACATGTGCGTCCTCATAGACTTTCACGCAGGGCAGCTCCCCGCGCAGGATCTTGGCAAAGATATTGTCCGGGTCATAGTGACCGTCGAGGCTCATGAGGTCGCTCCGTTGCTGGCAGTGTCGGAAACTGGGTAGCGCGATCGCGGTGAGTGCGTCCAGCTTGCAGCCATGGTTGGCGAGGGCTGTGTCAGCGGGATCAGGTCGACAGATCCTGGCGGAACGGGCCGTCGGCGGCTTGGGCGCGGATATCGGACTGTATGGCGGCGCGCTCTTGGTCGAGATAATCGCCTACCGCCCGTCGGAACCCTTCATCCAGGATGAAATGCGCCGAGCTGACCTCGGTTGGCGCATAGCCGCGCGCCAGCTTGTGCTCACCTTGTGCGCCGGCTTCCACCCTTGCCAGACCACGGTCGATCGCGGCGTCGATGGCCTGGTGGTAGCAGAGTTCGAAATGCAGGAAGGGGTGGTCATCCAGCTTGCCCCAATACCGGCCGTACAGGGCGTGGGAACCGATCATGTTCAGGGCCGCGGCGATATACCGTCCGTCTTTCTTGGCCATGATCAGCAGGACCCGGTCGGCCATGCGCTGATGGAGCAGATCGAAGAATGCTCGGTTCAGATAGGGATAGCCCCATTTCCGGGAGCCGGTTTCCTGGTAGCAGGCATAGAAGAAGTCCCAGTGTTCCGCGGTAAGTTGATCCCCGCTGAGATGCTCGATTGTGATGTCGGCCCGGGCCGCAGCACGCTCTTTGCGCAAGGCCTTGCGTTTGCGCGAGGACAGGTCGGCCAGAAAATCGTCATAGCTTCCATAGTCCCGGTTCTGCCAGATATATTGGCGGTCCACGCGTGACAGAAGGCCGACGGATTTCAGCTCCGAAAGCGAGTTCGGATCCGGGAAGTTGATGTGCCAGCCGGAAACGCCCCATCGCCGCGCGATGTCGCAGGTCGCCTGAACGAGGGCAAGGCGCAAGTCCGCTGTCGGGGCGAGGATGCGCCGGCCGGTGACGGGCGAGAAGGGGACAGCGGACAGGAGCTTCGGGTAATACCGGCCACCGGCGCGTTCAAAGGCCTCCGCCCAGGCATGGTCGAACACATATTCGCCCATCGAGTGAGACTTTGCGTAAAGCGGGACAGCCCCCAGAAGTCGGCCTTCCGAACCCCGGGCCAGCAGGTGGCGCGGCAGCCAGCCGGTCTCTTCTCCCACACATCCGCTTTGTTCCAGGGCTTGCAGAAAATCCCAGCTGACAAATGGGTCGTATTCGGCGCCGGGCGGGTTTGCCAAACGGTCCCAGTCGTCGCGCTCGACATCGTCGAGCGAGCCGACAGGCTGCACGGTCATGGCAGGCGATTGGTCGCCGTCATCCGCCGGAGGCGCCATCCTCGCGCCGGTCAGTTGCGCTGTTGCCGACGGATCTGACGCATCTCTGCTTCGGTGGGCAGCGATACCGACTCGATCTCTGTTGCCCGGACCCAGGCCGGAGTGCCGATCTCGAGTGATGTCCGAGCGCGCGATGCAAATTGATGGGCCCGCTGCCGGTTTCCGGCCGCATAGGACTGCTCCGCGATCGCCAGTTGGGCCAATGCCGTATCGCCATTGCGTTCATGGACAATTGACAGCTGGTACCAGGCAAAGCCGTTGTCGGGTTCGATATCCAGCGCGACCCGCAGGTTTTGTTCGGCCTCCTCGAGATGGTCCGGATCGTCGGTCGCGATCAGCGAGGTGGCCAGATTGACCCGCAGCAAGGGCGCTGTCGGCTCCAGCTCGACCGAGCGCCGATTGGGCACGATGGCTTGTTCTGCCCGACCGCTCTCGAACAGCATCTGCGCGTGAAGCTCGTGGAAATACGGATTGTCCGGCTCCTCGGCCAACAGGCTGGCAATTTCCTCGAGGGCCCGATCCAGTCTGGCGTCATGATAGTAGGCGACGGCCCGGGCGTAGCGCGCGGGCAGGGACCGGTCGCTCTCCGGATAGCGGTAAAACACGAATTCCGGCTCGGCGAGGAAGCCATAGATCTTGCCCTGGATCCGTTGCAGTCGGGCGACTTCCTCCGGGCTGTCGAGCGTCTCGTAGAATGGAGAGCTGGTGGCGCCGCCGCGCAGGTTCGCGATGCGTTCGGACGATAGCGGGTGTGATCGGAAATAGGGGAAACGCCGGGCGTTCGACATGACTTCCTGGTATCGGAAGCGCTCGAAGAACTGCACCAGTCCTTGGGCAGACTGGCCGGTGGCTTCCATGAACTGCAAGCCGGCTTGGTCGGCAGATGCCTCCTGGGCACGGCTATAGGTCATGAAGGAGAGGGCGCCAAACTGCTGCGATGATGCGAGCAGGGCGCTTGCGGCACCGCCTTCGCCGGCCAGGGCCGCCAGGACGCCCAGGCCGAGGCTCACATACATCGGAGCCTGGGCAGCCGAGATGCCGTCATTGACGCGCGCCAGATGGGCACCGGAAATATGCCCGGTTTCATGGGCGATAACGCCCTTGAGCTGGTTGGGGGTGCCCGACTCCAGGATGATGCCGGTGTGCAGGAAAATGTTCTGACCGCCGGTCACAAAGGCGTTCAGGGATGGGTCGGCGACAATGTACATGTCGACATCGGCCGGTTGCAGGCCTGCGGCGGTGAGAATGGGGTCCGCATAATCGCGCAGCATGTGCTCGATCTCGGTATCCCGGATCAGGGACTGGCCGAAACCCGGTGCGTGTGTTGCCACAGCGAGAACGCAGGCTGCGGCGACGGTTTTCAGGATCGACATCCTGCCTCCACTGATCGGCCCCCGCTCGGCCCATGATAGCGACGTCACCCCAGGACGCCACCCGATAACACCAAGATGGGTTCCCCGGCTTGGCCGGGCAACCCTGTTCCTGGTCAGTTTCCGAACAACCCGGTCCGGTTCCACCATCCGCGGCGTTTCGGCTTGCCATCATCGTCGGCAGTGTCAACGGCCTTGTCGGCTTGGGTAGCACTCGGCTCGGCCTCGGATTCCGTCGGTTCAGCCTGCGGTTCAGCCTGTTGTTCCGCCTTTGGTTCCGGCGCGGGCGTTTCAGTCGGGGCTTCCTCCGCTACGACAGGCTCTTCAACCTTCTTGCGGCGTGTCCGACGCTTGGGCTTGGGGGCGTCTTCAGCCTCGGCATCCGCAGCTGGAGCCGCAGCCGCAGCCTCGGGCGCCGGATCGACAGCCTTCTTGCGCGGGCGGCGGGTCCGCTTCTTCGGCGTGTCCTCCGCCACTGCGTCGGCCGGGGCGGCCTCGACCGCAGGCTCGGTGCCGGTTTCCGAATCGGACGAAGTCGCGGCCTCGTCGGTTGTCGCGGCCTTTGTCGAACGGCGCCGTGGCGCGCGTTTGCGCTTGGGGGCTTCCTCGACCGCGTCCGCAGTCGGCTCGCTTTCGGACGATGCCTCGGTCGCTGACGTTTCCGCGTCGGCGGTGTCCGCGGCCGGTGCGTCTGAAGATGGTGCGTCTGCCGACGCTTCGCCGGCTACCGCGTTCTCGGCATTGGCCTCGCCTTCGGTCCGGCGACGGCCACGACCTCCGCGACGACCGCGACGGCGGCGACGGCGGGGTTGATCGTCATCGTCCTCACCAGACGCGTCCCGTCGGCTTTCGGACTGCTCGGCGTTGTCACCCTCGTCGCTGTCATCGCCCTCGACATTGACGACTTCCATGGCTGCCGCGGTGTCGTCGGATGACGGTTTGCGGCGGCGACGACGGCGACGACGGCGTCCACCGGAGGCCTCGCGGCTTTCCTGCTCGTCGTCAGTGTCCGTGTCGTCTTCCTCCGGAGCGTCCGGAATTTCGATCTCCTCGATCGATTCGACGGACAGCGGGGCCATGACGAGCTCTTCACCGGGCTCACGGTTTTCCAGTGCCTCGATGGAGAATTCAGGCGCCAGGATCGAATCGTCTGCGGTCACCGCAATGCTCATCGAGAAGCGTTGCTCGATCATCAGGAGATGATCACGCTTGTCATTCAGCAGGTAGATTGCGACGGCAGTTGGCACCGAAATGCGGATTCGCTTGGCGCGACCGCGTGTGCCTTCCTTTTCCAGGCCACGCAGGGCCACCAGGGCGCTCGATTCGGTCGAACGCAGATGGCCGCTGCCCTTACAGGTCGGGCAGGTTGTTGTGGAGCCCTCGAGCAGGCTCGACCGCCGGCGCTGACGGGAGATTTCCATCAGACCGAATTGCGAGATGCGGCCAACCTGAAGGCGGGCCCGGTCACGCTTGAGCATGTCCTTCATCTTCTTCTCGACGGCGCGATTATTCTTGTTCTCGTCCATGTCGATGAAGTCGATGACAATCAGGCCGGCAAGGTCACGCAGGCGCATCTGGCGCGCCGCTTCGGCGGCCGCTTCCAGATTGGTCTTGAGCGCGGTCGCCTCGATATTGCGCTCGCGGGTGGAGCGGCCCGAGTTGACGTCGATCGAGACCAGGGCCTCGGTCGGGTTGATCACCAGATAGCCGCCGGACTTCAGTGGGGCGACGTCCGAATAGATCGCCTCGAGCTGGGCTTCGCACTGGTGACGCAGATAAAGCGGTACGGCTTCCTTGTAATGCTGAACCTTCTTGGCATGGCTCGGCATCAGCATCTTCATGAAGGCTTTCGCCTCCTTGTAGGCCTCTTCGCCTTCCACCTGGACGGAATCGATTTCCTTGTCGTACAGGTCACGAATGACCCGTTTGACCAGATTGCCTTCCTCATAGATCAGCGACGGCGCGACCGAACTCAGGGTCAGCTCGCGGATATTCGTCCAAAGGCGCAGCAGGTAGTCGGCATCGCGCTTGATCTCGGTCTTGGTGCGCGAGGCTCCGGCCGTCCGGATGATCAGCCCGACGCCCTTGGGCAGTTCGAGCTCGGAGACCACCGATTTCAGGCGCTTGCGGTCAGAAGCGTTGGAAATCTTGCGGGAGATGCCACCGCCGCGGGGCGTGTTGGGCATCAGCACGCAATAACGGCCGGCCAGCGACAGATAGGTCGTCAGGGCCGCGCCCTTGTTGCCGCGCTCTTCCTTGGCCACCTGTACCAGCAGGATTTGCCGGCGCTTGATGACTTCCTGGATCTTGTACTTTCGGAACATCTGGCGACGGCGGCGGGCAGCCTGCTGGTCGCTGATGTCGTCGTCTTCACTATCATCGCCAATGGTTTCGGGCGTTTCAGATTCGCCGTCACCATCGTCGGAATCACCGTCGGCAGATGGCGCTGATTCGGACTTGGCCTCTTCGACCTCGTCGTCCTCATCATCGGCCGCCGAGGCTTCTTCCTCGGCCAAGGCCTGACGGTCCTCGAACGGGATCTGATAGTAGTCCGGATGGATTTCATTGAAGGCGAGGAAGCCATGGCGGTTGCCGCCATACTCCACGAACGCCGCTTGAAGCGATGGTTCAACCCGCGTTACTTTTGCGAGATATATATTGCCGCGTATGGGGCGGCGGGCGGCCGCTTCAAAATCAAAATCCTCAACTTTCGAACCGTCGAGTACGACGACGCGGGTCTCCTCGGGATGACCAGCGTCGATCAGCATTTTCTTGGACATTAAAGTCGTCTCCTGCACCCGCGCACATTCGCCTGTTTCCTGCCAGAAGGCGGGACAGGGCGGAGAGTGGCGGCGGGGGCGAGATGGACGGGGTGCGGCCTGTTTTCAGTGCTCTGGGCATCAGGCGCTCCCCCGCGCATCGGCAGTTACCATTAGCGTCCCGCACCAATATGGGAGGACGCGGCGGTCGGGGCCCCGGAAAATTCTTCGGTCGGACCGGGGCGACGATTAGCGTGTTGGCAGATGCATATTGCTTTGCCGCTTCGCGCCTCGCAGACGCACTCGACCGGCAAATCCGATGGTGCGACGCCAAGGCGTTGGCAACATGCAACATTCGAATGCGGAAGAAAAGGCTTTCGCGCCGTGAGCGAAAACAACGGGAACTTTCTGCCGGGCATCAACCAAACGTCAAGTTCCATGCGTTAGCGTTACGCAAAAGCCGTGGACAGAACCGCGGCATGTGCGATGGTGTAGTGATGCGGGTTCAACAGTTATTTTTGGCTATGTCAGCCGGTCTGGCGCTCTGTGGCGCCGGCCTTGCGGATCAGGAGGTCCGGGACGTCCGCTTCGGTGTGGAGGTCGCGACGACCCGCGTGGTCATCGAGATGTCCGAGCCGACAGAGTTCCGCGCCTTCACGCTCGATGGCCTGTCTGATCGCCTGGTTGTCGATCTGCCGCAAGCGAGGTGGTCGGTCGCCAATCTTGTATCGGGTGAGGGCGTTGGTCACGGCCTCGTTGATGCATTCCGGTTCTTTGACAATTCGACGTCGAGTTCCCGCGTGGTGTTCGAGCTGGACCACCCCGCTGTCATCGTCAACCAATTCGCTCTCGACCCGGCATCGCCTGGCGGCAATCACCGCCTGGTGATCGATGTCGAGCGCACGAGCGTCGACAGTTTCCAGACGGCCTCCGGTTTCAACCATACGCGGGCCGAGTCCCTCGATTCGCTGATCGCCGAGCGCGTCGAGGCGGTTTACGTGCCGCCGCAGCGTGATCGCCGGGTGATCGTGATCGATCCGGGCCATGGCGGCCGCGACCCGGGCTCCATCGGCCGCAGTGGAACGCATGAAAGCCAGGTCAATCTGGAAGCCGCGCGTGAATTGCGCCGGCAGCTGGAAGCGACCGGTCGATATGAAGTCCTGATGACCCGTGATCGCGATATTTACCCGTCCTGGGAAGAGCGTGTCGGTGTCATGGAAGAGGCCCGGGCCGACCTGTTCCTGTCGATCCATGCGGACAGTTCGAGCAATGCCGATGTCCGGGGCGCGGCTGTCTATACCTTGAACGACCGGGCCGAGAACCGTGCCCGCGCCCGTGCCCGCGAAGATTCGAGCCATACCCAGCAGGCCGACGTGAACAATATCCTCGTCGAGCTGGAATTGCGCGAGAAGCGGAACCAGTCCTCGGCCTTCGCCGAAGTCCTGCTGGAGCACCTCGACGATGCCGGCCCGCTGCTGGCCAACCCGCACCGTCAGGCCAATCTGTTCGTCCTGCTGGACCCGCGCGTGCCGGCTGTCCTGCTGGAAATGGGTTTCGTGACCAACCGGACCGATGAGAACAATCTCAACTCCGCCTCGGCCCGTCGCCGTCAGATGGAAGCGGTGACGCGGGGCATCGACAGCTATTTCGCCCGTCGTGGTGATGATGGCGAGTTGTTGGACCAGACGGCGATTGCACTTCCGGCTCGCTGACTCCCTTTCAACTCGGTACAAGCGCGGCCATAATGCCGCCGTGTCGTCATGCTCAAACGACACCCTGACCAGCGGGTAGAGCGGCCAGAGGGCAAAATGAAACTCTTCACCTTGCGTAATGTGTTGCGGGCGGCCCTGTGGGGCGGTGTCGCAGCGGCCGTTCTGGCCGTCATCGGCTTTATCACCGTGGCGGTTTACGTCGTGCGTGTGACCGACGACCTGCCCGACTATCAGCAACTGGCCGAGTACGAGCCGCCAATCATGAGCCGGGTTCATGCCGGTGACGGTCTGCTGATCGCCGAATATGCACGCGAACATCGTGTCTTCGTGCCGATCGCCAATATCCCGCAGAATGTCGTCCATGCCTTCATCTCGGCCGAAGACAAGAATTTCTACGAGCATGGCGGGCTGGATTTCCGCGGCATCATTCGCGCGGGCCTGTCCAATATCTCCAATGTATTGCAGGGCCGCCGCCTGGAAGGCGCTTCCACGATCACCCAGCAGGTGGCCAAGAATTTCCTGCTGTCGAGCGAGCAACGCCTCGAGCGCAAGGTGCGCGAAATGGTGTTGTCACGCCGGATCGAGCGCGCTTTCACCAAGGACCAGATCCTCGAGCTTTATCTGAACGAAATCTACCTGGGGAATCGCGCTTATGGCGTTGCTGCGGCGGCGTTGAACTATTTCGGGCGCTCGCTTGACGAGCTCGAACTGCACGAGATCGCCTATCTCGCAGCCTTGCCCAAAGGCCCTGCCAACTATCATCCCGATCGCCATCATCAAGCCGCGCTGGAACGCCGCAACTGGGTGCTCTCGCGCATGGCCGATAATGGTTATGTCACCGAGGAAGCGGCTCGCGAAGCCATGGCGCGCCCGCTCGAGACCGTCGACCGGCTGTCCGGCGCCACTTATACGGCCGCCGAATATTTCGTCGAGAATGTCCGACGCGAGGTCTTCTCTCTCTATGGCGAGGACGAGCTTTATGATGGCGGGCTGTCGATCCGGACCACGCTCGACACCCGCATGCAACTGGCCGCCCGTAGCGCCCTGCGCAACGGCTTGGAAGCCTATGATCGCCGTCATGGATATCGGGGCGCACTTGAATCCATCGAGCTGGGTGAGGGCTGGATGGAACGCCTTGCCGCTGCCGAAATTCCGCGGGATCTGGATGAAGGTTGGCTGCAAGCTGTCGTCCTCGAGACAACGGGCAGCGATGCCCGGATCGGCCTGCTGAGCGGCGAAGAGGGCGTGATCCCGATGGCCGCGCTGGAATGGGCCCGCGAGAACCTGCCTGATGGCGAGATCGGGCCTCCTGTCTCACGTCCTTCCGAAGTCCTGACAGCGGGCGATGTGATCCTGGTGGAGAGCATCGCCGATCAGGAAGGCTTCGCTGAAGGCCAATATGGCCTGCGTCAGGTGCCCGCGATCAATGGTGGCATCATGGCGATGGACCCGCATACCGGCCGTGTGCTGGCGATGATGGGTGGCTATTCCTTCCAGCACAGCCAGTTCAACCGGGCGACCCAGGCCCGTCGTCAGCCCGGTTCGGCGTTCAAGCCTTTCGTCTACGCCTCGGCTCTGGACAATGGCTATACGCCGGCCAGCCTGATCCTGGATGCGCCTTTCATCGCCACCGGCGGCGCGGATGAGCGTTTTTACATGCCATCCAACTACTCCGAACGCTATTACGGCATGTCGACATTGCGGCTCGGGCTGGAACTCTCGCGAAATGTGATGACGGTCCGGCTCGCCCAGGAAATGGGCATGGCGCCGGTTGTCGAGTATGGCACGCGCTTTGGCATTTATGACGAGTTGGAGCCGGTGCTTGCGATGTCGCTTGGCGCTGGTGAGACGACGCTGTACCGGCTGGTCTCGGCCTATGCCGCGATGGTCAATGGCGGACGCCGTGTCGAACCAACCATCATCGACCGGGTTCAGGACCGCAGCGGGGCGACGATTTTTGCCCACGAAGTCCTGCCTTGCGAAACCTGCGATGCCGAAGCCTGGGACCAGCAGGACGTCCTGGAACCGCTTTTCCCGGAAACCCGTGAAGAGGTGATCGATCCGGTGACCGCCTATCAGGTCGTGCACATGCTGGAAGGCGCCGTCCAGAGCGGTACCGGTACAGCCTTGCGCCCGTTGCCTTGGACCCTGGCCGGCAAGACCGGCACGACCAATGATTTCCGCGATGCCTGGTTCATGGGTTTCGGTCCCGACCTCGTCGTCGGTGTCTATGTCGGCTTTGATACGCCCTACCAGCTCGGGTCCGGCGAAGCCGGCGGCCGGGTTGCGGCGCCGATTGCGCGTGATTTCCTTGAAGTCGCTCTGGAAGGCTATCCCGTCGCCCCCTTCCGCGTTCCGCCGGGTGTTCGCCTGGTGCCGATCCACCGGGTGACCGGTGAGCCGGGCGTGCTGGGTCAGTCCGGGGTGATCCTCGAGGCTTTCCGGCCCGGCACGGAGCCATCGCGCCAGACCGATGAGGAAGAAAGCGGGCTCAGCTTTGCACGGTCCTCGGTCAGTGATGACCCGCTCGCTTTTCTGCTGAATGAGCAGGAAGACGAGGAAGAAGAAGAGGACGATGAACTGGGCGGTCTCTACTGAGACATCCGGGGCTCGCCTGTACGGAGCGGCTTGTCTCAGCAGGCCGCTCTGATTATCTCCTTGTGACTGATCTCTTTGCCGAATCGCAGGATTGATTGCCCATGCGCGCAGACATCCAGACCCTGTCCGACGAAATCCAGCAGGCAGTTGGCCTGCTGAGGAGGCGTCTTTGACTGGGATACCGCCCAAAAACGCCTCGACGAGCTGAACGCCAAGTCGGAGGCTCCGGACTTCTGGAACCAACCGCAGCAGGCCCAGGCCCTGATGCGTGAGCGCAACCGGCTGGAGGCGGCGATCAACACGGTCGTTGAGGCCGAGCAGGACCTCTCCGACAGTATCGAAATCATCGAACTGGCCGAGATGGAAGACGATTCCGACATGGTCGAGGAGGCCGTTGCCGGTCTGTCACGTCTCGCCGAACGCATGCGCCGGGCCCAGCTGGAGACGCTGTTGTCCGGAGAAGCGGATGGCAATGACGCTTTTGTCGAAATCCATTCCGGCGCCGGCGGTACCGAGAGCCAGGATTGGGCGGCCATGCTGGCGCGCATGTATACGCGCTGGGCCAATGCCCACGGGCACAAGGTTGAAGTGATGGAGGAGCAGGCCGGGGAAGAAGCCGGGCTCAAATCGACCACCATCCTGGTCAAGGGCGAAAACGCCTATGGCTGGCTGAAAACCGAGGCCGGCGTGCACCGGTTGGTACGAATATCACCGTTTGATTCCAGCGCCCGTCGTCACACCAGTTTCTCCTCGGTCGGCGTCTATCCGCAGATCGATGACGCGATTGATGTCGATATCGATGTCTCGAAGGTTCGCACTGACACCTATCGGGCCTCGGGGGCTGGCGGCCAGCACATCAACAAGACTGATTCCGCTGTCCGGTTGACCTATGACATGCCCGGCGAGGAAAAGCCGGTCGTCGTCCAGTGCCAGAATGACCGTTCGCAGCACAAGAACCGCTCTCGCGCGTGGGAGATGCTGCGAGCCCGGGTTTACGAGATCGAGCTGCAGCGCCGTGAGGCCGCGGCCCAGGCCGAAGCGGACAGCAAAAGCGAGATCGGGTGGGGCCACCAGATCCGTTCCTACGTCCTTCAGCCCTATCAGATGGTCAAGGACTTGAGGACCAACGTCGAAACCTCCAATACCGGCGGTGTTCTGGACGGTGATCTGGATGATTTCATGGCCGCTGCCCTGGCGGCGCGGGTTGGTGGCGAAGAGGACAAGGACTAGTCCTCATCGCTATCTGCGCGGCCTGCAGCCAGCAGGTCTGACATCGCATTTACATATCGGGCAAATGCGGCGCGACCGGCTTTCGAGATGCGCACGCGGGTCAGCGGTTTTCGGCCAAGGAAGCTTTTCTCGATCGTCACGTATCCGGCGTCCTCGAGCTTGCGCAGGTGGACTGACAAATTTCCCTGTGTTGCCTCGAGCGCTGCCTTGAGCTCGTTGAAATCGGCGGCTTCAGCTTGGACGAGAAAAGTCATCACGCCCAATCGGAGGCGTCCGTGGATGACTTCGTCAATCTGGCCGATCGGGGGCGTGCTCATCGGCTGGGCTCAGTTTGCCGCACGCGCAAGGCGCAGGAGCACGAAGCCTGGCAATGCCATCAGCAGCAACAAGGCCAGGGCGACGACCAGATTGAACAGGGGCTGACCCATGGTCAGGCCCAGCGCCGCTGCAGCGGTAAACCAGCCCAACGCGACCAACCCGTACCACAGGCGTTTTTGCAGTCTCGCCGCGACAAACCAGGCCCCGCCCTGGATCGCGAATACGACCGGGACATAGTAGAGCCAGAGCGAGAAGTCGTCCAAGCGGATAGCGTTGAAGCCGAACACAAACACCATGGCGAGGTTCATCAGTCCGGTCGCCTGGAAGGCCGCCTCATAGGCTTTTCGCGTTGTTGTCCCGGAGGGTTGATGCCTGTCATTCCACAAAACGATGATCAGAACGACCAGAAAGCCGCCCGTCCCCCCGATCGCCGCTGCAAGGTGCATCCAGCCGGGAACCGGAAAGAGGCCGCTGGCTCCCGCCCAATGAACAAGGGTCTGAGCGCCATACAAAAGCCCTGCGGCCATCAGCAGCTGACCGAAACCGGGTGACGGCCTCGGATCGCCTTCGGCGAGCGTTCGCAAGAAAGCCAGGTCGGCGCGGGCACTATCCAGATCATCAGACATTGCTGTTCCCTCGGGTTCGGGCTGGCACGCCAGACAAGTGGCGTGCCAGCAGTGTGGCGTGATTCAGGTCGTCGCGTCTGCGGGTAGGGCTGTTGCGGTCTTGCGGGACGGTCCGTGGCGTCGCCCGTTCAACCAGCCACCGACCCAGCTATTGCGCACCAGGAGCTGATAGCTTGCCAGCAAGACCGTGAATGTCACCGCCAGGATCAACGCGAATTTGACCAAGGCCGGCAATTCAAGGTCCGAGACCGCGACCTGGAGTGCCATGACCAGCGGCAGGTGAAGCAGGTAAACCCAGTAGGACGCATCGGCGAGGTAACGCCAGACGCGGTTCTCCCTGGCGAAAACATGCAGGGCCGCGCCGGTCAGGCCAAAGCCCCAGGTCCAGACTGCCATGGCATAGGCGATTGCCACGGGGGCGCGGTCCATCCCGGCCGCGACGGGCATGAAATTCGGCGTCATCCCGACTTCCATGACCAACCAGCTGGTCAGCCCGATGGCGGCCAGAAGGTTGAGATGCCACATGTTTTTCCAGGCTTTCAGGACCAGGTCGCTGCGCCGATGGATGGCCCATCCGGCGGCGAACGCAGTGCCATAGGCGATCAATGCGCCGGTGTTGGGCAGGAAGCCGGTGTCAGGCGTCGGGATGCCAAACCAGCTCATCCACATGGGTGTCATGATGAACCACGCCGCCAGCGGAGCCGCCAGAACAAGAAGACCAAGCGGCGAACGCGCCAGAAGTCCGGTGAGGCGGTCGATCATGCGTCCGACATGATCCTGGCGGTCCACCAGTCCCATGATAGCGGAAATCGGTGTCGCGACGGCATAGAAGATCAACAACAGATACAGGAACCACAAATGGGTCAGCGGGAAGGTCGCCAGGGTGAGAGGCGGCGATTCGCCCTCTGGCATCTCTCCGCCATTGGCCTTGACCGCGCCCCAGATCAGCGCAGCCACAATGGCCGCGAAAACCGGGAGCCAGAAGGTCACCAGCGGGAGTGCGATACGTCGGCCCCGATCGGCGAGGAAACCGAGCAGGCCGCGGCGTTGCAGGGCAAGGCGCCCGAAATAGCCGGCAATCAGGAAGAACAGGGCCATCCGGAATATATGGGGGACATAGAAGGCAAGGCTGAAGGCCGCCGCGGCCTGGCTGTCCTGGATAATCCAGATGGGGATGCCGGGGATGAAGGACATCGAGGCGTGCAGGATAACGCCAAGGAAGAGCGCGATTGCTCTGACAGCATCAAGCGCGTGGATGCGGGGCGGTGAAAGGTTGGTCATGGAAAGCTCCGAATTGTGATTTGGAGCGGTTTATCAAAAACAAGTTTAAAATACAAACTTGTTTTTGAACTTCCTCGGAACAGGGTGAAACAGGCGAGCCAGGATGACCGGGCAGGATCTGGTCCCGAAAAAAAATGGTGGGTGCGGCGTGGTAAGCGGCCAAAGAAAAAGCCGGCACCCATCGGGAACCGGCTTCTTTCACTTACATGTCGCGGAGCCTAGAAGCCCGACTTGGACGCCACTGGCGGCTCGAGCGATCCCAGCGGATCCTGATCCTTGGACGGCGCGGGCGGCTTGCTGTCGGCCTTGGCAGAGGGTTCTGACTTGACGCCATTGTCCTTGGCGGCCGGCTTCGTCGTGCTGGAACTGTCCTTCAGCGGGTCCGATGAATGGCGGCAATGGCCATCGAAGAATGCGCCGCTCTCGACGGAGAGAGCCGCATGGACAATATCGCCCTCGATGCGAGCGGTCGATGCGAGCTGCACCTGGCGGGCGCGAACACTGCCGGTCACCCGGCCGCGGATCACAACGGTTTCAGCTTGAACTTCGCCTGAAACGGTCGCGTCTTCACCAATGATCAGCGAGCCCGCACGCACATCACCATCGACCGTGCCATCCAGCTGGATTTCGCCGTCGGAAACGATGGTGCCGGTCAGAACCAGATCACCGGAGAGAATGGAGGGGGCTTTCGATTTCATGGCAGTCCTTTTCGGGGAGGCGCTGAACGCACCGGTCTCGGGAGACGAAGAGTCTTTGTTACCCTTGTTGAACATATTGGCCAGCTCTCAATAAACGCTCGGGATCGATTGCCGATCCGTTATACCAGACTTCATAGTGCAGGTGTGTGGCGGTACTGCGTCCTGTCGACCCCATCCCCCCGATACGCTGGCCGCGTTCGACAGTATCACCACGTCGCACGTCGATTTCATGGAGATGTGCATAGCGGGTCACAAACCCATAGCCATGGTCGACCTCCACAGTCCGACCATAACCGCCCCGCCAGCCGGCGTAAATAACGCGCCCCGGCCCGGTCGCCTCGATCGGAGCGCGGCGATAGGCGGCGAAGTCCATGCCGCGATGCGATGTCGGCCGACCATTGAACGGATCGATCCGGACGCCGAAATCACTGGTGTGCCGATAGGTGTCGCCAACAGGCTCACCGAGAGGCCCGGCTTCGACAAAATCTTCCAGCTCTTCGACTTCCAACAGGCGCGACGCGATCCGCGCAATGCGGCTTGAAAACGCCTGGTCCAGATTGACGGATGAGGACGCGAAGGCGCCGGATTCGGAAATCGGGATGAAGGGGCCGCCGGTCTCGGTGGTGTCGCGATTGTCGGCGATGACGGTTTCAAGGTCGAGACCGGTCAGACGCAAGACGGCGCGCAGGTTCTGCAAGCGGGCTTCGGTGGCATCTTCAGCCTGGGCGAGAACACTGTCCTGTTCGCCCATCAGATAGGTGATCTGGTCTTCGGCTTCGCCTGACGCTGTTGCGGCGATCGCGATCAGCGGATCACGGGATTCCCGCGGCGTGGGGTCAGCCGGCGTCGCCGCCATCAGGATGCGCCCGTCAGCGAGTGCGGGAGAGGGCTCCATCTCCTGACCCGTCAGCTGCTCCGCGAATTCGACCAGCTGACGCAAGGTCTCGTGGCGCATCTGGAATTCGTAGGCCGTGCGATCAAACTCTTCCATCCGCGATTCCATCAGCGAAATGGCAGTCGCTTCCGTGGCCCGCGCTTCAGCGACCAGGCGATGGGATTCGACCCGTTCGAGCTCTATCTCGTGTTCCTTGGCGGCCATGGCCTGGCCATGGAAGGCCACCGAAACGGTCGAGTAACACAACCAGCCAGCCAGCACGGTCGCACCGAGCAGGGCCGAAATCTGTACCGTAGTGGAAATCGCAAAATAGCGAACCTGACCATCGGAACGATGGTAGATCTGCCGGTCTGGAAACCAGCGTTGAGCCGTTCCCCAAACAGCTTCTTTCACTCGTGTGAACATGCAGTACGCCGCTTTGTTCCGTTTGCCCCGGGCCCCAAGGCGTGCATGTGACACAAAATCAGCCCGAATATCAACAAGTCCGTTGCAAGAGATGCGCCGGACTAGGTGAGGGATTGGTAAAATTCCGGGAAAAGCTCGGCTGACGCACGCGCCTCGTCATTGAATGGCGGTTTCAAAGCGCCACCATAATGCTTGTGTACAAGGGATTTGAACCAATTCGCCGGATCTTTCCCCGCGCGAGCGGCCAGATGTCTGAACCAACGAACGCCTGCTGCGACATGTGCGATTTCTTCAGTGTAGATGACACGCAGGCAGTCGGCGCTATCGGTATCACCGACCGAGACAAGCCGGTCGATCATTCCGGGTGTCACGTCGAGGCCGCGGGCCTCGAGGACCATGGGCGCAATGGCGATGCGCGCGGCGAGTGATTCCCGGGTCGCGGTAGCGGCATCCCAGAGGCCGTCATGTGCCGGCATGTCGCCATAGGCGCCGCCCAACTTCGCCAATCGATCGGAAATGAGCCTGAAGTGTCGGGCTTCGTCATCGCCGACAGAAATCCAGTCGCTGACAAAGTCATGACGGCGTTCATCGGCAATTGCCTTGTCGGCGGCAAAACGGGCCACAAGGTCAAAAGCGAGGTCGACCGCGTTCAACTCGATATGGGCAACCGCATGCAGCAGGGCAATCCGGCCAGCGGGTCCGTTCAGGCGCCGCCTCGGAACATCGCCCGGCGCTACCAGTTCAGGCCGGGTCGGGCGGGCCGGCCGATCCGCGACTGGCTTGGCGGTCTCCGGGATTATGCATGCCCCGCCGCGCCAGAGTGCGGCGACCGCGTGGGCCTGTTTGGCCTTTTCATGCGGGTCGGCGGTTTCGAGCACCGCCCGGGCGAGTGCCGTTATGTCTGTGGTGTCAGCCAAGTGCACGGACCGCTTCGAGTACTTCTTCGACATGCCCCTTGACCTTGACCTTGTGCCAGATGCGCGCGAGGCGCCCCTCGCGATCAATCAGGAAGGTCGAGCGATCAATGCCCATGTACTCGCGTCCATACAGCTTCTTGAGGACCCAGGAGCCATAAGCCTCGATCACTTCGGCTTCGGGATCCGAGACCAAACTCACCTCAAGCCCATGTTTGGCCTTGAAATTGTCGTGTCTTTTGACGCTATCCTTCGACAGGCCGATGATGACAGCGCCAGCGTCGCGGAAAGCTGCGCTGGCGGCAGTGAAATCGAGCGCCTGCGTGGTACAGCCGGGAGTGTCGTCCTTCGGATAGAGATACAGGACGACGATCTGGCCACGCAGGTCCGCGAGGTCGATCGTGCCGCCGCCGTCGGCGGGCAATTTGAATGTCGGAGCAAGGTCGCCGGTTTTGAGTTCTCTCATGTCATTTCCCCGTCTGGTTTCGCCTGCAAGGCCGTCAATGGCGAGTAATGTGCGGTTCCAGGTCGCTGCGTCCAGTGCGCCGACTGCGGGAAGGCAGGTCTGAATGCTGCGCAAGTCCGCCAAATGGACCCTGATCTATCTGCTGGAGGCCGTCGCGGCCCTGTTGGCGCTGACGATTTTCGCGATCGGCTTTGTGCTTTGGAGGTTGTCGTCAGGACCGGTGGAGCTGGAATTCCTGCGTGAGGATGCGCAGGCTATGCTGGCCACCGCCTTTGAGGGTGAAGTGGTTGCGCTCGGCTCGCTGCAGGCGCGCTTTGAACCGTCAACCCGTGCGATTGTGCTGGTCGCGACCGATGTCACGGTCGCCGAGGCCTCCGGCGAGGTTGTGACCCGGGCACCGCGAATCGAAGCGGGTCTCGCTGCCGATGCCCTGATCTTCGGGCGGATCGAACCGGTTGAATTGACCATTGATGGTGGCTCGGTGTCGATTGTGCGGCGCGCTGACGGGGCTGTGGGCGCCGGCCTGGGTGGTGTCGACCGGATATCTTCGACCGCCCGACTGCCCGAGCGGGGCGGCGATGACAGTGTATCCCTGTTCGAGATCCTGGCGTCGTCCGATGCTCCGGCTCAACTGGATCGCCTCCGGCATGTCCGGATTTCCAATGCGGCAGTGCGGGTCGTCGACGATGTGGCGGGCCTGGCCTGGTTCATTGATTCCGCAGGCGTGTCGCTGGACCGGGATGACGCGCGAATCCTGGCCGAAGTGGAGGGACGACTGGCCACCCCATCCGGCTTTGCGCCGGTTGATCTGAGGCTTCGGGCCGGCACAGGGCTGGAGAGTTTGTTGCTCGAAATGAGCTTCAGCGATCTGTCGCCGGCGGGCATTCTGCCAGATACCGGCCCGGCCTCTGCCTTGAGGGCGCTCGACGCCCCGATCGCGCTCGATTTCGTGGTCGATGCGACCCGCGAGAACGGCATTCGCACGGCGTCACTGCAGCTCGATATCGGGGCCGGCCAGATTCTGGTCGATGGCGAGACGCACGCATTCGAAGGGGCCAATCTCTATGCCAGTTTTGACCCGGTCGAGCGGGTCATGACCTTGCATGGCGGGCAGGCGAGGTCCGAGCTGTTCGCTGCATCGATCGAGGGTCGATTGACCGAAATCGGCAATTATGACGGGGCCCTGCCTAGACGGGCGCGTTTCGAGTTGGCGCTTGGCCCGGGATTCGTCGATGTGGGGCCGGTTTTCGAGCGCGCGCCCGAATGGGGCCTGCTGGCGGCGTCGGGAGAGATCCGGCTGGACGAGCTGGCTCTGACCCTGGATCGACTGGATGTCGAGATCGACACCATCCGGGCCGAGCTGACCGGCGGGATTCAACTGGAACAGCGACCTGACGGTAGTTGGTTGCCCAATTTGCAATTGGAAGGCCCGATTGCTGGCGACATCCAGCCCGAAACCGTTCTGGCCTACTGGCCGGTGGAGCTTGCCGATGGCGGCCGTGAGTGGGTCAGCGAGGGCATTCTGGGTGGGCGTTTCTACAATGCCCGGTTTTTCCTGGACCTGCCCGGAGCCGCGATTGAGGCCGGTGTACTCGACAATGATCGCATGCAGTTGGGCTTCGATTTCGAAGACGCGCATGTGCGCTATATTTCGACCATGACCCCGGTGACGGCGGGCCGAGGCTCGGCGGTCCTGCATGGCAATTCATTCGAAGTAACGCTGGAGCACGGCTGGGTTGGGGACATCGAGCTCGTCGACGCTTTTGTCGATTTGCCCCGTCTGAACCCGAAAGGGGCGATGGCCCGGTATGGCGGATTGGCGCGCGGGTCGGCGTCTGACCTGTTGGCGCTGATCGATGAAGATCCACTCTTTCTGGTTTCGGATTATGGGCTGGACCCTGCCCTGGTGGGTGGCCAGGGCGAAATGCGGTTTGAAATCCATCGCGCCATGCTCACCGACGTCGAACCGGAAGACATTCCTTTCTTCATCACCGGGCGCTTCCATGAGGCCTCGCTCGACATTCCGGGTACCGACTATGCGTTGAGTGAGGGCGAGGTCGAGCTGGAGGCGAGCCAGGCAGGGCTTCAAGCTATCGGAACCGCGCAATTGTTCGACGCTCCCGTGCGGATCGACTGGCGCGAGAGCTTCGGCTTGCCGGACGATGAGCCGTCGACCCGTATCGGCCTGGAAACGGTGATCAACGCGCGGACCCTCGACCGCTTCAACATGCCGGTACGACGTTTTCTCGATGGGTCCATCCGTATCGCAGCTGAGGCGGTGTCCGATGGTCTCGACTTCCGCTCGGTCCAGATTGAAGCCGATCTACGAGACGCGCTTGTGGAAATTCCCGGGGATGTCTGGGCGAAAGAGGTTGGCGAACCGGGTATGGCGGCACTCAACCTGGCTGAGCGGGAAGGCGGCGGGTTCGACCTGGACTCGATCAGTCTCGAAGCCAGCGGAGTCGGTCTGCAGGCCACGGCCGGTCTGAGCGCTGCTGGAGCTCTCGAAGATATCGCTATCGAACGGCTGTTCGTGGACGGCTTGCTGGACCTGGCGGGTGAGATATCGCCATCGGTCGTTCCCGGTGATCCACTCCGGGTTCGGCTGACCGGGCAATATGCGGATGTCAGCGCTTTCATACCGCAACTCACGACGATCGGTGGAGAAGGCGGGATCACGCTGCCCCTGTCATTGCGAGCCGATATCGGTCGCCTGATCCTGTCCGAACAGAGCGTTCTCGATCATTTCAACCTGATCTGGCACAGCGAAGCTGCCGGCATTCGTGCGGTTTCGGTTTCGGGGAATGCCACCGACGGACCTTTTCAGGCATCGTTTGGCGCCAGTGAGGCCGGCGAACAGCGGGACTTCCACATCGAAGCGCAGTCGTTGCAACGCATCTCGGCCCTGTTGGGAATTGAAGGGTATGCGTTGGGCGGTCAGGTCTCCGTGCTTGGCAGCGCGCCGCCGCTCGGGACTGACGGCCCGCTCACCGCGCGTGTCGAAGTCCGGGATCTCACCCTGGTCCGGGTTCCGGTGCTGGCCAGGATCCTGGCCGCCGGCTCCTTCCAGGGGCTTGGCGCGTTGCTGAATGGCGAAGGGATCAGCTTTGACGCCGTCGATGCGGACATAGCCTATGAAGACGGGTTGTTGACCATTGGTGACGGCCGGGCCCAGGGCAGTGCATTGGGCGTGACGGCTGCGGGCACCGTCGATTTCGCTGGCAGTCAGGCCGCTATCGACGGCAATCTGGCACCGTCCTACGTGATCAACTCGATGTTGGGCGGTCTGCCGGTGATCGGCGAGGTTCTTGTTTCCCGCCCGGGGGAGGGCGTGATCGGCATCACCTATTCGGTTGAAGGCCCCTTCGACAGCCTGACGGTCTTCGCCAATCCGCTTTCTGCGCTGGCCCCGGGCGTGTTCCGACGGATGTTTGAAGGCACCGCTGCCGAGCGTGCGGCCCGGGAGCGGGCCACCGAGGAGTCGGATGCCACGGCCGGGACCGCGGTGCCCGCAGAGGGCGGGCCCGAGATTCCTGCGGACGAACCGTCTGGTCCCGGGCTCTCAGATGGTGATCAGGCCGATCCGGAGCCGGGCCATGCAGACGAAGCCCCTGATGACAATTGATCAGACCGGTTTGGCCAGGGCGTGCCGCTTCTTGCCGATCGACAGCTTGATTGTACCGTCAACGACGTGCTGCGCGCTCGCCTTCTCGAAAGGGTCAGTCAGGACCTGATCATTCACCTTGGCCGCACCCGCCTTGATGTGTCGGCGCATCTCGCCATTCGATGCGGCCAGCTCGGCGGCGACAAACAGGCTCATCAACGTGACCTCTCCTGTGTTGAGTTGTTCGAACTCGATGGTCGGGAGCGCCGACCCGCTGCCGCCCTGGGCGAAGGTCTGCCGTGCCGTGGCTTCGGCCGCGCTGGCTGCATCGGCGCCGTGAAGCAGGGTTGTTGCTTCATTGGCGAGGCGAATCTTGGCGTCGTTGATTTCCGCGCCTTCCAGGGCTTCCAGGCGAGAGATCTCATCGAGCGGGAGGTCGGTGAACAGGCGCAGGAACCGGCCAACATCCGCGTCTTCGGTGTTGCGCCAGAACTGCCAGTATTCGTAAGAGCTGCGCATGTCGGCATTGAGCCAGACTGCGCCATCGGCGGTCTTGCCCATTTTTGCACCTGATGACGTGGTGATCAGCGGCGTGGTGAAACCGTAGACTTCCTTCTGGTCGACGCGGCGACACAGCTCGACACCATTGATGATATTGCCCCACTGATCGCCACCGCCCAGCTGCAGGGTGCAGCCATAGCGCCGATTGAGCTCAAGGAAGTCGACCGCCTGCAGGAGCATGTAGTTGAACTCAAGGAAGGTCAGCGGCTGTTCGCGATCCAGGCGCAGCTTGACCGAGTCGAATGTCATCATCCGGTTGATCGTGAAATGCGGGCCGAATTTACGCAGGAATTCGATATAGCCGAATTCCGACAACCACTCGTCATTGTTGACGAGGACAGCGTCTGTCGGTCCGTCGCCGATCTGAACCAGCGGCCGGAAGGCTTGCAGGATGCCGCTGATGTTGGCGTCGATCGCGTCGTCCGTGAGCATCGAGCGCGACTTGTCCTTGCCGGACGGGTCGCCGATCTTGGTGGTACCGCCTCCCATCAGGATGATCGGCTTGTGGCCGGCCTGCTGGATCCGCCGCAGCATCATGATCTGTACGAGTGAGCCGACATGCAGGCTGGTCGCCGTCGCGTCAAAGCCGATATAGCCCGTCACCACGCCATCCATGGCGGCCTTGTCGAGGCCTTCAATATCGGTGGCCTGGTTGAGGTAGCCGCGTTCAACGAGATCGCGGACCAGCTGGGACTTGTAATCGCTCATGAAGATGTCTCCTGATAGGACGCTTCTAGGTCGACTGGCGCGCCGGGAAAAGAGGGGGCCTGCATGAAGCGGATCATAGGTTTGATGAGCGGCACCTCGCTCGATGGCATTGATGCAACCTTGCTTGAGACGGATGGGGACGAAGTTCGTCGCTTTGGTCCTGGCGAAACGCAGCCCTATTCAGAGGATGATCGGGCCGTATTGCAGGATGCGGTGGATCGGTCGCTGACCTGGGGATTTGCGGGGGACAGGCCTGATTTCTCCGCTGCCGAGCGGGTGTTGACCTTGCGCCATGGCCTCGCAGTCCAGCGTGTTCTGGACGCGGCCGGCTTGGCTGCATCCGATATCGACCTGGTCGGCTTTCACGGCCAGACCGTGCTTCACAGGGCGCCAACCGATGGCCGCAACGGCCAGACCTTGCAGATCGGCGATGGGCAGGCGCTCGCCACTGCGACCGGCATTTCGGTTGTCCATGACTTTCGGTCCGCAGATATGGAAAAGGGCGGGCAGGGCGCGCCGCTGGCCACACTTTATCATGACGCATTGGCGCGCCAGTCTGGCCTCGACCGTCCGCTGGCCGTGCTTAATCTGGGCGGCGTCGCCAATGTCACCTGGCTGGCGCCCGATGCGGATCCCGTCGCCTTCGACACCGGACCGGCCAATGGCTTGATCGACGCCTGGTGCCATCGCCTGATCGGACAGGCCTATGATCATGGTGGCGAGCTGGCGGCGCGTGGCAGGATCGATCAGGCAGCGCTCGATGTTTTGATGACGCATCCCTTCTTCGCGCTGAAACCACCGAAATCGCTCGACCGCTGGGATTTTACACTCGACCCGGTGCTTGACCTTGCCGCCGAAGACGGCGCCGCGACCCTCACAGCGTTCACGGCGCGCACTGTTGCCGACGCGATTGCGGCGCTGGGCCGTCCCGAACGTGTTCTGGTCACCGGTGGTGGCCGTCACAATCCGGTCTTGATGGCGGCGCTCGGTGAGGCGATCGGCCTCGAGCCGGAGCCGGTGGAAGCTGTGGGCTGGCGTGGAGACCTGTTGGAAGCCGAGGCATTTGCGTGGCTGGCCGCCCGAGTTGTGGCCGGTCTGCCGACAAGTCTGCCCTCAACGACTGGCGCCAGTGAGCCGGTCTGCGGCGGCCGGCGCGCCGACCCCTAGGGATCATTGAAAAAGCCCCGACCGATCGGTCGGGGCTTCGTTCAATCAAAGCACTGTCACGCTCAGCGCTTGCCGGTGATGGTGCGCTCGGAGCGCTCTTTCTCGACCAGGGGCAAACGGGACTCCAGATAAGTCTCGATATGGTTTTCCAGCACATCGAGATGTTCGGAGAACAGGTGGTTGGCATCCGGGACGACCTCGGTCGTGATCTCGATGCCTTTCTGGACGCGAACCTTCGACATCACCCGCTCAACATCATCCGGTGGCACGATCTTGTCGGCAGACCCGTGCACGATGATGCCCGATGCCGGGCAGGGTGCCAGGAAGGTGAAGTCGTACATGTTGGTCGGCGGGGCGACGGAAATGAAACCGGCGATCTCGGGGCGGCGCATCAGAAGCTGCATGCCGACCCAGGCGCCGAAGGAGTGACCGGCGACCCAGCAAAAGCGGGCGCCTTGGTTATAGCCCTGAACCCAGTCCAGAACCGTCGCCGCGTCAGAGAGCTCGCCAAGGCCCTGATCATAGCTGCCCTGGGAGCGCCCAACGCCGCGGAAATTGAACCGCAGAGTGGCAAATCCGCGCTTGCGGAATACGTCGTACATCATGTCGACGGACGGGTTTTCCATATGGCCGCCGCCGAGCGGATGCGCGTGCAGGATCAGGGCGATCGGTGCGGTTGGGTCTTCGCTCGGGCTGTAGCGCCCTTCAAGCCGGCCAGCCGGGCCGGGGATGATCACGTCAGGCATTCAATCTCGCCTTTTTGGGTCGTTGCGTCTGGGTCCCGAGAATATGCGGCATTTCGTCCGTTGCATGTGCACAGATGTGCGCCCATATTCTTGACTAATTCACTCGGATATTGGACGTGCGTCACTCGTATCGAGATCGGCTCCCCCTCCGGAAAGGCGGGTCTTAGCATGATCAGCCCGCTGGATGCGAGTGTTTAAGGAGGTAAACACATGAAGCTTAGCACTAAAGGCCGCTATGCCGTGATGGCAATGGCTGACCTGGCGGACGCCGCCGAGGCTGGCCCGGTTACCTTGAGCGACATTGCCTCTCGTCAGTCGATTTCATTGTCCTACCTCGAACAATTGTTCGCGAAGCTGCGCCGCGCCGACATCGTGTCGTCCGTGCGGGGGCCGGGCGGTGGTTACCGGCTCAGTCGAACGGCCAGCGAAATCCGGATTTCCGACATCATCTTGGCAGTGGATGAACCTTTGCGCGCCACGCGTTGTTCGGAGGCCAAGGGCTGCCTGAGCGACGGGCGACGTTGTATCACGCATGACCTGTGGGACGAGCTGGGTCGGCACATCTACCTCTACCTGTCGTCTGTAACACTGGATGACGTGTTGGAACGGCGCCTGTTCGGGTCTGCCAATGGCGCCACAGGGCGTCTCAAGCCGGCGGGGAGCAACGCCACCCACGCGGCGGAATAAACTTCATGCGGACCTATCTTGATCACAACGCGACCACACAGGTCCGGCCCAACGCGGTGGCGGCCATGACCGAGGTCATGGCGCGGGTGGGCAATCCGTCGTCCGTGCACGCTGACGGGCAGGGTGCCTTGGCGCGGGTCGAGCTTGCGCGGCGCGTAGTCGGCAAGGCGCTGCGCGCGCGGCCTGAAGATATCATTTTCACATCCGGTGGTACCGAAGCGCTGAACCTGGCGCTCCATGCCGCGATCAGCGCCGGCGGTGTCCACCGTATCATTGTCACCGCGCTGGAGCATGAAGCCGTCGCTGCGACGGCGCGGGCCAGTGGGCTTCCGGTGGAGACCTGGCCGGTCAATGCCGACGGTGTCGTCGAAATCAGCTGGCTCGCCGACCGTCTGGCCTCTTGCTCAGGTGATGATGGCCGTCCGGTTCTGGCGATGATGCTGGCGAGTAATGAGACCGGAACGATCCAGCCCGTGCAGGAGGCGGCGACCCTTGTGCGCGACGCCGGTGGGCTGACGGTGGTCGACGCGATACAGGCCGTCGGCAAGATTGACGTGGATTTTGCGGGCCTCGGGTGTGACTACCTCGCCGTCTCGGCGCACAAGTTTGGCGGCCCGCAGGGCGTTGGAGCCCTGCTCGCGGCGTGCAACGCGCCCATGGCCCGACATCATCATGGTGGTGGCCAGGAAAAGGGCCGCCGGGCCGGCACGCTCAATGTTGCAGGCATTGTCGGGCTGGCGACGGCGCTCGAGGAGGCCGTTTCATCGCTTGATGATTTTGCGTCTCTCGCAATCCAGCGCGACAAGATGGCGGCCGCAATCCGTGCGGTGGCACCGCAGATGATCGAGATCGGCGCCAGGGCGTCGCGTCTTCCCAACACGCTTGGAATGAGCTTGCCCGGTTGGCCCGGTGCGACCCAGGTGATGGCGCTTGATCTGGACGGTGTGGCGATCAGTGCCGGTTCGGCCTGCTCGTCCGGAACCTCCAAAGGGTCAAAGGTCGGAACCGCGCTCGGCCTGCCCGAAGACGCGTCACAGGGCTTCGTGCGTGTAAGCCTGGGTTGGAATTCAAAACCGGATGATGCAGACGCCTTCATCAAGGCGTGGACGGCGGCGTATGCGCGCGCCGCATTGCCATCAAAGCAAATGCCTGAAGAGGCGGTAGGATAACATGGCCGCAGTCAAGGAAACCATCGAAGACGTCCGCAATCTGGAAGCCGACAAGTACAAGTACGGCTTCACGACGGACATCGAACAGGATCTCGCCCCCAAGGGGCTGAATGAAGAGATCGTACGCCTCATCTCTGCCAAGAAGGGCGAGCCGGAGTGGATGCTGCAATGGCGCCTGGAGGCGCTCGAGCGCTTCAAGGCGATGCGGGAGCCTGAGTGGGCGAAGGTCAATTATCCCAAGATCGACTATCAGGACATCCACTACTATGCCGAGCCCAAGGACGGTGCCAAGTATGACAGCATTGACGATGTCCCCGAGGAAATCCTCGCCGACTTCGCCAAGCTGGGCATCTCGCTGAAAGAGCAGGAAGTACTGCTCGGCGTGAAGGGTTCGGAAAACCGTGTCGCGGTCGACGCAGTGTTTGACTCGGTGTCTGTGGTCACGACCTTCAAGGCCGAGCTGGCCAAGGCCGGTGTGATCTTCTGCTCGATCTCCGAAGCCCTGCGCGAGCATCCCGATCTCGTGCGCAAGTATCTCGGCTCGGTCGTGCCGGCCTCGGACAATTTCTTTGCCACGCTGAACACCGCCGTCTTTTCGGATGGGTCCTTTGTCTATGTGCCGCCGGGCGTGCGCTGCCCGATGGAGCTGTCGACCTATTTCCGGATGAATGCGCAAGGCACCGGCCAGTTCGAGCGCACGCTGATCATCGCCGACAAGGGCGCCTACGTGTCCTATCTGGAAGGCTGTACGGCGCCGATGCGCGACGAAAACCAGCTTCATGCCGCCGTGGTCGAACTGGTCGCACTGGACGATGCCGAGATCAAATATTCCACCGTCCAGAACTGGTGGCCGGGCGATGAAAACGGCAAGGGCGGAGTCTATAACTTCGTCACCAAGCGCGGCGATTGCCGGGGCAAGAATTCGAAGATTTCCTGGACCCAGGTCGAGACCGGCTCCGCCATCACCTGGAAATACCCGTCCTGCATCCTGCGCGGTGAAAACTCGCGCGGTGAGTTCTACTCGATTGCGGTGACCAATGGTCATCAACAGGCCGATACCGGCACCAAGATGATCCATCTGGGCAAGGGGTCTACCAGCCGCATCATCTCCAAAGGCATTTCTGCCGGCGGCTCCGACCAGACCTATCGCGGCCTGGTCTCGGTCCATGCCAAGGCCGAGGGAGCCCGCAATTTCACGCAGTGCGACAGCTTGCTGATCGGTGATCAGTGCGGTGCCCACACCGTCCCCTATGTCGAGTGCAAGACGCCCAAGGCGGTCCTCGAGCACGAGGCCACGACGACCAAGCTGTCCGAAGATCAGCTCTTCTACGCCCGCCAGCGCGGGCTGGGCGAAGAAGCGGCGACGGCCCTGCTGGTCAATGGCTTCGTCCGTGATGTGTTGCAGCAATTGCCGATGGAATTTGCGGTCGAGGCGCAGGCGTTACTCAAGGTCTCGCTCGAGGGGAGTGTGGGCTAGTGAAGCGGCTCTTGCGCATCATTTGGCAAGGATTGCTTCCGGTTTGGGGGCTTTTGGTATTGTGCGCTTTGGCGGGCCAATGGCTGTACTTCGAAGTGCTCTGGCAGCCGGGTTTCCAATTTGAACGCCGGGCCGATGAGCTTGGACAGGTCATGTCGCCGTCCGGTTTGCTTTCGTTGCGGGCACGCACAGTCACAAACGGGATTGTCAGAGATGGCGAAACGAGCTGGTCGGATCCTGTGTCGGTCCTGACGCTTGTCGCAGACGATACAGAACATCCCGTCGCTTACATGTCCGTCGCGGCGAACGACGAATTATTGCCATTTGAGCAGGATGAACGGCTTGATATCGCATGGCTGGATGAAGATCGAGCGATCGTGACGTATTGCGGTGTCCGGCTCGGTTCGATGATTAATGCGATCACTTTGAGGACAGACCCGGAATCCATATCAAGTCCGGTTAGATTGAATGTCGAAATCGAATTCAAACGCCGTGATGGCTGTGAGCAAGCTCCGCCGCCAGGCTTGATGTATCCCGGCAGGAGTGGCGACGCGATTTTGTTCGGGCAGACGGGTACCACTTCGACGGAAGAGGAGGAGTAACGCTAATGGTCCGTAACCCAGTCACCCATATAGACGACGCGCCGCTGGAAAACCTGGCCCATGGCGAGACCTTCTCCGCCGACCTGGCACGGCTTGGGCCGTTGATCGGCCTGCAGCAGCTGGGCTGCTGCCTGACCATCGTGCCGCCGGGCAAGACGGCCTTCCCCTATCACAATCACCACGCCATCGAGGAGGCGATCATCATCCTTGAAGGCGAGGGCACTTATCGTTTTGGCGAGGACCGTCACGCCGTGCGCGCCGGGCATGTCCTGGCGGCACCGACCGGTGGCCGCGACGTTGCGCATCAATTGCTCAATACCGGTGATGCCGATCTGAAATACATCTGCGTCTCGACGATGCAGCCGGTCGATGTGGTCGAGTATCCGGATTCGAACAAGGTTGGCGCCGTGCGCTGGTCCGAAGCCGATGGCGATGAGCCGGCCTTCCGCCTCCGGGCCTTCGCCGCCGAACCGGTCGATTACTGGGAAGGGGAGGACTGATATGAAACTCTACCGGAAACCCATGCTCGGCCTGTGCCTGGCCAGCTTGGTCGCGGCAACAGCCTGTGCCGATGGGGATGATGCGGGCGCTCGCGATATCGCCGTCCTGCCGGACTGTGGTGCGTTGGACTATGATGGTACACATGCGGACTGTCGGCTGGCGTTTGAGGATGGCCGCCAGATGGTCTTCGACTTCACCGCCGATGCCGCAAGCGATGAGTGGGGCGAGCGGATCGAGTCCGTCGACATCACCCTTGCTGGCGCGGAAGGTCAGGTACTGCAAACCTTTGCGGACACGGCGGGTCGCAGCTTCTCCTACCCTTCGCTGGCAGATGTTGACGGCGATGGTGACATCGATCTGCTGGTCCCCCAGGAAACCGGCAATGTGAACACGACCTCCCACGTCTGGCTGCAGGACGGCGCACAATTTATCGCGGCGGGCAGCATTAGCGGGGTCGGCATTGACCCCGTAGGCGGCGGTCTGATGGCGGTCCACGCCAGATCCAGCGCAGCCGAGTGGGAGACAACCTACTACATCGCACGCGACAACCGATTGATTGGCCTTTTCAGCGTCTCCACCGACTTTTCCGACGATAGTTGTGCGGTCAATGACTGGGATGGCGGACTGGCCGAAGCAGGAATGACCCTCGACGACGCCACAGCGCGCTTTTGCGACGCCGACTGAACACACCTGACACGCGACAAGAAGATCGAGACCAAGATGCTGAAGATCAACGACCTCAAATGCAAAGTCGAAACCCAGGACGGTGAGGAGAAGGCGATCCTGAAAGGATTGTCGCTCGAAGTGCCGGCTGGCGAGGTCCATGCGATCATGGGGCCGAACGGCTCGGGCAAATCGACGCTGTCCTATGTGCTCACCGGTCGCGATGGCTATGAGGTCACCGGCGGGGAGATGCGCTTTGTCGGCGAGGATCTGGCCGAGCTGGCCCCGGAAGAGCGCGCCGCCCTGGGGCTCTACCTGTCCTTCCAGTATCCGGTTGAAATTCCCGGCGTTCCGACCATCACCTTCCTCAAGGAAGCCCTCAATGCCCAGCGCGCGACGCGCGGCGAGGAGGAGGTCTCGGCACCGGAATTCATGAAGCTGATCCGCGCGAAGGCCAAACAGCTCAACGTCTCCATGGACATGTTGAAACGGGCGGTGAATGTCGGCTTCTCCGGCGGTGAGAAGAAGCGGATGGAAATCCTCCAGGCGCTGGTGTTGGAACCCAAATTCCTGATCCTCGACGAGACCGATAGTGGCCTCGACATTGATGCCCTCAAGATCGTGTCCGACGGCGTCAACGCCCTGCGCTCGCCTGGGCGCGGCATGCTGGTGATCACGCACTATCAGCGCTTGCTCGACCACATCACGCCGGACGTGGTCCACGTCATGGCCAATGGCCGTATCGTCAAGTCCGGCGGCCCGGAACTGGCGCGCGAGCTGGAAGCCGAAGGCTATGACAAATATCTCGGGGAGGCGGCCTGAGGCATGACCGCAACGCTGACCCATACTCCGGCCGAACAGGCCCTGATCGACGCCCTCGATGGTGCCACAGGCTGGCGCGCACAATTGCGCGAGGCGACCCGCAAGGATGGCCTGCCAACCCGTCGCCATGAATTGTGGAAATGGTCCGACCTGCGCCGTGCTGCCAATGACGTGACGACAGCAGGAAGGCTCGAGGTGACGGGAGCCGATGCCCTGGCGACCATTGCGGACGGTGATCGCATCGAACTGTCCGTCACGGCCTCGGGCGGCGCTTGTGCGGGTGAGGCCGAACTGGTCGTGCCTGCAGGCGTCAGGCTTGTCCTGATCGAGCGCCTGACCGGTGAGGCCGGGTCGCTGGGCAATTGGCACATGAGCATCCGGATCGAGGCCGGCGCACGGCTCGACCGCATCGTTGTTGCTGATCATCATGAGGCTGCGGTGTTTGTCGGGTCGGCTGAAATCACGCTGGCAGAGGGCGCTCATCTGAACCAGACCATGATCGATACCGGGGCGAAACTGTCTCGCAACGAGACCCATATCCATCATCCGGGGCAGGGCGCGACCGTCGATCTGGGTGGTGCCTATGTCCTCGCGGCGGGGCGTCACGCTGACAGTACGACAACTGTCCACCACGCTGGTCCCGGCTGCCAGACCAGGCAACTCGTCAAGGGCGCTGTCGCGTCGGGCGGGCATGGCGTCTTTCAGGGAAAGTTCATCGTAGACCGGATCGCCCAGCAGACCGATGCGCGAATGACGCACCGGGCGCTCATGCTCGGCGAGAAAGCCGAGATCGATGCCAAGCCGGAGCTGGAGATTTATGCCGATGATGTGCAGTGCGCCCACGGCAACGCGCTGGGTACGCTGGATGAAACCGCTCTCTTTTACATGCGCCAGCGCGGCCTGCCCGAAGCCAAGGCGCGCGCCCTACTGATCGAGAGCTATCTTGCCGAGCCGCTCGACCAGGTCAGCGATGAAGCCTTGCGCGAGGAACTCAAGTCGATCCTGCGTCAACAATTGGGGGCCGTGTCATGACCGCCCAGTCGACCATCACGGCACCACTGAACATCGAGGCCATCCGCGCTGAGTTCCCGATCCTGCAGCGGGAAATCAACGGCTATCCGTTGCGCTATCTCGACAATGCGGCCTCGGCACAGAAGCCGGAATTCGTGATCGAGAGCATTGCCGGCGTCTACCGCGCATCCTACGCGAATGTTCATCGCGGCCTGCATACGCTGGCCAATGAGACCACCGAGGAGTTCGAGAAATCCCGCGAGGATGTGCGGCGCTTTCTCAACGCGTCGCGCAGCGAGGAGATCGTTTATACACGTGGCTCGACCGAAGCGATCAACCTGGTGGCCCACTCTTTCGGCCAGCTTCTGCAAGCCGGGGATGAGATCATCATCTCGCAGATGGAGCATCACTCCAATATCGTGCCCTGGCGCTTACTTGCTGATTCAAAAGGGTTGCTGCTGAGATGGGCACCGGTCACCGACAGTGGTGAGCTGGATTATCCACAACTGGCAGACATGGTTAATAAGCGGACGCGACTGATCGCCATCTCGCACATGTCGAATGTCACAGGCACGATCAACGACGCCGCACGGATCGTCGAAATCGCGAAATCCCGCGGCGTGCCGGTCCTGCTGGATGGGTCACAGTCCGCGGTGCATCTGCCCATTGATGTCCAGGCGCTGGATTGTGACTTTTTCGTCTTCACCGGTCACAAGCTCTATGGCCCGTCCGGTATCGGTGCGCTCTACGCGAAGGGTGATTGGCTGGACCGTTTGCCCCCTTACATGGGCGGCGGCGAGATGATTGCTGACGTCTACGAGGACCGGGTCACTTTCGCCGATGTTCCGCACAAGTTTGAGGCCGGGACACCGGCGATCGCCGATGCAATCGGACTGGGCGCAGCGATCCGTTGGGTCGAGCGACATGACCGGATGGCGATACTCGAGCACGAGCGGGCCTTGCTGGATCGCGCCATGCAGGGGATCGCGGAGGTCGACGGCCTGAGAGTGGTCGGTTCAGCCCAGGACAAGGGCGCGATCATATCCTTCACCCTCGACGGCGCGCACCCGCACGACGTGGCGCAGATCCTCGACAAGTACGGCGTGGCCGTTCGGGCCGGGCATCATTGTGCCCAACCGCTCATGCGGCGCATGGGCGTCAGCTCGACCGCACGCGCCAGTTTTGCCATCTACAACACCATTGAAGAGGCCGATGCGTTTGTCGACGCATTGAAAAAGGCCCGCGACTTCCTCATCTAGGTAGGACCATGACCGAACAAACCACCCGCGACGTGATTGATCTGTCCGCGCCCGCTGACGGGCAGGCGGCCAGTCCTGCTGTTCCGGCGGACGGGACCGGCGCGATCCCGGCCGACGAGCTGGCTCGCATCACCGATGCCGTCGTCGAAGCGCTCAAGACCGTCTATGATCCGGAAATCCCGGTAGATATTTACGAGCTCGGCCTGATCTACAAGGTCGACTTGGAAGACGACCGAACCCTCAAGGTCCAGATGTCACTGACCGCGCCGGGCTGTCCGGTGGCCGGGGAAATGCCCGGTTGGGTACAGGATGCCGTCGAAAAGGTGGATGGGGTCGACAAGGCCCTGGTCGATTTGACGTTCGAGCCGCCCTGGACGCCGGATCGGATGTCGGATGAAGCGCGTCTTGCGCTCAACATGTTCTAGGAGATCGATGTGGCTGTTCGTGAACGTCCCAAGGCTGTGAGCCTGACTGAAGCTGCGGCCGAGCGGGTCAAGGCGTTGATGGCCCAGCGCGGCGCCGGCTTCCTGCGCGTCGGCGTCAAGAATGGCGGCTGTGCCGGCATGGAATACGAGATGGCCTATGTCGACGCTCCAGCGCCACTCGACGAGCGTGTCGAGGACCAGGGCGTCGAGATCGTGCTGGAGTCGAAAGCGCTCCTGTTTCTGCTGGGTACCCAGATCGATTATGAAATTTCACCGCTTCATGCGAAATTCGTGTTCAACAACCCCAATCAGACCGACGCTTGTGGCTGTGGGGAGAGCGTGACGATTGTTCCTGTCAAGGAAGTCTGACCTGCCATGAAACTCATCATCTCGACAACGTCTCCCTATTCCCGCAAATGCCGGGTCATGATCCGGGAACTCGGTCTTGGCAGCCGGATAGATGAAGTCGAATCCCATCCATTTGATGACGATCCGGAGCTGTTGAAGGCCAATCCGCTCGGCCGGGTGCCATGCCTGGTGCTCGATGATGGTCAGGCCTATACCGAAAGTGCGCTGATTGCCGATTTCCTGTGTGAGCAGGCTGACCGGAACTGGCCGCGCGACTGGAATGACCGCCGCCTGGAAGCGCTTGGGAATGGTCTGCTTGACCTGACGGTCGCCCGTCGCGTCGAGATGGTACGGGATGAGGGCATTCAATCGGCCTATTGGATCGGTCGCCGTGAGCGCGGGATCATGCGCGCGGTGGACGAGTTGGAAACGGCCGTCGGTGCGCTTGATACCATTGAGGCCCAAGGGCCTCTCACAATGGCTGTCGCGCTGGCCTATATGGACTTTCGCTACCCGGAGAGCGATTGGCGGACAGGGCGCCCGCAGCTGGCGGGCCTGCTCGATGCGTGGCAGCAACGAACCAGTTTCGCGGTGACAGCCCCACCTTCGGATACCTGATACGAAAAGACCGCCCCGAAGAGCGGTCTTTCATTGCGTGGTAGGGCATTGGGCTCAGGCAGCGCTGCGCGATGCACTACGGCTGTTGTCGACCGTGGTCCGATTGCGCCCTTCGGTCTTTGACCGGTAAAGATTGGTGTCGGATCTCTCGATCAATTCCTCGATCGATTCACCTTCATGGTAGGTGGCGATCCCGAGCGAAACGGTAATATTGCCCAGATCTTCGTTGGTAGATTTCCGGAGCAGCTTTTTCGACTCGACGGTCTTGCGGATCTTTTCGGCGACCTGTTCGGCGACATTCGGAGCTGTGTTCGGCATCACGATGCCAAATTCCTCGCCGCCATAGCGGGCAACAAGGTGAGACTCACCGGCGTGTCGGGTGAGGCAGCCGGCGACAAAACGGATGATCTGGTCACCCGTCTGATGGCCCCAGGTGTCGTTGAACCGCTTGAAGAAATCGATGTCGCAAAGAATCAGGCTCAGCGGCTGCTTCTTGGTGTCGGCGTCGCGGCGGGCGCGGCGCAGTGATTCGTCGAAGCGCTTGCGATTGGCGATGCCGGTGAGGGCATCGGTCATTGCTTCTTCGCGGACCTTCTCCAGGTGCGACCGCAATTGGGTCACTTCGTTGGAAGTGGCCTGCAGCCGGTCTTCAAGTGCTTGGCTGCGGCGCTGCATGCGAGCGGTCGCCGAGACAAGGCTCTCGACCAGTTTTTTCATGCCGGGGGCGTCCGGTGTTGCGGTCAGTTCGTGGCTCGCACCCTCGAGTGCTTTTCCGTAAGCCGCCGTATCACGTTCCGCAGCCTCGAGGGTTTCCTGGACGACGCCCAGCTCGCGACACATCGCACCACCACTCTCGAGGACCGCGTCCTGGATGGCTTTCCACTGGAAATACTGCTCAAAAAGCTCGCTATTGACCGACTCCGAGAAATCTCCACCGGCCTCGATATGGCCTTTGAGCGTCTCGCACAATTCCGGATTGGTATCGCTGGCGAAGCAGATCCAGACGGAATAGTTTTCCGGGGTCGGCGCTATGCCGAATTGATCCATGAGATCCAGCGCCTTGAGCGCGTACTCACGTCCTTCTTTGCCAAGCAATCGACCGTTCACCAGAAAATCCTTTCCTGCAGGGACGAATGACTTCGCCCAGCGGTTGATCCTGAACCTAACCGGCAAACGGAAAGAAGAGGTAAAAATCAGTCATGTCATATGAGTTGAAATTCTACCCGATCCAATTCTGGGTCGATACGCGCTCCTGACAACCCTATCGATCTGCGTTCATGAAGCTTGGTACATGGTCGCCAAATCCGACGATAGACCGGTCATTGTCCGGACCACGATCCCGCTTTGACCCGCCACGACGGGACTGTTTCCGGTTGTCATTGCCGGAGTCACGAGACGGCGTATTTGCTCGGGGCTTGTTGGCCGGTTTGGGGTCGTCGGTTGTGACCGGTTGTGATCGCGCAGGTTCCGAAACGGGCGCGTTTTCCGGTTCTGTCTCGGCCGCGGCAGGCTTCGATGACGCTGTCGTGTCTGCATCATTCGTCTTGCGCGGCGTTCTGGGCTTTCTCGACCGGGTGCGGGTCGAGCGCGGCTTGGCCGGTTCGGTGTCACCGTCAGGCGCTGTCGCAGACTCCGACGCGGCATTGCTGCTTCCGTCGAGGACCAGCTCGGGAATGTCTTCCTTGATCAGCTTGAGGACCGCGGCGAGTGATTTCTCGTCGCCTGGCGCAAAAATCGTGACCGACTCGCCCGACTTGCCGGCTCGCCCGGTGCGACCAATACGGTGCACATAGTCATCGGCGTGATGGGGCATGTCGTAGTTGAAGACGTGACTCACATCCGGAATGTCGAGACCGCGTGCGGCCACATCGCTGGCCACAAGGAAACGCAGCGTACCGGCCTTGAAGTCTGCGAGAGTCGCAGTCCGGGCTGACTGATCAAGATCGCCATGGATGGGCGCCGCCGAAAAGCCATGGCGCTGGAGTGACCGGGCCACAACATCCACATCGCGTTTGCGATTGGAAAAGATGATGCCGTTCTTCACACCGTCGCGCGACATCGCCTGGCGCAGTGCCAGGCGCTTGGCTTTGGCGGAGTTGTCAGTGAGACGGATCATCAACTGGGTGATATTGGCGCCGGTTTGAGCCGGGCGGGACACTTCGACGCGTTCCGGGTCGCGCAGGAAGCGATCGACCAGACTCTGGATCTCTTTCGGCATGGTGGCCGAGAAGAAAAGGGTCTGGCGGCGCGGCGCCGGTGGCACCAGCGAGAAAATCTTTTCGAGATCCGGGATGAAGCCCATGTCCAACATCCGGTCGGCCTCATCGACCACCAGCATCTGAACGCCGGTCATCAACAGTTTGCCACGGCCGAAATGATCGAGCAGGCGACCGGGAGTCGCGATCAGGACGTCGGCACCCTTGTTCAGGATTTCTTCCTGGGGACCAAAGGCCACGCCGCCGATCAGGAGCGCCATCGAAAGCTTCTGACCCTTGGAATAGGTCTCGAAGTTTTCAGCACACTGGGCGGCCAGCTCGCGCGTTGGCGCAATGATCAGGGAGCGCGGCATGCGGGCCTTGGCGCGACCGCGCGACAGGCGCTCGATCAGCGGCAATGTAAAGGACGCGGTCTTGCCGGTACCGGTCTGGGCAATGCCAAGCACATCGCGCCCGGCAAGCGCCGCAGGAATGGCGCCGGCCTGGATCGGGGTCGGTTCGCTATAGCCAGCCTCGTGGATGGCTTCGAGTAGTTTTGGGCTCAGACCCAGTTCTGCGAACGTCATGGCATCCTTTGGCTTGACCTGAAATCAGGACGGCCGCGCCGTGGTGGCGCGGCCGCTTGGTGAGCGCAAAATACGGTGGCCCCGCTGCAAGTCAACGCAACAAGGCTGAACCGCTAACGCCGATAGGCGAATGGCGTCTCGTCCGTGATATTGATGTAACGGTCGCGAAGGCGCGACTGACGTGAATCCATCGGCGTCACTTCTCCATCGATGAGCACCGCGACGGGCGAACTCATCACTTCAAGCGGATCACCGTCCCAGACAACGACATCGCCGGCATAGCCAGTGGCCAGCGCGCCATACCGTTCACCGACACCGTAAATCTCGGCCGGGGTGAGCGTGATCGAGCGGAAGGCCTGATCCCACGCAACTCCGTTGGCAACCGCGTTCCCGGCATGTTGCGCGATCAGGCGGGCATTGTAGTACCCGTCTGATGTTTGCGTAGTGTAGGCAACGGTCACGCCCGCTGCGTGCAGGCGTTGGGCCCCATCCAGCGTGGCGGCAATCTCGTCGAAGGAGGCCGGGAGGTTGCGGAGCGGATCCAGCAGGACGGGAATTCCGGCCGCCGCCAGCTCATCAGCAACCATCCAGGCTTCGGCACCGCCCTCGATTATCAACTGAACCGGTGCGTTGTCGGCCTGGAATCGGATCGCACGACGCAGGTCCGCTGCGCGATCGATGTTCAGGACGAGCGGCATGCGACCGCGAACTACCGGCAACAAGGCTTGCGCGTCAAAGCGGTTGAGCGCGTCACCCTCGTGGTCGGCCGAGAAGCGTCCCGGGTAGCCGCGGGCATCATTGAAGGCCGCTTCCAGATAGGCCCAGGCCGCAGGCCTTGATCCGCCGGCAGTGGAGGCGCCGGACTGGCTCAGATCGGCAAAAACAAAGCTGCCGCTCTGGAAGAGAGAGTCGCCTTCGCCACCTGTTTCCACAAGTGCGCCCTGGCCGGCGAAGATATTGTGGCCAGTCGATGGGTAGATGGCGGCCCGGGTCACACCGCGCATGCGGGTGGAGGCAATGTGGGTGCCGGCCGGATTGAAGCCGTCACTCACATCGAGCGCCACAGAGTAGGGCGAGTCATTGGCTCCGGAATCGGTCGTCGAACCTTCCAGGGCGACCTCGGTGAGGCCGATCTGGGTAAACGGTGCGAACAGGCCCGGCGTGATCCAGCCGCCATCGGCGTCGATGATCTCGGTGCCGTCAGGGATGCTCACATCGGCGCCAACAGCGACAATATTGCCGTCACGGACCAGGACCGTGCCGTCGGCGATGACGCCTTGCTCGGTATTGGTGACCACGCGGCCATTGGTGACAGCGTAGGATTGGGCCAAGCCCGGCGCTGCACTGGCGAGAACCAGGGCGAGCGTTGGAAGGATGGTTTTCATCATTGGTCTCCTTCACCCGGCTGTCCGAGCATGAAGTCGCGGACCGGCTGCTGGTCTTCGTCGCGGCGATCGAAGCTCAAGGCTCCGTCGATCCAGACAAGGTCAGCCCGTGTATAAGTTGAATAGGGGTTGCCCGACCAAAGCACGACATCGGCGCGCAATCCGGCCTGCAGGCTGCCGGTCTGATCTGCGATGCCAAGGGCTTCGGCAGGATTGGATGACAGCCAGCGCCAGGCTTCGCCGTCGGAAATGTCGAGGCCGGCACGGCGACCATCGCCCAGGGCCTTGGCCACTTCCTGATTGAGCCGCTGGATACCCATATCGCTGTCGGAATGGATCATGGCGCAGGCCCCGTTGGCGTGGGTCATGGCCAGATTTTCACGGATGGCGTCATAGGCCTCCATCTTGAATCCGCCCCAGTCGGCCCAGACTGCCGCACAGGTGCCGCTTTCGGCCAGGAGGTCCGGAATCTTGTAGGCTTCAACGGCGTGATGGAAAGTCGTCACCTGATAGCCGAATTCCTGCGACAGATCGATGATCTGGGCCATCTGGTCGGCGCGGTAGCAATGCATCTGGATCAGGATTTCACCGTCGAGCACGCCCATCAGGGTTTCCAGCTCCAGATTGCGTGTCGGTGCGGAAACGTCGTCACCGGCTTCTGCAGCGTCCCAGTATTCCTGCCAGCTATCGCGATACTCAGAGGCCTCGATCCAGGCTGTGCGGTAACCGGCCATATTGCCCATGTCCGTTGCCGGCGAGCGTCCGCGATTACCATAGACCCGTGACGGGTTTTCGCCGCAGGCCATCTTGAGCGTGTAGGGCGCCTCGGGGAATTTCATCTCCTGGACGGTGCGAGCGGATACATTGCGCAATGTCACGCCGCGGCCACCGAACAAGTTGGCGGAACCGGGCAGCACGTGCAGCGTGGTGACGCCGCCGGCGAGGGCCGCTTCGAAGCCGGGATCCTGTGGCCAGACGCTGTGCTCGACCCAGACTTCCGATGTCACGGGCTGGGTCGCTTCATTGCCATCGCTGTGGGCGCTGACGCTCGGCGAGGGGTAGGCACCGAGATGGGAGTGGATGTCGACCACGCCAGGCGTCACATAACGCCCTGTCGCGTCAACGACGGTGGCACCTTCCGGCGCCTCCAGACCGGTGCCGACGGCTACGATCCGACCATTCTCGATCAGCACATCACCGCCTTCGATCTCACCGCCCAGACCGTCAAACACCGTGCCGCCCTGGATCAGGGTGACGCCGCTGGGACGTGGCGTGTAGGTCGAGGGATAGGGATCGAGACTGTGTCGTACGATATCGGTATCTGACGAGGCAGCTTCGGGACCGTCGCTTTCGGTGCCCGAGCTGCACGCTGCCAGACCCAGAGCGGCTGTCGCCGCCAAGGTTGGCATCCATGCCTTGAAAGTCATAGTTGTTCCCCACATTGAGTCCGGCGTGACGCGGCCGGATGAGACAGTTGATTGAACGCTTTCCGGACCGGGCCGTCAAACCCTGATCGGTCGATCTCGAACAGGCGCATGGCGAGCCGGCCGGCCCGGCGTGGACGTGCGCGTCCACGCCGGGGTCAGCCTATTCTTCCTCGTAGTCGCCAAACGGGCGATCGATCAGCCCGCCAAAGAAGATGGCGTTCATGAAGGCGCGTTCCGTTCCGCGGAAAGTTGCGCGGAACGCCGGGTTGTCCGCAAACATGATCACCGTCCCGCGCCCATGGCGCTGGGCGATGATCGCAGGTGTCCCGCCGATTTCATCCTGGCGGCGCTGCGATGCGTAGCCCGACAACAGCGGTTCGTCGGTGTACTCCGCCACGACTGCGAACGGATTGCCCTCGGGCCGCTGCAGCGTGAAGCTGGTATTGCGATGCACCGGCAGGTCGCGGTCAGCATAGCCGAACCCGATCGGGTTGGAGGGGTCGAGATCGGTCTGGAAAATGGCGCCGCCGATGACGTGCTCTGCATCGTCCACGCCCATATCAGCGTAGTTGCGACGCTCGGTTGCCGTATCGCTGTCGTCCTCTTCGTCGTCATCCGCGGCTTCCATGCCGAGGAAGGCTGATTGCGCCATCCGGGAGGCTTGTCGCATCGTTACCAGCACACCGCCGTCCTCCCGGATCCACTGATTGACCCGCTCGGTGGTGCGGTCGGACAGGCTGGTATTGCCGCCGCCTACAATGATCAGGTGCGTGTAGCGGGACCAGTCCATGCCACCCAGCTCATTCTTGCGTCGCAAGGTGACAGGCATCTGCATGCGGTGGTCCAGCTGATGCCAGATTTCGCCGGCGTCATAGCTGGCCAGGCCGTCGTCGAACAGGACCAGGATTTCGGGCCGTCGGACGGCCCGGAATCCGTTTCCATCGCCGAGGTCCGGCGAACCGGCAGCCGTCGACCCGGAGGTCACCGCGTGTACGGAAACGCCGTCTTCCCGGGCGATGGTCGCGACCATTTGGTGGATCGTGTCATTGTCGGCATCCTGACCGATCAGCGGCACGAATACGGCACCCGGACCAAAGGCCGTCGCGCCCAGATGGGTCGCGATGGTGGTCGGCTCGGTCGCGACGCGAACGCGGATGTCGGCGTCCAGCAGGCGATAGAGACCGCGGGGTGCATAATAATCCGACCAGCGCAGTACATAGCCGTAATTTGATCGCGGAGGTGCGACCGCCGCGAGTGCGGCCGGCTCCGCTTCCGCGCCTACCAGATCCGCCGACCAGTTACGGCCAAGCGCTGCATAGTCGAGGTCGTAGGCGAGGGGCAAGGTCCAGCCGGACACGTCATAGAAGACGTTTTCCTCAAAGGATGTGACGCGGTCGAACAGTGACCGGATCATCGTGTATTGCGGCTGCGCCAGCGCGACTACGAAGCTGTCGTCGGCGGAATAGGTCCGGCCATTGCTGCGCACATCCCGTGCAAGCCGGTTTACCCGGATGTCGTGGCGGTTGAGCAAGTCGACAAACATGTTGGCTCGGGCCGGGTCACCTTCGGCCGTAAATACGAATCCGCGATCACGGTCCCGTGTGGCCGCTTCCATAGAGTTGGCGAAAAACGCGCGCTGGTATGCTGAAATCTCGTTCCGTCCGGCCAGGCCCCCGGCGATGGTGGTTAGCGAGGTCCGGAAATGGGTGCGGACATTGTCGCCATGGCTGACCAGCCCGCGTTCGGCCTCGATCAGGCCACCACGAGCGGCACCGATTTCAAACAGGATGCCCAGTGACCCGTTCACCTGGGGATAGGTCGAACCCTTGCCGACATAGAAATTGTCGAAACCTTCCTCTGATGTGTAAAGGCGGGCTTCGCTGTCCAGGAAGCTGATGTGATGACGGGCGATGCCGAGGGTCAGCTCGCGGGCCTGTTCCGGAATGAGCGGATTGCGGCGCAGCGGTTCTCCAGGATGGAAATAGAAGGTGCTTTCCGTCCCCATTTCATGGAAATCGGCGGAAACCTGCGGCTTCCACTCGTGCCATTGTTCCAGCCATGCCTGCGACTCTGGCTGAGTCTGGAGCAACCACTGCCGGTTGAGGTCGAACCAGTAGTGATTGGTCCGGGCGGCGGTCCACAGATTATGCTGTTCGTGGTCAGGATCGGTCGTGCGGACATCACCGCCGAAGGTCTCGACATGATTGATGCGCCGCGAGTGTCCGTCCGGATTGAAAATGGCGGTGATCAGGATGACGCTGTTGTCGAGCGTTGCTTCGATCTCGTCGCCTTGCGCTGCCGCGAGGTGATAGAGCGTCGGAATCGAGGCGTCCATCCCCGCCGATTCGGCACCATGGACGCCGTAATTCAACCAGATTACTGCCGGCCCCTCGCTCGCCGGGGCGTCGGGAGAAAGGGAGGCGAGGTGAGCCGCCCTGATCTCGTCGATACGGGCATGGTTTTCTGGTGATGTGACGACAAAGAACAGGATCGGTCGGTGTTCATGGGTGTAGCCGATCGTCTCGACCGAAATGCGATCGGAACCGTTGGCAACCTGTGAGAGGTAGTCGACCAGCTGGTCGTGGCGGACTGGCCGGTCGCCCACGCCCCATCCAATCACCTCTTCCGGTGCTGGAACCGAGCTGTCGTATGTGACGCCTTCGACCTGGAAAAACTCAATCGGTTCGGCGCTTGCAGCCCCGACCAATCCGGCCGCGCCGGTGGCCATGAGCGCGCAGCTGGCCAGTCCTGAACGAATAGAGCGTCGCATCATCATCGGATTCCCCTCGTGATTCTGTCCATCATCTCAGGGGAGGAGGCTAGCGCGCTGGTTGTGCTTGTCCACTCGCCGGACAGTCCGGTAACGCAACTTTGGTGGCCCCGGGCCAGCCGGCCTAGAGGTCGAGGTCTTCGGTCACGAAGGTGGCATTGTCCTGGATGAACTTGAACCGCGCTTCCGGCTTCTTGCCCATCAGCGTCTCGACCAAGGCTTCCAGCGTTGGCATGTCATGCTCATCAATCACGACCCGGGCGAGGGTGCGAACGGCCGGATCCATCGTTGTCTGCTTGAGTTGCGATGGTGTCATCTCGCCCAGACCTTTGAAGCGGCCAACTTCGATCTTGCTGTTGGCCTTGAATTCGTCGCGGATGAGTTGCTCCCGGTGGGCATCGTCGCGGGCGTACAGCGTTCGGCTGCCCTGGGTGAGCCGGTAAAGGGGTGGTTGGGCCAGGAACAGGCGTCCGGAATGAATGAGCTCCGGCATCGAACGATAGAAGAAGGTGATGAGCAGCGCAGCGATATGGGCGCCATCGACATCGGCGTCGGTCATGATCACGACGCGTTCATAGCGCAGGTCTTCGAGCTTGAACTTGCTGCCGGTCAGGCAGCCCAACGCCAACAGAAGGTCACTGATTTCCTGGTTGGCCGAGATCTTGTCGGCCGTCGCCGAGGCCACATTGAGGATCTTGCCGCGCAGGGGCAGGATGGCCTGGGTCTGGCGTGAGCGGGCCTGTTTGGCCGACCCGCCGGCCGAGTCGCCCTCGACCAGAAAGAGCTCGGTACCGTCGGCATCAGCCCGCGAGCAGTCCGCCAGTTTTCCAGGCAGACGAAGGCGTCGTGAGGCTGTTTGCCGTTTGACGTTCTTTTCCTTGCGTCGGCGCATGCGGTCATCGGCGCGTTCAATCGCGAATTCGACCAGCTTTGCGGCTTCCTTGGGCGAGCCGGCAAGCCAGTGATCGAACTGGTCGCGAACAGCCGTTTCAACCAGCTTGGTCGCTTCCGGTGTGGCCAGTCGTTCTTTCGTCTGGCCCTGGAATTCAGGGTCTCCGATGAAGACCGAGACCAGCGCACCCGCACCACCCAACACGTCTTCCGCCGTGATCTGGCTCGCCTTCTTGGCGTGGGTGTGTTCGGCATAGGCGCGCAGGCCCTTCGAGAGCGCCGCCCGAAGTCCTTGCTCGTGCGTGCCCCCCTGAGGGGTGGGAACCGTGTTGCAGTAGGACTGGCAGAACCCGTCAGCATCGCCGCCATAGCCATTGCCTGACCAGGTGATTGCCCATTCCACCCCGCCGGCACCGTCTTCACGCTCGACCCGGCCGCTGAAGGACTCCGCCGTAATCAGCGCCCGCTTGTCCGCCAGCTCCGCCATCCGGTCGGCGAGACCGCCGGGGAAGCAGAGAATGTCGTCGGACGGAATATCGGTACCTTCCACCAGGCTGGGCGCACAGCGCCACTGAATCTTGACCCCGCGGCGCAGGAAAGCCTTCGAGCGGGCCATGGCGTAGATGCGGGCCGGCTTGACCGACATCTTGTCACCGAAAATCTGCGTGTCCGGCAGGAACCGGATTTTTGTACCGCGCCGGTTTGGTGCCGGCCCGACCTTGACCAGTGGGCCTTGCGGCAGACCGCGCGAATAGGACTGCGTCCAAAGGGTCTTCTCGCGGGCGACTTCGACGTCGAGTACTTCGGAGAGGGCGTTGACGACCGAGATGCCGACGCCGTGCAGTCCGCCGGAGGTCTTGTAGGCGCTGTCGGAAAACTTGCCGCCGGCGTGAAGTATGGTCAGCACGACTTCCAGGGCAGACTTGTCGGGATATTTCGGGTGGGGATCGACGGGAATGCCGCGACCATTGTCGGTGACAGTGATGTAGCCGTCCTCGTCCACGGCGACCTCGATCCGGTCAGCCCAACCGGCGACGGCCTCGTCCATGGAGTTGTCGAGGATCTCCGCGAACAGGTGATGATAGGCCCGCTCGTCCGTTCCGCCGATATACATCCCCGGGCGCCGGCGAACCGCTTCGAGGCCTTCAAGGACTTCGATATGGGCGGCCGAATAGCCGGGGGCCGGCGCCTTTGACGGCGTCGGCGCTGGTGCGCCTGCGAACAGGTCGGAATCGGAATTCTGGTTCGACATTTATCCACTTTGCACGAGTCGGCGGTCAGGAGGGAAGTCTACGCAGGGATTGCCGTGCAATCAGCCTGTCTGTGCAGACCCGGGTGCTCAGGATGAGGATGATCCACAGAAAAATGCCCTGGCAGCGGGCTGCCAGGGCATTGATCGCAACGTGTCTGCCTGTGGTCTAGAAAACCATCCGCATCACAAGGCGTGCGGTGTGGCGGATGAAGTCGTCCCGGACATCGGCATCGTAGTCGAAGGAGAATGTCGAGTAGCCGGAGCCGGCCGCGATACCGAAACCAAAAATGGCACCCGTTCCAGGCATTGATTGTGAGCGCAGGGTGAAGGTGTCATCGAAGTCGACGAAACTCGCCATTGTTTCCGACTCGCCACCGCCGAACTCATTGCGGAAGCCAACACGGACACTCGGCGACCACCAGCTGTTGGTGCTCTCGAAGCGGGCGCCCAAGGTGAGGAGGCTTGTACCGGAAAAGCTTGAGCTTTCCCGATCCCCGACCGCCAGGTCGACACCGGCACCGCCGCCTGTCTCCGTATAACCGCCTTCGCTCAAACGAAGATAGTCGACCGAGAATGCCGGCCGGACGTACCAGCGTTCCCCGACTGCAAGGTCGCGTGAGATGCGGGCTGATGCCGAGGTGTGCCAGCCGGTCCAGTCCGCCGTCGGCGAGGCGTCAAATGCGCCGATCAGGACGCGGCGATTGTGCTCGAAACTGTCATAGCCAACAGCCGCGTAGGCATCGAAATCAAAACCGCTGACCCGGGCGCCTGCATAGGTGCCGACCTGTGCGGTCATGGCGCTCATGGGCTCGTCGACCCCATTGACCTCCGAGACTTCGCTTGCTGCACCCACGACATTGAGGCCGACCGCGTAGAACGGGCCGACAGGTCGATCGAAACCGACCGCAACACCAATACCATGTCCACGGTATCCGGGACCGAAAGCGCTGCCGGCGCGGTCCGCAAAGTAACCGAATTCCTGGACCCAGAGGCCACCGGATTCTTCGGGACTGCGGCGAACGGCTTCAAGGCGGTTGGCGAGTGCGCCGATGGCGCTGTCATTCGCCGCCAGTGCGAACTGGATTGCGCTGGCGGAGTATTCCGGCAGCAACTGGTCATAGGCAGCGAAGAACTCTTCCTGCGTAAGCAGCGACGCAATTGCCTGACCCAGCTCGTCATTGGTCTGCCAGCCCTCAAGCGCGGCAGTGTAGGCGGCACCCTGGTTGGCATTCATGCCCAGCTCTTCGGCAGTGCGCCGGCGAAGCGTGAGGATGAGGGCGTTGGCATTGTTGGGATCGAATTCGAGATTGGATTCGTAGAGCCAGGGGGCTTCGGTATCCTGAAGGATATCGAGACTTTCCTCGATCACCAGATTGTTCGCGGACACGACCACAAAAGTTGCGCCATCGCCAATCAGATTGGCCAGCGTGGCTGCAACGCGCGACCCGGACTGGAAGGTGATGTCACCCGAGGCGGTTATATTGGCAGCTGTACCGGCCTCGTCATCGACCTGGAAACGGATGACTGAACCGTCGCCGAAACGGGCGGTCGTGATGTTGGCGCTGGTAGTCGCGGCAAGGTCGAGCTGCGCGCCGTCCACTTCGATCGCGAGATTGCCGTCGGAATCACTGAGTGCGCCGGAGACGCTTCCACCGGAAATCATCAGCTGATCCGCGCCGTCACCGAAAGAAAGGTCGCCATCCACGATGCCGGACTCGACCTGCAGCAGGTCGTCGCCGGATCCGAACCGGATGTCCCCGAGCAATTCCTCGACATGGGTGTCCGCAGCGTCGGCCGCGCGGTATTGCCGAACGGTGGAGCCTACGGTGTTCGCCGACAGGTCAATCGCGACCAGATCGTCGACCTGGGGGTCGGTTCCAACCAGCGTGTTCAGGTGATAGGCGGCGATTTCACCCGTGTTCTCGATCGTCGTAAGCGTATTCGAGACATCGGTGATGGCAACGCCTCCGCCGCCATTCAGTGTCGTAACATCAATGACGCCGGAGTTGATCAGCATGGGCACATTGGCACCGGTATCGATGTAGATACCGCGGGCCAATGATCCTTCTTCATTGGATCGGATCCGGATGTCACCGGTGTTGGCAAAGGTCGGGATGATAGCTCCGGCGCCCAGTACAAAGCCGGTCGCCGTAGCCCGCCAGGCCGAGCCGTTGATGAAGCCGTCATTCAGGAGGCCACCGGAGAGGGTGACGCTATGACCGTCTGCGCCGCTGACTTCCATTGTAATCGTGTCGACAGCGTCAAGGTTTCCCTGGGCGGTTATGGTGCCGCGATTGACAAATGCGTAGCCAATCAATTCGGCGGCGACACTTTCGTCCACGTCTGCGGTGTCCGGATCATCCGGGATCGCTTCCAGAACGACTTCGCCGAGAACAATGTCGCCTGAGCTGGCATTGGCCAGGATATGGGCTGCTGGCGCCGAGCCGCGCACTGAGATGTTGGCCGACGGGGTCCCGGGACGATCCTCGGAAAAACCGCTGAAGAAAACTCCACCGGTCGCATTGCCGTTGATCAGAACAGCGGAGGTACTATCGGCAACGTCTTCTGCTTCGAGGCTGTCACGGATTTCTTCGGTCGGGCGACCGGAGAATCGGTAAGCCGTTGCGTTCACGGTAGCGCCGATGGTGATGGCACCTCCAATATCACTGGCAATCAGGATACCGCCGCTGTCTTCGCCCTGTACTTCCACACGCCCGTCAATATCCACATTGCCGGTAACGTCGCCGCGGATTTCCACGCCAAAACTGTTGTCACCGATCGCACGAACATTGCCGGCCAGGTCGATGTTCCCGGCCAGGCCGGTCAGCACACGCAGACCAGCGGAATCATTGCCAATGACGGTCATGGTGCTGCCGACAGATGCGATGATGTCCCCGGTAAATACGGCGTTGCCGTCGACAAGGATCGCGACCCGGTTTGAACCGACCGCGATCGGACCGTCGACGATGCCATCGGCGGGATCGTCGGTGTCGCCAGCGCGCGTCTCGGCCAGGACCTGGATCAACCCGGTATGGGTGATGGTCCCGGAATTGCCGCCGATCGCGTGAATACCGACACCACCGTCATCGTCACCTTCAATGATGATACTGCCGCTGTTGGTAACGTCATTGTCGCTGTCAATCGTCACCGCAGTCGCGCCAGGCACGAGTGTCACGCGACCACCAGTGGAAATGACGATGTTGTCGGCACCCCCGCCATCGCCTGCCGTGGACGTCACGAGCGGCGTGGTGATTTCGTCCGTGATTTCGCGATCTGCAAAAGCGGCAGGAGCTGTAACGGTCAGCGAAACAAGGGCGCTGGCGAACAAGAAACGGCGACGCATACGAACTCCTGACAGGACTTCCCAACAAAGGTTGGGTCGATTGGTGCACGATTTGTAGCGAATGCCCGGGCGCTCGTCGACCTTGTCAGGTGTTCTCGGGGCAAAAGAAAACGGCCGGGCAGAAGCCCGACCGTTCTTTTCAACCACAACTCGGTCAAAAGCTCTTGAATTAGCAGGAGTAATACATATCGAACTCGACAGGGTGCGGGTGCATTTCATACCGCAGCACCTCTTCCATCTTGAGGTCGATATAGGCGTCGATCTGGTCGTCATCCATGACACCGCCCTTCTTGAGGAAGGCCCTGTCGGTGTCGAGCGATTCCAGCGCCTCGCGGAGCGAGCGGCAGACCGTCGGAATGTCCTTGAGCTCTTCCGGCGGCAGGTCGTAGAGATCCTTGTCCATCGGATCACCCGGATCGATCCGGTTCTCGATGCCGTCGAGGCCGGCCATCAGCAGCGCGGCGAAGGTGAGGTACGGGTTGCCGGCCGGATCCGGGAAGCGGGTCTCCAGGCGTTTCGCATTTGGCGAACCGACCCATGGGATGCGGATCGAGGCCGACCGGTTGCGGGCCGAATAGGCAAGCAGAACCGGCGCTTCGAAGCCAGGCACGAGACGCTTGTAGGAGTTTGTCGAGGCATTCGCGAAGGCATTGATCGCACGGGCGTGTTTGATGACGCCGCCGATGTAGTGCAGGCAGGTTTCCGAGAGGTCGGCGTAGCGGTCGCCAGCGAACATCGGCTTGCCGTCCTTCCAGATCGACTGGTGGACATGCATGCCTGTGCCGTTGTCGTTCCAGACGGGCTTCGGCATGAAGGTCGCGGTCTTGCCATAGGCATGGGCGACCATGTGGACGGTGTATTTGTACAGCTGCAGGCGGTCGGCCATCGTCGTCATCGACGAGAATTTCATGCCGAGCTCGTGCTGGGCCGGTGCCACCTCGTGGTGGTGCTTTTCCGGATTGAGGCCCAGCTCTTCCATCACCGTCAGCATTTCGGTGCGCATGTCCTGGCCGCTGTCGACCGGATTGACCGGGAAATACCCGCCTTTCGGGCCCGGGCGGTGACCCATGTTGCCGCCTTCGAATTTCGATCCGGTGTTGTGCGGCATTTCCTCGCTGTCGAGCTTGTAGCCGGTGTCGTGCTGGCTCGTTGTGTAGCGGACGTCGTCGAAAACGAAGAATTCGGCTTCCGGCCCGAAATAGGCGGTGTCACCGATGCCGGTGGATTTCAGGAAGGCCTCGGCCTTCTTGGCCGTCGTGCGCGGATCCCGATTATAGGCTTCGCCGGTACCCGGTTCCAGAATGTCGGCAAAAAGGACGGCCGTCGGCTGCTGGTAGAAGGGATCCACTTCGCAATAGCTGGCATCCGGCTTGAGCACCATGTCGGACTCGTTGATCGCTTTCCAGCCGCCAATCGATGAGCCGTCGAACATCACCCCGTCCTCGAAAAAGTCCTCGTTGACTTCCGAACGGTCGAAGGTGACGTGCTGCAGCTTGCCGCGCGGGTCGGTAAAGCGCAGGTCGACATACTTGATGTCTTCGTCTTTGAGCTTCTTGAGAATTGCGTCTGACATGGGCCAGGCTCCAGATATTTGATCAGATTTGACTAGAGGGCATCGCGACCGGTTTCGCCGGTCCGGATGCGGATTACACTTTCAATCGGGCTGACAAAAATCTTGCCGTCGCCGATACGCCCGGTCTGGGCCGCGGTCTGGATGGCTTCAACCGCTGCCTCGACCCGGTCGGCCGGCAGGACCAGCTCGATTTTGATCTTGGGCAGGAAATCGACGACGTATTCGGCGCCGCGATAGAGTTCTGTATGCCCTTTTTGTCGACCGAATCCCTTGGCTTCGATAACAGTCAGGCCTTGTACCCCGATTTCCTGCAGGGCCTCCTTCACGTCATCAAGCTTGAAGGGTTTTATGATCGCTTCGATTTTCTTCATCACGGACTCCATGATCTCGACGGGACGCTAGGCACAGCGCTGTCGGATACAAGCCGGAAATCGGACTCCTCGACAGCCGATCGGGGATTTGCCCTACAATCAGGCAGGGATGCTACACAATGGTGCGCAGTTGACGATGGAAATTCTGGCGAGCGATGACACGGCTGTTTGTGACCGTTTGGCGGTCGACAGCGGTATTGAAATTCAACAACTTATGGAAGCTGCCGGCGCGGCAGTGGCAGACGCGATTCGGACCCGCTGGGCACCGCGCCCGGTAGTGGTACTGGCCGGGCCCGGAAATAATGGTGGCGATGGTCTGGTCGCGGCACGCCTGTTGCGCGAGGCGGGTTGGCCGGTTCGGGTGGTGCTGTTCGCGGCGCGCAAAACTCTTGGCCCTGACGCCGAAATTGCATTGAGCCGATGGTCCGGACCGCTCGAGACTGCGGAACCTGTCGACCTGGACGCCGCTGGACCGGCTCCAGAACTGGTAATCGATGCGCTGTTCGGCGCGGGCCTGTCGAGACCGATTGCAGGGCTGCTCGCCGACTGGATCGCCAGCATCGGGGAACGCGGCGTTCCGGTGGTTTCTGTGGATATTCCCAGTGGACTGCACGGCGATGCCAGGCCTTTGGACGGGCCGTATCTGACGGCGGCTCTGACGGTGACATTTCATCGCAAAAAGCTGGTACACCTGATCGAACCCTTTGCCGGGTCCTGCGGTGAAGTCATCTGTCGAGACATCGGAATTCCTGGCGGCTGGACTGATCTGGTTTCGCCGCTCGCGTACGAGGTTTCGGCGCCAGCCTGGCGAGCATGCATGGCTTCGTCAGGGGCTGACTTGCACAAGCATGCCCGGGGTCGGGTTGCCGTGTTCAGCGGCGGCAGTCAGTCGTCCGGCGCCGCGCGCCTGGTTGCCGCAGCTGCCTTGCGGGCGGGGGCGGGGGTGGTGACGCTTTGTGCGCCGCCATCCGCGTTGATGGTCAATGCCGCCCATCTGACCGCTGTGATGCTGGCGCGCTGTGGTGGGGCGGATGAGGTTTCCGACAGGCTGATGGGGTTGCGGGCCCAGGCCGCTGTCATGGGGCCGGCGATGGGCGTGGGCGAGCACAGTCGTGAACTCGTCCTGGCCGGCTTGGAAGCCGGGATTTCGCTGGTATTGGACGCGGATGCCCTGACCAGTTTCGAGGATGATCCCGACGCCCTGATAGGCCGGCTGCATGGACAGTGCGTGTTGACGCCGCATGCCGGTGAGTTCTCACGATTGTTCGGCACTGGCGAGGCGAACTGGAACAAGGTCGAGCAGGCCCAGGCCGCCGCTGACCGGTGCGGCTGTACCGTATTGTTGAAGGGACCGGCCACCGTGGTGGCATCGCCCGGCCAGACTCCCTGGATCAATCGGCACGCCAGCCGCTGGCTCGCCACTGCGGGAAGTGGCGATGTGCTGGCCGGCATCATCGCGGCAGGACTCGCGGCGGGAATGGTGCCACACGAGGCCGCCGCCGGTGCCGCCTGGATCCATGGCGACGCCGCTTTGCGACTGGGAGCCGGCCTGACAGCAGAAGACTTGCCGGACGCCCTGCCTGATGTGTTGCAAGGCTTGCAAAGACGGCGGCGGCAGGCCGCGGTGCACAGCCATCTCCTGGCGCATGGAAGCTAGGCGTTTGAGGGACTTGGCACTGGCGCCGGAGCGGTACATGTTCGCAGATACACCTTTCCCGGGATAAATCATGGCTGAATCGACCTATCGCGCTGACACACAACTCGATGCGGATGCGCTCGCCTTCCACATGAAACCGACCCCTGGCAAACTGTCTGTGGCGGCGACCAAGCCAATGGCGACCCAGCGCGACCTGGCGCTGGCCTACAGTCCCGGTGTTGCGGCGCCGGTGCGGGCCATCGCGGCGGATCCGGACACGGTCTACGACTACACCTCCAAGGGAAACATGGTCGCGGTGGTGTCCAACGGGACAGCGATTCTCGGGCTCGGGAACCTCGGACCGGCGGCGTCGAAACCTGTCATGGAAGGCAAGGCAGTCCTGTTCAAACGCTTTGCTGACATCGATGCGGTCGATATCGAAGTGGATTATACCGACCCGGACAAGTTTATCGCCTGTGTGCGCGGGTTTGGCGACACGTTCGGCGGGATCAATCTGGAAGATATCAAGTCGCCGGAATGCTTCGAGATCGAGACGCGCTTGCGCGAAGAGCTCGACATACCTGTGTTTCACGACGACCAGCACGGGACAGCCATCATCGCGGCCGCGGGCCTGATCAATGCCTGCGACCTGACGGGGCGGCGCATGGAGGACCTCAAGGTCGTTCTCTGTGGTGCCGGCGCGGCGGGGCTGACGGTGCTGGAACTGATCGAGTCGATGGGCGTCAAATCCACCAACACGATCGTGGTCGATATCGACGGGGTTGTGTATGAAGGCCGGCCCGGTGGTCATGAACGCTTGAACCGGCACGCGATTGTCACCGACAAGCGGACCCTTGCGGACGCGGCAAAAGGCGCCGATGTCCTGCTCGGCCTGTCCGCTGCCGGTGCTTTCACCAAGGAAATCGTTGCGTCCCTGGCGCCCAACCCGATCATTTTCGCGATGGCGAATCCGACCCCGGAAATCACGCCGGAAGAGGTCAAGGAAGTTCGCGATGACGTGATCATGGCGACCGGTCGGTCCGATTACCCCAACCAGGTCAACAATGTCCTCGGCTTCCCTTACATTTTTCGGGGCGCCCTCGATGTTCGGGCCCGGACGATCAATGAAGAGATGAAGATCGCGGCGGCGAAAGCGCTTGCCGCGCTGGCCCGGGAAGATGTGCCCGACGAGGTGGCCCAAGCCTACAAGGTCGACCGGCTACAGTACGGGCCGGACTACATCATCCCGACCCCGTTCGATCCGCGACTGATTTCCTGGGTTCCGCCGTTTGTGGCCCAGGCAGCTATCGAGAGCGGCGTGGCGCGTCTGCCGCTTCACGACAATGAAGCCTACAGGCAGGTCCTGGCGCGCCGGCTGGACCCCACCGCCGCAATCCAGCAGCGGATATCCACGTCAATCCGGGCGGAGCAGAAGACCATCGTGTTCGCAGAGGGCGAGGAGCCGGCCGTGATCCGGGCCGCACACGCCTTCCAGGTCCAGGGTCTCGGCAAGGCTGTGTTGGTCGCCCGGGAAGACGTCGTGGCTGCCAACATGAAGGAATTGGGAATTCCGTCGGGTTCGCTCGAAGTCTGCAATGCGCGCCTGTCCGAGTACAATACGGACTATTCCGACTACCTGTACGAGCGCCTCCAGCGACAAGGTTATCTGCGGCGGGATGTGCAGCGGCGGGTGAACAATGACCGGAATGTCTTTTCAGCCTGCATGCTGAAAATGGGCCATGCCGACGGAATGGTCACAGGTGTGACGCGGCATTCGAACGTGGTGATGAACGAGGTTGAGCTGGTCCTGGATCCGATCGAGGGAAGTCGGCCTGTCGGGGTCACGATCGCGGTGACACGGGGACGAAGCCTCGTTATCGGCGATACGTCGGTGACCGAATTTCCGGATGCTTCGGCGCTTGCTGAAATCGCGGTCGTCACTGCCAATGCGGCCCGTCGTTTCGGGATCACCCCGCATCTCGCATTCCTGTCCTATTCCAGCTTTGGCAACCCTCCTGGTGAACGGACTGCCAAGATCCAGCAAGCGGTCGAAATTCTCGATTCCGAAGGCGCGGATTTCGAATATGAAGGCGAACTGGCCGCCGATGTCGCTCTCGATCCGGATCATCACAAACTCTACCCGTTCTCTCGCCTGACGCAGCCGGCCAATGTGCTGATCATGCCGGCTATTCACTCGGCCTCGATCGCGGTGCGACTGCTGAAAGCGGCGGGTGGGGCGACGGTGATCGGTCCGATGCTGGTGGGTCTGGAAAAGCCGGTCCAGATCGCGCGACTGGGAGCCAATGTGACCGACATCGTCAATCTGGCAGGGATCGCAGCTTACGATCTCAATCGGGTAACAGGCTGAATTTCATTATTTACTTCCGACCGGAACGGCGAATTAAGACCTTTGCCCCATAAGTCCTGAGATGGTTCAGGGCTCGAAATGGGGATCGGCATGAGGATTGTTTCACGGAATACACAGGGCGTGTGTGCAGCGATTCTGGCGGCGTTGACCGGGGCTTGCTGGGTCGGAGCGCCCGCCATGGCTGAAGGCGCGGGGTATCCCTTGGCAGGCCAGCATTGGACGCTCGAAACCCACTTCAATATCGGGGCATATTACGTCACCGGGTCGGTAGAGTTCGTTTTTGAAGAAAACGGATGCATCACCATGACATCCACGAGCACCGACACACCGCTCGATTTTGGCAGCTGCTCGTCGCAGTACGCGGTGACTGGTCTGGATGGCTCTCGGCCCACCGAGGCTGATCTGAGCTTCAGCTATGATTTTCCCTATCCGAGCTGGTATAGCGGCGGGATGGGCGGGACACCCTTCGAGCAGCCGGCCCGGGCATCCGGGAGCCCGTCATGTCCAGGAATGGAAATACCCGAGGTCGGTGAGGAAATCCCCGGCTGTGCGATGCCCGATGTGACAGCCGATAGTGTGACTTTTACCCGGACGCAGTGATCAATCACTGAAACTCACAGCGAATTGACGTCACAAGGGTGCAGACGACCGCCCGGACCCCTATCTATGCTCCGGCGTGAGTGAAGAGGGGACAAGATGGCCGGACGTGCAGCCCATGACATGACGGAAGGTCCGGTATTCGGACACATCCTGCGCATGATCATGCCGATGAGCTTCGGCATCCTGGCGATGATGCTGGTCGGCATTGTCGATACCTATTGGGTCGGCACCCTCGGCACTGCCGAGCAAGCCGCCGTGCAGATGAGCTTCCCGGTCACCATGTTGGTGATGAGCGTGTCGATCGGCTTGGGGGCGGGGGCCGTTTCGGCTGTTTCGCGCGCGGCAGGGCGCAAGGATGGCAGTTCGACCATCGCCCGGATTTCCACCGATGCAATGACACTGGCCCTGATTTCCGTTGGTTCGGTGTCCCTGCTCGGTGTGATCTTCGTTGAACCGATTTTCGCCGGCCTTGGCGCCAGCGCAACCATGATGCCGCACGTCGTTGACTACATGACGGTCTGGTTCTCCGGAATCGTGTTGATTGTCGGCCCGATGGTCGCCGGCAATATCCTGCGAGCCCTGGGCAATGCGGTGATTCCGAGCCTGATGATGATCGCAGCCGCCGTGGTCAATCTGATCCTCGACCCGATTTTCATACTGGATGATGTCTTCGGCCTGTTTCCCGGGCTTGGCTGGGGGGTGTCCGGCGCGGCGCTCGCCACCGTCGCCTCAAATGCCATGACCTTCCTGATGGTGGCCTGGTACCTGGCGTTCAAGGAAAAGCTGATTGATTTCAAACCCGAGGACTTGGGCGAAGTCTGGCATCACTGGATGGATGTGGCCCGGGTCGGCCTGCCGGCCTGCCTGTCGAATATCTTCAACCCGCTGGCAATGACGGTCGCCATGTCCGGGCTCGCCATGGCGCGGTTCGGGGATGCGGCGGTCGGCGGTCTCGGTGTCGCCGGACGTATCGAGGCCTTCGCCATCGTGCCCCTGTTTGCCCTGTCGGCCTGTATCGGCGCTGTGACCGGTCAGAATGGTGGCGCGGACCGGCTCGACCGGGTTCGCGAGGCCTTCCGGTCCAGCTTCCTGTTTTGCATTGGGTGGAGTGTCTCGATCGCGGTCATCCTGTGGATCGCCGCACCGTGGCTGGCGGACCTGTTCCTGCCCAGCGAGGCGGGGCAGTCAACGGCCATTGCCTACTGGCGCATCGTCCCCGTGACCATAGCCGGTTATGGCATCACGATTGCCGCTTCTGCCGGTTTCAACGGGTTGGGCAGGCCGGCCCATGGGATGGTGATCACGGCTGGCCGGGCGCTGGGCCTGATGATCCCGGCGGTCATCATTGGCGCCTATTATCTAGACGCTCCGGTCGGGGTGATCTGGGGTGTCGCCTTTGCCAATGTTTTCGCCGGAGCCGCGACGGCGCTGTTCGTGCTGGTCCGGGCGCCGATGACCGCAAAGCACGGTCGTCAGCGCAAGCGTCGTGTGGACCCGCTGGCCGACCCGGCGGCAGCCCAGGATACGCCCTAGCGTCTGGTCAGAACCGCTCCCAATTCGGCTTTGTCGTTGAGTTGGGGGTGGGGCCAGACTCGTATCTCGCCATCATCGGGCCAGACCCAGCGCTCGGCAGGGAATAGTATCCGCATGGCATCAAGCGAGCAGTCAAAGGGCGGACCGCCGCGCTCCGGTTTCTGCATGAAGAGCGCATACAGTCGCCCGCCAGACCTCAGCCAGCGCGACAGGGCCTGTTCGTAACGCGTCCGCAAACGCGGGTGGATCGCGCACAGGAAGGTTTGTTCATAGACAAGGTCAAGCGGTTGATCCGGAGCCCAGTCCAGCACATCGCCGGTAACCAGGTCGGCGGACTGGTTTGCCTCACGAAGAACCTCTCGCTGCCAGGATATTGCGGTCGCTGACAGATCGGCACCTGTCACGGTCAGTCCGGCTTGAGCCAGCGCCAGGAGCTCCGGGGACCGCCCGCAGCCGGGAATCAGGACCCGCTCACCGGTCGCGAATGCGGCTTGATCGCGCCAGGCCTTGAAAGCGGGGTGCAGCCCGCCCCGCTCCCAGGGCGTGTCATCGTCGATGAATCGGGTTTCCCAGTCGAAGGCGGACCGGTTTTCGTCATGTGTCATGGCCGCAACTATCGGTGCCGATCGACGCCGCGTCTAGGCGGCCTTGTGCATGCGATAGAGGTCGACCATCGACAATGATTGCGATGGTGCGGGTGTTGCGCGGTCGGCAACCACGGCCTGTCCGGAAAAGAAGCGGACGCCGCTGGCCATCGCGGCCTTGAGAACCAGCAGGTCGCGCACGTCGTGGAGATAGGTGCCAGCCTTGAGCTCCGCGGCGGCTTTCACCATCTGGTTCAGGGCCCGGGCATCATGGTCCATCATGCCTTCGGAATTGGCATTGGTCGGCGGTGGGCAGGCACAGGAAAACAGGCTGACGCCCTTGCCGGCGTAATCGTCCAGCTCACACTCGCCAAACGGGATTTCAGCCATCAGGCCGACGCCTAGCGGTGCCAGTGCGGCCAAGGCTTCGGCCTGCAGGCGTGGCTGGTCGCTGAGTCCGTCAATCCGGACCAGCAAGGATTTCCGCAATGGGACTGGCAGACGCTCGATGGCGCCTGTCAGAGCGGCGCGCTGGTCGCGATCCCTCCAGCTGTCGGCATGAAGGCCAACACGCAGGGTCATGCGTTTTTGCTTGCGGACCAGGGCCGTGATCATTTCGATGGCCGCGTTGATGGCGCACTGGTCCAGATCGAATTGCCGGGCGGTCGACATTCGCGTCGCGATGGCGCGTCTTCCCTCCAGGGCGCGACCGCCGATGACGACCTTGGCCAGGCAGGCATTCGCGGCCAGCAATTGTCGCTGCGCGTCCCACAGCGGGCGGTACTGCGCGATCACGCTTTCCTCTTCGCACTCCGAAACGGGTCGGGATCGGGGCAGGGGGATATTGTCCTCATCCGGCGCAGACCGGGGTGGCGGGGACGGTACGGGCGTCTTCGCAGGGGAGGCCGTCGAGGCGGCGAGTTGCGAAATCTCGCTGGCATTGACACGTGAAGCTTGCGTTTCGATCGCCATCGCCTTGGTTTCCGGACTGCCAAGGAAAAAGGCCATCAATGCGTTACCGAGTTCGGCCAGGAAGGCAGCTGGATCGTCAGGCGGGCTCGCGAACAGGACCAGAAACCCCTCCTCGCAGGGGATCACGGCGTCGTCGTCATGCAAACGCCTGGACAGGAGTTGCTGCCCCGCCGTCATGATTTTCTTTCTCGCGGAAGGCCAGTTCTCCCCGGCTTGCTCGCGAACCGCATCCAGATTGAGCAATCGGAACTGGCCGGCATCAATGCGTTCGCCGCGAGCGAGGGCCCGGCGGATGAAGGATTTCAGGTCGGCAGTCATCTAGTCTCGATCAGCAAACGTCTCGGCAGCAGGTGTCCTGATCAAGGTGGCGTGCAATGCTTAAGGCTCAATTGACCACGCTGCGCGCAGCGGCCCCCCTTGGTTGGCAATCACAAGAGGCGCTTGCGCAGCCTCCAAACCCACGTCATAACGCCCGCCCGACATGCGGATGTGGCGGAACTGGTAGACGCGCCAGATTTAGGTTCTGGTGCCGCGAGGCGTGGGGGTTCGAGTCCCTCCATCCGCACCATCCGGGGCTTGTGGGGCCCGGGTCGCAGTGCCGTCTGCGCGGCCTGGGCGTGCCGCATGAGCGCGTCGATATCCCACGCACTATGTGCTGCAATGTGACCCAACCGCTCCACAGCGTTGCACGGTCCGAATCCCCGTGACATAACGCGCGCTCGATTTTGCACGCGGTTTCGACCGCCCGTCTGTTTGAAAATCTAAGGCTAACCCATGAACGTCATCGAGAAAGCTTCCGAAGGCTTGAGCCGCACCTATGAGATCGTCATTCCTGCTGACGACCTGCAAGCTCGCCTGGCGGCGAAGATCGAAGAGATCCGTCCAGAAGTCCGTCTGAAGGGCTTCCGCCCGGGCAAGGTTCCGACCAGCCACATCCGCAAGATGTTTGGCGAAAGCATCATGGGCGATTTGCTCAACGAGCTTGTGCCGGAGACCACGCAGAAGACCCTCGACGAGAAGAAGCTGCGCCCGGCCTCCCAGCCGGACATCTCGGTGACCAGCGAAGCCAAGGATGTGCTGGCCGGCAAGGCTGACTTCGTGTTCGAGATCGCCCTTGAAATCATGCCTGATTTCGAGCCGGCTGATCCGGCCAAGCTGTCGGTCACGCGCCCGGTTGCCGAAGTCGAGGATGCTGAAGTTGATGAGGCGCTCGAGCGTCTGGCCAATGAGAGCCGTGAATTTGCTGCCAAGAAGGGCGGCAAGAATGCCAAGGCCGAAGACGGCGACGTCGTCGTGATCGACTTTGTCGGCAAGCTGGATGGCGAAGTCTTTGAAGGTGGTTCGGCCGAAGACGCGCGCGTCGCGATCGGCGATGGCGCTTTCATCCCGGGCTTTGAAGAGCAGCTGCTTGGCGCCAAGGTTGGCGAAGAGCGCGAACTGAACGTCACCTTCCCGGAAGACTACCAGGCCGCGCAGCTGGCCGGTAAGGCTGCCGTGTTCGAGGTCACCGTCAAAGGCCTTGAATCTCCGCAAGATGCCAAGGTCGATGACGAGCTGGCCAAGCGCCTCGGTCTCGAAAATCTCGACGGGCTGAAGGATGCGCTGAAGAAGCGTTTCGCCGGTGAGCACGCTCAGCAGTCGCGGATGAAGGTCAAGCGTGACCTGCTCGACAAGCTGGATGCCGAGCACAAGTTTGATCTGCCGCCGAAAATGGTGGGTGCCGAGTTTGACAATATCTGGCGCGAAGTGGCCCAGGCCATCGAGAATGATCAGCTCGAAGACGAAGACAAGAACAAGTCCGAAGACGAGCTCAAGGGCGAGTATCGCGAAATCGCCGAGCGCCGTGTCCGTCTGGGGCTGGTGCTCGCCGAGATCGGTCGTCGCAACAATATCGACGTGACCCAGGAAGAACTGTCCCGCGCCATCAACCAGGAAGCGGTGAAGTATCCGGGCCAGGAGCGTCAGGTCGTCGAGTTCTACCAGAAGAACCCGAATGCCGTGGCCCAGATGCGCGCGCCGATCTACGAGGAGAAGGTCGTCGACTACATCCTCGAGCTGGCGGACGTGACCGAGACCACCGTTTCCAAGGAAGCGCTCTACGCGGACGAGGACGAAGCGCCCGCCAAGCCGGCCAAGAAAGCCGCTGCCAAGAAGAAGGCTCCGGCCAAGAAAGCCCCGGCCAAGAAAGCGGCTGACAAGGCTGACGACAAACCGGCCGCGAAAAAGGCGCCTGCCAAGAAGGCTCCGGCCAAGAAAGCCGCTGCCAAGGACGAGGCACCTGCCAAAAAGCCAGCTGCGAAAAAGAAGGCTCCAGCCAAGAAGGCTGCTGCCAAGAAAGACGCGTAGACACTGTCGCGTTCCGCAATGATACAGCGCCGGTGCTTCCTGGAAGCGCCGGCGCTTTTCATTTCAGGACGAATTGGCAGAGATCGCTGCAGCGTGCGCCTTGCCTGAAACTACGACGCCCGCGATAGTTCCCAAATCCCGTCTGATGAGAATCGGCCCGATCCCGGTGCCGTTACACCAAGGAGCTCGATATGCATGATCCCCAGGACGTAATGATGAATCTGGTTCCGATCGTCGTCGAGCAGACGAGCCGCGGCGAGCGCTCATTCGACATCTTCTCCCGGCTCCTCAAGGAGCGCATCATTTTCATCACCGGTCCCATCGAGGACCACATGGCGAGCCTGATCATCGCCCAGCTTCTCTTCCTCGAGTCCGAGAACCCGAAGAAAGAGATCTCGATGTATATCAACTCGCCCGGCGGCGTCGTGTCGGCCGGCTTGGGCATTTACGACACGATGCAGTATATCCGCTCGCCGGTCTCGACCATGTGCCTGGGCATGGCGGCCTCCATGGGCTCTTTGCTGCTGACTGCCGGTGAAAAGGATCTGCGCTTCGCTTCGCCGAACGCCCGCATCATGGTGCACCAGCCGTCCGGCGGTTTCCGGGGGCAGGCTTCGGATATCGAGCGCCACGCGGCGGACATCCAGAAGATCAAGCGCCGCCTCAACGAGATTTACGTGCACCACACCGGTCGCACCTATGACGAGATTGAAAGTGCACTCGACCGCGACAATTTCATGTCGGCGGAGGAGGGGCTGGAATTCGGTCTGGTCGACAAGGTGATCGAGCGCCGTGCCTCGGACGAGAAGGAAGGTTCCGACAGCTAGCGATGGATCAGGAAGCAGGGTTGACGCTTGATCGGCACTGCATCCATGTGATCGAATACGCAGCGGCGGAAACCTTTCGCTAAAGTTCGGCCTTGATTTTGCACGAGGCTGAAAGCGAAAGCGGGTATCATTGCGATGCTTGCGGGTTGAAATGGAGCGGTCATGAGTAAGACGACGGGCGGAGACAGCGAGTCGAAGAACACCCTCTACTGCTCTTTTTGCGGAAAGAGCCAGCATGAGGTTCGCAAACTGATCGCCGGACCCACGGTGTTCATCTGTGATGAATGCGTCGAACTCTGCATGGACATCATCCGCGAGGAAAACAAATCCTCGCTGGTCAAATCCAAGGAAGGCGTGCCGTCTCCGCAGGAGATTTTCAATGTCCTCAATGATTATGTGATCGGCCAGGCGCATGCCAAGCGTGTGCTCGCCGTGGCGGTCCACAATCACTACAAGCGGCTCAACCATGCGTCCCAGAATTCGGACGTGGAGCTCGCCAAGTCCAACATCCTGCTGATCGGACCGACCGGTTGCGGCAAGACCCTGCTCGCGCAGACGCTGGCTCGCATCCTCGACGTGCCGTTCACCATGGCGGATGCGACGACCCTGACCGAGGCCGGTTATGTCGGTGAGGATGTCGAGAACATCGTGCTGAAGTTGCTGCAGGCCGCCGATTACAATGTCGAGCGGGCCCAGCGCGGCATCGTCTATATCGATGAGATCGACAAGATTTCGCGCAAGTCGGACAATCCCTCCATCACGCGCGACGTGTCGGGCGAGGGTGTCCAGCAGGCGCTGCTGAAGATCATGGAAGGCACGGTAGCCTCCGTGCCGCCCCAGGGTGGTCGCAAACATCCCCAGCAGGAGTTCCTGCAGGTGGACACGACCAATATCCTGTTTGTTGTCGGCGGTGCCTTTGCGGGCCTGGACAAGGTCATCTCCCAGCGCGGCCAGGGCTCCTCGATCGGCTTCGGTGCCGATGTGCGCGAACCCGATGCCCGTCGCACCGGTGAGATCCTGCGCGAAGTCGAGCCGGACGATCTGCTGCGCTTCGGCCTGATCCCGGAATTTGTCGGTCGTCTGCCGGTCATCGCGACCCTGGAAGACCTTGATATCGGCGCCCTGGTCCAGATCCTGACCGAGCCGAAAAACGCGCTGGTCAAGCAGTACCAGCGACTGTTCGAGATGGAAGGCGTCGGCCTGACCTTCACCGAGGACGCGCTCAAGGCGATCGCCAATCGCGCCATTGCGCGCAAGACCGGTGCGCGTGGCCTGCGCTCGATCATGGAGGGCATCCTGCTCGAAACCATGTTCGATCTGCCAAGCCTGGAAGGCGTGGAAGAGATCGTCGTCAATGGCGAAGTGGTTGATGGCAATGCCAAACCGCTGTCCATCTACGCAGAGCGCAAGGACGACAAGCGGGAGGGCGCTTGACCTTTCGGGGTCGCATCGCCACCTCCTGAACCAAGCCGGACTGCCGGGCCTCGTGTTTGACGCGACGGTCCGGTGAGCCGTTCAGTCACGAATTGTAGGCCAACGCTGTAACAGGTCTGCCCGCGCTCCCCCGAGTGAGCGCGCTTGGAGAAAACATGTCCACGACGAAGACACTTCCCCTTCTTCCCCTGCGCGATATCGTCGTCTTTCCGCACATGATCGTGCCGCTCTTCGTGGGTCGCGACAAATCGGTCAAGGCGCTGGAAGAGGTGATGAAGGCCGACAAGCAGATCCTGTTGGCAACCCAGCGAACCGCTTCGGATGACGAGCCGAGCGTTGATGCCATCCACAAGACCGGCGTGATCGCGTCTGTCCTGCAATTGCTGAAATTGCCTGACGGGACGGTCAAGGTCCTGGTCGAGGGCGGTGTTCGCGTCGAAATCAGTGACTTCACCGAGCGCAGTGATTTCTACGAAGCCGTCTGTGAGGTGCTTGACGAGGACCCGGGTGATGTGTCGGAGCTGGAAGCTCTGATGCGGACCGTGTCGGCCAAGTTCGACGATTACGTCAAACTGAACAAGAAGGTTCCGCCGGAAGCACTGGCGTCGCTGTCGCAGATCCGCGAGCCGGGCAAGCTGTCGGACAGCATTGCCGCGCATCTTGCCGTCAAGATCGAGGAAAAGCAGTCGCTGCTGGAAGAGCCGGACGTCAATCGCCGGCTCGAGCGCATCCTCGGCATGATGGAAGGCGAGATTGGTGTCCTGCAGGTCGAGAAGAAAATCCGTTCGCGCGTCAAGCGCCAGATGGAAAAGACCCAGCGCGAATATTACCTCAACGAGCAGATGAAGGCGATCCAGCGCGAGCTGGGCGAGGGCGATGACAGCCGCGAGGAGCTGGCCGAGCTGGAAGAAAAGCTGGCCGAGGCCAAGCTCTCCAAGGAAGCCCGCACCAAGGCCGATGCCGAGTTCAAGAAGCTCCGCAATATGAGCCCGATGTCGGCCGAGGCCACTGTCGTGCGCAATTATCTCGACTGGATCCTGTCGGTCCCGTGGGGCAAGCGCAAACGCCTGAAGAACGATCTGGAGCGCGCTGAAGGCGTGCTCGAGACGGATCATTATGGCCTCGACAAGGTCAAGGAACGCATTCTCGAGCATCTAGCCGTCCAGGCCCGTACCAAGAAGCTCAAGGGCCCGATCCTGTGCCTCGTTGGTCCGCCCGGTGTCGGCAAGACCTCGCTGGGTCGCTCGATCGCCAAGGCGACCGGTCGTGACTTTGTGCGCATGTCGCTGGGCGGCGTTCGTGACGAGGCCGAGATCCGGGGCCACCGCCGCACCTATATCGGCTCCATGCCGGGCCGCATCATCCAGTCGATGAAGAAGGTGAACTCCTCCAATCCGCTCTTTCTGCTCGACGAGATCGACAAGCTGGGCGCGGATTATCGCGGCGATCCGGCCTCGGCCCTTCTCGAAGTGCTCGACCCGGAACAGAACGCCAATTTCAATGATCATTATCTCGAGGTCGATTACGACCTGTCAGACATCATGTTCGTGACCACGGCCAACACGCTCAACCTGCCTCAGCCGCTGCTGGACCGGATGGAGATCATCCGTATCGCTGGCTACACCGAGGATGAAAAGGTCGAGATCGCGCGTCGCCACCTGATCCCCAAGCAGATGAAGAACCATGCGCTCAAGGACAGCGAGTGGTCGCTGACCGATGACGGTCTGCGCGACCTGATCCGCTACTACACCCGCGAGGCCGGTGTCCGTAGCCTCGAGCGTGAGATCGCCAATCTGGCCCGCAAGTCCGTCGTCCAGATCGAGCGTGGCAAGGTCAGCTCGATCACCGTGTCGGCCGAGAATCTCGGCGAGTTTGCCGGTGTTCGGAAATTCCGCTTCGGCGAGACCGAGGACCACGACCAGGTCGGTATCGTCACCGGTCTGGCCTGGACCGAAGTCGGCGGCGACCTCCTCACCATCGAAGCCGTCCGCATGCCGGGCCGTGGCAAGATGATGGTGACCGGCAATCTACGTGACGTGATGAAGGAGTCGATCTCTGCGGCCAATTCCTTCGTCCAGTCGCGAGCGCCGTCGCTGGGTATCAAGCCGACCATCTTCCGGGCCGCGGATATTCACGTCCACATGCCCGAAGGCGCGACGCCCAAGGACGGACCATCGGCCGGCGTCGGCATGATGACGGCTATCGTCTCGGTCCTGACCGGCATCCCGGTCCGTAAGGATATTGCCATGACCGGCGAGATCACCCTGCGTGGCCGTGTCCTGCCGATCGGCGGGCTGAAAGAAAAGCTGCTGGCCGCCCTGCGCGGTGGCGTGAAGACTGTTCTCATCCCCAAGGACAATGAAAAGGACCTCGCCGAGATTCCGGACAATGTGAAAGAGGGCATGGAGATCATTCCGGTCGAGACCGCCGATGAAGTGCTGATGCGGGCGCTGGTCGAGCCGGTCGAGCCGGTCGAATGGACCGAGGCCGACGAAGCGGCGCTGGCGGCAATCGCGTCACAGCCGGGCGGTGATGGCGATGCGGGGCAACCGATTGCGCACTAGCCGCTGAAACCGGTTTCATTTGAAACAATATTGGCCGGAGGCGTCGTCTCCGGCCATTTTTGTGCGTAAAACTGGCTGTGAAGCGCAGAAGGTGGATTGACCGTGCAAGCCGGGACCGCCACTCTGCCGCCCATGAACATAGCGACGTACTTTTTTGCGGCCTATTTTATCAACGCAACCCAATTGGGGGCGGTGGCCGGCTAACTTGTGCGACAGCGCAACGAAACCAGGGCTTCCCCCACGGGGAGGCCCTTTTCTTTTGTCTGAAGGGATTACACACATGGCAACGGACATGACGCGGGATGAAATCCGCTCGGCAATCAGTGAGATCGATCAGGAATTGATCGACGCCATCGCCCGTCGCTCCGGACTGGTGGAGGAAATCCTCAAGGCCAAGGCCCGTACCGGCAGCCCGGTGCGCGACAGGGAGCGTGAGCGCGACGTGCTCCGGGCTGCCGTCCAGCAAGGGACCGAGAAAGGTGTGCCGGCAGAGCTGGTCGAAACCCTGTTCCATGCCCTGTTCGAGGCCTCGGTGCGCCGCCAGCGCCAACAGTTCGATTCGATGCGCAATGACGAGCTGAACGAGGCAACCGTCGCCTATCTGGGTGGTCCGGGAAGCTACAGCCATATCGCTGCACAAAAGGTCTTTCAGCGGCGCAATGCGACCGTCGTACCATCCCCGAAACGGGATTTCGTCTCGATCTTCCGCGCTGTCGAGAATGCCGAGGTCGACTACGGGGTGATCCCGATCGAGAACACCACGACCGGGTCGATCAACGAAGTCTATGACATCCTGATAAACTCGCACACGCAGATCATCGGTGAATTCCTGCTGCGGGTAGACCATTGCCTGGTTGGCCGCGCCAGCGGGCAGGGGCGGGTCCGGCGGGTCTTCGGGCATCCGCAGGCACTGGCCCAGTGTCGCCGCTATATCAGCTCCCACCCGGAGCTCGAGACCCACATGGCGGCTTCGACCACACGCGCGCTGGAGCGCCTTCTTGAAGACGACGACACCGCGGTGGCTGTTGCAGGCGAGGATGCGGCCCGTCTGTTCGGCATGGATATTCTCGAGCGCAATGTTGGCGACCACGAGCAGAACATCACGCGGTTCATTGTCATCGGCCGCAAATCCAAGCTCCCCACACGGGAGGTCGAGTGCAAGACTTCGATGATGTTCACCACACGCGACACGCCCGGCTCGCTGGTCAATGCGCTGATCGGCTTCCGCGACCACGGCATCAATCTGGTGAAACTCGAATCACGCCCGATTGCCGGCAATCCGTGGGAAGAGATGTTCATCATGGATGTCGAAGGGCATATCGAGGACGGCAAGATCCGCCAATCCATGTCGGTACTCGAAGAACATACGCGCGAGATCAAGCTGCTCGGTTGCTACGCGATGGACGCGATCGACAAGGTCTCTGTCGCCGAGTGACTGTTGTGGGTTGGCAGGTGGCGCCCGCCGGAGACGGGCGCCACCATCCGGTCATGCCTTGGTGACGTAGTCTTCCAGGATTTTCTCGTGTTTGGCGCGTTCGAGCTTTGACGAGAACTGGTCGTTGATGCGCTGCTCCTGCAACGTCTTGACCAGGGTGATGAGGGATCCGGTCAGGAACAGGATGCCCATTCCGACATAGCCCTTGGTTGACAGGTCGACCGGCATCAGCATCAGTGACAGGCTCAGCATGGCATAGGCGACTGCGACACATGCATAGTTGAAACTGATCCAGAGTTTCGATTGTCCAAGCATATTGTCTCCTCCCTATGCCGGATTGGTTGCGGACGGCGTGGCATCCAGACCGGCCTTGAGCCGCTTGAGGATGTCGTCGCCGCGCGCTTTCATCGCGGCACCGAAACCCTGATCGGCCATGCGGTCGATCAAACCGTTCCCGGACAGCTCCGAATTGATTTCGTCGAGGATGTCGGCGAATCCACCGGCATCGGGAACGGCCAGCGCCCGTTTGAGCACAGCTTCGCCTTCCATCAGGGCCCCGAGTCCGCCAAGGCTGCCATGAAGGGCCGTTCCGCCTCTGCGTTCGTCTTCCAGGGATCTAGCGGTGATCAGCCCCTGTCTCAGATCGGTCAGGCGCCGTTCGGTTTTCTCCAGCAGAAGGCGCAGACGCCGGGCGCCAGCACGTGTACGGGCGAGGGCGTCGGAGCGTGCAGCGTACTCATTCTCCAGGTCGGCGAGGGCATTGGCACCATCACCGGCCAGGTCCTCCATGCCCGCTTTTAGGGCATCACGGGTGCGCGCCTCCATGTCGTCGCGTCGGGTGATCAGGGCTTTTAGCGCCGTGTCTTCCTGACGCTCTCGCAGGATGAGACCGGCCAAGGACCGTTTGGCCGTGTCGTGACCCTTTTCGGCTTCCCGGATCTTTTGTTCGATGAGAAGGACTGCATTGTCAGTCTCCAGCTTGTCCCGGCTGGATTCAGACCGGGCCTTGAACAGTGCGACGAGTGTCGTGAACATGCCAATCTCCTTTGTGAACAATGTTCATTTAAAAAGGCTAGGCGGGAATCCCATTCACGCAAGCGGTATAATGAACATTGTTCGGATGGCATGGTCGGAGTATCAGATTGGACATGACAGATGTTCAGGACAAACTTCGGCCCCGGGGCCGTCCGGCTTTGGCGCCGGAAGCACGCGATCAGGCACTTGCAGCGGCGGGCGCCTTGTTGGCGGAGCAGGGGCTGAAGGGCATGAAAGCCCGCACCATCGCGGAACGCGCCGGGCTCAGCGTCGGGTCGATCTACAAGCTTTTTGGCGATATCGACGATCTGATCCGTGAGCTCAACATGATCACCTATCGCGATTTCGCGGAACATCATCGCCGGGCGCTGGAGCGGGCCGCACTTGATCCATCCGAGGTGCATGGGCGCGTCATGGTGCTGGCCAAGGCCTATGTGGATTTTGTCACTGCCGAGAATGCACGGTGGCGGGCACTGCTGGCGTTCAATCGCCGGCAGGGTGGCTCGGCGCCGCAATACTATACCGACTTTGAAAACGACCTCTTCAACCTGGTGATCGATGTGTTGGAACCGGCACCGGGGCTGGAAGATGTCGCCTTGCGCGAAACGTCTGCGCGCGCGCTCTGGGCCGCAGTCCACGGCATCATCGTGATCGTTCTGCCCAATGCCAGCTATGACAATCCAGTCGAGACGGCGATGAACCAGATCGAGATGGTTGTTGGCGCCTATATCCGGGATGCTGCTGCACAGCGTCGCTAGGTCAGGCTTGCGCGATCGGGCTGGAAGGCATTACAAGCGCCTCCTGCCCACCAGACGGGCACCGGTATCCGGGCGGTTAGCTCAGTTGGGAGAGCATCTCGTTTACACCGAGAGGGTCGGGGGTTCGAGCCCCTCACCGCCCACCATACCCAGGCCGTGAGTCCTGCGCAGCAAAAGCGCGGCCCTGCGGGCAGCCATGTTTCTAGTCGAGCAGTGTTTCAGCCGCGCGTTCAAACAGGTCGAGCAGTGCTTCGGGGGCGGCAGGGTCGAAAACACGGACATCAGCGCGGGGCGCGAAGCGGCTGATTGTGCGGGCGGTTTCGGCGATCGGAGTGTCGCTTTCGGGGTAGTCATTCAGGATCACGCTGCAACGCCCGTCGAGCACCCGCAGTGCTGTCAAGGTGTGCGAAATCGTCCCCAGATAGCTACCGGCGACCAGCACCGGATGGGCGTCGAGTTCACGAATCAGGTCGAGATTGAGTCCGTCAGAGGCGATCGGTGACATCACACCACCGGCGCCCTCGATCACGGTCGGCATGTCGCGGCTGATATGATCCAGACACCAGCTGACGATCTTGTCGAGTGCCAGCTCGCGCCGTTCCTTGCGGGCCGCCAGGTCGGGTGAGAGCGGCGCCCGGAAGCGCCAGGGCGAAACGGCCTGAACGCCTTCGCCTGTCAAGTCGTCTGCATTGGCCCGCATTAGACGGATTGTATCGGTCTCGTTCAACGCTGACGGATCAAAGCCGGATATAACCGGCTTGAGCACCCGCATCGATCGACCGCTGGCCCGCCAGGCGCGGATGATCTCGCACAGCACATGGGTCTTGCCGATATCCGTTCCGGTGCCAGTGAAAAAGAGGGGTCTCATTACTCGGCAGCCTCGGCGGTTTGCAGGATTGATTTCAAGGTTGCGGCGAGGCGGTCGATATCAGCCTCGCTGTGCGCTGCGTTGAAGGTAATACGTAGTCGGGCCGTCCGCCGGGGCACCGTCGGAGGGCGGATCGCGGTGACCAGGAAGCCTGCCGCTTCCAGATCGGCCGAAGCCGCTAGCGCGGCGGCTTCATCGCCAATGATGATCGGTACGATCGGTGAGGGAGGTTCGGCAAGTCCGAGCGCCCGGCAAAATCTGCGGGCCAGGGCCATTGGTCGCTCGCGCAGCGCCGCGTCATGTTCAATCAGGTCCAGCGCCGCCAGCGCGGCGCCGATGCTGGCCGGCGGCAGCGCCGTTGTGAAGACGAGCGGCCGGGCGCGGGTCCGCAGCAGGTCGCAGACATCGCGCGATGCACACACATAGCCGCCATAGCTACCCAGCGCCTTGGACAGCGTCCCCATTTGCAGAGGCGGCACGACTGGCGGCTGGAAAGTGTGGGTGCTGCCATGGCCATCACCGATCACACCGATCCCGTGCGCGTCGTCAACGAGGGGCCAGGCGTCGTATTGGTCGGCGAGTGCCATGATATCGGGCAGGGGAGCGAGGTCGCCATCCATCGAGAACACGCCGTCTGTCAGGATCATGGCGTGTCGGTGCTCCGGTCTCAGAGCGACCAGCTTCGAGGCGAGCGTTGTCATGTCATTATGCGGAAAGACTTCGACACGGGCGCCAGACAGTCGGGCGCCAGCGTGCAGGCAGGCATGGGCGAGGGCGTCGACGAAGACGATGTCGCCACTGCCGACAAGGGCGGGTGTGATGGCCAGATTGGCCAGATAGCCCGACCCGAAGATGAGGCAGTCTTCGGTCCCCTTGAACGCTGCGAGGCGCGCTTCCAGTTCGAACAAGAGCGGATGACCACCGGTCACCAGGCGGGAGGCACCGGAACCGGCGCCGTGTTGCCGAGCCGCGGCTGCCGCGGCTTCTTTCACCGCTGGGTGCTGGCTGAGGCCGAGATAGTCGTTGGAGCAGGCATTGACCAGTTGGCGGCCGTCGCGCTCGACAAGCGCCCCACCCAGCGGGCGGGTCTCACGGGTCCGGCGACGCAGATTGCGCCGGTCGAGCCCGGCCAGCTTGTTGGCTGCGAAACGCTCGAGGGAAGCACTGGCAGATGTCATACAAAGCCTGTCGCACAGAATTGTGGCCTGCTAAAGCCTCCACATGTTTCGGGATGCAGACAAGATGAATTTCGACCCCGCTGATCATGCGCTCTGGCGTCCCTACGCCCAGATGAAAACCACGCCGCCCGCCCTGCCGGTCGTCAGCGCGGAGGGCGTCCGCCTGACCCTTGCCGATGGCCGCGAGTTGATCGACGGGGTCTCGTCCTGGTGGACGGTTTGTCATGGCTACCGCCATCCGCACATCATCGATGCCGTCAAGCGCCAGCTTGATGCCGTGCCCCATGTCATGCTGGGCGGTCTGACCCATGATCCCGCCGAGCGCCTGGCACGGCGTCTGGCGGCACTCGCCCCGGGTGACCTCAACCACGCCTTCTTCTGCGAGTCGGGATCGGTCTCGGTCGAGATCGCGATGAAGGTCGCAGTCCAGTCCTTCATCAATCGGGGGCAGCGCGGTCGCACCCGTTTCCTGGCCTTTCGCGGCGGCTATCATGGCGACACGCTGGCGACGATGTCGGTTTGTGATCCCGAAGAAGGCATGCATTCGCTGTTCGCCGGAGCGATAGCCCGGCAGCTGATCGCCGACCTGCCAACCGATACCGATCGGATCGACAGCCTCGATGCGCTGGTGTCTGATCATATCGACACGCTGGCCGGCGTGGTGGTCGAGCCCCTGGTCCAGGGCGCCGGCGGCATGCGTTTCCATGACGCAGCGACGCTGCAGGCCTTGCGCGATTTGTGTGACCGTCACGGCCTGCCGCTGATCTTCGACGAGATCATGACCGGTTTTGGTCGCTTGGGCACGATGTTTGCTGCCGAGAAGGCGGGGGTCACGCCCGATATCATGACGGTGTCAAAGGCGTTGACCGGCGGGACACTGCCTCTGGCCGCAACGCTGGTCTCGACCCGCCTGTTCGAATTGTTCTGGGATGAAGACCCCGGCAAGGCGCTGATGCACGGCCCGACCTATATGGGCAATCCGGCAGCCTGTGCGGCGGCCAATGCCTCACTGGACCTGTTCGAGCACGAACCGCGCCTGGCCCAGGTCCATGCCATCGAGGCGATGTTCGCGGCGCTCCTGCCGGCCGCGCGGGACATTCCGGGCGTGGTCGATGTCCGCTGGCAGGGCGCAATCGGCGTGATCGAGATGGCAAGCCTGCCCGAGCTTGATATCCTCAAGGCGTGTTTCGTCGAGGCGGGTGTGTGGGTCCGACCGTTCAACAATATCATCTATCTGATGCCGCCCTATACGATCAGTGCTGAAGATCTTGATCACCTTGTACGGACGACCCTGCGGGTCACGACGGCCTGGGCACAGCGTCATTTTTCGGGCGATTGACCGGCTTGCTGCAATCCATCTGCAATCCCTCTGCAACCCGTGCTGAAAGCCGCTTGACCGGGCCGCGCTCTGCCCATAAACAACGCACCTCGCTTCGGCGAGACGCCTGATGCGGGTGTAGCTCAGTTGGTTAGAGCGCCGGCCTGTCACGCCGGAGGTCGCGGGTTCGAGTCCCGTCACTCGCGCCATTTCCTTTCACCTTGAAAGGGATGGCCAGACGCCAAAACGGCCGCCCCTCGGGGCGGCCGTTTGCGTTTGGGCTGTGATTGGAAGCCGAGCTATTCGGCGGCGACCGGGTCGGCCAGATCATATTGCGCTTCGACATCGGCGATCAGGTCGCGATCATCGACCTGCCAGGGGTGAAAGCCGGGCTGGAAATAGGCCAGCCAGGGCAGGATCACCCGTCGAACCACGCCCGGTCGACCCCACAGATACCAAGCCAGTCCGGCGCGAGCCTTGAACCCGGTGATTCCATCTTGCGCGAGCAGGTTAAGAGCGTCGGTCCAGCGCTTGAGCATGAAATCCTTCGAGACCCGGGCGAAGACGGCGCAGCGTATGCCCCAGCGCTTGAGTGGCCGCACATCCCGCATGATGTGGGCATAGGCGTCGAAAGCGACGCTCTTGTGCTCGATCTCCTCGATCGCGTGCCACAGCCACATGCGTTGCGATTCGCGGTCCGCGCCTTCATAGAGCGACGCGTCCTTCAGGGCGAGGTGGGCGAAAATCGCCGTGAAATGCTCCAGCGAGACCGTGATACTGAGCTGGGCGACGGGATGGCCCTCGCGCGCTTCGGCGAGGCTGTCCTCGACCCGCTTCAGTGCAGCGCTGACATCATAGCCGGCCTCGATCACGCGCGCGTTGAAGCTGTTGTGCTCGCGGGTGTGGAAGGCTTCCTGGCGGACGAAGTCCTTGATTTGTGCGGCGAGGGCGGGCGGGACGTCTTTCTGGAAGCGCTTGACGCTTTCGATGAAGAAGGTCTCGCCGGCCGGGAAGGTGATCGACAGGGCATTGTGCCAGGCGGTGGCAAACGGGTCCCCGCCAAGCCACCAGCGCACCCTGTCGGGGTCGTCTGTGAATTTGCGGTTCCTGGGCGTGATTTCCAGATCGTCGGGTGTGGCGGTCCGGGCCATGTCGTGCTCCATCCTGTAGACCCCGATCTGTGGGGTGAACGGTGTTTACCGTCACCCGATGCCATGGCTGTGTCAATTCCGGCGATTTGCTGCGAGCGCGAAATGATTTGCCATCCGGCTCGAAACATGTGACACGCGGCTCACGTTCCGCCGTGTGTAGGCAGCAAGCAGCTGCAAACGGTGGTCGTTGGCGAGACAGTCAGCCGTTTGACGGCCCGTATTGATCATTGCCACCCAGGCGCCAGGTCCGGCGCCAGTCACTGGCAGCTGATCTACGCAAGCTTCCGCAACAAGAACCCCGAGGATCGCGCCGCGCGACTGTCTGCGCCCGGTCCATGAGAAAGATTTGATTTTTGACCCAATTTACTGATCTCGGCCTGGCCGAGCCCATTCTGCGCGCTTTGACCGATGAGGGTTATGAGACCCCGACCCCGATTCAGCGCGAAGTCATCCCGGCGATGATTGAAGGCCGTGACATTGTCGGCATTGCGCAAACAGGCACCGGCAAGACCGCGTCCTTCGTGCTGCCGATCCTCAATCGCCTGATTGAAGACAATCGGCGCACCCATCCGAAAACCTGTCGGGCGCTGATCCTGTCGCCGACCCGCGAGCTGTCCGCCCAGATCCTCGAGAATGTCCGCGGCTATAGCCGTCACATGCGCGTCTCCTCGACCTTGGTCGTGGGCGGCGTGAAGCCTGGGCCGCAAATCCGGGCCCTGGCGAAGGGCGTCGACGTGCTGGTCGCCACGCCGGGACGTTTGCTCGACCTGATGCAGTCCGGTGCCGTCAAGCTGAGCGAGACGAAGGTCCTGATCCTGGACGAAGCCGACCAGATGCTGGACCTCGGCTTCTTCCCGGCCATCCGCAAGATCGTCAGCTTCCTGCCAAACAAGCGCCAGACAGCCCTCTTGTCTGCGACCATGCCCAAGCCGATCCGCGCCCTGGCGCAGGAAATGCTCGACGACCCCAAGGAAGTCTCGGTCGCCCCTGCCTCACGTCCGATCGAGCGTATCGAGCAGTCGGTTGTGCTCCTGCCCAAGGAGTCCAAGAAGGATCTCCTGCTGGAGCTGATGTCGGACAAGGCCGTCGAGCGCGCCATCGTCTTTTCGCGGACCAAGCATGGTGCCGACAAGATCAATCGGCATCTGGTCGATTACGGCCTCAAGTCTGCCGCCATTCATGGCAACAAGTCCCAGGCCCAGCGGATCAAGGCGCTGGATGGTTTCAAGACCGGCGCCGTCAAGATCCTCGTCGCGACCGATATCGCGGCCCGCGGCATCGACGTCGACAATGTCTCCCACGTCGTCAATCACGACCTGCCCAACCTGCCGGAGTCCTATGTCCACCGGATCGGTCGGACGGCACGGGCCGGCAAGTCCGGTGTCGCGGTCTCGATGTGTGAGCCGGGCGAGTATGAGTATCTGCGTGATATCGAGCGCTTGACCGGGCTCGATATTGATCGGGTTTTCATCGGGGATGAGGACAAGTTCCTGGCCGAAGCCAAGAATGCCACGCCGGCGGCTTCGCAGAAGAAGCAACAGCGACCGTCGCGCAAGAAGCCCTTCACGGCTGGTCGTGCGCGTCCGCAGGGACAGGGCAATGGTGGTGGCCGCGGTAGTGGCCAGGGTGGTAGCCAAGGTGGTGGTCAGGGCGGCGGATCCAAACGTCCCCGCCGCCGCAACAACCGCTCCGGCGCGCGTACGCCGGCCTGACGGCTATCGCCGCCCGTCCGCCCCGGCTTCGGCCGGGGCGCTGGCGGCGGCCGGCACGTCATAGGTGAAGCTGGCGTCGTCCGGACCCAGGGGCAGATCCAGGGCGAACCAGACGAAGATCATCGTCAGCGACGAGATCAGGATCGCCATCGAATATGGCAACATCACCGCGATCAGGCTGCCCAGACCGAATTCCGGAACATAGCGCTGACAGAAAATCAGGATCAGCGGCAGATAGGGCATCAGGGGGGTGATGATATTCGTCGCCTGGTCGCCCATGCGGTAGGCCAGCGTCGAACCCTCAGGGGAGATGCCCAGCAGCATCAACATCGGTACAAAGACCGGGGCCAGCAGCGCCCATTTCGCCGAGGCCGAACCCATGAACAGGTTCAGGACGGCGACAAGCAGCACCATTCCTATGATCAGCAAGGGGGCCGGCAAGTTGAGCGATTGCAGCCCTTCGGCGCCGGAAATGGCGATGACAGTGTCCATTTCCGAGGCCCCGAACAGCATGATGAAATGCGCCATCGCGAAGGCGAGAATGATGTAGCCACCCATATCAGCCATCGAGCGGGTACCAAGCTGGACGACATCCTTGTCGGACTTCACTGACCCGACTGCGATGCCATAGATCGTGCCTGAGACCAGGAAGGCGATCATCAGGATGGCAACAATGGAGCGGTAGAATGGCGCGAGGTCGCCCGTCGCGTCGCGCAGGACGCCGTTCGCGGGGACGGTCATGAACAGCACGATTATGGTCACCGCGAGCAGCGAAAGTCCGGCCCAGAGCAGGCCTTTCTTCTCGTTGGCGCTGAGAGCGCCATCGCCTTCCGGTTCGGCAAAATCGGCGGGACGTTCCCAGGTCCCCAGACGGGGTTCGACAATGCGATCATTCACCAGAGTGCCAACGATCACCAGCAAGGGGGTTAAGGCGATGGTGAAGTAGTAGTTGTCCAGCATGCCGATGGTCGCGCCCGGCTCGATCGTCTGGGCTGCAACTTCGGTGATCCCGAACAGTAGAGGCTCAAGGGAGGTGACCACCAGATTGGCCGAGAAACCGGCGGAGACGCCCGCGAAAACTGCTGCGATCCCGGCAATCGGGTGGCGACCTGCGGCGGCGAAGACCACTGCGCCCAACGGGACCATGACGATATAGCCGGAATCAACGGCCAGATTGCCCATAACGCCGGCGAAGACGAGAACCGGGGTCAGGAGGTAGGAGGGCGCACCCGAGACCATGACCCGCAGTCCGGCAGACAGGAGCCCCGTTTTCTCGGCGATCCCGGCCCCGATCATGACCACCAGGACCATGCCCAGCGGTGCAAATCCGGTCAGGACGCCTGGCATCCCGACGAGCAGGGTCTGCAATTGTGCACCGGTCAGGAGATTGACGACGGCGATGTTGTCACCACTGACCGGATTGGTGACGGCCACATCCAGCGCTGCCAGGCCGAAGGAGGCGACAAGCACAATACCAATCAATGCCAGAAAGATCGTCACCGGATCCGGCAGTTTGTTGCCGGCCTTCTCGACCGAATTGAGAATGGCTGTTCCGATGCTCATGTACTGTCTCCCCGAATACAAGGACCGGAGTTTGAGCGCATTCGACCGCCATTCGCAATGCCTCTGCGGGCTTCGTTCCCGTGGCGCGGGCGATCAGTTGCCGTCTGGGCGATCGTCGGGTTTCGGAATTTCCACCCCATCCATCGCATCCTCGCCCTCGGCCAGCGCAGCGAGGGCCGGGGAGAAGAACTGCCGCGAGACCAGCAGCCCGGCCACCAGCAATGTGCCGGCGATCTGTGCCATCGGCCCGGCGATCCAGGCGAGATAACCGATCGACAGGAACAGAGCCCGCAGGCCACGGTTGAACTGCCTGCCGGCGACAATGTTCATCGCGCCGGCGCGATAGGCGCCTCGCAGGGCCTCGGCCGAGGCGTCATTGTCGCGCGCGACATCGGGTGTCGCGCCCAGGAGCATCGCGGAATAGTTCACCAGCCTGTAGGCCCAGCCGAATTTGAAGAAGGCGTAGGCGTAGATGACCAGCAGGCCGAGGGTCATCACCTCCCACTGGATCCGTGAGGAGGTGTCGAGGAAGGGCACGTCGCTAACGGCAGCCATGACCGGGTCGAGTGCGGTGATCAGCGTGAAGGCAGCGCCGATGCCCAGCAGGGCGGTCGAGGCAAAAAAGGCGATCCCGTTCTGCAGGCCGGCGATGATCTGGCTGTCCATGATGCGAACCGAGCGGGCGGCCATGTACATCATCCATTGCTTGCGGTGGACATCCATCCGGCGCGACAGCGTGTGCCTGGCCAGCGGGCTGTGATCGACCAGCCAGGAAAAACCAGCCGCGATGAGCATGAAACCGATCACGCCATAATAATTGTCCAGCATTGCCAAACCCCCGGGCAGCTTTCCCGCCATGCAGCCATGAGTTCTACACCGCTTCAAGGCTGAATCCTGTCTTGCCGGCATGACGACCGGGGATGTGGGGGACAGGCGCAGTGCCAGTCCCGCTATCGCGATTTGCCCGCACAGCGATCATGGTGGTCATGCAGCCCCTTCCCAACCCGTTCCGGCGAGTGCTCTGGTATCTGCGCTCCACATGGCCGCCCCTGGTGCTGGCGCTTGTCTGTCTGCTGGCGTCCCTGCTGCACACTTCGCTGTGGTGGGGTGTGGCCTGCGGAGTTGGTGCCCTGTTGCTGATTGCCGACAGCCTGGCCCGGCATCGTGAGTTTCGCGCCTTGCGGCATTCTGTCCGGGCGGCGTGTGGCCTGACCGGAGAGGCTCTGGCCCGCTTCCGGGCTGCCCGATCGACCTGGTGTTCGCGTCGCGCGGCGATTGCCGCCGCTCAAGCGGAAGGTTTCGGTCTGGATGCCCGGGCCCTGGTGGTCGGCTGGGGGTACAAGCCCTGGCACGTCTTCCCGGATCGGGCCTTCACGATCAACTCACCCTTTTTGCGCCTGGCGTTCTGGCAATCGGTGTTGGGATTGAGGCGTTAGTCGACGCCCTATGACCGGGATACTGCACAGTGCAGTTAAAAATGGTTCGCAACTGGGATTGTTTATCCCCGGATCGCGTGACAAGGAACTGATGTCAGACGGTCTTTAGCCCTTGCTCCGAGCGTCCACGCGCTCTAGCTTCCGCGCCAAATCGGGCAGGGGGCCTGATTGGCGTTGGCGATTCGCTTTCGGCGTGTCTTGCCAGCCAATCCGGAGCCTTCCATACCCAACCGGACGCTCTTCATGGCGAGGCCTGGCGATGGACGCATTGCTTCTAGAATACCTGCCCATCCTGATCTTTTTCGCGATTGCCGCGGCGATCGGTATCGGTTTCATGGTCGCCGCCTTCGTGATTGCGCCGTCTCGGCCCGATCCGGAAAAAGTGTCGACCTATGAGTGCGGCTTCAACGCTTTCGACGATGCCCGCATGAAGTTCGACGTGCGATTCTATCTGGTCGCCATCCTCTTCATCATCTTCGACCTCGAAGTCGCCTTCCTCTTTCCCTGGGCGGTGACGCTTCGCGAGCATCTTGGCCAGTTCGAGTTCTGGTCGATGATGGTCTTCCTCACTGTCCTCACCATCGGCTTCGTCTACGAGCTGAAAAAAGGCGCGCTGGATTGGGAGTAGTCCACAATGGCATCTGATCTCACACCTCATGCCGGCATGGCCGGACGCGCGACCGTCCCGGGCTATGACCCCAAGAAGCACGACCCGTTCTTCGACGGTGTCAGCGATGCGCTGGCCGACAAGGGCTTTGTGGTCGCGGCCGCGGATGATCTGGTCACCTGGGCGCGTACGGGCTCGCTGATGTGGATGACCTTTGGTCTGGCCTGTTGCGCCGTTGAAATGATGCAGGCCTCGATGCCGCGTTATGACGTCGAGCGCTTCGGCTTTGCGCCGCGCGCTTCCCCGCGCCAGTCCGACGTGATGATCGTCGCCGGCACATTGACCAACAAGATGGCGCCGGCCCTGCGCAAGGTCTACGACCAGATGCCCGAGCCGCGCTACGTCATCTCGATGGGCTCATGCGCCAATGGCGGCGGCTATTATCACTACTCATACTCGGTCGTGCGTGGCTGCGACCGTATCGTTCCGGTGGATATCTATGTCCCGGGTTGCCCGCCGACCGCGGAAGCCCTGGTCTATGGCATTTTGCAGCTGCAAAAGAAGATCCGCCGCGAAGGCTCGATCGAGCGCTAGGAGAGAACGGCAAATGAGCGAAGCCCTCAAGGTTCTCGGCGACCATATCGCGAACGCCCAGGACGCGGCCGTTACCGGCTGGTCGATCGCCAATGGCGAGCTGACGGTGGAAATCCATCGCGACCGGATCGAGACCGTGCTGACCTGGTTGCGTGATGATCCGGCTTGCCGTTTCACCACGCTGATCGATATTTGCGGTGTCGACTACCCGCAGCGCGCCGAGCGTTTCGAGGTCGTCTATCACCTGCTCTCCATGCACCAGAATCACCGCATCCGCGTGAAGCTGTCGACGGATGAGGAAGCGCCGGTCCCGACCGTGATTCCGGTCTACCCGGTCGCTGACTGGTTCGAGCGCGAAGCCTTCGACATGTATGGCATTGTTTTCGCCGACCATCCGGACCTGCGCCGCCTGCTGACCGATTACGGTTTCGAGGGCTACCCACTACGCAAGGACTTCCCGCTCACCGGTTATGTCGAAGTGCGCTGGGACGAGGAAGAAAAGCGCGTCGTCTACGAGCCGGTCGAGCTGGTCCAGGAATATCGCGACTTTGATTTCATGAGCCCGTGGGAAGGTGCCAAATACATCCTCCCGGGTGATGAAAAGGCGGAGGGTTAGACGATGGCTGATGACATGACCCAGGCCACCGAGGCCCCGCGCAATTTCACCATCAATTTCGGCCCGCAACACCCGGCTGCGCACGGCGTGCTGCGCCTGGTGCTGGAGCTGGATGGCGAGGTTGTCGAGCGCGTCGATCCGCATATCGGCCTTCTGCACCGCGGCACCGAGAAGCTGCTGGAGCACAAGACCTATCTCCAGGGCATCGGCTATTTCGACCGTCTCGACTATGTCGCGCCGATGAACCAGGAGCACGCGTTCTGCATGGCCGCTGAAAAGCTGGCCGGCATCACCGTGCCCCGGCGCGGTGAATATGTGCGTGTGCTGTATTGCGAGATCGGCCGGGTTCTCAATCACCTCTTGAACGTGACCACGCAGGCCATGGATGTCGGCGCGCTGACGCCGCCGCTCTGGGGTTTTGAAGAGCGCGAAAAGCTGATGGTCTTCTATGAGCGCGCCTCCGGCTCGCGCATGCACGCCCATTATTTCCGTCCGGGCGGGGTCCATCAGGACCTGCCGATGAAGCTGGTCGAGGACATTCGTGCCTGGTGTGACCAATTCCCGGCCAAGCTGGACGATATCGACAGCCTTTTGACCGAGAACCGGATCTTCAAGCAGCGCAATGTCGATATCGGCGTTGTGACCAAGGAAGACGTGCTGGCCTGGGGTTTCTCCGGCGTCATGGTGCGTGGCTCGGGCCTGGCTTGGGACCTGCGCCGCTCGCAGCCCTATTCGGTCTATGACGAGCTGAAATTCGACATTCCGGTCGGCAAGAATGGCGATTGCTATGATCGCTACCTCTGCCGCATGGAAGAGATGCGCGAGAGCGTGAAGATCATGATCCAGTGCTGCGACTGGCTGATGAAGGACGAGAATGCGGGCGAGGTGCTGGCCACCGACTCGAAATTCTCGCCGCCACGCCGCGCCGAGATGAAGCGCTCGATGGAAGCGCTGATCCAGCACTTCAAACTCTATACCGAGGGTGTCCACGTCGAAGAGGGCGAGACCTATGTCGCCGTCGAGGCGCCGAAGGGCGAATTCGGCGTCTATCTGGTCTCGGATGGCTCGAACAAGCCCTACCGACTGAAGATCCGCGCACCGGGTTTCGCCCATCTCGCGGCCATGGATTACATGAGCAAGGGCCACATGCTGGCCGACGTGTCCGCGATCATCGGCTCGCTGGATGTCGTGTTCGGGGAGATCGACCGATGAGCGTTCGTCGTCTCGCAAAAGAGCAGCCGGAGAGCTTTGCCTTCAACAAGAAGAGCGAAGACGAGATCAAGTTCTGGCTGGCCAAATATCCCGAAGCCAAGAAGGCATCGGCGGTCATTCCCATGCTGTGGATCGCGCAGAAGCAGGAAGGCTGGGTCTCAGAGCCCGCCATTCGCGAGATCGCGACCCGCCTCGAGATGCCCTATATCCGCGTCTACGAAGTCGCGACCTTCTACACGATGTACAATCTCGAGCCGGTCGGGACGCACCTGATCCAGGTCTGCGGCACCACGCCCTGCATGCTGCGCGGTTCGGACGAGCTGATCTCGGTGTGCAAGAACCGCATCGGCAAGCAGCACGAGATTTCCGCCGACGGCAAGTTCACCTGGATCGAAGTCGAGTGCATGGGCGCTTGCGCCAACGCCCCGATGATCCAGCTCGCCAACCCCGATGGCGACCATTACGTCGAGGACCTCGACGGGCCGAAGCTGGAAGCCCTGATGGACGACCTCGCCGCCGGCAAAAAGATCAAGTACGGCCCGCAATCGGAGCGCAATGCTTCCGAGCCGCATGGCACCAAGGTGCTCACCGACCCGTCGCTCTATGACGGCTCTCGCGCCAAGAAGATCAAGCTGCCGAATACCGGCAAGGCGGAGGGCTGATAAATGGCGACGCAACTCCTCCAGGATAAAGATCGTATCTTCACCAACCTGTTCGGGCATCACAGCCCGGATCTGGAAGGCGCGAAGCAGCGCGGCTGCTGGAACGGGACCAAGGAAATCCTCGAACAGGGTCGTGACTGGATCATCGACCAGATGAAAGCCTCCGGCCTGCGCGGTCGTGGCGGCGCCGGTTTCCCGACCGGTCTGAAATGGTCCTTCATGCCGAAGGAAGTGGGCGCTCGCCCGCATTATCTCGTCGTCAATGCCGACGAATCCGAGCCGGGCACCTGCAAGGACCGCGAGATCATGCGGCATGATCCGCACCTTCTCATCGAAGGCTGCCTGATCGCGTCATTCTCCATTCAGGCCCACGCCTGCTACATCTATCTGCGCGGTGAATATGTCACTGAGCGCCTGGCCATGGAGAAAGCCGTCAAGGAGGCCTATGAGGCCAAGCTGATCGGCGATGACAACATTCATGGCTGGCCTTTCCACGTCTACATCCATCACGGCGCCGGCGCCTATATCTGCGGAGAAGAGACGGCGCTGCTGGAAAGCCTGGAAGGCAAGAAGGGGCAACCGCGCCTCAAGCCGCCATTCCCGGCCAATGCCGGCCTCTATGGCTGCCCGACCACGGTCAACAATGTCGAATCGATTGCTGTTGCCGGCACCATCCTGCGCCGCGGCGCCGAATGGTTCGCCAGCTTTGGCCGCGAGCGCAATGTCGGCACCAAGATCTTCTCGATCTCCGGTCATGTGAACAATCCGTGCAATGTCGAAGAAGCGATGTCGATCCCGATGCGGACCCTGATCGAAACGCATGCCGGCGGCGTGCGCGGTGGCTGGGATAATCTGAAAGCCGTCATTCCGGGCGGCTCCTCGGTCTCGCTCCTGCCGAAAGACATTTGCGACGACGTGCTGATGGATTTCGACGCGCTCTCCGCGCACAAGTCCGGCCTCGGCACCGCCGCCGTCATCGTCATGGACAAGTCCACCGACGTGGTGAAGGCGATTGCCCGCATCTCCTACTTCTACCGCCATGAAAGCTGCGGCCAGTGCACGCCGTGCCGCGAAGGCACCGGCTGGATGTGGCGCGTTTTGACCCGCATGGCGGCCGGCGAGTCGACGATTGAAGAGATCGACATGCTGCTCGACGTCGCCGGTCAGGTCGAAGGTCACACGATCTGCGCCCTCGGTGACGCGGCCGCCTGGCCCGTCCAGGGCCTGATCCGCCATTTCCGGTCCGAGATCGAAGACCGCATCAATAATTACCGCGCCGGCAAGCCTGTCTTTGTCTCGCAAGTGGCAGCGGAGTAGGGCGGGCTGTGAGAACTCTCCTCACATATGTTCTGGCGGCTCTCTCGCTCGCTCTGGTCTTCGGAATCGTGGACATGGCGGATCGGATGTGGGGCCTTGCCGAGGTTTCCGGTCTCCAGTCCGCGGATCCGCGCGCGATGGCCTATTCATTGACGAATTGGCTGATCGGCTTTGTCGCGAACCTTCTTGTCGGAGGCACGCTCGTTGGTCTGATCTGGTTTGGCGTGTCCCGACTGGTCCCGCTGGATTTCGCCAGTTTCCGCGCGCATGTGGTCCGGGGCGTTGCCGTTGTCGCGGTGATCGCTCTGGTGTTCATGGCAGTGCTAGTGGCGATCAGCGGCTGGGCTGCAATCGGGCAATCCGTCGAGACCGTCAGCGGGATCATCCTGGGTTTGACCGGCCTCGTCGGGGCTGGCGCTGCCTGGGGCACAGTTTTCTGGATTCGGGCGCCTAAGCCCATAACAGCAGGGATCGCAGCATGAGCGACGACCTTCGCAAAATCATTATCGACGGCGAGGAAATCGAGGTTCCGACTTCCTATACGCTGTTGCAGGCGGCTGAGGCGGCTGGCCGGGAAATCCCGCGCTTTTGCTACCACGAGCGCCTGTCGGTTGCCGGTAATTGCCGGATGTGCCTGGTCGAGCTGGTCGGCGCGCCGAAACCGGCGGCCTCCTGTGCGATGAATGTGCGTGACATGCGCGGCGGGCCGAATGGCGAGCCGCCGGCGATGAATACGCTGTCGCCGCTGGTCAAGAAGGCGCGCGAAGGGGTGATGGAATTCCTGCTCATCAATCACCCGCTCGATTGCCCGATTTGCGACCAGGGCGGTGAGTGCGACCTGCAGGACCAGTCGCTGGTCTATGGCCGGACCGGTTCCCGTTTCCCGGAGAACAAGCGCGCCGTTGAAGACAAGGAAATGGGTCCGATCATCGCCACGGAGATGACGCGCTGCATCCAGTGCACGCGCTGCGTCCGCTTCGTCACCGAAGTCGCCGGCTCGCCCGAGATCGGCATGATCGGTCGCGGCGAGGATGCCGAGATCACCACCTATCTCGAGAGCGCCGTGACGTCGGAGCTGTCCGGCAATGTCATCGATCTGTGCCCGGTCGGTGCGCTGACCTCCAAGCCCTACGCCTTCAACGCCCGTCCGTGGGAGCTGAAGAAGACCGAGACCATTGATGTGATGGATGCGCTTGGCTCGAATATCCGTGTCGACGCCCGTGGCTCCGCCGTGCTGCGCATCCTGCCGCGCGTCCATGAGGGCGTGAATGAGGAATGGATTTCCGACAAGACGCGCTACGCTTGGGAGGGCCTCGGCCGTCAGCGTCTAGACAAGTCCTATGTCCGCGAGAACGGCAAGCTGCGTCCGGCCGATTGGCCCGAAGCGCTGACCATCGCGGCTGAAAAGCTGGGCGGTGACGCCTCGAAAATCGGCATGATCGCCGGGGATCTCTGCTCCGCCGAGGAAATGAAGGCCGCCAAGGATCTCGCTGACGCGCTCGGTGTGAGCTCGATCGATTGCCGCCAGGATGATGCGAAAGTCGGGGGCGGTGCGCGTGAGGATTATCTCTTCAACGCGACCATCGCCGGGATCGAGGAGGCCGACGCCATCCTCATCATCGGCGCCAATCCGCGTACCGAGGCCGCCGTCCTCAATGCCCGTATCCGCAAGACCTGGCTGCATAATGACACAAAGGTCGGGCTGATCGGCGAAGCCGTCGATCTGACCTATCCCTATGAGCATGTCGGCACGTCGGCCGATGTTCTTGCCGGCTTGAAGAAAAAGCGGTCCGGCTTCATCAAGACGCTGAAGGACGCCAAGCGCCCGCTCATCCTGGTTGGCTCCGGCGCCCTGACCCGCGCCGATGGCGCCCAGGTGCTGCGCGCCGCCGGTGAACTCGCTGATGCGGTCGGGGCGGTCAGCGCCGAGTGGAATGGCCTCTCCATCCTGCACACGGCGGCCAGCCGTGTTGCCGGTCTCGATCTCGGCTTTGTGCCGGGTGAGGGTGGTCATGATGTGGCGGGCATGCAGTCCAATCCGCTCGACACGGTTGTGCTGATGGGCGCCGACGAGCTGGACATGGCCCAGTTCGGCGACGCCTTCGTGATCTATGTCGGCAGCCATGGTGATGCCGGCGCCCACCGCGCCGATCTTATCCTGCCCAGCGCCGCCTGGACCGAGCAGGACGGACTGTTCGCCAATACCGAAGGCCGGGTCCAGCTGGCCTATCGCGCGACCTTCCCGAAGGGCGACGCGAAAGAGGGTTGGGCGATCTTCCGGGCCCTGTCCGAGCGCCTGGGCAAGACGCTGCCCTATAACAATCTCACCGAATTGCGCCACAAACTGTTCGACGATGTTCCCGTCCTGGCGGGAATCGATCACGCACCGGGTGCGCGGGACGGATATGATGCCAAGGCCGCCGGCGCTGCCGGTGATGTCGAGGCAACCGATTTCGTGCCGGCGGTGCGGAATTTCTACTTCACCAACCCGATCGTCCGGGCCTCCAAGACGCTGGCGGAATGTTCTGCCCTGGCGTCCGGTCCGGCCCAGATGGCTGCGGAGTAAGCGATGACGGATTTCATCGAACAATTCGGTGTCTGGGGCGGGTTCGGCATTGCCGTGCTGCAGATACTGGCCTTTGCCGTTGTCCTGTTGATCTCATTGGCTTTCCTGCTGCTGATGGACCGCAAGGTCTGGGCCGCTGTGCAGATGCGCAAGGGCCCCAACGTCGTTGGCGCCTTCGGCCTGCTGCAGTCCTTCGCCGACTTCTTCAAATTCGTGTTCAAGGAAATCGTGGTTCCGGCCGGGGCGGATCGTTCGCTCTACCTGCTGGCACCGCTGATCACGCTGATCCTGGCTTTCGTGACCTGGGCCGTGGTTCCGGCCGCACCGGGCTGGGTGATCGCCGATCTCAATGTCGGCATCCTCTACCTGTTCGCCATGTCGTCCCTGGGTGTCTATGGCATCATCATTGGCGGCTGGGCCTCGAACTCGAAATACCCTTTCCTGGGCGCGCTGCGCTCGGCGGCACAGATGGTGTCCTATGAAGTCTCGATCGGCTTCATCATCGTGACGGTGCTCTTGTTTGCCGGCTCGATGAACCTGTCCGAGATCATCGAGATGCAGGGCGGCGGTTTCTGGAACTGGAATGTTTTGTCCTTCCACGCCTGGCCGATGCCGATGTTCCTGGTGATGATCCCGATGGCGGTGATCTTCTTCATCTCGGCCCTGGCCGAAACCAACCGTCCGCCGTTTGACCTTCCCGAAGCCGAGTCGGAACTGGTGGCGGGCTATCAGGTCGAATATTCCTCGACCCCGTATCTGCTGTTCATGGTCGGCGAGTATCTCAACATCGTGCTGATGTGCGCGATGACGGCGATCCTCTTCTTTGGCGGCTGGAATGACCCGTTCGGTCTGGACGTGTCCGGCTGGCCCTACCTGGCGTCGCACGCCTGGTATTTCTTCTGGTTCGCCGCCAAGATCGTTTTCTTCTTCTTCATGTTCGCGATGGTGAAGGCCCTGGTGCCGCGCTACCGCTACGACCAGCTGATGCGGCTGGGCTGGAAAATCTTCCTGCCCATCTCGCTCGCGGCCGTCGCCCTGGTCGGCGCCGCCGTCGTTTACGGACCTCAGGGGTAAGTCATGGGACGCATTCAACAAGCATTTCGCGGCGCGCTCCTGATGGACTTCTGGTCCGCTTTCGGACTGGGCATGCGCTATTTCTTCGCCAAGAAGGCGACGCTGAACTACCCGTTCGAGAAGGGTCCGCTCAGCCCGCGTTTCCGCGGCCAGCACGCCCTGCGCCGCTATGCCAATGGCGAAGAGCGCTGCATCGCCTGCAAGCTGTGCGAAGCCATCTGCCCGGCCCAGGCGATCACCATCGAGGCCGAGCCACGCAGTGACGGCTCGCGCCGCACCACGCGCTACGACATCGACATGACCAAGTGCATCTATTGCGGATATTGCCAGGAGGCATGCCCGGTTGATGCAATCGTGGAAGGCCCGAATTTCGAATTCGCCGCCGAAACCCGCGAAGAACTTTTCTACGACAAGGCAAAACTGCTCGAGAACGGCGATCGCTGGGAACGGGAAATTGCCAAGAACCTGGAACTCGACGCGCCTTACCGCTGATGCGGTGGGGGGCGATTTTGGGACGCATTTGAGAGGACGAGGGCACCATGCTCGCTAACCTGGCTTTCTGGGCCTTTTCCGGAGTGGCGATTTTGTCGGCCTTGATGGTCGTCATTGCGCGCAACCCGGTGCGGTCGGTCTTGTTCCTGATCCTGGCCTTCTTCTCGGCGGCGGGTCTTTTCGTGCTGCTCGGCGCGGAATTCCTCGCCATGCTGCTCATCGTTGTTTATGTCGGCGCGGTCGCGGTCCTGTTCCTGTTCGTGGTGATGATGCTGGACGTCGACTTCACCGAGCTGAAGCAGGGCTTTTTGAGCTATCTGCCTCTGGGCGGTCTGGTCGCCATCATCCTGGCTGTCGAGCTGGGCATGATCGGCATGACCTGGCAGGCCTCGGACCAGGCGATGGCGCTGCGCGATGCGGCCATCCCCGACGGGATGACCAATGTCGAGGCGCTCGGTCTCGTGATCTATGACCAGTATGTCTATTTCTTCCAGGCTGCCGGCCTCGTGCTGCTGGTCGCCATGATCGGCGCCATCGTGCTGACCCTGCGCCACAAGCCGGGTGTGCGCCGCCAGAGCGTTTCGGCCCAGGTCGGCCGCGACCGCAAGGACGCCGTGACCATGCATGACATCAAGCCGGGACAGGGGATTGGAGAATGATGGACGTCGGACTGGGACATTATCTCGCCGTCGCCGGTGTGCTCTTCACTATCGGTGTCTTCGGCATTTTCGTGAACCGAAAGAATGTCATCATCCTGTTGATGTCGGTCGAGCTGATCCTGCTCTCCGTCAATATCAACCTGGTGGCCTTCTCGGCCTTCCTCGGCGATCTCGCCGGGCAGGTGTTCGCGCTTTTCGTCCTGACCGTGGCGGCCGCCGAGGCGGCGGTCGGTCTGGCCATTCTCGTCGTCTATTTCCGCAACCGGGGTGATATCTCGGTTGAGGGCGTCAACCTGATGAAGGGCTAGGGGATCATGGCACCCATTATCGTCTTCGGGCCGCTGATCGCTTCGGCCTTTGCCGGTCTTCTCGGCAATCATGTCGGCCACCGCGCGGCGCAGATCGTCACCACCTTCTTCGTGGTGCTGTCCTTCGTGCTGTCGGTGATCACCTTCTTCGACGTCACCTATGGCGGCAATGCCCAGACCATCCATCTGGCGACCTGGATGAGCGTCGGCGCGTTCGATGTCTCCTGGGCGATCAAACTGGACAGCCTGTCAGCGGTGATGCTGGTCGTGGTGACCTCGGTCTCCTCGCTCGTGCACATCTATTCCTGGGGCTATATGGAGCACGACCCGCACAAGGCGCGCTTCTTCTCCTATCTGTCGCTCTTCACCTTCGCGATGCTGTCGCTGGTGACCGCGGACAACTTCCTCCAGCTCTTCTTCGGCTGGGAAGGCGTGGGGCTGGCCTCCTACCTGCTGATCGGCTTCTGGTACAAGAAAAAGTCGGCCAATGATGCGGCCATCAAGGCTTTCGTGACCAACCGGGTCGGCGATTTCGGATTTGCCCTGGGCATCATGGCGATCTTCTACGTCTTTGGCTCTGTCAGCTTTGACGACGTCTTTGCCGGTGTCTCCGAGCATCGCGATACGGTGCTGGCCTTTGCCGGCATGGAGCTCAACGCGATCGAGCTGATCGCCTTCCTGCTGTTCATCGGCGCGATGGGCAAATCAGCTCAGTTCTTCCTCCATGTCTGGCTGCCCGACGCGATGGAAGGCCCGACGCCGGTCTCCGCGCTGATCCACGCCGCCACCATGGTCACCGCCGGTGTCTTCCTGGTCTGCCGGGCTTTCCCGATCTTCCAGGACGCCGAGGCGGCCTCGGCATTCGTCACCGTCATCGGTGCCACCACGGCGCTGTTCGCGGCGACGGTGGGTGTGGCGCAGAATGACATCAAGCGCGTGGTCGCCTATTCGACCTGTTCGCAGCTGGGCTACATGTTCTTTGCTGCCGGTCTGGGCCTTTACGGCGCGGCCATGTTCCACCTGTTCACGCACGCCTTCTTCAAGGCGCTGCTGTTCCTCGGCTCCGGCGCGGTGATCCACGGCGTCCATGACGAGCAGGACATGCGCAAAATGGGCGGCCTCTACAAGATGATGCCGATGACCTGGCTGATGATGCTCATCGGTACGGTCGCGCTGACCGGTGTCGGCTTCTCCTTCGGCGCCCTGGGTCTGTTGCCCTGGGATCTGGGCTTTGCCGGCTTCTTCTCGAAGGATGCCATCATCGAGGGGGCCTTCATGGCCGGCCGCGAGGGGGTTTTCTTCGGTATTCCGGCCTTCTGGATCGGCTGTGTCGCGGCGCTTTTGACCAGCTTCTATTCCTGGCGCCTGATCTTCATGACCTTCCACGGCAAGTTCCGCGGTCCCAAGGACGTTTATGACCACGCCCACGACCCCAAATTCGCCATGGCAATGCCGCTGGTGGTGCTGGCGGTAGGCGCGATCCTGGCAGGTGGCATCTTCAAGGCCGACTTCATCGGCGAGCGGGCGTCGGCCTTCTGGCATGACGCCATGCCGTCAGCCGCGCACGGCGAAGCCGTTGCCGGGGGCCATGGTGATGATCATGCCGAGGCCGGAGATCACGCGGTCGTCGATGACCATGCGGTCGTTGAAGATCATGCGGGCGAGGCCAGCCATGACGCGCCGCCGGCGCATGTCGCAGCGGATGCCCACGCCGTGGTTGATGATCACAGCGAGGCCGGTGAGGGCGATCATGGTGGCGGACATCACCCGCCGACCTGGGTCCTGCTGTCGCCCTTCTTTGCCACGCTGATCGGCTTTGCGATGGCGATCTGGTTCTACCTGGTCAATGAGGGCATGGGCGCCCGCATCGCGGCGCGCGGTGGGCCGCTCCACTCCTTCCTCTACAACAAGTGGTATGTCGACGAGATCTACCATTTCGTCTTCGTCCGCGGTGCCAAGGCACTGGGCGACCTGTTCTGGAAAATCGGTGATGTGAAGATCATCGACGGGCTGGGTCCCAATGGCGTTGCCGGCACGACGCTGGCTGCGGCGCGCCGCCTGGCCAAGGGTCAGTCCGGTTTCCTCTACCACTACGCATTCGTCATGCTGATCGGCGTCCTGGGCTTCACGCTCTGGATCATGATCGGGCAAGGGGGTCTTTAAATGTTCGGCGAATTTGAAGCCTTCCTGTCGATCCTGACGTTCGTTCCGGCGCTTGGCGCGCTGGTCATCGCGATCTTCCGGTTTACGGCCCGCTCCGAGGACCAGGGCCTGATCGACCGCAATTCGCGCTGGGTGGCCTGGCTGGCCACCATGGTGACGCTGGGCATGTCGGTCCTGCTTCTGGCCAATTTTGATGCCGAAGCGACCGGATTCCAGTTTGTCCACGAAGTGACCTGGCTCGAACAGATCGGTCTGGGTTACCGGATGGGTGTTGACGGCCTGTCGATCCTGTTCGTCGTCCTGACCGCCTTCCTGATGCCGATCTGCATCATGGCGTCGGGCGCGATCAAGACCCGCGTCGCCGATTACATGATCGCCTTCCTGCTGCTGGAAACCATGGTCATCGGCGTGTTCTGCGCGCTCGACCTGGTCCTCTTCTACATCTTCTTCGAAGGTGGCCTGATCCCGATGTTCATCATCATCGGTGTCTGGGGCGGACAGAACCGCGTCTATGCGGCGTTCAAATTCTTCCTCTACACCCTGCTCGGCTCGGTGCTGATGCTGGTGGCGATGATCGTGATGTTCCTGCAGGCCGGCACGACCGATGTCACCGTGCTGCTGGAGACCGAGTTCGCCCGCAATGCCCAGATGTGGATGTGGCTGGCCTTCTTCGCCTCCTTCGCGGTGAAGATGCCGATGTGGCCGGTCCATACCTGGCTGCCCGATGCCCACGTGCAGGCCCCGACCGCCGGTTCGGTCATCCTGGCCGGCATCCTGTTGAAGCTCGGTGGCTACGGCTTCCTGCGCTTCTCGCTGCCGATGTTCCCGGAGGCGAGCGACTATTTCGCGCCAATGGTGTTCGTGCTGTCGATCATCGCCATCATCTACACTTCGCTGGTGGCCTTCCGTCAGACCGACATCAAGAAGCTGATCGCCTACTCCTCGGTTGCTCATATGGGCTTCGTGACCATGGGCCTGTTTGCCATGAACGAGACTGGTGTGCAGGGGGCCATCTTCCAGATGATCTCGCACGGCGTGATCTCCGGTGCGCTCTTCCTGTGTGTCGGCGTCATCTATGACCGCATGCACACCCGCGAGATCGCCTTCTATGGCGGGCTGGTCCACAAGATGCCGGTGTTCGCGGCGATCTTCGGCCTGTTCGCCATGGCCAATGTGGGCCTGCCCGGCACGTCCGGCTTTGTCGGCGAGATCATGACCATGGTCGGTGCCTTCCAGGTCAGCTGGTGGATCGCCACCGGCGCCGCGGTCGGTGTGATCCTGTCGGCGATGTACATGCTGACGGTTTATCGCGACGTCGTCTTCGGCGAGATCACCAATCCCAAGCTCGAGACGATCACCGATCTCAACCGGATGGAGTGGCTGATCTTCATCCCGCTGATCATCGGTACGCTCCTGCTCGGCGTGTTCTCGACCCTGATCACGGATGTCACCGCGACCGCGGTTGATCATCTGCTTTCCAATTATGATGCGGCGCTTGCCGCATCGGCCCAGTAGGAGAAGCCAGCCATGACGGCGGACATGCTTTCCCACGACCTGTCGCTTCTCATTCCCGAGCTGGTTCTGGCCGGCGGCGCCATGGCGCTGCTGATGCTGGGTGTATTCCTCAAGGGCGGCGGGACCGAGAAACTGGTCCAGTGGCTGACCGTTGGCCTGTTGGCCGCGGCGGCACTGGCGGCGCTCTTCCTGGTGAGCGGTGAGGGCATGGCCTTCAATGACAGCTTCGTCTTTGACAGCCTGGCGCGTTTCTCCAAGACCGCCATCGGCCTTGTCGCGGCGATCGCCATGCTGCTGGCCATGCCGTATCTGCAGGCCGAGAAGCTGGGCAAGATCGAGTATCCGGTCCTGGTCGTGCTGGCCGTGACCGGCATGATGATGATGGTTTCGGCCAATGACCTGATCGCCATGTATATGGGCATCGAATTGCAGTCGTTGGCGCTCTATGTGCTCGCCGCCTTCAACCGTGACAGCCTGCGGGCCTCCGAAGCGGGTCTGAAGTACTTCGTGCTTGGCGCGCTGTCGTCGGGCCTGCTGCTCTATGGTGCCTCGCTGGTCTATGGTTTTGCCGGCTCAACCGGTTTTGGCGACATCGCCCTGGCCGTTGGCAGCGGCAGCAATGTCGGTCTCACCGTCGGCCTGGTCTTCGTGATCTGTGGCCTGGCCTTCAAGGTTTCCGCCGCGCCCTTCCACATGTGGACGCCGGACGTCTATGAAGGCGCGCCGACCCCGGTCACCGCCTTCTTCGCGACGGCCCCGAAATTTGCCGCCATCGTGCTTCTGGCCCGCGTCCTGATGGAACCGTTCGGCGCTGTGGTCGACCAATGGCGCGACGTGATCTGGATGATCGCCGTGCTGTCGATGGCCGTCGGTGCCTTCGGTGCCCTGACCCAGCAGAATATCAAGCGTCTGATGGCCTACTCCTCGATCAGCAATATGGGCTACGCCCTGGTTGCCGTCGCCGCGGCCAGCCAGACCGGCCTGTGGGCGCTGCTGGTCTTCATGGTGCTCTACATGGTCGGGGCCATCGGCTCCTTTGCGACCATCCTGTCCATGCGCACGCGTGAGGGCATGGTCGAGCAGATTTCCGACCTCGCCGGTCTCGCCCAGCGCAATCCCGGACTCGGCTGGTCGATGACCGCGCTGATGTTCTCGATCGGTGGCCTGCCTTTCATGGTCGGCTTCTTCGGCAAGTTCTTCGTCATTTACGCCGCGGTGCAGGCCGACCTGATGATCCTCGCCGTCCTCGCCGTCCTGTTCTCGGTCGTGGGTGCGGCCTATTATCTGCGCATCGTGAAAGTGATCTGGTTCGACAGCTCGGAGGTCGAGTTCGTACCGTCTGCGGTTTCGACTTACTGGATTGCCCGGATCGCCGGCCTGGCGACGGTATTGCTGCTGCCGGTTCTCGGCTGGCTGGTCTTCCGCGCCTATTCGGTCGGGCTGGCGCTGCTCTAGCGCCTTAGCCTTGGCAGCGACCCAGCCCCAGCCCCGTATCGAGTGGATCGAGGAAACCAGCTCGACCAATGCCGATATCCAGGATCGGGCCTTGGCCGGTGAGCGTGGCCCGTTATGGCTGGCGGCCCGCCGGCAGACGGCAGGGCGAGGGCGTCGTGGCCGTGCCTGGAGCGGGCTGAGCGGCAATCTCTTCACCACGGGCCTGTACACGTTTCAGTGTGATCCGGGGCGGGCGGCCGAGCTGTCTTTCGCAGCCGCCCTGGCTGTTGCCGCGGTCTGCGACAGCGCCACGCGGGACCCGTCGGTGACGCGTCTGAAATGGCCCAATGATGTGCTCGTGCATGGCCGCAAGGTTGCGGGTATCCTGCTGGAGAGCGGTCCGGCGCCCGATGGCGGTCTGTGGCTGGCGGTGGGGATCGGCATTAATCTCGCCGAAGCACCAGACGATGCCGAGCGACCGGCCACGTCTCTGGGCCGGTATGGCGCGACCCTGTCGCCTGAGGTGGCACTCGAGACACTGGTGAGCGCTTTCGAGCGTGAACGTCAGGCCTGGCAGCTGGGCGGCTTCGGTCCGATCCGCGATCGCTGGCTGACCCGGGCCCACGGTCTTGGCCAGCCCTGTGAAGCACGCCTGGAGGGCGAGACAGTCAAGGGGGTCTTTGCGGACCTGGGACCCGATGGCGCACTGCGACTGGACTTGGTCGGCGGCGGTCGCCGGTATATCTCCGCAGGAGACGTGTTTTTCCCGAAAGCGGGATGAAAGGAAGCCCATGCTGCTCGCGATCGATTGCGGCAACACCAATACGCTGTTTGCCATTCATGACGGCAATGACTGGGTCGCCCAATGGCGGTCGGGCACCGATGCCACCCGTACGGCCGATGAACATGCAGTATGGCTGACACAGCTCATGGCGTTGCAAGGGCTCTCCTTTGCCGACCTCACCGCCTGTGTGATTTCGACCGTTGTGCCGCAGGCCCTGTTCAATCTCCGCAATCTGTCGCGCCGCTATTTCAAGGCCGAGCCGGTCATTGTCGGTGAACCGGGCGTGCGCATAGATATCGAGGTTCGTCTGGACCGCCCGCAGGATGCCGGTGCTGACCGCCTGGTCAATGCGTTGGGCGCGCGAGCGATCTATGACGGCGCGCTGATCATCATTGATAGCGGCACAGCGACCACATTCGACGTGATTGCCGCCGATGGTGCCTTTGAAGGCGGGATAATTGCGCCCGGTATCAATCTCTCAATGCAGGCGCTGCACGGGGCGGCAGCCAAACTGCCGCGTGTCGCTATCGCCAAACCGGCGCGTGTCATGGGCAAGGACACGGTGTCGGCCATGCAGTCGGGCGTGTTCTGGGGCTATATCGACCTGATCGACGGGCTGGTCCATCGCCTCAAGAGCGAGTACGCCCAACCCATGACCGTGGTCGCGACCGGTGGTGTCGTCTCATTGTTTGACGGCGCCTCGAAGGCGATCGACCACTACGACGCGGATCTGACCATTCGCGGTCTTCTTGAAGTCTGGAAACTCAATGGCGGTGCCGATACGTGACCGATAGCCTCTACTTCCTGCCGCTCGGCGGATCCGATGAAATCGGCATGAATCTCAATCTCTACGGCTATGGGCCGGAGGGGAAACAGAAATGGATCATCGTCGATTGCGGTGTCACCTTCGGTGATCTGACGACACCGGGTGTCGACCTGATCATGCCCGATCCGCGCTTCATCGAGGAGCGCCGTGACGATCTGATCGGCATGGTGCTGACCCATGCCCACGAAGACCATATGGGCGCGGTGGCGCATCTGTGGCGGCGGCTGCGCTGTCCGATCTGGGCGACGCCCTTCACCGCCTGGCTGGTGCGTGACCGGCTGCGCGAATACGGGCTTCTCGACGAGGTCGAGCTGCACGAGATGGCGCTGGACTGCCGCTTCGATCTCGGCCCGTTCAACCTGCAACTGGTGACGCTGACCCACTCCATCCCGGAGCCCAACGGCATCGCCATTCGCACGCCCGCCGGAGTGGTGCTGCACACCGGTGACTGGAAGATCGACCCGGCCCCGATGATCGGCGAGGCGACCGATATCGACGCCCTGACCGCGATCGGCAATGAAGGCGTGCTGGCCATGGTCTGCGACAGCACGAATGTGTTTTCGCCCGGCGAGAGCGGCTCGGAAGGGGATGTCCGTGAGGAGCTGATCAAGGTCGTCGGCGAATGCAAGACCGGCAAGGTGGCGATTGCCTCCTTCGCCTCCAATGTCGCGCGCCTGCAATCCTCCATTGAAGCCGCCGAGGCCAATGGCCGCCGCGTCTGCCTGGTTGGTCGCTCGATGCACCGCATGACCGCTGCCGCCAAGGCTGTCGGCATGTTGAAGCATGTGAAGGACTTCGTCAGCGAAGAGGAGGCGTCATCCTTCCCGGCCTCCAAGATCCTCTACCTGTGCACCGGATCACAAGGCGAGCCACGGGCTGCCCTGTCACGCATCGCGGCGGGAAATCACCGCAATGTCTCGCTGAGCAGGGACGACACGGTCATTTTCTCGAGCCGCGTCATCCCGGGCAATGAGCTGGGCATTTTCGAGCTGCAGAACCAGCTGGCCGAGCGTGGTGTTCATATCATCACCGAGAAGACCCGGCCGATCCATGTCTCCGGCCATCCCTGCCGGGACGAGCTGGCGCAAATGTATGCCTGGGCCAAGCCGAGCGTGGCCATTCCCGTGCATGGCGAGCGCCGTCACCTGCTCGAGCATGCCGACTTCGCCCGTGAGTTGCAGGTGCCGCATTCGGTTTCTGTCCGCAATGGCGACATGGTCCAGATCCGCTCCGATGGCACCGCCTCGATCGTCGACGAGGCGCCGGCCAGCCGGCTCCATGTCGATGGCAATTTCATCGTCGATGCCGACGCCGCCTCGATGCGCGAGCGCCGCAAGCTGGCCCATGCCGGACAGGTGACGCTGTCGATGGCGGTCAGCGAGAAGGGCGAGATCGTCTCGGGCCCGGAAGTGCGTCTGCAGGGCGTGCCGGAAGACGACAACATGTCCCTCGACGATTTCGCCGACGCCATGGCCGACGAGGCCGAGCGCGCCTTCGACCGCCTGTCCAAGCGCGATAAGCGCGATGTCGAGCGGGCCGAGGAAGAAGTCCGCCGCGCGGTCCGCCGCGAGGCCAATCGCATCTGGGGCAAGAAGCCCTGGGTCGAGATCATGATGCTGGAAGTCTGAAACCGGGAGATAACCCCATGAAGATCGGACGTTTGAACCATGTCGGCGTGGCCGTTCCCGATATCGAGGCGGCCAAGAAAACCTATGCCGATCTCTATGGCGCGAGCGATGCGACCGAAACCCGGGACTTCCCGCATCTGGGTGTTCGTGTCGCTTTCGTCCATCTCGACAATTCCGAGATCGAGCTGATCGAGCCGTGCGGTGAGGCCAGCCCGATCCACAAGTTTCTCGAGCGCAATCCCAAGGGCGGCCAGCACCATATCTGCTTTGAAGTGCCCGACATCATTGCTGCCCGCGACGCCATGCGCGAGCGGGGCGCGACGGTGCTGGGCACAGGAGAGCCCTATGTCGGCGCCCATGGCGTGCCGGTGATCTTCGTTCATCCGAAGGACAGCCATGGCCAGCTGATCGAATTGATGCAGGAGCCGGCCCGATGACCCGCTGGCTCAGCTATCTGCCCGTCGCCCTGGCTGCCATATTCTGGCTGAAGGGTTTTTTCGTCCGGGATGGCGGTGTCGGAATCGTCAATGGCATTGTGGTCTTCCTGATCGTCTGGTGGATGTTTTTCTTCATGATGCTGCCGGTCGGTGTGCGCTCGCAGGAAGAGTCGGGTGATGTGGTGGCCGGCTCCGAGCCCGGCGCACCACAAACCCCTAATCTGAAACAGAAAATGTGGTGGACCACGATTGCGGCCTCGATTGTCTGGATCATTTACTTCGTCGTCACCGAAAGCGGTGTGATGGCGCAATTCATGCCGCAACGCCTGTACAGCTAAGCCGGGTTAGCCACGTTCCACCCGCGCCGCGAAACAGCCATGGGCGGCGTTGTGCACGTCGACATGGGCGACGTCCTCACGCGCCAGAGCGGCCTCGATATTGACCGTCGGGTCACCGCCCAGGGCGAGATCCGCTCCGACCAGCATGCCGTCCGCATCAAACAGGCGCAGCGCCAGCGGTCGGCCTTTCATGACCGGCGGGATGGCATCGTGAAAGCGGGCGGCTTCGGTGGCCGTCTCGCGCACAAAGATCGCATAGCTGCTGCGATAGGGCGTGTCGGCCGTATGACTGACATGGTTGAGCAGGAGCAGCGTCTCGCCCGGCTCGGCGTCTTCCAGCGTGATGCGGCAGGGATAGCCGGGCTTGGCGGTCGCGGTGCGCCGGACGATGCCGTGCTCGGCCAGTTTCTCATCGCTCATGCCGAAAAATGGTGTTAAAGCGTCCGGCGCGAGCCCGGTGATGGTGAAGGCCATGGGTGTCTCCTCTGGATTGATGTCACACCCTGTCGCGCCTGAAGCCACACGCCCACCCGATCCTTGCTGTCGCCTGCGGCATGCGCCTTCGTCTTCGCGCGCTTTCACGCCGAAGTATGGGAGGGAACGGGATGTCGGCGGACACCGGGGTGTCCTGGTGGTGGTCTGCGGTGTCCGTGATGTCCTCGACATCCCGTTCTCGGAGATTTCCCGGACGCTCTCGCGACCGATTCCAATGCGCCAGGTACTGAGGGTCGGTCGTTTAGTGCCCCTGGACCTGATCACACGCCCTGCCGGAGCTATGGATTGTCACATCCAAGGCGCGGACAGGCTCCGCTCGCTTCCGGGCACAAGTGACTGAGCTCGCGCCTCCCGTCCCGAAAACCGAGGGCATTATGGGGTGGGCGGCGAGGGGGGAGGACAAGTTCGTCTCTATCCCCGCCTCACACACCGTCATCCCGATGACGATCGGGACCCAGTCTGCGACGCGAAGTCGTTGCCACGCTTGGTGAAATTGAGTGTGCGAGGCTGGGTCCTGACTTTCGTCAGGATGACGTTTTGGGTGGGTTATGCGGAGCATAAGGCGAAGTACCGCCATTCGGAGCGCAATCGGTTGGGTCTCTGCACCCCGACATCGCTGCCGCCTTGTATTACGGCGCTCACCCGGTCTAATGGGCGTCACACCCTTGCCCAGCGGAATCGCCCCATGCGCCTGTCCCGATATTTCCTGCCCGTCCTGAAAGAAACCCCGTCCGATGCCGAGATTGTCTCGCACCAGCTGATGCTGCGCGCCGGCATGATCAAGCAGGAGGCCGCCGGTATTTATGCCTGGCTGCCGCTGGGCCATCGCGTGCTGCGCAAGATCGAGCAGATCGTGCGCGAGGAACAGGACCGGGCCGGCGCGGTTGAGCTCTTGATGCCGACCATCCAGTCCGCCGATCTGTGGCGCGAGAGCGGCCGCTATGAGGATTATGGGGACGAGATGCTGCGCATCACCGACCGCCATGATCGCGACATGCTGTTCGGGCCGACCAATGAGGAGATGATTACCGACATCTTCCGGTCTTATTGCAAGTCCTACAAGGACGTCCCCAAGCTCCTCTATCATATCCAGTGGAAATTCCGCGATGAGCGCCGGCCCCGTTTCGGGGTCATGCGCGGGCGCGAATTCCTGATGAAGGATGCCTATTCCTTCGATGTCGACGAGGCGGCAGCGCGGCGCTCCTATAACCGCATGTTCGTGGCCTATCTCAACACCTTCGCCCGGCTTGGTCTGAAGGCGGTGCCGATGCAGGCCGATACCGGTCCGATCGGCGGCGATCTCAGCCATGAATTCATCGTTCTGGCCGAAACCGGCGAGAGCGAGGTGTTCTGCCATGCCGATCTGGTCGAGATGGGCGCGCCGGGTCTTGATGTCGATTTCGACGGCGATCTGCAGCCGCTGGTCGACCAGCGCACCGCCCTCTATGCGGCGACCGAGGAGATGCATCAGCCCGACGCCTTCGCGGCCGTGCCGGCCGACCGCCAGCTTTCGGCCCGCGGGATCGAGGTTGGCCATATATTCAACTTCGGCACCAAGTATTCCGAGCCGATGAAAGCCACCGTCCAGCACCAGGACGGTCAGCCGCGCCCGGTTCATATGGGCTCCTACGGGGTCGGCGTGTCGCGCCTGCTGGGGGCGATCATCGAAGCGCATCATGACGAGAAGGGCTGTATCTGGCCGGAAAGCGTCGCGCCGTTCGGGGCGGGAATCATCAATATGCGCGTCGGCGACGAAGCTTGCGATGCCGCCTGCGAGGCCGCCTACCAGGGCCTGGTAAAGGCCGGGCTCGACCCGCTCTATGACGATACCGACAATCGCGCCGGCGCAAAGTTCGCGACCGCCGATCTGATTGGATTGCCCTATCAGCTGGTAGTCGGGCCGCGTGGGCTGAAAGTGGGCAAGATCGAGCTGAAAATCCGCCGCACCGGTGAGACACACGAAATGTCGCCCGAGGATGCCGTCAGCCGGCTTGCTGAAGGGGCGTTCAGCGATGTCTGAGGCGGCTGGCGAGACGGGTGTCGGTGAAGGCGGCGGCGCACGGCCGTTCAGCCCCTATGAATTCCTGCTCGCCTTTCGCTATCTGCGTTCGCGCCGCAAGCATGGCGGTGTGGCGCTGATTGCCTGGATATCCTTTGGCGGGATCGCCCTGGCGGTGACCGGCCTGATCGCCGTCATGTCGATCATGAACGGCTTCCGCGCCGAGCTATTCAGCCAACTTCTCGGCTTTCAGCCACATGTCTATGTCGATACACGGGAAATGCCCGCTGATGATGTCGACCGTTTGCTGATGGAAATTGAAGCCATGACCGGTGTGACCAGCGCCGATCCGGTCGTTTCCGGTCAGGTGATGGCGACGTCCGAGCGTTATGAAACCTTCCTCCAGGTGCTCGCCGTGCGACCACAGGACCTCGCCGAGATGGATGTGATCCGCTCCGGTGACGATCCGCGCAGCCGCACCGGACTGACCCATGGCGACCTGTCGGAATTCGGGACGGGCCGCAATGGCGGTGACGTCATTGTGCTGGGCACCGGCGTGGCCCGCCGTCTGGGGGTCAATGTCGGCGACCGCGTGACCTTCCTGTCGGCCCGGGCCGCACCGTCGGCGTTCGGGGCGCGACCGCAGCAAAAAGCCTATTATGTCGGCGCCATTCTGGCGGCCGGTGTCTCCACCATTGATGACAGTCTCGCCTACATGCCGTTGGAACAGGGGCAGTTATTTTTCGTGCGGGGTGATGATGTGGACTTGATCCAGGTCCGTCTCGACGCCGCCGAACAGGCTCCGCTCTATGTCGATCCGGTCAGCGACATCGCCGGCCCGAATGCGGCTGTCTATGACTATACAAGGCTCGACCCGGCCTTTTTCAACGCACTGCAATTCGAACGGACAGCGATGCGGCTGATCCTGTCGATCGTTGTGGCGATTGCGGCGATGAACATCATTTCCGGCCTGGTCATGCTGGTGAAGAACAAGTCCCGTGACATCGCCATCCTGCGCACCATGGGCGCGACCCGGGCTTCGATCATGCGGGTCTTCCTGATTGTCGGTGCCAGCATCGGCATGGCCGGGACCCTGGCCGGGCTGATTGTGGGGATCTTGTTCGTGGTCAATATCGGTCCGATCCAGGACTTCATCACCTGGACCACCGGCGCGCAGGTCTGGGATCCAAGCGTTTATTATCTCTACCGTATCCCCGCCAAAATGGATTGGGGCGAGGTCGCTTTCATCTCGATTTTCGGCCTTGTTGTGTCGCTGCTGGTCACCCTGCCACCGGCCTGGCGGGCGGCCCGGCTCGATCCGGTGGAGGCGCTTCGTTATGAGTGATTTCGTTCTCGAACTCGATTCGATCGACCGCACCTATGTGACCGAGGCTGGCGAGCTGCCCGTGCTGCGCGGTGCCAGCCTGTCGCTGGCACCGGGCGAGATTGTCGGGCTTGTCGGACCGTCCGGCTCCGGCAAGTCCTCCTTGCTACATGCAGCCGGATTGCTGGAGCGCCCCGATGCCGGCGAAGTGCGGGTGAGGGGACAGGCGACGCGCGATCTGGATGACCGGACCCGCACAGCCATCCGCCGCCGCGATATCGGTTTCGTCTACCAATTCCATCACTTGCTGCCGGAATTCGATGCGTTGGAGAACATTGTCCTGCCGCAGCTGATCGCCGGCGTTCCGTCCGCCACGGCCCGCCAGCGCGCCGAAGAATTGCTGACACGGCTGGGTCTGGCCGAGCGTCTGCTTCATCAGCCATCCCAGCTGTCCGGCGGGGAGCAGCAACGCGTCGCCATAGCCCGGGCGCTGGCCAATGCGCCACACGTCCTTCTGGCCGACGAACCGACCGGCAATCTCGATCCGGATACGTCAGACACCGTGTTCGCGGCCTTCCGCGATACGGTCCGGGCCGAGGGCGCTGCGGCGCTGGTCGCGACCCATAACCACGAACTGGCCGGACGAATGGACCGCATCCTGACCTTCGCGGACGGGCATCTGACGCCGCATGTTCCTGCCTGAGCAGGGCTCTTTCCAAAATTGGAACAAAATTGGAACAAAAGCCTTGACGCTATCATTGTCGCGAAATAGAACAAACGGCGAACATAGTTGTTGGGGAGATAGCCATGCGCCGCGTTGTTCAAGATGTTTCTGCCGCCACTGCCGTTCTGGGCTTTGCCTGGATGATCGCCATGTGGGGATCTGTTCTCGGCGCGGCCTGAACCGTCTATGCTGGTCCGGCTGACTCGGAGGGCGCTGCCAGGTGCTGATCCGGTGAGTGGTCGGGCCGGGTGGCGGCCTGATGCGGTGTCCATGATCCAGGCATGATCGGGACCGGTTCGGGAGAATGGGATGGCCGCGCAGCTTCCCTTTGTGCATTTGCGGGTTCGGTCGCCTTACTCCGTGCTCGAGGGTGCGATCCGCATGCCCAAAATGGTCGAGGCCTGTCAGACCCATGGCATGCCGGCGATCGCGCTGACGGACACAAACAATCTTTTCGGGGCGCTTGAGTTCTCCGAGGTCCTGTCAGGGGCCGGGGTACAACCGATTGTCGGTTGCACGCTGAAAGTCCGTCTGGGTGATCCGCATCCGGGCGAGCGCGCCGAGCCGGACGGGACGCTGGTCCTGCTGGCGCAGGACGCGGTCGGCTATGGCAATCTGATGGCGCTTTCCAGCGCCGCCTATCTCGATGTTGACGGGACGGAAGAGCCGCACATCCCGTTCAGCCTGGTGCTCGATCACGCGGCCGGGCTGATTGCCCTGACCGGCGGGCCGGATGGCCTTCTCAACCGCCTGATCACGGGCGGCCGTCAGCCCGAAGCGGCCACCTATCTCGACCAGCTCGCCACGGCCTTTGGCGACCGGCTCTATGTCGAGCTGCAGCGGCACGGTCTGGAAGCCGAGCTTGAGGCCGAGGACTGGCTGGTCGGCCAGGCCTATGCCCGTGATCTGCCCCTGGTTGCGACCAATGAGGCCTATTTCCCGGACCAGTCGATGCACAAGGCCCATGACGCCTTGTTGTGTATCTCGGAGAGCTCCTTCGTCTCTGTTGCCGACCGGCGCCGGGTGACGGCGGACCACTATCTGACCACTCCGGAAGAGATGAATGCGCGCTTTGCCGACCTGCCGGAAGCGCTGACCAATACGATCGAGATTGCCCGTCGCTGCGCCTTTCGGGTCCGCACCCACGCGCCGATCCTGCCCAGCTTCCCCACCGTGGGCGGAAGGACCGAGGTCGAGGAGCTGATCGCGCGCGCCCATGAAGGCCTGACTGACCGGCTGGCCAGCATCAATGCGGCAGCGCCCGAGGAGGAGTATCGGGCCCGTCTCGACTTCGAGCTCGACATCATCAAGCAGATGGGGTTTCCGGGCTATTTCCTGATCGTCTCGGACTTCATCCAGTGGGCCAAGAATAACGACATCCCGGTCGGGCCGGGCCGGGGGTCCGGTGCCGGCTCGCTGGTCGCCTACGCCCTGACCATCACCGATCTCGATCCCTTGCGCTTCGGTCTGCTGTTCGAGCGCTTCCTCAATCCCGAACGGGTTTCCATGCCCGACTTCGACGTCGACTTCTGTCAGGAACGCCGCGGCGAGGTGATCCGTTATGTGCAGGAGCAATACGGACATGACCGGGTCGCCCAGATCATCACCTTCGGCACCCTGCAGGCTCGCGCCGTGGTGCGCGATACCGGGCGTGTGCTGCAGCTCCCTCTGGGTCTCGTCGACCGGCTTGCCAAAATGGTGCCGGCCAACCCGGCCAATCCGGTCACCCTGGCCCAGGCGCTCGATATCGAGCCGCGCCTGCGCGAAATGCGCCGCGATGACGATTCGGTCGACACGCTGCTGACCGTTGCCCTGAAACTGGAAGGCCTGTTCCGCAACGCCTCGACACACGCCGCCGGGGTGGTGATCGGTGACCGTAAACTGTCCGAGCTCGTTCCGCTCTATCGCGATCCGCGCTCCGACATTCCCGCTACCCAGTTCAACATGAAATGGGTCGAGCCGGCGGGTCTCGTGAAATTCGACTTCCTCGGCCTGAAAACCCTGACCGTGATTGCCCGTGCGCTGGGCTATATCGCCTCGACCGGCAAGGACGTGCCCGATATCGAGGGGCTCGATTTCGACGACCAGGCGACCTTCGATCTCCTGCAGTCGGGCCATGCCATCGGCGTGTTCCAGCTGGAATCATCCGGCATGCGCGACACGCTCAAGAAGATGAAGCCGGATGCGATCGAGGATCTGATCGCCCTGATCTCGCTCTATCGACCGGGCCCGATGAAGAATATCGACGTCTATGTCGACCGGAAATTCGGTCGCGCCGAGGTCGATTGCCTGCATCCCGATCTCGAGGGCGTGCTGTCGGAAACCTATGGCGTCATCATCTACCAGGAACAGGTGATGCAGATCGCCCAGATCCTGTCCGGCTACTCGCTCGGCGAGGCCGACCTGTTGCGCCGGGCCATGGGCAAGAAAAAGAAAGAGGAGATGGACAAGCAGAAAGTCCGTTTCCTAGAAGGTGCCGAAGCCAAGGGTGTCAGCCGCGAGAAAGCCTCCTACATCTTTGAACTGGTGGCCGAGTTCGCCGGCTATGGCTTCAACAAGTCACACGCCGCCGCCTACGCCGCCATCGCCTACCGGACCGGCTATCTGAAAGCCAATTACCCGGTCGAATTCATGGCAGCGTTGATGTCGCTGGACGCCGCCAATACCGACAAGCTGTCGGCCTTCTTCCAGGAAGTCCGGCGCATGAAGCTCGAAGTGCGGCCGCCGGACGTGAATGCCTCGCAGGCCGATTTCTCGGTCGAGGAGGGGACGATCCGCTTTGCCCTCGGCGCCATCCGCAATGTCGGCTTTGTGGCCATGGAACACATCGTTGCCGAACGTGAGGCCAATGGCCCCTTCCGTGATCTCTATGACTTCGCCGAACGGGTCGATCCGCGTCAGGTCAACAAGCGTACGTTTGAAAACCTCGCCAAGGCCGGCGCCTTTGACAGCCTAGATCCGGACCGGGCCCGGGTGATGGCCTCGGCGGAAACCCTGATCTCGATGGCCCAGCATGCCGCCGAGCAGCGCGAAAGCGCCCAGGCCAGCCTGTTCGGGGGCGGCGGCGAGGAGGCCCAGCTCGAACGTCCGCGCCTGCCCGAACCAGATCCCTGGACCGCGACCCAGCGTCTCGATGCCGAATTGTCGGCCATTGGTTTCTACCTGTCCGGCCACCCGCTCGACGATCTGGCCGAACACCTGGCCGGTCGCGGCGTGGTCTTCTTCGCCGAGGCGCCGGCCCGGGTCGCCGATGGCGCCACTGCGCTTCGCCTCGCAGGGATGGTGCGGCGGCGCCAGGAGCGGGTCTCCAACAAGAATGGCGAGCGTTTTGCCTGGACAACCCTGTCGGACCCGACCGGGGAGTTCGAGGTCTTCGTCAATTCCGATCTGCTGGTCAGTTCGCGCGAAATCCTCGACAGCGGCCAGGCCGTGATGGTCAATTGCCGGGTCGATGAGCGCGACGAGCAGATTTCCTTTTTCGCTGACAAGATCGAACCGCTCGACACGAAAGTGTCCGCCGAGCGCTTGCGGATCCGTCTTGATACCGCTGGCGCGCTGGCTGGCATACATGCCCGGCTCGAGCGGGCGAACGGCCGCAAGGACGCCAGTCACGACGCAGTGATCGACCTCTTCCTGCCGCTGCGTGATGGCGGCGAAATCGAGATGCGACTGCCCGGCCGCCACAGCGCCGATGCGGCGCTGCAAGCTGCCTTGAAGGGCGTAAAGGGCGTGGCCTCGGTCGAAACGGTCTGATCCAGCCACATCTGGGCCAGCTGCAGGCGTTCGTCGCTGCCAAGGGGCTGAGCGCTAGGCTCGGTCGAGCGGAAGTGCCGGATCATGCAGGCTTGCGCGAGGTCAAAGCGCTGGCGATAGTCTTGCCATCCAAAAGGGGGATGAATCGATGATCCGATATTTGACAGCCGGATTGCTGGCCCTGTCTGCCAGCTCTCAGGTTATGGCCCAGGAGACGCCCGACGCGCTGCTGCAGGCCTTCATTGCCGCCATCGAGGCGGAAGACTCGCAGGCCTTGGCCAGTCTTTATGTTGAATATGCCGACAGTTACACGCCCAGCGCCAATCATGCTCGCGGCCGCGCTGCGATCGCAGCGGACTGGCAGGGCTTTTTTGATGCCTTCGACAATATCGAGCTCGAGATCGACGCGCATGGCTCGGCCCATTCCGGCACGACCCATGCCGCCTGGGGCCTCTGGACCCTGACCCAAACGCCGGCCGGCGGGGGCGAGTCCTTTGTGCTGACAGGCCGTTTCATGGATGTCCAAACCCAGATTGATGGGCGCTGGTATTATGTCGCGGACCATTCCTCGGCATCCCCGGTCGCCGTTGCGATGGATCAGGACTGAGCCCCGTTTGTGGCGTCCGGGGCCACCGCCCCGGATCCCGCTCGGCGCATTCGGGACGGCAGTCGAGGCGGCAATAGCCGGGGCGCATGCCAGCACTGCTTTTCCGGCGGCCTCACGCGCTTGCCAAGGCGTCCTTGCGCGCCTATAAGCCGCGCCATCACGCACACGGGGCTACGTCCGGTTTTTGACCTGACGCTCCGGTGTCATCTGTCCAGGCAGGTGACTCCGCCCCGTGGAGGCCAACCGGAAAAGGAAAACACGATGGCTCTCCCCGATTTCAGCATGCGTCAGCTGCTCGAAGCTGGTTGTCACTTTGGACACCAGACCCACCGCTGGAACCCGAAGATGAAGGATTTCATCTTTGGTGAGCGGTCCAACATTCACATTATCGACCTCTCGCAAACCGTTCCGCTGCTGCACCAGGCCCTGGTGAAAGTGCGCGAGACGGCTGCCAAGGGCGGTCGCGTACTGTTTGTCGGTACCAAGCGCCAGGCCCAGGACCCGCTGGCCCAGGCCGCCGGTCGCTGCGCCCAGTACTACATGAACCAGCGCTGGCTCGGCGGTACGCTGACCAACTGGCGCACCATCTCGAACTCCATCGCCCGCCTGCGCGAGCTGGAAGGCATGTTCGAGAATGAGGGCGGCATGGCCGGCCTGACCAAGAAAGAACAGCTGATGCTGACCCGCGAACGCGAGAAGCTCGATCGTTCGCTGGGCGGTATCAAGGACATGGGCGGTACGCCGGACCTGATGTTCGTGATCGACACGAACAAGGAAGGCATCGCCATCCAGGAAGCCAAGAAGCTCGGCATTCCGGTCATCGCCGTGGTCGACACCAATTGCGACCCGGACCTCGTTGACTTCCCGATCCCGGGCAATGATGACGCCAGCCGCGCCATCTCGCTGTATTGCGACCTGATCGCCGACGCTGTCCTGGACGGCATGGGCGACAGCCAGCTGGCGATGGGCATGGATCTGGGCGAAGCCGAAGCACCGGTCGAGACGCTGGTCGAAGCCGAAGCGCCGGCTGAAGCCCCGGCCGAGGCCGCTCCGGCAGCCGAAGAAGCACCGGCTGCGGACGCCGAGGCGGCTGCCACGGACACGTCATCCGAATCTGACAAGACCGAAGCCTAAGACTTCGATCCAAAGCGAAATTCAGGAGAAACCGATGGCTGGCATTACCGCTGCTCTCGTGAAGGAACTGCGCGACAAGACGGGCGTAGGCATGATGGACTGCAAGAAGGCACTCGGCGAGACCGATGGTGACTTCGAAGCGGCTGTCGACTGGCTGCGCAAGAAGGGCCTGTCCAAGGCTGCCAAGAAGGCCGACCGTGTCGCCGCCGAAGGCCTCGTCGCCGTTGCCACCGATGGTGGCCGGGGCGCTGTGGTCGAAGTCAATTCCGAAACCGATTTCGTGGCCCGGAACGAAAAGTTCCAGACCGCGGTCAAGGAAATCGCTGCCCTCGCCATTGGCGGTAGCGGTGATGTCGCCGAGATCAAGGCAGCGTCCACGTCTGGCGGTTCCACGGTCGAGGATCACCTGACCAACCTGATCGCCACGATCGGTGAGAACATGGCCCTGCGCCGTGCTGCCGTTGTTGTGGCCGATCCGGGCGTGGTTGCGTCCTACGTGCACAATCCGGCGGCGACCGACATGGGCGCCATCGGCGTGCTCGTCGGCCTCAAGTCGGACGGTGACAAGGACAAGCTGGCCGAGCTGGGCCGCAAGATCGCCATGCATGTCGCTGCCGGTTCCCCGGCGGTTGCCGTGTCGGTCGATGTTGACGGTGTCGACAGCGCCATCGCCGACAAGGAACGCGAAGTCTTCGCTGACCAGGCGCGCCAGGCCGGCAAGCCGGATTCGATCGTCGAGAAGATGGTCGAAGGCCGCATGCGCAAATTCTATGAGGAAGTCGTGCTGCTCAAGCAGGCCTTCGTCATGGACCCGGACAACACCATCGAGCAGGTTCTCGAAGCCGCTGCCAAGGATCTTGGCGCCCCGGTCACCATTACGGGCTTTGTCCGCATGGCCTTGGGTGAAGGCGTCGAGAAGGGCCCGGAAGAAGATTTCGCCGCTGAAGTGGCGGCCGCTTCCGGCCAATCCTGATCCCTGTCTGACAACAAGCGGCGGCGCTTTCCAGCGCCGCCGCTTTCTATATGCTGCACGCCGTGACTGATTCCTCTGCATCCGGGCCGGCTGATGGCCAAGCGGGCGCGCCGAAATTTCGGCGTGTACTGCTCAAAGTCTCTGGTGAAGCCCTCATGGGCTCCCAGAATTACGGTATCGATATTGATACGGCTGACCGGATCGCCCGCGAGGTCGCGGCGGCCGTCAAGGGCGGTACCGAGATGTGCCTCGTCATTGGCGGCGGCAACATCTTCCGTGGCTTGTCCGGCGCGGCCAAGGGCATGGACCGGGCCGCTGCCGACTATATGGGCATGCTGGCCACGGTCATGAACGCCCTTGCCATGCAGACATCGCTGGAACGCATCGGCGTCCAGACGCGGGTCCAGTCGGCTATCCCCATGACCACGGTCTGCGAGCCCTATATCCGGCGCCGTGCGACCCGGCACATGGAAAAGGGGCGGGTGGTGATCTTCGCCGCCGGCACCGGCAACCCCTTCTTCACGACCGACACCGCTGCCGCGTTGCGCGCGGCCGAGATGGGGTGTGACGCGCTCCTCAAGGGCACCCAGGTCGATGGCGTCTATTCCGACGATCCGCGTACCAACCCGCAGGCCGAGCGCTACGACCAGCTCGACTATCTCGACGTGCTGACGCGGGACCTGCGGGTGATGGATGCCTCGGCGGTGACGCTGATGCGCGAAAATGCGATACCGATTGTCGTGTTCGACATTCACAAGACCAATGGTCTTGCCCGTGTGCTCGCCGGGGAGGGCAAGTGCACCATGATCGGCAAGATGAAGTCTGATGCCGCTGCCGTCTGACCGGCGCGGAATGCATCCAGAAAGAGCGAAAACGCCATGAGCGACGAGTATGATGAAAACGACCTGAAACGGCGCATGGACGGGGCCATCGAGGCCCTGCGCAAGGAATTCGCAGGCCTGCGCACCGGGCGTGCCAGTGCCGGTCTGCTCGAGCCGATCAAGGTCGACGCCTACGGTACGCCGACCCCGATCAACCAGCTCGGCAATATCTCGGTGCCCGAACCGCGCATGATTACCCTGCAGGTCTGGGACAAAAGCATGGTCGGCGCTGTCGACAAGGCCATTCGCAATTCCGGCATCGGGCTCAACCCGGTGATGGAAGGCCAGCTGCTGCGGATCCCGATCCCGCCCCTCAACGAGGAGCGCCGGGCCGAAATCGCCAAGCTGGCCGGCAGTTATGCCGAGCACGCCCGCGTCGCGGTCCGCAATGTGCGGCGTGACGGCATGGACGCGTTGAAAAAGATGGAGAAGGATGGCGACTTGTCCGAGGACGAGCAAAAAGCCTTCTCCGAGGACGTCCAGAAACTCACCAATGATGCGATCAAACGGATTGATGAGAGCCTGAAGTCCAAGCAAGAAGAGATCATGCAGGTCTGATCAACCCGATTGGCGGAGCGAATGAATGAGTGACGACGCTTCCGCAGACACGCCGGGGCCCCGGCATACGGCCATCATCATGGATGGTAATGGCCGGTGGGCGAAGGCACGTGGGAGACCGCGCTCCTTCGGCCACAAGCGGGGTGTGGAGACTGTCCGCAAGATAGTCGAGCATGCGGGCGATCTGGGCGTCCGCTATCTCACGCTTTTCTCGTTCTCGACCGAAAACTGGAGCCGGCCGGCTGACGAGGTCGGCGCCCTGTTCGAGCTGCTTAAACTCTATGTGGAAGCCGATCTTGAGGGGCTGGCCCGGCGAGGTGTCAGGGTTCGTGTTATCGGGCGTCGCGATAATCTCGGGCCGGATCTTGTGGCCATCATTGATCGCGCTGAAGCCCGTACCCGCGACAATGACGAGTTCCACCTCACCATTGCCTTCAACTATGGCGGTCGTGACGAAATCCTGCGGGCTTGCCAGGCGGTCGCGCGCGACGTCGCCGCCGGCGCGCTGGATCCGTCCGCGCTCGACGAGGCGCGGCTTGGCGAGTTTCTCGATACCGCCACCCTTCCGGATGTCGACTTGATGATCCGCACCAGCGGTGAGCAACGGATCTCGAATTTCCTGTTATGGCAGGCTGCCTATGCCGAGCTGGTGTTTGTCGACGCCCTGTGGCCCGATTTCTCGCGTGATGACCTCGCGCGGGCGGTCGACACTTACCATCAGCGCGCCCGGCGCTATGGAGGCGTTGATGCCGGCGCCGCGTGACCCGGTTTTCCGCCGTCGTGTCCTTTCCGCCCTGATCCTTGGCCCGCTCGCGGTCGTGCTGCTGTATGTCGGGGACCTCGCCTTCACGGCCTGGGTCGCGGCTTTCGCGGCGGCGATGGCCTGGGAATGGATTCACATGTCCGACCGGGATGCCCCGCCTGTTGCCTATGCAATCGCCTGTGCGACAGCATCCGGAACGGTCCTGCTGGCGGGCCAGACCAGTGTGCTGGACGCGCTCGCCTGGGGCGCTGCGGGCACATTGGCGAGCGGGATCGAGCGCTGGCGTCGCGGCTGGTCGAGTGAGGTGCTCGGCGTGCTCTATGTGGCCCTGTCCGCGGCTTTGCTCGCTGCCATGCGGGCCGAGCCGGACCATGGACTCAAGGCTGTCATCCTGTTGTTCGCCGTGGTCTGGGCCGCTGACAGCCTGGCCTATCTGGTCGGGACCTGGATTGGCGGACCGAAACTGCTTCCCCAGGCCAGTCCCAAGAAAACCTGGTCAGGCTTCCTCGCCGGAATACTCGCGGGCGCGGCCGCAGGCCTCGCCGCGGGCATGTTGTTCGGACTGGAACCGGTCCGGGTACTGCCCTTCGCGGTTGTTGTCGCCCTGGCGTCGGTCGGCGGTGATCTGGCCATGTCGGTTTTCAAGCGCAGTTTCGGGGTCAAGGACTCGGGCACGCTGATTCCGGGACATGGCGGTGTGCTGGACCGGGTTGATGCGTTGATGCTGGCGGTGATCGCAGCCGTCCTGTCAGCGCGTCTGTGGCCGCTCGGGTGGGCCGCGTCATGAGTGCACGCCGTATCTCCGTCCTCGGTGCGACCGGCTCGGTCGGACTGGCCACGCTGGACCTTGTCGGGCGGGCGGAACCGGGCCGATACAAGGTCGTTGCCCTGACTGCAAAGACCAATGCAGCCGAGCTGGCCCGACAGGCAATCCGCTTTCAGGCGGAATGCGTGGCGATTGCCGATCCGGATGCGGCACCGGCCCTGCAACAGGCGTTGAAGGACCATCCCGGGATCGAGATCGGGGTTGGTGAGGACGCCGTGTGTGAGGTGGCAGCGCGTGATGCCGACTGGACCATGGCCGCCATTGTCGGCGCCGCGGGGCTCAAGCCCACGCTCGCCGCGCTACGGCAGGGGCGGGCGCTGGCCTTCGCCAACAAGGAGTGTCTGGTCTGTGCCGGGGCGCTTTTCATGGACGAGGCGGCCCGCTGCGGCACGACGCTGCTGCCGGTCGACAGCGAACACAATGCCGTTTTCCAGGTGTTCGACCAGGCCCACCGCGCGGCGATCCGCTCGATCACACTGACCGCCTCTGGCGGACCGTTCCGTGAGGCTACGCGTGCGGTGATGGCTGGCGCCAGCCGCGCCGACGCGCTGGCGCATCCGACATGGGAAATGGGCGCCAAGATCTCCATAGACAGCGCCACCATGATGAATAAGGGCCTCGAAGTGATCGAGGCTTGTTGGTTGTTCGATCTGTCGCCCGACCGGGTCGAGGTGGTCGTGCATCCCCAATCCATCGTTCACGGGATGGTCGAATATGCGGATGGCTCGCTGCTGGCGCAATTGGGCTCACCGGACATGCGGACACCGATCGCCAGTGCGCTGGCCTGGCCGGATCGCATGGCGGCCCCGGTTGAACGTTTGCGGCTGACCGATATCGCCAGGCTCGACTTCCATCCGCCTGACCTGCAACGGTTTCCGGCGATCCGACTGGCCCGGGAAGCGATGCAGGCGGGCGGTATCGCTCCGGCGGTATTGAATGCCGCCAATGAGATCGCGGTCGAGGCTTTCCTGGCAGACCGGATAGGCTTCCTTGACATCGCTTCGGGGGTTGAACAGGTTCTCGAGCGGAGCCTTTCGGATGCGGACATGCCGCGCTCGCTAACGGCTTTTGAAGATGTTTTCGCAATTGATCATCGTGCGCGCCAGATGGCACGGGACTTGATGGTCGAGCGCCTGACACACTCATAATTACGGACATTATCCCCATGAGCCTGATCGGCGACGGCTTCCTGACCATATTCTCCTTTGTATTCCTGATCTCGATTGTCGTCATGATTCATGAGCTTGGGCATTATTGGGCCGGCCGCTTTTGCGGCGTTCATGCCGAGGCTTTCTCGATGGGCTTTGGCCCGACCCTGTTCTCATGGCGGGACAAGCGCGGCACGGTCTGGCGTGTCGCGGCCTTGCCGCTCGGCGGGTATGTGAAATTCCTCGGTGATGCCGGTGCCGCCAGCGAGCCCGATGCCGACAAGCTGGCTCAGCTACGCGAACAGATGGGGGAGGCCGCGGACCGTTGCTATCATTTCAAACCGATCTGGCAGCGCGCCTTCATCACCGCGGCAGGACCAATCGCGAACTTCATCTTGGCCATCACCATCTTTGCCGGCCTGTCGCTGACCCTCGGCAATCGCGAATTGCAGCCGGTTGTCGGTGCCGTCGTGGCAGAGTCTCCGGCCGCCAATGCCGGTATCCAGGTCGGCGACCGGGTTGTGGCTATCGACGGGCGCGAGGTGAATGCCTTCAACGACATCATGCGGATCGTGATCTCGAGCGGCACCAGTGAACTGACGGTTGATATCGAACGCAATGGCGAGGTCATCCCGCTGCAGATGGTGGCCGCACGCAATACCGTGGAAGACGAGTTCGGGGGTACGCGCCGCTTGCCTCAATTGGGCATTCAGGCCTTCTCCGAGCCAGATGTGGGCGCTGTGGAGCCCGGCAGCCCGGCGGCTCTGGCTGGGTTTGAGCCCGGCGACCGGATTGTTTCTCTGGACGGTGTCCCGGTCGCCAGCTTCCAGCAATTCAGCCAGCTGGTTGTTGCCGCCGACGGCGAGGCGCCTGTCGGAATTGAACGCGGTGGCCAGGCGATGGTCTTGACGACTTCGCCCCGGGAAACACCGGACGGCGCGACGAATTTATCACCGGCCTATGCCCGCCTTGGATTGGTGTCGGGCGGTCGTCTGATTGAATACCGTCGCTACAATCCAATCGAGGCGGTCGGATACGGGATCACCCAGACGGGTGCTGTTGTTTCCACAACTGTCGATTATGTAACAAACATCGTAACGGGCCGTGCCTCGCCGGAACTGCTCAATGGACCGCTCGGGATTGCGACGGCGGCGGGACAGGTCGCACAGCGTTCCATAGAAGGCCATAGCAGCGCCTTTGAGGCGGCGCGGGCGCTGTTGGTGAACCTGATAAACCTCGCGGGCGTGCTCTCGGTCGGACTGGGATTGGTCAATCTTCTACCGATACCCATCCTCGACGGCGGGCATTTGGTGTATTACGGCTATGAGGCGGTGGCACGACGTCCGCTGAGCATGCAGGCACAAGCACTTGGTTTCCGGGTGGGGCTTGTTTTCGTGCTCGGTTTGATGCTTGTAGCGACCTGGAATGACCTGAATTATTTGCTCGGCCAGATTTTCTGATGAACGTCTGACCGGGCCCAGCAAAGCGGCGATCTTCCATGGTGAGTGTTCTGCGTGTGCTCTTCGCAGCCCTGATGACTGTGAGTGCGTCGGCCATAGCGTCGGCACAACAATCGGGTGCGGAAGTTCCCGCGACAGCCCAGACCGAGGTGCAGCAGCCTGTTGCTGCCCCGCTGGTCCGGCAAATCCTGGTTGAAGGCAATCAGCGGGTCGAGGCCGATACGGTCCTGTCCTACCTGCTGCTTCAGCCGGGCCAGCCCTTCGATACCCGACTGGTCAACCTGTCGATCCAGACGCTGTTCGCCACCGGGCTGTTCTCAGACGTGCAGATGGAGGATCGCGGCGAGATCGTGATCGTCCGGGTGCAGGAAAACCCGATCATCAACCGCGTCATCCTCGAGGGGAACAGCGCGATTGATGATGAGAAAATCACCGACGAAATCCAGGCCCAGCCTCGCGCGATCTTCACGCGTTCGCGGGTCCAGTCGGATGTCCAGCGCATCATTGAGGTCTATCGCCGGTCCGGCCGTTTCGCCGCTACGGTGACCCCGAAGATTGTCGAGCAGCCGCAAAACCGTGTCGACCTGATCTTCGAGATTTCCGAAGGCCCGGTCACCGGCGTGCGCCGAATCAACTTCATCGGCAATGAGAGCTATTCCGATCGGCGCCTGCGCCGTGAGCTGGTGACGCGCGAATCGCGTTGGTGGCGTTTCTTTTCGTCGAACGACAATTACGACCCGGATCGTCTGGAGTATGACCGCGAATTGCTGCGTCAGTTCTATTCGAACCAGGGTTATGCCAATTTCCGTGTCCTTTCGGCTGTCGCCGAGCTGACCCCGGACCAGCGTGATTTCTACATCACGGTCACGATCGATGAGGGCGAGGTCTATAATTTCGGTGAGGTCACGGTCTCGACCGAGATCCCCGATCTCAATCCGGAATTCCTGCAGGCCATTCTCCCGGTCCAGGAAGGCGATCTGTTCCAGGGCCAGTTGATCGAGGACAGTATTGATGCGCTGACCTTCTCGGCGGGTGCTGCGGGCTATGCCTTCGTCAATATCCGCCCGCTGACCACGCGCAATCGCGAAGACCGGACCGTGGATGTTGAATTCGTGATCGATGAAGGCCCGCGGGTCTATATCGAACGCATCGACATCTCCGGTAACACCCGGACACTGGACCGTGTGATCCGGCGTGAACTGGATATCGTGGAAGGCGACGCCTTCAACCAGGTCCTGATCGACCGCTCGCGCAACAATATCCGCCGCCTAGGTTTCTTCGAGGAAGTTGAACTCGAAGAAACACCTGGCTCGGCTCCTGACCGGGCCCGTGTCAACGTCGCCGTGACGGAGCAGCCGACCGGCGAGCTGGCTTTCGGTGCCGGCTTCTCCTCCACCGATTCCTTCCTGATCGACCTGTCGATCTCGGAGCGGAACCTGCGAGGTCGCGGCCAGTTCCTGCGTTTCCGGATCTCGGCCTCCTCGAACCGCGAGTCGCTTGATATCCGCTTCACCGAGCCTCGTTTCCTCGACCGTAACCTGGCCGCCGGTTTTGACCTGTTCCGGGTCAATTCCGACTTCCTGTCCGAAGCGTCGTTCCAGACCGAGTCAACGGGTGCGAGCCTGCGCCTCGGTTTCCCGGTCACCGCGTCGACCAATCTGCAGCTCGGCTATACCTACCGGACCGACAATGTCCTTGTGTATTCGTCGGCGTCCTCGGCATTGCTCAACCAGGCTGGCAGCCGTGTTACCTCGGTGCTCACCTATACGCTGAACTGGTCGCGCCTGAATGATCCGGTCGAACCCAGCAATGGCTATCGCCTGCAGTTCACGCAAGGGTTTGCGGGCATTGGCGGCGATGTGCGCTATGTACGCTCGGAATTCAACGGCGCCATTTATCGGCCATTCTTCCCGGGTCTGCTCGGCAATGAGGTGGTCGCGAGCTTTACGATGAACGGTGGTTTCGTCCTGCCTTGGGGCGGAGACTCGGTTCGGATCAATGATCGCTTCTTCAAGGGCGGGAACTCATTCCGCGGCTTTGAAGTCGCCGGTATCGGCCCTCGCGCCGTGTCGCGTGATGCGACCACCGGTGAGCTGATCCGGGGTGATGCCCTGGGTGGCAGGCTTTATGCAGTGGGTGCACTCGAAGTCTCATTCCCGCTCGGATTACCCGAGCAGTACGGGGTGAGAGGGAGCCTGTTCACGGAGTTTGGTACGCTTGGCATGCTGGATTCCGCCGATCAGGTAGACGAGGGAACACAATCGGTGTTCACGGTTGATGATCTGGCGCTGCGTGCGTCGGCCGGCCTGAGCATCTTCTGGGATTCACCATTCGGACCGGTCCGGTTCGACTTTGCGCAGGCCTTCATCCGTGAAGACTATGACAGAGCCGAATTCTTCCGGTTCAGCACTCGAACAGGGTTCTAAAACGATGAAATTGCTTAAATCTCTTCTGCTCCTCCCGATCCTCGTGATCGGTATCGCCGCCCCGGCGATGGCGCAGACCAATATCGCTGTGCTCAACGAAGAACGTGTCCTGCGCGAAAGCGCCGCTGGCGTCCATATCGCCGCCCGCATGCAGGAAATCGCTCAGGAAATTGACTCCGAACTGCAGGCCCTCAGCCAGCCGATCCAGCAGGAAACCGAGCGTCTCAACGCGGAAACGGCGTCGATGACGCAGCAGGCTATCCAGGAGCGCCCGGACCTGATGAGCCGGATCACCACGCTGAACCAGCAGGCCCAGCAATTCGAAGTCCTGCGTCGTGCCCGCCAGCAGGAAATCGTCCAGACGGAACGCCAGGCGATGCGCCCGGTTTATGAAGCTCTTGGCCCGATCCTCGAGGAAGTTGTCGCCGCGCAAGGCATCGACATTCTTGTCGACCGTTCAAACCTGGTGTTTGCAGCTCCGGAAATGGATATTTCCGCTGACGTAATCGCCTTGTTGAACGCACGCCTGCCAACCGTGCCGGTGACGCGTGTGCGTCTGCCGCAGGACGGAGCCGGCCAGCAGGGCCAGCAGTAACCTGACATCCAAGGGGGGAGAGTGTGGCAGATCCGCGTTTCTATGACCGGCTTGGCCCGCTCGCCCTGACAGAGATCGCCGCGCTCTCGGGTGCGGCGATTTCCGATTCCGGGACAGGTCACATCGAGATCGACCGGGTAACACCGCTGGGTGATCCGGTGCCCGGCGCCCTGAGTTACGCCGAGAACGCTCGGCTTTTGCGGACAGCGCCGGATGGCGCCCTGGCGGGTGTGACGCTGCTGTGTCCTGAAGCCGCCACCGAGGAGGCGGACCGCCTCGGTGCCGTAACCCTCATTCACCCGGAGCCGCGCGCCGCGTTCGCAAGCGTTCTCCCGGCCTTGTTCCGGACCCGCGATTTTGGCGCGGATACCTATATTGCCCCTGATGCCACCATAGGTGCCGGTTCGCGACTGGCGGCCGGTGTTGTCATTGGTGCCGGAGCCGAAATCGGCACCGGTTGCGTGATCGGCCCGCACAGCGTGGTCGGTCCGGGATGCCGGATCGGCAACAACACGCGTGTGGCCGCCCATGTCAGCCTGCTGTGTTGTGATATCGGCGCGGACTGCAACATTCTTGCGGGAGCCGTGATTGGCGAGGACGGCTTCGGCATTGCAGTATCCGATGGAAATACCGTCGGTATTCTGCATTTGGGGAGCGTTGTGATCGAGGATCACGTCACCATTGGTGCCAATTGTGCAATTGATCGGGGCCTGTTCGGCGCGACTCGGGTCGGCAGCGGGACCAAGATCGACAATCTGTGTCATATCGCTCACAACGCCGTCATCGGCCGGAATGTGGTGATGGCCGGATATTCGGGCCTGGCTGGCAGCGCGGTCCTCAAGGACAATGCGATGCTCGGGGGCAGGGTCGGTGTCTATGACCATGTCACGATCGGCGAGGGGGCCCGTATCGGTGCCAATTCGGCAGCGTCCAGGGATGTCCCGGCCGGTGAACTCTGGGTCGGCAATCCCGCCCAGCCGATGCGTCAACACTTGCGTGAACTGGCCGAGCTGCGTCGTCTGGCGCGACCGAAAGACAAGACCTCCAGGAAAGGCTGACAAGCGTGTCCGATCGCATTGAGAATGCAGAAATCCAGACTCTCCTGCCGCACCGCTACCCGTTCTTGCTGATTGACGCTGCGGAAGACTATGTCGCCGGCCAGTCGATCGTCGGTATCAAGGGCGTCACGGCGAACGAACCCTTCTTTCCGGGACACTTCCCTGGCAATCCGGTCATGCCCGGCGTCCTGATGATCGAAGCCATGGCCCAGGCCGGCGCAGTGCTCATGTACAAGACATTGGGCGCCTCTCCGGACTCCGCGACCGTGTTTTTCATGGGTGCGGACAGGGTCCGCTTCCGGGCCCCCGTGCGCCCTGGAATGATGCTGCGCATGCCGGTCACGGTGACCGCTGCCCGCCACGGCGTGTTCAAGTTCAAGGGCGAAGTCTGGGCCGACGGCAAGCGTGCCGTCCAGGCTGAGTTTTCCGCCAAGGCGATCGAGAATATATGACCCAGTCCCAGGACATCCATCCGACAGCCATCGTCGACCCGGCGGCCCAGCTGGGTAGCGGGGTTGAGATCGGTCCGTTTTCGATCATCGGCCCGAAAGTGGTTCTCAAGGATCGCGTCCGGGTGATTTCCCACGCGACGATCGCCGGCAACACGACATTGGGAGAGGACTGTGTGGTCTATCCCGGTGCCCAGCTCGGCCATCCGCCACAGGATTTCAAATACCAGGGCGAAGACACGCAGCTGGTGATCGGCCAGCGCAATATCATCCGCGAGAATGTGACGATGCACCCTGGAACCACCTTCGCGCGGGGCCGGACGGTGGTCGGCAATGACGGTTATTTCATGGTGGGCGCCCATGTAGCGCATGACTGTATTGTCGGCGATCGCGTCGTATTCGCCAATTGTGCCGCGATCGGGGGCGAAACCGTGATCGCTGATCACGCCATTCTCGGCGGTTATGCCGGCATTCACCAGAAGAGCAGGATCGGGCGTCACGCCTTCATCGGGGCGATGGCGATGGTGACCGCGGATGTCATTCCCTACGGCTCGGTGATCGGCAATCATGCCCATCTTGCCGGACTCAATGTCGTCGGATTGAAGCGCCGTGGCATGCCGCGCGAGACCCTGCGCGAGTTGCGCGCTGCCTATCGCCTCCTGTTTGCCCAGGAGGGCACGTTCGAAGAGCGCGTGGATGATGTCGCGCGGCTTTATTCCGACAACGCTCCGATCGCGGAAATCATTGATTTCATCCGTGATGACACCAAACGTTCCATCTGCATGCCGGATGACTGAGCCGGGTTGGACAAAGCTGGGACTGATCGCGGGCGGCGGCGACCTGCCAATCGAAATCCTCAAGGCCCAGGCGGATCAACCGGTATTTGTGGTGGTCCTGCTGGGTTTTGCGGACCGTGACTACAGCCAGACGGAGCACACCTCCCTGTCGGTCGGGGAGATTGGCGGCATCATCAAGGCGCTGCGGGCGGCCGGGTGTGACGCGATCTGTTTTGCCGGATATGTGTCGCGCCCGGACCTCAAATCACTGAAGATGGACGCACGGGGTTTGATCATGGTCCCCCGGGCCCTGGCGGCAGGGCGAAAGGGCGATGACGCGGTCATCCGGGTCGTTGTGGACGAATTCGAGCGGGCCGGTTTCGCTGTCGTGGGCGCAGACAGCCTGTTGGGGCAAAAAGGTTTGACGTCCGGGTGTTTCGGTAAGGTCGATTCAATTGATCTCCACCGGGAGGATGCCCGCAAGGCGATGATGGTCGCCGCCGAGATCGGTCGCCTCGATATCGGGCAGGGGGCCGTCGTGGCCGGCGGCGTTGTGCTCGCCGTCGAGGCCCAGGAAGGTACCAACGCCATGCTGGACCGGGTCGCCGGGCTGCCATCTACGATCCGTGGCACCTCCACTGACCGGCAGGGCGTGCTTGCCAAGCGCCCCAAGCCGATCCAGGAGCGGCGCGTTGACCTTCCCACCATCGGGACCGACACGGTTGAACGCTGTGCCAGGGCCGGCCTGGCGGGCATTGTGCTGGAAGCCAATGGCGCCCTGATTGTCGACCGGCCCGCCGTCGAGGCGGCCCTTCACGAACATGGACTGTTTGTCCTGATTGAGCCGGATCGATGACGTCTCCGCATGTTTTCCTTGTCGCGGCCGAGCGGTCGGGCGACCTGCTGGGCGCAGACCTGGCCCGGGCACTGACCGCTCTGACAGAAGGTAACCTGACCCTTTCCGGTATTGGCGGAAGCGCCATGGCAGAGGCAGGCGTCGTCTCGCAGATGTCGATCGACGGCCTCAATATTCTGGGCTGGATAGACGGGCTGAAAGCCTACAAACGGGTCAAGCAATCAGTCGCGGAGGCGGTCGAATTGATCCTGGCCGCCAGGCCGGACACTGTCGTGCTGATCGATTCCTGGGGCTTTACCTTGCGGGTTGCGCGCGGCGTGAGGGAAGCCGATCCGTCGATCCGCCTGGTCAAATATGTCGGGCCACAGGTTTTCGCGACGCGTCCAGGCCGGGCTGCGGTGCTGGCTGATACTGTTGACGAGTTGCTGACCATTCTCAGCTTCGATGCCCCTTTTTATACTCCGTATGGCCTGCCGGTGACCTTTGTCGGCAACCCAACTCTTGAACGGCTGCCGAGCGGAGACGGTCCGGGATTTCGGGATCGGCACGGGATCGCGGCGTCGGATATGGTGTTGGTCGTGCTGTTGGGCAGCCGTCCGTCCGAGATCCGGCGCATGGCTCCTCCTTTCGCTGATGCCCTGAAACGTCTGCTGACACGCCACCCCGGTCTTCGGCTCGTATTGCCGGTCGCAGACCCGGTGGCCGACGATGTAGACGCGGCGATCGCGGCGCATGACAGTCTGGCCGCCGCGATCCGGGTTGGTGAGGACGAGAAGGCTGATGCCTTTGCAGCCGCCGATCAGGCGTTGGCCTGCTCGGGCACAGTGGTCACCGAGCTTGCCACGGCGGGCGTTCCGACGGTGACCAGCTACAAGCTTGGCTGGATAACCTGGGCCATTGCCCGTGCGTTCAATCTGATCAAGACCCGCCACATCTCACTGGTCAACATCGCGGTCGATGAGCGGGTCGTGCCTGAATTGGTTCAGCTGCAGTGCACCGGTGCGAACCTGGCCGCAGCCGTGGATGGTCTGCTCGATGACCCGGCCCGCCGCGCGTCAATGTCTGGTCGGCTCCGGTCCATCACACAGACATTGCGCGGCGATGGCGAGGCGAGCACACGCGCTGCCGAAGCCGTTCTCGGCGGCCTCGATCCAGCCAATTGATCCTCACATGAAAAAGGCCGCCCTGGGCAGGGCGGCCTTGCTCAAATGTGTGGTCCGGACAATCAGCGCTTGGACAGGTCCAGATAGTCGCGCGGCGTGGCGCCGGTGAAGAGCTGGCGCGGACGACCGATTTTCTGGGTCGGGTCCTCGATCATTTCCGACCACTGGGCGATCCAGCCGACCGTGCGGGCGAGCGCGAACAGCACCGTGAACATCTCGGTCGGGAAGCCCATCGCCTTCAGCGTGATGCCCGAATAGAAGTCGATGTTCGGGTACAGCTTCTTCTCGACGAAATAAGGGTCTTCCAGTGCGATACGCTCGAGTTCCATGGCCACCTGCAGGGTCGGGTCATTGCGAACGCCCAGCACGTCCAGGACCTCGTGGCAGGTGTCGCGCATGACCTTCGCGCGCGGGTCATAATTCTTGTAGACGCGGTGACCGAAGCCCATCAGGCGGAACGGGTCCGACTTGTCCTTCGCCTTGCGGACATATTCCGGGATCTTGTCGACCGTGCCGATCTCGTTGAGCATGTTCAGCGCGGCTTCGTTGGCACCGCCATGCGCCGGGCCCCAGAGCGAGGCGATTCCAGCTGCGATACAGGCGAACGGGTTGGCGCCCGACGAGCCGGCCAGGCGCACCGTCGAGGTCGAGGCGTTTTGCTCGTGATCGGCGTGCAGGATGAAGATCTTGTCCATCGCCTTGGCGAGTACCGCGTTGCTTTCATAGTCCTCGGCCGGGACGGCAAAGCACATGCGCAGGAAGTTGGCGGCATAGTCCATGTCGTTGCGCGGGCTGATGAAGGGCTGGCCAACGGCGTATTTGAAGGCCCGCGCCGCGATTGTCGGCATCTTGGCGATCATCCGGTGCGACGCGATCGTGCGGGCTTCGGGATCATTGACGTCGGTTGAGTCGTGGTAGAAGGCCGACAGCGCGCCGACAGTGCCGACCATGATTGCCATCGGGTGGGCGTCGCGACGGAAACCGCGGAAGAACTGATCGAACTGATCGTGCAGCATCGAATGACGACGGATGGTCCAGTCGAAGGTTTCCAGCTCGTTCTTGGACGGCAGATTGCCTTTCATCAACAGGTAGCAGACTTCGATGAAATTCGAGTTGTCTGCCAGCTGGTCGATCGGATAGCCGCGATAGAGCAGGGTGCCCTTGTCGCCGTCGATATAGGTGATCTGGCTCTCACAGCTCGCGGTCGAGGTGAAGCCGGGATCATAGGTGAACATGCCGGTTTGGGCGTACAGCTTGCGGATATCGATCACATCCGGGCCGATCTCGCCGCTGAACACCGGCAGTTCGAGCGTTTTGCCATTGTAGTTGAGCGTGGCCGATCCGTTCGGCTTGGCTTTGTTTTCCATCACGTCATCTCCATGGTTCGCTGGCTACTCGGATGTAGCCGGCGTCATCTGATCCTTGATTCGATCCAGCGTCTCGTCGCGACCGATGAAGGTCATGACCAGAGCCAGATCGGGAGCGGGTGCTCCGCCAGTCAGCGCGGCACGCAGCGGCTGACCGATTTTTCCGAAACCGACATCCTCGGCTTCGGCGAATTCCTTGAGCGCATCCGCCAATACGGTTTCGTTCCACGCATTCACATCGCCGAGATGCGTGAACAGGCGGTAAAGCCGCTGGCGGGCTTCATCGTCTTTGAGCGGCTTTGCGGCCTTGCCCTCCAACCGGAAGGGGCGGGGACGGAGCAGGAAATAGGACTGCTTCGCCAACTCTTCCAGGGTCGACGCGCGCGTTTTCAACACCGGCATGGCTTTTTCCAGGCGTGATGTCGTGGCGTTGGCATCGTCGATCCGTGCGTCCAGCCCGTCGAGGAAGGGCAGGAGCAGCGTGACCAGGCGTTGGTTATCGGCCTGGGACATATGGTGGCTGTTGATATGGTTCAGCTTGTCCAGATCCATGCGAGCTGGCGCCTTGTTCAGGCCGGCCAGATCAAACGCCGCGACGGCTTCGGCGTCACTGAACAATTCCTGGTCGCCATGGGACCAGCCCAGTCGCAGCAGGTAATTACGCAGGCCTTCCGGCAGATAACCCATGTCGCGATAGGCTTCGGCGCCGAGCGCACCATGACGCTTGGAAAGCTTCTTGCCATCCTGGCCGTGGATCAGCGGGACATGAGCGAAGACCGGACGCTGCCACCCCATGGCATCATAGATCTGGCTCTGGCGACCGGCATTGACCAGGTGATCATCGCCGCGAACGATATGGGTGATCTCCATGTCGTGATCATCGACGACCACGGCGAGATTATAGGTTGGTGTGCCGTCCGAGCGGAGCAGGATGAGATCGTCGAACTCCTTGGCAGCCCAACGCACCTGGCCCTGCACTGCGTCGTCGATCTCCACATCGCTGTCCGGGGCCTTGAAGCGAACTGTGAAGGGCGTGTCGGTCGGGGCTTCGGCTTCTGTCCGGTCGCGCCACGGCGAGCGCAGCGCCCGTCCGGCGGCGAAGGCTTCATCACGCAGCGCCTGGGTCTCATCGGCGGTGCAATAGCACTTGAAGGCATGGCCACTGGCCAGCAATTCGTGGGCGATCTCGACGTGCCGGTTGGCGCGCTCGAATTGTGAGACCGGCTCGCCATCCCATTCCAGACCCAACCAGGACAAGCCGTCGAGGATCGCCTCCACGGCCGCCGGATTGGAACGCGCGCGATCAGTGTCTTCGATGCGCAACAGGAACGTGCCGCCATGGCGTCGCGCCAGCAGCCAGTTGAACAGCGCCGTGCGTGCTCCGCCAATATGGAGGAAGCCGGTCGGGGAGGGAGCGAAGCGTGTGCGAATCATCTTGTCGTTGTTTTGCAATTGCGAATTCATGTTGCACTGCGAGAGGAGGAAGTCGTGTTAGCATGAATATCAGGTTTCGCGATAGACCGTAGGCTGCTTCATGCTCGATCCTGACGCAATCTTGCCGCACCGGGCTGCACGCCACCGGGCAGACCCTCCTAAGTCCATCGATCCACTCGCAGATTTGAATCCCGTTACGCTGACGGCCCTGGGCGGAATCATTGCCTGTAGCGGCTATTTTTACCTGCCGGTTGAGCCAGGAGCCATCGCGTTGCTGGGGCTGGGTGTGACCGGATTGACGATCGGCCTGCTTGTGCGGTTTTCGCCTGATGGCCGAAAAGCGCGGTTTCGTCTGGCGGGCATGCTGTCGGTCTTGCTACTCGCAGCCACCGCATTCCTGTGGCGGGCACAAGACCACACGCTGGCTCACCATGGTCCCGAGACTTATCGCGGGAGTGATGGCGCGATTCTGGTTGAAGGATGGCTCGAGGCGGTTGACCGCAGTGGGTCAGGGCGCCGCAGGCTGCTGATCCGGGTCGGAAATGATGAACTCGCCGCGTTGTCATCCGGTGTGGCGAGGGTGCGGATCCTGGCTGAGCCGGCCGGCCTGGTGGCCGGCGACCCGATCGCGATCCCGGCGGTTCTGGCGCCGCCGCGCCCGGCTGCGGTTCCGGGCGGATATGATTTCTCGTTTCATGCCGGCTTCGCTGACATTGTCGCGACCGGGTATGGCGTCGCACCGGCCATCTCGGGGCCTGCCGTATCCGATGACCGCCTGGCTCGCCGCATTGCCCGTATCCGGGCGTCTTTGTCCGACCATATCCGCGCCCGGATGGCGCCGCGACCCGGCGGGCTGGCCGCTGCCTTGCTGACCGGAGACCGGGCCCATATCGCCGCCCGTGATGTGGAAGCCCTGCGCCGGGCCGGTTTGGGGCATGTGCTGGCGATCTCCGGCATGCACATGGCCTTGCTGGCCGGAGGGGTTTTCTTCGCTGTCCGGTTGCTGCTGGCCGCGATCACGCCCTGGGCAAGGCGGCATGATCCGGCCATTCCGGCAGCCTGGGTCGCGCTGGTTTTCGCGGCCGGCTATCTCGTCCTCTCCGGTGCGACAATTCCCACCCAACGGGCCTTCATCATGACCATTTCGGTTCTGGGCGCCGTCATCCTGCGGCGCCAGGCGCTGTCCATGCACACGCTGGCTCTGGCGGTGATTGCGGTGCTTGTCATGCAGCCCCAGGCCATTGTCACCCCCGGTTTCCAGATGTCGTTCTCGGCCGCGGCGGCGCTGGTCGCGGTCGCGAGGGTCTGGCAGACGTCGCGCGGTGGTGGCTCCAGCCGGGGCGTGTTCGGACAGCTCCGGCTGTTTTTCGGTGGACTGGGCACGACCAGCCTCGTCGCCGGCACCGCGACAGCTGGCTATGCGGCGTTCCATTTCCATCGCATTGCAACGTTCGGGCTGGCCGGAAACCTGTTGGTGATGCCGATATTTTCCTTGGTGGTGATGCCAGCCGGCGTGCTGGGCCTGATTCTCATTCCGGTCGGTCTCGACGTCCTGCCATTCCGGGTCATGGAGGCCGGCCTGGTGGTCATGCTCGACCTCGCCGCACAGGTAGCAGGCTGGCCGGGAGCGCAACGGACCGTCGCCGCGGCTCCCGGCGCCGTATTGGCGCTGTTCACGGCCGGCTTCATCCTTCTGCTTTTGCTGCGCGGGCCGGTTCGCGGTGCCGGCGGTGTGGTGATGGCGGGGGCGCTGGCGCTGTGGGCCTGGCTGCCGCAACCGGATCTCTTTATCTCCCGGACCGGCCTTGTGCTGGCCCGTGATGGTGATGACGCCTGGGTGGTCAGTGATAGACGCCGGTCGCGTTTTGCGGGGCGTGTCTTTCTGGAGGCCCGCGGGGTCACCGGGCTGACGCCAGAGCGCTGGCAAGCGATTTGTGACGCCAGTGGATGCAGCGCCCGGATCGGAGAGCTGACCGTGACGCGCCTGGAGGGACTGGAAGACTGGCCTACCGATTGCGCCCGGTCCGACATAATTGTCAGCGACGCCCGCATGCCATCCTGGGTGGCCGGGCAATGCCGGGCCATCGTCTTTGACCCGGACCGGTTGGCCAGGACCGGCAGTCAGGTCATCCATGTCGGAGAGCAGGGGATCACGTCAATTCGCAGCGCGCAGCCATCCGGTGTCGTCAGACCCTGGACCACGTCCTGAGTCCGCAACGCCCGTCATCTCATTGCGTGTTGGATCCGTCTGGTAAAAACGGCGCTAGTGATAGCGACGGATCAGGCCGACGAGCCGCCCCTGCACCTTGACCCGGTCCGGCGGAAAAATCCGCGTCTCGTATTCCGGGTTGGCGGCTTCAAGGGCGACCGAGCCACCCTTCTTGCGCAGACGCTTCAGCGTTGCTTCCTCGTCATCGATCAAGGCGACAACGATATCGCCGGTTTCGGCTGACTGGCAGCGGCGGATGAGCACGGTGTCGCCATCCATGATGCCAGCCTCGATCATCGAATCGCCTTTCACCTCAAGGCCGAAATGCTCGCCACCGACGACCATGTCGGCGGGAACGGGGAAGCGGTCGGTTTCATGCTGGATCGCGGAGATCGGAACGCCGGCCGCGATACGCCCGAGCATCGGCACTTCGACCGAACTTTCATGGGTATCGCTTTCCGGCTTGGCGAAATTCCCGCGCACGACATTGGCGCCGAGATCGCCCTTTGGCAGTGCGGGCGATTCATGGGCCGCCGCCGATTCCGGCAGTTTGAGGACTTCCAGGGCCCGGGCGCGATGGGCGAGGCGACGAATGAAGCCCCGCTCCTCCAGCGCCGTGATCAGGCGATGCACGCCAGACTTTGAGGCCAGCTGCAGGGCGCCCTTCATTTCGTCAAACGAGGGAGAAACCCCGGTTTCCTTGATGCGGTTGTGTATGAAGAGCAAAAGCTCGTTCTGTTTCCGCGTCAGCATGGTGACCCCCTTGTTCGCGTTCCGGGAATCGCGTCGGGAAACGGCGCCGACGCGACAGGAACAAATCAGGAATAGCTGAGTTTGTTCTACAAGTGTTCTAAATCGGCGTCAAGCGGGCCCGGAGCAACCCAGAAGCGTCCGGGTGGCAGCCGTGACATCGCCCTGGCGCATCAGGCTTTCGCCGACCAGGAGGGCCCTGGCGCCGGCGGCCCGGACACGGGCGGCATCGTCAGGACCAAAAATGCCGCTTTCGGCGACCAGCAACCGGTCCGGCCCGACCATTGGAGCCAGCGCATCAAATGTGTCGAGGGAGGTCTCGAACGTTCGGAGATTGCGGTTGTTGATCCCGATGAGTGGCGTATCCAGGCTCAGGGCACGCTCCATTTCGGGGGCGTCATGGACCTCGACCAGCACGTCCATCGACCACAGCGCCGCCTCGTCGATCAGTGCACGCGCCGTGTCGTCGTCGACGGCTGCCATGATCACCAGGATCGCGTCGGCGCCCAGCAGGCGGGCCTCGGCGACCTGGTAGCGGTCATACATGAAGTCCTTGCGCAAGGCCGGGATGGAGACGGCTTCACGGGCCACAGTCAGGAAGGCATCGGCTCCCTGGAAGCTGGGTGTATCGGTGAGCACTGACAGACAGTTGGCGCCGCCAGCCTCATAGGCCTTCGCCAGGGCTGGCGGATCAAAGTCGGCGCGGATCAGGCCCTTGGACGGGCTGGCCTTCTTGATTTCGGCGATCAGCCCCAACCCGCCGGGGGCCGAGGCGAGTGCCCTGGCGAAACCGCGTACCGGCGCGACGTCGCGGGCCGCAGCGGCGATCCCGGCATAGGGGCGGGCAGTCTTGCAGGCTTCGATATGATCGCGCTTGTAGGCGCCGATGCGGGCCAGTGTATCGGGTGGATTGGGCATGGCTCAGGCCTCACCGTTCGAAATCGCGACCATACGCGCGAGCGCCGCCTTGGCGCGTCCGTCATCGACAGCCGCTGCGGCCAGAGTGCTACCCTCGGGAATGCTTGAGGCCAGCCCGGCCAGGACCAGCGCCGCGCCGGCATTGAGGATGGCGATATCGCGGAAGGGCCCGGTCTCGCCGTCGAGCAGGGCCCGGATCGCGGCCGCGTTGTCGGCCGGTGTTCCGCCCTGGAGGTCGGCCTCCTCGACCAAGGTCAGTCCGGCTTCTTCCGGGTGGAAGCTGTACTCGCGGATCTCGCCATCGCGCAGCTCGGCGATGTCGGAGCCGGTGGTTGTGGTCAGCTCGTCCATGCCGTCCTGGCCGCAGATGACGAGGGCATGTTCGCAGCCCAGATCGCGCAGCGCCTCGGCAATCGGGACAAGCCAGCGCTTGTCGTACACGCCCAGCAATTGTCGTTTCACGCCAGCCGGATTGGACAGCGGTCCCAGCAGGTTGAACACAGTACGGACTTTCAGTGCCTGGCGCGCCGGACCGACATGACGGACGGCCGCGTGGTGGGCGGGGGCATAGAGAAAGCCGACGCGCGCCTCGGCCAGTGAGCGTTCAACGGCCTCGGGCGGGCAATCGAGTTTGACGCCCAGCTGGGCCAGCACATCCGACGAGCCGGACTTGGATGAGGCGGCGCGATTGCCGTGCTTGGCCACGATCGCGCCGGCGCCGGCGGCAATGATCGCTGCAGTGGTCGAGATGTTCCAGGCGCCCTTGCCGTCACCACCGGTGCCGCAGGTATCGATGGCGCCCGCAGGCGCTTCGATGCGCGCCATGCGGCTGCGCAGGGCGCGGGCGCCGGCGGCGATGTCGGACGGGCGTTCGCCGAGCGCGGCGAGGCCGACCAGGAATCCGCCGATGGCGGCGTCGGGCGCATCGCCGGACATGAGCTCGTCAAAGGCGCCGGTGATTGCCGCGTCTTCAGGATAAGTGCCGCGGGCAAAAGCGGTCAGGCAAAGATAGATGTTTTGCATGGTCAGTCGTTTCGCTGGGTATGATCACAGGCAACAGGACGCTGCGAACCGGGCCGGTCAGGCGGTGTAGCCACGCCATCGATGGTCCGGACACCACTGCACGGCCGGCTGGAAGTATCGAACGCGCGTCACGGCCACCACAGCGCAATGACCGGCGCGGACGGCCGGGCAGGGAGCGTGTGGAGAGGCAAAAGACGGCATACCTGTCACCGGGTTGAACAAAGCGAACAGACACGATCTAGCGCGTGGCCGCCGCCGGTTCAACGCCTGCGGGCGGTGGTGCCGATCAGGCCGCAGCAGCGCGGGGCAGGCCGGTCAGGTCGAGGAAGTTGCGCAGCAGGTCGTGCCCGTGCTCGGACGCGATCGACTCGGGGTGGAACTGGACGCCATGGATCGGCCGCTCGCGGTGACACAATCCCATGATCTCGCCATCGGCGGTGTGGGCGGTCGCTCGCAGCACGTCCGGCAGGCTTTCCGGGCGCACGGCGAGGGAGTGATAGCGCGTAGCCGTGAAAGGACTGGGCAGGCCTGTGAACAGGCCGCTGCCATCATGGGTCACTTCGCTGGTCTTGCCGTGCATGATCGACTTGGCCGAGATGACCTCGCCGCCGAAAACCTGCCCGATCGACTGGTGGCCGAGGCAGACGCCGAGGATCGGCAGGTCGTGCGGTGCGGCCGCGATCAGCTCGAGACAGATCCCGGCCCGGTCCGGATCACACGGTCCCGGCGAGAGGACGATGCCTCCGGGCTTGAGCGCCAGCGCCTCCGCCACGCTCATCGCGTCATTGCGGATCACCTTGGTGCGGGCCCCCAGCTCCTCGAAATAGTGAACCAGGTTGAAGGTGAAACTGTCGTAGTTGTCGATGATCAGCAGCATGGCGCTCTCCCTGCCGCGACCCTAGTCAGCAAGGTGGATTTCGCCAATCCCGCGAGCGCATTAACGCCTGATTAACCACATTCCAGCGTGCTGGTGTGATGTCGAAACCTGTCGTCGCTCCACTCAAGGCCCGCCACTCGGCCATCCCCGCATTTGCTGGCGCGCTGGCTGCAGCGGCGTATCTGCTTGGCGGCGTTGTGTTTTCCGTTGCCAGCAAGGGTGACTTCCCGAGCTTTTCGGTGGCGATCGCGGACAGTCCCGACCATCACCAGTCGGTGCGGGTGAGCCGGATCCGCGATTTTGATTCGGCTGAAAGCGAAGAGGTTGAGGCCCGGACAGCGTCGCTCGAGACGCCAATCGACATCGCCGCATCAAATATGAGCCCGGTTGTCCTTGCAGGTGCAGCGCCTCAACCGGCACTGGTATCCCGTCCTCAAATCGTGCTGGTCATCGATGATGTCGGGTTGGATGTCGCCGCGGCCGAGCGGGTGATGGCGCTGCCAGTCCCGCTCACCGTGGCGATCCTGCCCTATGCCGAATCCTCAACCGAGCTGGCAGCCTTGGCACGCCTGAACGGGCATGACGTCCTGCTGCACATGCCGATGGAACCGGTCGGCCTTGCCGACCCCGGCCCGAACGCCCTGCGCATCGGCCTCAGCGATGCTGACCTTCAGGCCCGGCTGCGCTGGGCCATGTCCCGCGTGCCGGGCGCGATCGGGCTCAACAATCACATGGGCAGCCGTTTCACCGCCGACCCACGCGCCCTGCGCGTGGCGCTGTCGGCTGTCAGCCATACCAACCCGCTCTTTCTCGATAGTCTGACGACCGGCGAGAGCCGGGGACGGGCTGTCGCGGCGGGGCTCGGCCTGCGGGCCCTGGAGCGCGATATCTTCCTTGACCATGAGCCGAACGCTGCAGCGATCGAAGCGCGTCTGGCCGAGGCCGCCGAACTGGCGCGGGAGGACGGGTTCGCCGTGGTCATCGGACATCCGCACACGCTGACCCTCGACACGCTGACGGCCTGGCTCGAAAGCCCTGCTTCCCGGGGCATCGATTTTGTCACGGCCAGCACCCTGGCCGACCAGTTGTTTGTCGCTGAACCCGGTTTGCAGGCTTCAGTGGTCGAAGGAATCAATCGCGGCGCGGAATAGCGCTTCGGCCTTGTTGACCGTCTCGACCCGCTCCGATTCCGGATCACTGTCCAGCACTACGCCGGCGCCAGCCTGCACATGCATGCGGCCATCCTTGAATACTGCCGTGCGCAGCGCGATCGCCGTATCCATGCCACCATCGGCACTGAAATAGCCGACGGCACCGGCATAGACGCCGCGTCGATGCGGCTCCAGCTCGTCGATGATTTCCATCGCCCGGACCTTGGGAGCACCCGATACCGTGCCCGCCGGGAAGCCTGCAAACAGGGCCGAGACGACATCCTGGTCGTCGCCCAGATCACCCTCGACATTCGAGACAATGTGCATGACGTGGCTGTAGCGCTCGACAATTTCGCGGGCGGTGATGCGGACCGAACCGGGCTTGGCGATCCGTCCGACATCATTGCGGCCCAGATCGAGCAGCATGAGATGTTCGGAGCGCTCTTTCGGGTCGGCCAGCAGGTCGGCCTCATAGGCGTCATCCTCGGCCGGGGTCTTGCCGCGCGGACGGGTGCCGGCGATCGGCCGGATGGTGACCACGTCGTCGCGCAGGCGCACCAGGATCTCCGGACTGGATCCCACAACCTCGAAGCCGTCAAAGCGGAAGAAAAACAGGAAGGGCGAGGGATTCAGACGGCGCAGCGACCGGTAGAGCCAGAACGGATCGGCCGGATAATCGGCCGAAAAGCGCTGACTGGGGACGACCTGGAAGGCGTCGCCGGCGCGGATATAGTCACGGGCTTTGTCGACCGCGGCGCGATAGTCCTCCGGGCTGCGATTGGACGTGCGCGGGCCGAGCTCGCCGACAGGCGCCGCCTTCTCCGGCGTCGCACCGGCGAGTTTTTGCAGGGTCGTCTGCAGACGCTCAACCGCGGCATCATACGCTTCGCGGGCCGAGTACTCGCCCGGACGGACGGGACAATAGACCTGGATTTCCTGCTTCAGCGCGTCGAACACGACCATGGTCTGCGGACGCAGCAGGATCGATTCGGGCAGGCCCAGCGGGTCTGGCGCGGCGCCTTCGGGCAAGCGTTCCAGATAGCGCACCATGTCATAGCCCAGATAGCCGAACAGGCCTGAGGCCAGCGGCGGGGCGTCGATGGGGAGGGGGCAGTGGGCGGCTTCGATGACCTCGCGCAGTGCGTCCATCGGAGCGCCGTCGACCGGCGAGAAGCGGCGCCCGGCCACGTCCATGCCGCGCGCTTCACTGACGGCGCCGTCGCGGCATCGCCAGATCAGGTCTGGGTCCAGGCCGATGGCCGAGTAGCGGCCGCGCCAGGCACCGCCCTCGACCGATTCGAGCAGGAAGGTGTTGGGCTGGCTGTCGGCGAGGCGGAGATAGGCTGCGACCGGGGTCAGCAGGTCATCGACCCGCCGGGCCTGGATGACACAGGTTTCGCCCCGCTCCAGCTGTGCCGCAGCGGTCGCAAAATCAGGCGTGATCGCCGCATGCGGCGTCATTGCGGAGTGCTGGGATCGGTTTCACCGATGGCGAGCGAGTACAGGCGACCGTCAACGGACTCGTCGGTGATGCCGTAATCGCGGATCAGGTATTCCCGGGTTGCCGCGACGACATCATTGCCCAGCTCGGTGGTCAGGCTGGTCTCGATTCCGGCCAGATCTGCATCCGGCGCCGTGTTGAGATTGGCCGGGATGATTTCATCAACAGTGAAAACCAGATACCGGCCTTCGCCGACCTGGAGCATTTCATAGGTTCCCGGTTCCGTCGTGAAGGCGAGGGCGACCGCATTGCGATCGAAGCCGCCGGCGGTCTGTCCGCGCTTCAGGGTCGAGGTCTCTGTGCGTCCGCCCACCATCAGGTTGACGACTTCCATGTCGGAGCCGGCTTCAAGCTGGGCCAGCGCGTCTTCGGCCCGAGCCTGGAGCTGGGTGTCGACCTGGATCGAACGCCAGCGAGATTCCGCCTGTTCGCGGACTTCATCCAGTTCGAACGGACGGCTCGGGATGATCTCGTCGACACGCAGGGTGTAGAAATCGGTTTCGTTGTAGCTCTCCAGATTGGTCGCGAAACCTTCGATCTGGTCGAAGGCAGCCGGAAGGATTTCCGGTGCAAGCGCCTGATAGCGATCGCCGTCAAACTGGAGGTTTTCGTCGATGGAGTTGACGGCAAGCGGCTGGAAAATCTCCAGTGGCGTCCCGGATTCCTCTGCAGCGATTTCCAGAGGCGCGCCGGTGGCACGGACGGTCTCGAACGCGGCAATGGCGTCATACATGTCGTCGGTCGCCTGGGCGCGGGCCGCATCGGCCTGAAGGCGAGGGCGCTCGTCTTCGAATGTAGGCTGGCTCGCGTCCACCGCAGCGGTCACGATCACAGCGCTCCAGCCAAAACGGCCAGCAACAGCACGGGCCTCACCAGTGGTCATCGAGAAAACAGTTTCGCCAAGGTCTTCATCGGGAATCTCGAATTGCTGGACGTCGGTCTGGACCAGCGGGGTATCGAGACCCAACTCGGCGGCGACAGCAGCCGGTGCCTCACCGGACGCCAGGCGGCTGGCAGCGTCTTCGGCGATGGCCTGATCGCTGGCGGTCAGCTGGGTAAAGCTGCGGAAGGCTGGTGTGCCGATCTGGCTGGTCGCGATTTCGTAGTCGTAGACTTCGCGCAAGGTGGCTTCATCGACCTCGACATCGCGAATGAAATCATCCAGTTGAAAACGCACCAGTGAAATGGCCCGGTATTCCGGGCGGGTGAAAAGCGGTTCGCCATTGGCGCCGGGGGTTTCCTCGACGAAGGCCCGCAGGACTTCCTCGGTCGGGTCCTCGATCTCGTCCGCAGTCGAGGCATCGATCACGAGGCCGGTCATCCGGCGCTGTTCCTCGGCGACCAGATAGCGTGTCGCGGCGATCTGGTCGGGAACATCCGTGAACCCTGCCAGGGTTGCCATCAATTGCGAGCGCAGGAGATCGCCCTCGATATCGCGGGCGAATTGGTCTTCGGTCATGCCCGAGCGTTGCAGGGCGGCGGCCATGGTGTCGCGGTCAAAGCGATCCGTTACCGGGTTGCGGAAGGCCGGTACGTCGGCGACCTCACTGACGATGGCGACGTCGGATATCGCCAGGCCGAGGTCGCGGGCGCGGGCGGCCATGGTTGCCATGGTGATTTGCTGCTGCAGGACCTGGTATGCGATCCCTTCTTCGCGCGCCATTTCGCGGGTGACTTCGGGGTTCTGCTCCTGCAGCCGTGAAACCTCCCGGTTGAACGCAACCGCCATTTCACGCTGGCTGATCCGTTCGGGACCGACCACCACGACCGCGTCACCGCTGCCAGTGAAGATGCCGCCGGCGCCCGGCATGGCGATGGCAAAGGACAAAACCAGCAGGACAATGATGATCAGCGCGATGGGCGACTGGGCGAAAGCACGAAAATTGGAAAGCATGAGACCGGGATGCCTTTGAAAAACGTCGCGCGGAAGGTAGCGGCGAGGTATGGCAGTCGCAAGCGTCAGGGGCGGTTGGCCTGCGTTTGTGGGTGCAGGGCGTTGCCCGAGCCGGATTTGATGAGTACTCCTGCCGCTCCGGCGGGGAGCCGGATAGGCTGTTCGGGGAGGCTTGATGTCGCGGCGCACACTCATAGCAGGCAATTGGAAAATGAACGGGCTTACCGGCTCGCTCGACTATTTCAGGGAGCTCGCGCCCGTCGCGGCGGACTCAGCGGCGGAAGTCCTGGTCTGTCCGCCGGCAACCCTGATCCATCTGGTTGCACAAGCCTGTCGCGGGACCCGGATCCGGGTCGGCGGCCAGGACTGTCACGCGCGCATTAGCGGTGCCCATACCGGAGACATCTCGGCACCAATGCTGCGCGATGCCGGTGCAAGCCATGTCATTCTCGGTCATTCGGAGCGCCGGGCCGGGCACGGGGAGCGCGACATGGATGTGCAGGCCAAGGCCGCCGCCGCTTCCGCGGCCGGCCTTGTTCCCGTCATCTGCGTCGGCGAAACGCTCGCCGAACGGGAAGCCGGACAGGCTGTCGAGGTTGTGGCGCGTCAATTGGCGGGGTCGTTGCCGGAAAATTCTGCAATCGTGGATTTAGTAATAGCTTATGAGCCGGTGTGGGCGATCGGCACCGGTTTGACGGCCTCATTGACCGATGTCGCCGAGATGCACGCGGCCATTCGCGAGCGGCTGGAAAACCCACTAACCACCTGTATTCTTTATGGTGGTTCGGTGAAGCCCGACAATGCCGAAGCGCTTCTTTCCCTCGCCGATGTGGACGGTGCGCTGGTCGGTGGAGCCAGCCTTGATGCGACTGATTTCAGTGCCATAGTCAGGGCAGCCGGTTCGGGAACACAACTCGCGCGGTAAGTGGATTGAAACCAATTTGCGTCACGCTCCTGCAATGAGTTTCCGTTAGCCGTTGCTGGAGCCGAACCGAGTATGGCCGAAATCGACTACGCCCGGGCACCCGTGCTCCTGTTTGATCCTGTGCATGTGAACCAGCGGACTTCGCGCTATGCGTTGTTCGAGATCGGCTTCCGGCAGATTGAATGCGTCGCATCGCTGCCTGATTTCAAATCGGCGATCACAGACAGTGCACCGGCCATGATCGTGGCCGAATCAAGCGCGACCGATACCGAGATATTCAATCTTGTTCGCAGTGTCCGCCGCAGCGAACTTGGCTCCAATCCTTTCGTGGTGATGCTTCTGACCACTTGGAGTCGCGACACCGGCCATATCCGCAAGGCGATCGAGTGCGGCGCTGATGATGTCATTGTGCGGCCCTTCTCGACCATGTTCGCCGAGGAGCGGGTCCGGACCTTGATCAAGGGTCGCAAGGATTTCATCGTCACGTCCGACTATATCGGTCCCGATCGCCGCAAGGATGCCGATCGGTCAACCGATGCGGTGCCGATTTCAGTTCCCAACTTCCTCAAGGCCACCGTCGAAAATGACGAGGCGGCACTCAATAACGGGCGCCAGCAAGTTCATGAAGCGCGCGAGGTAATCACGTCTGAACGGGTGCGTCGCGTTGCCATGCGCATTGTGATTTCAGTGGAACTCGAAGCGTCGAAGCAGTTAGACGGCAAGGTGCCGGTCGCGCTCGATGTCAATGATATCCAGCGGGCGGCGCGCGAGCTGCGCGCCCATGTGATCCGAGCTGGCCGCCGTGAAGCGGCAGAAGTGGCCGAAGCGCTGATTGACCAGATCGGTACGCTGGGTGATGGCCGCAATGCCGAAACCGGAACGTTGAAACTGGTCAAAGAGCTGGCCATGGGCTCCTACGCTGCCTTCGCCAATGGCGATACCATCGAGCGCTCGAAGGACGAGATCGGCAGGACCGTCGCCAATCTCCGCAAGCGCCTGCAGGCGCGGGCCGAGGCCGCGAAGCGAAAGGCGGACCTGGCAGCCAGTGAAGCCGCAGCGGATACCGCAGTCGGCGCTGGTCAAGACGGGTCACCTGCTATAAAACGCGCCGCCATGTGACCGGGCGGTGCTGGCATCGCACCGGAAACTCCTTATATAACAGGTTGAGCCGCCCATTGGGTCGGCCCGGCCCGATTTATGGCGGTATTCATGACCACAGTCCTTTTGATCATCCAGCTCCTGGTCGCCCTTGGTCTCATTGGCGTCATTCTGCTGCAGCGGTCTGAAGGCGGTGCCCTGGGTATCGGTGGCGGCGGCGGCGGCGGGGGCATGATGTCCGGTCGCGGCGCGGCCAACATCCTGACCCGCACGACGATGATCCTCGGCGCGGTCTTCATCGGCAACTCGATCCTGTTGGCGATCGTGACCGGCGTTGCGGCAGACGGTACCAGCGTGTTCGATACCGAGATCGACAATCCGGCGATCGGCGTTATCGAGCAGGACGAAACGGGCGCTCCTGTGCCGACCGACGGCTAGGCCGTCGCGCACTTAATCATCACATATTTCAACTCGCGTCTTTCGACGCGTCCGAATCTGGGATAATCAGACGGCCCATGCCGCGATATATCTTTATTACGGGCGGCGTGGTCTCCTCCTTGGGAAAAGGCCTCGCTTCAGCCGCTATCGGAGCCCTGCTTCAGGCGCGTGGATATAAAGTCCGCCTGCGCAAGCTGGACCCCTATCTCAACGTTGATCCGGGCACGATGTCGCCCTATCAGCATGGCGAGTGCTATGTGACCGATGACGGGGCCGAAGCCGACCTCGACCTGGGTCATTATGAGCGCTTCACGGGCGTTGCCGCGAGCCAGGCCGATAATATCACCACCGGCCGCATCTATTCGCGCATCATCGAGCGCGAGCGCCGCGGCGATTATCTCGGCGCGACGGTGCAGGTCATCCCGCACGTCACCGACCAGATCAAACAATTCGTCCTGTCCGACGCCGGCGATGTCGATTTCGTGCTTTGCGAGATCGGCGGAACGGTCGGTGATATCGAGGGCCTGCCCTTCTTCGAGGCGATCCGCCAGCTCGGCCAGGAGCTGGGCGAGGGCAATGCGGTCTTCCTGCATGTCACCCTGCTGCCCTTCATCAAGGTCGCCGGCGAGATGAAGACCAAGCCGACCCAGCACTCGGTGAAAGAGCTGCGCTCTATCGGTATCCAGCCGGATATTCTCCTGTGCCGTTGCGAGATCCCGATCCCGCCGGGTGACAAGCGCAAGATCGGCCTGTTCTGCAACGTCAAGGAAAGCGCCGTCATCGAGGGCCGGGATGCGGCCTCGCTCTATGATGTGCCGCTGGAATACCATTCCCAGGGCCTCGACACCGAGATCCTGCGCTGCTTCGGCATTGACGACGCACCGGCGCCGGACCTGTCACGCTGGCAGGGCATCTCCGAGACCATCGCCAATCCCGATGGCGAAGTGACGATCGGTGTGGTCGGCAAATATGTCGGCCTGCTCGACGCGTATAAGTCGCTGATCGAAGCGCTCGCCCATGGCGGCATCGCCAACGGGGTGAAGGTCAAACTCAAATGGCTCGACAGCGAGCAGTTCGAGAAAGACGACCCGTTCGAACCGCTCGAAGACGTGCACGGCGTGCTCGTCCCCGGTGGCTTTGGCGAGCGCGGTGTCGAAGGCAAGATCGCCGCGGCCCGCTTTGCCCGCGAGCGCAAGGTTCCCTTCTTCGGGATTTGCTACGGCATGCAGATGGCGGTGCTGGAAGCGGCCCGCAACCTGGCTGGTGTCGAGAATGCCGTCTCAACAGAATTTTCCGACAGCGGCGAGTCGGTGATCGGTCTGCTCACCGAATGGACGCGGGGCAATGAAGTCGAGACCCGCTCCGCCGGTGACGATATGGGCGGCACGATGCGTCTGGGCGCCTATCCGGCGGTCCTCAAGGAAGGCTCCAAGGTCCGCGAGATCTACGGCCAGGCCCATATCGAAGAGCGTCACCGCCACCGTTATGAGGTCAATGTCGGCTACAAGGACCAGCTGGAATCCTGCGGCCTGACCTTCTCCGGCCTGTCACCCGATGGCGTCCTGCCTGAAATCGTCGAAATCGAGGACCATCCCTGGTTCATCGGCGTGCAATTCCACCCGGAACTCAAATCCCGCCCCTTCGAACCGCATCCGCTGTTTGCGAGCTTTATTGCGGCAGCGCTGGAACAGAGCCGGATGGTTTAGGGGCGAGAACCTCACGCACCTGTTTGTCATCCCTGATGGACGCCCGGCGAAGGCCGGGCGAAAGTCAGGGAGCTAGCTGGTCGCCACCACATAGGTCCCTGTACTGCGTCCGGCCTTCGCCGGACATCCGACAGGGATGACAAAATTACAGCGCCCCCAGCTCCCCCACCACCTCCACAGCCTCCATCACATCGTCCCGCGTGCAATCAAACTGCCCGACCTGGAAGCGGATCACATAGCGGCCGTCATGGCGGGTCTGGGTGAGATAGGTGCGGCCGTCGGTGTTGATGCGTTCCAGCAGGTCCGCGGTCGCTTCATCGCCGGCCTTGCAGGCAAAGCTGAACAGGCTGAAGCGGGGCTCGGTGACAATCTCCAGGCCGGGCAGGGCGCGGATCGCCTCGCAGGCCTCGTTTGACCAGGCGATATGGTTGCGGATGCGGGTGCGAAGCCCCTCCAGCCCGTAGGCGCGGATCAGGAACCAGAGCTTGAGGGCGCGGAAGCGGCGGCCGAGCGGGATGGTCCATTCGGAATAATTGACGGCGTCATCCATGCCCGGCGTTTCCAGATAATCCGGTCGCAGGGTGAGGGATTTGAGCTGGTCGGTGGGGTCCTTGAGGAATTGCACCGAACAATCGAACTGGGCGCCGAGCCATTTGTGCGGGTTGAAGACGATCGAGTCGGCCTTCTCTGCACCTTCCCAGACATGGCGCAATTCCGGACAGATCATCGCCGAGCCGGCCCAGGCGGCATCGATATGGGTGTAGAGGCCCTCGGCTTGCGCGACCTCGATGATCGCCGCCACCGGATCGCTGGCGCCGATCGAGGTCCCGCCGACGCAGATCACGATGCCGGCAGGCAGATGTCCGGCCTCACGGTCGGCTGCGATGGCCGCGCGCAGGGCGTTCGGGTCCATGCCGTAATCCGCCCGCGTGGCGATCTTGACCAGATTGTCCTGACCGACCCCCGCCACCCAGCAGGCCTTGTCGACTGAGGAATGCGTCTGCGCCGAAGCATAAATACGCGGTGCCTTTTCTCCAGCCAGGCCCGTACGGATGCCGCGCCAGTCCAGCGCCCGCTCACGCATGGTCATTATCGCGGAGAGCGTGGCCGAGGAGGCACTGTCCTGGATCACGCCGCGCCAGCCATAGGGCAGGCCGACCGCCTGGCGCAACCAGTCCACCATGCGGGTTTCCATCTCGGTCGCGGCCGGCGAGGTCTGCCACAGCATGCATTGCGCCGCCATGGTCGAGACGAGCTGTTCGGCGAGCATGGATGCCGGCGCGGCATTGGCCGGGAAATAGGCAAAGAAGCGTGGATGCTGCCAGTGGGTCATGGCGTCGGGGACGATCCGTTCGAAATCGGCGAAGATTTCGGCCATGTCGGTGGCGTCTTCGGGCGGCGTGACGGGCAGGGCGCCGAGCACGTCTCCCGGCTTGGTCCGGGCCCGTACCGGCCGGTCTCGCAGTGATTCGAGATAGCGCACGGACCAGTCGGCGATGCGCCGTGACCATTGGCCAAATTCTTCGAGCTTCATCGTCTTCCCCGGTGGCGGTCGCGGTTTTTTACATCGCCCGTGCATCTAAACCCATTGTCACACGCATCCGCAGGACAATGCCGCTATCATGTGGCCAAGGGATCAAACGGGATCAAGGAGACTGCCATGCGTTTTGAACGCCTCACCATCCTCGCCAGCACGGCCCTGGCAGCGCTGAGCCTTGCCGCTCCGGGCTTCGCCCAGGACAGCGAGGGCCGCGACCTGGCCGGCTTCACCGCCATCGACGCCAATGGCGGTTTTGAGCTGGTCGTTGTGCAGGGTGAGACATTCTCCGTCGAGCTGATCGGGGATGCCGATGACTTCAGCGATATTGAAACCGAAGTTGATCGCGGCACGCTTGAAATAGACCAGGACACTGGCTGGTTTTCGCGCCGCCACAGCCTCGACGTCGTTGTTCAGGTCACCATGCCGGCGATCGAGGCGCTGGAGTTCGGCCGCGGGATCCGGGCCGAGATCTCGGAGATCGATTCCGACCAGCTCGAGGTCGATGCTTCCACGGGAAGCTCCGTCCGGCTGTCCGGCCGTTGTGGGGCGCTGGAGATCGACGCCTCCACCGGCACATCGCTGAATGCGCGCGGTCTTGTCTGTGCCCGGGTTGAAGTGGATGCGTCGACCGGCGCGTCGGTGTCGGCTCACGCCACGGAGGCGTCAGACAGCTCGGCCAGCATGGGCGCGTCGATCCGTATTCATGGCAATCCACCATCCCGGCATGGTCGCAGTTCGATGGGCGGATCGGTCAGCCATCCCGCCGGCGGCTGACGTGATTGGCAGCGCGGCCTGCATCAGGCCGCGCGCCATGCTTGCACCGCGTTGATTAAGCCTGTATACGGCGCGGCTCGAACGGATGGTGAAAGCTGTCCCGACCACTGATTCATAGCGCTGGAGAGGCTCAATGGCCGTCCCTAAAAGAAAAACGACGCCGAGCAAACGCGGCATGCGCCGGGCCCACGACGCCCTGTCGAGCCCGGTCTATATCGAAGACAAGGACAGCGGTGAGCTGCGCCGTCCGCACCATGTCGACCTGAAGTCGGGCATGTATCGCGGTCGCCAGATCCTCGAGCCGAAGGACGACTGAGTCGTCGCAGGCTGACCGGCCCGCTGGTCACAAATCTGACAAGAAAACGCGCTTGGCCATTGCCGGGCGCGTTTTTCTTTGCGCGCTTGCGCCTGGCGCTTGCACAAGCCCGCAACTTCCCCAAACTGTCGGCGACCAATCGACAGGGGACGACATGCGCAGTGATATCGAAATCGCCCGTGCGGCGAACTTGAAACCCATGGCCGAAATTGCGACGGGGCTGGGTATTCCCGAAGATGCGATCATCCCGTTCGGTCGGTCAAAGGCCAAGGTTTCCGGCGACTTCATCGCTACGCTGCAAGAGCGCCAACGCGGCAAGCTGATACTTGTCACCGCGATCAGCCCGACCCCGGCGGGTGAGGGCAAGACCACGACCACAGTCGGTCTCGGCGATGGCCTCTCCCGGATCGGCAAGAAGGTCGCCATCTGCTTGCGCGAGCCGTCCTTGGGTCCCTGCTTCGGCATGAAGGGCGGGGCGGCCGGCGGCGGCATGGCCCAGGTCGTGCCGATGGAGGATATCAATCTCCATTTCACCGGCGATTTCCACGCCATTACATCGGCACACAACCTGCTCGCTGCCTTGGTCGACAATCATGTCCATTGGGGCAATGAGCAGCAGATTGACAGCCGCCGCATCGCGTTGCGCCGCGTTCTCGACATGAATGACCGCTCCCTGCGCAATCTGGTCACCGGGCTGGGCGGGCCGGCTCATGGCACGCCGCGCGAGGGTGGGTTTGACATTACCGTGGCCTCCGAAGTCATGGCGATCCTGTGCCTGGCCCGCGATCTGGCGGACCTGGAAGACCGGTTGGGCAATATCGTCGTCGCCGAACGGGCCGATCGCAGCCGGGTCACGGCGCGCGATATCGGTGCCGCCGGAGCGATGACGGTTCTCCTGAAGGACGCCTTCCAGCCCAATCTGGTGCAGACGCTGGAGCACACGCCGACCTTCATCCATGGCGGTCCCTTCGCCAATATCGCCCATGGCTGCAACACGCTGGTCGCCACCGACACGGCGCTGCGTCTGGCCGATTATGTGGTCACCGAGGCCGGGTTCGGGGCGGATCTCGGGGCCGAAAAATTCTTCGACATCAAATGCCGCAAGGGCGGGCTGGAACCGTCAGCCGCAGTCCTGGTCGCCACGATCCGGGCACTGAAGATGAATGGCGGGGTCCCGAAGGATCAGCTCGGCAGCGAGAATGTCGCAGCGGTCGAGGCCGGTTGCGCCAATCTGGGTCGCCATATCGAGAACATGGCCAAATTCGGCGTTCCGGTCGTTGTCGCGATCAACCATTTCACGGCTGACAGCGAGGCGGAGGTCGCGGCCGTCCAGACTTTTTGCGAAGCGCGTGGTGTGAAGGCGATCCTGGCGACCCATTGGGCCGAAGGCGGGCGGGGCACGGAAAAACTGGCCGAAGCTGTCAGCGAGCTTGTGGAAGACGGCGAGAGCCGGTTCGCACCCCTTTATCCGGACGACATGCCGCTGGTCGACAAGATCGAGACCGTGGCCAAATCCATCTACCGCGCTGGATCGGTGGTGTTTGAACGCTCGGCGCGCCTGCAACTGGAGCGCTGGCAGGAGGCCGGATACGGGCATCTGCCCGTGTGCATGGCCAAGACGCAGTATTCCTTCTCGGCCGATCCGGCCCTGACCGGGGCGCCGGAAGGCCATGAACTGCCCGTGCGCGAGGTTCGCCTGTCGGCGGGGGCCGGTTTCGTGGTGGCGGTCTGCGGCGCGATCATGACCATGCCCGGCCTGCCGCGGAAGCCGGCAGCGCTGGACATCCACCTCAATGCTGAGGGTGAAGTAGAAGGACTGTTTTAGACCGCAGGGTTCGATGAACAGGACAGTCGAGCGCACTAATTTCGGGTGTTCGCGGTAACACGACGCATTACCCGCACCGGCGGGCTTGCGTATGGGCCAGCCTTGGTTATGAAGCGCGCAACGCGCCCTTACCTTGAAGAGAGTCCCATGACCGCCATCACCGACATCATCGCACGCGAAATCCTCGACAGCCGCGGCAATCCGACGGTTGAAGTCGATGTTTTGCTGGAAGACGGTTCCTTCGGTCGGGCCGCTGTCCCGTCGGGCGCCTCGACCGGTGCCCATGAGGCCGTTGAGATGCGTGATGGCGACGAGCGCTATGGCGGCAAGGGTGTCCTGAAAGCCTGCGACCTGGTCGAGGGCGAGATCTTCGAAGCCATCGCCGGCATGGATGCCGAGGATCAGCGCCGCATTGATGAGGCGATGATCGAGCTGGATGGCACCGCGAACAAGGCCCGCCTGGGCGCCAATGCTATGCTGGGCGTGTCGCTCGCGACCGCCCATGCCGCTGCCGACGTTCAGGGTCTGCCGCTCTATCGCTATATCGGCGGCATGAATGCGCGCGTCCTGCCGACCCCGATGATGAACATCATCAATGGCGGCGCCCATGCCGACAATCCGATCGACTTCCAGGAATTCATGATCATGCCGGTCGGCCTGCCCAGCTTCTCCGAAGCCCTGCGCTGCGGTGCCGAGGTCTTCCATGCGTTGAAGTCGCGCCTGAAGGCCGACGGCCTGAACACCAATGTCGGCGATGAGGGCGGTTTCGCGCCGCATCTTCGCTCGGCCGAGCAGGCGCTCGACGTGATCATGGATGCCATCGAGGCGGCCGGCTACAAGCCGGGCGAGGATGTCGCCCTGGCCCTCGATGTCGCTTCGACCGAATTCTACAAGGACGGCCAGTATGTGCTGGAAGGCGCCGATGAGAGCCACGACGCCGACGGCTTTGCCAAATATCTGGAAAAGCTGGCCAATAAATACCCGATCGTTTCGATCGAGGACGGCATGGCCGAGGATGACTGGGATGGCTGGCGTGCGCTGACACAGCGCCTCGACGGCAAATGCCAGCTGGTCGGTGATGATCTCTTCGTCACCAATCCCGAGCGCCTCGCCAAGGGCATCGAGACCGGTGCCGCCAACGCGATCCTGGTCAAGGTCAACCAGATCGGCACGCTGTCGGAGACCCTGGACGCGGTCGACATGGCACTGCGCTCGGGCTATGGCGCCGTGATGAGCCACCGTTCCGGCGAAACCGAGGACGCCACCATTGCCGACCTCGCCGTCGCCACCAATTGCGGGCAGATCAAGACCGGCTCGCTGGCCCGCTCTGACCGTACGGCCAAGTACAATCAGCTGCTGCGAATCGAGAGCCTTCTGGGTGAGACGGGCATGTTTGCCGGACCGTCCGGTCTGGCCAGCTAGAGTACAGCGGCACGTTTCAATTTTTGTCATCCCTGATGGACGCCCCGCGCAGGCGGGGCGAAAGTCAGGGACCTATGTGCCTGCAACCTGTTAGGTCCCCGTCGTGCGTCCGGCCTTCGCCGGACATCCCACGGGGATGACAAATCGGGGCCATCCAGCCCCAATCCGGCCCAATCCCTTACCCAGACCTGAATCCCGGATTCACGACTCCTAAAGTGTGATCGTGTTGAATCACCCTTGCAGAAGAACACGGTGCAAAAGCGCCGGTCTCAACGAGGGTGTACGGGTTTTGGACGCGATCAAGCGCTATTCCACAACAGCATTGCTGACCGTCGCGATCGCCTATTTCGGCTATCACGCACTGACGGGCGAGCAGGGTGTGTTGAACTGGATCGTGGTCGAGACCGAGATCAGCGAAGCCGAGGCTGAGCTGGCCCTGGCCGTCGCCGAGCGTGAGGCGCTCGAGGATACCGCCGCCCGCCTGCGCTCCGACAGCCTCGATCTCGACTATGTCGAGGAGCGGGCCCGCGACATTCTCAATGTCGCCCACCCGCGTGAATTCATCGTCGAGATCGATACCGAAGACCGTCGCTGAACGCGGCGGGTCACGATGAACCGCTTTCCCCATTTGAGTGAATCACCGCTTCGCGCTTGCCCGTGCAGTGCGTCATCTGCTATGCGGCGATGGACGTCAGATGGGAGCGCGAAGAATATATTTCGCGTGCGAATTAATGACCAGCAAGCGCACTAGCAAGACCGCCGCATCCAAGTCGGCTGCCAAAACGACCAAGACCGTCGCGCCGGGAACCGCCGGAAAAGACGAGCTGCTTCAGTATTATCGCGACATGCTGATGATGCGCCGCTTCGAGGAAAAGGCCGGCCAGCTCTATGGCATGGGCCTGATCGCCGGCTTCTGCCACCTCTATATCGGCCAGGAAGCGGTGGTCACCGGCATCCAGGCGGCGCTGGAAGAGGGCGACCAGGTGATCACCGGCTATCGCGACCACGCCCACATGCTGGCCTGCGGCATGGACCCCAAGGGTGTCATGGCCGAGCTGACCGGCCGCGAAGGCGGCTATTCGCGCGGCAAGGGCGGCTCGATGCACATGTTCTCCCGCGACAAGCAATTTTATGGCGGTCACGGCATTGTCGGCGCCCAGGTGGCGCTTGGCACGGGTTTGGGCTTTGCCGACTGGTACAAGAATAACGGCAAGCTCTCGGTCGCCTATTTCGGCGACGGCGCGGCCAATCAGGGCCAGGTCTATGAGAGCTTCAACATGGCCAAGCTGTGGAACCTGCCGGTCATCTATGTGATCGAGAACAACCAGTACGCCATGGGCACCTCGGTCAAGCGCGCCTCCTCGGAAACGGCACTGCACAAGCGCGGCATCTCCTTTGGCATTCCCGGCGAGGAAGTCGACGGCATGGATGTCGAAGCGGTCAAGCGCGCTGCCGAGAAAGCCGTCAAGCACGCCCGCGGCGGCAAGGGCCCCTATATCCTGGAAATGAAGACCTACCGCTATCGCGGTCACTCCATGTCCGACCCGGCCAAATATCGCACCCGCGAGGAAGTCGACGACATCCGCTCGCACCACGACCCGATCGATTTGATCAAGAAGCGCCTGGTCGAAGGCGGCCACGCGACCGAAGACGAACTCAAGGCGCTCGACAAGGACGTGAAAGCCATCGTCAACGAAGCCGCCCAGTTCGCCAAGGACAGCCCCGAACCGGACCCGTCCGAGCTCTATACCGACGTGCTGGTGGAGGTTTGATCATGACACCGCAAGTCAAACACTTCCTCGACAATTGGCACCAGGCTGTGCGTGAGCGCGATGCCAACCGCTTGGCCTCGATCATTGCCGAGGGCTGCGAGCTGCATTCGCCGGTCGTGTGGAAACCCTCGGCTGACAAGCATTACCTGCTGCACATCCTGATGGGTGTGATCACGGTGGTTGAAGGCTTCGACTATCGCCAGGAATGGGTCGACGGCAATGAGCTGATGCTTGAATTCACCGGCACGGTGGAGGGCAAGGGCCTCGTCGGGATCGACAAGATCACCCTCAATGATGAAGGCCGGATGGTCCGCATCGAAGTGCTGATCCGCCCGATGAACACGCTGATGGAATTTGCCGGAAAGATGCGCGAGCACGCGCTGCGTTACAAACCCGAAGCCGCCAACGGTTGATGCCGTGCCGGTTTCCGGCGCACGACAAGATTTGACACAGGACAGGTAGAGCCATGTCGATTGAAATCCTTATGCCGGCCCTTTCTCCCACAATGGAAGAGGGCACGCTCGCCAAGTGGAACATCAAGGAAGGCGACACCGTCGAGAGCGGTGACGTGATTGCCGAGATCGAGACCGACAAGGCGACGATGGAAGTCGAAGCGGTCGAGGAGGGTGTTGTCGCCAAACTCCTGGTCGCGGAAGGCACCGAGAATGTGAAGGTCAATGCGCCGATCGCCATCCTGGCTGAGGATGGTGAGGATGCCAGCGCGGTCGAGGCGCCGACGTCCAAGGCAGAGGCGAAGGACGAGACACCGGCCGCCAATGGCTCCGATGTTGCCGACAGCGACTCTGACACCTCGGATGCCGAGCCGGAGGTCATCGACTATAGCCGCCCGGAGGCCTCCGATCCTGAAGTGCCCGAAGGCACGAAAATGATCTCCACCACGGTCCGCGACGCGCTGCGCGATGCGATGGCCGAGGAAATGCGCCGCGATGACACCGTCTTCGTGATGGGTGAGGAAGTCGCCGAATATCAGGGCGCCTACAAGGTCACCCGCGGCCTGCTGGACGAGTTCGGTGCCAAGCGCGTCGTCGACACGCCGATCACCGAGCACGGCTTTGCCGGCCTGGGTGTCGGCGCAGCGTTCAACGGTCTCAAGCCGGTCGTCGAGTTCATGACCTTCAACTTCGCCATGCAGGCCATCGACCACATCATCAACTCCGCCGCCAAGACGCTCTACATGTCCGGCGGCCAGATGGGCTGCCCGATCGTTTTCCGCGGTCCCAATGGCGCCGCCAGCCGCGTCGGTGCCCAGCACAGTCACGACTATTCCTCCTGGTACGCCAATGTCCCCGGCCTGAAAGTCGTCGCGCCCTATGACGCCGCCGATGCCAAGGGCCTGATGAAGGCCGCCATTCGCGATCCCAATCCGGTCGTCTTCCTCGAGCACGAGCTCATTTATGGCGAGAGCTTTGACGTGCCGGACGTGGAAGACTGGGTCCTGCCGATCGGCAAAGCCAAAATCCGCCGCTCGGGTTCCGACGTCACCATCACCGCGCATTCCCGCATGGTGGGTTACGCGCTTGAGGCTGCCGAGATCCTGGCCGGCGAGGGCATCGACGCCGAGGTGATCGACCTGCGCACCTTGCGTCCGCTGGACACGGATACCGTGGTGGAATCGGTCAAGAAGACCAATCGCATCGTCTGCGCCGAAGAGGGTTGGGGCCGGATGGGTGTCGGTGCCGAGATCGCTGCTGTCGTAACCGCCGAAGCCTTCGACTATCTCGACGCTCCGCCCGCCCGCGTCCACCAGGAAGACGTCCCGCTGCCCTATGCCGGCAATCTGGAAAAGCTCTCCCTGCCGGGCGTGGATGATATCGTGAAGGCGGTGAAGGCCGTCTGCTACGCGGAGTAGGAGTTGTGTTCGATTTTTCGAAATCAGAATTCAGGGAGTGGAAGCCAGCCATTCCGCCCGGGACGTACGACTTCATCTCCTGTCACGCGGAACTCGGGGAGCTTTCGCTGAAACTGATGTCGCGCGAAAATGATCGCCAAGACTCTTTTGCCTGTGAGTTCGTCTCCACGCCGCTCTGGCACTGCATAGTTGAGGATGAGAGGCACCAAGACCAGCTCTTGCGTCTGACGTCGGTCAACATGTTTGAAGTGCTCAATTCCCCTGTCATCTCCGGTTTTGTCGAGAATGAGATTGTTTTTGACAAGCCTGACGCGAAGGCTCGGCATTGGGTTATTCTGACCATACAGGAATGCATTCACATTCTCGCGCTGGATGAACCAAAGGTGCGAACGATTTTCGGCGAGGATACATGACCAACTCCCCCACCAAATCCTGGCGCCATGGTGAGTGTCATTGCGGTGAGGTCGGCTTTGCCGTGAACCTGCCGGACAGTGTTGTCGCCCTGTCGTGCAATTGCTCGATCTGCGCCAAGACCGGTTTCATCCACCTCATCGTGGAAAAGCCGGACTTCAAGATCGAGCGCGGCGCCGAGAGCCTGACCACCTACACATTCGGCACGCATGAGGCCAAGCACCTGTTCTGCTCGAAATGCGGCGTGAAGAGCTTCTATGTGCCGCGCTCGCATCCCGATGGCTGGAGCGTCAATCTGCGCGCGCTCGACGCCGATGCCGACCTCCAGCTGCGCTTCGAGGAATTCGACGGCGCGAACTGGGATGAGAACACGTCCAAGATCAACCCCGAACTGGCCCAACCGGGCGCCAATGACGCCTGAGGCGAGGACTTAGCCATGTCGATTGAAATCCTGATGCCCGCCCTGTCGCCCACCATGGAAGAGGGCACGCTCGCCAAATGGCACGTCAAGGCAGGCGATGTCGTGGAAAGCGGCATGGTCCTGGCCGAGATCGAGACCGACAAGGCGACGATGGAAGTCGAAGCCGTCGATGAAGGCATTGTCGGTAAGATCCTGGTCGGGGACGGCACCGAAGGCGTGAAGGTCAACGCCGTGATCGCCATCCTTCTGGAAGAGGGTGAGACAGAGGTGTCTTCCCCTGTCGAAGACGGGGGAAGTGGGGCGACCGAAGGTCGGGTCGATGGGGGCGATGACACCAAGAAAGACGCCACGCCGGCCACGAAGCCTGCGGCTTCGGCCCCCTCTGCCGGCAAGGCCGGCATCTCCCCCGCGAGCAGGGGAGAAAAAAAGGAAGGCGACCGCATCAAGGCCAGCCCGCTGGCCAAGCGGATTGCCGCCGACAAGGGGCTGGACCTCAAAAGCATCGACGGATCAGGCCCGTATGGCCGGATCGTCAAGCGCGATGTCGAGAACGCCCAACCCTCGCAGGCGGCCGCATCCACGGCCTCTGAAGTCCCGGCCGCCGCACCCGTCGACATGGACGATCCGCTCAAGGCCTATGGCATTGCCCGCGACCGCTATGACGTCGAGAAAGCCGACGGTATCACCAAGATTTCCGCCAAGCGCCTGTCGGACAGCTTCCGCGATATTCCGCATTTCCCGCTCACCGTGGATTGCCGCATCGATGCGCTGATGGATTTCCGCAAGCGCGTCAATGCCGCCGCCGAGAAGGATGGCGACAAGGTTTCGGTCAATGACATCCTGATCAAGGCCTCCGGCCTGGCCCTGAAGAAGGTCCCGGCCGCCAACTCGTCCTGGATCGAGGGCGGGATGATTGCCCGTCACAAGCATGCCGATGTCTCCATGGCCGTGGCCATTGAAGGCGGCTTGATCACCCCGATCATCGCCGATGCGGATCAAAAGGGCCTGGTCGAGATCTCGCGCCAGTCCAAGGACCTCGCTGCACGCGCCCGCGACCGCAAGCTGAAGCCGGAAGAATTCCAGGGCGGCACCTTTTCGCTGTCCAATCTGGGCATGTTCGGCATCGACAGCTTCGCCTCCATCATCAATCCGCCCCAGGGCATGATCATGTCGGTCGGGGCCGGCGAGCAGCGCCCGGTCGTCAAGGACGGCGCCCTGGCCATCGCCATGGTGATGACAGTGACGCTGACCTGCGACCACCGCGTGGTTGACGGCGCGACGGGTGCGAAATGGCTGCAGGCCTTCAAGACCTATGTCGAAGACCCGATGACGATGTTGATGTAGCCGCTGACGTAGGGGCTGACGTAGGGGCTGATGTATGTGCGGTGTGAGCGGCCTCGGCCGGTTCCAGTCGGCCCGTATCAGACCGGCGCTCTGCGCAGTTGGAGACATTGTTTTCTTGTCAGCCAGCGGGCCTCAGAGGTCTTGACCCGTCAAGGGGCATGCCCGCATTGCGGCGCCTTCGGCGCCCTTGACGGGTCAAGACCTCTGAGGCGTCATCCCGGCAAGAGAATTATGGGTTCAGCTGGCGCGGTGGCGCCGCTTCGTAAGGGATGCTGTCATGAAGGTCGGGCCGGGCGATACAAATCAGAACAATCAGTTGGTGATCAGGTCGACCGGGATCGCCAGCACGTCTCACTTCAACCAGACGATCTACGAAGTGGCCTGTGTCTCGTGTGGTCATCGATACGGCGCGAATGGCTGCGATCTTTGGCTGCGTCGATGCCCGACTTGCGGGGGCGGCGAGGCGGGCGAACCGCTTGTTTCTCCCATGACCCAGCCCCGACATCTCGCCGAAATCCGTCATACCGATCTCGTCTTCCCGGACCAGAGCAATCACCAGGGCTCCTATTTCGGTGGCGCGGCGATGGCGGAGATGGACAAGATCGCCTTTCTGGTCGCGGCGCGTCATGCCCGGCGGCCGTTCGTGACGGCCTCCTGTGACAAGCTGGATTTCGTGGCACCGGTCCATGTCGGCAATCTGATCGAACTGACCGGGCAGGTGCGCATGGTCGGCCGCACCTCGCTCATCGTCGATGTCGAGCTGGCGGCGGAGGACCTGACCACCGGCGCGCGTCATGTCTGCACGCGCGGCGCCTTCACCATGGTCGCCGCGGATCGAAAGACCAATCCCGACCGATTGCCGCCATCGCCCGACGCCGCCCCGCATTTCGCGCCCAGCCCGCCAGCCTATGCGCGCACGCTGCAACTCGTCTTTCCGGGCGATACCAATCATCTCGGCCAGCTGTTTGGCGGCAATGCCATGTCGATCATGGGCAAGGCCGCCTATATCGCCGCCTCGCGCCATACGCGTTTCGATGTCGGCATGGCGGCCTCCGACAAGATCGACTTCATCGCGCCGACGCGTGAAGGCGAAATGCTGGATGTCATCGCCGAGGTCATCAAGGTTGGTCGGACCTCGATGACGGTCAGCGTTCTGGCCGAGGCCGAGAACCTGATGACCGGCGAGCGCCGCAAGGTCGGCACGGCGGACTATGTGATGGTTGCCCTGGATGATGAGGGCCGCCCGACGCCGGCCGGTGCGCTGGGATAGTCTAGGGTGCAATCGGCAGGGCCCTGACCTGCAGCGCCGGGGCCAGGCCTCGATCATTGCAGCGATGCCAGCCGGCAATCGAGAAGCGCTCGCGGTGCGAGACCGTCACCTCGTGCGGGATTTCCTCGGACAGGAAGAGGACCAGCGTGCCGAATTCCGGACGCAGTTCGGTGAGGACGACATCGCCCTCGCCATAGATGCGCAAATGGCCGCCATCGCCTTCACGCCAATGGGGATTGAGGTAGAGCACGGTCGAGAGGACCCGGTTTCGGGCGCCGCGGAAACTGTCGAGATGGCGTTTGTAGAAGGCGCCGGCCTCATAGACCGCGAAATGCGCTTCGAAGGCGAACAGGCCCAGCATCAGGCGCGCATTGACCTCGCGGCGCAGGGTTTCCGCGAAAGCCAGCCAGGCGGTCTGTCCCGGCGTCGAGCCGTCGAGCCATTTCGTCTTGTCGCGGCGGACGCGGGCGATCAGCTCGTGATCATCGGCGCGGCCAATGCCGGCCGGGGTGAGGGCATCCTCCTGCCATAACGCCTCGGCTTCCTCGCGCAGGGCAGCGAGCATGTCGGTATCGGTCAGGCGCACCGCGACATATCCGGGCCCGGCAAGGGCGTCGCAGACTATGTCCATGTCGAGGGCGGGCAGGCCGGTCAGGCCAGACGGGATGAGGCTCAAACGCGTAGGTCCGATCAATCAGGGTGCGCGCTGGTACGCCCGGCAGGGTGTGGGGTCAATCGAATTCGCGGCCGCTCGAGCGGGCCAGCGCCTTCAGCGCCGCGAGGGCGTCACCGAGCCGGTCTTCAGGCACGAAGACATGGTCGTGGAAATAGCCGGCCACCGGATTGCAGCCGATCCCCCCGGCGGCCAGCGTCGCGGCGATATGTGCCATGAAACCAACCGCTTCGAGCGAAGAATGGATGGCAAGCGTGATCCGGCGACAGGCAAAGACCGGCTCCAGGCCCGCCGCCTCAGCGTCGTCGAAGGGCAGGATCAGGGTCACGCCCTCCGCCTCGACAAAGCGCATCAGGGCCTGCCCCGCGAACGGGTCGAGGCGGGCAGCGGGACCGGTGACAAATCCATAGCACACCGGGTCCGGCTCGGGCCGCAATCCAGCCAACAGGACGTTCAGATCACTGATACCGGTCATTTCGAAGCGCTCCCGCCTGCCGCTAGAATCGTTGCTATAAGCGATAATGAATAGTGAGTCGCACGAGGGGAGCGGACAGATGACGGTAGAGGTGATCTCGCTGGTGGAGAAGCACAGCCAGTTTGACGAACCCTGGTCGCCCAAGCGGATTGCCAAACTCGACAATTACGAGCTCAAGCTGGCCAAGGGCGAGGGCAGTTTTGACTGGCACTGCCATGAGGATGAGGACGAATTATTCTTCATCAGCCAGGGGATTCTGAAGATCGAGATCGAGGGACAGGACCCGGTCCTACTGGGACCGGGTGAGCTGTGCGTGATCCCCAAAGGCGTGCGCCACCGTCCCGTCACCCAGACTGAAACCGTCCATATCCTGCTGATCGAGAAGGCCGGCGTGACCAATACCGGCGACAATCCCGACAGTGACCTGACCCAGGAACTTGTGGACCTGTAGCCCGGTCCGCCGCCGCATCCACCGCCAGGGTTTTCGTGTCCGCCATTGATCTGAACGGGGGCAACTGCTATCCCGCGAACAGATTGTACACATCTGTTTCGTATGCAAAATAAATGAGGATGGCCATGAGCGCAGGCGCTTTCGACGTGATCGTGATCGGTGGAGGCCCGGGTGGCTATGTGGCCGCGATCCGCGCTGCGCAGCTGGGCTTCAAGACCGCCGTAGTGGAGCGCGACAATCTCGGTGGCATCTGCCTCAACTGGGGCTGTATCCCGACCAAGGCGCTGCTGCGATCGGCCGAAGTCTACCACCTCATGCAGAACGCGGCTGATTTCGGTCTCTCGGCCGAGAAGATCGGGTTTGACATTGACGCTGTGGTCAAACGCTCCCGCAAGGTGTCTTCACGGCTGACCGGCGGGATCGGCATGCTGATGAAGAAGCACAAGATCACGGTGATCGAGGGCTCCGCCTCGCTGGACAAGGGCAAGGATGCCCCCACGGTCGTCGTCGGCAAGGATCGCTATTCCGCCAAGCATGTCATCCTCGCCACTGGCGCGCGGGCCCGTACGATCCCGCAAGCCGGGCTCGAGCCGGATGGCGACAAGATCTGGACCTATCGAGAAGCCATGGTGCCGACCGAGATGCCCAAATCCCTTTTGGTCATCGGCTCCGGCGCCATCGGTATCGAATTCGCCAGCTTCTATTCGACAATGGGTGCCGAGGTGACGGTGGTCGAGATGATGGACCGCGTCCTGCCGGTTGAGGACGAGGAAATCTCTGCCTTTGCTGCCAAGAGCTTCAAGAAGCAGGGCCTGAAACTGAAAGTCTCGGCCCAGGTCGAGAAGCTGGAAAAGACGGCCAAGACGGTGAAGGTCCACGTCAAGGACGCCAAGGGCAAGGTCGAGATCGTCGAGGTCGAGAAGGTCATCATGGCCGTCGGCATCGCTGCCAATATCGAGAATATGGGTCTGGAGACCCTGGGCGTGAAGATTGATCGCGGCCATGTGGTCAATGACGGTTTCGGGCGCACCAATGTGAAGGGGCTCTACGCCATTGGCGACGTCGCCGGCCCTCCCTGGCTGGCGCACAAGGCTTCGCACGAAGGTGTGGTCTGCATCGAAAAGATCGCCGGCGAGGATGTCCACGCCTTCGAGACCGGCAATATCCCGGGCTGTACGTATTGCCACCCGCAGGTCGCCTCGGTCGGCCTGACCGAAGCGAAAGCGAAGGAAGCGGGACACGAGGTCAAGGTCGGCCGTTTCCCCTTCGTCGGCAACGGCAAGGCGATTGCCCTGGGCGATGACCAGGGCCTGGTGAAAACCGTCTTCGATGCCAAGACCGGTGAGCTTCTGGGCGCCCACATGGTCGGCCCGGAAGTGACCGAGATGATCCAGGGCTATGTCGTCGGTCGCCAGCTGGAGACCACCGAGGCGGAACTCATGCACACGGTCTTCCCGCATCCGACCTTGTCGGAAATGATGCATGAGAGCGTGCTCGACGCCTACGGACGCGCGCTGCACATCTAGCCGATGCAGAAAAGGTGAGGTGATTGCATCCGTTTTGGCGATGCCGCGCATCCTAGGGGCAAACCAGAGCCTTGCGAGGATGCCATGCTGACCCGATCCCTTATCTGTGCCACCACCGCCATCGCCTTGAGTGCCTGCACCTATTCGGTGTCAGGCCATGGCGAGAACCGTTCCGTGGAAAGCGCCGGCCTTGTGGCCTCGCGCGATGTCGACGTTCCCGGTGATGCCGAGTTCGCCGGCATGTTCGTCGGCGCTGACGGCGATGTTGGTGGTGACCTTGACCTGGCCGGTGCCAGTGTGCGTTCGAATGCGCGCGTCGGCGGAAACCTCTTTGCAGCTGGCGGGCGTGTCCGCTTCACCGGGGAAGTCGCCGGCGACGCCGAAATCGACGCCGGGACCGGCTATGTTGACGCCATCATCCGCGGCGACGCCGTGATTGCCGCCGGTCGTATTACGCTGGACGGCCGCATCGACGGGGCTCTGGAGATGGATGGCGGCCGCATGATCCTGCGGGCCGATGTCGCAGGACCGGTACAAATCCGTGGCCAGGGTCGTGATGACAGCCGCAATGGCCGCGTCGATATCGCCGGGCGATTGCAACAGGGCGGCCTGATCTGCGCCGCAGAGGTCAATATCCGCCGAGGTGCCACAGTCGAGGGCGATTTGCGGATCGTGTCCGATCGTCGTCCCGATGGCGACGGCTTCACTTATGAAGCCCTGGACGGGCGGGACTGCGACCGGGTCTGACCCGGCCTTCCAACCCGCTGCCCCCTTTCGGGGTCTGCGCATTCGCTTCCCACCGGGAAGCCCAGCTATCCCAAGCCCCCTTGTCCCGGCTGGATGTGTCAGACCCCGGATACCCTCACAGCCTACTCGGCCGGCTCGGTGACCGGGGCTTCGGCTTCGGCCATCAGCGATTCGACCGTCTTCTGAACCGTGCCGTAATCCGTCTTGCCGGTCCCCAGCACCGGGATGCTGTCGACCTTGATGATCTTGCGCGGGATGGCGAGTTCGGAAATGCCGTGATTGCGGGCAAAGGCGACCAGGTCGCCGCGGTCGGCCTTGTCGTAATCGGTCAGCAGGATGACCTGCTCGCCCTTGCGCTTGTCCGGGATGGCGGCAGCGGCATGCATGTTGTCCGGCCACAGCGAAGTGGCACAGTTTTCGACCACGGCCAGTGACACCATTTCGCCACCCAGCTTGGCGAAACGCTTCACCCGCCCGCGGATCGAGATGAAACCCTCGTGATCAATCGAGACGATATCGCCGGTATCGTGCCAGCCATCGACCGGTGCTTCCAGCTCCAGCGGTGCAGTCGGCCGGATATAGCCCTTCATGATATTCGGGCCCTTGATGTGCAGTTGTCCGCCATCATTGATGCCGGGAACCGGCACCAGGCGAGCCTCACAACCGGCCATGATCTGGCCGACGGTGCCGGGGCGGTTATTGTCCGGCTGGTTGACCGAAAACACCGGGGCGGCCTCGGTCAGGCCATAGCCTTCGACAATCTCCAGATTGAAGCGTCGGCGCAGCGAGGACCGCGTTTCGTCTTTCACCCGTTCGGCACCGCAGACGGCCATGCGCAGGGAGGACAGGTCATCGGCTCCGGCGGCACGGGCATACTGGTTCATGAAGGTGTCGGTTGCGAACAGGATCGTCGCCTTGGTTTCGGCGATACGCTTGACGATGGTCTTGGCCTGAAGAGGCGTGGGGTGACAGATCGCCGGCACACCCAGTCCCAGCGGCACCAGTACGCCGCCCGTCAGTCCGAAGCAGTGGAAGGTGGGCAGGGGGTTGAACAGCACGTCGGTCGGCAGGATGCGGATATGGTCCCGGACCTGCTCGACATTGGCCAGAAGATTGGCATGGCTCAGGACAACGCCCTTCGGGTCGCCTTCAGTGCCGGAGGTGAACAGGTAAACCGCAGGACTGTCCGGATCCGGATGGGCGCGGACCAGGAAGGGCGCAACCATGCCGACGGCTGCGGCGACCTTGTCCATCGTCGACAGGTTCTCGCGAACGTCCTCGAGATAGATCAGCTCGTGGTCTTGTTTGAGGGTCGCCTCGAGTTCCTCGAGCTCGCCGAGCTCGATGAAACGGCGGGCCGTGACAATCCGCTTGGCTTTGCAGGCCCGGCAGGCGGCTTTGAGCGCCCGCTCGCCAGCGGTGAAGTTCAGCATGGCCGGGACGCGGCCATAGGCCGACACGGCGTAGAACGAGATGATGGCGCCGACGCCGGTGGGCAGAAGGACACCAACGGCTTCTCCAGGCTCGGTACCGGCCTTGAGCGCGTGGCCCAGGGCAAACACCGCCTTGGTCAGGTCGCCGAAGGTCAGTTCGCGCCCGTCGGCATCGACGGCAGCCAGCTTCTTGCTGCCATACCGCCGCTTGGAATCGAGCAGGGCGGCGAAGACGGATTTGCGGATCCGGTTGAGATTGAAGTCACCGCCGGAATAAACCTGACCTTCGGTCGGCAAGGCGGTATCGGCCGGAATGTCTCCGGCGGCTGCACTGTCAGCCATGAAATCCTCCCATCGGCATCCTTGTAGGGCGGATGCTCGTTTGACCGTCGATATTACGCGCGGCTGACGCATAGGGAAGGGGGAGGAATGATTCACATCCACTACCCCCTCACCACATCGCGATTTACGGAAATAATTTATCGAAAAACGAAAAAACCGGTTGATATCGATTTTCGATAATGTATGCTCCGATTCAACGCTGGGGAGCGTTTGACCGGGTCTTCAAATGACCCTGAATGGAACGGAGACTTGCATGCAAAAGGTCCTGTTGGCCGCTACGGCCCTGACCACTGCGTTGATGACATCGGGCTGCGTGATCGTGGTCGATGGCGACAGCGACGGCGACAGCAAGATGGTGCGGGGCCATGCCGCCCGCACTGCAGATGGCTATGTCGTCCTCGATCGCGACGGCGATTACAGCCGCCTGGCCGGCGATTTGAATTTGCGCGGTCGCATCGGCGGCGATCTCAGCCTCGTGGCTGGCGATATTGATGCCGATGATCTCCAGGTCGGTGGCGATGTTTCAATCGCTGGCGGCGAAATCAGTTTTTCCGGCCGTATTGGTCGTGAAGCATCGATTGCCGGCGGTGACATTCAATTCACTGCCACCGTTGGTGACGAGCTTAGCCTGGCTGGCGCCGAGGTTGATTTTGACGGTCGCGTCGAAGGCGAGGCGGCCCTGGCTGCAGCCGAGATGACAGTTGGGGGCTGGTTCGGTGACGAGCTTCACGCCCACGCTGAAGACATTCGTTTCAACGGCGAAGCCACCGGACCGGTCACATTTGTCTCTGCCAAAGAGCTCAATCGTAATCGCCGAAACCGGGATCGCGGACATGTCGAGATCAGCGGGTCGCTGGAAAACGGCGGCCAGATCTGCGCGATCGACGTCGTTTTCACTGAGACGGCCCGGGTTCGCGGAACCATTACTGTCTGGTCGGAAAATGCACCGGTCACACAGTCCGGCGCCCAGGTTTCCGGGCTTGACTACCAGCCGCGGAATGGGCGCGATTGCGACGACCTGATCGATGACTGACCTTGAGCAGTCGGTATTTTAATCCTGACCTGACCGCCGGGGGGCGCAGGGAGATTTGACAATGAACATCAATATGATGCGAAATTTGGTAATGGCTGGGGGGCTGGCCATTACCCTTTTTACCGGTGCTGCGACCGCTCAGGTTATCGGCGGTGAAGTGAATGTCGAAGGCAGCAGTCGTGATGTTATCTTCCTGGGCGGAGAGATGGATGTCCGCGGCCAGATCGATGGTGACATCAAGGGCGTAGCCGGGAGCATCCAGGTCAATGCCGATGTCCGCGGCTCAGTGCAGCTTGTTGGCGGGGAGATCGATGTCTCCGGCACAATCGGCAATGACCTCGATGTGGCGGGTGGCGAAGTGTTTTCCGATGCCCAAGTCAGCGGTGATGCCAATTTCGCCGGCGGCGAGTCATTTATCGAAGGGACAATCGCCGGTTTTCTCAACGCTGCTTCCGGCCATATCGAAGTTGACGGTCAGATCGGCCGCGATGCCAAACTGGCGGGTGGTTATATCCTGGTCTCGACATCCAGCCGTATCGGCGGTTCCGCCGAGATTGTCGGCGGAGACGTCCACCTGGAAGGTCAGATCGACGGGCTGGCCGACATTGAAGGTGGTGAAATTCACCTGTCCGGTACTTTCCTGGATGATGTCGAGATCATGGCCGAGGAGGTCTACATCCTCGCAGGCACGCGCGTGAACGGTACGCTCACCATCCGCTCACCCAACGATCCGGTGATCGCCGACGGCGCCACATTCGGCACTTATGACTACGAGTATTCCGAGTTCAATTTCGGTGCGGAAGACTGGGAGGATGTCGATTTCGACTTCGATTTCTTCCCGTCAATGGCCGTGTTCGGCCTGTTCATTCCTGGCGCCGCCTTCCTGTTGGCCGCCCTGGCCTTGTTGATCGCTCCGGGTGGTACCCGTGCGATCACCCGCAAATTCCGCGAGCAGCCGGTCGTCAGCGGCTTCCTGGGCTTCATCGGCTTTGCCCTGTCACCGGTCATCCTGGTCGTCCTGACCGTCCTGCTGGCGGTCACGGTCATCGGTGTCCTGCTGATCCCGATCATGTGGGTTATTTTCTGGCCCTTCATGCTGCTTTGCATGGGCTTTGGCGCCATTGCGGTTGGCGACATGATCTTCAATCGCAGACCGGACGAAAAATCGCTCGGCCTCGGCATGCGACTGGTCTCGTCCTTTGTGGTGGTCGCGGTCTTTGCGGCTCTGGGATCGGTCACCGTGCTGGGTTTCTTCGCCGGGTTTACCCTGCTCTTCATCGGTTTCGGAGCGTGGATGCTGTCACTTGGCAAGCGACGGGATCGTGGTGCCATTCCGGCTTCGGACCCGGCGGTTTAGGTGCCCCCCGGCGGGTTGCATCATGACAATGCGGTAAGACAGGGGTGACCCGCCCAGAGGTGCGCGCTAAATCTTTCCTCGAATACAGCCCAGACAACGGGGTAACGGGGACATCATGCGCACTCTCACCATTTTCGCCCTGGCAGCAGCGACCGCGACCTTCAATGTCGCGGTCGCCCAGCCCATCCAACAGACCGTCAATGACTGGCAGGACGCTTTCCGCCAGCTAGAGGATGAGGACTGGCCGTCGCCGAACCGCGAACGCCGCGCCACCGGCGCGCCGGGTCCGGATTACTGGCAACAGCAGGTCGATTACGACATCGATATCCGGCTCGATGAAGAGGCCAAGCAGCTCTTCGGGACCGAGACGGTCACCTACACGAATAACGCTCCGGACACGCTGGACTTCCTGTGGTTCCTGCTCGACCAGAACCGCTTCCGTCCTGATTCCATTGCCGTAATGACCGAGACAGTCGGCGGTGGCGGACGCGCATCGGGCCGCGTTGGCGAGTCGATGCCGGAAGGGATTTCTGCCAGCTCGCTGCGGCGTCGCCAGATGCTCAATGAGGATGGTTACGGTTTCAATATCACTGGCGTCACCGATGCCGATGGCGAGCCGATGGACTTCACCATTGTCGACACGCTTTTGCGTCTCGATCTGGATGAGGATCTGGAAACCGGCGACAGCGTCACCTTCACGATCGAGTGGGATTACCGCCTCGTCGAGAGCCAGGTCATCGGCGGGCGCGCCGGTTGGGAATGCTTTGAGGAAACCGAGGATACCGGGGCCGACTGCATCTACCAGATCGCCCAATGGTTCCCTCGCGCCGCTGTGTTCTCCGACTATGAGGGCTGGCACAACAAGGCCTTTCTGGGCCGCGGTGAGTTCGCGCTCGAATTCGGCGATTACGACGTCTCGATCCGGGTGCCACAGGACTTCATCGTCTCGGCGACCGGTGTTCTGCAGAACCCCGACGAGGTCCTGACCGAACCGCAGCGTGAGCGTCTGGAAGAGGCCCGCACGTCTGACGAACCGGTCTTTATCGTCACCCCGGCCGAAGCCCGCGCCAATGAGCGTCGCGGTACCCGGTCGATGTCGACCTGGGAGTTCCGGGCCGAGAATGTCCGCGATTTCGCCTGGGCCGGTTCACGCAAATTCATCTGGGACGCGGTAGGCGTGGAGCAGGACGGGATGGGCCAGGCGCCTGATCTCGTCATGGCGATGTCGTTTTATCCCAATGAAAGCGAGCCGCTCTGGTCGACCTTCTCGACCCGCGCCGTCGAGCACACCCTGGACGTCTATTCGGATTTCTCCTTCCCCTATCCCTATCCGGTCGCGCAATCGATCGCCGGTCCCCAGGGCGGGATGGAATACCCGATGATCACCTTCAATGGCGGCTCCTATGGCCGTCCGATGGTCGATGATGACGGCAATCTGAGCTACTCGGAAAGGGCCAAGCGCGGCCTGATCGGCGTGATCATCCACGAGATCGGCCACATCTATTTCCCGATGGTGGTGAATACCGATGAGCGCCAGTGGACCTGGATGGATGAGGGCATCAACACTTTCCTGCAATTCCAGGCCGAGCAGCAGTGGGAGGAGGGCTTTCGCTCTCGTCGCGGCGATCCGGACCTGATTGCCGACTATATGGCGTCCAGCAGCCAGATGCCGATCATGACCCAGTCGGATTCAATCCTGCAATTCGGCTCCAATGCCTATGGCAAGCCGGCCACGGCGCTGGTCGTGCTGCGCGAGACCGTGCTGGGCCGCGAGCTGTTCGACGATGCCTTCCGGGCCTATTCCGAGCGCTGGCGTTTCCGGCGTCCGACGCCCTACGATTTCTTCCGCACCATGGAAGAAGTGTCCGGCGTTGATCTGGACTGGTTCTGGCGTGGCTGGTTCTACTCCACTGACCATGTCGACATCTCGCTCGACCGGGTGATCGAAGGCACGTTCAACACCGAGGATCCGGCCATCGAGAGCCTGCTGGAACGGGCTGACGACACCGAATTCCGCGAAAACCTCACCCCGCAGCGCAATGCGGCGGAGGGCATCGTGACCTATGCTGATCGCAATCCGGAGGTCCGGGAATTCTATTCACGCAATGACCCGTTCACGGTCACCGAGCGGGAACGCGAAGCCTATGAGCGCTTCCAGGGCGAGATCGAGGACTGGGAAGCGGAGATTCTCGCCAGCGGGACACGCGTCTATTATCTCGACTTCACCAATGAGGGCGGGGTGGTCATGCCGATCATCCTGGAATTCACCTTTGCCGACGGCACGACCGATCTGGTCCGCATCCCGGCCGAGGTCTGGCGTTACAATCCGCGCAATGTGACCTGGACCTATGTCACGGATCGCCAGGTCGTCTCGGTCGAGCTCGACCCGCTGCGCGAGACCGCCGATGCCGATCGCACGGATAATTACTATCCGCCGCGCATCGAGCCGACGCGTCTGGAGCTCTATCGCTCCAGCTCGAACCCGTCGAGCATGATGGATGACATGGACCAGCGCGTGACCCGTGACAGCGTCCGCACGCGTCCGGAATAGGCTTCAGGAGAACGGATCAACCCCATGCGCCTCCGTTCCACTTTCCTCACCGCACTGGCGGGGCTGTCCCTGGTGACAGCCCCGACCCTCGCTCATCGCATGCATGCCGGCGTCACCGAGATCGCCGTCAATGAGCGCACGCAAGAGCTGGAAATCATCCACCGCATCTATGGTCACGACCTGATGGAAGCACTGGACCGGACCGAGCTCGATGCCGCCACCTTCCTGGCCACGCCGGAAGGCCTGGAGGCGGCCGGGACCTATGCCGGCGAGACCTTCCGCATGGCCGACACGGACGGCGAACTCCTGGCGCTCAGCTATGTTGGTGCCGAGGTTGATGGCGAGTTTGCCTGGATCTATTTTTCGGCCGCCATTCCTGCGCAGCAGGCCAGTTTCATTGTCGACAATGACCTGCTCGCCGAAACCTTCGACGACCAGGTCATGATGACAAACCTGCGCTTCAACTCGGCCGTCCGCACTGCCATGCAGGGACCTGGACGGCGTGCACCGGTACGCGTGCGCTTCTCCGACTAGAACTCGCGTCCCCTAGACCTTGTGCACCAGGGCCGGACAGCGGCACGCGAAAGACCCGGCCAATGCGCCTTCGGTGCGGGTATAGTCGAACGTCACCTCTTCACCGGCGGCCAGATCGCGCAGGGCGACCAGGGTCGGCAGGGCGGTTTCCAGGTCATAGACGATTTCGCAACTGGGCTCGCAGGCATGATTGACGAAATGACCGTAGCCGGTCGGCTCGACATGGCGATTGTCATCGGTGCGGAAGGAGTAGGGCGTCTGCTCGGCGCCAACCGGGCCATCAATGCCCAGCAAGACCTCACCGCGCGCCACGGCCTGTTCCAGCACGCTGCCCCAGCCATGGGTCGGGGATCGGTCGAGGCGCACCGCCGGCGCATGCGCCATGACATAGGGCAGGGCATCGGTGCCGCCCGGACCGGCGACACGCCCAGCCAGCGCGTCACCATACAGGCAGGGCGCCGGCCCCAGATCGACCATCACGCCGGCCGCACTGCCCGTCGCCGGACCGTCAAATTCCAGCATCAGGGCGAGCCGGTCGCCCATCACCATGCCGCGCGCTTCGGCCGGCTGGGCCACCCCGTCGCGCTCGGCGATGCGCTCAACCGAGCCGGAGACCCGGCCATCCCCATCAATCACCAGCGCCGCCCGGTCATAAAGACGGGTCCCGTCGCCAGCCACATGAAAGCCGATCAAATGCAGGGGCCGTGACGCCTCTCTGGTTGTTCCAAAAAACTGCGTCATATCCGAATCCCCAACACAAACAATAAGGTGCGGTGAGGTTAGGGGGTTTGTGTTGTGGTGCAAGCTTGCACGGGCACAATCTGACCAATCAGGAGCGCCATTTTGGCAGTGCCTGCAGAGGGTGGCGACATCGCCGCTTGGCCCGGTTTCGGACTAGGGACCCGGTTCTCCGCGCTCCTCGGCCAGAAGGTCGAGAATTCCCTCGATCCGCGCCCGCAGGGCTATCAGGATGAGATGTGTGTTGTCCTGGGTGATATAGGCACTCTGCAGCGTATCCATGATGTCTCGATCTTCCAGCAGAACCGCGTGATTGATCGCCTCAACCCGGCCAAGCTGTTCGAACCTCTGTGAGGGTTGCCCGGTCAGTTCCAGTGTTTTCGCGCGGATGATGACCCGGCTCAGTTCGGCCACCGGCTCGGCGACTTGCGAGAACTGGAGATACAGGAAGCCGGTATAGCTGTCATATCTGTAGAGTTCGTCGCGCAAGGCCGCGTTTCTGATCAGGCGCATCCGGCCCGTCGAGACCAATTCCTCGAAGGCGGCGGACGGCGCCGGCATGCTGCCGATGGAATCCACCAGGGCGAGGTCAGAAGCGAGGAAGTCCTCATCAAACTGGCCGGCACGAATTCCGGTGATCAAGCGCTCCGTGACCTCCAGATACAGCAATTGCCGCGCGATCCCGCTATCGGTCAGCGCCAATTGCTGCTCGAAATCACGCTCCAGCCGCTCCAGCAGGCTGTGCGTCTCGATCCGCTCCTGGCGCGCCTCATTCCAGTTATTGACCTGCAGACCGATAAACACGCCAAACACCACGATCAGCGTTTCGATCACCACAGTGACCCAGTCCTGCTTGCGCAGGGCAATGGCAAGACGCCGCAAGATCATGCTTTCCCCCCGGGCTGGACAGCCCGGTCTCTAAAGAGCGCGTTGCGCCCGCCAAGGCAAGGCTGGTTTGGATTCCCTCTCCCTTGGGAGAGGGTGGCCGGAGGCCGGGTGTGGGGGACATCCCGGTGCCTGGGTGTTGATCCCCCTCATCCGTCGCTCCGCGACACCTTCTCCCCAGGGAGAAGGAAGGCAGCATCGCGGATCGGAAAGTGCGGCGCCCATCCCCCATTCATTTTTCCCGGGCGAAGACCCGGGACCCACCGAGCGACCCTTCAAGCAAAGCGTTTCCGGTAGATCCCGGATCGCGCCGAGGCGCGTCCGGGAAAAATGGGGAGGCGAGCCTGGCGATCCCACAGCTCGTCAATCAAGCGCGCCGAGCGCACCCCGACCCATAAACCCATTGCCGGGAGATCGCCGTATCCGTTTCTTCAGCTCAAGGGGCCTGCCCGCGAAGCGGCGCCTTTGGCGCCCTTGACCTGAAGAAACGGATACGGCCCGCTAGCTGGAATAGGGTTTGAGGGGTGGTGGGCGCTGGGCGTCTATTTAAGCCCGCTTTGGCGCAGGAGGGGACGTTGAAACCAAAAGATTACTTCACCGGCCGCGCGCCTATGCGCATGCTGCAATTAAAGATAGTATATAACGCTCATCCTGATGGCGAAACGCTATAAGAAAAGGGCAGAGAGAGCGGCATGAACCTCGAGACCTATGAGAGCACAGGGAGAGCCCTATACGAGGATCTTGCTAAGGTCGTTGCCAATATTCTGGAGCAGGCACTCGCGAGCCATCCCGAGCTTCATCTACAGCAAATTCAGTATCGCGCAAAAGAAGTGCAATCGCTGCAGCGGAAAATACAGAAAGCGGATACGAATGGAGCGGCGGATATTGAACCATTCGCCAAGGACCTGGCGGGGGTTCGTATCATCGTCTACACCAATTTGGATGTCTCGAGATTCTTGTCTTCAGGGGTTATGCGCGACAATTTTGAGATCGATTGGGATCGGACCAAGATCCATCACCCTACTGACGCAGACGGTGATGCATCCGAGCTGTTCATCTCCAACAACTATGTCGTGGCACTAACCGAGGCCCGTACGGCGCTTCCGGAATACGCGCAATATAATGGATTGTGCTGCGAGGTGCAGGTGCAGACCTCACTCAATCACGCATGGGCTGAGATGGCCCACGATACGATCTACAAGAAACCGGAAATTGACGGGTTCGGCAGCGAACTCATGGCTGGCATTGAGTCCCGCATGGCTTCGATCATGCGGAAACATCTCTTGCCCGCAGGATACGAGTTCCAAAAAGTGCTGGCGGACTTTGAGCAACTTTCGGCGGGGAAAGCCGTTTTTGAACGCGGTCTGGTTAAAGCGCTCGAAGAATGCACAAACAACAATGAGCGCTCTGAGGTGCTAAGCCAGATTACCAATCATGTCCTGCCGTATATTGATGACCACCGCGAGCATGTGTCGGAGCTTTTGGCGGCGCTGGTTGCAACCGTTGAGGCTGCGCGGGCCACTGAGCCACAGCCGATCGAAACCCCGTTTGGATCCTACGCTGGACAGGATAGCGAGCGCATCGCCAAGCAGGCCGCAGATATTGTAGAAACGCTCCGATATGTCGATATCGACAAGGTATTTCGCGCCTTGTGTCGGCTCTTCGTGGAGGCAAACGCGAAGGAAGAAGGTGAGCACTGGGTACGCGTCGCCAAATCCCTCGCCAGCCATACCCTGCAGGTGTGGGAGGCGGCTGGTCCTATTGTACAACAAGGTTTGATGGATCACATCAAGAAGCTCTCGAAAGAGGAATGCGAGCAGCTGCGCCCGCTAATCATTCCGGTGCTCGAAGAAATTCTTTCACCCGAGATTTCAGGCACCACCGGCGGGTTTGATAGGATCACGCTTCACACCGGCGCAGTCGTCGCAAGCGATACGCTTGCACGTCTCCGTGGCGATGCGGTTAAAGTCTTGTGTGACTTCTTCGACACCTCGGTCGATGAAGTGGAACAGCGGATTGTGTTTAGCGCTATGCGTCAAGCGATGGCGCTACCGCGCAGACCCGCGCCAGACGACGCCCTATGCAGCATTGTGTTCAGCGACGCGGCGAGCGTCGTCAATTTCCTTGCATCGCGCACCAACCATGTACCCTTCGAGCTCACACAAACCATCGAAAGCAGATTGCTCTGGGATTATCGCCACAATCGGCAAGCCGGTGCCGAGGAGGATCAAACCTGTGCGCAGAGGCGTCAGGAATTCATAGACGCCATCATCCACTTCCGCGATCAGGCCAATGCCAATGACGCGTTCACGACTTACAAATTGCTTGTTGGATTTGAGTCAGTTTTTGCGCCGGCTTGGGATGATGATGAGTTCGACTACGACGGCGTGGAAGCCTATCGGTCTGACCAGATTGATCAACTGATCACCTCGATCACGTTGCAGAATGCCGAAGAATGGTTGGACATCCTAGAGCGCTGCGCGCGGACCAAATCAAACGACCTCGCCACGTTCCCCAGCTTCACAGAATTCCTCGAGAAGCTTGCCCGTAGACACCCAGCGGTGGTGCTGGGATATCTTTCGAAGCTTAGTGACAGACTGGCCGGCTTTTTACCCGCGATGCTGCGCGGATTGAGTCAAACCGAGTCTTGGGATGCTGCTCGCAGTCTTCTCGATACTTGGTGCCAGAATAACCGCTTTCTGGGCCAGCTGATTTGGTCGTATCAGTCTGTTGAGAGGGTCGATTTTGATTTCTTCAGCAACTGCGTTGAGCGCGCTATCGAAGCCCAGGATGACGACGCGACTCTAAATGCGGTCGTTGCCATCGGACGTACGACGGACACGACGAACGTTGTACATCACAAAGCCGTTTTCCTCAGCTTAATCCAATATCTATCAGCCGAGGAAATGTGGCAGTGGGGGCGTGTTTGGTGGCGAGACGGCAGTGGCATTTTGTTTGAGCAATTGAACGGAGCGGAAGTGAGCGAGGTCCTTGGCAGCCTTGTTTCAATGCCGGTCATCGGTCACGAAACCAAACGAATGCTGGGGAAAATTGCTGAGCATCACCCTCAGGCCGTTCTCGACTTCTTTCGTGACCGCCTTAACACTCGCCGGGAAAATAAGAGCGATCGTTATGAGCCCATACCCTACAGCTTCCACGCTTTAACCAGGCATCTTGCTCGACATGCGGGTATCGTCGTGGCATCGGTCGAGACCTGGTTTGACGAGCGCCCAGAGTTGTTTTCGTACTATGGGGGGGCGGTTGGTCGCACAGCTCTACCCCGATCTCGGAGTGCTGCTGGAAGCTGAGCTGCGCAGCATCGTAGCCACGGCCGATCCAAAACGGATCGACTTTGTTCTTGCCATCCTTAAGGCCTATGACGGACAGCCCTTTATTCATGGTCTCTGTAAAGAGATTGCGGCGACACTCCCGCCTGATGATGAGCGGCTCGATTCGTTGGATGACGCGCTTGAATCGATGGGCGTGACAAGCGGTGAGTTTGGGCGCGTCGAAGCGCTCAAAGAGCGAAGAGACACAATCGCTGATTGGCACGACGATGACCGGGAACCCGTTCGCCTATATGCTGAACGGTTTGTCAGAGACCTCAATCGAGCGATCGCCGCCGAACAGAGACGCAGTGAGGAGAGTTATGCACTACGACGTCTCGAATATGGAGACGAATCCGAAGGGGAATCTTGATCGCAATTCAGTTGAAGTGGTGACATCCTAGGCAGAATTCGGACCTCCGTCCCATCCTCTCAGCTGAGCCACGACCCATCTCTCCCGCGGCCGCTTCCGGGATTAAGCCCCCCCCCCACACACCACAGCCCCAAAACCTTGCCACATCGCGCCCCACATCATACATCGCCCCCATGGCCAATCTGATCGACACGACCGCCCGTTCCGCCGCGTCTGACGCGCGTGCGGCTCGCCATCCGGAGAAGCAGAAGCGGGCGGATACGCCGGTGCTTCGCAAGCCGGACTGGATCCGGGTCAAGGCGCCGTTGGGCAAGACGTTTTCCGAGACCCAGAAAATCGTCAAGGATGGCGGTCTGGTGACGGTGTGCGAGGAGGCGGGCTGTCCCAATATTGGTGAATGCTGGGAGCAAAAGCACGCCACGTTCATGATCCTGGGCGATACCTGCACCCGGGCCTGTTCCTTCTGCAACGTCAAGACCGGCCTGCCGGCCGCCGTCGACACGGACGAGCCGCGCCGTGTGGCCGAGGCGGTGGCGCAGATGGGGCTCAATCATGTCGTGATCACCTCGGTGGACCGGGATGATCTCGATGATGGCGGGGCGCAGCATTTTGTTGATGTGATCGAGGCGATCCGCGCCGCGACGCCGACCACGACGATTGAAATTCTCACGCCGGACTTCCTGCGCAAGCCGGGCGCCGCCGAAGCCGTGATCGATGCCAGGCCGGACGTGTTCAACCACAATCTGGAAACCGTGCCGCGCTTGTATCTGTCGATCCGCCCGGGCGCGCGCTATTTCCATTCCCTGCGATTGCTGGAGCGCGTGAAGGATCGCGATCCGGCGCAATTCACCAAGTCGGGCATCATGGTCGGGCTGGGCGAGAGCAAGGAAGAAGTCATGCAGGTGATGGACGATATGCGTTCTGCCGGCATCGATTTTCTCACCATCGGCCAGTATCTGCAGCCGACCCGCAAGCATGCCGCCGTTGACCGCTTCGTGCATCCCGATGAATTCAAGGCCTATGAGACGATCGCCCGCGCCAAGGGTTTCCTGATGGTCTCGGCGACGCCGCTGACCCGCTCGAGCCACCATGCCGGTGATGATTTCGCCAAGCTGCGCGCGGCGCGCGAGCAGATGATGGCACGCGCCTGATCGCGTTCAGGCGGGCTGTGAGGGCAAGGGCTAGGGCAGGGGCAGGGGGCGAAGATGGTTGTTGAAGTCCGCGAACGCCTGCGCCTCTTTCATGCCGCCGATGATCTTTATGACCTGGTCAGCGATGTCCGTCGCTACCCCGAATTCATCCCCCAGATCACGGCCATGCGGGTGATCCGCGAAGACCGGGATGGTGCACGGCTGGACATGACCGCGGAAGCGCGCGTGCGCTATAAATTCGTCACCGAGCGTTTCACCTCCAGGGTCGAGGCCGACCGGGCCGTGCGGCGGATCGATGTCGGCTTTGTTGCCGGGCCCTTCCGGGTGCTGGAAAACCATTGGCGCTTTCACGCCCTGACCGACGGGTCCTGCCTGGTCGATTTTTCGATCCGTGCTGCCTTCAAGAATGCCATCCTGCAAATGCTGCTGGAGAGCAATCGCGAGCGTGCCGGCCGGGTCCTGATCGGGAAATTCTCGGCCGAGGCCGAGCGTCGCTATCAAACCTGCGGTGATCCCGCCCTCGACCTAGCCGAAGAGATCAACGCCATCGGCTAGCAGGTCCAGCGCCGTGGCCACGCTGGCCAGGCGGACCGCGTCGCGCCCGCGATCACCAAAACGGCAGACTTCGGTACGGGTCGGCTTGTCCCGGCAGGCGAGACCGAAATGCACCAGGCCGGCCGGTTTGTGGTCCGAGCCACCCGGTCCGGCAATTCCCGTGATCGAAACGGCGATGTCGGCATTAGAGCGTAGCAGGGCCTCGTCCGCCATGCGCCGGGCGACTTCGCTGGAGACCGCGCCATTGGCCGTGATCACCCGCGCCGGAATGCCCAGCATCTCGGTCTTGGCGGCGTCGGAATAGGTGACGAATCCGCGGTCGACCACGTCTGACGAGCCGGGGATTTCCGTCAGCAGGCCGGCGACCAGCCCACCGGTGCAACTCTCTGCCGTGGCGACCATCACACCGGCCGTGCGGGCGCGGTCAATCAGGGTTTCCGCCTGTTCGATCAGGGCGTGGTTGAACATCATGATGTCAGTCTCGCTGTCACAATGGCCTGGGCAGCCAGGCCTTCGCCGCGCCCCGTAAAGCCGAGTTTTTCCGTCGTGGTCGCCTTTATATTGACTCGCGCCTCCGGCAGGCCGGTCAGCTCCGCGACCCGTGCCCGCATGGCGTCGCGATGGGGGCCGATCTTGGGCCGTTCGGCGATCAGGGTGATATCGGCATGGACGAGCTCGCCGCCGGCTTCCTTGAGAAGCTTGATCGCGTGCAAGAGGAAAGCGTCAGACGCCGCGCCCTTCCATTGCGGGTCCGAGGGCGGGAAATGCTGGCCGATATCACCGGCCCCCGCAGCGCCCAGGACGGCATCGGTGAGCGCGTGCAGGCCGGCATCGGCGTCGGAATGCCCGACCAGACCCAGCCCGGCTTTGATCTCGATCCCGCACAGCCACATGCTGTCGGCTGTTTCCAGCCGGTGTACGTCATAGCCCTGGCCGGTGACGGTGATCGTCTCGCTCATGATCTGTCTTTCTGCGCGGATGAAATCGGCCTGGGTGGTCAATTTGAAATTCTCCGCCTCACCAGCCACCAGCGCCACCTCACCCCCCGCCGCGCGGATCACCGCCGCATCATCGGGCAGGGCAGTGTCACCCAGCCGGGCATAGGCGTTGAGCAGCGGCGCGAGATGGAAGGCTTGCGGCGTTTGAGCAGCGTAAAGGCCATCGCGGGAGACAGGGTCGCCCATGGTCTCGTCCTCGCCGCGAAACAGGGCGTCGGCAACCGGCAGGGCCGGGATCACGGCCGGATGCTCGTCGAGGCCCTTCACGAGACGGTCGATCAGCGCGTCGCCGAGGAATGGCCGGGCCGCATCATGGATCATCACGGCGTCGAGACCCAGATCGCGGGCCCGGTCCAGACCGGCGCGGACCGAGGCGGTCCGGGTCGCGCCGCCGGGAATAGTCTCCAGTTTGATGTCGAGCTCGGCCTCAACGGCGGCGATGTGGTCGGCATCGGCCGGATTGACCACCACGATGATGCTGTCGAACACCTCACGATGAAGCAGACGAAGAAGCGTACGGGTGAGGACGAAGAAGCCACCCAGTCGCCGATACTGTTTGGGCACCCCGCCACCGGCCCGCTCACCGCGTCCGGCGGCCACAATCACAGCACCGATCTTCATCAACAGGCCTCGTGCATTGCCGCAGCGCAGCATAGTCGCTAGCCTTTGGCCTTACGACGCACACCGAGGATTTGTCCAGCCGCATGCGCTTTTCAATCGACAGCCACGCCATTGAAATACCGACGGTCCTGGCGCCGATGTCGGGTGTGACAGACTTGCCGTTCCGGCGCCAGGCGCAGCGTTTCGGGGCCGGCATGGTGGTCTCCGAAATGGTCGCTTCGGACGCGCTGGCCGCCGGTCGCCGCGACATGATCCGCAAGGCGGCACTCGACGCCTCGCTGAAGCCCTGCGTTATCCAGCTCGCCGGGCGGCAGGCGCACTGGATGGCCGAGGGCGCTCGGATCGCCGAAGATGCCGGCGCAGAAATCATTGATATCAATATGGGTTGCCCGGCTCGCCAGGTAACAAAGGGCCTGTCCGGCTCGGCCCTGATGCGCGATCTCGACCACGCCCTGACCCTGATCGAGGCCACCGTCGGCGCGACCAGCAAACCGGTCACCTTGAAGATGCGGCTCGGCTGGGACCATGCCAGTCTCAACGCGCCTGACCTGGCCAGACGGGCCCGCGATGCCGGTGTGAAGCTGTTCACGGTGCATGGGCGGACCCGGCAGCAATTCTACAAGGGTGAGGCCGATTGGGCTGCCGTGCGAAAGGTCGTCGAGGCCGTCGACCTGCCGGTCATCGTCAATGGCGACATCCACACCACCGCCGATGCCCGCGCGGCGCTGAACCAGTCCGGAGCGGCGGCTGTCATGGTCGGCCGCGCCGCCCAGGGGCGGCCCTGGCTGCTGGGCGAGATTGGCCGCGAATTACTGGGACAGCCATCGGTCGAAACGCCCTGGAACGACAAGATCGATGCGCTCGGTCAGCAGTTCGAGGACAGTCTTGTGCACTATGGCGAAGGACTGGGAATCCGCATGATGCGCAAGCATTTCGCTAGTTTTTGCGACGTCGAGTGCGTCAGCGGGGATGTTGAATGGGTACGCGCCCAGCGGGCCAGCCTGTGCCGGTCGGACGTGCCGCGCGATGTGCACGCCGCGCTCAACGCCCTGCGCAATCTCAAGGGCCGGTTGGTCGCATGACGACGGTCAGCGCACCCAGCCCGGCCAGCTTGGGCGCCGACCAGGCTGCGATCCCGATACTGGTATTCTCCGCCGCCGCGCAGTGTGAATGGGCCAATACCCGGGCCGAGGAATGGTTGGGGCTGTCGATCCGGCACATGCGCAAGGGGCGGTTCGGTGGTCTGTCGGCCACCTGTTCGCACCTGGCCGACATTATCGACCAGGCCTGCGGCGCTCGCCGTACACTGGTTGCGCTCGGGCGCATGCTCGGCGGGACAGGCCCCTATGATGTACACGCCCGCTGGTCGGACCAACATGATCGACTGGTCCTGTCCGTCCTGCCACATCAGTCCATGGGAGCGAAGGCGTCCGAAGCGCCGGCGCTCGGTTTCGGCCGCATGCTCGCACACGAGTTGAAAAACCCGCTCGCCAGCGTTCGTGGAGCCGCGCAGCTGATCCGGCGTGAAAACGAGATCGATGGAGCTCGCGATCTGGCCCGGCTGATCATCCAGGATGTCGACCGGATCACCCGGCTTGCCGATCATTGGAGCCGGGTCGGCGATATTCGCCTGGGTGACAGGTCCGAGATAAACCTCAACCTGCTGGCCGTCAGCGCGATGGAAAGCCTCAATCGTGCGGATCCGGACACGGTGGGCGTGCTGCGCGAAAACTTCGACCCGTCCTTGCCAACCATTGATGGCGATCCGGACCTGTTGATGCAGGCTGTCCTGAACCTGCTGCAAAACGCCCATGATGCCGTGCGATCAGACAGCGCCGCCACGATTATTGTGGAAACCCGGTTCGATGCCGGCCCCAAAAGCCGGTCCAGCGGGCATCCGACGCCCCTGGTCCTGTCGGTTCGCGACAATGGTCCGGGCATTCCCGAAGCGCTTGGTCCGGGCATTTTCACGCCCTTCGTGACAACCAAGCCGGCAGGCGAGGGGTTGGGTCTGGCTTTCGCTGCCCGTATCGCCGCCTTGCATGATGGCCAGATCGACTTCGAGAGCCGCCCGGGCTCGACCACATTCAATATCCGCCTGCCGATTTCCACGAAGGACATGCCGTGACCGCCCGCATCCTGTTGCTTGAAGATGATGAAAGCCTGAAACTGATCCTGTCCCGCGCGCTCGGGTCGGCGGGATACCAGGTCCGGGCCACGGCCTCGCCGGACACCGCCTTGTCGTGGATTCGCAATGGTGAGGGCGATCTGCTGCTTGCCGATGTCCTGCTGGACGGCACCAATTTCCTCGAAAACCTCGGCCTTGTTTCACGCCTGCGGCCACAAATGCCGGTCATTGTCATGAGCGCCCAGGCGACCGCGTCGACGGCCATCAACGCCGCAAAGGGTGGGGTCTTCGAATATCTGCCCAAGCCATTTGACCTCGACGACATGATCGCCGCTGTCGCCGCCGCCCTGGGCGAGGAGGCCAGGACCGGGAGCCGCAAGACATCGGAGGAGCCGACGGGCTTCATTGGCCAGTCGACGGCCATGCAATCGGCGTTCAAGGCCATTGCCAGGGCAGCGACCAGCCAGGCCCACGTCATGATCATGGGAGAGCCCGGTGTCGGCAAGCGCCAGGCCGCCGAGGCGTTGTTGCGGGCGCGCGGGATTTCGTCTGACGATGCAGTCGTGATCACACCGTCCAACCCCGTCGCCGAGATATTCGGATCGACCCAGTCCGCCAAGCAGGTCGTGTGGTTGCGCTTGGAGGAATGGAGTTCCGGGCAACAGCGCGCAGCCCGGGATGCATTGGATGCCGGTGTCGGGCGGGTGATCGCCACGGCCTCCCAATCGCCCGATGTGGGCCTGGATCCGCGACTGCTCGGACGTTTGTCAGAGTGCGTCATCGCGGTCCCGCCACTGCGTGAGAGGCGCAGCGACATTCCGGCTTTGTGCGACGCCTTCCTCGGCCAGTTCGCGCGTCGTGACAATCAGGACCGCGTCCGGCTCGACAAGGATGCGGTGAAGTATCTGGAAGGTTCCGCCTGGACCGGCAATGTCGTGGAGCTCCGTTCGGTCCTGTCTCGGATATCACTGGCGACTCGCGGCCGGGTGGCCGGGCTGGACGACGTGATGGCGGCCATCATGGCGGATGCCGGTGACACCCGGGAATCACTCGATGTCCACGCCAATGCCATCGCCGCCCTGTCGCTTGGCTTTGACAATGCTCGAACGGTTGCGCTCAACGCGGTCGACACGGCGTTGTTCAGGCAAGCGCTCGACCGCTGCAGCGGCAATCGTTCGCGGGCTGCAGACCTGCTCGGGCTGAACCGGAATACACTGGCACGCCGGTTGGCAGAACTGGATCCTGACAACGACGACATGTGACCTGTGCGGCACGGGTGTTGATTGTGTGCAACAACAGAGTAATGATGCGCTTCTGCAACACGCGAGATCACACTTGCCGAACGCCGACACGAAGCCATTGATCCGCAACATCTCCCCGCGCTCTGCGGCGCTGTTCGGGATTGGCTTTGTCGCGTCCGCGATATTCCTGACTATCGCCGCAACCGGGCTGCTGGGTGATAATGGCCTGATGCGCCTGAGCGATCGCACCGCCATGGCGATGCTGATCGGCAATGCTGTCCTGATCGCAGGACTGGCGTGCGTTGTCATCGTGCGGTTTGTCCGGCGGGTACGGGCACGCCGTTTCGGTGAACCGACGCCACGGCTACATCTGCGCTTCGTCGCGCTTTTTTCCCTGGCCGCCGCGGCGCCGGCCGTTCTTGCGGCTCTGTTCCTCGGCGCAGTCCTCAATCGCGGCGTCGATTACTGGTTCGGTGAGCGCATCGCCACCGTGGTCGACGGTACCGCCATTGTTGCCGGCGAAATCTATGAGCGAGAAACGCACGCGGCCGGCAACCGCTTGAGCACAATGGTTGAAGCCCTGAACCAGCCCGACGCGGTTGAAGCCTTCAGCGCCAGCCGCATCCAGTATGTCTGGGGCCTGAGCGCCCTTGCCGCGCAGCAGAGCTTCTCGGCGGCCTATGTCGTCGATGGACGTGGCAACTTGTTGGCACGCACACGGTTCCAGGAAAATGAGCCCTATGTCGCGCCGTCAACACGGCTCTATGAGCTGGCCGATGAAGGTGAGGGCGGGGTCGCGGTGTCGACACCGGAGTTTTCCCCGGTCGGAACCGATGTTGTCCGCTTGCTGACCCAGCTGACAGCCTATGAAGACGCCTACCTCTATGCCTCCATTCCGATGAATGTCGACCTGTTCCGGCAAATGGAAGAGGCTCGCGTGGCGTTGCGCCGGGCCGATGAACAGGAAAACTCGATCCGCCAGACATTCTTCCTGCTTTATTTTGAAGTCGCGTCGCTGATCCTGATCGGCTCGGTCTGGCTTGGGCTGAGCGCCGCGACCCGCGTCGTCACGCCGATCTCCCGTCTCGTTGCGGCTGCCGAGCGCGTGCGGCGCGGCGATCTTGAAGCCCGTGTGCAGATGGGCCGAGATGATGACGAGATCGCTGCCCTGGCCCGGGCTTTCAACCGGATGACGCGGCAGTTGCGCAGCCAGCGGCGCGAGCTGATCGAGAGTCATGCCGAAAGCGAACAGAGGCGCGCTTTCATCGAGGCTATCCTGGCAGGCGTGCGCGCTGGCGTTATCGGTCTGGATCGGGATGACCGGGTGACGCTGATCAATCGCTCGGCCATCGGCATGTTGTCACCCGGCTCGGAGGATCGGATCGGCGCCAAGCTGGACGACATCACCCCGGCGCTCAATGGCCTTGTTGCCGATGCGCGGCGACGTCCCGGTGCAGTCGCCGAAGCACAGATCGACCTGGAGACCCCCGACGAGCAGATCCGCTACATCACCGCGCGCGCGTCGATGGACGAAGAAGCCGGATTGGTCATCACATTCGACGATGTCACCCGTCTGGTCACCGCGCAGCGCAATGCCGCCTGGCGCGAAGTCGCACGCCGGATCGCGCACGAGATCAAGAACCCACTGACACCGATCCAACTGTCCGCAGAGCGGATCAAGCGCAAGTACCGGGCGGAGATATCCAGCGATCTTGAAACCTTTGACCGCTGCACTGAAACCATCATCCGGCAGGTCAGTGATATCGGTCGCATGGTGGACGAATTCTCGTCATTCGCCCGCATGCCGCAGCCGAAAGTGGAAGTGGTCGAGCTTGGCGAACTGACCAAGTCGGCAGTGTTCGCCCGCCGCGTCGCTTCCGCGGCGATCGAGGTGACCTTTGACAAGCCCGAGCATCCGGTCCTCGGACTGTGCGACTCCCGCCTGTCCGGCCAAGCGCTTGCCAACATCCTCAAGAATGCGTCGGAAAGCGTTGAAAGCCGGATGGAAAAAGACGGTGAGGGTGGTCAGATTTCTGTCCAGCTGACCGAACAGGACGGGTTTGCTGTCATCCAGGTGACGGACAATGGCCTGGGATGGCCGACGCCGAACCGGGAGCGCCTGACCGAGCCCTATATGACGACGCGGGAAAAAGGCACCGGCCTTGGCCTCGCCATCGTCAAGCGGGTGATGGAAGACCACAAGGGCCGGCTCGAACTGGACCTGCCGGCGACCGGCACCGGAGCGGTGGTCCGATTGATCTTCCCGCTCGCAGAACCAACAGACCAAGAACTTCAAAGCATACAGGAGGCCTGATCAATGGCTCGCGACATACTGATCGTGGATGATGAGGCGGATATCCGTGAGTTGATCGGCGGCTTGCTGGAAGACGATGGATACGAGACCCGGGAAGCCGCCGACGCGGATGGGGCATTGGCCGAAATCCGGGCCCGCAAGCCATCGCTGGTGATCCTCGACGTGTGGCTGCAAGGCAGCCGCCTGGACGGGATCGAGTTACTGGACGAGTTCCGGTCGATCGACGCCAACATGCCGGTCATCGTGATTTCGGGTCATGGCACGATCGAGACGGCGGTCGCGGCGATCCGCAAGGGTGCCTATGACTTCCTCGAAAAGCCATTCAAGAGCGACAAACTGCTTTTGACCGTGACCCGTGCCCTGGAGACCAGCCGCCTGCGCCAGGAAAACGCGCAATTGCGCGCAAGGAGCGAGGCGCAAAGCTCCCTGATCGGCGAATCGAGCGGAATTGTGCAGGTCCGCCAATTGATTGACCGCGTAGCCCCGACCAACAGCCGGGTCCTCATTCGTGGCCCATCGGGCGCCGGCAAGGAGCTGGTCGCCCGCCTCATCCATGAGAGTTCACCGCGGGCACAGGCCGACTTTGTGGCCGTCAGCGCGCCGGGCATGTCGCCGGAAGGTGTCGAGGAGGAGTTGTTCGGTCGCGAAAACGAGGATGGCAGCGTCAAGCATATCGGCCTGCTCGAGCGGGCGCATGGCGGCACCCTCTATCTCGACGAAATCGCCGATATGCCACGCGATACCCAGAGCAAGCTCTTGCGCTTGCTGGTGGAACAGCGCTTTCGCCGGATCGGCGGGGCAGCCGATGTCCAGGTCAATGTCCGGGTGATTTCATCGACGGCCCAGGATTTGGCAAGCCGGATCCAGGGTGGGCTGTTCCGGGAGGACCTCTACCATCGCCTCGCTGTTGTTCCCGTTCAGGTGCCACCACTGGCTGACCGCCGTGAGGACATTCCGCCGCTGGTCGCACACTTTGTCGAGCGCCTGACAGCCTCGGCCGGACTGCCGCGTCGCAAGTTTGGTGAAGACGTGATGGCGGCGCTCCAGGCCCATGGCTGGCCCGGCAATGTCCGGCAATTGCGTAACAATATCGAGCGCTTGCTGATTCTTGCCACAGGCGCTCTGGACGAGCCGATAACGCTGGACTCCCTGCCGTCTGAAGTGGTGACCCGCGATAATCAGGATGTTGGTTATGATGCCGAGAAAATGATTGCCTTGTCCTTGCGCGAAGCGCGTGAAAACTTCGAGCGTGAATATCTGAAGGCACAGATTGACCGGTTCGGTGGCAATATCTCGCGCACGGCGGCCTTCATCGGAATGGAACGCTCCGCCCTGCATCGCAAACTCAAATCGCTAGGGGTCGGCAGTCCCCAACGCGAAGGCGCCGCCTAACGCTGAACGGATGGATCGAAGATGAAAGCGATAGTCTGCGGAGCAGGGCAGGTCGGCGTCGGAATCGCACGCGCATTGGCACGCGAGGGCAATGCGGTCACGGTCGTCGACTGGTCGACCGAGCTGATCGACAATGTTGTGACCGATCTCGACGTTCAGGGCGTTGTCGGCCACGGCTCGCATCCAGACGTGCTGGAACGCGCCGGCGCGCGGCAGGCTGACCTGCTGGTCGCGGTGACGCATTCGGACGAGACCAACATGGTCGCCTGCCAGGTCGCCCATTCGCTGTTCCACACGCCGACCCGGATCGCGCGGGTGAGGGCGCAGAACTATCTTGATCCGGCCTGGGGCGACCTCTTTTCGACCGGAAACATGCCGGTCGATGTCGTGATTTCACCGGAACTCGAGGTCGGACGCGCCATCCTGCAAAGGGTCGAGACGCCGGGCGCTTTCAATACCGCAGTGTTCTCCGGCGGGCGGGTCCAGCTGCTGGGCCTGCGGCTCGACGAGAATTCGCCGGTCGCCGGCTCGACAACCGAGCAGGTGATGGAGCTGTTTCCTGACCTGCGACTGGCCGTGGTGGGTGTCCAGCGCGAACAGACGCTTTTCATACCGAAAATGCATGATCCGCTGCTGGCCGGGGATGACGTCTATGTCGTCACCGAGAGCCGGCAGGTCCGGCGTATCCTCGATATTTTCGGGCGGAGCTCGGAGCAGATCCGTCGCGTTGTCGTGGTCGGAGCCGGCAATATCGGTGTCTATGTTGCACGGGCGCTGGAACGCGCTGGCGGGGTCAAGGTGCGCCTGATCGAGGCCGACAAGGCCCGGGCGGAGGCCGCCGCTGAAAGCCTGAAGAAGACGGTCGTCCTGCATGGTGACGGGCTCGATGCCAAATTGATGCACGAGGCTGGCGTCCGCGAGGCGGAGCTCGTCGTCTGCGTGACCAATGACGACAAGGTCAACATGCTGTCGGCGGTCATGGCCAAGCGGGAAGGGGCGGAACGCGCGCTTTCGCTGATCAATGACCGTGGCTTTGAAGGCCTGCGGGATGCCTTGGGCATCGATGTCCTGATCGATCCCCGGGCCACCACGGTCTCCACGATCCTCCAGCACATACGCCGTGGCCGCATCACCGGGTTGCAAAGCCTGGGGGGCGGGCAGGCCGAAGCCCTGGAGGGTATCGCGCTTTCCACATCGCCGCTGGTCGGCAAGACGCTTGATGAACTGGAGCTGCCCGATGGCGTCGCTCTAGGTGCGGTGGTGCGTGGGGACAAGGTGATCCTGCCCTGCGACGAGGGTCGCATTCGGGAGAATGATCGCGTCCTGTTATTCTGCAACACCGCTCTGATACCGAAGGTGGAACACCTCTTCCGGGTCAGTCTTGAATACTTCTGATCGATGACGCCTGTCGCCTTCCTCCGGCCGCTTGGCGCCTTGTGGGTCCTTCTGGCCGGCGTCGCCTTGATCGCCGCCCTGGTCGCGGCCGCGCTCGGTGAGCCCCATCTGGCGCCTTTATTCGGTACAACGGCTCTTGTCGCCTTCATTCCGGGCATATTCATTCTCGCCGCCACCCGGAGCTTGCGCTCGAAGGCGAGTGCCCTGGACGCGCTCGGCCTCGCCCTGCTGTCCTGGATCACGGCGCCGGCAATGGCCGCGATGCCATTCTGGCTGACCGGCTATTTCGACCCCATGGATGCGGTGTTCGAAGCTTATTCCGCCGTTACAACGACCGGCGCGACCCTGCTGCCGGCCGATGACCTGCCGCGCTCATTGATCTTCTGGCGCGCCAGCCTCGCCTGGCTGGGCGGATACGCGACTCTGCTATTGGCCATTGGCATTTTTGCGGCGCTGGACCGGGACGTGCCGGCAATCCGCAAATCGGCGCTTTTGACCCTTCAGTCCGACGATGTGTTTTCCCACCTGCCCCTGGCGGCCAGACGGGTCGGGATCATCTACGCGACACTCACCTCGCTGATCTGGCTTGGACTCCTGTTCGCCGGCAACGGACTGTTCGCGTCAACTGTCCTGTCGATGAGCGCGATATCGACCAGTGGCTACACGGTGGCCGATGGCGGTCTGCTCGAGACCGTCGGACCGATTTCCACGCTCTGGATCGTCGTGGGTTGCCTGATCGGTTCACTGAATATCGCATTGTTCTGGGACGTACTGCGGGATCGGTCAGTGTTCCGGGACCCCGACATCGCCGGGATTGGCGCACTGATCGTCGGACTGACCGCGTTTTTTGTCCTGGGACGTCCCGGCACACCGTTCTCGGATGCGATCGACGCCGTCTTCATCGTTTCGACCAGCGGGTTTTCGGCGGGCGGCGGTGTGATCCCGGCTCTGGCAGCAACCATCTTTGTCGCCCTGATCGGCGGCTCGGCCGCATCCACCACCGGCGGGATCAAGGTGTCCCGGATCCTGTTGCTGTGGAAACGCATGGGCGCGGAACTGGCAGTCCTCTCGGATCCTCGCAGCGTGGTTCCGGTCAGTTTTCGTGGCCGCCGAGTTCGCGAGTCCGCATTGGTGGGCGTCTGGTCCTACGTCCTGGCCTTCGTCGCGGCTATCGGATTTGGAACCATGGCCCTGACGGCTACCGGGCTGGACTTTGAAACGGCGTTTCTGGCGATGGCAGCCTCGCTGGCCAATATCGGCCCCTTGCTGGACCAGTCAGCGCCGCTGGCCAGCTGGACCCAAATGCCCGACCAGTCGAAGCCCATTCTTATTTCGGCCATGATATTGGGGCGATTGGAAGTTCTGGCGGCGGTCGCGGCCGTCTGGGCTCTCTTTATCAGGAAGTAACCAGCCATCATGCGCTATGCCTATGTAAACGGTCAGTATTGCCGGCACGGTGACGCCGCCATCCATGTCGAGGATCGCGGCTTCCAGTTTGCCGATGCGGTCTATGAAGTCTGGAGTGTGCGGAACGGAGTCCTGCTGGACGCGGATGGCCATTTCCAACGCCTTGCCCGCTCTCTCGGTGGGCTGCGTATCCCCATGCCACGCTCGCGAGCGGCACTGATGCGCGTGATCAAGGAGCTGCTGCGCCGTAACCGGGTGCGCGACGGCCTTGTCTACCTCCAGGTCTCCCGAGGGCAGGCGAAGCGCGATCATGCCTTTCCCAAACACCCGATTGAACCGACCATCGTGCTGACCTGCAAGCGACTCGATTTCACCGCCGCAGACGCGCGTGCCGAGGACGGAATCGCGGTCATCACCGTTCCGGACCAGCGTTGGGCGCGCTGTGATATCAAAACCGTCAACCTGTTGCCGAATGTCCTCGCCAAGCAGGCCGCCCACGAGGCGGGCGCGACGGAGGCCTGGCTGGTTGATGGCGACGGCCGTGTCACAGAAGGCAGCTCAACCAATGCCTGGATCGTCACCAAAGCCGGCAAACTGATTACCAGGCAAGCCGATAACGACATCCTGCACGGCATCACGCGGTCCAGGATTTTGCAGTGTGCACAAACACTTGGCTTCGATGTGGAGGAGCGTTCCTTCACGCCGCAGGAAGCGATTGACGCGCGTGAGGCCTTCCTGACCTCCGCCACCTCTTTTGTCACCCCGGTTGTCTCCATTGACAACCACCCGATCGCCAACGGCAAGCCGGGATCGCTCGCCCTGGCCCTGCGACAGGCCTACCTCTCGGAGGCCGGAGTACCCGGACCAGCTTCCGACGCAAAATGAAGAGGTTGCAGGGCGTGGCCGGGCCTGTATACCCTACCGACGAATCGCTGATCAAAGCGACGCATGCGGAGCCAACATGTCGCACGATAAAAAACAAAATCTCCAGGATGTCTTCCTGAACTCTGTGCGTAAGACCAAGACGCCCCTGACCATCTTCCTCGTCAACGGGGTCAAGCTGCAGGGCGTTGTGACCTGGTTCGACAATTTCTGTGTCCTGCTACGCCGCGACGGGCTGTCCCAGCTCGTCTACAAACATGCCATCTCGACCATCATGCCGGCCGCGCCGGTTTCGCTGTTCGAAGATGACAAGGCGGATGACGACGCAGCGGAAGAGAGCGCCACCGATTGATCGAGCGCGAGGCGCCGGTATCGCGCGCCCTTGTCATTCATCCCGCCAGTCGTTCCGAACTGAGCCGCGCTGACGCACGACTCGAGGAAGCGGCAGGTCTGGCCGAGGCCCTCGACCTTGAGGTCGCGGACGCCTTTATCCTGCAAACCCGCAAGATCGACAGCGGCCGTTATTTCGGACGGGGAAAGCTGGACGAGCTGGGCGCGCTGATGGGTGAGCTGGAGGTCAATGTCGCAGTGGTCGACACCTCCTTGTCACCGATCCAGCAACGCAATCTGGAAAAAGCCTGGAATGTGAAGGTGATCGACCGGACCGGTCTGATCCTGGAGATTTTCGGGCAGCGGGCGCGAACCAAGGAAGGCGTATTGCAGGTCGAACTCGCCCGGCTCGCCTATGAGCGCTCACGGCTCGTGCGAACCTGGACCCACCTCGAGCGTCAGCGCGGCGGTGGGGGCTTTCTGGCCGGTCCGGGCGAGACCCAGATCGAGACCGACCGCCGCCTGCTCAACGAAAAAATGTCCAAGCTGCGCCGCCAGCTCGATGAAGTGCGCCGGACCAGGGCGCTGCATCGCTCCCAGCGCCAGGATGTCCCGTTTCCGACGGTCGCCCTCGTTGGCTACACCAATGCCGGAAAGTCCACGCTGTTCAACAAGTTGACCGGCGCCGGCGTGTTCGCCCAGGACATGCCGTTCGCGACGCTTGATCCGACGGTTAGGGCAGTCGACCTGCCTGGTGGCACGCGCATCCTATTGTCTGACACGGTCGGATTCATAACCGACCTGCCGACCGAGCTGATCGCCGCCTTCCGGGCCACGCTCGAGGAAGTCCGCGAGGCCGACTTGCTGGTCCATGTCATCGACGCGTCAGATCCGGACCGTGAGGGACGCATCCAGGACGTTGAAAGCGTCCTGGACGCGATCGAGGCCGGGCCGTCCCACGAGCAGGCCATGATCGAGGCCTGGAACAAGTCGGACCGGCTGGACGAGGAGGGCGCCGAGGACCTCGCAATCACCGTCCAGATGGCCAATCTGAAAGCCGGAAAGCCGGTCAAGCTGACGGTCTCCGCGGTAACCGGGCAGGGCGTTGATATCCTGATCGACGCCGTTGAACGGGCGCTGTCGAGCGAAAATGAGCGCCTGGAGATCAATGTACCGCCGCAGGATGCGCGGGCATTGGCCTGGTTGCACGCTCATGGTGACGTCCTCGCCAGCAATATCGATACGGAAACCGGCGCGACAACGATGCAGGTCCGGCTTCACCCCGTCGAAGCGGGTCGATTCCGGTCCCAGTTTCCCGAGCTTGCCATCCCGCAGGGGATTGGCGAGGTCGACGATCCGGACGATTTCTGATCAGACCGGGGCGCGTCCCGCTTTTTCAAGCGTCTTGGCTTCGGTCCACAAGGCTTCCATCTCCTCGAGCGAGCTATCCTCGAATTTGCGTCTACTGGACGCGAGCGCGTCCTCTATATGTCTGAACCGGCGTTCGAATTTGGCGTTGGCACTGCGCGTCGCTGCCTCGACATCAACTTTCATCTTTCGTCCAAGATTGGTGCAGACAAACACGAGATCACCAATCTCCTCGGCCACAGCCTCCGGATCTCCAGCCGCCATGGCTTCGCGAACCTCGGCCAGCTCTTCATCCACTTTCTCGAGCACGCGCTCGGCTGTTGGCCAGTCGAAACCGACCGTCGCAGCGCGTTTTTGAAGCTTCTGGGCGCGTTTGACGGCGGGCAGGGCGACCGGGACATCGTCCAGCAGGCTCTCGCCCTTGTCAGATGCCTTACGCTCAGCGGCCTTTATCGCTTCCCACTCGACTGTCTGCGTGTCCGCATCGCGGGTTGATGCCCCACCGAAAACGTGGGGATGACGCCGGATCATCTTGTCGTTGATCGACCTGACCACATCATCGAAGTCGAACAAATCCTGTTCTTCCGCCATCCGGCTGTGAAAGATCACCTGGAGCAGGAGGTCGCCGAGTTCGTCCTTCAGCTCGTCATAGCGGTCGCGCTCGATCGCATCGGCGACCTCATAGGCTTCCTCGATCGTGTACGGCGCGATGCTTCGAAAATCCTGCTCAAGGTCCCACGGACAGCCGCCATCAGGATTGCGGAGCTGCGCCATGATCGCGCGCAGTCGCTCGATCGGGGCGGCATTTTCGGACGGAACAGACATGACAACTCCACGAGATCGGTAAAACGGATTCGCTGCGACCATAATCCAATTTCGTGGACCAGGAGGCGCGCTCCGATACTTAAAGCAGGAAGAAATCCGGAGCCTCTCATACCACGCGAACTAAACTCGCATTGCGATGATACTTGAAGGGGGCAACGCAACCAATTGAAACTGCGCCTCTTAATGGATAGGCGGGCTTGAGGGGGCCTCATCGAGATCATCGCCTGACCGCATCAGCTTCACGCATAATAAATATTATGAGAAATAAAATTGATCGGACAAGACAAGGGAACGGGTCGGGCCAATCCGTCAAAACACTCGGTTTCAGCCGAGCAGCTCGACCGCCCCGTCGCCGGACGCAATGATTTGAAGACCGTCATGTCCCGCCCGGACACCGTCCGGCAATCGCGCGGACAGTTCGGCATGATCGAGCGTAATGTGGAGATTGGTCAAAACACCGCTGACGGCCCCGACCCTCTCAATGGCTTCGAGCGCGTCGTCAACATTGTAGTGAGTTGGATGCGGTTCATCCCGCAACGCATCGACGACCCAGCACGTCACACCGGCCAGGATCTCGGCGCTGTGGTCCGGCAAACCGTTGATGTCCGCCGAGTACGCCAGATCGCCAATCCGGAAGCCGACTGACCGGATTCGGCCATGCTCCTGGTCGAAGGGCGTGATGGCGACACAACCGCCTGGTCCATCGATCCTGATCGCGTCACCAAATTGCGGTATCGCCCGTTGATCAAGGATCGGCGGGTAACCCGATCCCGGCGGAGCCGCAAAGGTGTAGCCAAAGCGAACCGTCAGGGTTTCCCGCGTGGCATCATCCATCCAGACCGGTATCCGCTGCCGCTGGAGATAGGCAAACGCCCTGAGATCATCAATTCCGTGGGTCTGGTCAGCATGATCATGCGTGAGCAGGACAGCGTCGATCCGCCGGACTTCGGCGGCCAGCATCTGTTCGCGAAAATCAGGCGATGTATCAATCACGACGCGCGTTACGGCATCACCGTCATTCAGCGCCTCCTGCGACTGCGCATGCTCGATCAGCGCCGAACAGCGACGACGGCGGTTCTTCGGACTTTCCGGATCGCAATCGCCCCAATCGCCATTGGCCCTGGGTACTCCGCCGGAGGACCCGGTTCCCAACAAGGTCAAACGGGTGACACCGGTCACGGCTGCGGAACCTTGTCGAACAGGCGGAAGAAGTTCCGCGTGGTGATTTGCGCGCATTCCTCATCGGTCCAGCCTTTGACCGTCGCCAGGCCTCGCGCGACATCTGGCAGGAAGGATGGCTCACAGCGGCGGCCGCGGTGCGGAACCGGCGCCAGATAAGGACAATCTGTCTCCACAATGACGCGGTCGTCGGCCACGTCATCGCGAAAGACGGCGCGAACCTCTTCGGCTTTCTTGAAGGTGATGATGCCGGACGCCGCGAAATAGGCACCGAGTTTCGAAGCGCGACGCGCTAACGTCGAACCGCCCGTATAGCAATGCAAAAGCGGGCGAAATGCCCCCTTCCCCATTTCCTCCTCGAGCAGGTCCGCCATGGCCTCATCGGCGTCCCGTGTGTGAAGGATCAGCGGCAAATCGGTCCGGCGGGCAGCTTCGACATGCGAGGCCAGTGATTGAAACTGCTCTTCTTTCGGGGAGTATCCGTAGTGAAAATCGAGTCCCGTTTCACCGATGCCGACGACTTTGGGGTGACGGGCAATCTCCACCAGTTCATCGGCGGTGATGTCCGGACGGTCCTTGGCGTGGTGCGGATGGGCTCCGATCGTGCACCAGATGTCGTCATGACGCTCAGCGATCGCGGAAACGGCTTCAAAATCAGATAACTGGCAGCATATCGTGATCATGCGACCAACCCCGGCATCGCGGGCGCGCTGGATAACCTGGTCGAGATCTTCGGCGAATTGTTCGCCGTGCAGATTGACGTGACTGTCGACGAACATGATCAGGCAGTCGCCTTTTCCCTGCGAGCCACATCCCGGACCTGTCCGAGCGCACTCAAGATGGTTTGCTTGGGATCGAGGTAAAGCCCGTTGGCATCACGGACAAGGGCGTTGATGCTGTGCCAGCAGTCGATCCAGCCGGTGGTCTCGCGACCCGACTCGGCACGGTCACGCGCCTGGAGGCGGATCGCGTTCGACAGGACCTCGTAAAAGAGGTCGCGCATTTCTTCCTGGCCCTTCAGGCTCAACCGGTCGGCCAGCTTTCGAATGTCGGCATCGCTGGCCGAGGCACCTCGATCGACAAGCAGATTGACGTCGGCGGCCAGATCGACCCCGCCACCGGCGATCAGCGCCAGCGCACGTCCCGGCGCACCGGCCGCCAAACGGGCCGCGGCCATGGCGGCCCCGGCATCAGGCGCTCCGCCAGTTTGTTCGAGCCAGCCGGCGGTCGCCTCAATCCCCGGCGCGCGCAGGGCAAGGCGCCGGCAGCGCGAGCGGATGGTGGCGGGCAGACGCCCCGGTGTATGGGTGACCAGGAACAGGACGCCTCGCCGGGGTGGTTCCTCGAGCGTCTTGAGCAGGGCATTGGCGGCATTGTTATTCATGTCGTCGGCGCAATCGACAATGCAGACCCGCCAGCCGCCACCGCCCGAACTCATTTCAAAGAAATGGGGGGCGCGCCGTGCCTCGTCGACCGTGATCTCGCCGCGCCAGCGCTTGCGCTTGTCATTCCATGGACGGCGCAGCAGCAGAAGGTCAGGCGTGGCCTGGGCCTCGATCACCTTGCAAACCGGGTCCTGCGCCGAAGTCCCCAATGGGCCTGCTTCCGGCATTGGCCGAGCACCCAGCACCCGCCGCGCTGCCCGCCAGGCGAAGGTCGCCTTGCCGACGCCGCGCGGGCCGGTAATCATCCAGGCATGGTGCAGACGACCCGAGTCCCAGGCTGAGGCGAAAGCGGATTCAGCAGCATCGTGTCCAAACAGGTCGTAACGCTCGCGGGGCGGCAGGCAGCCCGGTTGGACATCAGAGCCAATATCCGGGTCAGTGCTCATGCGGCGTGGGCCAGGCGTTCATCAACCGCCTCGATTGCGGCACGCAGCACTTGCTCTTGCGGCTGCGATCCATCGAGGATGACGCAACGCTCCGGCTCCTCGAGCGCAATCTCCAGAAAGGCCCGCCGCAATCGCTTGTGGTAGTCGATATCGAACTTCTCGAAACGGGTGATCTTCTCGCCGCGCTCGATCGTCCGTTGACGCCCGGCCACAGGATCAAGATCGACGATGAGCGTCATGTCCGCCCGAAAGTCGCCCAGCGCAAAGCTTTCGAGCTTCGCCAGTTCGGGCCCGCTCAAACCACCCGCCACGCCCTGATAGGCGCGCGTGGAATCGGCAAACCTGTCACACAGAACCCAGGCGCCCCGCTCCAGCGCCGGCTTGATACAACGCTCCACATGATCGACCCGGGCCGCATACATCAGCAAGGCCTCCGTTCGCGCAGACCAGCGTTCCACTTCGCCGTTCAACAGCAAATCGCGCAGCAATTCCGCGCCGGCTGTCCCTCCGGGTTCGCGGGTGACGACGACATCAATATTGCGGTCGGCGAGTTCATGGGTCAGTCCCTGGACCAGCGTGGTCTTGCCAACCCCCTCGCCACCTTCCAGCGTTATGAATTTCCCCCTCGCCATCGGCTCACCCCCTCAACATGTGCGCGAGCGCTGCGCCGATCCGGCCCATCAGGCCCTTCTCGGCAACAGATTCAGCTGCAACCAGGTCATAGGATCGCGGCTCATAATCCGGCGCTTCGACAATCAGGCTGCCGACGACATCGCCCTCCTGGATCGGGGCGACCAATGGGCCGTCATAACTGACGATGACGGTCAGGTCACGACGGGCGCGCCGGTGCAATCCGGCCGTGACGTCAGAGCCGACACGCAAGGCGACGGTCTCGTTCTCGCCCATGAAGACTTCGGCGCGGTGATCGACTTCGTCACCGGCTTCGAACAGGCGGTAGAGGCTGTAATCACTCAAGGCGGAGCGCATCATGCGTTCAGCTTCGCTGGCACGGTCGGCATTCGATTCCATACCGTTGAACACGATGATCCGGCGTTCGCCATCACGTTCGGCCGAACCAACCAGCCCGTAGCCGCTTTCTTCGGTATGTCCGGTCTTGAGACCGTCAGCTCCACTGAACACACCCAGAAGCGGATTCCGGTTGTACTGGCGGATGCCGTTATAGGTGAACTCACGCTCGGCCCAGATGCCGTAATAATCGGGATACTCCTCGATCAGGATCCGCGCCAGGCGGGCCAGGTCGAGAGCGCTGATGCGATGATCAGGGTGCGGCCAGCCGGTGGCATTCGCAAAGCTGGCACTTGTCAGTCCAAGTTCATGGGCCCGGTCAGTCATCATGTCGGCAAAGGCGGCTTCACTTCCACCAATGGCCTCGGCAACCACGATACAGGCATCATTGCCCGACTGGATCACGATACCCCGCAGCAGGTCTTCAACCCGTGCGCGGGAATTGACCTCGAGAAACATGGTCGACGAGCCTGATGCGGCGCCACCGGTACGCCAGGCATGTTCCGATACCGGCAGTTCGTCATCCAGCGACAGCGAGCCGGCCTCGATGGCCTCGATCAGCATGAGCACGGTCATCATCTTGCTCATCGACGCAGGGGGCATTGGCTCGTCGGCATTCCGGGAGAACAGGACTTCACCCGTTTCCGCATCAAGGATGACCGCATGGCTGGCATCGGTCTGATAGCTGGTTTGCGCCAGTCCCGGCGCACAGATCACAAGCGAAAAAAGAAAGGCTATTGCTGGATAAACGCGCACGTCGATACGCTCCCTGGCCGGAATCGGTACTGCTTCGAGGCGAGATAGGCATTGAAGCGCGGCAGGACGATGGCGTCCAGCGTTCCGATCACGACCGCGACAGCGGCTTGCTCAGCGAGTGGAGACGATCCGGGAGTCGTAGACCCCCCAATCGGCCAGCGAATTGCGCGCGGCCTGGGCAGCGGTCCGGTCGGCCCAGCGACCAAAGAAGACCCGCCATACCTGGCCCCGTTGAGACTGGCCTGCCTCAACCCAGACATCCCCGGCTCCGTCGAGACGACTGGCGAACGCTTGTGCATTGCCCGCGTCGGAGAACGCCCCAAGCTGGAGCGAGTATTGGCCGGACACCGGCACCCCGGAAGGTGTCGGAGCCGATGCAACGGGCAGGACGCGCGTTTGCATCACCGGATCGGCAATTACGGGGGCTGGCACAGGCGCTGGCACGCGCGTCGATTCCGCAACCTGCACCGGTGCAGGACGTTGCGCTGGCGCCCGATCGGTATTGGCATGGTAGACCCGGTTCGGTGGGGCGCCGTTTTCGTGCGCCGGACCGAGATAGCGTACCCGCACATGCGCCAGGCCGGTACCGATATAGTCGAGCTCAGTCGCGGCCGCCCGGCTCAGATCGATAAGCCGGTTATCGACAAAGGGACCGCGATCATTCAGACGCACAATCACCGACCGACCGTTTTCCAGATTGGTGACTTCCACAATCGAGGGAATTGGCAGCGTTGTATGCGCTGCCGTCATTGCGTGTTGGTCAAAGGTCTCACCATTGGCGGTCGGGCGACCATGAAAGTTGGGACCGTACCAGGACGCAATTCCGGTTTCGTCATAGCCATCATTGCGTTGCGGCCGATAGGTGCGACCGGCTACCGTGTAGGCGCGCCCGACTTTCTGGTGGGCGCTTGACGCCGCGATCAGCCCTGACGGGTCGGTTGCGCCCGAGGCCCGCGTTGCTCCGCCGGACGTCGGTGTCCAGCCGGATCCGGCGCTGCCGCCTGACCGGCCATCGGAATAGTGCCGAAGATTGCCCGGAGTCGACGAGCAGGCTGCGACCAGACTCAGCGCTGCCGCAAGAACGAAAAACCGCCAGATGAGCATGTCCGGAGTACTCCATTGCCGAAAACCGGTCCCTGCCCTGTTTAACGCAGAATGGTGAAAGGAGCGTAAGCTGCATCTGGAGAGTTGCGCACCACCGGCCAAGGCGTCTAATTGAAGCGACCGGAGGGGTGGCAGAGTGGTCGATTGCGGCGGTCTTGAAAACCGTTGAACCGCGAGGTTCCGGGGGTTCGAATCCCTCCCCCTCCGCCACTGGGCGCCAGAAAAACGCGTTGTCCCTCCCTCGGGATTATTGTCGGTTTGGGCTCCCATTTGCCACATTCTGACCTTGCGCAGACATTGCCGGCCCGGGCGCGCTCAGGCATGCTGTGCCTTTCAAGCAAGAAAGGTTCAGCCATGAAACGACTAGTCTCATACGCCGTGATCGCTCTTGTCGGGGTCAGCCTTGCCGGCTGCAACACGATCCGTGGTGCCGGTCAGGATATCGAGCGGGCCGGCGAGGCCGTCCAGGACTCGACCAACTGATCAATCCGCCGCGTCGCGCCGGTTGCCGGCTGGGCTGGCGCTCACCGCAACCGGCGTGGCCGGCGCACTGATGCGGGCCTCCAGTCGGCGCGCGAACCATCCGATGATAGCCTCCCACAGACCGTCTTTCAGCACCAGACCTTCCACATCGCTCTCCAGATTCGGATTGTCGTTGATCTCGATGACGAAGACACCGTCCGGGGTTTCCTTCAGGTCGATCCCGTAGAGCCCGCGTCCGATCAGGCGGGCGGCGGCCAACGCGGTATCAATCACCGCCTTCGGTGCCTCCTCAACCGCAAAGCTGGCAAAACCGCCTTCGCGCGACTTGCCACCCTCCACATGCTTGATGATCTGCCAATGGCCCCTGGCCATCTTGTACTGGCAGGCGAACAGCGCTTCGCCATCAAGAACGCCGACCCGCCAGTCAAAACTGGTGGGCAGATATTCCTGCGCGATGATCAGTGCCGTGTCGTCAAACAATTGCCGGGCCCGGTCGCGCAATTCAGGGTCGGTCGACACCTTGTGGACCGAGCGGGAAAAGGATCCATCGGGTGCCTTCAGCACCACCGGCGTTCCCAGTCGCTCCATCAAGCCGTCGAGCGACTGGGTCTCGTCGATGATCTCGGTTTTCGGAGCCGGAACGCCGCCCAGTTCCAGCAATTCCTTCAGGAACACCTTGTTGGTGCAGCGGATCATCGAAGCCGTATCGTCGATGACCGGCATGCCCTCCTGCTCGGCGCGGCGGGCGAAACGATAGCTGACATTGTCGATCGCCGTGGTCATCCGGATGAACAGTGCATCGTACTCGGCCAGGCTGGCGAGATCGTTCGGACCGATCGGGGTCACCTCAACGCCCATCCGCGCCGCGACTGTCGCCAATCGCTTCAACGAGGATGGTTTGGAGGGTGGCATCTCTTCGGCAGGATCAGTCAGCACTGCCAGCGACCAGCGAGCCGGTGCCTTCTCCTTGCGATCCGCCCAACCGCGCTGGGTGTGACGCGCCATCGCGTCGAGAAAGAAGGCCCTCGCCTCACCCTTGAGCGCGTTGGGCGCCAGCGGGCGGATCCGGTCAATGGTCAGTCCGGATTTGGTCAGCGTGACTTCCAGAACCGGCACACGGAACCAGTCAAACAGCAGCTTTCCAAATCGCCCGAGCCCGGACTGATCCACTCGGCCGAAAGCGACGGTCATCGGGCTGGGCGTCGACGCCCCGTCCGCATGCGCCCGCGCCAGGGCGGCGTTCAACTCGGGCAGGGCCTGGGCGTAGAGGGATTTGCGCGACAGCTCGACCATCGTCTGCGCCGTCGGTGCGATCCGGTGGCCCCGGGCTTCGGCCAGCAAAGAGGCATAATAGCCTTCTGTCTGATAGCCGTAGGACCGGGCCAGATTGAGAATATTCGGACGCCGCTGGGTAAAAAGACCCGGATTGGCGAGATAGTCGCGAATGCGCAGGACCTTGTGAGGGGTCTCGTGTTGGGCGAGATCGTTGGGAAATTCAACGAGGATGAGCCAGTCGCTCACTAGGGGTCATGCTCCGCTATGACAGGACCGGACGGCACCTCCAGAAGGGCCTCCAGAACCAAGCCTGTTTCACCGTCCTCGTAATAGGCAATTCGCGTGTCATGCAAGCGAAATCCGTGACGGTCATAAAGTTTGCGGGCGGCGCCGTTCGAGGCGCGAACTTCCAGTCTGAGCGCATGGCAACTCCGTGCCGTTGCGAGCTCTACCGCCGCTTCGAGCAGGGCCTCCGCGAGACCCTGTCGCCGCGATGCCGGATCGACCGCGACGGAATAGATCCGGGCGACCCGGCTGCCCGTCCTGAAACTCAATGCGAGATAACCGCCCTGCCCGGTCGAGGCTTCAGCAAGCAGGAAACGGGTTCGCCCTCCCGCCAGCATCCGCGCAAGATTTCGACGCGGAAACCGGTCCGCGTCGAAGCTCGCCGCCTCGATCCGGTCGATACGGTCAAGGTCATCCGGGTCCGCCAGGCGGATGGATGGTTTCATCACCCCTTCCAGTCGACCTTGTACAGGTCGAAGCGACGATCGCGCAGATTGCGGACCGTGCCTTCCTGGCGGGCCCAGTCCAGATCGGTCAGATCGAGATCGGCGATGGCGACGGTCTCCACATTCTCGGTGCATTCGGCGGCGATGCCGTCGCGGGCGAAGCGGAAGTCACAGGGCGTCAGGATGCAGGACTGGGCATACTGGATGTCCATGTTTTCCACGCCTGGCAGGTTTCCGACATTGCCGGACATCACGACATAGCACTGGTTCTCGATGGCCCGCGCCTGGGCGCAATATCGTACCCGCAGATAGCCCTGGCGATTGTCGGTACAAAACGGCACGAACAGGAGCTTCGCGCCGGCATCGACCAGCTTGCGCGCCAGCTCCGGGAATTCGCTGTCATAACAGATCAGCACTCCGATCGGACCGCAATCGGTCGGGATGGTGATGATCTCGTCGCCGCCCAGAATATTCCACCAATGGCGTTCTGACGGGGTCGGGTGAATCTTCTCCTGGGCATGAACCGAGCCGTCCCGCAGGAAGACATAGGCGACATTCTGGATGTCGCCATCATCCGTGCGTGTGGGATGGGAGCCGCCGATGATGTTGATGTTGTAGCTGATCGCCAGCTCACGCATTTTCTCGACGAAGTGGGGCGTGTACTCGGTCAGGCGTTCAATCGACTGCGCCGGCGTCAGGCGCGTTTCCTCAAGCGCGAGGAGCTGCAGGGTGAACAGCTCGGGGAAGACCACGAAATCACAGCGATAGTCCGACGTCACATCGACGAAGTACTCGATATTGCTGATGAATTCGTCAAAACTCTCGACCCGGCGCTGCTGGAACTGGACCGTGGCGACACGCACGATCTCTTTCTGTCCCGGAGGCGCATTGGCGCTGAGCTTCTGTTCCACAGCATAGGGGTTGCGCCAGACCATGTGACTGGCCCATCCGCGCGATGCCGCGTCGGACGGAAGATAATCCTTGAGAACACCGATCGGCTCAAACCCCATTCGTGACTGGAAGCGGATGACCGGGTCGGCCACTTCCTGCGCCATGACGGCATCGAGATAGGATTTCGCCGTCGGGTATTGCTTGCGTTTGCGCTGCCAGTTCGGCATCCGTCCGCCAAACACAATGCCTTCCAGTTCATAGCGTTCGGCCAGTTCCTTGCGGGCGTCATAGAGGCGCTGACCGATCCGCAGGCGACGGCGGTCCGGGTCAACACAGACTTCCATCCCGTAGAGCCATTCGCCCTTGGGGTTGTGCCGCGAGGCGTATCCGCCACCGGTGATCGAGTCCCAAGTGTGAGGCTTGAGCGCCGTTTCACCATCAATGATGAAGCTCGCGGCATAGCCGACGATCTCGCCATCATACTCAACCACGACCTGACCATCGGAAAAAATGGTGATCTGTCCCTGCAGCATGGCCACAGAGTATGTGTCCATCGAGGGATAGACCTTGCCGACCAGCGCATTGATGCGCGGAATGTCCTCAATCGTGGCATTGCGGACATTGAGGGAGGAGCGACCGGGTTGGCTGGGCAAGGATGACCTCTGTGAACTGGCTGCTTGGTGATCCTTGTGGAGCACCGATTTCAATTGGAGTCGGGGCACGGATTCAGTGACGCCGTCCACGCCGAACTTGTTGTGCCGATACTGCTATTCAAGGCCCGGATGGACGCGGCCTGCAGCACCGTGGTGCGCGCCTATATCCCACAATAATCGGGGAACCAATAACTGATTTGGGGCGCGATTGCCCTCGGCTCCGGTCGCGCGGGTGGTGATGACGGATTCACTCAGACAGGACAGGCGCATACGCGACATGGTGCCCCCTTCGACGGTCTGACGAATGGTAACATGCTCTCCCGCAATCATCACGAAACCGTTGAGGGGGAAGACGCGGGCGGGAAATGCCCTAGGTTCTGGATGATCACAGGCACGGATACGAGACCATGTTCATTCGCAAACACCGCCCCTGGCAAAGCCCGGAGGCCGACGTCACACCCAAAAAACTGTACCTGGACCGACGCGCCATCATGGCCGGTGGCGGTGCGCTGGCCCTGACCGGGCTCACCGGCTGCGAGGCCCAGTCAGGTCAAGTGGCGGCGGGACAGACGGGCGCCGGGCAACGCCCGGTCAGCGGTGCGCTCGACTTCGATACCACCGATTACACCGTCTCGGACCCGCAAACGCCTTATCCGGCCGTCACCGGCTACAATAATTTCTACGAGTTCGGCATCGGCAAGGACGACCCGGCCCGCCATGCCGGCGCGATGACCACCGATCCCTGGTCCATCGACATCGAGGGCCATGCCGGCCGCACCGGCCGTTTCGCGCTGGAGGATGTCGTCGACTTCTCCATGCTGGAAGAACGCATCTACCGCCTGCGCTGCGTCGAGGCCTGGTCGATGGTCATTCCCTGGGTCGGTGTTCCGTTGTCACAGGTTCTGGCCGCCTTCGAACCGACCAGCGACGCCCGCTATGTCCAGTTCGAAACCCATCTCGACCGTGAAGAGATGCGCGGAACGCGTTTCCCGGTGCTGGATTGGCCCTATGTGGAAGGCCTGCGCATGGACGAGGCGATGAACGAGCTCGCCTTCCTCGCCGTCGGTCTCTACGGCGAGGTCCTCCCCAACCAGAACGGTGCGCCGGTGCGCCTCGTCGTTCCGTGGAAATACGGCTACAAGTCAATCAAGTCGATTTCGGCGATCCGCTTTGTCAGCGAGCAGCCGGAAACCAGCTGGAACCGCTCGGCTCCGCGCGAGTACGGCTTTTATTCCAACGTCAATCCGAACCGGGCCCATCCACGCTGGAGCCAGAGTTCGGAACGGGTCATCGGCGGCAATGTCTTTGCCCGTCGCGACACGGAAATGTTCAATGGTTATGCCGAACAGGTCGCCCACATGTATGCCGGCATGGACCTGATCGAGAACCACTAGGCCGTCGGACACCCATCAGACCATGGTACGCAACCCACTTCTCAGGACGTTCAGCCGGCATTGGCTGAAGCCCCTTGCCTTCTGGCTGCTGGCCCTGCCCGGCCTGTGGCTGGGCTGGCAATGGATTTTGCTGCTGGGTGGCCAGGCGCATGGTCTGGGCTTCAATCCGATCGAGACCACGCACCGCTTTCTGGGCGACACTGCGATCCGTATCCTCCTCGCCTCGCTCGCAGTCACGCCGATCCGTGACCTGACGCGATGGGGACCGATCATGATGATCCGGCGCCGGATCGGCCTCGCGGCCTTCTGGTATGCTCTCCTCCACATCCTCGCCTATCTCGGCTTGGACCTCTTCCTGGCTGCCGGGATGAGCGCCTCCGGTGCGCTCGCCGGCCTGTGGCGGGATGTCGCCGAGCGAATTTACATCACGCTCGGAATGAGCGCCTTCATCCTGCTCATCCCGCTCGCCCTCACCTCATTCAATCGCGTGCAGCGCCGGTTGGGCGCTCGCCGCTGGCAGGGCCTGCACCGGCTGGTCTATCCACTCGCCATCCTCGCCGTCCTGCATCACGGCTATATGGTCAAGGGGCAGCAATTGGGCCCGTGGATCCATGGAGGCATCCTGGCACTGCTGCTGGCCTATCGCCTAGCCGGCACGATTGCGCGCAAGAGGGCGCAGGCCAGGGCCAGCGCTTCCTGACGCTTTATGACCAAGAGGATCACGCAGGACAGCCAAACGAGACAAGCCGCGACGAAGAGGCCACCGCCATCGGCATTGGGATCAATGCCCAGCGGTGTGAACAGGTGAAAGCTGATGGCGCCGCTCATGATGGCCACGCCGAGGGCACTGCCCAGAACCTGAAAGCGCGACAAGGCGGGTATAAATCCAATCAATAGCAGAGCAGAAGCAATAAGTTCTGCTGATCCGATCACGTACTGGCTGAAGAGCCCGCTGTGATCGAACAGGCCCGCCGCGCCCAGGCTGGCGGCCCAGCCATCGAGCCGACCGAAGATTTCCTGCGTTTCCGGGGCGTCCGTGAACTTGTAGCGAAGCGAATCGAGAAAGATCGCCGCGATGAATAGCGGCAGCCCGAAGCGAACCACTCGTGAAAGCCAGACCATCATATCGTCATCTCCCGGATAGGGCGCAGGCGCGCCGTCGATTGACCGTGCGATATGGTTTATCACGCTCACAAGCGAGTCACCCTTTTGCGAGAATAGCGGAGCGAACCATGGGCCTTCACATCACCGACGCCTTTGACAGCGGCAATATCGAGGTCCTCGACGCGGCGGACCCGGGTCGTATCCGATTGGAAATCCGCAAGGATAATGGCTCGGACTTCTACCAATGGTTCCATTTCCGGGTTACCGGCGCGATGGGCGAACAGCTTTCCATGGCCATCGAGAATGCCGGTGGCGCGGCCTATCTGGAAGGCTGGCCCGGCTATCAGGCCTGCGCCTCCTATGACCGCGAGACCTGGTTCCGCGTCGACACCGAGTATGCAGACGGCACGCTGACCATCCACCACATGCCGGAAGCCGACACAGTCTGGTTTGCCTATTTCGCGCCTTTCTCGATGGAGCGCCACCAGGACCTGATCGCCTGGGCCCAGCTTCACCATGCGGTGGAGCTGGAAGTGCTTGGTGAAACGCTCGACGGGCAGACGATGGACCTTCTCACCATTGGTGAGCAGGACAGCGCCACGCGCACCATCTGGGTCACCGCCCGCCAGCATCCTGGTGAGACCATGGCGGAATGGTGGATGGAGGGTTTTCTCGGCCGCCTGCTCGATGATGATGATCCGGTCGCCCGCAAGCTGCGCGAACAGGCCGTTTTCCACATCGTGCCGAACATGAACCCGGATGGCTCAAAGCGCGGCCATCTGCGCACCAATGCCAACGGCGTCAATCTCAACCGCGAATGGGACAAGGCCACACCGGAGAACTCCCCGGAAGTCTTCCATGTCCTGACCCGCATGCGCGAAACCGGGATCGATCTCGCCCTCGATGTGCATGGCGATGAGGCCCTTCCTTATAATTTCATCGCCGGCGGCGAAGGCGCGCCCAATTTCGATGAGCGCGGCCAGGCATTGCTGGATGGCTACAAGGGCGCGCTCTGCCTCGCCAGCCCGGACTTCCAGACCGAGCACGGCTATGATGTCGATGCACCGGGCACCGCCAATCTCTCGGTCTGCACCAATTACCTCGCCAATGAATTCAAATGCCTGGCGATGACGCTGGAAATGCCCTTCAAGGACAATGCCGACCTGCCCGATCCGGAATTCGGCTGGTCGCCGGAGCGTTGCCGCAAGCTGGGCGCCGCCAATCTCGACGCCATGCTGGCCATGGTCAGCGAGCTCTAGACGATGACCATCTATGTCGATGCCGATGCCTGCCCGGTGAAGGATGAGATCATCCGCGTTGGTGAGCGTCATCAATGTGAAATGCTGTTCGTTTGCGATGGCGGGCTGAGACGTCCGAACTCGCAATGGGCGCGACTGGTCATCGTCGAGGGCAAGCTGGATGCGGCCGATGACTGGATCGCAGGCCATATCGGCCCTGGCGACGTCTTCGTGACGGCCGATATTCCGCTCGCCGACCGGTGTATCAAGGCTGGCGCGATCGGCATTGATCCGCGCGGCAAGCTGTGGACCCAGGACAATATCGGTGCCTCTCTCGCGACCCGTAACCTGATGACCGACTTGCGGGAAACCGGGGCGGTTACCTCAGGCGCCAAGCCGTTTGGTCCCAAGGACCGCTCGGCCTTCCTCGATGGCATGGAGCGGGTGATGCGCGCCGCGGCAGCGAAAAAGGCCTGATTGCGAACGGTACCAGCACGAAATCACGCAATGTCGTCTTGACGCGCACGACGAGCGCATCAGGATGGAGACAGTTAGCCAATCCTGCCCTGTGGGCAGACGGGGAGAATGACCATGAAACGTTTGATGACCGGGGTTGCTTCGGGTGCCCTTCTGGCAGTTCTTGCGGGCTGTAGCGCCCCCGAAGAGCCTGCTGCTGGCACGCAAGCCGCCACAACCCAAGCCGAAGCACCGGTCACGGTGGCCGATGCCGAGCAATTCCTTGCAGATGCGACCGCCGAGCTGCGTGAGTTCAGCGAGTTTGGCGCCCGCACGGCCTGGGTCCAGAACAACTTCATCACCTACGACACCAATTGGCTGCTCGAGCGCATGTCGACTCAAGGCACCGAGATGGCTGTCCGTCTGGCGACCGAAACAGCGCGCTACAACGATCTTGAGATGACCACCGAAATGGCGCGGCAGATGAACGTGCTGCGCGCCGGCATCACCCTGCCCGCCCCGGCTGATAGCGCCGCTGCGGCGCGCCTGTCCGAGCTGACGACCCGGATGGGCTCGGCCTATTCGACCGGTCTGATGGAAATCGACGGCGAGATGGTCGATCATAACGAGCTGGAAAACATCATGCGGACCAGCCGTGACCCGGAATTCCTGGCTCATGTCTGGGCCGGCTGGCGTGACAGCTACAACCCCGAGCAGATGTCGGCGGACTATGCCGAAATGGTCGAGATCGCCAATGCCGGCGCCCGCGATCTCGGTTTCTCCGATCTCGCCGAGATGTGGCTGTCCAATTACGACATGCCGGCCGACGAGATGGAAGCCGAAGTCGAACGCCTTTGGGGCCAGGTCGAGCCGCTGTATGAGCAACTCCACTGCTATGTCCGTGATGACCTGAACGACCTTTATGGCGATGAGGTCCAGGCTGCGGAAGGTCCGATCCGGGCCGACCTGCTGGGCAATATGTGGGCCCAGTCCTGGGCCGCGCTCAGCGATGTGGCTTCGGTCAGCGATGCCGGCCCGGCCTATGACCTGACCCAGCTTCTGGTCGACGCCGACTACGATCCGATTCGCATGACGGAGACTGCGGAAGGCTTCTTCACCTCCCTGGGCATGGAAGAACTGCCGGATACGTTCTGGGAGCGCTCCCTGATCACGCAGCCGCGTGACCGCCAGGTTGCCTGTCACGCCTCGGCTTGGAATCTCGACAGTGTCGATGATTTGCGGATCAAGATGTGTACCCGCGTCAATGCCGATGACTTCGTCACCGTGCACCACGAGCTGGGCCACAACTTCTACCAGCGCGCCTACAACCAGCAGGACTTCCTGTTCCAGGGCGGCGCCCATGACGGCTTCCACGAGGCGATCGGTGATTTCATCGCCCTCTCGGTGACGCCGGACTATCTGGTCCAGATCGGCTTGCTCGACCAAGCCGACGTGCCGGACGCCTCGGCTGACCTTGGCTTGCTGATGGATACCGCCCTCGACAAGATTTCCTTCCTGCCCTTCGCCATCATGATGGATCAGTGGCGTTGGCGCGTGCTGCGCGGCGAGATCCAGCCGGAAAATTACAATGACGCCTGGTGGGAGCTGCGCGAGAGCTACCAGGGCATTGTGCCGCCGGTCGAGCGCGGTGAAAACGCCTTCGATCCAGGCTCGAAATACCACATCGCCAACAACGTCCCCTATCTGCGCTATTTCCTCAGCTTCATCATGCAGTTCCAATTCCATGAAGCGGCCTGCGAGATGGCTGGCTGGGAAGGTCCGCTGCACCGTTGCTCGATCTACGGCAATGAGGAAGTCGGAGCCCGCTTCAACGCGATGATGGAAATGGGCGCCTCGCAGCCCTGGCCGGACGCGCTGGAAGCCTTCACCGGCACCCGCGAAATGGATGGCTCGGCCATCATCGCCTATTTCCAGCCGCTGATGACGCATCTGGAAGCAGAAAACGCCGACCGCGATTGCGGCTGGTAATCAATCCATCGGATTGAGTGAAAGGCGGCTCCACACCGGGGCCGCCTTTTTCATGTCTACCCGCCAAGGAAAATGCGCTCGAAAGTCCACCACAGGGCCATCAGGGCAATGGCGCCGGAGGCAAACCGGACCAGCCATGGATACCAGTTCGCCTCGGCGAAGCGGTGCAGCACCAGCCAGCAGGCCGCCACGATGGTCAGCTGCCCGGCTTCAACACCGATATTGAAGCTCAACAGCGAGGCCAGCAATTGGTCCTCCGGCAGGCCGTAATCGCTGAGCACGCCGGCAAATCCCAGACCGTGGAACAGACCGAAGGCAAACACGATCGCCGGACGCCAGCGGGTCATGTCCCTGAAGATCAGGTTCTCGATGGCCACGAAGGCAATCGACAGTGCGATGATTGGTTCGACGATGGCCGGATCCAGATCGACATAGCCCAGCACCGCGAGCGCCAGCGTCAGCGTGTGGGCCAGGGTGAAGGCAGAGATCTGCCAGATCAGTGGCTTGAGACGCGTGGAAGCGAAAAACAACGCCAGCACAAACAGGATGTGATCCAGGCCGCGCGGCAGGATGTGGATATAACCCTGCTGGAGATAAAGACCGATCACGTCCCAGACGGTCTGTTCGACGGCTGCTTCCATGATCCACTCCCCTGACTGGCGGCGAAAACTAGGCAAGGCGCGGCTTGCCATCAAGCGTCCGCTACGGTTGCCAGTCGACCCGCTTAACCCCTACACCTCAACGCAACGACGACGGTGATTGTGAGTCGCTCGGCTCACGACCGGAGAACGGGGAGTGACAGGATGAGCGAGACATTCTCATCCCGTGTGGATGTGTCCGGCGAGGACATCCACTGGGACTTCAAGGACGAGATGTCCTATGGCGGCTATCTGGCCCTGGACGTCCTGCTTGCCGCGCAAAAACCGTTGACCGACGAGCATGACGAAATGCTGTTCGTCGTCATCCATCACGTCGCCGAATTGTGGATGAAGCTTCTCCTGCACGAGACCGGTGCCGCACTGGCGGATCTCCGCTCCGACAATGCCGGTCCGGCGCTGAAGAAATTCGCCCGCGTCAGCCGTATTCAGGAACAATTGATCCAGGCTTGGGAAGTGCTCGCCACGATGACGCCGGCCGATTATCTGGCCTTCCGCGACAAGCTCGGCGCCTCGTCCGGCTTCCAGTCTTTCCAGTACCGGACGCTTGAATACCGGCTCGGCAACAAAAACGCCGCTCTCGCCCGGGTCCATGCCAGCAATCCGCCCGCTTTCAAGATGGTCGACGAGGCGTTGCAAAATCCCAGCCTGTGGGACGAGACACTGCGCTGGTTGGCCCGCAAGGGCTATGACATTCCCGCCGACAGGCTCGATCGCGACTGGTCGCAATCCTATGAAGCCAGCCCCGCCGTGGAGGATGTCTGGCGGACTATCTATCGCGATAGCGAGACCCATTGGGAAGCCTATGAGTTGGGCGAGAAACTGGTCGATCTCGAGCACAAATTCCAGCAATGGCGCTTCAACCACATGAAGACCGTCGAGCGGATCATCGGCTTTCGCCGCGGCACCGGTGGAACCGGCGGCGTGTCCTATCTCGTCAAAGCCCTGGATCTCCGCTTCTTCCCGGAAATCTGGACCGTGCGGACCTCGCTCTGAGCCATGGCGAAAATGTGGGACATATCGCAGACCCTGCGCCCGGATTTGCCGGTCTGGCCTGGCGACACCGCCTTTGCCTGCGACGAGGTCTGGACCATCGGGCCGGACTGTCCGGTCAAGGTGTCGCGCCTGACCCTGTCCACCCATAGCGGCGCCCATGCCGACGCGCCCAGTCATTACGATCGGGCCGGCGATGACATCGCCGCAACGCCCTTGGATCTGTATATCGGCCCTTGCACCCTTGTGACGGCTACCGGCTCCGATCCGCACGTGACGCCAGCCGATCTGGACTGGTCGGTGATTGACGGGGCAAGCCGCGTTCTGGTCCGCACCTATGCCTCATTTCCAACCGACACTTGGGATCCGGACTTCCGCGCGCTACACGCAGACACCATCGACCGCCTGGCGACGTCCGGTTGCCGGTTGATCGGGGTCGACGCGGCGTCACTGGACCCGCAGACATCCAAAACCATGGACGCCCATCACGCGGTTCGGCGGTACGATATGCGAATCCTCGAAGGCCTCGTGTTCGATGGCATTCCCGATGGGCGCTACGAACTCATTGCCCTGCCGCTCAAGATTGCCGGCGCCGATGCCGCACCACTGCGCGCCGTACTGAGAGAACTGCCATGACAACACGCGATGACGTTCGCCGTCTCGACGCAGCCGACCCGCTGGCCGGGTTTCGCGAGCGTTTTTCCATCCCTGACGGGGTGATCTATCTCGACGGCAACTCGCTCGGCGCCCTGCCCAAATCCACGCCCGACCGTGTCGAGTCAGTTGTGAAGCGCGAATGGGGTGAAGACCTCATCCGTGCCTGGAACAGCCATGACTGGATCAGCGCCCCGCGGCGATTGGGCGACAAGATTGCCCGACTGATCGGCGCAGACCCGGGTGAAGTGATCGCGGGCGAGTCAACATCGGTCAATATTTTCAAAGGCCTGTGCGCCTGTCTGCAATTGGCACCTGAGCGCTCCGTGATCCTGTCGGAAACCGGAAACTTTCCAACCGACGCGTATATGATGGAGGGCCTGGCGGCCCTCTCCGGCGGGCGCATCCGGCAGGTCCTGGTCGACCGGGACGCCATTGATGCGTCGCTGACCGAAGACGTTGCGGCGCTGCTCCTCACCCATACCCACTACAAGTCCGGCCAATTGCACGACATGAAGGCGGTGACGGCCCGCGCCCAGGCCCTGGGCATTCCTGTGATCTGGGACCTCAGTCACAGCGCCGGTGCCATGCCTGTGACGCTCAATGACTGCAAAGCCGATTTCGCGGTGGGCTGTGGCTATAAATATCTCAATGGCGGTCCCGGCGCTCCGGCCTTCCTGTTCGTCGCCAAACGTCATCACGACAGGGTGTTTCCGGTCCTGTCCGGGTGGCTGGGTCATGCCCGGCCCTTTGACTTTGATGACCGGTACGAACCGGCTCCCGGCATTGACCGCTTCCAGTGCGGAACGCCGGCCATCATCGGCATGGCGGCGCTGGAATGCGGCCTCGACATCATGCTCGACGCCGACATGTCGGCGATCCGGGCGAAATCGGAGGCTCTGGGTGATCTGTTCATCGACCTGGTCGAAGACCGACTCGACGGGTTCGAACTGCGCAGCCCCCGCGATGCCGGCATACGTGGCTCACAGGTCTCCTTCGCCTACGAGAACGGCTATGCCATCATGCAGGCCCTGATCGAGCGGGGCGTGATCGGGGATTTCCGCGCGCCGGATATCCTGCGCTTCGGCTTCACGCCGCTCTATGTCGGGTATGAGGATGTCTGGAACGCCGTCGACATCCTCGCCGATGTCATGCAAAGCGGCGTCTGGCAGGAGCCGCGGTTCAACATCCGGTCGGCCGTGACCTGACACCCACATTGCACGCCGGGTACCCGGCAGTCCCCCCCGCCGGGTAGCCGGCAGTCCCAAGGAGTTTGCCATGCGTCAATTCTACGTCTTCATCAAATGCGAGCTGGGCCACACCTATGACGTGGCTGCCAAGCTGGTCGACAATCTCGACGAGGCGCCGATGGTGCATTCGATCTCCGGCGCCTTCGACCTGCTGGCCCGCTTCACCCTGCAGGACGACACCGATATCGGCCGTTTCGTGAACCAGAAGGTCCAGACGATTGCCGGGATCAAGGACACGCAGACCATCATCTGTTTCAATGCCTTCACCCGTGACCAGGGCCTTGGCGACGGCTGAGCCTGACCCATCGCCACCTGACCACCTCCGACCAGCGAGCCTGATCCATGCATTTCGGTGTTTTCGACCTTTTCAAGATCGGCGTCGGCCCATCCAGCTCCCACACCGTGGGGCCAATGAAGGCGGCCAAGGTGTTCGTCGAGCGCGTGCTCGAGGACAAGACCGGCACAAGGGTCGCGCAGTTGCAGACCGAATTGTACGGCTCGCTCGCCCTGACCGGACTGGGTCACGGCACAGATACGGCGGTACTCCTCGGCCTGGAGGGCAGCGATCCCGCGCGCATCAATCCGGACACGATACCGACCCGCCTCGCCCGGATACGCGAGGCGCAGACGCTGAAGCTGGCCAACGGCCGTGAAATTCCATTCGACGAGCGCCGGGACCTGGACTTCCGGGGGGATATCCGCCTGCCCTTCCACTCCAACGCACTGAAATTCCGCGCACTGGACGAAAGCGGCGACATCATTCGCGAGGAAATCTGGTATTCGATCGGCGGCGGCTTCGTGATCGATGAACACGAGGCAGGCCGCAATTCCGCCGCCGATGTGAAGGACGGTGAACCCTATCCCTTCAACTCGGCCGCCGAACTGCTTGAGATTGGCGAACGCACGGGCCTGTCCATCTATCGCATCATGCTGGCCAATGAGCGCACCTTCCTTCCCGACGACACGATCCGGGCGGGTATCGAGGGCCTGTGGCGCGCAATGGAGGATTGCATCGATCGCGGCCTGAAGCAGGATGGTGTCCTGCCTGGTGGTCTCAATGTGAAGCGCCGCGCGCCCAAGATGAATCGCGACCTGATCGCCGAGCCCGTCGATCCCAAGAAAGACCCGCTCGCCGCGATGGACTGGATCAATCTGTGGGCGATGGCGGTCAATGAGGAGAATGCCGCCGGTGGCCGCGTCGTGACCGCGCCAACCAATGGCGCCGCCGGCATCATCCCGGCGGTGGCGCGCTATTTCGACAAATACCATCGCGACCAGGATGACGAGGAAGCCCTGCAACGCTTCTTTCTGACAGCGGCGGCGATCGGCTCCCTGTACAAGAAAAACGCCTCGATTTCCGGCGCCGAGGCTGGATGTCAGGGTGAAGTCGGGGTCGCCTGTTCCATGGCCGCCGCCGCCCTCGCCGCCGCCATGGGCGCCAATAACGCCCAGATCGAGGACGCCGCCGAGATCGGCATGGAACACAATCTGGGCCTGACCTGTGACCCGGTCGGCGGGCTGGTTCAGATCCCCTGCATCGAGCGCAATGCCATCGGCGCCATCAAGGCGATCGACGCGGCCCGCCTGGCACTGCGCGCGACGTCGGTCGACATGAAGGTCTCACTGGATCAGGTGATCGAAACCATGCGTCAGACCGGCGTCGACATGCAGGAAAAATACAAGGAAACCAGCCAGGGTGGCCTGGCTGTCAATGTGGTCGCCTGCTGAGATCAGGCGTCTTCGCCCAGCTCGGTGACCGAGCGCCCGTCAGACAGGGTTTCGGCACCGGAAACGACAACCCGCTGACCGGGCTCGATCTCGCCGGAAATAGCGACATAGCCATCGGTCCGCACCCCTGGCACGACCGCGACCTGGTGGGCCACGTCTTCGTCATCGACAACGAAGACGAAATTGCCGTTGGCGCGCAAGATCACGGCGTCATAGGGCGCAGCGAGCTGGGTCCGCGGTGTTTCGGTGGGCAAGGCCACACGTGCCGCCGAGCCGACAATCCAGTCCGACCCCTCCAGATCGATGCGAACTTCGAAGGTGCGGGAGACAGCGTCGCCGACCGGAATGATGGCACGGATCGGCGCGCGCACGGTCTGCTCATTGCCGAGTGACAGCGACACGTCCATGCCGACACGCAGGAAAGGCGCGACAGCCACGGGGACCTGGGCCACCGCTTCCTTGTGCTCGATATCAACCAGCCGGGCGATGTCACGCCCCGGTGAAGACAGCTCCCCGACCTGGATCAGTCGCACGGCAACGCGCCCGGAAAAGGGGGCACGGATCTGGGTCCGCTCGAGCGCCAGTTCCGCGCGGTCGAGCGCCGAGCGGGCCTCTCGCGCGTCCTGCACCGCAAGATCACGGGCGAGTTCCACTTCCCGGCGGCGCGTCGCCGGGACCGTGCCGTTTTCTGCTAGCTGTTGATAACGGGTCGCCTCGGCATTCTGGTAGCTGGCATTGGCGGCTGCGCGCGCATGACGGGCGCGGGCCTCTTCCAGCTGGATGCGGGCTTGCCGGTCATCCATCTGCGCAATCAGTCCACCTTCGGCAATCTCGTCCCCCGGCTCGGCGATGAAGGTGATCCGACCGGACGCTTCGGCAGCGATCTGGGCATCATTGCGGGACATCACACTGGCCGGCGTCGTCAGCGTCCGGGCCATGTCGAGCGAAATAATCTCGGACGTCCTGACAACGGCGGGCGGCGGAGGCCCCGGTTGCACGGCCAGCGCCGCTCCTGTCAGGCCGGGGAGAATGAAGGCAGTCGCCAGTTTGAAAAGTCGAGCCAGCATGGGGGTCTCCGAAGTCAGGTCTATTCGGCCGAAACGGCTGAGGATGTGTGCGCAATACGCTGACGGGCACCCTCGCCCAGCCGCAGCAGGCAGGGAATGAGGACGAGGGTGAAGACCAGGCTGATGCTCATGCCCCCAACGATCGCCGCCGCGAGGCCGCGATAGATCGCACTGCCCACACCCGGAACAAGCAGGAGCGGCAACATGCCCAGCAGGCTGGTCATGGTCGACATGAAAATCGGCCGGAGACGCATGTGCAGCGCCTGCTCCACCGCTTCGCGGCGACCCAGGCCTTCGCGCTCGCCCTGACGGGTCTGGTCGACCAGCAGGATAGCGTTGTTGATGACCAGGCCGAGCAGGATGACGAAGCCCATCATGGTCAAGAGGTCGAGCGGCTGGGTCACGAACAGGTTGAGAATCTGCAACATGGCGACCCCGCCGACCCCGGCCAGCGGGATCGAGACCAGCACCAGCACCGCATCACGCAGCGAGCGGAACATGCCGGCGAGGATCAGGAACAGGATTACCATCGCCATGCCCATATTCATCAGCATGGTGTTGACCGCCCGGTCGAGACTGTCGGCGCTGCCGCCATAGACCACTGTCCCGTCCGGCGGGAGTTCCGCGCGGATGGCCGGTTCGACCTCGTCCTGGACGACGGTCAGGATTTCTTCCAGTGACACGCCTTCAGGCTGGTTGATATTGATGGTCACCGTGCGGCGGCGGTTGAGACGCTGGATGCCCCCGACACCGACCTCTTCGCGCACCTGGACAAGATCGCCAAGGGGCACGACAGCGCCACTCGGCGTGGCAATGGGAAGCCCGGCCAGCTGGTCCGGCGTGTCCCAGCCTTCAGAGCGCAGGATGATATTCATCCGGCTTTCGCCGTCGAAATACTCGCCGATGAACTGGCCATCGCCCAGCATGGCAATCATGCCGGCGACATTGCGGCGGGCCCAGCCGGCTTCCTGGATACGCCGGTCATTGGGCACAAGCGTCAGCCGCGGCTGGGTCGATTGCGGCGGCGGATTGGCATTGATGTTCACGCCCGGGAAGCGCTCGCGCAGCATCTGCAGGCCGACCTGGGTGGCGCGCGCCCGTGCGCCCTCGTCAGAGGACTGGATGTTGACCTGGATATTGCCGCCCTGGGCAAAGCCGCCGAACAAATTGCCCTGTTGGGCAAAGCCGACCACATCGGGAATACCGGTGATGATCTCCTCTCGGACGATCCGTTCCAGCTCGCCCACGCGTGACTGGTCCTGCACCCGGATGCCGGCCGTTGCGCCACCACCGCCCGGGAAAGTCCCGAAATAGTAATTACGCAGGGCCGGCTCGCGTTCGCCGCTCATATAGGGTTCGAGCCGTTCGACAATGGTCGCCGCGACCTCTTCCTCGATCCAGTCGAGATTGGACCCTGGCGGGAACATGAAGAAGGCATCCACCGCATCGCGCTTGACGGGCGGCAGGTAGTCCATCGCCGGACGCGAGAACCAGGTGAAGGCCAGTGGCAGGGCAATCAACAGGGCTGCGACCCCGATCCGTCGCCGCGGGCTGTCGCTGACCGTCATCACCCAACCGGCGATACGGTTGAGGACGGGTTGTCGGGTGACGGTCGTCCGGTCGCGGATCCAGTACTTTGCAGCGACCGGCAGGATGGTCACCGCCACGATCATCGAGATCGCCACCCCGACCGCAATGGTCACAGCAAGGTCAGCGAAGATCTGCCCCTCGGCATTCCGCGTGAAGATGATCGGCAGGAAGATGGCGACAGTGGTTGTCGTCGAGGCCAGGAGCGCGCCCCAGACCTGTTGCGCGCCCTTGTCGGAGGCGGTGTCGGCGTCCTCGCCCGCCTCCCTTCGTCTGATGATATTCTCCAGCACGATAATCGCCGCATCCATCACCATGCCGGTGGCAAAGGCCAAGCCCGCGAGGGAGATCACGTTCAGCGAGCGGCCCAGCAGGAACAGCACGATCAGGGTCGATAGCAAGGACACCGGAATGGCGAGCGAGATGATCAGCGTCGCCCGCGCCCGGCGCAGGAAGAGCCACAGGCCGAAGATCGCCAGGGCCACGCCCAACAGGAGATTGGTCCGAAGCAGGTCGATCGCCCGCATGATGAAGACCGACGCGTCGAAGGATGGCGCCATGATGAGCTGGCGCTCTTCCAGCAGCGTGGCATTGATCTCCGCGACCTCCGCCTTCACGGCGTCCAGGGCCGACAGGACATTGGCGCCCGGCTGGCGACGCACTTCGATGCCCATGGCCGGATTGCCGTTCTGATAGGTGAAGTTGTTGCGCTCGCCATAATTGACCGAGACCGTGGCAACATCGCCCAGCCGCACCGGCGTACCGTCGCGCCAGACAATCACCAGCTCGTCCAGTTCTTCCGGCTCGAACTCGCCCTCGAAGCGCATCTGGTAGGAACGCCGGCCGATCTCGGCATTGCCGCCGGAGACGTCGGAATTATTGACGATGGCGCCGGATATCTGCGGCAGGGTCACGCCCAGCGCAGCAGCGCGATAGGGGTCGATGGTGACCTGCAATTCTTCCGGCCTCTGACCCCAGCCGATCTGCACGCTGGCAACGCCCGGGATCGCTTCCAGGCGCGGTATCACCGTATCTTCCACAAAGGCCGAGTAGTCGTGGATTTCGTTCGGATTATCCGGCAGGGCCTGCAAGAAGAACCAGATCAGGCTTTGCTGCGCATCACCGCCAAAACCGCCGATATTCGGACCGACCGCATCGCGGGGCAGCGGCGGCAATTGGGACAGGCGGTTCGATATGTCGATCGCCGTCTGCGTCATGTCGGTTTCGAGCGCGAAGGTCAGATTGATAAAGGCCGAGCCCTCACCCACAAACACCCGCATTTCCTCGAGACCGGGCAAACCCGTGAGCAATTGCTCCTGCGGCTCGATAATCTCGCTTTCCATTTCCAACGGCGAGGCCGAGCGCCAGAATGTGGCGATATTGACCTGTGGTCGCTCGGTATCCGGGAATAGCTGGATCGGCAGACGCGTGAAGGCGACCACACCCATCAGCACGATCAACGCAATACCGACAAAAACGGCAGCCGGATTGTTCAATGACAGACGTGTCAGTGGCATGTGAATCTCCCTCGCCCGCCTGTCTTAACCGGACACGCCCGTGTGCGAAGGTGAAACCCGGATTAAACAATGCTAAGGCGGCTCACGCTTTGGTGAACCGCCCTTGCCATTTCCGGTAATCGTGCAGGGCCAAACTGCGGTGTCAGGCCGCTTCGTGCTCAACCAGTTTTGCAGAAACCGTGTAATTCGCTTCGGTCTGCTCGGCCACCAGATCGAGCGAAACGCCCGGGGCCAACTCGATCAGTTCCAGACCGTCCTCGACCACATCGAACACGCCCAGCGTGGTGATGATGCGGTGGACACAGGCCTGACCGGTCAGCGGCAGGGTGCATTCCTTGAGCAGTTTCGGCTCACCCTTCTTGTTGGCGTGATCCATGATCACCACGACGCGCTTGACGCCGGCGACCAGATCCATCGCGCCGCCCATACCCTTGACCAGCTTGCCGGGGATCATCCAGTTGGCGATATCGCCGTTCTCGGAGATCTCCATCGCTCCCAGGATCGACAGGTCGATATGGCCGCCACGGATCATGCCAAAACTGTCGGCTGAAGAGAAATAGGAGGTCCGGCGCAGCTCGGTGATGGTCTGCTTGCCGGCATTGATCAGGTCCGGATCGACCTCGTCGTCATAGGGAAAGGGCCCCATGCCCAGCATGCCGTTTTCCGACTGCAGGGTGACGTCGATATCCTCGGCGATGTGGTTGGCGACCAGGGTCGGGATGCCGATGCCGAGATTGACGTAGAAACCGTCTTCCAGTTCCTGTGCGGCACGGGCCGCCATATCATCACGTGTCCAGGCCATTATGCGACCTCCCTTTCACGAATGGTGCGCTGTTCGATGCGTTTTTCGAAGCTGCCGACGAACAGTCGCTGCACGAAAATGCCCGGCGTGTGGATCTCATCCGGATCGAGCGAGCCAAGCTCGACCACCTCTTCCACTTCAGCCACGGTGACCTTGCCAGCCGTTGCCATCATCGGATTGAAGTTACGGGCGGTCTTGCGGAAGACCAGATTGCCCTGCGGGTCGGCCTTCCAGGCTTTCACGATCGAGACATCAGCCTTCAGACCGGTTTCCATGATGAAGGTCTCGCCGTCGAACTCGCGATGTTCCTTGCCCTCGGCGATCAGCGTGCCGACCCCGGTCTTGGTGAAGAAGCCGGGAATGCCGGCGCCGCCGGCGCGGATGCGCTCGGCCAGTGTGCCTTGCGGGTTGAATTCCAGTTCCAGCTCGCCGGACAGGAATTGGCGCTCGAACTCCTTGTTCTCACCGACATAGGAGGAGACCATTTTCTTGATCTGCTTGGCGTCCAGAAGGACACCGAGACCAAAGCCGTCGACGCCGCAATTGTTGGATATCACGGTCAGATCGCGGACGCCGGACTTGTGCAGGGCGGCGATCGAATTTTCCGGAATGCCACACAGGCCGAACCCGCCGGCCATGATCGTCATCCCGTCGAAGACCAGCCCGTCAAGCGCGGCCTGGGCGTCGGCAAATATCTTTTTCATGCGAACCCCGTCTCGAAGTTGATATTCGGTTCATGTTTATATCGCAGTCGCAGCAAATAGCTAGCCCGAGCCTGCCATCGTCTCACCTTCATCGCGCGATGCACGCACCCGATTGTCGACTTCCATGGCCAGGGCACCACCAAAAAACACGGCATAGGCTGACCAATAAATCCACAGCAGGAAGACGACAAGTGCACCAAGTGAGCCATAGACGCTAAAATCGATCACTTCGCCGACATAGGTCGAAAATCCCTTCGAAAGCCCCAGCCACAGTGCGGTAGCGACAAGCGCGGCGGCAGTCGAGGCACGCCAGCTGACCGCCTCCTTCCGCTTCTTCATTGTCACCCGGTAGAGGAGCTCCAGGGCAATGAACATGAAACCGCCCGCCACGGTCCATTCATTGACGATAGCCCCCAGATCAAGCGCCTCCACACCCAACGCCTGGGCGAGGCGGGCCAGCAGAACCGGGATCAGAAGCACGGCGAGATTGGCAGCCGTCAGCAAGGCTCCGCCGACCAGAACACTCATCATTGCGAGGATGTTGAACTGGACGATATTGCGAATATCGCGATCTTCCGCGAGATGATTGAGCCCGGCGATGATCGCCTTGACGCCGCGGGATGCCGCAAACAGGGCAATCATCAGGGCGATGAAGCCGTTCAGCGACAGGGCGGCAATCGGGGCGTCGGCCAGCCGGCCCATCTGGCCGAGCACAAAATCCTGGGCGCCAGGCGGCATGATCTCGGCGAAACGCGCGATCTGCTGCTCGGCATCCGAAACCGAGAAGATGAGACCATAGACCGACATCGCCAGGGCGATGGCCGGAAACAAAGCCAGCATGCCGAAGAAGGAGGCACCGCCGGCAAACAGCATCACATCGCGCGCCATCGAGCGGCTGATCGCCGCAATGATGACGCTGAGAACGCGGACCAGAAGATGAGACTGGCGCGGGGTCGGGTTGAGTGGTTCGTCCATGTCCTGTCGAATGCAATTCACACGCCGGTGAGTCTATCAGATCGCCCGGCAATACAGCAGCGCAATTCAGGAAGACACCATGTCCTTTGGCAAAGCGGTTGATCTGTTGCAGCTGGCCCGCATGGCCAGCAATTACAGCGGTGTGTCACTGACCGAGATCGAACGTGAGTTCGGCTGTGTCCGCCGGACCGCCCAGCGCATGACCCAGGCGCTTGAACAGGTCTTTGCCGATACGGAAGACCATGTTGATGACGAAGGCATAAAGCGATGGCGTGTCCCGAGGCGCCGGGTCGGTGAATTCTTTGCCCCACAGGCCGACGAGGTCGCGGCTCTGGAACTGGCGCTGTCCACCCTCGAACGCGAAGGGCTTGCCCGCGAGGCCGGGCAATTACGCAGCCTGCGCTCGAAGATCGACCTTTTGATGCCGGACCGCGGCCGGGCCCGGGTCGAAGCCGACGAGGAAGCCTTGCTGGAAGCCATGGGGCATGCCGCCCGCCCCGGCCCGCAGCCAGCCTCCGACCCCGAGGTCGACGCCGCCATCGCGCAAGCGCTCAAGGGGCCCTTTGTCTTGAAAATCCGGTATCGGGGGCGGCGCGACGAGACCGCTCGCGAGCGCTGGATCGAGCCCTACGGCCTGCTGTTGGGCGCGCGGCGCTATCTGGTCGGTCGCGACCGGGACCGTGAGGACGGCCATATGCGGCACTTCCGCGTCGAGGACATCGAGGTCGCCGAAGCCACTGAAGACTGGTTTGCCCGTCTCGACGGGTTTGACTTTGATGCCTACGCCAACCGCGCCTTCGGGGTGTTCCAGGATGACCGGGAGTTTGGCGAGGTGGTCTGGCGTTTCACCGCCCGGGCAGCCCCTCATGCGGCGCGCTACCGCTTCCATCCCGGCCAGACCAGCGAGACCGGAGACGACGGCTCACTGACTATTCGGTTCGAAGCCTGTGGCTGGCTGGAAATGTGCTGGCACCTCTACGCCTGGGGTGATCAGGTAGAGGTGCTCGCTCCAACAGAGCTCGCCGAGATGGTCAACGACCACCGACGCAGTGATTTTCCCGGTCTACCCTGAGCCGGGTTCAGGAACTGAACCGTCCTCAGCGGATTGCGATCCGAACGGTTTCGGCCGGCAGCCAGGACGGCATGGAATGGCCTTCCGATGTGCTCATCGCCAACTGATAGCCCTTGTTGAGATAGCGACAGACCGAGCGCAGGTCCTCGACATGCAGGCAGTCGATCTCGTCTCCCGGACGCTGCATGCGATAAAAACCGTCGCGGAACCGGTGCGGGACCATGTTGCGCAGTCCGCTGACGCCATCGACATATGCATTGATTGCGATTGCCATTGTGATCTCTCCATCGCGCTTTCGCTTCGTTGAGGATCACTATGACGGCGACGCGAGACAAAAACTGTCACCCCTCGATCGCGTGCGCAGCAAGGCGCCTACAAAAAAGAAACGCCGGTCATTGGGGGTGACCGGCGTTTCGGGGGCTATCTTTACGATATCGAGCTCAACGAACGAGCGAGGGACTGAAAAGGGTGTCCGCTGATCTCGATACTGAAAATGGCGCATGCCCCCTGAACCCGACATGAACACTTTCTTGAACAAAATGGGTTGGTCTATCCTGAGACATCCATTCGCCTCCGCCCCCGCTGCCTGACCGGACTTCCCCGCCTTGCCCAGCACAGCCCCCTCCCCGATCAACCAGCAACAGCTGGACCGGATTTGCGAAGCCCACAAGCGTTTGCTTCAAGGCAAGCCGGACGGCTGTCTGGCGAGCTTGCGGGATACCGACCTGCAGGGACTGTCCCTCGCACGGCGGGACCTGCGTGATGCGGACCTGCGCGGCAGTATTCTGACGGGATGCGATCTGGAAGGCGCAGATCTTCGCGGCGCACGATTGGCCGGCGCCAGCCTGGAACAGGCTCGACTGACCGCCGCCCGGCTCGACCGCGCCGATTTGCGCGGTTGTGACCTGACTGGCGCCAACCTCACCGCAGCCCGTTGCGCCGGCACGGATTTTCGCGAGCTCGCCGCTCCGTCCGGCGATGGCAGCCCGGCCGCTTCGAAGTCACGGGCAACCAAGCTGAATGCTGCCGTCCTGTCCGGCGCCGTGCTCGACCAGGCACGCCTCGCCGGTGCCAGTGCGGTCGGTGCCCGGTTCGAAGAAACCCGCCTGGCCGGCGCACGGTTTAATCGGGCCGACCTGACCGGGGCGGTGTTCGCCAACGCGCTGTTCAACAGCACATCATTTGCCAGCGCCAACCTGACCGATGCCGATTTCCGCAATACCAGCGAGGAACACGGGGATCGGTCGATGGCAACAACCAAGGGGCTGCTTGTCGGTCGGCTGCCGGATGAACCGGAGCTGCCGGACCTGCCTCCGGATACCGACGATCGCTCGGCCCAGCAACGAATCGATGACCACGTCCTGAGGGTGAGGACCGGCGGTCAGCAGGGCGATCCCGCCCGCCTCGACGGCATTGACCTGCGCGGCGTGACCGGTACGGCAGGCGCTATGCTGACAGCCTTGCAGGCGGTGCGAGCCAACATGTCCGGCCTCGATTTGAGGGGCGCCGAATTGCAGGGTGCGCGTCTCAGTCAGGCTGATCTGCGCGGCTGTGACCTGCGTGACAGCGATTTGCGCGGCGCCGACCTGTCGGGCGCCAACCTCTCGCATGCCGATCTACGCGGTGCCAGCCTGGACCCTCTGGCGCTCGGCGGTGGCCGGTCTCTTCCCACCAATCTGCGGGGCGCACGATTGCGCTTTGCCGATCTGCGTGATTGCCGACTGGCCGGTGCAAATACCGACCACGCGGACTTCGGACACGCCCGGGGCGCACCGGCCTGATCAATCAGTCGGAAGCCAGTCGGCCAGAACCGTTTCGCGATCCGCGCCCGGTTTTCCGGCGCTGCCCTGGATTGCTCCCGGAGTGCGCGAGAAACGCGGTGCCGGCGCCGCTTGTCGCACACCCTCGACCTCGACATAGACGCCCCGTTCTTTCATGTGCGGATGGCGGGCCGATTCCTCGTAGGTCAGGACCGGCGCGAAACAGGCGTCTGTGCCTTCCAGCAGATCGCACCAATGCTGGCGTGGCTGCGACCTGAAGAGGGCAGCGAGCGCTTCCTTGGCTTCGCTCCACCCTTTCCCCGTCCAGTCAGCCGGCCAGGCCTGCCCGTCAAACCCGGTTTTTTCGCACAGCAAGGCGTAGAACTCCGGTTCCAGGGGCCCCACCGATACGAACGCGCCATCAGCGCATTCATAGACCGAATAGAAATGTGCGGCCCCGTCGAGCAGATTGGTCCCCCGTTCCGGCGACCACAGGCCGAGGGCGGCGAGCTGGTGCTGCGAGGCCATGAGAGAGGTTGCACCGTCAACAATGGCCGCATCAACGACCTGCCCCTCGCCGGTTGCGCGGGCATGGTGCAATGCTGCCAGGACACCGAAACCGAGATACATGGCTCCGCCTCCAAAATCTCCAACGAGATTGAGCGGGATGGCGGGCTTGTCCCGGTCACCGATCGCCCCCAACGCGCCTGTCAGGGCGACATAATTGAGGTCATGCCCGGCGGCGTGGGCGAGCGGGCCATACTGCCCCCATCCGGTCATGCGGCCGTAGACAAGCGCCGGGTTGCGCTCGAGCGCGACATCGGGACCCAGGCCCAGACGCTCCATGACGCCGGGCCGGTAGCCTTCGAGGAGGATGTCCGCCGCTCCGATCAGGCGCCGCGCCGTTTCGAGCTCGCCCTCGTCCTTGAGATCCAGCCCGACCGAACGGCGACCGCGAGCGAGGACATCGGCCGGGCCAAGCCCGTGTGCACCAGGCCGGTCGATGCGCACGACGTCCGCCCCCATGTCCGACAACATCATGGCGCAGAACGGGGCCGGTCCCAGACCGACAAATTCCAGCACCTTAACGCCTTTTAGAGGACCTTGCGCTTTCATGGGGGTTCACCTCGCGAATCATTCGTTTTGAAAGCGTGGCACTTGTGACAAACTCGCGAAACACCGGAGGACCGGGGACGATGGCAGGGGGACGAATGGGACGCACATTGGACGTCCTTGTTTTTGGCATGTCCGGCGGCGTGGAAGCCTTGTCCGAAAAGCTCGGACGGCTCGCGCTGAACTGTCGTCTCGTCCGCGCTGACAGCCCGCCTGCCCGCCGTCATCATTATTGGGCCGTCGGCGTCATCCTCGCCGAATGCGACCGTGATGTTGAGGATGGCCTCAAGGCGTTCGAACGATTTGCGCCAGGTGATCGCCCGACCCTCGTGGTCGGACCGGACAGTTACGGTACAGACGAACAGGTTGATGCCTGGATCCGGGAACCGGCAACACCGGTCCAGATCGCCGCCCGCGTCCGCGCCCTGTTCCGCCTGCACACGATGGAAATCATCGCTCGTCGTCGCACCGATGTCAGCGCGCTCTACGGCCAGAAGGCAGGCCTCGTGGAACGCCAGGACCAGCCACCCTGCATCCTCTATGTCGGCGATGCCTCACCCCGTTTCATGGCGCTCCAGCACACACTCGCATCCGTGGATGCTGATGTGGTTGCCGCCTTTTCCTCCTACTCGGCTTTCGACTATCTGCATGAGCGCGCGTTCGACGCTGTTGTGCTCAATGCGGAAGGCAAGCGCGATATCGCCTTCACAATTTCCTCGGCCATGCGACGCAATGCCCGGCTCTATCACACACCGGTCCTGCTCCTGACCGACGATGTCGACCCCGATGCCTCGGAAGAAGCCTTCGCACGGGGTGTGTCCGATCTCCTGCCACGAGGCACGGATGATGCCGAATTGCGTGAACGAGTCCTGACACTCACCTCTGAACGGCGCCGCCGCCGCGAAGCCAAGGCGACGCTGGAATCCTGTCGGGACACTCGCTCCCTCGACATTGAGACAGGGCTGTTCCACCCCTCATTCCTGACGTCCCACGTTGAGGACCTGCTCCAGGCCAGCGCCAGCGACACACTGCATTTCTCGATGATCGCCCTTCAGGTCCTTTTGCCAGACGGCTCGGAGCGTCCGGATGACATTTCGTCGGAAAAGGCGCGGCGCCAGTTTGCAGCCATGCTGCGGCACCTGCTGCGCACCGAAGACGCGGCTGCCCGGTTCGACGAGGACGTCTTCCTCGCCGTCCTGCCTTTCACCGATACGGTCGGGATTGATTGCGTCGCATCACGCGTCGCGGCGATTGCCGAGTGTACGGCCTTTGAAAGCGACGATCCGCTGCGGCCGTTCAGGCTCAGCGTCCGGGCCGCACCGGTTCCAACGCGTCCCGGAGAGACCGCCGACATGATGATCGACCGGGCCCGCCGCAGCCTGATACGGCCAAATCCGGTCATCGCCAGCGCCTGACCCCACGGACCGAACGCCAAAGACAACCAAACGCGAAAGACAGGCGTCAGCCGTCCGCCTGCCTTGCCTTGACGGCCATGTCGGCCAGCGGGGCGATAGCCCGTTCAATCGCCCGCAGTCGGTCTTCCGGCTCATCCCATTCGGCCCGCAAAACAAGTTTCAGATCGGGCCTGACCTTGAACAGGGCCGGATTGGCCGAAATGTGCGCTACCAGACCGGCAGGATCGGCAAAGCGATCATTGCGCAGATGAATGACGGCCCCCTTGGGACCGGCATCGACCTTCTCGATCCCGGCCTTCTTGCACAGTGCCTTGACGGCCACGACGCGCAGCAGGGTTTCGACTTCCTTGGGAAGCGGACCGAAGCGATCAATCAGCTCAGCGGCATAGCCTTCACGCTCGGTCTTGTTGTCGAGCGAGGACAGGCGCCGGTACAGCTGCAGCCGGACGTCCAGATCGGGAACGTAATGGTCCGGGATCAACACGGCACCACCGGCGTTGATCTGCGGTGACCAATCGCCCTCCTCCAGCTCGTCACCACCGGATCGCAGGGAGGCGACCGCTTCTTCCAGCATGGATTGATAGAGCTCGACGCCGACATCGCGGATATGGCCGGACTGTTCCTCGCCCAGCAGATTGCCCCCGCCGCGCAGATCGAGATCGTGGGAGGCCAGCGTGAAACCGGCACCCAGAGAATCGAGGGATTGCATCACCTTCAGGCGCTTTTCGGCACTCTCGGTGATTTTTTGGCGCATTGGCGTTGTCAGATAAGCATAGGCCCGCGTCTTGGAGCGACCGACCCGGCCGCGCAGCTGATAGAGTTGCGACAGGCCGAAACGATCGGCCCGGTGGATGATCAGCGTGTTGGCGGTCGGGATGTCGATGCCGGACTCCACGATTGTCGTCGACAGGAGCACGTCGTAGCGGCCCTCGTAGAAGGCGGTCATGATGTCCTCGAGCTGGGACGCCGCCATCTGGCCATGAGCTGCCACGAAGCTGACCTCCGGCACGCTCTCGCGCAGGAAACGGGTGGTCTCTTCCAGATCGGTGATCCGCGGCACGACAAAGAAGGCCTGCCCGCCCCGGTATTTCTCCCGCAACAGCGCTTCGCGAACGCTGACCGGATCAAACGGCGCGACATAGGTGCGTACGGCCAGGCGGTCGACCGGCGGTGTGGCGATGATCGACAGGTCGCGAATGCCGGTCAGGGCCAGTTGCAGCGTGCGCGGAATGGGCGTCGCGGTCAGGGTGAGCACATGCACGTCGGAGCGCAGCTCCTTGAGGCGCTCCTTGTGTTTGACCCCGAAATGCTGCTCCTCATCGACGACCAGCAGCCCGAGATCGCGGAATTTCACGGTCTTGGCCAATAACGCATGGGTGCCAATCACGATCTCGACCTGGCCGGCGGCCAGCTCGTCGCGCGTCGCCTTGGCTTCCTTGGCTGTCACCAGGCGCGACAGGAGGCGGACTTTCACCGGCCAGCCGCGGAAACGGTCGCTGAAGGTCTTGAAATGCTGCCGCGCCAGAAGGGTTGTCGGCGCCACCACCGCGACCTGCTGGCCACTGAGCGCCACCACAAAGGCGGCCCGCAGCGCGACCTCGGTCTTGCCGAAACCGACATCGCCGCAGATGAGACGATCCATCGGGCGGCCGCGACCCAGATCGGTCAGCACGTCGTCGATGGCGTTCAGCTGGTCATCCGTCTCCGGATAGGGAAAGGCTGAACAGAATTCGTCGAAGGCGCCGCTGGACGTCTCGATCGGCTCGGCCTTTCGGGCCAGCCGTTCCGCCGCGATCTTGATCAACTGATCGGCCATGTCGCGCAGGCGCTTCTTGGCCTTGGCCTTGCGCGCCTGCCAGGCCACGCCGCCGAGCTTGTCGAGCTGGGCGGTTTCCGACTCGGCACCATAGCGGGACAAAAGCTCGATATTCTCGACCGGCAGGTAGAGCTTGGCCTGGCCGGAATATTCCAGCTCGATACAATCGTGCGGCGCGTCCTGCACGGGCAGGGTTTTCAAGCCGATGAAGCGACCAAGACCGTGATCGGCATGGATGACCAGATCACCCGGCGACAGCGACCCGGCCTCGACGATGATATCGGCCGATTTGCGCTTCTTGCGCGGACGGGCCAGGCGGTCACCGAGAATGTCCTGTTCCGACAGCACGGCCAGGGTCTCGGTTTCAAAACCCCGCTCGAGCGGCAGCACGGCGCGGCACACGCCGCCCTTGCCGCCTGCGGGCACATCCGACCATTTGTCGAGCAACGGGATACGGGAGATACCGTGATCGCCCAGCACGCTGGCCAGGCGTTCCGACGCGCCGCCGGTCCAGGAGGCCAGCATGACGGTCTTGCCCGACGACGACAGCGCCTTGATATGCGTCGCGACCGCGTCGAACACATTGGTATTCTCGGCTGCCCGCTCGGCAGCAAAGCCGCGCCCCTGCTTGCCGGCAACATCAATGGTTTGCGGGCCCGGTTCACGGAAGGCGGTATAACGTCGTACGGGCCGGTCCGCCAAAGCCGTGTCCCATTCGCCGTCGGCGAAATAAAGGGCGTCGGCAGGCAGGGCCCGATAGGTCGGCGCCGACAGGGCTGATTCATGGCGGGTCTCGCCCGCCGCGATCCGCGAGTCGTAATAGTCGGCAATCTGGCTCAGGCGCTCATCGAGGGCTTCATGGGCAAGGTGGTCAATGGCGATCAGGCTGCCATCCGGCAAATAGTCGAACGGCGTGTCGAGACGCTCATAAAAGAGCGGCATCCAGTGCTCGACGCCCGCCGGCCGGGCGCCGGCGCTGACGGCTTCATAAACCGGGTCACTGCCGCGAGAGGCGCCGAATGTCTTCACGAAGCCGGCCCGGAAACGCGAAACACTGGCCTCGTCCAGCAGGACTTCGCTGACCGGGGTGAACTCGATCGACTTGATCTGTCGCAGGGATCGCTGGGTTTCCGGGTCGAAGGCCCGGACCGATTCCAGCGTGTCACCGAAAAAGTCGAGGCGTACCGGTTCCGCCGCGCCCGGCGGGTAGACATCAACGACGCCGCCGCGGACCGCGAAATCCCCCGGCTCCATCACGGTTGCGGCGCGTGAATAACCATTCGCGGTGAAGTGGCGGACCAGCACATCCACATCGAGGCTGGCGCCGGGCCGGATCGACAGGCCGGACCCTTCCAGCACCGATCGCGGCGGACAGCGTTGCGCCATGGCATTGACGGTGGTGACGACCAGGGTCGCCGGACCCGACTGCCCCGACGCCAGCCTGGCCAGCGTTGCAGCGCGACGGGCTGCCACCCGCGGGCTTGGCGAGATCCGGTCATAGGGCTGACAGTCCCAGGCCGGCAGGCGCAACAATTCGATGTCAGGCGCAAAGAATTGCAGGGCCGAGACGAAGGCCGCAGCCCGCGAATCGTCGCGTGCGATGAACACATTGACGCCGCCGCGCAGCCTCGCCGTGTCGGCAAACACCAGAGCGTCCAGGCCTTCCGGCGCACCACAGACGGTCGCCGTCCCGTGAACGGCGGCAATCATCTCGAGCTCAGACACTCCGCTTGTCGTCTCAGGCGCCACCGGGTCTATTCCTTGGGCCCGTCGCCAAAGGCGGCGTCCGCATCGACGCGAAAGGTCTTGAGCGCGTCCATAACCGGGCCGTCAAATTGGTCCGGAGTTGGTTCCTTGCCAATGATCCAGGCGTAGATATCAGCGTCATTTTCATCGAGCAGACGTTCAAAGTCGTCGACTTCGGCAGGCGTCAGCCCATCAAGTCGGGCGTCGGCAAAACGGCCCAGGATGAGGTCGGCCTCCTTGAACCCGCGCCGCCAGGCCCGGATCCGCAGCTTCTTGCGCTGGATTTCAGTGTCATCGGTCATGCCCGCGCATATAGTCTGCCGGATCGCCGCCGTCGACCGGTGGCAGCGGCGCAACTTGCCGATAAGGTGCACAACATGCGCCCCGAGATTCTCTTTCCCCTGTTCCAGGACGTCACCAAACTGCCCGGCATCGGCCCGCGACTGGCGACGCTGGTCGAGAAAGTGTGTGGCGGGCGGATTCGCGATGTGCTGTTCACACCACCGACCGGTCTGGTCGACCGGACCCGACGGGTCACCATTACCGACGCGCCGACAGGCGAGATCGTCACCCTCACCGCGACGGTTGAGACCCATATCCCGGCGCAGCGCCAGGGCCAGCCCTACAAGGTCCGATTGCGCGACGAGACCGGGTTTCTTCACCTCATATTTTTCCACGCGCGGCGTGACTATCTGACCAAGCTTCTGCCCGAAGGGGAGACCCGCGTGATCTCCGGCAAGGCAGAACGCTTCGGTTCCGAAATCCAGATCGTGCACCCCGACCTGGTGATCACCGAGGACGAAGCGTCCGAGATGGCGCTGGTCGAACCCGTCTATCCCCTGACCGCCGGCCTGACCGCGAAGGTCATGCGCAAGGCCGTTGCCGGCTCGCTGACCTTTGTTCCTCAATTGCCCGAATGGATCCCCGGCGACCTCCGCGGCACGCACGGCTGGCCAGCCTTCAAGCCGGCCCTCAAAGCCATCCACGCCCCACAAAGCTCCAGCGCGCTGGACGCTGGAGCGCCGGAACGCGAACGTCTGGCCTTTGACGAGATTTTCGCCCGTCAACTCGCCCTGCAGATCGTCCGCGCCCATCGTCGGGCGCAATCCGGACGCGCGCTGACCGGTTCGGATGAAGCCGCCGATGCCGTGCTGAAGGCCGCCCCCTTCCAGCCGACCGGCGCTCAGATGCGAGCCTTCGAGGAAATACGGACCGACATGCAATCCGACGCCCGGATGACCCGTCTGCTGCACGGCGATGTCGGTGCCGGCAAGACCTTTGTCGCCGCACTCGCCGCCGCCCATGCCGCCGGTGCCGGCGTTCAGACGGCAATCATGGCGCCGACCGAAATTCTGGCCAGGCAACACGAGAAGACACTCTCGCAAATTCTTGAACCGGCGGGACTATCGGTCGTCGCGCTGACGGGCCGGGACAAGGGCAAGGCACGGGCGGCCATCCTCGAGCGCATGGCCAACGGCGATGTCGATGTGGTGTGCGGCACACATGCCCTGTTCCAGGACGGGATCGAGTTTTCCGATCTGGGACTTGTCGTCATTGATGAGCAGCATCGGTTCGGCGTGTCCGACCGGATGCGCCTGACGTCCAAGGGGCAGCGCCCGGACACGCTGGTGATGACCGCGACTCCGATCCCGCGCACGCTGTCGCTGGCGGTCTACGGCGATCTGGATGTGTCGCGGCTCGACGAAAAGCCCGCCGGCCGGATTCCGCCGGACACGCGCCTGGTGTCGATGGACCGGCTTGACGAGGTGGTTGAAGGCGTACGCCGGGCGATCGGGCGGGGTGATCGGGTCTATTGGGTCTGCCCGCTGGTCGAGGAAAGCGAGATGTCCGAGCTCTCCGCCGCCGAGGATCGCTGGCGTCATCTGCGCGCGGCGCTGGGCGATGACCGCGTCGGCCTTCTGCACGGCCGCATGAAGCCGGCGGAGAAGGAAGACATCGCCACCCGCTTCCGGGCAGGCGAAATGGATGTGCTGGTTGCCACCACGGTGATCGAGGTCGGCGTTGATGCGCCCGATGCCACGGTGATGATCATCGAACATGCCGAACGCTTTGGCCTCGCTCAATTACACCAGTTGCGCGGCCGCGTCGGTCGCGGCGACAAGCCTTCCTCCTGCCTGCTGCTCTACAAGGCGCCGCTGGGCGAGACCGCTCGCGCCCGTCTGGAAATGATGCGCGAGACCGATGACGGTTTCCAGATCGCCGAAGAAGACTGGCGATTGCGCGGTGCCGGCGATCCGCTAGGCCTGCGCCAGAGCGGTCTGCCGCAATTCCGTCTGGCCGACCTGGAGCAACATGCCGAGCTGATCGAGCTGGCCAACGACCACGCCCGTCTGATCGTTCACCAGGATCCGGATCTGAAGGGCGACACCGGCGACGCCCTGCGCACCCTGCTCTACCTGTTCGATCACGATCAGGGCGTACGCTTCCTGCGCTCCGGCTAGTCCGGTTGGACCGGGTCAAAGATCTCACGTGGCAGGGTCGCCTTGACCTCGTCCGGAAGCTTGTCCGGCGTGACCATGCCGAACGAGATGATCAGCTTGGCAGCCTCCTCGACAGTCATGTCGACATGGATTGTGTTCGAGCGCGGGGTGTACAGCAAAAAACCGGACGTCGGATTGGGTGTTGTCGGCACAAACAGCGCGACGACATCCTCACTGATCTTGTGTTTGAGATCGCCCCGCCCCTCGGCCGAGACAAAGGCGACAACATACAGTCCCTTCATCGGGTATTCGATCAGCACCACTTCCTTGAAGGAATTGGCTTTTCCGGAAAACACCGTTTCCATGATCTGCTTCAGGGCACCGTAGACATTGCGGACCAATGGGACGCCATTGAGGATGCGGTCACCGATCCCGATCAAGGTTCTGCCGAAAATGTTCGCCGCCAGGGCACCCAGCGCCGTCAACAGCAGGACGGCGATCAACACGCCCAGGCCGGGAATGGTGAAGTCGGCCGGCAGATAGGTCTCGGGATTGTAGCGGGCCGGGATCAGGGGCTTGACCACATTGTCGACGAAGCCGACGAATGTGACGATCAGATAGAGGGTCACGCCGAGGGGGGTGGCAATGACGATACCGGTCAGGAAACTGTTGCGAAGCCAGCGAAACATGGTGTTCCCATTCAATTGACGCCGGACAGGCGTAAGCACTACCCCCCGGCAGCCGTGTCAGCATAGGGTAAGGCAAATCGGTCGCCAATCGCCTCGCCGGACAACTTGCAGGCCAATGGACAAACAAGGGTTGAAAAGTCAGATGCTCGCAAATCCGATCACGATCGCGCGCTGGATGATCGTCACCGGGATTGCCGGACTGCTGGTGATCGCGGCTCTGGCCAGCTGGTTCCTGCGTGACCAGATCTACCAGACCTTCCAGGACCCGGGCGAACCTTTCCAGACCTATACGCCGCCCGATGGTGCCGATTACGCGCGAGCGGATGCCTGGTACGCGACCGGCACGTTTGCCGACGCGGATGAACCGGCTGTCTTTTTCATCCATCCGACGACGTATTCCGGTGGGTCGAACTGGAATGCGGACCTGGACAAGGAAAGCGCCAATCGCGCCGTCGTCGAGATCGCCTTGCCAAACTATGCCGCACCCTTTGCCCGATCCGGCGTCCTGTTCGCCCCCCGCTACCGCCAGGCAGCGCTTTATGCCTTCATGAACAATCGCGAAGACAGCGTGCAGGCACGCCTGTTTGCCCATCAGGATATCGAGCGGGCCTTCGCGCAATTCCTCGCCGAAACCGGCGACACCCGCCCGATCATCCTGGCCGGGGTCGGCCAGGGCGGATTCCATGCCTTGGGCCTGCTGCTCAACCAGGTCGCCGACGCCCCCGACATTCATTCCCGTCTGGTCGCCGCCTACATCATCGACTCACCGGTTCCCCTCGACCTGTTCGAAAACGCCTTGGTCTCGATTCCGCCGTGTGAAACAGCGGAGGATGTGCGGTGCGTTCACGCCTACTCCCACGCCCGACCCGACGAGGCAGACCGGATCCGCATTCTCACTGAACGCACAATGAGCTGGCGCCCGGACGGTGATCTGTCCTTCGTCGAAGGGCGCGGACTGCTTTGCGTCAATCCAGTGCTGGGCGCTCGGACCAGTGAATACGCCTCGGCCCGCCAGCATCGCGGCGGCGTGGCGGCGGAAGGCCTGCCTCTGGACACCACACCGGCGCCGATCCCCGGCCAGACCGGGGCCCAGTGCGCCGACGGGGTGTTGTTTGTCGAAGAGCCCCGCCATCGCGATCTGCAACGCCCGCACCGCCTCGCCGAGGACTTCCGCGAGCCGCCCTTCAACCTGTTTTACGAAGACCTGCGCCTGGACGTCGCCCAGCGCACCTTCGCGCTGACCAGCATCCTGCAGGAAGAACGGCGATGGGCGCCGCCTCTCGATCTCATCGAGGACGTGGATGACGCCCCGGTCGTACCGATCCCGGATCGTCGGGACTTTTGACCGCTCAGTAGCCCTTGGCGAGGGCGTCAAACTCCAGCAGACGCTTTACCAGCGCTTCAAACTCGCCCAGCGGCACCATGTTGGGGCCGTCCGACGGCGCGTTGTCCGGGTCCGGATGGGTCTCGATGAAGACTGCCGCCACGCCGACCGCGACAGCGGCGCGAGCCAGGGTCGGCACGAATTCGCGCTGACCACCCGACGATGTACCCTGCCCGCCCGGTTGCTGCACCGAGTGGGTCGCGTCGAACACCACGGGCGCGCCGAATTGCGCCATGATCGGCAGGGAGCGCATGTCGGAAACAAGCGTGTTGTAACCAAAGCTGGCGCCGCGCTCGCAGGCCATGATGTCGGGATTGCCCGCTGCCGCGATCTTCTCGATCACATTCTTCATGTCCCAGGGCGCCAGGAACTGCCCCTTCTTCACATTGATCGGCTTGCCGGTCTTGGCGGCGGCGATGAGGAGATCGGTCTGGCGGCACAGGAAGGCCGGGATCTGCAACACATCAACAGCTGTCGCCGCGATGCGGGCCTGTTCTTCGCTGTGCACATCGGTCAATACCGGCAACCCGCTGGTTTCACGGATTTCCTGAAACACCGGCAGCGACGCCTCAAGTCCAAGGCCGCGCTGGGCGCTGGCACTTGTGCGGTTCGCCTTGTCGAATGAGGTTTTATAGATCAGGCCGACATCCAGCCGGTCGGCGATCTCGCGCAGCTGGGCGGACACATCCAGCCCATGCTGCCGGCTCTCGAGCTGACACGGCCCCGCGATGATGGAGAGCTTGCGGTCATTGCCGATCTCGATCGGGCTCTGACCGGGGCGCGGGATGGAAATCACAGAATTGACCTGGCTCACGCGGTGTCTCCTTCGTGGATACGCAAATTCCTGTCGGCGATGGGCGCCGAGCGGGCCGCTGCTGAGCGACTGATCCGATATCGGGTCCGCAACGTAGACCGACAAGGCCCTTATTGAGCGACAGGACAGGAATGGCAAGTTCAAGCGCCACCGCAACAGCCCTGGTCTGGTTTCGGCGAGACCTGCGACTGCACGACAATCCTGCGCTGTGGGCGGCGGTCCGCAGTGGCCGGCCGGTGGTCTGCGTTTTCATCGACGACCCGGAACGGGTTGCGCAACTGGCCCCCGGACGGGCCTCGCAATGGTGGCAGCATCATTCACTGGCAGCATTGTCGGAGTCGATCCGCCAGCGGGGGGGACAGCTTGTTCTGCGGCGGGGCGACACGATCAGCGAACTGGTCCGCCTGTGCGAGGAAACAGGCAGCACGGAAGTCTATTGGAACCGGGGCGACAATCCGGCCCGCGACAGCGCCGACACGGCGCTGGCGGCCCGGCTCGCCGACGCCGGCGTGAAAGCACGTGGCTTCGCCGCCGGCATCCTGTTCAACCCGGCAACCCATCTCAATGGCAGCGGCAAGCCCTACCGCGTTTTCACCCCGTTCTGGAAAGCCTGCCTGCGCGCGCCAGAGCCGTCAGCCCCACTGCCAGCCCCGGACAGACTGCCGGATGTCGCTGCTATTGCCAGTGACCAGCTGGACGACTGGGGCCTGCGCCCCCAAGCCCCCGACTGGGCCAGTAGTTTCAGCGCGGACTGGGAACCGGGCGAAGACGGCGCCCTCAACAGGCTCGAGACCTTCCTGGCCAATGACCTTGCCGGCTACCCGCAATCGCGTGACCGCCCGGACGAGGACGGGACATCGCGCCTGTCGCCGCATCTGGCCTGGGGCGAAATCTCGCCGCGCATGATCTGGCATACGGTCCGCGACCATGCCGAACGCGGCGGCAGTTTCCAGGGCGCCGAAAAATTCCTGTCCGAGCTGGGTTGGCGCGACTTTGCCATCTATCTTGCCCATCATTTCGGCAGCCTGCGGATCGAAAATTTCAACCGCCAGTTCGATCACTTCCCCTGGCGCAGCAATGCGGCGGGGCTGGAGGCGTGGAAGCGCGGCCAGACCGGGATCCCCATTGTCGATGCCGGCATGCGCCAATTGTGGACGACCGGGTGGATGCACAACCGGGTCCGGATGATTACCGCGTCCTTCCTGATCAAGCATCTGGGCGTACACTGGCGCGACGGCATGGCCTGGTTCGAGGACACGCTTGTCGATGCCGACCTGAATGTAAACGCCGCCAGCTGGCAGTGGGTGGCAGGCTCCGGCGCCGATGCCGCGCCCTACTTCCGGATCTTCAATCCGGTGACACAAAGTGAACGCTTCGACCCGCAGGGCGATTATGTTCACCGCTGGGTGCCGGAACTGTCGGGCCTGTCCGGCAAGTCCGTTCACGCCCCCTGGACCCGTCCGGCAGCCGAGTTGCGCGCTGCCGGCATCACCTTGGGCGAGACCTATCCCGCACCAGTCAAGGACTTGAAAACCGGCCGTGAGCAGGCGCTGGAGGCCTACCAGACAATGAAATCCCGCGCCGAAGCCGTTTACGAGCCGGCCCTCAACGACTAGCTGTCGCGCAGACGGTATTCGATATCCTGCCCACGCACGGAAAAGGCACAGCCAACCCATCGGCCGTTCAGATCATACCAGAGATCGACCACAACCGATCCGGTCATCCGTATCCGGCGGGCATCAATCTGTCCCGCCTCGGTCCGGATCGACTCGATGCCAAATTCCTCGATCTCGACCGGCATCGGCTCGCCGGTCTCGGTGTTCAGCACCGCCGGCAGGCCGGGCGGGTAGCCGGACCAGTGACTGGACGGGACCAGGCCCGCCAGACCCTCATCGCGGGTATCGCTGCGTGTGAGGCGGACTTGGACCCGCTCACCATCCTTCAAGGTCGATGCCGACAGGCTGACAAGGTCTTCTTCAACCCAGATCTCCTCGGCTTCATGTTCATAGCGAAAGACGGTCAATGGGCCGAAGCCGACCCGCAACTCGATATCGACCATGACCTGGAGCGAGCCGTCGGCCTGATCATCAAACCGCACCACATGCTGACCAAAGGGTGAGCCGTTGCGGTAGACATCAAAGGCGACGTCGCCGGGCGTGTCGCCCAGGGCGGGCGGTGCGAGACTCAGCGCAACCAGGCCGCCGGCGACCATCAGGGGGAAACGGGTTCGGGTGTTGATCATGATGGTTCTACGCACAGAGCGATCATCCGGATCGCAGCCCTTGCCATTTTCTTCGCCATCCGCGACACCCAAATATCTGCCGTCCTTTGCAATTCAGGAGATCTGCCTCGTGTCCCACGCTGCCAGCGTCATCGATTTGATCGGCAATACGCCGCTCCTGCGCCTCAAGGCTGCCTCCGAGGCAACCGGATGCGAAATCCTGGGCAAGGCCGAGTTTCTCAATCCGGGCGGTTCGATCAAGGACCGCGCGGCGCTGGGGATCATCCGCGCGGCCGAGGCCAGCGGCGCCCTGCGCCCGGGCGGCACGATCGTCGAGGGCACCGCCGGCAATACCGGAATCGGTCTCGCCCTGGTCGGCGCGGCCCTGGGCTATCGGGTGGTGATCGTCTTTCCGCGCACCCAGTCGCGCGAGAAAAAGGACGCCATCCGCCTGCTGGGTGCCGAATTGATCGAGGTCGATGCGGTGCCCTACGCCAATCCCAATCACTACGCACGCTATTCGGGCACGCTGGCGGCCGAGCTCAATCAGAGCGAACCCAATGGTGCGATCTGGGCCAACCAGTTCGACAATGTCGCCAATCGCGAATTCCACGCGGCCACAACAGCGCAGGAAATCTGGGAGCAGACCGATGGCAGGCTGGACGGCTTCATCTGTTCGGTCGGTTCGGGCGGAACACTGGGCGGTGTATCGAACGGGCTGAAAGCGAAGCGCGCTTCGGTGCAGATCGGCTTGGCCGATCCGGGCGGCGCGGCCCTCTATGGATTTTACACCGACGGTGTCCTGAAAGCCGAAGGCAATTCGATTACCGAGGGTATCGGGCAGAGCCGGGTCACCGCCAATCTCGACGGCGTTGCTGTCGATCGCGCCTACCGGATCAATGACGAGGAGGCCCTGCCGCTCATTTTCAATCTGGTCCAGGAAGAAGGCCTGTGCCTTGGCGGTTCGTCGGGTGTCAATATCGCCGGCGCCATGCGCCTGGCGCGCGATCTGGGACCGGGCCACACCATTGTCACCATCCTTTGTGACCACGGCGCCCGCTATCAGTCCAAGCTCTACAATCCGGACTTTCTTCGTGAGAAGGGCCTGCCTGTGCCGGGCTGGCTGAGCTGATGCCGAACCCCCTGATCGCCGCCTCCGACGCGATCGCCCGATCGGGTGACGCCCGAACCGTATTTATCGATGGCAGCTGGACCTTTCCCGCCGGTCCGCAGGATGGCGCCAATGGATGCATTCCGGGCAGTCGCCATTTTGACATCAACAAGATCCGCGACACCGCCAATCCACTTCCGCACATGCTGCCGGACGCCGACACGTTCACGCGACATGCACAGGCCATGGGCATCAACCGCGACAGCCGTCTGATCGTCTATGACCGGTACGGCCTGTTCAGCGCCGCCCGGGTCTGGTGGATGTTCACGGCCATGGGCCACACCGAGGTTCAGGTTCTCGATGGCGGGCTGCCAGCCTGGGTCGCGGCCGGTGGCCCCATCAACAGCGATCATGCCCCCGAACCGGAACCCGGTGACTTCGTCGCCCGTTTGCGGCCGGACCGCCTTGTTGACCGGGACGGCGTGCAAACTGCCATTCGAACCGGGGGCGCTCAGATCTTCGATTCGCGCGGCAAGGCCCGCTTCGCCGCAAGGGTGCCGGAACCGCGCGAAGGCATGCGCGGCGGCCACATGCCTGGAGCCCGCAACCTCCCCTACACCAAATTACTCGACCGGGACGGCAAGCTGCAGGTCGACCCGAAGCTGTTCGATGAGGCCGGGCTGGACCCCGACAAGCCGGTGATCACCAGCTGTGGCTCCGGGGTCACGGCCTGCATCCTGTCACTGGCACTGGATTGCCTGGGCCGGGAATCAGCCGTCTATGATGGCTCCTGGAGCGAATGGGGCAGCCGTCCCGACACCGAAATTGAAACAGGACGTGCGCCATCATGAAGGACGATACCAGACTGACACGCCTCGGGCGGCCGCATGATGATCGCGGCCAGGTGAATCCGTCGGTGGCGCGTGGTTCAACCATGCTCGCCCCGTCAGCCTCCGCGCTCTATGACTTCCCGCCGGGCCGAAAGCATTATGGCCGGGTCGGACTGGAAACCCATGACGCGCTGCGTGGCGCGCTGACCGAGCTGCAGGGCGGGGCCGGCTGTGCCCTCACCTCGTCCGGCCTGATGGCCAACACCCTGTCCATCCTCGCGGCCACCGAGGCCGGCGGGGAAGTCCTCGCAGCCGATTGCATCTATGGTCCGGTGCGTAATTTCCTGACCACCCAGATGTCGCGCTATGGCGTCAGGACGCGCTTCTTCGCCCCGCAAATGGGGGCAGAGATCGGCGACCTCATCACCGATGAGACCCAGGCCATCCTGCTGGAAAGCCCCGGTTCCTTGACCATGGAAATGCAGGACGTTCCGGCCATCGCCAAGGTGGCAAGAGAGAAAGGTGTCATCACCATCATCGACGACACCTGGAGTGCCGGGCTGACGATGAAACCGCTGCAACTGGGCGTCGACTACGCGGTCCAGGCGCTGACCAAATATGTCGGCGGCCATTCCGACCTGCTGATGGGCGCCGTGGTCGCGCGTGACGACGCCCTGTTCCAGCGCCTGCAGACCACCGAACGGGCCTTTGGCTTCCACACCGGCCCGGACGACGCCTATCTCGCCCTGCGAGGCCTGCGCTCGATGGGCGTAAGGATGCAGCGTAGCGCCGAGAGCAGTCTGGCCATTGCCGACTGGCTGGCGGCGCGCTCAGAGGTTGGCGCCATTCGCCATCCGGCCCGGCCCGACCATCCCGACCACGCCCTTTTCAAGCGCGATTTCACCGGCGCCTGTGGCCTGTTCGCCTTTGAAGTGCCCGGCTGGGACATCGCGACCTCGGAGCATTTTCTCGACGCGCTGGAGGTGTTCGGAATGGGCTTTTCCTGGGGCGGATATGAGAGCCTCGCCATCCATTGCGACCCGCAATTGAAGCGCACCAAGACTGACCACAAGCATGAAGGCGCCCTGATCCGACTGTCGATCGGCCTGGAAGCGCCGGAAGATTTGATCGCGGACCTGGCGCGCGGTTTCAACGCCGTGAATTGACGGGAGCACGGTCCGTGCCCCGACCGCCCGAATATGCAAATTGGAAAAGATGTCCATGACACTCAGCGAAACCCTCATCCCCACCTATCGGCAAATGCTCAAAGGACTCGCCTCTTGGCTGGAAAAGGCCTCGGAACAGGTTGATGATCGCGACGCACTGATGGCAGCGCGCCTGACACCGGACATGTTCCCGTTGTCGACCCAGATCCGCTTTGCCTGCCTCCAGGCCCATGAAGGCGGGCACCGGCTGAGCCACCAGGACTTTCCCGAAGCTCTCGACATCCTGCTCGAAGAGGGCCGGAATGGCGGCGAAAACCCGGGCAGCATGACCGACGCCCTGAAACGCATCGACGAGGCTGTGACAGCCCTGGACGCGTTTGTTGCAGACGATATGGACAAGGCTGCCGATCAGCCCCTGGCGCTGGAGCTTCCCATGGGCCTCGCCTTCGACCTCGACGGCAAAACCTATGCTCGCGACTGGGCCCTGCCCCAATTTTACTTCCACATCACCATGGCCTACGCGATCCTGCGCCAGCAAGGCGTTGAATTGGGCAAGGCGGATTATGTCGCCCACATGTTCGGCTATCTCCGACAGCCAGCCGATGCCTAGGTTTGCGCGCGCGAAATGAAGTGAGACACAGGAAATGGCGCTTCCGGCAGGACTCGAACCTGCAACCATCCGCTTAGAAGGCGGGCGCTCTATCCGGTTGAGCTACGGAAGCGGAAATCCGGACGGTCAGCGCTAGTGCGACCAGGGCTGTTTGCGGTCCGCCGAAAAATTCTCGGAATAGGACTTGGTATAGCGCTTGGGCTCTTGGGGTTCGACCACCTGGAAGGGAATGCCCTGACGCTTGGCGTAGGCCACAGCGTCGTCCTGGCTGTCGAAATCGAGCTTGATCTGGCCGCGCATGTCGGAAGAAGAGGTCCAACCCATCAGCGGATCCGGCTTTTTGGCCATTTCCGGAGAAAATTCGAGCACCCAGCGCTTGGTCTTGCCGCGGCCGGATTGCATCGCATTGCGAGCGGGACGGTAAATCTTTGCGAACATTCGCCTCTCCCAGTCAAATCCTCGTCACGCCAATACCCGCCTGGCGCCTTGTCCGGTTGAGCTCCCGGACAACTGGTCGGGGCGGCAAGATTCGAACTTGCGACCCTTCGCTCCCAAAGCGAATGCGCTACCAGACTGCGCCACGCCCCGACTGACTGACCTTATGTAAGCGCTCTCGCCTTAAGGCAAGCCTACTGAGCGTCGGCAGGTGCATCGAGTGCAGCATCACTCTCATCGACCGGCGCTGCATCGGCACCGTCATTGCCGAAAATGGCGTGCTGGATGGTATCGCCGGGACGGATTCCCATGGCAACGGCCTGACCGGCGCCCAGTTCAAGCACTCCGCCAACAATCGCGTCCGACCCCAGACTGCGCAGTGATTCCGCTTGGGCAAAGGCAATGATCTTCACGACCTGCCCATCCGGATCAATGAAGACGAGATCGAGGTCGACCAGCGTGTTTCTCATCCACATGGATGCGGTTTCGGCCGGCGCATATTCGAACAGCATACCGGTGCCGGGCTCGACCGCCTCACGCCACATCATGCCGCGCTGTTTCTGCGCCGGCGTCGAAGCGATCTCGGCCATGATCACCTGCTCATCCCCACTCGCCGTGCTGATCACAACGCGGTCGGGCCCACCAAAGGCGACTTCGGCGTCCTGGGAGGTGGGATCTGCAACAGATTGAGAAGCGGGCTGCTGGGCCGAAGCGGCGGCAGCAACGCCAAAAGCCAGAAGGCTGGAAAGGATCAGATTGCGCATGGCCGGAACCTAGCTGCGGGCCCGAATGGACGCAACGCCCAAACGCAAGGCATGCCGCAGCGCTCTTCGCCCGGCAGGCCGGAATGCTCCGCCCCCCTCCCGACTGAATTCACGCCAGTCCGGCGGCCTTGATCTCGGCGGCCAGCGCCCCTTTGGGCCCCTCGACACACCGGACTTCCAGGCGGTCACCCGGCTGGATGTCCTCGAAACCGGCACGGCGCAGCGTCGCGGCGTGCAGGAAAACATCGCCCTCGACATCGGCACAGGTGACGAAGCCATAGCCTCGCAATGCGTCGAACCATTTCACCACCGCATCACAGAACGGCGTGTTGACCACTGCGTAGGGATGGAAACGTCTCGGGCGCGCCTCGGTTTCGCTGTCGCCGCCGGTCATCTCGACCAGCTCGACCGCCTGACGGCCCTTGTCACCCTGGACAGCCTTGCAAAGGATTTTTGCATTCGGCAGGGCCGGCCCCTGACCGAACCGTCTCAAGCAACTGGCGTGAAGGAGGATGTCACCCTGACCGTCGCTTGCATCGATGAACCCGTAGCCCCGAGCCGGATCGTACCATTTTACCCGGCCTTCGAGCTCAAGCATCTCTGTGTCTTCAAAGACTTCGTGAGCCAAAACCATAATGTCACTCGCTTAAACAACCCTCGAGCGAATGATTGTTACACAAATGACATTGTTAAGAGAAGGTGAAACCGGCGCTTGGTTGCATAACAAGTATTCCAAATATTGATACTGAAATCCATTCTTAGGACTTAAGCCACAATATCTTGTGGCCAGACTGATTTCCCCACGCTACCTGATGCGATTGTGATAACATATTCACGATCTGCTATTTTTCGCCTCAAAGGCGAATTGTCCGGTCAGCGTTTGCGGGTACATCCCACAGATCCGGTGTCTGTCGATCGAAATACCGTCCGTGGACGGTCAATCACGAATCAATCATCAGTCAGGGCGTCATGCATGCGTTCGACTTCGACCAACCGCGTCATCGCGGTGGCAGAGCGATAGATGGCAGAGTTGGATGCGTGTTCGGAGCATTCCACGGACTCGACCCAGCACCGCCCACCCGTTGCCGCCCGGACGACTTCGGACGCCTTGTTGAAAGCCATCTCGGCCATGCGCTCGCAACTGGTGCCGGCCACCACCTTGACGCGGGCCAGTCCCCGCTCACCCAGAGCCTCGAGGACCGCCCGCTCGGGATCATCCTCGGCGACAAGAAGCGTATGGTCGAACATGTCATGCAGCCAGTCCTTGATCGGCCCAAATCCACCCTTGCCGAAATCCAGGACCCAGCCGCGCTTGTCCAGCTGTTCGGCGGCAAACACGAAATTGAACCCGAATGAATAGCCATGAAGCAGGGCGCAATGGCTGTCGGCTGCCCATTGCCGGGAGCAACAGGTCAGTCCGCGTTCATTGCCATAGGATTTGGTCGACAAATGCGCCATGCCTGAACTCCTGTTTCGTATTCGGTGTCGGCCTATAGCCTGCGGCATGCAACGACGCAAACCCGTGCGCACGCGCGCTTGGTGAGGGTCGACTGAAAGCCATTCGTGTGGGGAAGAACATCGTGGCAGTCCCTAGGGGAATCGAACCCCTCTTTCCAGGTTGAAAACCTGGCGTCCTAACCGATAGACGAAGGGACCGCAGCGATGTGAGGGCCGTCGTATAGAAAAGCCTGAGCGACCTTGCAAGCGGGATTTCCGCAAAATGTCATCGAGCTGCAGTTGAAAGATCTTCCAAGTGAAGCTGGACACGCTCGCGACCCTGCCAAGCATCCAGTTTAAGTCGACCGAAGGCATGGAACAAGCCCGGCCCGGCGGCCAATAACGCCTCACCGATCGGTGTATCGGCACAGCGAAAACAAATCCCGTCCACGCGCCGGCTGTCCGGGTCACTCAGGGTAAAGCGCACGTGGTCGGTTCCGACCCGCTTGGCAAAACTGACCCGCATGCCCGGCAGGACGAAGCGCGGTTCGGCATTGCCCTGACCGAACGGGGCGGCACGCTCCAGCATTCTGGCAAGCTCGAGGGTGACACCGGAAGCCGTCAGGACACCGTCCGCCTTCAACGCCATCTCGTCAGCCGCGGCAGCGAGTTCCGGAGCCAGGCGCTCGTCAAGGAAGGCCACCAATTCAGTTATCCGGTCCGGATCCATGCTGAGCCCGCCGGCCATGGCGTGACCGCCTCCGGATGTCAGCAGACCGGCCTCGCGCGCAGCCGCGATGGCGCCTCCCAGATTGACCCCCGGTACCGATCGGCCGGAGCCCTTGCCCACTGGCGGCTGAGCCTCGCGGTCAATTCCGATGACAATCACCGGCTTGTCAAAGCGTTCCTTGAGGCGCCCGGCGACGACGCCGATCACCCCGGGATGCCAGCCCTCACCCGCAGCGATCAGGATCGCCCGGTCAGCGGCCTGCCCCTCCAGCTGCTGCGAAGCCGCCTCAAGCACGTCGGCTTCAATCGCCCGGCGCTCGGTATTGAGACCATCAAGCTCGCCGGCAATGCGCCGTGCCAGGGTCTCATCCTCTGTCGTCAGCAAGGTCGCGCCCAGATCGGCCCGACCGACCCGGCCACCGGCATTGATCCGCGGCCCGATCACGAAGCCGGCATGATAGGTACCGGCCTCGCCTTCAACGCCGGAAGCCTCTGCCAGGCAGCGCAGGCCGAGATGGCGCCAGCCGCCCATGGCCTTCAGCCCCTGGGCGGTGATCGCACGGTTGACCCCTGTCAGGGGCACCACGTCGCAAATGGTTCCGAGCGCCGCCAGATCGATCCAGTCGAGCAGGCTGGGCTCATTGTCCGGGGTGATGAGGCCCCGGCGGCGGCCTTCCCGGTTGAGCGCGGCGAGAAAGACGAAGGTCACACCGGCGGCCGCCAGGTGTCCACAACCGGACCGGTCGTCCGGCCGGTTCGGGTTCACCAGCGCCGAGGCGGGCGGCATGTCGGCATCCATCAGGTGATGGTCGATCACGATAACATCCAGCCCGATCGACGCGGCATGCGCCAGCGCGGCGTGGGCCGCGGCACCGCAATCCACTGTGATGACCAGTTCAGCGCCACGCGCCTTCAAGGTCTCGAAGGCCGCGCCGGAAGGGCCATACCCCTCCTCGACCCGGTCGGGGACATAAATGTCGGCGGTCCGGCCGAAATGTCGGAAATAGCGGATCAGCTGGGCTGCCGAGGTGGCGCCATCAACGTCGTAATCGGCAAACACCGCCATCGGGCGTTCCGCGTCGATCGCATCCCAGACCAGACCGGCTGCCTTGTCCATGTCCGCGAAGTCCGACGGATCCGGGAAGCTGTCGCGCAATCGCGGCGACAGGTAGCCGGCTGCCGTCCCGGGCGTGATCCCCCGCGCCGCCATCACTCGCGCCAGGGCGTCGGGTATCGACTGCTGGCGGGCCATCGTCACGACGTCGCCCTCATCCGCCTCGCGCAATCGCCAACGCTTTCCGGAAAGCGAACGGCTCACCCCCAGGAGTGGAGATGAGCCGTCTTTTTCATTCAGCGTTTCTTCGAGCATCACACCATCAATCAAGGCGCCGCAATCAATTCACCTGCATTCAGGCAACCGGTCGGGCTGACCGGATACGGCGGATCGAATGATCGGCTGAGTCGAGCAAAAGCGTATGGGTGTGCGCCATGCCGCCAGAAAAGCTGACCCCGTCAACCAGATCACCATCGGTGACACCGGCGGCCACGAAGAGGCAGTGGCTGGCGGCGAGTTCGGCCACATCATACTTGCGATCGAGATCGGTCACGCCGGTCCGTGCGGCGCGGGCCCGCTCGTCATCATTGCGGAAAACGAGGCGCGCCTGCATTTGCCCGCCGATACAGCGCAGGGCTGACGCCAGCAACACGCCTTCCGGCGCCCCGCCCTGACCGATATACATGTCGACGCCAGCACCCAGCCCGGCCGTGCCCATGCCACCCGCGACATCGCCATCCGGGATCAACCGGATACGACCGCCGGCGGCCTTCACACCGTCAATGATCGGCTGATGGCGCTCGCGCTCCAGGATGCAGACCGTGATTTCAGACGTCTCGACACCCTTGGCCTTGGCCAGGTTGCGGACATTGTCAGCGGGCGACGCATCAAGATCGACCACACCCTCCGGCAGACCCGGACCGACCGCGATCTTGTCCATGTAAGTATCAGGAGCATGCAGCAGACCACCCCGCAGGGCGAATGACACCAGGACCAGCGCATTGGCCTGCCCCTTGGCGGTCAGCGTGGTCCCCTCCAGCGGGTCCAGGGCGATGTCGATCTCGGGTCCCTCACCGGTACCCACTTCCTCGCCGATAAACAGCATCGGCGCTTCATCGCGCTCGCCTTCGCCGATCACGATCCGGCCCTTCATCGGCATGGCGTTGAGGCCGGTGCGCAGCGCGTCAACCGCGGCCTGGTCTGCCAATTCCTTTTCCCCGCGTCCGATCCAGTCACAGGCCGCAACGGCGGCACTTTCGGCGGCCCGAACCGCGTGGAAGGCCAGATTGGTCAGGGCTTGGGTATCGCTCATGTCGTCTTCCTTGCATGCCTGCACGGTTCCGGTCCGGCAGGTGTCGTCTCTGTTATTGCTGGGGCGGCTCGGTGCGGGCCTGCCCATCGGTCACAAAATCCTCGGCCGAACCGCGCTGGTTGGCCTCGGTCTGGCGGGCCGCCGCCGCTTCCATCTCGGCTTTCTCCGCCAACAGTCGCCGGGCAGCGTCATCCATCGCCTCACCCTCGCCGCTGGCCAGCGATGTTACCGGTACCACCGCCGGTGCGCGACGTCCATCCCCGGCATTGTCCAGCCGGTCCTCGACCCAATCGGGATGCCGGACCTCGGCGGTCGGCATTTCAATCACCGCACAACCTCCCAAGAGGAGCGTGATGGACAGGACGCAGGGGACGTGTTGCATGAGCTCTCCTCGCGCTGGACGCGCGTCGCGCTTTCTATACGCTGATACGGGTCTGAGTCACCCGTTGATAACAAGGGACCACCATGAGCGAAAAGTCGGAAAAAGGCAGTTCGGCATCCGACAGCAATGGTTGGAGCGCCATGACCGCAAAAGAGCTGGAAACGCTCGATGAGGTCTCCCGCAACATGATGCAGGCCTCGCTCAAATCCCAGAAACTCCTGTCCGACGTGATGAGCAAGGCGCTCGAGGGGGACCCCGTCCTGCCGAATGCCGACCCGTTCCATTCCGCCCCCGAATTCCACCAGGTCTGGGAAAAGATCGCCAGCCAGCCTGACCTGATGATGCGCGCGCAGGCGGATCTGATGAAGGGGTATATCGACCTGTGGTCCAATACATCGAAGCGCATGATGGGCAGCGAGCCCCCCGGCCCCGCAGCGATCCAACCCGAGCCGGGGGACAAGCGCTGGCGCTCGAGCGAATGGTCCGAGAATCCTGTTTTCGACGCGATCAAACAGTCATACCTGCTCAATCAGCACTTCATGATGGGCCTGGTCGGCAGCGTCGACGGGGTCGATGACCGCACCAAGCGCAAGGTCGAATTCCTGACCCGGATGATGACCGATGCCCTGTCTCCCACCAATTTCGCGCTGACCAATCCCGACGTCCTGCGGGAGACCGTCGAGAGTCACGGCGCGAATCTCGCGCGCGGCCTCCAGAACCTGCTCGATGACCTCTCCTCGGGAGACGGCCGACTGGCGCTGAAGCAGACGGACATGGAAGGCTTCCAGGTCGGGCGCGACATGGCCACCGCCCCCGGTCAGGTCGTGTTCGAGAACGACCTGATGGAATTGATCCAGTACGCGCCGACAACGGACACGGTGAAACAGCGCCCGCTGCTGATCGCGCCGCCCTGGATCAACAAGTTCTACATCATGGATCTTCGCGAGAAGAACTCGATGATCCGCTGGCTGACCGGTCAGGGCTTCACGGTATTCCTGATTTCCTGGGTCAATCCGGGGCCCGAGCTGAAAGACAAGACTTTCAACGATTACATGCATGAAGGCCTGTTCGCAGCACTGCACGCCATCGAAGCAGCAACCGGCGAAACATCGGTCAACGCAGTCGGTTATTGCGTCGCCGGCACGATGCTTTCAACGGCTCTGGCCTGGCTGGAAGCGGAAGGGCAAGGCGACCGGATCGCCTCGGCAACCTTTTTCGCTGCCCAGTCCGACTTTGAAAAGGCCGGCGACCTGCTGATCTTCATCGACGACATCTGGATGAAGGAAATCGAGCGGATCATGGACAGCCAGGGCGGCGTTCTCGACGGGCGCTCGATGGCCGACACCTTCAACCTGCTGCGCTCCAATGACCTGGTCTGGTCCTTTGTGGTCAACAACTACATGCTGGGACGCCAGCCCCAGGCCTTCGACCTCCTGTACTGGAATGCCGACCAGACACGGATGCCCAAGGCCCTGCACCTCTGGTATCTCGACAATTTTTACAAGAACAACCGGCTGGCCAAGGGCGAGCTGGAGCTGGGCGGGCACAGGCTGGATCTCGGAGCGGTCAAGACGCCGGTCTACATCCAAGCCTCCAAGGAAGACCATATTGCACCCTACCCGTCGGTCTACCGCGCCGCGCGCCTGTATGGAGGCCCGGTACGTTTCATGATGGCCGGGTCTGGTCATATCGCCGGCGTGATCAATCATCCTGACGCGAAGAAATACCAGTACTGGACCAATGATGATCTGCCGGAGACGGTCGAGGAATGGATCGCCGGCGCCAGTGAGACGCCGGGCTCGTGGTGGAGCAATTGGCGCGACTGGCTCAATGAGAATTCAGGCGGTGACGTTCCGGCCCGGCAACCCGGCGACGGCAAGCTGAAGCCCCTCCGCAAGGCACCCGGTCGCAATGTCCTCGTCCGAAGTGATGGCGGCAAGACCACGTCTGACGGGCAGGACCAGCCCCCGGAGTAGGGAGCGACGCTGCCCGGATGCGGCCATCACGCCGGTGCCGGCGCCGTCTCCGTGCCAAATTGCAGCTCGACATAGCGGGCGTACAGGCCGCCGCGCTTCAGCAACGCCTCGTGCTGCCCGACATCGACCACCGCACCATCCTCCAGCACCACGATCCGGTCAGCCGACCGGACCGTCGCAAGGCGATGGGCTATAACCAGGGTGGTCCGGCCCTCGGACAAGCGCTCGACCGCGGCCTGGATCAGTTGCTCGCTCTCGGAATCGAGCGCGCTCGTGGCCTCATCCAGCAACAATACGGGGGCATCGCGCAGGATCGCCCGAGCGATGGCCAGACGCTGACGCTGGCCGCCGGACAGGGTCGCAGCGCGTTCTCCCAGACTGGTTTCATAGCCCTGAGGCAAAGTGTCGATGAAGCCATCCGCATTGGCGGCGCGTGCGGCCGCCCGGACTTCCTCGTCACTCGCGCCGGGACGACCGAAACGGATATTGTCCGCCACACTGCCCGAAAACAGCGGCGCATTCTGCTGCACGATGGCCAGATTACCCCGCAGGTCCTGCGGATCGAGCAGGCTGATGTCTGTCCCGTCCAGCCTCACCTGTCCGGTGACCGGGTCATGCAGCCGCAGCATCAACTGGAACAAGGTGCTCTTGCCGGCGCCCGACGGACCGACAATCGCCACGGTTTCGCCGGGCTCGACGGTCAGGGACACAGTCCGCAATGCCGGATCATCCGGCCGGGTCGGGTAGGCAAAGGACACGCCCTCGAATTCGATGGCGCCACGCACCGGTTGCGCCAGCGTTGCAGGCGGATCGTTCACCGGCAGGGTCGAGCGCGAGGCGAGCAGTTCCATCAATCGTTCGGTCGCGCCGGCGGCCCGCATCATTTCGGTATAGGTCTCGGTCAGCATGCCGACACCACTGACCGCCACAAAGGCGTACATCACGAACTGGGTCATGGCCCCCGGTGTCATGGCGCCGGCCTGGACCTGCAGCGCGCCGAACCACAGCACAGCGATCAACCCGCTCAGAATCACCGAGAAAATCAGCGCGGTCATGATCGAACGCACGCCAATCCGACGCATCGCCGAGGCGAAGGTCATCTCTACCGCTTCGGCGAAGCGACGGCTCTCCTCGGTCTCGCGCGTGAAGGCCTGGACCGTGTCGATCGCCTGCAGGGTCTCACCGGCCCGGGCCGACGCATCGGCCAGATTGTCCTGGCTGACCCGCGAAAGCCGTTGGATACGCCGCCCGAACAGCATGATCGGACCCAGGATCAACGGACCCAGGGCCAAAACCAACAGGGCGAGTTTCCAGCTCACAACGACCATCAGGACCAGCGCGCCGGTGGTGGTGGCAACGGTCCGCAAGGCCACTGAGATCGACGATCCGACCACCGTCTGGATCAGCGTTGTGTCAGTGGTCAGGCGTGACAACACCTCGCCGGTCCGCGTGGTGGCATAGAAACCGGCATCGAGTGAAAGAAGGTGTCCGAACACATCACGGCGCAGATCGGCAACGACTCGCTCGCCCAGTCGGCTGATGAAGTAGAACCGGAAGGCACTCGCCAACCCCAACAGGATGGCGACCCCCATGCCGGCGACAAAGTAGACACCGAGGCCATCGCCAGTCCCCAACGGCGGACAGGATGCGGGCGGTGTCGCACCGGCGAACCCGCAATCGACCACCAGACGGAAGGCCGCCGGCAACAGCAGGGTCAGGCTCGAAGCCAGCACAAGGAACACCGCGAAAGCCAGCAACAGGCCCGGATAGCGAGTGATGTAGGGCAGCAAGCGACGCAATGGCTGCACGCTCTTCGCCTTGTCGCGATGCGCCTGATCGCGCTCGAGCTCGGCCGCGAAGCCGGACCCGCGTGCCTCGTCTACGGCATCGGCCGCCGCTTCGTGTTGGCTCATTTTTTGATCCCGGTCTCCTGGTGCTGGCGCTTGGTCACTCGGCTGGCTTGCGCGCCACCACGAACAGCGCTGCCGATGGCTTCGGTCGCCACTCATAGTCCAGCTCGAAACCGGTATCGGCAATCTCCTGCCTCAGCCGCTTGCTGCCAAACGCCTTTACCGGCGGGAAGGCGCCCAGCATCCGGCCAATCGGCAGGATCGGAACCATGAACCACATGCCATCCATCAGGCAGGCCGTGCTGGTGATGAAGACTCCACCCGGTTTGAGCAGGCGCATGGCCTTGTCCATGGCCGCCTGGCGATCCTCCAGCAGATGCAGGATGCTCATCCCGAGCACCACGTCGAACTCGCCTTCCGGGAGGTCAAGCTCAAGAAAGTCGCCGCGCTGGTAGCGGATATTGGTCACCCCCTCCTCATCGCCCCGGGCCGCGGCGATTCGCAGCATTTCTCCGGAGATATCCGTCGCCAGGATGGATCCGGCCGCGTCAGCGAGCCGGCGCGCCGTGCCGCCTGTCCCGCAGCCGAATTCCAGGAGGCGCGTATCGGAGGTCAGGTTTTCGCGGATTTTCGCCAGCTTGAATTCCCACGACTTCAGGTCCGCGATCGGGTCGTTGGAATATTTTTCTGCGATCTTGTCCCACCAGCGGTGCGCTTGCGTCATGTCATCTCTCTCCTGTCGCCCCTCGCCCGGTGCGATGGTGTCAGCTGTCATTTAGACATACGCAGACCGAATATGAATTGCGGCGAAACGGCTTTCTGATATACGCAAATCCATGAATTGGTCCGCCATTGCCTTTGACTGGAATCAGATCCGCGCCCTTCTCGCCACGATTGAGGAAGGCTCCTTTTCCGGTGCCGCCCGCGCCCTGGGACAGACCCAACCCACCCTGAGCCGGCAGATCGCCGCGCTGGAATCGGATCTGGGTGTCACCCTGTTCGAACGCAACCGCCGCGCAACCGTTCCGACGGGCGCCGCGCTGGAACTGGTCGAGCATGTCCGCTCCATGGGCGAAGCGGCACAACGGATATCCCTGACCGCCTCCGGCCAGTCCAGCGCCATCGAAGGTCGGGTGACGGTGACGGCCACCAATATCATGGCCTCCTACTACCTGCCGCCCATCATCAAGCACATTCGCGAGACAGCGCCGGGGATCCGGTTGGAGATCATCGCCTCGAACGAGCTGCAGGACCTGCAAAAGCGTGAGGCCGACATCGCCATTCGCCACGCGCGCCCGGAACAGCCCGACCTGATTGCCCGGCTGGTCGGCGAAACCACCGGCCATCTCTATGCCCATCCGGATTATCTCGACCGGGTCGGGCGCCCGACCTCGATCGACGACATCAACCGGCTGGATTTCATCGGTTTCGAGCAGAATGAGCGTGTCATCGAACACCTCAACGGGATCGGCCTGAACCTCACCCCCGACAATTTCCGCATCAGCTGCGGCAGCAGCACCGTGCACCATGCCCTCGCCATGCAGGGCCTGGGCGTCACGCCGATGACGCGCGACTGGATCGAACAGCATTCAGAGCTGGAAGAGCTTTGGCCGGACCTGCCCGCCATTCCGATCCAGACCTGGCTCGTCACCCACCGGGAATTGAACACCAGCCGCCGCATACGCCTGGTCTTCGATGCCATCGCCGACGGGCTGGACCAGCAAAGGCGGGCGAGCCGGGACCGGATGGCGACGAGCTAGCCGTTTTCGTCAGGCGACGTCGTGGCAGCGGCTCCGCCTTCTGCCTCGTGCGGCGTTTGCACCGGGTCGGTCGAGGTGTGAGGCGTCGCCGCCTGTGCCCCGGGACGGACCGGATTGTGGGTCGAAAGAAAGCCGAGCACATTGCGGAGAATCGCAACTCGCTGAGGCACGGACATGGCGCTGTATTGGTGTCGGGCGCCGTCGATGGCCGCACCGCTGACCAATGCTCCCCGGCCGGCTTCATTGGCCGCTTCGGCAAAAATCTGACTTTGCGCAATCGACACGATTTCGTCGGCCGATCCGTGCAAAAGCAGAAGCGGGCGGGTCAGGTTGGCGGCACTCAAGGCCGGAGACAGTCCGATCTCATCCCGACCCCAGGCCCGCCAGTCCCCGATCACTCGCGCCCAGTACAGGCGCTGGTAATTGGCCCGCACGGTGGCTGAGTCCATCAATTCGCGAATGTCGGAGACACCGGCAATCGCGATTGTGCACAGGAAACGATCGGTTTGGTCGACCGCCGACTGAAGCGCGACATAGCCGCCATAACTCCAGCCCACCATGCAGGCGGCATCGCCATTGACCGCCGGATTGGCGAGCGCGGCGTCCATACCGTCATAGACGTCGTTTTGCATCGCCAGCGCCCACTGCCCTTCACCGGCATCCTGCAAGTCGAGGCCGAACCCTTCCGAGCCGCGAAACTGCGGCTGGAACACTGCATATCCGGCATGAACGAGGCTTTGCAGCAGTGGATCATACTCGTCATCGTCGCGCGATTGTGGCCCGCCATGCGGCATGACGATCAAGGGCGCCGGCGCGGCCGCTGAAGCCCCCTCGGGCAGCGTCAGATAGCCAAATTGCGACATTCCATCTCGTGTCGTGTACTCGACGATGCCGGGCGTGCTGAATCCGCTATCTTCGATCTCGGGGTAAAGCGCACCGAGTTCAGTCACCGCACCGGTCGCCGGGTAGTAGAGCCGCAAGGTCTCAGGGTGCCCGACCGCACCGGTCCTGAACAGGACCACTTCGAGGTCGGCGTCCCAGTCTTCCAGTGAAACGCGTTCGCCCGGAAAGGCGGTCTCAAGCGCCGCCTGGATCTGCGCGAAGGTCGGCGACACAAAGACATCATGACGGATCGGATCCTGGATGCGTGCGCCGATGACCCGATTATTGCGCCAGTCGGTCCAGGTGGAGTTGACGTCCACAATGTCCGAATTGAATACCGGGCCATCGATGACACCATCCTCAAGGTCCATGCGGTAGATCGCGCGGCGCCGGCCCGGGCTCCGGGCCTCTGACGGGGCGGCGGCGGTCGTGGAGAAGAACACGAAGTCGCCGGTTTCATCGAGACCCTCAAGCCGCTCGACAATGCCACTCCAGCGCGACCAGTTATTGGCCTCGAAGCGGACTTCGCGGTCCAGCGAAAAGTCCTCGCGGTGAATGATTCCGCGACGCTGCGACGAGGTGGACGAATGGACACGGAAACGACCGTCCTCACCGATCAGGGTCGCCACACGTCGCCCGCGGCGCGACAGCGCAAAGGAGGCCGGTGGACCGTCCTCGCTGACAATCCGCGAGTGCCGGTCCCAACCGAAGCCGTCAAACTCGAATTCGAATATGTTGGCTCCGCCCGCAGTGTATTCGACAAACAGGGCTGAATCGTCATGGCCGAGAGCCGTTGATTCCAGCGCCACCCCCCAGGGCAGGACGACCATGACGGCATCCTCGATCCGGTAGATCAGCTGCAGGTTCCGGAATGTCCGGTAAAAACCATCCTCGGTCTGGGCGACATAACCGATCCGGATCAGCAGGTGCTCGTCATCCAGCCAGTGGATTGCGTCCAGCCGACGATAGTCCGGCAATTCCAGATAGGTCACCTGGGCGGTACGCGAGCTGCGCGTGGGCGCCGCCTCACGAATGCCGCGCGGAATGGTGATTGATTCAAGCTCGATGGTCCGCAAAACCGTGTCCGGATCGGCGGTATCGGCGATCACAATCGAACGGTTAGCCACCGTCGGCCCCGAAATATACGCGATCTGCTCACCATCCGGCGACAGGTCCGCGGACTGGAATTGCTGCAACTGGGCAAATCGTGTTGGCCAGTCCTGCAAGGCTGCGGCTGGCGCGGACAGGGTGAGGAAGGCGGCGACCGCGCTCAAGCAGATGCAGATACGGAACATGGGAACACTTTCGTTTCAGATTCGTGCGCAGCCTAGTCCGGTCAGCTCTGGTTGCAATCTCAAGCCTGAAACGAAAAACGGGCGGTGCCAGTGGCACCGCCCGTCTTGCATGCGTGTTGTTCTGTAAAGCTTAGCGCTTCGAGAACTGGAAGGAACGACGGGCCTTGGCCTTGCCGTACTTCTTACGCTCAACGACACGGCTGTCGCGGGTCAGGAAGCCACCGGCCTTCAGGACCGGGCGCAGGCCCGGTTCGAATAGCTGGAGGGCCTTGGAGATGCCGTGACGCACAGCACCGGCCTGGCCGGACAGACCACCACCGGTGACGGTGGCGATGATGTCGAATTCATCGACGCGTTCGGCAGCTTCCAGCGGCTGCTGGAGCAGCATGCGAAGGACCGGGCGTGCGAAATAGGTTTCCTGATCGCGGCCATTGACCGTGATCTTGCCATTGCCGCGCTTGATCCAGACGCGGGCGACCGCGTTCTTGCGCTTGCCGGTGGCGTAGGAACGGCCATGCTCATCAATCTTGGGCTCAGCCGGAGCAGACTCTTCGGTCACCACGGCGCCGGCATCGGCTTCCTTGATGACTTCCTTGAGGTCTTCGAGCGAGCGGGCTTCTTCAGACATATCAGCCTCGCGTATTCTTGGAGTTCATGGACTTGAAATCGACCACTTCAGGCTGTTGCGCCTCGTGCTTGTGATCGGGACCGGCATAGACGCGCAGGTTCGAGTACTGCTGACGGGCCAGCGGGCTGTCTTTCGGCAGCATGCGCAGCACGGCTTTCTCGACGACACGCTCAGGGAAACGACCGTCCAGGATCTTGGCCGGGCTGGTTTCCTTGATCCCACCCGGGTGACCGGTGTGGTGGTAGTAGCGCTTGTCGTCACGCTTCTTGCCCGTGAACACGACCTTGTCGGCGTTCACGATGATGATGTTGTCGCCCATGTCGACATGGGGCGTGTAGTCCGGACGGTGCTTGCCGCGAAGGCGGGTGGCGACGTAGGCAGCCAGGCGACCGACAACGGCACCCTCTGCGTCGATCACGACCCACTTCTTTTCGACATCCGCCGGTTTAACGGAGATGGTTTTCATAATAATCCTGCCTCAGGCCTGAATGGCTCAGGTTGAATTCGAAGGCGCCGTGTAGTGGGCATTTTCAGTTCGGTCAAGCGGGTGTCGAAATTCGACTGCAATTTTATACATCTATCAATACGGTTACATGATACCGCAAGCTGTCAGAGCGTCATGCATCCGTCGTGAAGTCGTTGTAGTTACAGGGGGATCAAGCCCGCCCCTGGAGAGCACCATGTCCCTGTCCCGCCGTCATTTCCTGCGCAACAGCGCTGCCACCACCCTCGCCTTCTCCGGACTGGCTGCCTTGTCCGCCTGCCAGCGCCGCTATCCAGCCGAGCAGGGCTATTTCAACCAGGTCGAGGGTTTCGGCGACCTGCGGGTCGATCCGGACGGGCTTTTCGACCTGCCGCGCGGCTTCACCTATGACGTGATCTCCTCGGCCGGACAGCCGATGAGCGACGGGCTGATCGTTCCGGGCGACTTTGACGGCATGGCCTGTTTCGAGCGGGCCGACGGACGCCTGGTCCTGGTTCGCAATCACGAACTGCGCATCGGCGAGGTCGAGAAAAGCCCGTTCGGCGTGGACAATGCCGGGCTCGAGCTGATCGACCGCTCACGGGTGCATGATTGGGACGAAGACGGAAACCCGCACATCGGCGGGACCAGCCATGTTATCCTCAATCCCGAAACCCTGGCGGTCGAGGACGAATACCTGTCCCTGGTCGGCACCATCAATAACTGCGCCGGTGGACCGACACCCTGGGGCACCTGGCTGACCTGTGAGGAGAATGAAACCAATATCGGGCCGCAAGCCGGTATCGAGCATGGCTATGTGTTCGAGGTCCCGGCCGATGCGACCGGCCTGGTCGAGCCCGTGCCGCTGAAGGATATGGGCCGCTTCCGCCACGAAGCTGTCGCCATCGATCCTCGGACGCTGATCGCCTACCTCACCGAGGACCGGTACAATGAATGCCTGTTCTACCGCTTCCTGCCCAACGTTCCAGGTCAGTTGGCCGAAGGCGGACGCCTCCAGGGCCTGGCCGTCCGCGGACGCCCTTCAATGGACACCCGCAATTGGGACAATGCCGCCATTGCACAGGGCGAGTGGCTGGATGCCGAATGGATCGATCTCGAGGATGTGCAGGCGCCTGAAGCCGATCTCGCCCTGCGCGGGATCGAAGCCGGTGCCGCCAAATTCACCCGTGGCGAAGGAATCTGGTGGGGTGACAATGAATGCTATTTCACCTGCACCGACGGAGGTCCGCAGCAGCTCGGCCAGATCTGGCGGTATCAGCCCAGCCCAGTCGAAGGCGAGCCGGGCGAATCGGCACAGGCCGGACGCCTGCAACTCTTTTTCGAGAGCGATGACGAAGCGGTGATGGAGCGATGCGACAATCTGTGTGTCGCGCCATGGGGCGATCTGATCGTGGTCGAGGACGGACCTGAAGACCAGTACATCCGCGGCGTGACGCCCCAAGGAGAGGTGTATACCATCGGGCGCAACGCGGCCTCCGGGCCGGAAGGTCAAAAAAGCGAGATTTGCGGTCCATGTTTCAGTCCCGACGGTTCGACCCTGTTTTTCAACGTTCAGCGCTATCCCGGCCAGACTTTCGCCGTCCGCGGTCCCTGGCCCGCGCGTGCGCTGTAGGCGCATCGCTTCTGGCGCTGGCCGCCTGCGGCCCGGCGACCGACGAGCTGCCCGAGGATACCGGGCTGGAAGAGACCGGCGGGCCGGTCGAATTGCTGGTCACGGCCGCCTTCACGGCAGTCGAAGGTGGCAGCAGTGCGGTCGGCTTCCTGCCGGACCCGCAAGCGCCGTCTTTGGGACTGATCCTGTCGGCACCTCGCGTCGGCGGCCTTGACCTGTTTGATCTGGACGGTGTCCTGAAGACGCGCCACACCGGTGAACGCCTGACCGGACTCGCCACCGCTCCGAATTTCGAGCTGCGTGGCGAATCATTGCCCCTGATCTTCGGTGCCGCGGCTGACAGCCAGGCCGTTCGCGGCTTCGCCGTGGTGCGTGATGGTACCCAGGTGCTTGACCTGCCGCTCGGCGCCATCGAGCCCCTCGACGGCGTGTCCGGCCTGTGCCTGATGCGCGAAGGCGCGGGTTTTGTGGAACTCGTGGTGCTCAACACCGGCGCCCACGCCGAGATCTGGCGCGTCCGCGATGCCGGCGAAGATCAGCTCAGCGTCGAGCGCATCCGCGACTTCCCCCTGCCCGACCCGGCCAGACATTGCGCCACATTTGATGGTGATATCTACACCGCCAGCCCGGCCGGCGGCCTCGCGCGCCTGACCAGCGACGGGACACTGCTGGCCGATGCCAGCTATCCGGCATCCAGCCTGACCGTCGGCGAGTTCAACGGCACCCGCCTCGTACTGGCCGACAATGGCAATGGCGAAACTGTGGAGACCTTCGACGCGGCGACCCTGGAAGCGGGAATTTCGATCGACATCGTGGACGGACTGTCGACGCAGGGCGTACAGGTGCCCGGATCCCTGGCAGTCACCGCTGCCGACTACGGCTATACCGCCTACGCCAACGGCCTGCTGGCTGTTTACGATACCGCTGCGGGTCGGTTGAAGGTCGTCTCCCGCGACGCCCTCACCCGCGCCGTTGTGGCGGCCGACTAGCGACGGCCAATCGGCTGACTGACACCAAGGTGAGCCGCGCGAGCGGCTCATTTTGATTGGGCTGGACCCGGTCAGGAAATGCGGTCGACCAGCGGTCTCGCTTTCAGGGACTGCACCGCCTCAACTGCCTTGGCGGCCAGGTCGACACCCAGCTCGTCAAACAGCGCGTCCATGGCGTCGCGTATTTTTTCGAGCATCGCCATCATCAGACCATACTGGTCCCGGCCAAGGGCGGTGAACTCCAGCACCTTGCGACGGCTGTCGGTTGAGTGCGGCCGTTTCGAGACGAGGCCGAGCTTGATGAGGAGAGCAACCCTTTGGGTCGCCACCTGGTGCGGTTGATCCAGCGATGTGGCGATATCGGCTGCTGTCACGTCCGGCACCTCACCGATCATCAACACGGTCGAAATGGCGCGCGGCGGAATGACGATGCCGGCCGCCGTCAGCACTACCTCGCCCTGGTCGGCAATGGTTTCGACCAGCCGCAACAGCTTGTTCGACACGAAGGCCCGGCTCAGCCGGTGGGTATCCATGATGTTGCTGTCGCGCATGACTTGCCTTTTATACAATCAATTGTACAGTTAAGTGCATAAAATACACTCATTGGTCCAACCCGTAAAGGAAAGCCACACATCATGACCGCCGCGCAAACCGACAAACGCACAACGATCATCACCCTGCTGACATTCCTCGGCATTTTGACGGTCGCGAGTGCCCTGGCCCACTACGCCATTGTCGCCCTGGTACCGACCTCGCTCTATGTCGGCACGCTGATGATGATGCCGACGCTGGCCGCCTTCCTGACCCTCAAACTCCGCGGCCGCAAGATTTCAGACCTGCCCTGGGGATGGGGCAGCCATGGCGCCAATTGGGCCGGATACCTCATTCCGGTTCTCTATGTCTCGATTGCCTACGGGGTTGTCTGGCTGACCGGGCTGGGAGGCTTCGGCAATCCGGAAACACTCAGTGAGTGGAGCCAGGAGCTCGGCCTGCCAGACGCGCCGACCTTTGCGGTGATTGCATTGATGGGCTTGTTGATGGCGGTTGTGCAGTTCGCGAAATCGCTGGGCACGATTGCCGGCGAGGAAATCGGCTGGCGCGGCTTCTTTGTATGGGAGTTGCGCAAGATCTTCTCATTCAATGCCACATGCCTGATCAGCGGCAGTGTCTGGGCCGTCTGGCACTACCCGGTCATCATCGCCTATGGCGGCGGGAACACCCTGTTTCAGCTGGCGTGCTTCACCGTGATGATCATCGCGATGAGCGTCATCATGACCTATTACACCTTCAAGAGCCGCTCGCTCTGGCCCGCCATCGTGTTTCACGGCGCCCACAATATCTACATCCAGAAAATCTTCACGCCCTTGACGGTGGACAATGCCTCAACCGCCATGTGGACGGATGAGTACGGGCTCATGATCCCGATCATGGTGAGCCTGATTGCTGTGGTTTACCTGCGCCGCGCACGCAAGGCCGGTCTCTAGGGACCAGACCTGCGCTAAACGGCCCGCCGGGCCGTCCAGGCGGCCCAGACCGTGGCGATGAAGAGCAGGATCGCTCCGGCCTGGTGGGCCAGGGACAAAGAGAGCGGCACGACGGCCAGGAGGGCGGCAATGCCAAGCGCAATCTGGCCGATCACCAGGGCTGGCAGGATCAGCATGAAGGGTTTCAGGGAGACGCGCGGCTCACGCCAGATCAGCCACGCATAGATGAAGACGCCGAGCGCGACGAGATAACCGGTCCAGCGGTGATGCATCTGCACGGCTGCATGGCTCTCGAAAACCGCCGGGAAGAAACTCATTCCGCCGAGATAGCCCTCTGGAATGAGGTCACCATTCATCAGCGGCCAGGTGTTGTAGATGCGTCCGGCATCAAGACCGGCCACGAATGCGCCCAGGATGATCTGCAGGAAGACAAGGCCCAGAAGCCCCGCCGTGACGCCCGCGAGGCGCCCTCGCCGCAGCGGTGGCGGCCCATAGCGGGCTTCCAGGGAAAACCAGATAGACAGACCCAGGATGACGAAGGCCATGCCCAGATGGGTGGCCAGCCGATATTGGCTGACATCGAGCCGGTCAGACAGACCGCTCGCCACCATCCACCAGCCGATCGCGCCCTGCGCCCCGCCGAGCAACAACAGCCCGAACAGGCGCGGCTTGAGCCGGGCGCTGAGATGGCCGCGCAGCCAGAAAAAGACGAAGGGCACGAAATAGACCAGCCCGATCAGACGGCCCAGCTGGCGATGGCCCCACTCCCACCAGAAAATGAATTCGAACTCCTCCAGCGTCATCGCCGAGTTCTGGACCTGGAACTCGGTGGTCTGCTGGTAGAGCGCGAACTCGTCCTGCCAGTCCTGTTGGCTGAGCGGCGGAATGGCACCGGAAATCGGCTTCCATTCGGTGATCGACAGGCCGCTATCGGTCAGCCGTGTCGTGCCGCCAATGATGATCATCGCGCAGACAAGCGCTGCGACAACGAGCAGCCAGGTCGAGACGGCGCGGCTTTTGGTGCTGGAATGATACGGCATGCAATCTCCCGAACCGGCTAGGTAGCCCATCCACACATCGGCGCAAGGCTTGGGCTTCACCAGGCCGCCCCTCCATGCTGATATTGCACTCGCAGGACTGGGACGGACGCGCCATCATGTCGCAACCGGGCAGCGAATTTGGGGGACTTTGGTGAGCAATTCCGAACAGACGGTGATCATTCTGGGTGCGGGCCAGGCCGGGGGGCAGTGCGCTGCCTCTCTTCGGCGCAATGGCTTTGAGGGCCGCATCCTCCTCGCCGGCGACGAGCCGCACCCGCCCTATCAGCGTCCGCCCCTGTCCAAGGCCTATCTGTCCGGCGAGATCGACGAGAGCCGTTTGTGGCTGCAGCCGCCGGAGACCTGGACCGAGCAATCGGTCGAACTGCGCCTGTCCAGTCGCGCCAGCGCCATTGATCGCACCGGCAAAACCGTTCGCTTCGAGGATGGCAGCGAAGAAAGCTATACCCGGCTGGTGATCGCCACCGGCTCGCGCGTGCGCACCCTGCCCGTGCCCGGCGCCGATCTGGACGGCGTGCGCTATCTGCGCTCGATCGCCGATGTCGATGCGCTGAAAGCCGATTTCGCACCTGGCAAGCGGATCGCCATCATTGGTGGTGGCTATATCGGTCTGGAAGCTGCGTCGGTCGCCTTGAAGCTGGGCGCGAAGCCAGTCGTGATCGAGGCCATGGACCGGCTGCTGGCCCGGGTCGCCGTGCCGGAAATGTCGGACTTTTATCGCCAGGCCCACGAAGACCGTGGTGTCACCGTGCGCCTCGATAGCCAGGTCGCCGCCCTGAAACCCAAATCGGGCCTGTTCGGGCGCGGCAAGGCCGTCACCGGGGTCGAGCTGACCAGCGGCGAAACCATCGCCTGTGACAGCGCACTGGTGGGTATTGGCGTCATTCCCAATCAGGAACTCGCCGCAGAAAATGGCCTAGAGACCGGCAATGGCATTCTCGTCGACGAGGCCTGCCGTACCTCCGACCCGGACATCTTCGCCATCGGCGATTGCGCCGAACAGCATAACTGGCTGGCCGACAAACGCCTGCGCCTTGAAAGCGTTCCGAACGCGCTCGACCAGGCCAAACGCGCCGCCGCCGCGATCTGTGGATCACCGGCGCCCAAGCCGGAAGTGCCCTGGTTCTGGTCCGACCAGTATGATCTCAAACTCCAGACCGCCGGCCTGATCGGCGATCACGACAGCACAATCATCCGCGCCGGCAGCGACGAAACCCCGCGCAGCTTCTTCCACCTCGCGGGCGGCGTCCTCATCGCGGCGGACTGCATCAATGACCCGCAAAGCTTTATGGCCGCCAAGATGATGATCGCCAAACGCGCCAAGCCGGATCCGGCGGCGCTGGCCGATCCGGAGATGGCGATGAAGGATGTGATGAAGGCGGCGCTGGCGGGGGCTTGAGGCGGCGGCGCATCAGGAATCAGTGCCACCCAATGCGCGTGCGGCGCACACTCCTCCATAGACCGCTTGCCGGGAGTTCGCCGTATCCGGTTCTTCAGCTCAAGGGTGAAACCGCGAAGCGGCGGCTGCGCCGCCCTTGACCTGAAGAACCGGATACGGCCCGCTGGCTGACAAGCGATCCATGGACGGTCCTGCGCGGGCGCCGGAATGGCATGACAAAGGACAGCAGACAGGATCATGTCCCATTGGTCCGCGCCCTGCGGCGAGTTTTTGTCACGGACAAGGCGCTTGCAAGCAAATGGTCGGAGCGGCGAGATTCGAACTCGCGACCCCCGGTCCCCCAGACCGGTGCGCTAACCGGGCTGCGCCACGCTCCGACACTCACTTGCTGGACAGGCGGACCCGTCCGATGGGGAAGTCGCTTATAGGGGCAGGTTTGCTGCTGGGCAACAGGGCTGTCAGCGTGTCCTGCGGTCATTGCAGACCGGGACCGGAAATCAGGGTTCCAGCGCCGCTTTCAGCTTGGCCTGGGCGTTTTCCAGATCAGCCAGGATGTCGTCCAGCTGACGCTGTGGGCCATCAGCCGGTCGCGGCCGCGACGGCTTTGCCACCGTCGGATATTCCTGGTCGGACGCATCAACCGCCAGCGCGTCGCGCGGCGAGGCGGAATTCGCCTGAGCCCCGGATTGATCACCCAGCGCCATGACAGCGGCGACGCCGTGATCCTTGATGTATTTGCGGGCGCCCTTGATCGTGTAGCCGTCTTCATAGAGGAGACGCTTCACCCCGCGCAGCAATTGTAGGTCCTGCGGACGATAGAAACGGCGACCGCCGGCCCGCTTCAAGGGGCTGATCTGGGGGAATTTGCTTTCCCAGAAACGCAGGACATGCGCCTGGATATCGAGTTCTTCGGCCGCTTCGCTGATCGTCCGAAATGCGTCTGCAGACTTGGTTGTGACCGACATGCGCTGTTCGCGTCAGTCTGCGGGTCCGCCCTAATCCTTGGACAGAGCCGAGTCGACGCGCTCCTTGAGAACTTGAGACGGTTTGAAGACCAGAACCCGGCGGGCATCAATGGGCACTTCCACCCCGGTCTTCGGATTGCGGCCCACCCGGCCGCGCTTGTCGCGCAGCAGGAAGGAGCCGAAAGATGAGAGCTTCACCGATTGGCCGGCGGCCAGATTGTCCGACACCATGGCCAGGACCGACTGGACCAGATCCGCGGACTCCTGGCGAGACAGGCCGACCTCCCGGTAGACAGATTCAGCCAGATCAGCTCGCGTCAAGGTTTTATCCGACATAGGCATCCCCACAAAGACGAGCCAAGGCTACGCCTCGAAGCCCGGTCAGGTCAACGCCAAGGTCTTGGTTAGGTGCGTGAAACTGGTGGAATAAGATATCAATATCGCGCGAGCGCCGCGCCCCAGGTGAATCCACCACCCAGCGCTTCCATCAAAACCAGGTCGCCCCGCTTGATGCGGCCGTCCTGCACAGCCCGGTCAAAGGCCAGCGGAACCGAGGCTGCAGACGTGTTGCCATGGTCTGCAACCGTAGAGATCACTTTTTCCGTCGGGATCGACAAACGCCGGGCAACACCCTCCAGGATGCGCTGATTGGCCTGGTGCGGCACAAACCAGTCGACCTCCTCGATGGTCACGCCGGAGCGCGAGGCAATCGTGGTCATCGACTCGGCGATATTGGTGATCGCGTGCCGGAAGACCTGGTTGCCGACCATGCGCAAATGTCCGACCGTTCCCGTCGAGGATGGTCCGCCATCGACATGGAGCAGGTCCTTGAATCGCCCGTCCGAGCGCAGATAGGTGCCCAGAATGCCGGACCGGCCGGTACCCTCGCCCGCCGGCTCGGCGGCCTGCAACACCATGGCGCCGGCGCCATCGCCGAACAGCACGCAGGTCGATCGGTCGGTCCAGTCGAGAATGCGCGACATCGTCTCGGCGCCAACAACGAGTGCCGTCTTCGCCTGGCCACGCGCGATCATGTTGTCGGCCATGGACAGGGCATAGACAAAGCCGGTGCACACGGCCTGGACGTCAAAGGCCGCGCCTTTTGTCGCGCCCAGCCGGGCCTGGAGCATGGTGCCGACCGAGGGGAAGGTGAAGTCCGGTGTGGTCGTCGCGACGACGATCAGGTCGAGCTCTTCAGCAGCAATGCCGGCATCCTCGAGCGCCCGGCGGGCGGCGCGTTCGGCCAGGTCGCAGGTGGTGACCCCCTCGCCGGCAATATGGCGCTGGCGGATGCCGGTGCGTTCGCGGATCCAGCTATCGCTGGTATCCACCATGGCGGAGATTTCGTCATTGGTCAGGATCCGCTCGGGCAGATGCGAGCCGATGCCGGCGATACGCGCACTCAGTTCAGTCATGACGCTGCTGCGACTTCCTGTTCTTCAAAACTGGCAAACTTGTCGAGATTGGCGCGGATCTGGGCCATGAAGTCGCTTTGCGCCATGACATAGGCCAGTCCCAGGGCGGAGGCGAAGCCCTCGCCATCAGCACCGCCATGTGACTTCACCACAATACCCTTGAGGCCCAGAAGAACGCCGCCATTGATATAGCGCGGGTCCATGCGCTGGCGCAGGCGTTCAAGCGCGCCCAGTGACAACAGGCCCGCGGCAAGCTTGGCCAGCAGCGAGCTGGTCAGCGCGTCGCGCACCCATCCAGCCACAAGACGGGCCGTACCCTCGGCCGTCTTCAGCGCGATATTGCCGGTGAAGCCGTCCGTGACAACGACATCGATACCGCCAGCGGAAATATCATTGCCCTCGATGAAACCCTGATAGGCGATGTCCAGATTGGCCTTGCGGATCAGCTGATCCGCCTCGCGCACGGTATCATTGCCCTTGAGTTCTTCCTGACCGACATTCAGGAGGCCGACGCTGGGCGCCTCGCCGCCGAATACGGCGCGATGATAGGCCTCGCCCATGATCGCAAACTCGACCAGCTGGGTCGCATTGCACTGAACATTGGCGCCCACATCGAGCACCACGGTGTGGCCCTTCGGGGTCGGCCAGTTGGCCGAGATCGCCGGGCGGTGAACGCCCTTCTTCATGCGCAGGATGACCTTGCCGATCGCCATCAGCGCGCCGGTATTGCCTGACGAGACGATCGCCCCGGCTTCGCCGGACTTCACACACTGGATCGCATTCCACATCGACGAACCACGGGCGCGACGCACCGCTTCGCTGGGCTTGTCGGTCATCTGGACAAGCGTCTCCGTGTGGCGCAGCTCGCAGACGGCCGCGACCTTGGGATGTTTGGCCAACAGTGGCCCCAGCAGGGCCTCGTCACCGTGCAGGAGATAAGTCGCCTTGCGGTCCGGCCAGCGCTTGAGCGCGTGGCCAATACCTTCGACGACCGCGTCCGGTCCGAGATCGCCGCCCATGGCGTCGACCGAAATCGTTGGAATGGCTGTCATGAGTAGCGGTGCCGTGTCCCTCGCAGAGGCGCAAAAGCGCCAAAAAAGCCCGCGGAACTTAGCCCATGACCCAAGCAATGCAAGGCGGCAAGGCGGCGATCAAGGCGTCGGGAAATCGGGCCGCCCACCGTCCAGCAGGGCTGCCCCGCCCTGCGCGTCCAGACGGTCAATGGCCGAGTTGACGTATAGGGCAAGGGCTGGCGCCCGCGCATCCTCGCCATCCGCATTGTAGACATTGCGCGCCAGCACCGTCTGCAATTGGGCCGGATCCTCATCGCCTGCGGCCAGCCGCAGGGCCTCGGCGCGGCCATAAAACCCTTCCGCCATGAAGCGGATCTTCTTGCCGACCCCCGAATCCCCGACCCCCATCTCGCGCATGGCGGCGTCAAAATCGTCGAACATGGTGTCGAACAGGGCCTGCGACAGCTTGCGGGCATCGTCGCTTTCCAGCGCCTGCAGCTGCAGCACCACGAGGGCGCAGTGCAGGATGATCATCTCGAAACGGCCCTCGACCGTGTCGGGGACACCCAGCCGGGCATACAGATCAGGCGACCGCGCCGCCGTCACGAGGTGGCGGTAAAGCGCTTCGGCGCGAGCTTTTTCCGGCTTCTTGCCGAAAAGACGGTTCAACATGCGATCCGCACTCCCAAGAATTGGCGCTTGAAGCTAAGCTCGCCCCCGGTTAGGTCAAGACAGGGCCGCACGCGACACCACGTCGCGCGGGGCCATACCATCTTGCAGGAGTTCCTGATGAAGCGTCGCGTTAGCCTTACAATCCTGATCGCCGCCTGTGCGATCGGCGCCTCGGCCTGTAACCCGGTCCTGCGCTCGCACGGCTATCGCTACACCACCCAGGACGTGCCCGAAATCGTCGTCGCCGAAGACACCGAGAGCTCGGTGCTCTCCCGCCTCGGCAACCCGTCGACCCGCGGCACCTTCGAAGAGAACACCTGGTATTACATCTCAGCAACGCGCGAGAGCCTCGCCTATCTGCGCCCGGCCACGCGTGACCGTCGCATCATCGCGGTGACCTTCGACGAGAACGGTCTTGTCAGCGATGTGTCGGAATACGGTCTGGAAGACGGCCGTGTGGTCGCCATTGCCGACCGCGAAACCCCGACCCGGGGCCGCGAGCTGACCTTCCTGGAGCAGCTGCTCGGCAATGTCGGACGCCTGCCCACCGAACAGTTCGGCGGCGAGCAGAACCTGCCCGGCGGCGCCGGCGGTCCACGTCGCGACCAGTAGGACGTTTCAAGCGTCGCCCCAACCCTGCCCCCGTTGTTTTCGGGGTTTCACATACCTTTGTCATCCCGGGCGAAGCCCTGACTGGATCAGGGCGAGGCCCCGGGACCGATAAGCCCGGTGCGGCGAGCGACAGCGCGTATGGGTCCCGGATCTGCAACCTGCTTGCGCAGGTTTTCGTCCGGGATGACAAAAATTTTGTGATCTTATCGCCCCAACACCACTGAAAAGCCGACTTATCCCTCGCATAACCCACCTAAACCGTCATCCTGACGAAGGTCAGGACCCAGATTCGCACACGCGATTTCACCAAGCGTGGCAATGACTTCGCATCGCAGACTGGGTCCCGATCGTCATCGGGATGACGGTGTGTGGGGCGGGGATAGAGACCAACTTATCCTCCCCCCTTCCACCCCACGGCATAATCCTCCGCGTTCCCAGGCCATCTTGAGGCTCGGACCGGTTATCCGGGGGTTTGGGGATAGCGGAGCGCATCCGGTCTGGTGGGGCTGACCACCATCAGACCCGGTGCGGCCGCCGGCAGGACTCGCGGCACAACGATTGACCGCCCTGATCCCGTCGGCTTCGATTCGGGGGCTGGAAGGCAACCCGGGAAAACTCCGCGTGCGGGATGTCTGTCGTGGCTACCGTTATTTAAATCAGCGCTTTATCGGCTCCGGCCGGTATCCCGCACACCCTCTCTGATCAAAACGCCAGGCGGTCACGCCGTGGTGACCGTCAACGCGTGCTCATTTGAATGAGGAGGAGACATCATGCGCAAACGCAGACATGTGCGCCGGCACAAGGCTCACAGCCAACGACTCGCCCGGCAGCCTGGCTCGGACACATCTACCGCCAGTGAGGATGACGATGACCTCGATGACCTCGCGCCGTGGGAGCGGGACAGTACGATGGAGGACTTTCTGGCGATAACCTTCGCCCGCGAGAACGGGCAACCGCTGCCGGAACCTCGCCATCCTCTCTCATGGTTTTTCGCCGAACATGCCGCAGAGCATGAAACGGTCATCCCTCACGAAGAAAGCCTGATCTGGCGGGCCTGTCAGGCCGCCTATGCCGACGTCGAGAAAACCTGGAAATCGCGCTGCGAGACCCTGGCAAAAAGAAAGAGCTCCGGCCGCTGGCCGGAGCTCTCAGACAGGTTCGATGATGATGACTAGTGGGCCAGGAAGGCCAACAATAGCAAGGCCACGATATTGGTGATCTTGATCATCGGGTTCACAGCCGGGCCGGCGGTGTCCTTGTAGGGATCACCCACGGTGTCACCGGTTACGGAGGCCTTGTGGGCTTCCGAACCCTTGCCGCCGTGATGGCCGTCTTCGATATACTTCTTGGCGTTGTCCCAGGCACCGCCGCCGACGGTCATGGAGACCGCGACGAAGAGACCGTTGACGATGACACCCAGAAGCATCGCACCGACAGCCGCCAGTGCCTGTGCCTGTCCGGCGATGGCATTGATGGCGAAGTAGAGCACGATCGGCGACAGCACCGGCAGAAGCGATGGCACGATCATCTCGCGGATCGCTGCCTTGGTCAGGATGTCCACGGCGCGGCCATAATCCGGCTTTGCCTTGTACTCCATGATGCCCGGGATCTCCTTGAACTGGCGGCGCACCTCGGCAACCACAGCCGTGGCCGCACGGCCCACCGCCATCATCGACATGCCGCCGAACAGGTAAGGCAACAGGCCACCGAACAAGAGGCCGACGATCACATACGGGTTCTCGAGCGAGAAGTTCGGCTCGATCCCCAGCAGGTGTTCGACATCGGTGGTGTAGGCGGCGAACAGGACCAGGGCCCCCAGACCGGCAGAACCAATGGCATAGCCCTTGGTGACAGCCTTGGTGGTGTTGCCCACCGCGTCCAGCGTGTCGGTGGTGTTGCGGACACTCTCGTCCAGACCCGCCATTTCAGCGATACCGCCGGCATTGTCGGTGACCGGACCAAAGGCATCGAGGGCCACGATCAGACCGGCGAGCGCCAGCATGGTCGTCACCGAGATGGCGATGCCGAACAGGCCAGCCAGCGTATAGGTGCCGAGGATGCCGCCGATGATGATCAGGGCCGGCAACGCCGTCGATTCCAGCGAGACCGCGAGACCCTGGATGACATTGGTGCCGTGTCCCGACTCGGACGCCTTGGCGACCGATTTCACCGGACGGTATTCAGTCCCCGTATAGTATTCGGTGACCCAGATGATCGCCGCGGTGACGATCAGGCCGATAATGCCCGAGTAGAACAGGTTCATCCCGGTGATCATCTTGCCGTTCACTTCGGCGATGTCGCCCATGCCGATGGTGTAGTCCGTGACCAGCCACAGAGCGCCGATCGACAATACACCAGCAACGATGAGACCCTTGTAGAGGGCGCCCATCACATTGGTGCCCTTGCCGAGGCTGACGAAAAAGGTGCCGACAATCGACGTCACGATGCAGGCCGCACCGATCATCAACGGATACAGCACCATCGTCGAGGCCAGCTCGCCGGTGAAGAAGATCGCGGCCAGAACCATGGTCGCAACCACGGTCACGGCATAGGTCTCGAACAGGTCGGCGGCCATGCCGGCACAGTCACCGACATTATCACCGACATTGTCGGCGATGGTGGCGGCGTTGCGGGGATCATCCTCCGGAATGCCGGCTTCGATCTTGCCCACCATGTCACCGCCGACATCCGCACCCTTGGTGAAGATACCGCCGCCGAGACGGGCGAAGATCGAGATCAGGGAGGCGCCGAAGCCAAGGGCGACCAGCGAATCGATGATGATCCGGCCGGTTTCATCGCTTCCGAGAACGAGGCCCATCGGACCCGTCAGGACCCAGTAGTATCCGGCGACACCCAGCAGGGCCAAACCAGCCACCAACATGCCTGTAACGGCACCGGAGCGGAACGCGACGGCCAGGCCGGCAGCGAGGCTGGTACTGGCAGCCTGGGTGGTGCGCACATTGGCGCGGACCGAGACCAGCATCCCGATGAAGCCGGCGGCTCCCGACAGGATGGCGCCAATGGCAAAGCCCAGTGCGACCTGCCAGCCAAGGAAGACAGCGATCAGGACACAGACGGCGACGCCGACGATACCGATGGTGGTGTATTGACGTTTGAGGTAGGCGTTCGCGCCTTCCTGAATGGCCGATGCGATTTCCTGCATCTTTTCAGTGCCCGCGCTTGCCGACATCAGCCGCTGGGTCTGAACGACCCCGTAGATGATGGCAAGAACAGCGGCCGCGATGGCCAATAATAGCATGTTCATGGATTCCAGCCCCGTTTGTTCACAACGTTATGGTCTCGGAAGGAAAACGGGAAAGCATGCGCGTGTGACCACGCCGACCTTAGACATCTCCCCCGTTATTCTTTTTATTGTTGGGGGGACTATGCCCAATGGAACAGGGCGGTGCAATACGCGCTCTTTGTCCTGTCAGGGCATTGACTTGCTGCGGTGCAATATAGTTTTAGCGCCGGAACATCCGGGTGTCGGCCTGGCGAATCTCCACCTGGTCGATCGCTCGCTGGCCGTAATGCTCGCGAAGTGCCGCTTCCCAGACCTGGACGGCACGTTCCGGATCGAGACCGGAACCCTCATCATTGGAGACAGAATGGCGATAGCTGGCCCGAACGGCTGCATCCAGCGCGTAATGGGCAGCTTCGCGGACATCCCAGATATTCTGACCATCGGTCACTCGGACCCGAAGCTGGACATACGCATAGCCTGTCAGCCGACCGTCGCGGGACAAGGGTGCGACCACGGTCGGCATGGTGAAGGCGCGCGGGTCGTCCGAATCGTCTTCCTCGGCCTCGTCCTCGTCATCGGATCCAGCCAGGTTGAACAGGGTCAGGATACGGTTTCCGCGCCCGCCTTCCTGCGATCCCCCATCGGATTCTGCCGGCGGCGACGCCATTGCGAAAACAGGCGCTGCAGTCATCGGCGACAGCAACAGGGACAACAGGACAGCGAACAGAATGCGCATGACAGCCTCTCAATCAGCGCAGAGACTGACAGGATTGCCTCAAAAATGCGTAAATCCGGCCCGCGCGGGCTGCATCAGGCGACCATCACGATGTCGGGCCTGCACGCCCTCGCCTCGCTGGACCGCTCCGATGCGCGTCAGGGGCACATCCCCGGCTTCGCCCAGGGCCTCGAGCCGGGCGCGACAGTCGACGGGCGCCGTGAACAGGAGCTCGTAATCATCGCCGCCGGTGACCAAGGTCTCCAGACTGCCGCCCGTCGACAACCAGGCTGTGGCTGTCGGCGATACGGGCACGGCATCGACATCGAGCGCGAGACAGCATCGGCTCGCCGATGCGATGTGTCCGGCGTCAGCCAGCAAACCGTCCGACACATCAATTGCTGCGCTGGCGAGACCGCGCAAGCCCTGCCCCAAAGCCAGCCGCGGCTCGGGCGACTGGTAGCGCGACAACGCCCCGGCAAGCGCTCCCGTCAGCACCCCGGCGCCACTGCGCGCCGAATTCAGGCCAAGCACGCCATCTCCGATCACTCCCGAGACCCAGACATCATCACCGGGCATGGCCCCGGACCGGCGACGGGCGGTGCCGGTCGCGACTTGCCCGACCAGGGTCAGCGACAGGGTCAAAGGTCCGGGGGTCGAGGTAGTGTCGCCGCCGATCAGGGTCAGACCGAACAGGGATTGCTCGCGATGAAGCGACCGCACGAAGGCCTCGCGCCAATCCGCATCCAGCACGTCCGGCCAGGCAATCGCCGCCAGATAGGCCCGTGGCCGGGCCCCCATCGCGGCAAGATCCGAAAGATTGGAACGCAGGGCCCGCGCGGCAACCACGGCAGGCTCATCGCTGTCGAGAAAATGGACGCCGGCGACCAGGCTGTCGCAGGCCAGCACCATTTCCTGGCCTGGCCCGGGCTGCAGCAAGGCGGCATCGTCGGCGAGGCCAAGCGCGGCCGGATCGCCCTCTGTCAGCGGCAGGAGCTGCTTGCGGATGAAATCAAATTCGCCGTCCCCGGCCATCGTCTAGAATTCGTCCGGACGGGCGCCACGTGCGCAGCGATCAAAGGCCGCATTGATGAATTTCGGCTCTGCGCCCTCGAAGAAGGCATTGGCGACTTCGATATATTCGTCGATCACCACGCGGGCCGGCACATCCTTGCGATAGAGCAGTTCGAACCCGCCGACGCGCAGGATGGCACGCACAGTCGCATCCAGACGTTCGAGCCGCCACTTGTCAGCCAGCAGCGCATCCATCGCCGGGTCGACATCGGCCTGGCGCTCGACCACCCCGGCAACCAGGCTCTCAAAGAAGTCTTCATCGGCCTCGACGAACTCCGGCGCTTCATCATTGGCGCCGAAACGGTGTTCGCGAAACTCGCGGATGACGGCGCTGGCACCGAGCCCGCCGATCTCCATCTGGTAAAGCGCCTGGACCGCCGACAACCGGGCGGCGCGACGCAGACGGGCGCGGTTTTCAGATGGTGATTCCTTACTGGCAGTGGCCATGCTCATGCGCTCCTGAACCGGTTGCGCAGCTCGATCAGCATCATCGCCGCATTCGCTGCATCCGCGCCCTTATTATTGTCGATCGCCCGCTTCAAGGCCTGAGCGCGGTTCTCGACGGTCAGGATACCATTGCCGACCGGGATCGCCTGCAGGTTCAAATCCATGATTCCACGAGCCGACTCACCGCAGACATAGTCGTAATGGGTGGTCTCGCCACGAATGACACATCCCAAAGCGACATAGCCATCATACCCGGCGCCAGCCTTTTCGGCCTGGGCGATCGTGCCCGGAATTTCCAGTGCGCCCGGGACCTCGACGATGTCGAAGGCGAAGCCCTTGGCCTCGATAGCCTCGCTGGCGCCCTTTATCAGGCCATCGGCGATGTCGCGATAAAACGTCCCCGCGATGATGAGATATTTCGGCGCGCTCATGCGTCACCCTCCGGAAAATGCCGCTCTTCGCGGATTGAGAGACCATACCCTTCCAGGCCGACAATCGTCTGAGGCTTGGTGGACAGGAGCACCATGTCGCGCACACCCAAGTCCAGCAGGATTTGCGCACCGACTCCATATTCCCGCAAGCGCCGGGCTTCACGCTCGTCCTGGGGCAGAACAGGATGAGCGCCGAGACGCTCCATGATGGCGGTGTGGGAGGTCTCACGGATGAAGACCATCACCGCCGGCCCGTCAGCCTCCGAGATCGCGCGGATTCCGGCCTCAACCAGGGCACCGCGCGGTCCGCTTTCGTGCAGAACATCATCAACGAAGCTGACCTTGTGCATGCGCACGGTGGTTGGCTCGGACGCGTTCGGCTGCCCCTTGACCAGGGCCACATGCTCGGATCCATCCAGCGTGTTACGGAAGACGAACAGTTTGAACGGGCCACCGAATTGCGATGAGAACTCGCTCTCGATCCGGCGTTCGATGAAACGGTCATTCTTGCGGCGATAGGCGATCAGGTCGGCAATCGTGCCGATCTTCAGACCGTGAAGCTGGGCAAAGGCGACCAGATCCGGCAGGCGCGCCATCGAGCCGTCTTCATTCATGATCTCGCAAATCACACCGGCCGAGCCGGCACCGGCCAGCCTCGCGACATCGACCGAGGCCTCGGTGTGACCGGCCCGGACCAGCACGCCGCCATCGCGGGCGACCAGCGGGAAGACATGGCCCGGCGTCGCGATATCATCAGCGCCCTTTGAAGGATCCGTCGCGACCTCGATGGTGCGGGCCCGGTCATGGGCCGAAATGCCGGTGGTGACGCCTTCTCGTGCTTCGATCGAGGTGGTGAAGGCAGTCTGGTGGCGCGAGCGATTGTCGCTGGACATCAATTTGAGATCGAGCTGTTCGACCCGCTCCTGGCTCATCGCCAGGCAGATCAAGCCGCGACCATGCTTGGCCATGAAATTGACCGCGTCCGGTGTGGCGAATTTCGCGGGGATGACGAGATCGCCCTCATTCTCGCGGTCCTCGGCATCGACCAGGATGAACATGCGCCCGTTGCGCGCATCCTCGATGACGTCCTCGATGGGGGAAAGTGGGATGTCGCTCACGCGCGTCTCCAGAAATCAGGTCGGCGAGAATTCGCTCAGACGGGCGGCGTAGCGCGCCATGAGGTCAACCTCAAGATTGACGTGTGCGCCAATTTGCAGCGCGCCCAGCGTCGTGACGTCGGCGGTATGGGGAATGATCATCAGGTCGAAGGTCTCGTCTGTCACGCCATTGACGGTCAGCGACACGCCATCGACCGTGATCGAACCCTTTCTGGCGATGAATTTGTTGAGCGATGCCGGTGGCTTCACGGTCAGCACAATCCACTCGCCGTCATCGCGGCGTTCCACGAGCTCGCCAATCCCGTCAACATGTCCGGTCACCAGATGACCGCCCAGCTCTGCGCCGAGTGCCAGCGCGCGCTCCAGATTGACGGCATCGCCCTCGCTCCAGCGACCAAGCGTGGTCAGTGCGAGTGTCTCGGGCGAGACCTCGACTGCGTACCAGCATCCATCACCCAGACGGTGTTTCTCGACGACTGTCAGACAGGCACCGGCATGGGCGATCGACGCGCCCAGCGCGATCCCGTCGGGATCATAGGGGGCTTCGATCTCGAACCGTCGCATGGACTCTCCGCGGATCGAACGAACCCGGCCCCTGGCTGTCACTATTCCGGTAAACATCAGCGAATCCGTTCGTATGTTTCCTGCAGGTCGGCACCACGTTCGACCACGCCCGCCCGAGTGAAGATGGGCGCCTTGTCCAGCGTCACAAGGCCCAGCGCTGCAAGAACCGGCAATCCATCGCCGCCGAGCAGCACCGGCGCCCGGAACCATTCGATCCGGTCGACAAGGTCAGCGGCGATTGCGGCGGCGGCGATCTGCGCGCCGGCTTCGACCATCACCCGCTCATACCCGGCCATGGCCCGGACCAGGTCACGATGCGGGATCAGCGTCACTGCGCGATCACCGCCCCTGAACACTTGCGCCGAGGCCGGGGTCCGGCCCTGGCTGTCCATGATGATCACGTCGGGCTGCCGCTCGCAGCCGCCTTCAGGACGCGCGGTGAGCATCGGATCATCGGCCAGAATGGTGCCGATCCCTGTCAGGATCGCATCATGGGCGGCCCGCATGCGATGAACGACCGCACGGCTTTCCCGACCGGTTATCCATTGCGAGGCGCCATTGGACAGCGCGATTCTTCCGTCGAGCGACGTGGCAAGCTTCAGAGTGACACGCGGACGCGCCGTCCCGCTCATCCGTCGTCGTCTTCGCGGCCACCGAAATGGGCTGTGAGCGCTTCATCGGTGATGAATTCGCGGAAATCCTCGACCTTGTGGAAATCCTTGTACACCGAGGCGTAGCGGACATAGGCGACGGCATCGAGATTCTTCAATCCCTCCATCACCAGCTCACCGACACGGTCGGAGGTCACGTCGGTCTCGCCGGTCGATTCCAGACGGCGGACAATGCCGGAAATCATCTGGTCGATCCGGTCCGGCTCGATATTGCGTTTCTGCATGGCGAGCTGGATCGAACGATTGAGCTTGTCACGGTCGAACGACACCCGCCTCCCCGACTTCTTCATCACCGTCAGTTCGCGCAATTGCACGCGCTCAAACGTGGTGAAACGAGCTGAGCACGACGGACATTGCCGCCGGCGACGGATGGCGTTCCCGTCCTCGGCTGGACGGGAATCTTTGACCTGGGTGTCGGGATGACCGCAAAAAGGACAACGCATTCGGGTATCTTAGGCCAGTTCGGGATAGATGGGGAAGCGGGCTGTCAGAGCCTTCACCGTCTCACGGACTTCCGCCTCGACTTCGGCGTTGCCATCGGGCTGGTCAACGAGCGCGTCGAGCACCTTGACCATCAACTCGCCGACCAGCGTAAACTCCGCCTCGCCAAAGCCTCGTGTAGTCGCTGCCGGCGAACCGACCCGAAGGCCGGAGGTCACAGTCGGTTTCTCGGGGTCGAAGGGGACGCCGTTCTTGTTGCAGGTGATGTAAGCTCGCTCAAGGGCCTGCTCGGCCGAATTGCCCTTCAACCCTTTCGGGCGCAGGTCGACCAGCGCGAGATGGCTGTCAGTACCGCCGGACACAATCGCATAGCCACCATCGGTTATGGCCTTGGACAAGGCCTGGCAGTTGGCCACCACACGGGCAACATAGTCCTTGAATTCAGGCTGCAGCGCCTCACCGAAGGCCACTGCCTTGCCGGCGATCACATGCATCAGCGGGCCGCCCTGGAGACCCGGGAAAATGGCCGAGTTGAATTTCTTGCCCAGGTCAGGATCGTTGGAGAGGATCATGCCGCCACGGGGGCCGCGAAGGGTCTTGTGCGTGGTCGTCGTACAGACATGCGCGTGCGGCATCGGATTGGGATAGACACCGCCCGCGACGAGCCCGGCGACATGCGCCATGTCGACCATGAAATAGGCCCCGACCTCATCAGCAATCTTGCGGAATTCGGCAAAGTCGATTTCGCGCGGATAGGCGGAGCCGCCGGCGATGATCAATTGGGGCCGGACTTCCAACGCCTTGGCGCGCACGGCGTCATAGTCGATCCGGGCGTCGCTCTCGCGAACGCCGTAACTTTCAGCCTTGAACCATTTGCCGGACATGTTGGGCCGCGCGCCATGGGTCAGGTGACCGCCGGCGTCGAGCGACATGCCCAGGATCGTGTCGCCCGGCTTCAGAAGGGCGAGAAAGACGCCCTGATTGGCCTGGCTGCCCGAATTGGGCTGGACATTTGCGTACTGGGCGCCAAACAGCGCCTTGGCACGCTCGATCGCGAGGTTTTCGACGACATCGACGTGTTCGCAGCCGCCATAGTAGCGGCGACCGGGATAGCCCTCGGCATATTTATTGGTCAGCGGCGAACCCTGTGCTTCCAGAACGGCCCGGGAGACGATGTTCTCCGAAGCAATCAGCTCGATCTGGCTTTGCTGACGCTGGATTTCCTCATGGATGGCATGGGCCACCTCACGATCACTCTCGACAATGGAGCGTGTGAAGAAAGGGCTGTCGTTTCCGGCTTCGATCTGGGTATCAGGCATGACGCATCCTCAGGTATTTTGACCCGTTTGATAAGGTGCTGCTCAAGGCGGGGCAAGCGGACAATTGGCCCGCGCGCAGATAGATCTGGCCAGCGCCGGGGGCCGATGCGTTTATTTGCCAATTTCAGACTGCGCTGCTGCGAACCAAATATATTCAACTTTCCACACTTGAACTCAAGATCGACACATAATATCGATCTGATGTTGCAATAATCAATGAAGTCACCACCTGTGACAGTAACAAGACAGCGTTTCCCGAAAGGTTTGCCCGATGGCCGATGACATGCTCCCCGATATCGACAAGGAAGAATTGCTGCGGATGACGACAGATGTCGTGGCATCCTATCTCTCACACAACTCCATGCCGGCCGACAATGTGCCGGATCTCATCCGGTCAGTTCATGCGACAATGAAGGAAGTCTCCGAGTCCGAGATCAAGCCGGAACCGAAGACCAAGCCTGCCGTGGCGCTCTCCAAATCAGTCGCCGACGATTACATCGTCTGCCTGGAAGACGGCAAGAAGTTGAAGATGCTGAAGCGCTACCTGCGCTCGCAATACAACATGTCGCCAGACGATTACCGCCGCAAATGGAACCTGCCGTCCGATTATCCGATGGTGGCCCCGGCTTACTCGCGCAAGCGGTCGCAATTCGCCAAGGACATCGGTCTGGGCCGCGGCAAGAAGGACGGCTAAGTTCGACCTGACTAGACTTCGATACCTCGACGGCCGGGCCTTGTGTCCGGCCGTTTCTCGTTGGCAGCCGCCCGCTTGAGTTTCCAGGCCAGCTTGGCCCGCGCCAGGGTGTCTATATCGGCGCGGGGTGTCCGGGCCGGAACCTGAAACACCACTTCTTCAGCCGTCGCACCATCGATGGCGGCGACGCGCAAGGCGTTTCCGACTTTCTGGATTTCGACGAAGATTTCGCCGGGCATTGGTCACCTCGGGATCCGGGCTGCTGACGATCAGCCCCGGGCCACCCCGGTCTGCTCGCTTGCCCGTTCCCAGACATCTTCCAGCGCCTCGGCCAACTGGTCAAACATTGCGTCCGTATGCAGCGGCGTCGGCGTCAGCCGCAATCGTTCGGTGCCACGGGGGACCGTCGGGTAGTTGATGGGCTGAACATAGATTCCGTGCTCATCAAGGAGCATGTCGGAGATCCGCTTGCAAAGCACCGGATCACCGACCTTGACCGGGACGATGTGGGTTTCGGACGGCATGACCGGGAAACCGGCTTCGGCCAGCTTGACCTTCAGGCTGGCGGCCCGCTCCTGATGCTGCTCGCGCAGGTGATGAGCGGCCTTGAGGTATTCCACGCTGGCCCGGGCGCCTGCTGCCAGTGCTGGCGGCAATGCCGTGGTGAAGATGAAGCCGGGAGCCAGCGAGCGGATCGCGTCGACGATCGCGCCATCAGCCGCGATATATCCGCCCATGACCCCGAAGGCCTTGCCCAGCGTACCTTCAATAATGTCGACCCGGTCCATCAGGCCGTCCCGCTCGGCGATCCCGGCGCCGCGCAGGCCATACAGCCCCACGGCGTGGACCTCGTCGAGATAGGTCAGCGCGCCATACTTGTCGGCGAGATCACAAACGGCTTCCAGAGGACCGATATCACCGTCCATCGAATAGACCGACTCGAAGGCGATGACCTTGGGCGCGTCTTTCGGCGCCGCTGCGAGCAATTCTTCCAGGTGCTCGACGTCATTGTGACGCCAGATCCGCTTTTCGCAGCGAGCCCCCTTCACGCCCTCGATCATCGAGGCGTGGTTCAGCTCGTCGGAGAACATGATCAGGCCGGGCAGGATCTTGCCGAGCGTCGCCAGCGTCGCCTCATTGGCAATATAGCCGGAGGTGAAGAGCAGCGCAGACTCTTTCTGGTGCAGGTCGGCGAGCGAACGCTCAAGCTCGACATGGTAATGCGTGGTACCGGAGATGTTGCGCGTGCCGCCGGCACCCGAGCCCACATCATCGATGGCTTTCTTCATCGACTCCACGACGCAGGGCAATTGCCCCATGCCGAGATAGTCGTTGGAACACCAGACCGTGACATCACGGACCTTGCCCTCTTCAGATCGCCAGCGCGCGACAGGAAACTCACCCTTGCGACGCAAAAGGTCCGCAAAGACTCGATACCGCCCTTCCGCCTTGACGCGGCGGACAGCATCCTGAAACGCGGATTGGTAATCCATGGGCGGGCCTTTCACGACGAACCATATATGCCGACACGACAATGAGTCGACGTATAACGCCTCGGCAGCCATCCGTATAATGGACGAAGCGCCGCACCCAATGGATATTTTCAGTGAAGGTCTGGCCCTTGCCTACATCCGGAAGCGGATATGGTCAGCCCAGAAGCGCTCGATACGCGCCAGCGCGGTGTTCATCGCCGGGAGTTGGTCGACATCGACACCGCCGACGGGGGTCAGCGACGTGCCCTGACGTTCGAACAACGCGTTCAGATGTCCGCACACCGCATGGCCGCTCTCGGTCAGGCTGACACGGACGGAACGGCGATCAACGGCGGACCGCTCGTGGCGGATATAGCCGGCGTCGACCAGCTTCTTGAGATTATAGGAGACGTTCGAGCCCAGATAATGACCACGGGTCCGAAGCTCACCGGCGGTGAGTTCCTGGTCACCTATGTTGAACAGGAGCAGCGCCTGAACACTGTTCAGATCATCCATTCCCTCGCGATCAAGCTCGTCCTTGACGACATCGAGCAATTGCCGGTGCAGTCGTTCCACCAGCTGGAGAAGCTCAAGATAATCGGAACTCGGCGCCGCTTCCGGTGCCACGCTTTCTGCCATCGCCATCACACACACTCCACCCGACCTTTGATGGTCGTTTTATTGCTTACGGAGTTGAGCCTAGCGGCAAAGGGCGAAAATCCCCTTAACGGGCTTGGTTAAATTGCTGTCAACGCTTGTCCCAGCTGCCATCGAGCAATTTGTAGATACCCGAGAAGTCGGATGCCCCACCGCCAAGATTGTCAAACATGGCGTAGAGCGCTTCAGCCTGCGCTCCGAGCGGCGTGGTCGCACCGGCAGTCTGGGCGGCGTCCTGGGCCAGCTTGAGATCCTTCAGCATCATCGCCGTGGCAAAACCGGGCGTGTAGCCATTATTGGCCGGCGTGGTCGGGATCGGGCCCGGCACCGGGCAATAAGACGTCATCGACCAGGACTGGCCGGACGCCTTGGACGAGATGTCGAAGAAATTCTGCGCGTCCAGTCCCAGCTTTTCCGCCAGGGCAAAGGCCTCACAGGTTCCGATCATGGTGATCGCCAGCAGCATGTTGTTGCAGATCTTGGCCGCCTGGCCTGCCCCGACATCGCCGGCCCGGATCACTGCCTTGCCCATGGCGTCGAGGATCGGTTCAGCCGCCGCGAAGTCCGCTTCACTACCGCCGACCATGAATGTCAGCGTGCCGCCCTGGGCAGCCGCGACGCCGCCGGAAACCGGGGCGTCGACGAAGCGGAAGCCCTTGTCGACGGCCAGGCCACCGACATGACGGGCGCTGTCGACATCGATGGTGGAGCAATCAAGGAAGAGCGTGCCCAGGGCTGCGGCCTCGAATATCTGGCCTTCATAGACACCGCGCACATGCTTGCCCGCGGGCAGCATGGTCACCACCGCATCCGACCCGGTGACGGCGTCGGGTGCGCTGGAAGCGGCTACGGCGCCCTGCCCGACCGCTTGCGCGACCGCATCGGCGCTGAGGTCAAAGGCGTGAACCTCGTGCCCGGCCTTGACCAGGTTGGCGGCCATGCCGGAGCCCATGTTTCCAAGTCCGATAAAGGCGATGCGGGCCATATTTTTCTCCCCGGTGGATAATGGTGTTCTTCGTGGTGTCTTGCTGGTGGTCTGCGTGTCGTGACCGTCAGGCCTCGTCGAGAAAGCTCATCTCATGGGCCGCATCAAGCGGTGCGAAGGCCTTTTCAATCGCGGCGTCATCCGCAGCCGGCGCCCATTTCGGTGCATGATCCTTGTCGATGATGACCGCGCGGACGCCCTCGTAGAAATCGGTCCCGGTCAGGCACCAACTCGATACGCGCAGGTCCTGGCGCATCACATCCTCAAACGAGAGCTCGGCACCCTTGCGCAGGCAGGCCAGGGTCAGCTTCAGGGCAGTCGGAGACTTGGTGCCGAGGATTTTCGCCTGCTTGGCCGACCAGGGATCACCCGCCGCTTCGATCCGAGCGAGGATGTCGTCCACACTGTCACCGGCAAAAGCCGCATCAATCAGGCCTCCGGTCACGGACAAATCGCTGTCACCCGGATCACCGGAGAATTCCTCGAGCAGGACTTCCAGAGAGTCCTCACCGGTCAGGTCGGCACTCTCAAGCGCCTCAATGAGCGTATCGTACTGGCCTGACGGGCAGTAATGCGTCGCCAGACCCGCCGCGACACAGTCAGGCGCTTTCAGGCGGGCGCCGGTCAGGCCCATCCAGGTACCGATCTCGCCAGAAAGGCGCGGCAGGAAATAGGCGCCGCCAACATCCGGGTGAAAGCCGATCCCGGTTTCCGGCATGGCCAGCATCGTCCGGTCGCCGGCGACCCGGTGCGAGCCATGCACCGACACACCCACACCGCCGCCCATGGTGATGCCGTCAATCAGGGCGACATAGGGTTTGGGATAGTGATGGATGAGCGTGTTGAGCTGGTACTCGTCACGCCAGAACAGCCAGGCCTTGTCGTCGCCCGCCTTGCCGGAATTGTGCAACTGGAGAATATCCCCGCCAGCGCAAAACCCCTTCTCGCCAGCCCCGTCCACGACGATGGCCTGAACGGCGTCATCATCGCGCCAGGCTTGCAGCGCTTCGATCATCGACAGGCACATGCCATGGGTCAGCGCATTGAGCGCCTTGGGACGATTGAGCGTGATCCGGCCGACCTGGCCGACCTTGCGGGCGATGATTTCGGGTTCGTCGGTCATGTTGGCTCCGCTCTACTCACTCAAGTCGTGACACGGGATGGCGTGCGCCCGCGCCGCCGTCAACAGGGCGCGGTCACGGGAGACCAGTTCGGCTTCCGATTCCACAGCGAGGGCGAGATAGGCCGCGTCAAACAAGCTCAGGCCCAAATCGAGCGCCAGTGGTGCGAGACTGAAAATCTCACTCGCCGACCGGGACCGGGGGAACGCGATTCCCAACTCATCGAAGAGTCCCATCGCACTGTCGAACTCCAGCGCACCGGCCCGGGCAAAGCGCCGGAAGAGATTGGCCATCTCCCAAGCGAAGACATCCGGGGCGATCAGTTCATAAGCGACCAGCCGTGGCTCAAAGGCCGCGCTGCGTGGCCCTGACTGCGACGCAACAAACCAGCTGATCGCGGCCGATGCATCGACGACAAGCCGGGTCATTTCCTTGTCTCGTCCTTCAGCTCGTCCCAGGACAATCCGTCAAGGTCCGGCGCCGCCCTCTGGCTGTCGCGAAATGCCTTCAGCCGTGCCGCCAATGTCTCGCCCGACAGGCGCGGCGGCTCGGCGTAGACCACGTCCTTCGACAGGACTGCCACGCGCTTGCCATAACGGGTGATGACAATCGGGCCCTCGCCCCGCTCGATCATTTCCAGCAAGGCGGAAAGCCGCGTCTTGGCTTCGAGGACACCGATTTCGATCATGCGAGACTCCTGACCATAATTATGGTCAGGATATAACGTTGCTGTCGACCATTGCAAACAAGGCAAGGTGATTGCCCGCAGCGCCGCCACGAAAGCCCCTCGGCATCACCTCAGAGCTATTAGACGTCCAACTGCACACATAAAATCCCTACGAGGTCCCCCTCCACGAGACCCGTGGCAAAATCAAAAGTCGCCGGGGACATCGGGGTATGGGCTGACGCCGTGGCAGAGATTTGCTCTCGATTGCAAAACGCACGGGCGCTGTCAGTGAAATAGGACGCGAACGTCTTGATGGACCTGTAGTCCGCGCGCGTTCGGATAAAAATGTCGTCCTTGGCCGAGGCGCGCCAATTGTTCAAACGGTGCAGTGCGACGTCGACGGGCTCATCACGCCATCCACGACCGAGCGGGTTGGCAAATCCGGATGACAGACCAAGCGGGAGATTGGGCGCCAATCGGTCCAGCCGGGCTCGGGCTGAACCGGAGGAATACTCGCGACAGACGATCCACGACAAACCGCCGCGACTGTTTTGCGCGATGATGTCTAGCGCATCGCTCACTTGCCCCTATCTCATCACATCCTTCGCAATGATCACCCGCATGATCTCATTCGTGCCTTCCAGGATCTGGTGGACGCGGAGATCGCGGAGGATGCGTTCGAGCGGGTAGTCCTGGAGATAGCCATAGCCGCCATGCAGCTGCAGGGCCTGGTTGGCGACGTCGAAACAGGTGTCGGTCGCAAACCGCTTGGCCATGGCACAGAATTTGGCGGCTGACGGGTCGCCGGCATCGATGGCCGCGGCGCCGCGATAGAGCATCATGCGCGAGGCTTCGAGCTCGGTGGCCATGTCGGCCAGCTTGAACTGGGTGACCTGGAATTGCCCGATCTCGCGGCCGAACTGCTTGCGCGTGCCGACATAGTCTTTCGCCAGCTCGAAGGCCTCGGTCGCCCCGCCCAGCGAGCAGGCCCCGATATTGATGCGGCCGCCATTGAGGCCCTTCATCGCCAGGGTGAAGCCCATGCCCTCTTCCGCCAGCAGGTTGGCGGCAGGCACGCGGCAATCCTCGAAGGTGACGACGCGGGTCGGCTGGGCATTCCAGCCCATTTTCCGCTCGTTCGCTCCAAAGGAGAGGCCCGGCGTGTCTTTCTCGACCACGATGGTCGAGATGCCCTTGGGACCGTCACCGCCGGTGCGGCACATGACAACATAATAATCCGACGTGCCAGCGCCCGAAATGAAGGCCTTGGCGCCATTGAGCACATAATGATCACCATCGCGCACAGCCTTGGTGCGCAACTGGGCCGCGTCGGAGCCGGCGCCCGGCTCGGTCAGGCAGTAAGACGCGATCTTTTCCATCGTCATCATGCCGGGCAGGAAGCGCTGGCGCTGCTCCTCATTGCCCCAGCTGTCGATCATCCAGGCGCACATATTGTGGATCGACAGGAAGGCCGCCGTCGGCACACAGCCGCGCGACAGCTCCTCAAAGATGATCGCGGCATCAAGGCGCGACAGGGCCGATCCGCCAACGTCATCGCGCGTATAGATCCCGGCGAATCCGAGCTCGGCGGCCTCGCGCATCACCTCGACGGGGAAGTATTTTTCCTCGTCCCATTTGGCCGCATTGGGCTTCAAACGGTCATCGGCGAATTTTCTCGCCATGTCGCGGATCAGGGTCTGATCTTCTGTGAGAGCGAAATCCACAGCAGCACTCCTGTTGCTATTGGGTTGTTTGGCGGACAAATCTTGTCCGACGGCTTTGGCCGGAGCCGTAACGCGGGTTTGCCGCGGCGGCAAGTTTGATATGTCATTGCAGACGAACAAAACCAGAGGCCGACATGTATCCCAATACCCGCCTTCGCCGCACCCGCCAGGCCGACTGGTCACGCCGCCTCGTGCGCGAAAACTCCCTGTCGGTGAATGACCTCATCTGGTCGGTCGTGGTCTCGGATACCGCCGACCCGGTCGAGCCGGTCGCCGCCATGCCGGGCGTCGAGCGCCTCTCCCTCGCTGCACTGGCGAAGGCGGCCAAAGAAGCCCAGGCGCTGGGCATTCCGGCGATAGCGATCTTCCCGCATATCGATCCAGCCAAAAAAGACGATGCCGGGTCCGAAGCGCTCAATCCGGACGGCCTCGTCCCCAACGCCATCCGCACCATCAAGGATGCTGCCCCCGATCTCGGTGTGGTCTGCGATGTCGCGCTCGACCCCTTCACCACGCACGGCCATGACGGCATTTTGCAGGGCGACAGGATCGCCAATGACGAGACCGTCGAGCGCCTGATCGAGCAAGCCCTCGTCCAGGCCGATGCCGGCTGCGATGTCGTCGCCCCGTCCGACATGATGGACGGCCGCATCGGCGCCATCCGCGAAGCGCTGGAGGGCGAAGGTCATCACGACACGATGATCCTCTCCTATGCCGCCAAATACGCGTCGGGCTTTTACGGTCCCTATCGTGAGGCGATCGGCTCGGCCGCCGCCCTGAAGGGCGACAAGCAGACCTATCAGATGGACCCGTCCAATCGCGATGAATGCCTGCGCGAGGTCGAACTCGACATCGCCGAGGGCGCCGACATGGTCATGGTCAAGCCCGGCCTGCCCTATCTCGACATCGTCCGCGCCCTCTCCGACACCTTCCCCGTCCCGGTCTACGCCTTCCAGGTCTCCGGCGAATACGCCATGATCGAAGCCGCCGCCGCCAATGGCTGGATCGATGGCGAGCGAGTGATGATGGAGAGCCTGCTGGCGTTCAAGCGGGCGGGAGCGGCGGGTGTGGTGACGTATTTTGCCAAGCGAGCGGCGATGAAGCTGGCGGGGTAGAGCGCGGGCGCAGACGTCCTGGATCAGGCATGCCGTGGTGAAACCGCGCACCGCGCACCTCCAGTTGTTGTCATCCCTGATGGACGCCCGGCGCAGGCCGGGCGCAAGTCAGGGACCCATGTGGTTGCATGTAGTTGGGTCCCCGCCTTGCGTCCGGCCTTCGCCGGACATCCAGCGGGGATGACGGAGTGATGCGTCGCGAAGGGGAGCCGCCCGTGCACCGCAAACCTGTCAGCTTCCCGCAAACGCTGTAGTCTCAGGCCAGTATTCACCAACGCCCGGACCCGCCATGACCACCCCCACCCGCACGACCCTCACCGTCCAGGCCATGCACGCCATCGACCAGATGACAGGCGCGGTGATCCCGCCGATCCATCCGGCGACGACCTATGCGCGCGGCGCGGACAACCAGCTGATCGGTGAGCAGGATTATCGCCGCCCGGAAGGCCCGACTGAAAAACAGGCGGCGAAAGTTCTGGCCATGCTGGAGGGGGCACCGGAGGCGAAGCTCTTCTCGTCCGGCATGGCGGCGATCACGGCGGTTGTCGAAAGTGTGCCGACGGGCGGGCATGTCATCGCCCAGACCGAGATGTATTACGGCGCAAAATTGTTGATGCAGCGCGCGGCGGCGAAAAAGCGGATCAGGCTCGATCTCGTCGCGCCCGGTGACATGGACGCGCTCGCAGCTGCCGCCCGGCCCGATACCGATCTGGTCTGGATCGAAAGCCCGGCCAATCCGTCCTGGGCGGTCGTCGATATCGCCAGGGCGGCGGAGATTGCCCACGCAGTCGGCGCGACGCTGGGCGTGGATTCAACCTGCGCCCCGCCCTGCACCACCCAGGCCCTGGCGTTGGGCGCCGACATCGTCATGCATTCGGCGACCAAATATCTCAACGGCCATTCCGACGTGCTGGCCGGTGTTCTCGCCACGCGGGAGGTCAATGAGCGCTGGGCCGAGATTGGCGAGATACATTCCAAGACCGGAGCGGTGCCCGGTGCCTTCGAGACCTGGCTGTTGATCCGCGGCCTGCGCACGCTCTGGGTCCGATTCGAGCGGCAGAGCGCAAGTGCGCTCACGATCGCCTTGGCGCTGCAGGGCAAGGCCGGGCTTGAGGCCGTCCTCTATCCGGGCCTGCCGGAACATCCCGGTCATGCCATCGCGGCACGTCAGATGACCAACGGTTTTGGTGGCATGCTGTCGCTGCACATTACCGGCGGCCATGAGGCAGCGGCCCGCTTTGCCGCCGCAACGCGACTTTTCACCCAGGCGACCTCGCTGGGCGGGGTGGAAAGCCTGATCGAACACCGCAAGCCGATCGAGGGGCCCGACAGTCCGGTGGCCGACAATCTGGTGCGCCTGTCGGTGGGGCTGGAGGATCCGGCTGACCTCATCGCCGATATCCGGCAAGCGCTCCGTCACCTGCAGGCGTGAAGCCTGTGGACCGCTTGCGACCTTGCCTTAATCACCCAGCTTGATCGCCGGCAGCGACCATTTGAACTGGATCGCACAGCCGCGCAGGACCAGCGCCAGAAGCGCCGAACTCAGCGTGACCAGGCTCGCATTGAAGCCCAGCGTCATGCCGCCGACATAGGCCGCCGCGCCAGCCAGGGCGGCGAGCGCATAGATATCCTCGCGCAGGACCAGTGGCACATCATTGACGATGATATCGCGCAGCAGACCGCCGAAAGCCGCACTCATCATCCCGGTCAAGAGCGCGATGGTCCAATGGGCGCCAGCGGCGAGACCGGCCTGCGCGCCCAGGACACAAAAGACCGACAGGCCGATCGCATCGGCCCAGATCAGGGCGGCGCGGCGGGTAGCGATGGCTTGCGCCCAGGGCGAGGTGAAATAGCCCAGCAATGCGCCGGCCACCGCGACCGCAAGGTATTTCGGCTCGGCGATCCAATAGACCGGCAAGGAACCCAAAAGGATATCCCGCAACGTGCCGCCGCCCATTCCGGTCACAGCACCAATAATCGCCGCACCAAAGGGATCGAGCGCCTTGCGCGCCGCCAGCATGCCGCCGGAATAGGCGAAGAAGCCGATTCCGGCATAATCGAGAACGACAAAGAGAAGCTCGATACTCACGCGCCTGCCGTCTCGTCACTGCTTGGAGCTTGCGCCTGCGCGCGTTTGAGCGCGCGGCGGGCCTTCTCCAGCTCCAGGAGGTCCGAAAGGTCACGGGCCCGCCAGGCCGCTGCCATCAGGACGCCGCTGATCATGATCCAAAGGCCGAGAATGAAGACGATTGTTTCGAACCGCGCAAATCCCAGACGCGCCCAGATTCCCTGATCAATCTCGGATATCCCGAATACGGCCGCGACCGGAATGGTGACCAGCATGAGTGCGACAGACCGGAAAATGCGCTCGGTCCGCTCTGCATTGAGCCGGGCCCACTCGGCCAGAAAAACAACCTGCGCCTCATCCAGCCCCCCGAGCAGGCCAAGGGCGAGCTTCCAGTGGCGCGAGCGCATCAGCGTGCTCATCTGGTCATTGGTGACGTGATACAGCGCACGCTTGGAAAAGCCTGCGAATACGATCAGGCGCCAGACCGCAAACAGCTCGGTCAGGCGCTTCCACACACCCATGACGACCGGATCATTGGCTATATAGCCCTTGGGTTCGCTCATCACTGGCTCCCGCTCTCCGGGCGCTCAAGCCGCGCAATCAGGCTGGACGTGTCCCAGCGATTTCCGCCCATGGCCTGGACGTCAGCATAGAATTGATCGACCAGAGCCGCGACCGGCAGGGTCGAGCCATTGCGGCGGGCCTCGTCCAGCGTGATGCGAAGGTCCTTGCGCATCCAGTCGATGGCAAAACCATAGTCGAACTTGCCGGCGACCATGGTCTCCCAGCGGTTTTCCATCTGCCAGGACTGCGCCGCGCCCTTGGAAATGGCACCGATCACCAGTTCCGGATCGAGCCCTGCGCGCTGGGCAAAGTGCAGGCCTTCGGACAGGCCCTGGACGATGCCGGCAATGCAGACCTGGTTGACCATCTTGCACAATTGGCCGGCACCCGCGGAACCGATCAGCGTGATCGCCTTGGCATAGCTGCCCATGACCGGCTCGGCGGCGGCAAAGGTGTCCGCCTCGCCGCCACACATGATGGCCAGCTGACCGTTCTCCGCTCCGGCTTGACCACCCGAGACCGGGGCGTCGAGGAAACCGATCCCGGCGTCGCGGGCCTCGATGTCGAGCTCGCGGGCGAGTTCTGCGGATGCGGTGGTGTGATCGACCAGCACGGCACCCGGCTTCATGGCGGGAATCGCCTGCTCGGCCACGCGACGGACGTCGGGGTCGTCCCCCAGACACATCAGGACGAAATCCGCCTCGGCGACGGCGGCCTCGACGGTTTCGGCGGCCAAACCGGCATACTGCTCGGCCCAGGCCTTCGCCTTGCTGACCGTGCGGTTCCAGACCGTCACGGCGTGGCCGTTGGCGGTCAGGTGTCCGGCCATCGGATAGCCCATCACTCCGAGACCCAAAAACGTGCAGCGTGCCATTGCGCTCTCCCCAATCAATCAGACCCTTGCTAGTCTCGCCGCGAATGGGGAGCAAGTCATCATGATCAAACGTGTTCTGCGCTATCTCGGCTGGGCGGTCGGAGGACTGGTCGCGCTGGCCCTTGTCGGCGCGCTGATCATTGCCAACCGGCTCTATGCCTCCCTGCCGCAAACGACCGGCGAGATGAGCCTGGCCGGTCTGCAGGCCGAGGCGACCATCGCCCGCGACAGCCATGGCGTTCCCCATATTTTCGCCCAGACCGAGCATGATGGTTTTTACGCCATGGGCGTCGCCCATGCCCAGGACCGGCTGTGGCAGATGGAAATCACCCGCCGCGCCCTACGCGGACGACTCGCCGAAATCCTTGGAGAGCCAGGGCTGGATACCGACATCTTCTTCCGCACCATGGGGCTGGGGACGGCCTCGGATACCGCGGTCGACAATCTGCCCGATGATGTCCGTGCCGCCTTGCAGGCCTATGCCGACGGCGTCAACGCGGTGATCGAAGCGCCGGGCTTCGTGCCGCCGCCGGAATTCCAGATCCTGATGTTTGATCCCGAACCCTGGCAGCCGGCCGACACCGTCGTGGTCTACAAGGCGATCGCGCTGGACCTGTTTGGCAATGCCTTCCAGGAACCGCGCATGGCAGCCCTGGTGGCCCAGCTGGGCGAGCAGCGCACGGCGGAGTTCATCGGACGCTATCCCGATGACGCACCGCGCTCGCTGACCATGGCCGATATCGGCATCGAGGCAACCACCCTGCCCCCGGCCGAAGAACCCGCGCCCGTCATGGGGCCCGAGGACAATGGGCGCGACGGGTCGAACAACTGGGTGCTGTCCGGCTCCCGGACCACGACCGGCCTGCCGATCCTGGCCAATGACCCGCATCTGGGTCTGGCGGCGCCGGCGATCTGGTATCTGGCCCGCCTGACCACGCCGCAAGGTTCGGTCGTCGGCGCCACCCTGCCCGGAACACCCTTTGTCACGCTGGGCCGCACCGACGAGATCGCCTGGGGTTTCACCAATACCGGCCCCGATGTCGGTGACCTGCACGCTGTCACCGAGGCCGATGTCACCGATCAGCGCGAGGAGCACATCACGGTCCGCTTCGGCGAAGACGTGATCATCACTCGCCGCGAGACCGCAACAGGACCGGTGCTGGATCCCAAGCATTTCAACTATCCAGTGCCGGACGGCAGTGATTTCTTTGCCCTGCAATGGATGCTCGATGAGCCGGACGATGCGACGACCGGTGTCGGCCTGCACATCATCGAGGCGGATGACTGGGACGGATTCGTTTCGGCGATCCGCAATTTTGTCGCGCCACAGCAGAGCATGGTCTTTGCCGATCGTGACGGCGATATCGGCTTTTACGCGCCGGCCCGGATCCCGGTCCGAGACGCGGAGGGCAACTGGGTCTCGACCATTCCGTTCGAGGAATTGCCGCACACCCTCAATCCTGAGCGCGGCTTTGTTGCCACCGCCAACAACAAGATCGTGCCGGACGACTATCCGCATTATCTGACCTCGGAATGGTATGGCGTCTCGCGCATCCGGCGCATCCATGACGGCATCGGCGCAGCCCCCATCCACGACATCGAGACCATGCAGGCGCTGCAGGTCGATACGGTCAGTGACACGGCACTGCGGCTATTGCCGGTCCTGCTGCAGGCCGAGCCGCAGACACAAGCCGGGCGCGATGCGCTTGCCCTGCTCGCTGACTGGAATGCCGACATGGCCGTCGACCGACCCGAGCCACTGATCTATTCGGCCTGGATGCGACAGCTCTCGAGCGACATTTATGGCGACGAGCTGGGCGACCTCCTGCCGGCCTGGCATGGCGATCGCCGCGTCTTCATGATGGACGTGCTGACCGGTGATCTCGGTCACTGGTGCGACAACCCGGCGGTCGCGCGCACCGTGACCTGCCAGGAGCTGACCGGCCCGGCGCTCGATCAGGCGATGGCTGCAGCCATGGCCGATTATGGACCGGATGTTTCAGAATGGCGCTGGGGCGAGGTGCATTATGCCCGCCATGCCCACCGACCGTTTTCCGATTTCCCGGTGCTGTCGGACTGGTTCACCATCACCACGCCGGTACCGGGTGACGGGTCGACGGTGAATGTCGCCCACTACTCATACCGTACGCCCGGCTATGAAGTATTCCATGGCGCGTCCTACCGGGCGCTCTACGACATGGCTGCGCCCGACACCTCTCGCTTCATGATCACAACCGGGCAGTCCGGCAATGTGATGTCACGTCACTATGATGATCTGGCACCAATGTGGGGCCGCGGCGAGTACATCACCATTCCCACAGGCTGGACGATGGACAACGCCCCGGACGGTCTGTCAGTGCTGCGGCTTCAGCCCGGTTCGCAATAGGTCGAGCGGTAGAAAACAAGCGACGGCACGTCACGCGGCGTGTCGATCGCCAACACGCGGCCGACCATGATGTCGTGATCGCCGCCGGCATAAACCGCCTCGGCCTTGCAGGTCAGGCGGGCCACCGCGCCATCAATCAGCGGGACCATGTCACCGCTCCAGCCCGTACGGCAGGCGGCCAGATCGGCCTCCAGAGCGCAGGCATGCGCCAGGCCGGCCTGGTCTCCCGCCAGGACATTCACGCCCCAATGCTCTGCCTTGTCGAATATCGCGTAGCGCTCGCTGGCGGTCTCGATCGACCACAGCACCAGCGGCGGGTCCAGTGAAACCGAGGCGAAGGAATTGACCGTCATCCCGAGCGCCTTGCCATCGACAAAGGCAGTCACAATGGCGACCCCGGTCGGGTAGCGCCCTAGGGCATCGCGGAAGGAGCGGCTGTCGGCCAAGGCTAGTCCCCGTCGGTTTGCGGCAGGTTCGGGTTTCGAAACCGGACCTTAAGGATAACGGTCTACAAGACAGCAAGGTATGTAAACAAGGTGGGTGGACATGGCAGCCTCGGATCAGCCGATTGTCATCAAGAAAGTCGTCAAGGGCGGCGGCGGCGGACACCATGGTGGCGCCTGGAAAGTCGCCTATGCCGACTTCGTCACCGCGATGATGGCCTTCTTCCTTCTGATGTGGCTCATCAACACCACCACACCCGAGCAAAAGCGCGGCATTGCCGACTATTTCGCGCCCGCCAGCGTCTCGCCTTCCAATTCCGGATCCGGCGCCCCGCTCGCGGGCACCTCACCGGGCGATGACGGCGTGCAGGGTTCCGGCGACAGCTCGCAGCGTCAACGCCTTGCGCCTACCGCGCCGCAGCTCAATGACCGCGACCGTCAGCAAACGCCGGAAGGCTCCCCGGAAGCTGTCGAATCGGTCACCGAGATTACCGCCTCCGCCATGGCCGAGGCCCAGCAACGCCGCGACGCGGCAGAGCTGCACTCCGCCTCCATGTCCCTGCGTCAGGCGATGCAGGAGATGCCGGAGCTGGCGGAACTGTCCAATCACGTCCTGATCGACGAGACTCCGGAAGGCCTGCGCATCCAGTTGATCGACCAGGAAGGCCGGCCGATGTTTGATCCGGGCGCGACCCGGCCGAACGAGCGGGCTGTCACGCTGCTGCGTGCCGTCGCCCGTATCGCGGAGCGCCTGCCCAATCGCCTCTCGGTTGCCGGACACACCGACAGCGCCCCGGCCGCGCCAGGGTCAGACTACACCAATTGGGAACTCTCCGCCGATCGCGCCAACGCCGCCCGCGCCGTGTTGCAACGTGCCGGCATCAGCGATGACCGCATCTATGAGGTGCGCGGCAAGGCGGGATCAGAGCCGCTTTATCCGGATGATCCCTACATGCCGGGCAATCGCCGTATCTCGGTTGTCCTGCTGCGCGAAGCCCCGGTCATGCCGAACGGCCACGAGCTCTAGGCTCGCACCAAGGCGTCCGACAGTTTCTCGAATGCCTGGTTCCAGCCGCCTTCGCCGGCCGTGCCCGCCGGTACACCGACATGGGTCATGACCATAACCGTCCTGCCATCCTGTTCGCTCAGGTCGACGATCACTTCAGTGAATTCAGGCGTCCCCGCCGGCATGCCCATCGCTTCGGGCTTCAGGATATTGCCGTCCGGATCACACATGCTTTCTGTATAGCGCAGGCGGTGGGGCGCCGAGATTTCCCGGTATATGCCGGTAAACCACATCGTCATGGTGCGGTCTGGCGCCTTCATCTCCATACAGATTTTTCGGGTCCCCCCGACCTTGAGATCCATCTCGGCCACCGGCACGGAAAAACCTTTCGGCCCATACCAGCCGCTGAACAATGTCGGCTCGGTCCACATGCGCCAGACAAGGTCAATAGAAGCGTCGAACGTCCGCTCGATCCTCACCCAGTCGTGTTCGTCAGCCATCTGCCTTGTCCTTCGTCTTGATCGTCTTGATGATGTCGTCCATGGCGTCGAACCGGGCGTCCCAGATGTGGCGATATTGATCGCTCCATCGGGTCACCGCTTCGAGCGGTTCCGAATTCAGATGACAGGGCCGGAACTGGGCTCGCCTTCCCCGCGAAATGATTCCCGCAGCTTCCAGTACCCGCAAATGCTTGGATATCGCCGGCAAGCTCATCTCAAAGGGTTCTGCCAGTTCATTGACTGTGGCATCGGCCTCGGCGAGGCGAGCCAAAATCCCCCGGCGAACGGGATGTGCGAGCGCGGAGAACACTCTGTCGAGCTGGTGTGAATCAGTCATGCTCCCTTATTACACCAATTGGTTATTTAACCAATCAGTTATTTTTATGAGATCCGGGTTGACTGTCTGGCTCAGGTGACAGAGCCAGCCCCCGCGCAGCCCGCACGACGAGAAGCGTCTGTGCAAACAAGCGCATGAAAGGCTTCGCAAGCCGGCCAGCCGCGTGCTAGCGTTTTGCTGCGGATATATCGGATCCACGGCTTCCTGAAATTTGCGATGATTGAATCAGCGTCACTTGATGTGTGGCAAATGTGGGCAATTCTCGGCGGATTGACGCTGGCGATTGTCTTTTACGTCTGGGACCGCGTGCCGATCGAAATCGTATCGGCTTCGATCGTCGCCGTTCTGATGGCGTTTTTCCATCTGTTTCCGCTCGAGACCAGCAATCCGAGCACGGCGGATCTTCTGGCGGGCTTTGCCAATCCGGCCCTGTTCACCATCCTGTGCCTGCTGATCGTCGGTCAGGGCATATTCCAGACCGGAGCCATGGAAGGCCCGACGCAGCGCCTGCTGGATTCCTACGACCAGCACCCGAAAATGACCCTGGTCGGGATGTTCGCCTTCGTCTTTGTCATCAGTGCCTTCATCAACAACACACCGGTCGTGGTGATGTTCGTGCCGATTCTGGTGGCAATCGCCAAGCGGATGGAGAAAAGCCCCTCCAAGCTGATGATCCCGCTGAGCTATCTGTGCATCCTCGCCGGCATGACGACGCTGATCGGTTCGTCCACCAACCTGCTGGTCGCCGATACCCTGCTCAATGTAACAGGCGAGCAACTCGGCTTTTTCACGCCGACCATTCCCGGCCTGTTCCTGGCCGCGGTCGGCGTTGTCTACATTGTCTTCATCCTGCCCTACCTCCTGCCCGACCGGGCCTCGATGGAGAGTGAGATCGCCGGTGCGGGCGGCAAGCAATATATCGCCCAGCTGGAAGTCACGAGCGACCATCCGCTGGTCGGCAAGAAGCCGGTCGCCGGCATGTTTGTCGACCTGCCTGACATGACGGTCCGCATGATCCAGCGCGGCGAACACGCCCTGCTGCCGCCCTTCGACCAGATCGAGCTGAAGACCGGCGACCTGGTGATTGTTGCCGCGACCCGTCAGACCCTGACCAATCTGCTCGCCAAGCGCGCCGACTTCATGCGCGGCATGCTGGAAGCCTCGGGGCCGGGCGAAAGCCCGACACCAGGAGAAAACCTTGTCATGGCAGAAGCCGTCGTGGCTCCGGGCTCAAGGGTCATCGGCCGCACCATTGCCCAGATCGGCTTCCGGCACGCGACCGGCTGCGTGGTGCTGGGGATCCAGCGCCGCTCTCGCATGATCCGTTCCCGCATGGGCGAGATCCGCCTGGAAGCCGGTGACACCCTGCTCCTGTTCGGCGCCTCCTCCTCCTTGCGCAGCCTGCGCGCCGACCGGGATTTACTGGTCATGGAGTGGGCGACGACTTCGCTGGCCGACCCCCGCCGCGCCAACCTGGCAAGGTTGATTTTCGGCGGCGTCGTGGTCACCGCGGCGACCGGTATCCTGCCCATCATCCTGTCCTCCTTCCTCGGTGCCGTTGCGATGATCGTGGCCGGCTGCCTGAATACACGGCAGGCTGCCCGGGCTTTTGACATGCGGGTCTATCTGCTGATCGGCTCAGCCATCTCGCTGGGAACGGCGCTGCAGGTGACGGGCGGGGCTGACCTGCTTGCGACCGGCGTCGTCTCGGTATTCGCGCCATTCGGCCCCATCGTGTTGATGTCGGCGCTCTTCCTGCTGGTCGCGATCCTGACCAATGTATTGTCCAACAGCGCCACGGCCATCCTGTTCACGCCGATTGCCGTCGGCGCGGCCAATCAGATGGGGGCAGATCCGACCATGTTCGCGATGACCGTTTTGTTTGCGGCAAACACCTGTTTTGCCACGCCAATCGGCTATCAGACCAATCTTCTGGTGATGGGTCCCGGCCATTACCGTTTTGCGGATTATTTGCGGGCCGGTGCGCCAATGGTGGTTCTGTTCTGGATTGCCTACACGGTCTATGTCAGCCTGCAATACGCATTCGGACTGGCCTGATCGAGATGACCGGGCCAACCCGGCAAACCCGGCGCGACAAGAGGCTAAAGGCGTGACCCACCCGTTCGCGACCAAGCAGATCCCCTTCTTCCTCACGGCCTCGGCGCCGTGCCCCTACCTGCCCGGACGCTATGAACGCAAGGTCTTCACCCGCATTGATATCGGTGAAGGCCCGGCTCTCAATGATGCGCTGACCCATGCCGGTTTCCGGCGCTCCCAGGGCGTCCTTTATCGTCCTGCTTGCGAAGCCTGTGACGCTTGCAAGTCTGTTCGCATCGACGCCGAAGCCTTTGAGTGGAAGCGTCGCTGGCGCAAGATCGCCAACCGCAATCGCGACCTTCACGTTTCGGTCGATGCCAAGACAGCAACGATGGAGCAGTTCGACCTGCTCTCGCGCTATCTCGACAGCCGCCATGGCGATGGCGACATGGCCGGCATGTCGTTCGGCGAATACGTAATGATGGTCGAGGAAGGCGCCCAGCGCACCCATGTCGCGGAGTATCGCGACAGCGACGGCGTGCTGCGGGCCGCCGCCCTGACCGATGTCCTCAAGGACGGCCTGTCGCTGATCTACAGCTATTTCGATCCGGACTGGGAGCACCGAAGCCCCGGGGCCTACATGATCCTGGACGCTGTCAGGCAGGCCGAACTGACCGGCCTGCCCTTCGTCTATCTGGGCTATTGGGTCCGCCAGAGTCGCAAGATGAGCTACAAGGCGCAGTATCAGCCGCTGCAAGTTCTGACGCCGTCGGGCTGGCAGCCACAAGCCGAACTCGCTAACCATGATATCGAAGACGAAGAAGACGATTTCGACTGAGCAACAACGCTTGGCGAAATTGCGGGGGAGTTGAACATGGATCGACGCACATTCATCAGCGGCGGCGCTGTCGCTGCGGCCACGGTTGCCACCGCTTGCGGGGAAACCGGCCAGGATACATCCGGCGCACCGGTGGCCCCGAACATCAATCGCGGTGTCACCCGCCTGCGAATGGTCACCACCTGGCCGGCCAACTTCCCGGGCCTGGGCACCGCCGCCAATAATGTCGCGGACTATATCAACCGCATGTCCGGCGGGTCGCTGGAAGTGCGCGTCTACGCCGCCGGCGAGATCGTCTCGGCCTTCGAGGCCTTTGACGCGGTCTCCGAAGGCACGGCCGACATGTATCACGGCGCCGAATATTACTGGCAGGGCAAGTCGCCGGCCTTCAACTTTTTCACCGCCGTGCCGATGGGCATGACCGCCTATGAGATCATGGGCTGGGTCGAGGCCGGTGGCGGCCAGGCGCTTTGGGACGAACTGTCAGCCGGGTTCAACATCAAGCCCTTCCAGGCCGGCAATTCCGGTCATCAGATGGGGGGCTGGTTCAAGCGCGAGATCAACACGCTGGAAGACTTCCGCGGCCTGCGCATGCGCATTCCCGGTCTCGGCGGCAATGTCCTGCGCGAGCTCGGCGGGGCGGCGGTGACCCTGTCCGGCGGTGAGATTTACCCGGCGTTGCAATCGGGGGCGATCGACGGCACGGAATGGGTCGGCCCGTGGAATGACCTGGCCTTCGGATTCTATCGCGAAGCGCCCTATTATTACGGGCCGGGCTTTCACGAGCCGGGCTCCTGCCTTGGTGTGGGCATCAACAAGACCGTCTGGGACGGGCTGGCCAGCGACCACCAAGCGATCATCGCCTCGGCCTGCCGGACGGCGAACAATATCTCGATTGCCGAATTCCAGTACCAGAACGGCATCGCGCTGGATGTTCTGGTCAACGAGCATGGTGTCGAGCTGCGCCAGTTCTCCGACGAGATCTGGGGCCGGATCGGCACGATCGCCGAACAGGTTGTCGCCGATACCGGCAATGCCGACCCGTTCACACGCCGCGTCTATGACAGCTATTTCGCAGCCCGCGAATCAATGCGTGGCTGGGGCCGGATCTCCGAAATGCCCTACATGGTCCAACGCGAACGCGTCCTGGGACGATAGTCATGCGCAAGGGGGACGGGCTGCTCGCGTCGGTCATACTGCTGTCGCTCATCCTGTTGGTGACCGACATGATCACCGACGGCCAGTTCGGCGCCCTGTTGGATCAAAGCCTGCCTGGGCTGGCGCAGCGGACCGGTGAACGCCTGGCCCAGCTTGGCCTCTGGACATCGCCCGTCCTGCTTGTGCCGCTTGTCTGCGGAGCAATCGGCCGTTTTGCCCGGTTGCCCGGACCGGTCTGGACCGGGCTCGCCAATGTCGCCATCCGCATCGATGCGATCACCGAAATCATCGCCGGTGCCGCCCGCTGGTTCGCCCTTGGCCTGGTCATCGCCACCGCCATCATCGTTATCCAGCGCTATGTGTTCGGCTATGCCTCGACCAAGCTGGCGGAGAGCGTGATCTACATGCATGCCCTGCTCTTCCTGCTCTCGTCCGGCAGCGCCCTGCTGCATGGCGGGCATGTGCGGGTTGATGTCTTCTTTGCCAAAATGAGCGAGCGCGGCCGCGCCTGGGTCGACCTGCTGGGCACCTATCTCGCCCTGATGCCGATGAGCGCGCTGATCCTGTGGTCCTCGACCGGCTATCTCAACTCCACCTGGCGTATCCTGGAAAGCTCGCGAGAGAGCGATGGGCTGGCCTTTGTCTTCCTGCTCAAGACCGCTATCCCGCTGTTTGCCATCCTGATGATCCTGCAAGGATTCTCGATGGCGGCACGCGCGGCCATGACCCTGGCCGGGCAAACGCCCCCTGCGCTGCCTGCCGCGGCAGAGGGCGAGATCTGAGCCATGACACTTTTCATCGAACTCCTGCCCTTCCTGATGTTCCTGGCGGCTTTTGCAGCGCTTCTGCGCGGCTATCCGGTGGCCTTCACGCTCGCTGGCGTCGCCCTCGCCTTCGCCCTGATCGGCATGGCCATTGGCGAGTTTGACCCGATCCATTTTAGGGCCTTCCCGCAGCGCATCTACGGCAATCTGATGGAGATGGACCGGCAGATCCTGGTCGCCGTGCCACTGTTTGTCTTCATGGGCGTGATGCTGGAAAAGTCGAAGATCGCCGAGGAATTGCTCGAGGCCATGGGCGCCCTGTTCGGCTCGATGCGAGGCGGTCTCGGGATCTCGGTGGTCATCGTCGGCGGTCTCCTGGCCGCCTCGACCGGCATTGTCGGCGCGACCGTGGTGACGATGGGTCTCCTCTCCCTGCCGACCATGCTCAAGCGCGGCTATGATCCGGCCCTGGCCAGCGGCACAATCGCGGCGTCGGGCACGCTGGGCCAGATCATCCCGCCCTCCATCGTACTGGTGCTGCTCGGCGACCAGATTTCCAACGCCTATCAGGAAGCCCAACGGGCGCAGGGCATCTTCTCGCCCGACATCGTCTCGGTCGGCGATCTGTTCGCCGGTGCCCTCATTCCCGGCATCCTGCTGGTCACGCTTTATATCGGCTATCAGATCGTGATGGCGATCATGAAGCCGGACAGCGCCCCGGCTGCACCCGCCGAAGGCAAGGTGACGCTGGGCAGCCTGTTACACGCGCTGGTACCGCCACTGGCCCTGATCATCGGGGTGCTCGGTTCGATCCTGACCGGCCTGGCGACCCCCACCGAAGCCGCCGGTGTCGGCGCCGTCGGTGCGACCTTCATCGCCGGAGCCCGTAATGCCGGGCGCGACAGCAATCCCCGCCTTGGCCAGCTTGTCGGCTATCTGGGTCTGGCAGCGCTGCTCGGCCTGATCGCGCTGGTGGTCCTTGCCAATATCGGCGCCGAGCGCCGCCTGTATGTGACCGATCTGGGCACATTCGGCGGCGTGCTGACCGGCGCGCTGGTGGCCATCACCGTGCTGGGCGCCGGCTGGAGCCTGGTCCGTCTCAAGCGCTCCGGCGTGCTCGATGAGGTGATGAGCTCGACCGCGATGATCTCGGCCATGGTGTTCGTGATCCTGATCGGCGCGTCCCTCTTCTCCCTGATCTTCCGCGAACTCGGCGGCGACGACACGGTGGCTGCAGCACTGCACGCCGTACCGGGCGGCGTGTTCGGTGCCGTCGCAGTGGTCATGCTGGTGATGTTCATCCTCGGCTTCTTCCTCGACTTCATCGAGATCACCTTCGTGGTGGTGCCGATCGTCGCGCCGATCCTGCTGATGATGGGTGTCGATCCGGTCTGGCTGGGCGTGTTGATGGCGATGAACCTGCAGACCAGCTTTTTGACCCCGCCCTTCGGTTTCGCCCTCTTCTATCTGCGCGGTGTGGCACCAAAGACCGTCAAGACGACCGACATCTATCGCGGTGCCATCCCCTTCGTGATCATCCAGATACTCGCCATCATCGCGGTCGCCGCCTTCCCGTGGCTGGCGACCGGTTTGCCGGAATGGCTGTACGGCTAGGAGGCCCGCCCCATGAGCCCGTCACGCAAGCTGGAACTGCAACGCGCCTTCATCGCTGCCTTGGCCCTGATCATCTCCGGCATCTTCCTGTGGATGATCCGCGACTATCTCGCCGCGCTCTTCCTGGCCGGCGTGATCACACTCTTCCTGGCAAAGCCGCATGACTGGCTCAGCGGAAAGCTGGGCAAGCGGCGCGGACTGGCTGCCGGCCTGCTGGTCACCGGGGCCGTGCTGGCCTTCGTCATTCCCGCGGCCATCCTGCTGGGACTGGTGGCCGAACAGGCGATCGATGTGACCGGCATGGTCACCCCCTGGGTCCAGTCGCAGGTCACCGAGATCCGCACCAATGGCCTCGACGGGCTTCCGGACTGGCTGCCCTTCCGTGACGAGATGATCGAGTACCAGGCGACGCTGACCGCCCAGATCGGCAATCTGGCCGGGTCAGTCGGACGGATGCTGGTCAATTCCCTGCGCGCCGGCACGGGTGGTTTCCTGGTCGCGACACTGAATTTCTTCATTCTCGTCTACGCGCTGTTCTTCTTCCTGATGACAGGACGCAATGCGGCGCGTTCGGCAGTGACACTGCTGCCGATGACCGTCGAGGCGCGCGAGTTGCTGGCCGAGCGGGCCCTGTCCACCATCCGCGCAACGGTGAAGGGCTCTTTCCTGATCGCCCTGGTCCAGGGCGGTTTGACCGGGGTGGGTCTTTTCGTCGCCGGTGTACCAGGCGCGATTTTCTGGGCCGCCATCGCCGCCCTGCTCTCGATTATCCCGATGATCGGACCGCCGCTGATCTGGGTCCCTGCTGCGATCTGGCTGGCCGCCACAGGGCATCCGATTGCCGCCGGCGGACTGGCTGCCTGGGGCGCCATCGTGGTCTCGACCTCGGACAATATCCTGCGCCCGGTCCTGGTCGGCAAGGATGCCAAGATGTCCGACCTGATGGTGCTGATCTCGACCCTGGGCGGTCTGACCCTGTTCGGCGCCGTCGGCATCATCATCGGCCCGGTTATCGCGGCGCTCTTCACCTCGGTCTGGTTCATCTTCCGCGAAAGCTATGCAGGACTTCTGGACGAGCACGAGGACGAAGTCGACAGCGCCGCGAACACAGAGGCGGACGACATAGAAGACCATGCCGGCGCCGCCGGGCCTGACCGGGATCCAGTTGCCTCTCAGGATCCCGTTTCCAGCGCCGACCAGACGCCCCCGACCGCCTGAGTTTACCCTGTCACCAAAACATTCTTCCCCGAGCGATCCGGTTGCCCTAAGATACTGACTTGCTACCGACGGCTTTGCGGTCGGGACGTCAGCGCGCGGACCCGGGGCGGCCGCAGACAAGGGATAGATGCTGAGAAATCGTCGACTTATCGCCGGGATCCTGATTGCGCTGATGGCGATCCCCGCATTTTTCTCGATCCAGATCCTTCTGGTCCTTGCCGGGCAATATCAGCTCACGCCCGAACCCGAGAACGCCCGCTATATCCTGCAATCGACACCGCTGTGGGCCCTGCTGGCGCCGCCATTGCGGATTCTGGTTCTGTGCGTCGCTCTGGCCCTGGCCATCCGTCGGTCACGCTGGATCGTTCTGGCGGCCTGTCTTGATCTGATACTTCACATCAGCGGCTGGCTGACGATCATCAGTAATGGCAGCTTCAACCTGCCGACCGGCTACATCACATTCGCCATCCAGGCAGTGCTCTTCTATACGCTCGCGCAATCAGGCGGACTGACGATCAAGCGCGTCTAGCTTGAGCTGGCACTCCGATCCAATCCGTCTTCGACATCGCGCAGGAAGCGGTTCACCTCACCCATGTCCAGCGTTCGGGCCAACGCATCGCAATCTAGCCGCGGGCGCGATGAATAATACGTCCGCATCGCCAGGATCGCGGCGCGGTGGCCGTCAATATCGCCTTCCGGCAAAGCACGCAGATCCCGCTTCAGCCGGGCGAGCGCATCGCGATCGCTTGCCGTATAGCGTTCCAGCGCATCAAACAGCGCCTCGATATAGGTGATGTACAGCTCGCGCCGATTGCCCACGAGATCAGGCGCATGTCCATCCATCGCGTGACCGTAAAGCTCGCCATAGGCCTCGCCGGCCGGATTGGTATGCGCGTAACTGTCGCCAAGGGCGTGGATCAAAAAGCCGGTCTGCCAGTCCACACTGTCAGATGACCTGACGCGTGCCTCGACCATGGCGGCGAGGTCAGCGCGCCGCCGCGCAACAGCGTTGCGGTCTCCGCCATGCAGGGAGTGCAAAACGGCATTGATCCGGTGACGATAGCCCCAAGCCCCGAACAATCCCCAAACGCTCACCTGGGGCGCTGCATAGCGCAGCGCCAGGTCGTCGGCCGCCTGGTTGAAAAAGGCGAGACGCGCCGCATCCTCGTCCGAGTGCCCCGCCAGCCTTGCGATGACATAGGTCGTGTCCTGATGACCGTCGCGCTGGTATTTGGGTGCCCCGTCGAGGCTCAGGCAGGATGGATTCAGCGTTCGGTATCCCGGCGTCGAACAGGCGGTAAGCCCACCCAATCCGATCAAGATGGCGGCTTTGAGCAGGTATTTCATGATGTTCCCCCGGAAAACCCCGTTCCCGCGGAACAGCCTAGCTGTTGCTACGCGGCGGCGCCAATGAAAGGCGATGCGCGCCTACACTTCCGGCACCGCGCTCCCGCGCCCACGCCGCTTTCCACCCGCATGCTCGACCAGCATCTTGATCCGTTTTTCGATCGGAGGGTGAGTGGCAAACACGCCCATGAAGCCTGATTTCGGATTCTCGATGAACATCTCGCGGACTTCATCCGGTGAGTCCTCAATGTCGGAATTCCCGGAAATCTTTTCCAGCGCCGAGATCATCGCGTCGGGATTGCGGGTCAGCTCGACGGCGCCGGCATCGGCCATGTATTCGCGCCGACGCGACAGCGAGAAGCGGATCATGATGGCGAGGAAGTAAGCCACGGCGATGATGGCAATGGCGATCACGATGACCAGCCCGCCGCCGCGGCCGCCGGAACGCCTGTCGCCACCCGCGCGCATCCCGATCCAGAACATGCGCCGGAACATGATCTCGGCAACAAAGGAGATGATGCCGACAAAGATGATGGAGATGACCAGCAGCCGCACATCATGATGGCGGATATGCGAGAGCTCGTGCGCCAGCACGGCTTCCAGCTCGGCCTTGTCGAGACGCTGCATCAAACCGCGGGTCACGGTGACGGTATATTGCCCCTCGCGCACACCCGACGCGTAGGCATTGAGTGCACCGGTCTCGATCACCGCCAGTTTCGGCATGGTCAACCCGCGCGAGATGCACAGGTTTTCCAGCAGATTGTAGAGTTCCGGCTCGGCCTTCCGGTCAACCGGACGCGCCCCTGTGGCGGCATTGATCATCGACTGGTGAAAGAACCAGGCAATGACGAACCAGATGGCCGCAATGCCCAGGGACCAGGCCGCGATCATGGGCAGTCGCGAGGCTTCCGAAGTCAGGAAATCAAGCCCGGCCCCGTCCTTGCCCGACTGGGTATAGGACGGGTCGCCGAAGCCGGTCATCAATATGGTCAGCGCATAGCCGATGGCGACCAGCAAGACCGGAAAGGCCGCCAGCAGAAAGACCGAGCGCAGATTATTGTTCCAGATATGGGTGCGGAGCCCTGTCGCGCCGCCCAACATGACCTAGAACTGCACCTTCGGGGCGCCGCGCTCGGCTTCACCGACTTCGAAATATTCGCGCTGCTTGAAGCCCATCGAATTGGCAATCACCACGGCCGGGAATTGCTCGGTCGAGGTGTTGTATTCGTTGACGGCGTTGTTGAAGAAGCGGCGGGCCGCAGCGATCTTGTTTTCCAGATCGGACAGCTCGGCCTGGAGCTGCATGAAATTCTGATTGGCCTTGAGGTCGGGATAGGCTTCCGACAGGGCGAACAGCTGGCGCAGCGCGCCGGAGAGCATGTTCTCGGCGCCGGCCAGATCCTTCACCGAGGTTGCATCAATTGCGGTCTGGCGCGCCTTGATGACGTTTTCCAGCGTCTCTTTCTCGTGACTGGCATAGCCCTGGACCGTGCTGACCAGATTGGGCACGAGATCATGGCGCTGTTTCAGCTGGACATCTATATCGCCCCAAGCCTGGTTGCAGGTCTGCCGCAGCGCGACAAGCCGGTTGTAGACCATGACCAGGAACACGCCGAGGGCGATGATCACGAGCAATAGAATGAGGCCGGTATCCATGCCTGTCTCTCCTTGAGGGGCAATATTACAGGGCGCTCAACCCCCGAACCGGGCGTTGCGCATTCAAATCACTACTTATTCCGCTTTCGCCTGTGAAGCGAGGAATTCCGAGCCGCGCGGCGAAAAGCGCAGCGAACGCGGGAAACCGCGCGGAATCATCTTGCCGGCCTGGGCCCGCTTGGCGGTCCATAACAGCCAGTCATCCAGATTGAAACGCCGTCCGGCCCCGTCCAACCAGGTCAGCCCGTCTTCGGCATTGAACACGGTTGCGTCCGCCAGTTTGGCACCCTTGCCGCCCAAGAGCTTGACGCCCTTGCCGCGGCTCATGACCGGGATTTCCTCCAGTTCGAAGACCAGCAATTTCTTGTTCTCGCCGATCAAGGCGACGCGGTCGCCAGTCGCCGGGATGCACAGGAAGGCCTCGTCGCCTTCGGCCAGGTTGAGAATCTGCTTGCCGCCCTTCTTCAGGGCCAGGCAATCCTTCTCCTGGACGCGGAAACCGGAATTACCGTCGGATGCCACCAGAAGCGTGCGTTCGGGATCGTATTTGAACAGACCGATCGGCGCGGCATCGTCAGGCAGGTCGACATGCAGGCGCACCGGCTCGCCATGGCCGCGGCCGCCAGGAAGTTTGGAAGCTTCCAGCGTGTAGAACTTGCCGTCGGTGGCGAACATCAACAGGCGATCGGTGGTCTCGCATTTCACCGCGAAGGCCGACTTGTCGCCTTCCTTGAACTTCAGCTCTGTGACGTCGTTGATATGGCCTTTCAGCGCCCGCACCCAGCCGCGTTCTGACAGCACAGCGGTGATCGGCTCACGCACCACAAAGGCTTCGATCGGTGCTTCGCCGGAAATGTCGGGCGCCTTGTCGAAGACCGTGCGGCGTTTGCCCAGCGGCGTGCTCTCGGCATAAATCTCGCCAAGGCTCTTCACCTCTCCGCGCACCTTGTCCCACTGCAGCGCCGTCGACCCGATCAGCTCCTTCAGGGTCTTGCGTTCGGCGCGGAGGTTTTCATCTTCCTTGCGGATTTCCAGCTCTTCCAGCTTGCGCAAGGCGCGCAGGCGCATGTTGAGAATGGCTTCGGCCTGACGCTCGGTCAGCTCGAAATGGGCCATCAGCCTGGCCTTGGGTTCATCCTCGAAGCGGATGATGCGGATCACCTCGTCCAGGTCGGCATAGACGATGAGATAGCCGGCCAGCACTTCGAGCCGATCCTCGACCTTGGCCAGGCGCGTCGTCGCGCGGCGCACGGCGACCTCGCGGCGGTGTTCCAGCCAGATCTGCAACACTTCACGCAGACCCATCACGCGGGGCACGCCTCGGGGGTCCAGCACGTTGAGATTCAATGAGACCCGGGTTTCCAGATCGGTCAGCTTGAACAGGCTTTCCATCAGCATGGCCGGATCGACCAGCTTGGATTTCGGCTCCAGCACCAGGCGGATATCCTCGGTACTCTCGTCGAGCACATCGTCCAGCAGCGGCAGTTTCTTGGCGTCCATGAGCTGGGCGATGCGTTCGACCAGCTTGGATTTTTGCACCAGGTACGGGATTTCGGTGACCACGATGCGCCACATGCCGCGCGGCATGTCTTCCTTTTCCCACTTGGCCCGCACGCGGAATCCGCCGCGTCCGGTCTCATAGGCCGAACGGATGGCTTCGGGTGGTTCGACGATCGTGCCACCGGTCGGCAGGTCCGGCCCCTTGATATGCTTAAGCAGCGCTTCGGTTTCGGTCTCCGGATTGTCGATCAGCGTCATCGCGGCGGCGCAGATCTCGGCGACATTGTGCGGCGGCACCGAGGTCGCCATGCCGACGGCAATGCCGGTCGAGCCATTGGCGAGAAGGTTGGGAAAGGCACCCGGCAGGACCAGCGGCTCGCGCTCGGAGCCGTCATAGGTTTCTTCGAAATCGACCGTGCCCTGGTCGATATCCTGCAGCAGCAATTCCGCCGCCTTGGTCAGGCGGGCTTCGGTGTAACGCATGGCGGCGGCGCCATCACCGTCGATATTGCCGAAATTGCCCTGCCCTTCGACCAGCGGATAGCGCGAGGCAAAATCCTGGGCCAGGCGGACCAGCGCCTCGTAGACCGACTGGTCGCCATGCGGGTGGTATTTACCGATCACATCACCGACCACACGGGCCGATTTCTTGAACGCCTGGTCCGGGTTCAGCTTCAGCTCGCGCATGGCGTACAAGAGACGCCGGTGGACAGGTTTCAGGCCATCACGGGCATCAGGCAGCGCTCGCTGGGTGATCGTCGAGAGCGCATAGGCGAGATATCGCCGCGACAGCGCCTCGTTGAACGTCTCCTCGATGATATGCCCGCCGTCGGGATCAAAATGATCGCCCATGAAGCCCACCTGACTGATTCGCGTTTGGGTCAGTATAGGCAGGGCTGGCGAGGTGCGCAGGGGTGAGACGCAGGATTAGCTGTGGGGAATGGGGCAGCGCGAGGCACCGGCTCGTCGCCGCGCCCCGGACGCCCGACCCTGATCAGGCTTTGGTGATCGAATTGCCACCATCCACCAGCATCGCAGAACCGGTGATGAATGACGCGCGGTCAGACGCAAGGAAAAGCGCCGCACCCGCGACTTCGTCCGCGCTGGCCATACGTTTCAGCGCGTGCATTTCCCGAACCGCCGCGTGGAAATCAGGGTCATCACCAGCCATGGGCGTTGCCGTTCCGCCAGGCAAGAGCGCGTTCACCCGCAGCCCCGAGGCGCCATGTTCAACAGCGAGGCATTGCACAAGCCCCACCAGGCCAGCCTTGGACGCGCCATAAGCCGCCATTCCAGGCATGCCCATCGTGTGGCCGACAAAACTGGACGTGAAAATCAGCGAACCGCTTCCACTTTTCAACAAGGCCGGTATTTGCGCCCGCGCACCGTAGAATGCGCTGTCGAGGTTCACGGCCTGGGTCGCACGCCAGTCTTCAACCGCCATATCGTGCAGAGGGCCCAATGCACCCAACGATCCGGCATTGTTGAATGCGACATCCAGACGCCCGAACGATGAAATCGCTTGCGCGACCAGGTCGATCGCATAGTTCGGATCGGCAACATCACCGGCGAGAACAACGGCCTCGCCTCCTGCGATCCGGATCGAGTGCGCGACGGCGTCCAGTTCACCTTGCCGCCGCGCGCCCAGAACTACCTGCGCCCCTGCCGCTGCAAATTGCCGCGCCGCCGCAGCGCCGATTCCGCTGCTTGCGCCGGTTACCAGCGCTACCTTGTTGTCCAATTCCATACCAAGCTCCTGAGTTACACGGAGCCCGGCAATTGCCTGACGCGTCTTTGGCAAGCCACCCGATGCTTGCGATCCGGCCTACAACCGCCCCACCCGCTCCAGCTCCGCCATCAAGCGCCCGCGCGCTTCCGGCAATTGCTTGTCGATCGGCCACAAAACCCGGCGTTCCAGGAAATAGCCGGTCAGGGCCAGGCCGCGAGCGATGTCGCCCTCCTCGATCTTGCCTGACCCGGCCATGAAGGGCGGGAGTTCGAGGAGTTTGGGGGCGTAGGGGGCGGCTTCCTCGCGGCAGACGGCGCGGCCGGTGCGCGGCGAGATATGAGTCAGGTCATCGGTGACGCCGGTGACGGCGCAGGACGACATGTCGAGGCCGTAGCCCAGATCGGACAGGAGGCCCGCCTCCCAACGCACATAGAGCGCCGGCCAGATGTCGGGATCGTCGAAGGCGCCCAGCAAGAGCTGGAAGCCTTCGTGCACACGTGGATGGGCTTCGCGTTCGGGCAGGCACATCACCGCCACCGCACAAGCGGCGTTGAGTCCGGCCAGCGCGGTGCGGTCCTCCATCACCATGCCGGCAGTGAGATCATCCGCCTCGATCTGGAACATGCCGAGATGTTCCGACAGGCGGGCGCGCCAATTGACCGTGATCTGGTTGCCCGGCTGCAGGATCGGCCGCATCGACCGCGACCGCCCGCCTCGGACCAGCCCGGCATGACGCCCCTGCCCGGCCGTCAAAACCTCGACAATCGCCGACGTCTCGCCATGCGGCCGAACCGCCAGCACTATGCCCTGATCTCGCCATTCCATGGGGTGGTTGTAGGTGAGTCTTGTCCCTCACACACTGGGGCTACTCAGACGTCGAAATCCAGCCCCACATCCTTGTAGTGCGAGCGCCGCGCCATCCATTTGGCGTCGACTTTCACATTGAGGAAGAGGTGGACCTTGCAGCCCAGCACCTCTTCCAGCTCCTTGCGGGAAGCCTCACCGATCGATTTGACGGCGCTGCCGCCCTTGCCCAGCACGATGGGTTTTTGGGTTTCGCGTTCAACGATGATGGATTGCTCGATGCGCAGGGAGCCGTCGCGCAGCTTCTTCCAGACCTCGGTCTCGACCATGGAGGCGTAGGGCAGCTCCTCGTGCAGGCGCAGATAGACTTTCTCGCGGGTGATCTCGGCGGCGAGGATGCGGGCCGGCAGATCGGCGACCTGGTCGGCGGGATAGTGCCAGACGCCTTCCGGCATCAGGCCGGCGATGAACTCGCGCAGCTGCAGCACGCCCGATCCCGTCTTGGCCGAGATCATGAAGACTTCGGAGTAGACGCCGGTCTCGTAGAGTTCCTGGGACATGGCCAGCAACTGGTCACGCGGCATCAGGTCGACCTTGTTGAGGACCAGGATGGCCTTCTGCTCGGTCTTCTTCAGACCTTCGGTGACACGGTCATCATCCTCGACCATGCGGCTGTCGCCACTCTTGGCGCCGCCATGGATCATGCGCGCGCGGGCGCCGGCATCGACGACATGCATGATCGTGTCAGCCTCGCCGGCTCCGGACCAGGCCGCCGCGACCATCGACTTGTCGAGCCGGGTCTTGGGCGCGAACACGCCGGGTGTATCCACGAGGACGATCTGGGTCTCGCCGGCCAGCGCCACGCCGCGCACGGCGAAGCGGGTCGTCTGCACCTTGTGGGTGACGATGGTGACCTTCTCACCGACCAGGGCGTTGACGAGGGTAGACTTGCCGGCATTGGGCGAACCGATGACCGCGGCAAAGCCGCAGCGTTTGGGAGTGTCAGACATGCTGTCCTTCGCGTTTCAGCAATTCCTCGGCGGCGGCCCGTTCGGCCACCTGCTTGGAACCGCCCTCGCCCACAGCGGGCGCAAGGGGTGTGACCGTGACCTGCACGGTGAAGACCGGCCGGTGGTCCGGGCCGGAACGTTCGGTGAGTTCATAACGCGGAACACCGCGGCCTGTCTTGGCCGCCCATTCCTGCAGCGCGGACTTGGGATCCGATGGCTTGGCCCTGAGCGCCTCAATGCGCGGCCCCCAATGATGATCGAAGAAGACCTGGACCGCCGCCCGGCCGCCATCGAGATAGATCGCCGCCATCAGGGACTCGCAGGCATCGCCGAGGATGGAGGTCTTGTTGCGACCGCCGCCCTTTTCCTCCGACTTGCCGATCCGCAGCGCCGCACCGAGATCGACCGCGCGGGCGACATCGGCGCAGGTTTCCTTGCGCACCATCGAGTTGAGCCGCGGTGCGAGGGCGCCCTCATCGGCCTTGTCGAATGATGTGAACAGCGCTTCCGCCGTCATCAGGCCGAGCACCCGGTCGCCAAGGAATTCCAGACGTTCATAGGTGGGGATGGTCTTGCGACCCTCGGCGAAACTGCCATGGGTCAGGGCGCGCTCGATCAGGCTCTTGTCGGTAAAAACATAGCCAATGCGCTGTTCCAGCCGGGCAATCGGATCAGCCATGGGCGAGCCCGTCGAAATGGTGGCCAATGGGCCGTGCTTCGAGCACGACGAAGGCCTGGGCCCAGGGATGGTCATCGGTGATGGTGATATGGGCAAAAGGCTCATGCCCATGCGGGGTCAGCGCCAGGGCGCGCTCCAGGGCCCGGCCCTTGAACTCCAGCGTCGGTTTGCCGCCGGGCAGATTGACCACGCCGATCTCCTTCCAGGACACGCCGCGCGCAATCCCGGTGCCCAGCGCCTTGGCGCCGGCCTCCTTGGCCGCGAAGCGCTTGGCATAGCTCGCCGCCCGCATCCGCCGCTTGTCGGACTTGGCCTGTTCGATCTCGGTGAAGACACGCTGGATGAAGCGGTCACCGAAGCGCTCGATCGATTTTTCGATACGGCGAATATCCATCAGGTCAGAGCCGAGGCCGATGATCATGACGCTGCCCGCGCTTCCTCGATCAGCCCACGCATCGTCCCGACCGCCTCACGCAGACCGCGGAAGATGGCTTCGCCGATCAGGAAATGGCCGATGTTGAGCTCGATCACTTCAGGGATGGCGGCGATGGGCTTGACGGTGTCATAGGTCAGGCCGTGACCGGCATGGACTTCCAGCCCACGCTCATGGGCGACCGTCGCGGCGCTCTGCAGGCGTTTGAGATGACGCTCGACCTCAGCCGTGTCACCCGCCAGAAAGGCTTCGCAATAGGCGCCTGTGTGGAGCTCCACCACGGCAGCACCCATCGCTTCGGCAACGGCAATCTGCACCGGGTCAGGCTCGATGAAGAGCGAGACGCGGCTACCGCCCTCGCGCAGCTGGCGGACATAGGGCGCGATCGTGTTGTGACCGGCAGCCACATCCAGACCGCCCTCGGTTGTCCGCTCCTCGCGCTTTTCCGGCACCAGGCAGACCGCGTGCGGCTTGTGACGCAGGGCGATGTCGAGCATTTCCGGCGTGGCCGCCATTTCCAGATTGAGCGGCAGGTCGATCTCGGCCATCAGCCGGTCGATATCGGTATCGGTGATATGGCGACGGTCTTCGCGCAGGTGCGCCGTGATCCCGTCCGCCCCGGCTTCCGACGCCTGACGCGCGGCGCGCACCGGGTCCGGATGCTCACCACCGCGGGCATTCCGGATTGTGGCCACATGGTCGATATTGACGCCGAGACGAATGCTCACCGGCTGCTCCTGAATCTTCGTTTATCCGCCGCCTCAGGCGAGACCGCGACTGCCCGGCTTGATGGCCGGGATGGCGGCCAGTTCCGGCGGAAGCTGGTCGGCGGGGTAAGCGGGAACCTTGTATTCGGTTAGCGCGATCAGCGGCACGCCGACATCGGCCTCACCGCCAGACCGGTCAACGAGGCAGGCCTCGGCTATCACCGTGGCGCCGGTCTTGTTGATGGCCTCGATGCATTCGCGCGAAGACAAGCCGGTCGAGACAATGTCCTCGACCACCAGGACCTTGTCATCCTTGGTCAGCTCGAAGCCGCGACGCAGTGTAAACTCGCCATTCTCGCGCTCGACATACAGGCCCTTGAGACCCATCTGACGCGCCATCTCATAGCCCGGCACGATGCCGCCGGTGGCCGGAGAGACGATAACCGTCGGGGCGTCGCCAAGTTCAGCCCGCACTTTCGCCGCCAGAGCCTTGCACAGGCGCTCGGTCCGTTCCGGCTCGGAGAAGACGCGCGCCTTTTGCAGGAAGACACCGCTGCGCAGTCCGGAAGAGAGGATGAAATGGCCCTCGAGCAAGGCGCCAGCGGCCCGGAATTCGGCCAGGACTTCGTCGCGTGTCATTCTTCCTTTATCTCCTCGATTTCCGCCCTCGCCCGATCGGCGGAGACGACGGTCTCACACATGCGGATGGCGGCCAGGATATTGGCCAGATGCCGGGTATCGAACACTTCGACGTCAAATTCCATGTCGAAAAAGTCTGCGGCGCGGTTGCGGGTGGTCACGCTGGCGATATTGCCGCGGTTCTCCGACACCGTCTTGGCAATCTCGGCGAGGGCGCCCGGTTCATTGTGCATGACTGCCTGGATTCGCGCCATCGAGACGGCATTGCCTTCGGCTTCCGCGGTCCAGGCCAGGTCGAGCCAGTCATCCATCGCATTTTCCTCGAACTGGGCGAGGCGTTCGCAATCAATGGTGTGAATCTCGATCCCCTTGTCCTTGCGCAGAAGGCCGACGATGCGGTCGCCAGGCAGAGGTGAGCAGCATTCGGCAAAATGAAGCGTCACGCCCTGCGTCAGGCCTCGGCCACGCACATAGAGACGGGCCTTGCTATCCTGGATCAGGTCCCGGCCAGCGGCATCCGGACGCTCGTCAAGACGACCTGGAAAGGCCGCGTTGAGCATGTCGACCGAGGAGATCCGGCCGCGACCAAGGGTCTCGTACATCTCGTTGGCGTCCTTCACCTCAAGCCGCGAGAACGCGTCCTTGAGATCCGCCTCGATCAGCGTCCGGCCTTCGCGGCGGAAGGCGTGCTCGGCCATGATCTTGCCAATGCGATGGAACTCGTCGCGTTCGCTCTCGCGGATGAGGCGCCGGATCGCGGCACGGGCGCGACCGGTGACAGCGAGATTCTCCCATCCAGCCGGTGGTTGACGCACGCCGCCCTTCACGATGGCAACCACATCGCCATTGCGCAACTGCGTGCGCAATGGGCGTTCGCGGCCATTGATCTTGGCCGCCACGGTCGTGTGCCCGAGCTCGGTATGGACCGCGTACGCGAAGTCCAGCGGGGTCGCACCGACCGGTAGCGAAATCAGGTCACCCTTGGGTGTGAAACAATAGACCTGGTCGGCAAACATCTCGAGCTTGGCGTGCTCGAGAAACTCCTCCGGATCGCCGCCCTGGTTGAGGATTTCGACGAAGGGCCGCAGGCGCTCCAGCGGGTCGCCACCGGCGGCTTGAGCGGCATCGGCATCATAGGTGTAGGAGGAATTCTTGTAGCGCCAGTGCGCGGCCACGCCGCTCTCGGCCACCGCCTCCATCTCCTCGGTTCGGATCTGAAGCTCGACCCGGACATTTTTCGGGCCCATCACCGTGGTGTGCAGGGAGCGATAATTATTCGGCTTGGGCAGCGAGATGAAGTCGCGGAAGCGTTCCGGCACGCAGCGCCAAGCCTGGTGGATCACGCCCAGGGCGCGGTAGCAGTCATCCGGCGTGTCGACGATCAGGCGAAAGGCATAAATGTCGGCGATTTCCTCGAAGGTCAGCCCCTTGCGCTCCAGCTTGCGCCAGATCGAATAGGGTCGCTTCTCGCGCCCGAAGATGCGTCCCTCAATGCCTGCCTCTGCGAGGCTGTCGGTCATCGCCGCCGAAACGACCGAGACTTCCTCGGCATGGGCCTCGCGCAAGCGCTTCAGTCGGGTATTGATCGATTCATGGGCCGAGGCGTTGACGTGCTCGAAGGCCAGGTCCTCAAGCTCGACGCAGACCCGGTTGATCCCGATCCGGCGCGCCAACGGTGCATAGATTTCCAGTGTTTCCAGCGCGATCCGCTCGCGCTTGTCGGCGCGCGATATGGCGTCCAGCGTGCGCATATTGTGCAGGCGGTCGCACAGCTTGACGATCAGGACCCGGACATCATCCGAGATCGCCACCACCAGTTTTTGCAGATTTTCGGCCTGTTTGGTGCGTTTGGAGCGCAGCTCCATCTGGCCCAGCTTGGTGACGCCGTCGACCAGGCCCGCCACCTCCTCGGAAAAGGCAGAGGTCAGGTCCTCCAGCGTTGCCGGCGTGTCCTCCACCGTATCGTGGAGCAGGCCGGTGCAGACCGTGGCCACGTCCATGCGCAGGTCGGCGAGGATCATCGCGACCTGGGCCACATGGGCAAAATAGGGTTCGCCCGACTGGCGGCGCTGCGGCCGGTGTGCTTCCTCGGCAAAGTCGTAGGCACGCCGCACGAAGTCGGCGTCGACTTTGGGGAAATACCGGCGGATACGCGCTATCAGCTCGTCCGCGCTGGGTATGGCGGGCGGCGACGGGTCCAGTTCGGGTGACGTCGCGCCGGAGGTCAAGACGCGTTAGAGGCGGCCGTCAGGCGCGCCATCCCGGTCGTTCTGAAGCGCCTTGAGCATCTCGGCCTCGTCGAGCTCGACCGGCGGTGCCGGCAGGGCTTCCATTTGCTGGCCACGCTCTTCGCGCGCCGCATCTTCCTCGTCCTCGCTCGGCAGCACGCGCTGCAGACCGTTGACCAGGCTGTCCTTCAGCGCATCCATGTCGAGCGTTTCGTCCGCGATCTCGCGGAGGGCAACGACAGGGTTCTTGTCATTGTCGCGATCAATCGTCAGCTCGGAGCCGGCCGAGATGTTGCGGGCACGGTGTGCCGCCATCAGAACCAGACGGAAACGATTGGGAATTTTTTCAATGCAGTCTTCGACAGTGACGCGAGCCATGCGCGCGAACTCCTTGAACCAGCGCTAGAGGTTTTGGAACCGCGTTACCTAATCCCCTCGCCCTTCAAAAGCAAGGCTGTCGGGTGAGAGTTTTCCGGCCTCTTGCAGCTTGTATGTTGCGCTGCGATCCGCCTGCGGCAATGCGGCGATCAGGTCGGCGATGGCAAGCCCACTGACCGGATCGGTCCAAGCGGGTGCGATCTCGGCCAATGGCAGCAGGACGAAGGCCCGCTCGACGGCCCTAGGATGCGGCACGGTCAGCCCGTCCGCGGCCTCGATCCGCTCGCCACGACAATCGATGAGGTCTAGATCAAGCGGCCGAGGCGCATTGCGCACGGTGCGCGCCCGTCCGAAGGCAGATTCAATGGCATGCAGCGTGTCAAGGATGGCCCTGGCGGGCTGGTCCGATGTGATCTCGGTGACGGCATTCACATAAGGGGGCTCGCTGGGGTCGGGCCAGGCCGGGCTGTGCCAGTCCGAAGAAGCCGCGACGATCTTGAACCCTGCCTCTTCCAGCGCGAAGCGTGCCCGGTCCAGGGTCTCACGCGGACTCCAATCCCCCAGTGGAAGATTGGCTCCGAGCGCGATATATACCGGCGCAGATTGGTTTCCCGTATTCATCGCGTTTCCCAAGGATATTCCCATGGCATTTTACCCTGACGAACGGATCGGTCTTTTTATCGACGGCGCCAACCTGTTCTCAACGACCAAGGCGCTCGACTTCGATATCGATTTCAAACGCCTTCTCGAGGAATTCCGCAAGCGCGGCAAGCTGATCCGCGCCAATTACTACACGGCCCTGCTCGAGCACGAGGAATACAACCCCCTGCGCCCGCTGGTCGACTGGCTGGACTATAACGGCTTCTCGGTGATCACGAAGCCGGCCAAGGAATACACTGACGATCATGGCCGACGCCGGATCAAGGGTGACATGGATATCGAACTGGCGGTCGACATGCTGCAGGCCGCCACCTATCTCGATCACATCATCCTGTTCACCGGTGACGGCGACTTCCGCTATGCCCTCGCCGCGGCCCGCGCCAAGGGTGCCCGGATCTCGGTGGTCTCATCGCTGAAGACCAACCCGTCCATGATCTCCGACGATCTGCGCCGGGAGGCCGACGCCTTCATCGAGCTGGATGATTTGCGGGCGATGATCGGTCGGGCGCCGGCGAGCTCGTGAGCGCCTCCATTCCACCGGAAGCGCCGCTCGATTGCCCGCTCTGCCCTCGCCTGGTCGCCTTTCGTGAGGCGACGGCGGCTGACCACCCGGACTGGCACAACGCACCTGTGGAGTCCTTCGGCTCGGATCAGGCCCGCCTGCTGATCATCGGCCTGGCGCCCGGTCTGCGCGGCGCCAACCGGACCGGCCGCCCCTTTACCGGCGACTGGGCCGGCGACCTGCTCTACGCGACCCTCGACCGTTTCGGCTTCTCGCGCGGAACCTATGCCAGCCATGCCGAGGACGGCGTCGAGCTGGTCGATGCGATGATCACCAATGCCGTGCGCTGCGTGCCGCCCGAGAACAAGCCGGTCGGGGCCGAGGCCAATGCCTGCCGCCCCTTCCTGACCAGTCGCATCGCCGCGATGCCGCGCCTGAAGGCCGTGTTGTGCCTGGGCAAGATTTCACACGACAACACGCTGCGGGCGCTGGGCCTGCCGCTCAAGACGGTCAAGTTCGGGCATGCGGTGACCGAGGACATTCCCGGCCCCAACGGGTCCCTGCGGCTGTTCGACAGCTATCATTGCTCCCGCTACAACACCAATACCGGTCGTTTGACTGAAGCCATGTTTGATGCCGTTTTCGGCGACATCCGGGCCTGGCTGGACACCTCACCCTCATAGCCTGCCGCGTGTGCACAGATCACATATACTCGCCTGTAAAGGGAATTCAGGGCGGCGCCGCGCGTCACGTCCGGATCGGGCTGGCAGGATTTGCGCCCTCACCTTCCAATCGGCCATCGAGAAGGCGCACCGCCTGATCGAACTTGTCCCGGCAGCCCGGATTGCAAAAACCCACCACCGCTCCGCGATAGATCATGAGCGCGTCGGCAGAGACCGGCCGGCCTGACCACGGGCATGTCTCATTGATGACATCTTCCATCGCTAGTTTCATCGCGTTAACCATATTCCTGCGTTTCCCGTTGTTCCCGCTGGATAAACCGGCGCGCAAATGGCATAAATGACCACATGCTCCCTTTTTCTGCCAATCCTGACCAAATCGAACGCTGCGTCGCCTTTGTGACTTTTCCCGGCGTGAAGCTGCTGGATGTGACCGGTCCGCTGCAGGTGTTCGAGGATGCCAATACCGTCCTGGGCCGCACCGCCTACTCCACACCCATTGCGTCCTATTATGGCGGCCCGGTCGAGACGGATGCCGGCGTCCTCCTCAACACCCGACGCCTGGCCGGGATCGGGCTGGACGAGGATGACACGCTGATGATTGCTGGCGGCGGTGGTGTCTTCCCAGCCTGCCGCGAGGCCCGTCTGGTCCAGGCGATCCAGAAATCTGCCGAGAAATGCGGGCGGATTGCCTCAACCTGTACCGGCGCTTTCCTGCTCGGCGCCGCCGGCCTTCTGGACGGCAAGCGTGCCGTCACCCATTGGCGCCATTGCGAGCGCCTCGCCGAGGACTGCCCCGACACCGACGTCGATCCGGACCCGATCTTCATCGAGGATGGACGGGTCTGGACATCGGCCGGTGTCACCGCCGGCATCGACCTAGCCCTGGCGATGGTCGAGCGCGATCACGGCCGCGAGCTGGCGCTGGAACTGGCCCGCTCGCTGCTGGTCTATGTCAAACGCCCCGGCGGCCAGTCGCAATTCTCCGAGGCCCTGAAACAACAAAAGCGCTCCGCGACGGGACGTTTCGACGCCCTGCACTTCTGGATGAAGGACAATCTGGTCGCCGATCTGAAAGTCGAGTCACTGGCCGAACGGTCCGGTATGAGCCCGCGCAATTTCGCCCGCCTCTATACCGAGGATACCGGCATGACCCCGGCCCGCGCGGTGGAGCAATTCCGGGTCGATGCGGCCCGGGCGATGCTGGAAAACCCCAATGTCTCGATCAAGACCGTGGCCAGCCAGACCGGTTTCGGCAATGACGAGCGGATGCGGCGGTCATTTGCCCGCCTGCTGGGCGTGACGCCGCAAGCCTATCGCGAACGTTTTGCCGTCGAGACGGCTGCGAGCGTCTGATCATCCGGCTCCTTGCCGGTCAGCCGTAATTCTTCATCAGGCGGGACTTCTGCTTGTTCCACTCGCGGTCCTTGATTGTCTGGCGCTTGTCGACAGTCTTCTTGCCGGTCGCCAGACCGATTTGGAGCTTGGCCAGCCCCCGACCATTGAAATAAAGACGCAGCGCGACAATCGTCCGGCCCTGCTGGGTCGAAGCGCCGGTCAGCTTGGCGATTTCCTTGGCCTTGAGCAGGAGTTTGCGGTGCCGCTTGGGTTCGTGGTTGAAGCGGTTCGCCGGCCCGTAGGGCGGGATGTCGGCATTGATCAGCCACAGGCCTTCACGCTCGGCGCTGACATAGCTCTCGGCGATATTGGCGCGACCTTCGCGCAGGGATTTCACCTCCGAGCCCATCAACATCAGGCCGGCCTCGTAGGTTTCTTCAATCTCGTAGTCAAAACGGGCGCGCCGGTTGACGGCGACAGGTCCGGTTTCGGATTTGGGTTTGCTCATGGTGCTTTCAATCAGGCCCGGTCGAGCAGGCCGGCATGGACAAGGGCGGCGCGGACCTGGGCATTGGACGCCTCGTTAGGCTCGGTCAAAGGCAGGCGCAATTCGGTATTCATCACGCCCAGCACGGACAGCGCATATTTCGCCGGTCCCGGGCTGGACGAGGAAAACAGCGCGTGATGCAGCGGCATCAGCTTGTCGTTAAGTGTCCGCGCGGTCTCCCAGTCACCGTTCAATGTGGCGTCCTGGAACTGCGCGCACAAGGCCGGGGCCACATTCGAGGTGACCGAGATCGCCCCGACACCACCGGCAGCATTGAAACCGAGCGCCGACGGATCATCACCCGACAGCATCACAAAGTCCGTACCGATCAGCCGACGATGGTCGGATACCCGTGCCATGTCGCCGGTCGCATCCTTGATGCCAACAACACGCTCCAGTCCGGCGATCCGGGCGACCGTCTCCGCCTGGATGTCGACCACGGTCCGGCCGGGCACGTTGTAGACCACGATTGGCAGATCGACGGCGTCGTGAATGGCCTTGAAATGCTGGTACAGGCCTTCCGGATTGGGCTTGTTGTAGTAGGGCGCGACCACAAGCCCGGCATCGGCACCCAATTCCCGGGCCCGGCGCTGGTTGGCGATGGCGACCGCGGTGCTGTTGGAACCCGTCCCGGCAACCACCGGCACACGCCCCTTGGCGGTGGCGACAACGATCTCCACGACGCGCATGTGCTCGTCAAAGGTGAGGGTCGCGTTCTCGCCCGTCGTCCCGCACGGCACCAGGCCATGCGTGCCGGCGGCGATCTGGCGCTCGGCCAGTGCAGCGACAGCCTCTTCGTCAACGGCCCCATTCTTGAATGGGGTGACGAGCGCAGTCATGGATCCCTTGAACATGTTTCATTCCCGGATACGGCCAAATCAGCGCGCGACCATATCGACCGCGTCGCACACGGCCAAGTGTTCTTGTCAAGTCTGGACAGGGCGCGAGATTTGCTGTGATGATGGATATTCCAGTCGATCGAAGAGTGTCCCGTTTGCCATGATCGCACGTTGCGTTTCCGCGTTTGTCCTGCTCGTTGTCTCCGTCGCCGCCGAGGCCCAGATTCCCTCGCCCCGTATCCGGCCGGAACCCGTCAATTTCTCGCAATACCTGTCAGACGCCGACTTTACCCGTTTCCGCGAAGGGCTGGACGCGGCCGATGACGAAGACTGGGACCGTGTCCGCGAACTGCGCCTGGAACTGACCGACACCGCCGCGCGAGACATCCTGTTGTGGCGGATTGCGCTGAACGACGCCCGCGCCAGCTTTCTGGAACTCGACCTGGCACTGACCGAGCTCGACAACTGGCCGCGTGACAGCTTCATCCGCTCCGAGGCCGAGTCGAAGATTGACGGCTCCGGCCTGACGGCACCTTTCATTCTTGGCTGGTTTGAGGAAAATCCGCCGACGACCGGTCGCGGGCGGATAGCCCATGCCGAAGCCCTGATCGGGGTTGGCCGGATCGCCGAGGGCGAGGCGCTGTTGCGTGAGACCTGGCGTTCGGGCCGCCTCGCCAGCCGGGTTCAAAGCGAGACCTATTCGCGCCACAGCGATGTCTTCACGGAAGACGACCACATGGCCCGGATCGACTATCTGATCTGGTCCAACCAACGTACGCTGGCGCGGCGCGTGCTGCCGCTGCTGTCGGGGAATAACCGCAATCTCGCTGATGCCCGCCTGCGACTGGCGGGCCGACAGAGCGGTGTCGACCGCGCCGTCAACCGGATACCGGCAAGCCTGTCGAATGATCCCGGCCTGGTATTCGAGCGCGCCCGCTGGCGCCGCCGCTCGGGCATGCGCGACTCGACCCTGCCACTTTTGCTGCAGCTGCCCGACAGCCACACCGATGTAACCGCGCTCGAGCTGATGTGGACCGAGCGCAAGCTGATGATCCTCACACTGGTGCGCGACCAGGACTATGACACCGCCTACCAACTCGCCCGGGCGCATGGAATGTCGTCCGGGGCCGACTTTGCCGATGCCGAGTTCATGGCCGGCTGGCTGGCTCTGGTCCATCTGGGCCGCGCCGAAGACGCGCTCGCCCATTTCACCCGCTTGCGCGACAATGTCTCGACCCCGGTCAGTCAGTCACGCGGTTCCTACTGGATGGCCCGCGCCCTCGACGAGCTGGGACGCGCCGGCGAAGCGGCGATGCTCTATGCCGAGGCCGGTCAGCACTCGACCGCCTTTTACGGTCAGCTCGCCCTTACCCAGCTGCCCGATGCGAGCGGCCAGCTGGCGTTGGAAAGGGACCCCGAGCCGACCCCGGAGGCGGAGATCCGCTTCGAGGCCCGCCCGCTCGTCCGCGCCATGCGTCTGCTCGCCGAACAGGATGAGGACTATTATTTCCGCCTGTTCAGCTACCGGCTGGACGACCAGCTGACCGATCCGCAGGAGGCTGTCCTGCTGGCTCGCCTGGCCAGCAACTATCTCTACCTGCGCCAGTCCGTGCGCGCGGCCAAGGCGGCGCGCCAGCGCGGCATCATCCTGCCCCAAAGCGCCTATCCGACGATCCGGCTGCCGGCCCAGACCAATGTCCGCGCCCAACGTCCCGAAGATGCGCTGACCCATTCGATCATCCGCCAGGAGACCGAATTCGGCCAGCACGCCGTCTCCGGTGCCGGTGCGCGCGGCATGATGCAGTTGATGCCGGCCACCGCCCGCGCCACCGCCCGCGATCTGGGCGAGACCTACCGCTATAGCTGGCTGACTGACGATCTCGACTACAATCTCACCCTGGCGATGCATCACCTCGCCGAAGTGGTGGACGATTATGACGGCTCCTATGTCATCGCCTTGGCCGCCTATAATGCCGGTTCGCACCGCGCCAATCGCTGGATCCGCGACTATGGCGACCCGCGCGATCCGGATGTCGACCCGGTTGACTGGGTCGAAAGCATCCCCTTCTCGGAGACCCGTAATTACGTCCAGCGCGTGATGGAAAACCTGCAGGTCTACCGCTCACGCCTGAATGACGACGCCGCTGTCCCGCTCCTCATCGAGGATGACATGCACCGCGGCGCGGCACCGGTACGGATCATGGTCGATCCGGAGGAGTAGGCGGACGCACCCGCTTCTCTGGGTGCCACTTATCCCCCGCATAACCCGCCACACACCGTCATCCTGACGAAGGTCAGGACCCGGTCTCGCAGGCCGGATTTCGCCCGTAGTGGCAACGACTTCGCATCGCAAACTGGGTCCCGATTGCCATTGGGGTAGACGGTGATTGGGGTGGGGATAGGCACAAACTTGTCCTCCCCCTCGCCAGCCGACCCATAATGGCTTTGGTTTTCGGGACGGGAGGCACGAGCTCAGTCACTTGTGCCCGGAAACGAGCGGAGCCTGTCCGCGCGTTGGATGTGACAGTCCAAAGCTCCGGCAGGGCGTGCGACCAGGTCGCGGGGCACTAAACGACCGACCCCATCTACCTGACGCATTGGAATCGGGGTGGAGACAGCCCGGGAAAACTCCGCGAACGGGATGTCGAGGACATCACGGACACCGCAGACCACCAACAGGACACCCCGGTGTCCGCCGACATCCCGTTCCCTCCCATCCTTCCACGTGAAAGCGCGCGAAGACGAAAAGCCGTGCGCACAAGCCGTTGTCACCCCTGCCACCCGCCTGCGCGGGCGCAGATTCCCGCCCGGCGCAGGCCCGGCGAAGGCCAAGGGCCTGTCTGGCGGAGAGTGTGAGGTCCCCGCCTTGCCTCCGGCCTGCGCCGGACGTCCAGCGGGGATGACAGGCGGGTGGGGGCAAGGAGATATGTCCCCAGCCCGCGTCACACCAGCAGATCATTGCCATCCAGCGAGGACGCGAATGCGTCCTTGGGCAGGAGTTTGAACGGCGTGCCAGTCCGTCTGGCCGACAGGATCCGGTCGCACCGGAACACACGCGACGCGTCCCGGAGATGGTCGAAGGCGACCACATACCAGACCGGGTATTTCAACAAGAGATAGTGCGGCTCGATCTGCCGTTCGGACGGCTTGCCGTCTTCGCGCCGATATTTGATCGCCAGCATTTCCTGATCCAGGAAGGCCTGGTGCAAGGCCTGCACAACGCCTCCCGGCGGCGCGGCCACACCCGCCTGGACAAAGGTAGAGGCCGCATCGCCGATCAGGATCCGGGACTTCATCCTAGTCACCCTGTTGCGTTTTTCCGGCGAGAAGGACGCCACGAGCTGTCGTCGCACCGATCCCAGGCTGGCCAGGAACATGGGCGAGCGCATCTGTTCGGACACCTCGATACTGATCAAAAGGTCGACGGCTTCGGCATAGGACAGGTTCAGACGGCCAACACCCCAATTACGGTCCAGGCGCACACCGCCGCCGCGTCCGCGGTCGGAATCAATGGGCAGGCCCTGCTCGCGCATGAGCAGGAGATCACGGGCAATCGTGCGCTCGCTGACCTCGTGCTGCCGTGCCAGATCCGCGACCGTGCACAGTCCATCCTGCTTGAGCTGGACGGCCAGCATGTCCATCCGCCGCAGCCTGTCTTTCGAGTTCGCGCGCGCCATCCAACAAATAAGACATAAAATGTCTTATTTGGCGATACACCTCGGATCAGCCACCAAAACGGTGCCTTGGCAGACAGGAGCGCAAGACATGAAAATGAATTATTTCGTCGTCGGTACGAACGACAAGGACGCATCGACCCGGTTCTATGATGGATTCTTCCAGGAGTTCGGTATCAAGCAGATCATGTCGAATGACCGGATGACCTACTGGCAGAGCGAGAGCTTTGCCTTTGCGGTCGCCATCCCGTTCGATGAACAACCGGCGACCAACGGAAACGGGACAATGGTCGGCTTCGCGCTCGGCTCCAAGGACGCGGTCAAACGCCTGCACAGCAAGGTCATCGAGCTGGGCGGAAAATGTGACGGCGAGCCCGGCCATCGTGGTCCGATGTTCTCGGCCTATGTCCGCGATCTCGACAATAACAAGCTGTGCTTTTCGGCCTGAGGCCAACATGCGGCGGGCTCAGTCCGCCGCATCCTCGCCGGTGACCAGTTTCGGGATAGAGGTGAGCGCGAAGATCGCCGAGAAGACACCGGTCAGTCCGATCAGCCCGCGTTGCAGGATGATCAGATCGTCCATGGTAATCGCGGCCCAGATGGCGGCGGCGGCCCAGCCTCCGGTGATGATGATGATGACCAGCGACTTCGCCCGCACACTGATATTGGCCAACAGGGTCAGCACGCCAATCGCCATGAAGGTCGTGCCGATCTCGTGATGCCAGGGCATGCGCGCCGCGATATCCGCGACGCCTTCTCGGATCACCCATCCAACGGTAACAAGCGCGCTGCCGGCCAGGGTAAGACCGATCCGGTCAATGAAGGAAAGACGAGCCATGCCATCCGGATAGCACAGCTCGCCGTCCAAGGCCCGCTGAAAGACGGAGCTAGTATCGCTCCTGGTAGCGCGTCACGACTTCCATGAAGATCACCGGCAGGGCGTGACCGGCTATACCGACCGTCCACCAGATCATCGGCCATTTCATCACGAACCAGCCCGAGCCCAGGCTGATCCCGGCAAAGATAATCATGCCGAAGAGATAACTGGCCAGATGGATCCAGAAGGAAAGCTGCAAGGCAGCCCTGCCCTTGGCATTGCGTCGGCGGACCAGCTCGTCGGCCTCGACCTCGGGATCGACACACAAGGCAAGCACATCGACATTGAAAGCCGCAGCCAGCGCCATCAGCGTTTCGCGCGATGCGGCCTCGCCAGTTTCGATCCGCTGGATGGTGCGCAGACCGATCCCCGCGACCTCCGCCAGGTGCTCCTGCGACCAGTGTCGCTCCTCACGCCAGCGTTTGATCTTGTCTGCGTCTGCCTTGAAAGCCATGTCCGTCTCCTGGAAAGCCTGTGTAAACCGATTGGCCCCAAAAAACAGACCGGCCGCCAAGCCACCACGTCAGCCTTGCGTCAGACCCACGCCACATGGCCGCCAGTGGCCCGCCAGCGCTCCGTCATCCGACTGGAAGACCGGGTTGAAATCCCAACCAGGGCAAGGCGTCACGATAACCTCACCGCCGGAAACCCGTACAGCGCCCGCCATCCGAACGCAGGTCAGGCCCGAGCCAGCGCCTTCTGGAAGACCGACGCGTCGACATTGCCGCCGGTTGCCAGGACACACACCGTCTTGCCGGCAACATCGATCTTGCCAGACAGCACCGCGGCCAGTGCAGCGACACCGCCCGGCTCGACGACGATCTTGAGGTGACGCCAGGCCGCGGCCATGGCGTCGAGCGCCTCATCGTCCGAGATGGCAGCACCGCCGGTCAGCTGGGTCGAATTGAGGGCCCAGGTCAGCGCGCCGGGGGTCGGGGTGATGATCGCGTCGCAGATCGAACCGGTCAGGCGATCATTGGTCTCGCGGCGACCACTGGCCAGTGACCTCTTGTGATCATCGAATCCGACCGGTTCTGCGGCCCAGATCTCGATATCGGGGAAGGCATGCCGCATGGCCAGGCCGACGCCGGCGATCAGTCCGCCGCCACCGGCACAGCACACGACAATGTCCGGGCGCTCACCCAGAGCCTGCAGCTGGTTGGCCGCCTCAAGGCCGGCTGTGCCCTGCCCGGCAATGATCCGGGGGTCTTCATAGGGCGGCACCAGAATACGCCCTTCGGCCTCACATATGGCCGCGCCCAGATCCTCGCGGCTTTCAGTCGCGCGGTCGAAATGCACGACTTCGCCGCCCCAGAACTTCACACCGTCGACTTTCGAACGCGGTGCATCGGACGGCATGAGGATCTTGGCGTGGGTTCCGTTCAGCCGCGCCGCGGCCGCAACACCTTGGGCGTGATTGCCGGACGAGTAGGCGACGATGCCGCGTTCCCTCTCGGCATCCGTCAGTCGGGAAATCCGGTTGAAGGCACCGCGAAACTTGAACGAACCGGTGCGCTGCAGGCACTCGGCCTTCACGAAGAGTTTCGCGCCCAGCCTGTCATCGAGCCGGTCATTGCGGAGCAAGGGCGTCTCGACCGCCTGTCCCGCCAACCGCGTCGCCGCATCAAGAATGTCCGCGTAAACCGGTAGATCAACGGGATGGGTCACGGCGATGTCTCCTCAACTGGACACGGCGTCCGACGACGCCATATGTGGAAAAAACGCATAAGCAATTCAAACCGATTGAGCAAAGGGATTGCGCCGCCGAGCGATAGACCGTTTGATTGGCAAAACACAAAATGAAGCAACGGTTGTTACCCAGGGGAATTACATGACTTTGCGCGCACACATGATGGACTGTCCGCTGATGATTTCGGACATTCTGGTTCACGCGGCAAAATGCCATGGCGATCAGGAGATCGTGACGCGGCTGCCGGAGAATGGTCAGATCCACCGGCAGAATTATGCCCAGACCCATGAGCGGACCCAGCAGCTGGCCAATGCCCTGCAAAAGAAGCTCAAGATCCGCGAAGGCGACCGGGTCGCAACGATCGCCTGGAACTCCCATCGCCATTTCGAGCTCTACTATGCCATTTCCGGCATCGGCGCCGTGGTCCACACCGTCAATCCGCGCCTCGACCCGAAACAGCTGATCTGGATGCTCGACCACGCCCAGTCGAAGACCGTCTTCTTCGACAAGCAGTTCGCTCCGCTGATCGACGCCATCTCGAAAGCGTGCAAATCGGTCAAGAACTGGGTTCTGATGACCGACAAGAGCCATCTCGATGGCGTCCAGACCAAATGCAAGAGCTATGAGGAACTGATCGCCGAATATCCGGCGAAGTTCGACTGGCCGGTGTTCGACGAGTATGCGGCAGCCGGGCTGTGCTACACGTCAGGCACGACGGGCGATCCCAAGGGCGTCCTTTATTCACACCGCTCCACAGTCCTGCACGCCATGGCGTCGGCCGCGGCCGATGTGATCGGTGTCGGTGCCCGCGGCACGCTGTTGCCTGTGGTGCCGATGTTCCACGTCAATGCCTGGGGCATTCCCTACGCCGCGCCGATGAATGGCGCCAAGCTGGTCATGCCCGGCGCCCAGATGGACGGGGCCAGCATCCACCAGCTGATCGAGGATGAAAGCGTCAGCTATGTCGCCGGCGTGCCCACGGTCTGGCTTGGCCTGCTCAACTATCTGGAAGCCGAGGGCAAGCGTATCGATTCGGTCGAACGCGTCCTGATCGGTGGCTCGGCCCTGCCGGAAGCGCTGCTGCGCGCTTATGAGGACAAGTATGGCGTTGTCATGCAGCAAGGCTGGGGCATGACCGAGATGAGCCCGCTGGGCACAGTCAATGTCCTTTTGCCCAAGCATGAAGGGCTCAGCCGCGAGGAGATCATCCAGGTCAAACTCAAGCAGGGCCGCCTCGTCTTCGGTGTCGGCATGCGCATTGTCGACGACAATGGCGAGGAGCTGCCCTGGGACGGCAAGTCCTCCGGTCATGTCCAGGTCCGCGGACCGTGGATCGCTTCGGGCTATTACCGCGGCGCCGGCGCCGAGAGCTTCACCGAGGATGGCTGGTTCCAGACCGGCGATGTCGCCCATCTCGATGGCAGCGGTTTCATGACCATCACCGACCGCTCCAAGGACGTCATCAAGACCGGTGGCGAGTGGATCTCCTCGATCGACCTTGAAAACGCCGCCATGGGTCACCCCTCGGTCGCCATGGCCGCCGCCGTCGGCATGCCGCACCCGAAATGGCAGGAGCGGCCGCTCCTCGTCGTGCAACTCAAGGAAGGCGCCGAGCCGGACGCGGCCTCGATCATCGAATATCTGCGCGGTGAAGTGCCGAAATGGTGGCTGCCGGACGCCGTCGAATTCATCGACGAAATGCCGATCGGCGCGACCGGCAAGATGCTCAAAACCAAATTGCGGGAAATCTACAAGGACTACGAATTCCCGACGGTCGACGCGTAAACGCGCCTGGATCCGAGACGGTAAAGCCCCGGCCATCTGGTCGGGGCTTTTTCGTGGGCTAATCCTGACCCGGGACTTAAATCGGTTTAATCCCCCCTGCATCTCCCTTGTGCGGTTTCGCAACCGCTCCTACATTCATATCGAAATTCGATAAGCCTCAGATCCGGTGATCAATGGGGCGAAGGAGACAGGACAATGGAGGTTTACGTCATGGGTGGAGAAATCGCGGTGATTGGCCTGCTGGCCTATTTCGTGCCGACCCTGATCGCCCTCCTGCGCGGTCACGACAATACGTTCGCGATCTTCCTGACCAACTTGCTTCTGGGTTGGACCTTCCTCGGCTGGATCATCGCTTTCATCTGGTCGTTCACAGCCATCCGCCGGCGCGTGCGGGCCTAGGAGTTCCCCAAGCTCCCATCTCGGGTTGACCGCCCCCAAGCCTCACACCCCAACGGTCAGCCCCGGCAAACGCGCCTACCCCAACCGGCCCCAAACCGGACAATGCTGCGCCCGGATCGCCCCAACGATCCGGGCGTTTTTTTTGTGCGACTGCCAAAATCATTTAGATCAATGTCGAATTATTGCTTGCAATCATTTTGATCATTAGCTAATTGTCTAGTTGAGCACGGGCCGGACGTTCTCCGACCAACGGCTCTGACATCCATCGCAGCCAGCCAACGGCGCCATTGCGGGTGACCACATATGACTGGCCATTTCCCGGAGGGCGACATGCCGATTATCCGAACCTTTTCCGCCTGGCTAACAGGCCTGTTTCTGGCGCTGGTGATGACACTGTCGCAAGCGTCTGCTGACGAGAGCCCCAATGCCCCGCCATCCGGGGACTGGCTCGGCATACTATCGACACCGGGCGGAGAGCTGCGCCTGCTGGTCACGGCAACGGAGCAGCCGGACGGTAGCCATCGTGGTGAGCTGGAAAGCCTCGACCAGGCCCCGGGTCAAAAGATTCCGATCAATGAGTTTTCGATCGATCCCGACACGATGCGCTTTGCCATTACTGCCATGGGCGCGTCCTACAGCGGTGAGTGGAATGACCAGAGCCAACGCTATGAGGGCGAGTTCAGCCAGGGCATGACCCTGCCACTCTCCTTCGCCCGGCCCGAGGCGGTCGAGGTGACGGTCATCGACGGCATGGATGGCGTCTGGGAAGGCATGCTGACGCGCGGCGAGACCGAACTGGCCTTCACGCTCAATATCGAGACAGGCGAGGATGGCACCCAGGTCACGCTCGATTCGGTCACCCAGGCGGCCTATGGCATCCCGGTCACGGATGTCACCCGTGACGGTGACGCAGTCGGCTTTCGCATCCCGGCCGCCAATGTCACCTATCGCGGCGAGCTGAATGCCCAGGGTGACAGGCTGACCGGTCAATGGATCCGCCCCGGCTTTCCCGAAGCCGAGGTCGTCTTTCAACGCACGGCCGAGATCGTCACCGGTCCCAACCGGCCGCAGGAACCGGTCGGCCCCTTCCCCTACCGCGTCGAGCCGGTCCGCTTCGACAATCCCGAGGCCGACGGCGTCACCCTTGCCGGCACCCTGACCCTGCCGGCAGGAGACGGCCCCTTCCCCGCCGCCATCCTGATCTCCGGCTCCGGCCCCCAGGATCGCGACGAGACCGTGTGGACCCATCGTCCCTTCGCCGTTCTGGCCGATCATCTCACCCGTAGCGGCATCGCCGTCCTGCGCTATGATGATCGCGGCTTTGCCGAGTCGACCGGCGATTTTGCATCCTCGACCTCGATGGATTTCGCCTCCGACACCGAGGCCGCGCTGGCCTGGCTTCGGGCCCGGCCGGAAATCGACACCTCCGCAATCGGCCTGATCGGCCATAGTGAAGGCGGGCTGATTGCCCCGGTTGTCGCCGCTGACAATAACGCGGTCGCTTTCCTGGTCTTGCTGGCCGGCCCCGGTACGACCGGCGAGCAGATCATTCTGGACCAGTCGCTGGCCGCAGCCCGCGCCGGTGGTCGCAGCCAGGAAGAGCTCGACGTGCTGGCACAGCTGATCCCGCAAATCACCGCCACGGTCACCGCGGCAGCGGATGAAGAGGCAGCCCGGACCGCCCTGACAGCCCTTCTGACAGATGAGAGGCTGGCCCTGCTCGGCGCCGCGCCGGCGCAGCGCGAACTCATGGTCAGCCAGAATGTCCGCGCCTGGCATCGCAACTTCCTGCAGCACGATCCGGCTGACTATCTGTCGCGGGTCGATCAGCCGGTTCTGGCGCTGAACGGCTCGCTGGACCTTCAGGTTCTCCCCGAGGCCAATCTCGCCGGCCTGGAAGCTGGCCTGTCCAGCAATCCCGACGTCACCGCGATCGAACTGGCGGGTCTCAACCACATGTTCCAGACGGCGCAAACCGGCACCATCGCCGAATACGCCGAGATCGAGGAGACCTTCGCGCCACACGCGCTGGACCTGATCTCGGACTGGATCGCAGCGCGCTTCGGCAACTGATCCCAAACAGGACGTCAGGGCGGCGCCGGGTCAGGACTGGACTCGGCGCCGTTGTCCAGGCGCAGCGCGTCACAGGAGCCGGTAAAAGACCAGGCCCGCCCTTCACGCCTCCCGCCCTTCACGCCCAAGGTAGAGCGGCGTCCGGACAGGCGCACACTGCGCCTGTTGCGCCATAAATCCCTTGCCGGGAGTTCGCCGTATCGGGGTGTTGAGCTCAAGGGTGAAACCGCGAAGCGGCGGCTGCGCCGCCCTTGACCTCAACACCCCGATACGGCCCGCTGGCTGACATGGGATTTATGGATGGGTCCACGCAGGGCGCGCGTGTAAACGGTACGTGTCCCCGCCTATTTGCGGCGAGATAAATGGTGTGTGGCCCTATTTTTTTCAGCCCTCAAAGCCAGGTCGTGATCTCGTCCAGCGACTTCTTGACCAGGGCGTGCTCGGGCACGGTCGCATCTTCGGCGGGATAGCCGCCGACAATCAGCATGTAGGGTTTTTCGCCGGCCGGGCGCTCGCAGACCTCGTTAAGGAAGCGCATCGGATTGGGCGTGTGGGTCAGCGTGACCAGGCCGGCCTCGTGCAGGGCTGCCAGCAGAAAGCCGCAGGCAATGCCGACGCTTTCATGGATGTAGTAATTCTTCTTGTCCTGGCCGATCTCCTCGCCGCCGCGCTTCTGGGCGAAAACGGCGATGAGGACGGGGGCATGTTCAAGGAAGGGCTTGCTGGCATCGGTGCCCAGAGGCGCCAGCGCGTCGAGCCATGCCTGCGGCGCCTTGCCGTTGTAGAAAGCCGCCTCCTCTGCTTCGGCGGCCTCGCGCAACGCCCGACGCTTGTCGGCGTCGGTGAGGACCACGAAATGCCAGGGCTGGTGATTGGCACCCGACGGCGCCGACCCGGCCGCGATGATCGCCTGTTCGATCACCGCCCGCTCCACCGGCTTGTCGGAATAGTCCCGAACTGTACGGCGGCGCAGCAGATTCTGCGTGAAGCGACTGACCCGATCGCGCATCTCGGCTTCGGGATACTGGACGTAATTCTCGAGCGGCACGCGCTTTTCCACTACAGGAGTCCCCCTTGAACTGACGCCCACCATATGGTGCCCACGGATAATGGCAACGCGACCACCAGTGTTGGCGCAACATGCAGCCAAAGCAGTCGATCCTCGCCGCTCTCATCTTCCACACGCCGACGCGAGAACTCGAGGACCGCAAGCCCAATAGTCAGCACCCCAATCGATCCACCCCACGAAACATCACGGCCCGGCAAAAAAACTATATCCCGAAGGAGAAAGCCGATTCCCGTCAGAACAAACCAGCTTGCCAGTACCGAGACCTGTTTCCAAACACGCATGGTGCCGTTCAATCCCAGTCCAGCACCACCTTGCCGGACTTGCCGGCCCGCATGGCGTCGAAACCCTTCTGGAATTCGTCGGCCTTGTAGCGGTGGGTGATGATGCGCGAGACGTCGAGACCGCTCTCGAGCATGGCGATCATCTTGTACCAGGTCTCGAACATCTCGCGCCCGTAAATGCCTTTCAGCGTGATCGCCTTCAGCACGAGCTGGCCGAAATCGACCTCGATCGGCCTGGACGGCAGGCCGAGCATCGCCACCTTGCCGCCCATCACCATATTGTTGAGCATCGAGCCGAAGGCCTGCGGCGCGCCTGACATTTCCAGGCCGACATCAAAGCCCTCGGTCATGCCGAGTTCTTTTGCCACGTCCTCGATCTTCTCTTTCGAGACATCCACGGTGCGGATATTCGGGGCGACCTGGCCGGCCAGGTGCAGGCGGTGGGTGTTGATATCGGTCAGCACGACATGGCGGGCGCCGACATGGCGGGCGATCGCGGCCGCCATGATGCCGATCGGACCGGCTCCGGTGATCAGGACGTCCTCGCCGATCATGTCGAATTGCAGCGCCGTGTGCACCGCATTGCCGAGCGGATCGAGAATGGCGCCGATCTCGTCGGGAACATCCTCGGGCAGCGGCACGACGTTGAAGGCGGGCAGTTTCATGTATTCGGCGAAAGCGCCTGGAATGTTGACGCCAACGCCGCGGGTTTCCGGGTCGAGATGGAAGCGCCCGGCGCGCGCCGCGCGGCTGGTGACGCCAACCACATGCCCTTCGCCGGAGACACGCTGGCCGACCTTGACGCGGGTCACGTTCGAGCCCGTATCGACGATCTCGCCGGCATATTCATGGCCGACCACCATGGGCGTCGGCACATTCTTGGCCGCCCAATCATCCCAATTGTAGATATGGATGTCGGTGCCGCAGATCGCCGTGCGCTTGATCTTGATCAGAACATCATCCGGGCCGATCGTCGGCTCGGGCACATCCTCCATCCAGATGCCTTCTTCCGGCTTGGCTTTGACCAGGGCTTTCATGCGCTATCCTCACCTGTTGGCGTCCCCGTCTTGGCGGGTTTGTCGCGAAGATACATCACAGCGGCGACGGGGAAAGTCAGCATCATGGGAATGAGCAGTATGCCCATCAGTTCAGCGACATGTCCGTTGGATCCGCTGATCCAGGTCGCGGCGATGGAGAGCGCGCCAATGGCCGCCGGAATGGCCAGTATGCGGCGCCCGTCCATCCACAACATCGCCGCCAGCCAGGCGGCATAGGCGGCGATCAGCCCCCACTTGATCCAGGTATCGATGCGCAGCATCTCGATCCGCACCGGCAGGAATGTGTCAAAGGCATAGGAGACCAGTTCCGCCTCGGCACTGGCCTCGTCGAAATAGCCGCGCGGGAGACAATCACGCAGGACCACATCATCGCGACCATCCGCCGGTTCGATGTCCTCGCTGCAAAGCGGGTTTTCGATCTCGGCGAGAATGCCGTTGATGGTGGCGTTTTCCTGCCAGTCGGCCGGAATGGTCGCCAACGCCAGGCCGATCCCGATCACCGCCAGAAAGCGGCCCTGCAGGGCCATGCCCAGAAAGAACACCGCCGCCATGCCGGCATAGGCAACCGGGAAGAACCAGTCCTTGAACTGGACATCGACCAGCCAGGCCCGCAAGGCGGCCGCGTCGTCTCCGCGCAGGAAAGCGATGTCATCGATATCCTCGGCAAATTCCAGCGCCAGTATGGGTGTCTGGAAACCGGGCGCCATTGGCGCACTGCCCAGGTTCGGCGGGCTGCCGAACAGCGCCAGCGGAAAGGCCAGCGTCGCCAGCGTCAGCACAAGAGTGGCCACAAAGGCCCAGCGTGAAAGTGTCATGACATCCCCCGATTGCCGCCATAATGGACCCCGGCTCGGCGTGATCAAGCGGTCAATCGCTCGGCCACCGTCTCCCCGATCGCCAGCGACGCGGTGAGGCCCGGACTCTCAATGCCAAACAGGGTCATCAGACCGGCCTGTCCATGGACATCCGGCCCGTCCATCCGAAAATCCGGTTGCGGCTGCCCCGGCCCGTGCAGCTTGGGGCGGATACCGGCATAGTCCGGCATCAGGGCGCCATCCGGCAGGCCGGGCCAGAATCGCCGGGTAGTCGCCTCGAACGCGGCAGCCCGCGACGGGTCCACCGTGTAGTCTTCGCTATCGACAAAAGCGAGATCCGGACCAAACCGCGCCTGCCCGCCCAGGTCACGACGATAATGCGTGCCCAGCGCGCCCGGAATGGGCAGAGGGTAGACCAGCCTTGAAAACGGCGCCTTGCCGGACAGGGTGAAATAGACGCCCTTGCCATAATGCAGCGCCGGAATCTGGTCGGCCGGATAGCCAACTACGCCAGACACCGCCGCCTGGGCGCCCAGTCCCGCCGCGATCACCAGATAGCGGGTCGTGACCTCGGTCGCGTGTTCACCGCCCGTGCGGACCACCAAGCCGCCACCGGGCAGCGCCTCGGCGCTGGCAAAGGGCGTGTTGAGGGCAATCGCGCCGCCATGGCCGGCAATCTCGCCGGCCAGCGCGTCCATATAGGCGTGCGCATCCATCACGCCGCTTTCTTCCGACAGCAGGGCGGCCTCGGCGTGCAGTTCAGGCTCGAGCGCCCGTGCTTCGGCGCCACTGAGGCGTCGCATGCCACCGACCTGGTTGATGTTGGCCTGGTCGAGAATGGCATCCAGCCGCTCGATTTCGTGTGGCTGGGTGGCGACAACCAGCTTGCCGCATTTCTCGTGCGGCAGATGGTGATGTTCGAGGAAGGCGTAGAGCATCAACCGCCCGGCCACGCACAGGCGGGCTTTCAGCGACCCGGTCGGATAATAAAGCCCGCCATGGATGACTTCGGAATTGCGCGAGGAAATGCCCTGCCCGATCGCCTTTTGCGCTTCCAGCACAACGGTCTCGTGACCACGGCGGGCAAAAGCCCTCGCGGTGGCCAATCCGACCGCGCCTCCGCCTACTATGATGGCATCTGTCTCGAAGGCCATGCGCATTCTCCCAGCCCGGCACGCCGAAAGCGCAAGACTGGCATGAGTCCGGCTCACGGGAAGAGACTGGCCGCCGAGCCAGGCCACAAAAAGAAAAACCGCCCGGCGCAGGGCACCGGGCGGCTCTCAATTCAGCGTTTTGGCAGGATCAGCCCTCAGCAGCACTCACCGGCGGGAAGATACGGCCCAGCGGCCCGACCTGCGGGATTGGCAGCAGCAGGATGCGGCGGACCGGGTTCCAGGCCGCGCCCAGCACCACGACCACACCGCCCAGCACCAGCAGGGTGACGGCGACAACCGCGCCGGCACCGAGGCCAGCCGAGTTGACGATGATGCCGATGGACACGCCAGCCGTTACCAGGCCAGACACGATCAGTGCCCGGCGATTGATGAGCAGCGAGACCAGGGCGAAAATCCCGATCACGGTCAGGGCCGTAATCGCCAGGCGGGTCGCTTCGGCACTGTTCGACGCCATGGCGGCAAACAGGTTCAGGTTTTCAGGATTGGCAAAGTCACTTTCCTGAAAGGTCCAGCCGGTCTGGGTGACATTGAGCACGGCGCCCAGCAGGACCGGCGCTGCGAAGAAATGCAGCCAGAAAGCGGTACCGGCCAACCGCGTCTCGCGGCCCGGATCCCGGGCGTCGAACAGTATCCCGGCCAGCAGCAGCGATGCCCCGGCCGCGACATTGATCGTCGGCGCCCAGACAATCACCGTGTAGGGGTCGAAGGCCAGCAGCGTCATGACAGCGGTCAGCACCACGCCGACCCCCATCAACCCGCCCGCATAGGGCAGGCGATAGCTGAAATAATAGGCCGCCACCGGCAACAGGAAGGCGAGGCCGAACACGACCGGCATGAAGCGGATCGAGACCGGCAATTGCGCCAGCACCATCATCACCGCCTCGCGGCCGAACTCCATGTTGTCGACACTGTCACCCGCTACTTCGAACGACTGTTCGCTGATACCGGCGCCATGGATCAGAAACTGCGCATAGCCCCAGACCAGGACGATCATCGTCGCCACACCGAATACACTCGACAGGACGATGCCCGGCAGGATGCGTCTCTGCTTGCCCACCAGCAGGGCCGACAGGAACCAGATGAAGACGGCGATGCCGCCGATCAGCGCCATCAGCGCGTTCTGGAAGGCTTGCTCGCCCTCGTCCAGGCCGAGCCCGGCCATCACCTGGCCGGCACCGACAGCGAGACCACCGAGCAGGATCAAGACCCCGATCGTGGTGAATATGTCGTGGAAATTGTTCAGGAAAGGCAGCATCTCGTCCGATGGACGCGCGCTGCTGGCTTTCAGTTCGCTGGTATCCGTCATGGCAGTCCCCTGTTCACGTTACCCGTGTGATGCCCCCAAGCGATCATTCGGATGCAGAATTCGCCAAAAAAGCGAGTCTGACAGACGGACAATACGCGCGTTTGGGGAAAAGGTCAGGGGGACTGGGTGGGGTGGCGTCCCGGCCCTATCGCGCTTTCAAATCATCGCGTGCGAGGGGCTCGCCATGCAGGATGACGGTCTGGATGGTGTCCCAGGCGGCGATATCGAGGCGAGGATTGGCTTCCAGCAAGAGCAGGTTGGCAACCTTGCCCACCTCGACCGTGCCATAGCGCGCCTCAAGCCCGAATTGCCGCGCCGGATTGATGGTCCCTGCCCGGAACACGGACTCGGGCGACACGCCGGATTGCGCCAGGCTCTCGATCTCGAGCCGCGTGCACAGCCCGGGTTGATTGGCGCTTGTCGGGCTGCCGGGACAATCGCTGGCCAGAAGCAGCGGATGCCCGGCTTGCTCAAGGAAGGCCGTCGCGCGCTGAACGCGCCCGACGCCATATCCGAATATCGCCGCCATCTCGTCTCGCGGCATGTCCGGCGGGAAATCGGCGGCCAGCTCATCGGCAAACCAGGCCGCGCCGCCGGCGCGATACCAGTCGAGCAGGTCGGCTGGCACAATGTCCGCGTATTCAGGCGCATCCATCCGGGCCGGCAGCAAGTGTTCGCCCAGGCCCGCCATGACGCGGTGGGTCGGCATATAGCCGACGCCCTGCTCGTGCACGCGCTGCAAGACTTCCGCGACGGGCGGGTCGCCCTCCGGCCATTGCCAATTCCACAGGCCGTGCGCCAGCACATCAACTTCAGCATCAAGCGCAATCTGATACATATCGATCGCATTGGCATGGGCGAGCAGGGGAAGCTCGTGCGCCCGCGCCGCGTCCCGGATACGGCCCAGGATTTCGGCGTCAAACAATGGCCATTCCGACTCCGCACCGAAACCGTCTTCCAGATAGATTTTCACACAGATCGCACCATCCGCCGCGATCCGTTCGACCACCATTTCTGGCGTCTGGGTCGCCGTAATGCGATACGGGTAGAGCGAAACCATATCCGCATCATCGCGCTGATTGATCGGATAGCCCGTCTCCTCATTGGGAATTTCACCGCATCGGAACAGGTCCGGCCTCTGGCTGATCGCGGCAAAATCGCGCCAGGCCAGAAGCGGCGCCGGATCGAGGATCTGCGTCACGCCGTAATAGAGCAGGCTGCGCGGCTGTTGCGCCATATAGGCGTCGACCAGCGCCTCATGATCACGCGCCGGAGCAACCCCGATCGCGCCCATGCCCGGCACGAAAGCCACATGGTGGTGACTGTCCATCAGGCCCGGCGTCAAAAAGCGGCCATGGCCCTCAATGCGCATGACCGACCGGTCGGCCGCAATCGGCTCGGCGGAAATCTCCGCAATGACACCGTCACGGATCAAGACATTCATGGCGTCCGACGCCGTCTCGCGCTCGGCGGAGACGATCACGACATTTTCGATCAGGAGTTCGTCGCGCTCCGACGTGCACCCGGCCAGTCCGAAGCCCACAAGAATTGTCGCAAACAGCAAAACCCTCACAGCCACACTTTCCTTTTCTCTGCTTTTTGTCGCCTGCAAATCCGATGAGTCAGGCCAGAGGCGTTTTTTGTCCACCAGAGCGGTCGCGTCGCGCCTAGATAACCCCCAGCTCCTTGCCCACCTTGGTGAAGGCTGCCACAGCGCGATCTATCTGCTCGGGCGTGTGTGCGGCACTCATTTGGGTGCGGATACGGGCCTTGCCCTTGGGCACCACCGGGAAGAAGAAGCCGATCACATAGACGCCCTCGCCCATCAGCCTGGATGCCATCTCCTGGGCCAGCTTGGCATCGCCCAGCATGACCGGGATGATCGGGTGCTCGCCCGGCAACAGGTCGAAACCGGCCTCGCTCATGCCGGCGCGGAAGCGTTTGGCATTGTCGAACAGGCGAGCACGCAGGGCATCGCCCTCGGCGACCATGTCGAGCGCCTTGAGCGAGGCACCGGCGATGGCGGGCGCCAGCGAGTTGGAAAACAGATAGGGCCGCGAGCGCTGGCGCAGCATGTCGATGATTTCCTTGCGCGCCGCGGTGAAGCCGCCCATCGCCCCGCCCAGCGCCTTGCCAAACGTGCCGGTGATGATGTCGATCTCGCCCAGCACCCCGCAATGCTCCGGCGTGCCGCGCCCCTTCGCGCCCATGAAACCATGGGCATGGCAATCATCGACCATGGTCAGCGCGTCAAACTGTTTGGCCAGCCTGACGATGGATTTGAGGTCGGCGATATAGCCATCCATCGAGAACACGCCATCGGTGACAATCAGGATATGCCGCGCGCCATCGGCCCGGGCCTGTTTCAGCTGGGTCTCGAGATCCGCCATGTCGGAATTGGCATAGCGATAGCGCTTGGCCTTGCACAGACGCACGCCATCAATGATTGAGGCATGGTTGAGCGCGTCCGAGATGATCGCATCCTCCGGCCCCAGAAGCGGCTCGAACACGCCTCCATTGGCGTCAAAGGCGGCCGCATAAAGGATCGCATCCTCGCAGCCGGCAAAGGCCGCGACCTTGGCTTCCAGCTGCTTGTGCAGGTCCTGCGTGCCGCAAATGAAGCGCACCGAAGCGACGCCAAAACCATGACTGTCGAGCGTCGACTTGGCGGCCTCGATCAATTCGGGACGATTGGCCAGGCCGAGATAATTATTGGCGCAGAAATTGATGACATGGCTGGACGCCCCGTCCGCCGTCACGTCGATTTCGGAGAATTGCTGCGAGGTGATGACACGTTCGCGCTTGTACAGCCCGTCCGCGTCGATCTGCTTCAACTCGTCGGACAGGTGGGCGTAGAAGGCGTCAGACATGGAGGGCTCCCAAGGGTGAGTCTGTGTTGGCCCACCTTCTATTGCCCTGCCTCAAACTTGTCATCCCGGCCACCCGCTTTCGCGGGCGCAGGCTCCTGCCCCGCAAAAGCAGGGCGCAGAGCCGGGATGACAAATGGCGGGTGAATATGAACACACGAAACCCATTCTTCCCTCCCGCACATCCCGCCTGTCCCACGTAAAGCTGGACATTGGATTGACACCACCCGCCCCGCCTCGCACCTTTGCCCGGCTCTGGGGAGGGCGACATCATGAGCACGACCGGGAAAGCGCGCGGGGAGCGGTTTTTCTTTTTCTATGCACTGGCGCTGTTCGCGATTGTCGTGACGGCCTTTCCACTGCACGCGCTGATCAATGGCGATGAGCTGCCACCCCTGCTCCCGCACATGCATGTGCATGCGGTCTCGATGGGGCTCTGGTTCGCTTTGATGGTGCTACAGACCACGCTGATCGCGCGCGGCAATTACGGTTTGCACAAGACACTGGGGGTCAGCAGCCTGGCGCTGGTGCCGATCATGCTGGGGACGGGCCTTTATATCTCCTGGGAGAATCTGCTTCGCACCGGCGACAACACCATCCTCATCGCCAACATCGCCAATTCCGCTGTCTTTCTGGTCTTCTATGGCGCGGCCCTGCTCAACCGGGCCAAGGCCGCCCTGCACAAGCGCTTCATGCTGTTCGCCGGCCTCGCCTTGATGTTCCCTGCCTTCACGCGGATGACCTTTATTCTCCAGCTGGACGTCATTCTGGTCCTGCCGATGTGGCTGGCCTTCCTGCTGGCCGTGCCGGTTTACGACCTGATCAGCCAGCGCAGGATCACCGCTGCCAGCCTGATCGCGGTCGGGGTCAATGTGCTTTACATCGTCGGCCTCGCGCTGGCGACGGCACCGCCGCCGGGATGACAAATTGCGGGTGAAAATGGACCCGCGAAACCCATTTTTCCCAGCCGCAAACCGGCGAAAGCCGGTTGGAGAGCCGGGACCGACCGCACGTCTTCACAAGCGATGAGCATCCCGTTGGTCCCGGATAGCGCTGACGCGCTTCCGGGAAAAATGGATCGGCCCACTTCCCCATGGAATGGGGAGGAAAGCCGCTAGATCGACGGCAAATCCAGCCCCTGCTCGCGCGCGCTGTCCTTCGCGATACCAATCGACGCCAAACCTCCAAGTCCTAAGCCCTTGACCCGGATAAGCCCGTACGGCCCACTGACAGCAGAACGGATTGATGAAGGTCCCGAAAATGAAGTTCCGCACTTTGAAATCCATTGCCCACAATCTTGCGGACTCCTACGCCTCCGGAATCAGCTTGTTGCTCGGCGAGTACGAAATCTATCTCTTCGACGAGGCTGCTAGCGCTCCCGAAGGGCAAATAACCGTGGACTTTCTCGCGGGGACGTCGACAGGATCACCAGTAAGCGCAGGGCTCGCCCGTATAATCGCGCGCGGACCGCAAGGATTGAAGCGGCTGTGCGACAAACACAGGTGCTCGGTTGATGAGTTCAAGGAACTGACGGTTCGGTTCGGCACCGACCCAGTGCAGGGCAGGCATTTCACAGTCGCCGTGACCAGCTCTTCAGGGAAGACGTCCCGAGACCGTTATCTCGGTTCGCCGGGCCGGGCTTTGCTTCAATCCACCTAATCCACGCTCGGCAGATCCAGCCCCTGCTCCCGCGCGCAATCCTTGGCGATCTCATAGCCCGCATCGGCATGACGCATCACACCGGTCGCCGGGTCATTCCACAGCACGCGGCCAACGCGGGCGGCAGCGTCTTCGGTGCCGTCGGCGAGGACGACCTGGCCGGAGTGCATTGAGTAGCCCATGCCGACCCCGCCGCCATGGTGCAAGGACACCCAGGTGGCGCCGGAGGCGGTGTTCAATAGCGCGTTGAGGAGGGGCCAGTCGGCGACGGCGTCGGAACCGTCCATCATGGCTTCGGTTTCGCGATTGGGGCTGGCGACCGAGCCTGAGTCGAGATGGTCGCGGCCGATCACGACGGGGGCGGAGAGTTCGCCATTCTTCACCATCTCGTTGAACGCCAGGCCCAGCTTGTGGCGCTCGCCTAGGCCGACCCAGCAGATGCGCGCCGGCAGGCCCTGGAAGTGGATGCGCTCACGCGCCATGTCGAGCCAGCGGTGAAGATGCGGATTGTCCGGGATCAGTTCTTTGACCTTGGCGTCGGTCTTGTAGATGTCTTCCGGGTCACCCGACAGCGCCGCCCAGCGGAAAGGACCGATGCCGCGGCAGAAGAGCGGGCGGATATAGGCCGGCACGAAGCCGGGGAAATCGAAGGCGTTGCTGACGCCCTCGTCATGCGCCATCTGGCGGATATTATTGCCGTAATCGAGCGTCGGGATGCCCTGTTCCCAGAACGCCAGCATGGCCTTGACCTGCTCGGCCATGGAGGCTTTCGCAGCCGCTTCAACGGCGGCAGGATCGCTCTCGCGTTTTTCGTCCCATTCGGCGAGTGTCCACCCAGCGGGCAGATAGCCGTTGGCCGGGTCATGGGCGGAAGTCTGGTCAGTGACCATGTCCGGCTTCACGCCGCGTTTCACCAGTTCCGGGAACACCTCGGCCGCATTGCCGAGCAGGCCGACCGAGACCGCCTCGCCCCTGGCACAGGCCGCATTGATGATCTCCAGCGCCTCATCCAGCGTGGTGGCACTCTTGTCGAGATATCCGGTCTTCAGCCGCATCTCGATCCGGCTGGGCTGGCATTCCACCGCCAGCATGGAAGCACCGGCCATGGTCGCGGCCAGTGGCTGGGCGCCGCCCATGCCACCAAGTCCGCCGGTCAGGATCCACTTGCCGATCAGATCGCCGTCATAATGCTGGCGACCGGCCTCAACGAAAGTCTCGTAGGTGCCCTGAACGATGCCCTGCGAACCGATATAGATCCACGACCCGGCCGTCATCTGGCCGTACATCATCAGGCCCTTTTTATCGAGCTCGCGGAAATGATCCCAATTGGCCCAATTGGGCACGAGATTTGAATTGGCGATCAAAACCCGCGGGGCATCCTTGTGGGTGCGGAAGACCCCAACCGGCTTGCCGGACTGGACCAGCAGGGTCTCGTCTTCCTTCAGGCGTTTCAGCGTCGCGACGATACGGTCATAGCTCTCCCAGTCGCGCGCCGCCCGACCGATCCCGCCATAGACAACCAGTTCTTCCGGCTTCTCGGCCACGTCGGGGTCGAGATTGTTCATCAACATGCGCAAGGGCGCCTCGGCGGCCCAATGAGTGGCGTCGAGCTTGGAGCCATGCTTGGCGCGGATGATGCGGGAATTGTCGCGGCGGGTCTGGGTCATTTACTTCACCTCTCCGGAATAGAGACTTTTCGCCGCGTCGAGTGCGGCTTTCATGACGTCCTTGAGGGCAGCGCGCAGCTGGTCAGCCCTGGCCGTGTCCAGCGTCCAGGGCGGCGCTTCGCTCATATAGGCGGACTGGGCGAGTTCCATTTGCAGGGCGTGGATATTCTGGCTCGGACGGCCGAAGGCGCGGGTGATGAAACCGCCCTTGAAGCGGCCGTTGACGATGGAGGCGTATTCCTCGTGATCCATCATCGCCTTGACCGCCCAACGCTCGATCATCCGGTCGCAACTCTCGCCGCCATTGGTGCCCAGATTGAGATCCGGCAGCACACCCTCGAAAAGGCGCGGGACTTCGGACGCGATGGAATGGGCATCCCAGAGCAGGGCATAGCCATGCTCCATCCGGGTCGCCATCAGCGTCTCGGTCAGGGCACGGTGGTAGGGGTCGTAATAATCGGTCCGCCGCTGCTCGATCTCGTCATCATCGGGTGCCTGACCGTCCTTGTAGATCGGCGTACCGTCGAACAGGGTGGTCGGCACCAGATCTGTCGTCGCCTGCCCCGGATAGAGCGAAGAGCCCGTCGGGTCGCGATTGAGGTCGATGACATAGCGCGAATAATTGGCGCGAATGACTGTGGCGCCCATCGCATCGAGGAAATCGTAGAGTTCCGGTATGTGCCAGTCCGTATCCGGCAACCCGCCAGCAGGCTCGCTCAAGCGATCCGCCAGCCCCGGTGCGAGCGCTGTGCCCGAATGCGGCATGGAAACAACCAGCGGCGACGAGCCGCGTTTGAGCGTGAAAACGTCCATCAGGCAATCCCGGGAAGCGTGCCCGCATCCGCGACAAGCCCCCTGCCCGCCACCAGATCGCGCGCATTGGCGATATCGGTGGCAAAATAGCGGTCATCGCCATAGGCGGGAACCGTCTGGCGCAATCTCGCCTTGGCCGTTTCCAGCACCGGCGAGGATGTCAGTCCGGCATGGAAATCGGTCCCCTGCGCGCCGCAAAGGAGTTCGATCCCGACGACCGCATGGAGGTTTTCCGCCATTTTCAACAGGCGATAAGCGCCATGGGTTGCCATGGACACATGGTCTTCCTGGTTGGCGCTGGTGGGAATGCTGTCGACCGAAGCCGGATAGGCTTTCTGCTTGTTCTCCGAGACCAGCGCCGCCGCCGTCACGTGGGCGATCATGAAACCGGAATTGATGCCCGGATTGGGCGTCAGGAAGGCCGGCAGGCCGGACACCGCCGGGTCTGTCAAAAGCGCAATCCGGCGCTCGCAGATCGAGCCGATTTCGCAGGCCGCCATGGCGATCTGGTCGGCGGCGAAAGCAACCGGTTCGGCGTGGAAATTGCCGCCGGAAATGGCTTCGTCGGTGTCGGTGAAAATCAGCGGATTGTCGGTCACCGCATTCGCTTCGCGCTCCAGCACGACGCCGGCCTGGCGCAACAGGTCGAGCACCGCGCCCATGACCTGCGGCTGACAGCGCAGGCAGTATGGATCCTGGATTTTCTCGCAGCTGACATGGCTTTCCAAAACGCCCGAGCCGTCGAGCAATCCCCGCAGTGCCGCCGCGACATCGATCTGGCCGGGATGACCGCGCAGGGCGTGGATGCGTGGGTCAAATGGCGCGACCGACCCCTTGGCGGCATCGACACTGAGCGCGCCGGAAACCAGCGCCGCCTGAAAGCCCGCGTCGACCTCGAACAGGCCTGCCAGCGCCAGCGCGGTTGAGGTCTGGGTTCCGTTCAAAAGGGCGAGGCCTTCCTTGGGGCCGAGCTCGACCGGTTTCAGTCCTGCCGTGGCCAGACCCTCGCGGGCCGGCATGCGCTCGCCCTTCACCGTGACATCCCCGGCCCCGATCAGGGCGGCCGACATATGCGCCAGCGGTGCCAGATCGCCGGACGCGCCGACCGAGCCTTGCGACGGGATAACCGGCAGCACGTCCGCATCCAGCATGGCCTGCATGGCCTCGATCGTGGTCCAGCGAATACCGGAGGCGCCGCGCCCCAGGCTCGCCAGTTTGAGCGCCATGACCAGGCGGACAATGCGGCTGTCCAGTGCGTCTCCGATCCCCGCTGCATGGGACAGGACCAGGCGTTCCTGCAAGGTCGCCAGCTCGTCATCGGCGATGCGGGTCTGGGCCAGCTTGCCGAAGCCGGTATTGAGGCCATAGACGGCCTTGCCGGAGGCGATCAGCCGGTCGACCGTGGCTGCCGCCGCATCAACATCGGCCTTGGCAGCGGCATCGATCCGGATACCCGCACCACGCCAGATCTTCGCCCAGTCGGCCAGCGCCATGGCGCCGGGTTTGATGGTCACAGTGGTCACAACTGTCACTGCCATTCTCCTGCGAGGATGCGGCCATGCAGTGGCCGGCGTCCGATCCATTGGATGATTTCTGCGGGCCGTTCGACGTCCCAGATGGCGAGGTCAGCGGCCTTGCCAACCTCCAGCGTACCGATCTCGTCCTGCAGGCCGAGCGCCCGCGCGGCATTTCGGGTCATTCCGGCAAAGGCTTCCGGCAAGGTCACACCAAACAGGATGCAAGCCATGTTGGCGGCAGTCAGCAAGGATACCAGCGGCGAAGTTCCCGGATTGGCGTCCGTGGCCACCGCCATGTCGACGCCCGCCGCCCGCATCGCCTCAACCGGCGGCTTTTTCGTTTCGTTCAGGGCATAGAAGGCGCCCGGCAGCAACACACCGACCGTGCCGGCCTTGGCCATCGCGGCGATACCCTCGGCATTGGTGTATTCGATATGGTCGGCCGACAGGCCGCCGAACTCGGCGACCAGCTTGGCACCGCCGGTATCGGACAATTGGTCGGCATGAAGCTTGACTGGCAGGCCTGCGGCCTTGGCGGCAATGAAGAGACGACGCGTTTCTTCCGGCGAGAAAGCGATCCCCTCGCAATAGGCGTCGACCGCGTCCGCGAGACCGTCGCGGGCAGCTTCGCGGATCAACGGGATGCAGACCTCGTCGATATAGCGGCCGCTCTCACCCTTGAATTCCGGCGGCACGGCGTGGGCGGCAAGCAAGGTCGCCGAGACTCGCATGCCCGAGGCCCGTTCAACGCCACGCGCGGCGCGCAACATGGTGCGCTCGCTCTCCCGTGTCAGCCCGTAACCGGACTTGATCTCGACTGTGCCGACACCTTCCTGTGCCAAGGCATCGATCCGCGTCAGCGCCCCCGCCGCCAGCTCGGCCGCGCCCGCCGCGCGGGTTGCCTCGACAGAGCGCGCAATGCCGCCACCCGACCGCGAAATGCTCTCATAACTCTCCCCGCCCAGACGACGCTCGAACTCGTCAGAGCGATCACCGGCGAAGACCAGGTGGGTGTGACAATCGATCAGCGCCGGCGTCACCCAGCGGCTGGCAAGCCGCTCGATCACGGCCGCCTCGCCCGGGATCTCGGACATCGGACCGATCCAGGCGATTCGCCCGTCCTTGATGCCCAGCGCCGCCTTTTCGACGACGCCATAGCCGTCATCTCCAGCGACCATCGTCGCCAGTCGGGCTTCGGTCAGCAGGCGGTCGAATTGCATCGGCATGGGCTCCCGGGGACTTTGCAAGCGGCTAATTGTCTATACAATAAATCCCGCTTTTCGAGTCTGTCCAGCCGGGAGACACCGTGTCCGCTGATTTTCATCTCGCTTGCGCGCTTCTGCCCGATGGCTGGACCAGGGATGTCCGACTGGGCGTCGGTCCCGACGGTACAATAACAAACCTGATCGTTGGTGAGCCAGCGCAGCAAGGCGATACACGCCTGGGCACGGTCCTGCCGGGCATGGCCAATCTGCATTCGCACGCTTTTCAGCGCGCGATGGCCGGACTGTCGGAACGTCGCGGCCCGGGCACGGACAGTTTCTGGTCCTGGCGCGACGTCATGTACCGCTTCCTCGACCGGCTTGATCCCGACGCCGTGGAGGCGATCGCGGCCATGGTACAGGTGGAGATGCTGGAGGCAGGATTCACCGCGGTCGGCGAGTTCCACTATCTGCACCACACGCCCGACGGCACACCTCATGACGATCCCGGCGAGATGGCTGCCCGGATCTGCGCCGCCGCCGACACGACCGGCATCGCGCTGACCCTGTTGCCGGTCTTCTATCGCTGGTCGGGCTTCAATCAGGCTGCGGCGACGCCGGGCCAGCGCCGCTTCATTGCCGGTCCCGATCTCTACGCCACACTGGTCGAGCGGGCGCGCCACCATGCCGACCAGCTGCCACACGCCGCCGTCGGTATCGCACCCCACTCGCTGCGCGCCGCTTCCGTGGACGATATCCACGCGATCCTGCCGCTCGCCGAGGGCGGCCCGGTCCATATCCACATTGCCGAGCAGACCGGCGAGGTCGACGCATGCATCGACGCCACCGGCGCCCGCCCTGTCCGCCATCTCCTGGACCGGCAACCGGTCAATGACAGCTGGTGCCTGGTCCATGCCACTCACATGGACGCTGGTGAGACCCGTGATCTGGCCGCCAGCGGCGCAGTCGCGGGCCTGTGTCCGATGACCGAAGCCAGCCTGGGAGACGGGCTGTTTCCGGCGGTGGACTATCTCGCCGCCGGCGGCCGCATCGGCATCGGCTCGGACAGCCATATCCGCATCGACCTGGCCGAAGAGCTGCGCCTGCTGGAATACGGCCAGCGTCTGACGCGGCGCGAACGCAATGTCCTCTCCGCCCCCGGTGCCAGCACAGGTCGACACCTGTTCGATGCAGCCTGCCAGGGCGGCGCGCAGGCTATCGGACAGGCCACTGGCCGCCTCGCTGTCGGTCACCGCGCCGACCTTGTCGAGCTGGATGAGAGCCACCCAGTCCTCGCAGGGCGTTCCGGCGATAAGCTGATCGACAGCTGGCTGTTCGCCGGCGATGCGCGGCAGGTGCGCAGCGTCCATGTCGGTGGCATCGCGCGCGTTATCGACGGGCAGTCCATATGCCGTGAGGCGGTGTCCCGACGCTATGAAAGGACCCTGCAATCCATCATGGCGGACTGGACCCCATGACCGACTGGCGCGACCAGCTTCAGCTCGGCGGAGACGGTCCGGTCTATGAGCAGATACGCCAAGCCATCCTGTCACGGATCCGGAGCGGGATCTGGCCGCCGGGCTATCGCCTGCCCTCCGAAGCCGAGCTGTGCGATCATTTCGGGACCGCGCGGATGACGGTCAGCCGGGCCCTGCGCTCGCTTACCGAGGACGGGCTGGTGATCCGCAAACGCCGTGCGGGCAGCTTTGTCGCCCAACCCGATGCCCCGGCGGCGCTCCTGAAAATCATCGACATGGCCAGCGCCATTCCCGCGCGCGGCCAACGGTATGGCTATCAATGCCTGGACAGTGAAACCATCCCGGCGAGCGACGAGATCGCCCGTCAAATGCGTCTGCTGCCCGGTGCTCGCGTCCAGCATGTCCGTTGCCTGCATTCGGCCGACGGCCAGCCGGTCGAACTGGAGGAACGCTGGATCAATCTCGCCTTGTTGCCGGATGTCGCCCAGACCGACTTTTCCGCCGAAGGCCCTGGCGGCTGGCTGCTGAGGCAGACTCCATGGACCGAAGCCGAACACACGGTCTCCGCCATCAATGCCGACCCCACGCTCGCCGCCAATCTCGGCATCGAGCCGGGTGCCGCCTGCCTGGTCCTTGAACGTCGTACCTTCCAGGGTGACGACGTCGTCACCCTCGCCCGCCTCACCCACCCGGGCGACCGGCATGTAATGAGCGAACGCTTTGCGCCCCAGCACAGCCCGACGCCTTGAGTCCGGATCGGTATCGGCCCCGCATCGCCCCCAAGCCATGACCTGTCTCGACAGGCCCGCCGCCATGACGCCGGGCGTGGGTCAATGCAGGGCCGAGTGAGGCCCTGCCCGGGCGATCAGTCCCGAGCGTCCATGATGGCTGTATGAGCCACTTTCCAGCCGTCTACGTCACGAGCCAACACCAGGTGGAAATGGGTGCGACGCAGTAAACGGCCCGCAATCGCCGAGGGACCGCGATTGCCGTCCGTGTAGAGATGCAGGACAGCGGCCTCGTCGCCGAGCACTCGCATCGAGATCAGTTCCATATTCTCGGCTTCAGTCCGTGAAACACCAGGGCCGAAGGCAGGAAACAGCCGGTGCTCGAGAAACTCGGCGAGAGAGGGGGCGTCGATGAACATGCGGGCATAAGCATTGATCCACTCGGTATCGTCAGCATGCAACGCGATGAAGGCATCGGTGTCCTCTTCACTCCAGGCCTGGCGATACGCACTCAGGAAGCTGAGCAGTTCCTCTCGCTGCACAGACCCGGATTCAAATCCGATTTCCCGGTAGACCGGGATTTCGCGTCGCTCCTGGGCCTGCGCTTCCATGGGGAGTGCGAGCACGGCGATGGCCAGGGGTATCAAGGCAAATCTGTTGAACATGTTTGTCGTCCTTTCAGGGTATCGGTTACGTTGACAGCCATCACGGCGGTCTTCGGTCCGCATGCCTGTCCCCCCGTCCCGAAGCGAGGTTGACGTCGCGAAATGTCGCTTTTTAACGCGAATGGTCCCGGGTCGGCCGCGAAAACACCCTCCCTCTGGCACCGGGATGTCGGACTGCTCTGCGGAGTCTGGCTGTTCATGACATCAACCTTCGTCGTGAGCGGCGCCTATGACACGGATGAATTCGGCCTGCTTCATCGCGTCGTGTTCTGGATGTTTGCGACCGCCTTGGTTGTCTTCCAGCCCGCCATACTGGAGCGCGGACTTGCCCGCGTCACACCGGCCAGCCCGGCCGGCGCCTGGCTGTCGACCCTCGGCGCAGTCCTGGTCGCGATTCCCGTCATCGCGGTCGAACTTCATCTCTTGAAGTCGACACCCCTTTTGCCGCGGGCCGCCGACCCCTGGATCGAATTCATCCCCTTTGTGGGCGCCCCTGTGATGGTTGTCGCGGGGTTCGTCCTGTTTCTGCGCTTCGCCTGGGAGCGGCGGCACCTGGACACCGGGGCACGCCCCGCCCCGAGTGCCGACGACGCCACACAGGCCCGCGGCGCCATCGGGCCGGAAACACTCTATGTCCGGTCACAGGACCACTATCTCGAGATCACCACCGAGGGCGGACGTCGTTTCATCCGGGGCCGTCTGGCGGATTTGAAGTCGGGCAATGATCTGCTTGGCTTTGCTCCCCACCGATCTTGGTGGGTCGCAGACCGGGCGATCGAAACCTGCAAGCGGGACGGTCGTGATCTGCGACTGGTTTTGAGCGATGGCACGCAGGTGCCTGTCAGCCGGTCATGCAGGACGTTGGTGCGAGCGCGAGGCCTGATCTGAGCAGAAGCGCTGCCGCCTCAGGCCGGTTTTGACGCCCGGACAGCGTGGCGGTTGCGTAGCACCTCGACGACATCTTCCAGCCCCAGCTCGCGCGATTCCAGCAGCACCATCAGGTGGAAAAGCAGATCGGCGGCTTCACCGGCCAAAGCTTCCTTGCTCTCGGACACCGCGGCCATGGCCACCTCGACGCCCTCTTCGCCGACTTTCTGGGCCGGGCGCTTGGGCGCCTTTGCCATCAGGCTGCCGACATAAGAGCCCTTGGTCTTGTCCTTCTTGCGCTTGCGGATGATGGCGCGCAAATGAGCGAGAAAGCCAAGGCCCGGCCCCGGGTCATCACCGAAGCAACTCACCGTACCCGTGTGGCAGGCAGCGCCCTTCGGCTTGACCTCGACGAGCAGCGCGTCGCTGTCGCAATCGGCAGCAAGGTCGACCAGTTTGAACGTGTTGCCGGAGGTCTCACCCTTCTTCCACAGCCGCTGCTTGGAGCGCGAGAAGAAGTGGACCTTGCCGCTCTTGATCGTCTTGGCCAAGGCCTCGGCATTCATATAGCCCAGCATCAATACCTGCCGGGTGGCCGCGTCCTGGATGATCGCCGGGATCAGGCCATCGCCCTTTTTCCAGTCGAGCGTCTTTTCATCAATCATGGTCTGACCCTGATTCCTTCACCATCAAGCCAGGACTTCAACTGCCCGATCTCGATGACCCCCTTGTGAAACACGCTGGCGGCCAGCGCACCATCGACCTTGGCAAGTTCGAACACGGATTTGAAGTGCTCTTTCCGTCCGGCACCGCCTGAAGCGATCAAAGGTGTGGAACACACGGCGCGTGCCGCCTCCAATTGCTCGATGTCATAGCCGTCGCGCACGCCATCCTGGTCCATGCAATTGAGCACGACCTCGCCGGCGCCGCGGTCGACGCCCTCGGCGATCCAGTCGAGCGTACGGCGGTGACCGACCACGGTCTTGTCCGGATCACCTGTATACTGGTGAACCCGCCAGGCCCCGTCGATCACCCGACTATCGACCCCCAGCACAACACACTGGCTGCCAAATTCGGCGGCAAGCCGGTCAATGATCGCCGGGTCCTCGAGCGCTGGCGTATTGACCGAGATTTTATCGGCGCCGGCAAACAGGCGAGCCCGGGCATCGTCGACCGAACGGATCCCGCCTGCGACACAGAAGGGAATATCGAGCTCGCGGGCGACGGCGCTGACCCATTCCGGCTCCACCGTCCGCCCCCGGGCGCTGGCAGCGATGTCGTAGAAGACCAGCTCATCCGCCCCCTCGCGGGCATAGCGCCGGGCCAGATCGACAATGTCACCGACATCCTCATGGTCGCGGAAACGTACGCCCTTGACCACGCGACCGTCGCGCACGTCGAGACAGGGAATTATGCGTCGCGCAAGCATGCGATCGCCTCCCCGACGGTAAAATGGCCTTCATACAAGGCCTTGCCGGTGATGGCGCCCGCTGCACCGGCCGCCTGCGCCGCGAGAAGGTCATCGAGTGAGGACACGCCACCGGAGGCCTGCCAGTCGATCGCCGGATAGTCCGTCACCAGTCGCTTGTAGAGAGCGATATTAGGGCCCGAGAGGTCGCCGTCTCGGCCGATATCGGTGACCAGGGCATGGGCAAGGCCGCTGCCCTCATAGGCGGTGATCACATCGTCCAGCGTGGTATCAGCCATGTCGGTCCAGCCTTTCAGGGCCGGACGGTATTGGCCTCCGATCTGGCGCACATCAAGCGCCAGCGTGATCCGGTCACCGCCATAGTTCTGCAACCAGCTGGCGACCCGATCGGTATCCGTGACCGCCAGTGAGCCGATGATCACCCGCTCGACACCGGCCGCCAGCAGGTCCTCGATATCCTCGGCCGAGCGTACGCCACCGCCGGTCTGGACACGCAGACCGGTCTCGCACAGCGAGCGGATCAGCGCGCCCTGGCGGCGGGCTCCGTCACGGGCACCGCTGAGATCGACGATATGGACCCAGACCGCTCCCGCCTCACCGAACTGTTCAGCAACGCGCATGGGGTCATCGCCATAGTCGGTCACGGCATTGAAGGCGCCCTTGTGCAGGCGCACGACACGGCCGTCCAACAGGTCAATTGCTGGATAAAGAATCATGTCGAACCCGTTGCAAAGTTTGTAAGAATTCTCGCACCGACAACGCCGGAACGCTCTGGGTGGAACTGGCAGCCCGCGACATTGCCCTTGCGAACAACCGCGGAAATTTCACCGCCATACCGGGAGCTCGCCCGCGTAAAGGACCCCACCGGCGAGAAGTACCCGTGCACGAAATAGACATGGGCACCGGCCTCGACACCGGCCAGAAGCGGTTCTTCGCCCGGCGTAAAATCCAGCGTGTTCCAGCCCATGTGGGGCCAAACCCCATCATCCGGCGGCGGCAGTTTTTCAATCCGTCCCGGGATCAGGCCCAGACCCTCCACATCACCCTCGCTCGAACGATCGAACAGAAGCTGCATGCCCAGGCAAATGCCCAGGACCGGGCGCGCTTCGGCTTTCAAAGCAGTATCCCATCCTCGCGCCCGCAATTGCGCCATGGCCGGTCCGGCCGCTCCGACGCCGGGCAGGATCAGGCGGTCACAATCGGCAACCCCGTCCGGGCCTTTCGCCACCTGATAGGCCAGCCCGGCCCGTTCCAGGGCAAAGCGCACCGAGGCCAAGTTGGCGCAGCCGGTATCGATCAAGCCAATCATCACGCCAACATGCCCTTGGTTGACGGCAGGGCGTTGCCCTCGACGCGCAAGGCCTGTCGCAGAGCGCGCCCGAAGGCCTTGAAACAGCCCTCGACCATGTGGTGAGCGTTCTCGCCTTCGACCTTGACGTGGATCGCCGCGCCGAGACTTTCCGCGATCGAGCGGAAGGCGTGGGCCGTCATCTCGACCGGGAATTCACCGACGGACTCACCGGGAATCTCACCCTCGAACTTCGCGAAAGGACGACCGGACAGGTCGATCCAGGCCGCCGCACGACTTTCATCCATCGGCAGCTCGAAGCCGAACCGGCCCAGTCCGCGCTTGTCGCCCAGAGAAGCGCGCAGGGCCTCACCGAAGGTCAGGCAGACATCTTCAATGGTGTGGTGCCCGTCGATCTCCAGATCACCCTCGACCGCGACATCCAGGGCAAAACCGCCATGACGGGCGACCTGGTCCAGCATGTGGTCGAAATACCCGATGCCTGTGGCAATGCGGATCGGTCCGTCGCGGTCCAGATTGACGGTGACCGTGACATCGGTCTCCTTGGTCTTGCGGCGTTTGGTGCCGGCACGCGGACCGGCAAGCGGCACGGAATCGCCCGCACTGGCACGCTCGCGCCGCAGTCGCATGGCGAGGCCGTGTGCGTCGAGTTGTTCGAGCGCCGCCAGGCGTTCGACCGTCGGTGCCATGGCGACGGCACCGGCCTCACTGGCACGCAGGATGGTGGTGGTCTTCTGGAAGCTCTCCACCGATACGCCACCATGCGCCCGGGCCGCACCGGCTGTGGGCAGGGTGTGGTTGGGTCCGGCGGCATAATCGCCGGCCGCTTCCGGGGTCCAGGCACCAACGAAGATCGAACCGGCATGACGCACACCGGCGAGCAGGCGCTCGGCCGACTCGGCCTGCAGGATCAGGTGTTCCGGGGCGTAGCTGTTGGCGATGTCGATGGCCTCATCAACGCTGTCGCAAACCAGGATGGCAGACGCGGCGAGGGCCTCGCGGGCGATCGCGGCGCGCGGCAGACCGTCCAGCAGTCTGCTGACCGATGCCGACACCCGCTCCGCTGTCGCAGTATCGAAGCAGACCAGCATCACCTGGGCCGAAGGGTCATGCTCGGCCTGGCTCAAAAGGTCACTGGCGACGAGGTCAGGGTCGGCGGTCTCATCGGCGATCACCATGACCTCACTCGGCCCCGCCGGAAGATCGACGGCCGGGCCGCCCGGCAGGCTGCTGACATAGGCTTTCGCCGCAGCGACATAGGCATTGCCCGGCCCGAAAATCTTGTCGGCTCGCGGCAGTCCGGCAGCACCGAAAGAGAGCGCCGCAATCGCTTGCGCACCGCCGATGGCATAGACCTCGTTCAGCCCCAGCAGGTCCGCAGCGGCCAGCAGCGCCGGATTGACGCCGCCACCTCCGGCCGGCGGCGCAACTACCACAATCCGCGGAACCCCGGCCAGCTGGGCGGGAACCGCCAGCATGATCAGCGAGGAAACCAGCGGCGCGGAGCCGGCCGGCACATAGAGCGCCGCCGTGTCGACCGGTGTCGCCCGACGCGAGGCCGTTACGCCGGGCCACGTCTCGACACTGTATCCCCGATAGCCCTGCTGGACGTGAAACCGCCGAACGGCATCGGCGGCGGCCTTGATGGCTTCAGCATCGAGCGGATCGAGCGCCGCCCGGGCGGCTTTGAGCTCAGCCGCCGACACGCGAAAATCATCCGGGGCGTACCCGTCGAGGCGCTTGGCATAGGCCCTCACGGCCGCCTCGCCCTGATCACGAATGGCATTGACGATATCCCGCGCCGCCGGGCCGGCAGAGTTGCTGCTGGCCGGACGGGTCAGCGCTCGCGTCCGCGCTTCGGGAGACGCGTCGGTCCAGTTGAGAATGTCGAGCATGGTCGTTGCCTCAGGCGAGCATTTTTTCAATCGGCAGGACAAGGATGGCGCGCGCGCCCTCTTTTTCCAGGGCCTCCAATGTCTCCCAGAAGACCCGCTCCCGGCAGACGGCGTGGACGGCGACGACATCCTCGCGCCCGGCGACCTTGGCGATGGTCGGGGCATCGGCACCGGGCAGAAGCGCGCGGATGGCATCGAGCCGGTCGGTCGGGGCGTTGAGCATGATGTATTTGGTCTGCGACGAGGCGATCACGCCCTCGGACCGACGCATCAGGATATTGGCAATGGCGTCGGTGTCCGCCGCGCGACCGGATTTGCGGCGTATCAGTACCGCTTCACTTCGCAACACCGTTTCAAAGGGCTTCAAGCCATTGGCCTGCAAGGTCGCCCCGGAGGACACCAGGTCACAGATTGCGTCGGCAATCCGCAGGCGCGGCGCCACCTCGACCGATCCCCGCATCTCGACGATCTCAGCCTTGATGCCACGGTCGGCAAGATATTGCGCGGTCAGGGCCGGATAGGACGTCGCGACGGCCTTGCCATCAAGGTCCTCAACCGTACGGATCGCACCGTCATCAGGCGCGGCGAGCTTCAGCGTGCAGCCGGCGAAACCGAGCCGCAGCGCGACTTCGAGTTCTCGCGAGCGCCCACCGGCCGCCTGTTCCTCGGCGAGCACATTCTCGCCGACAATCCCGTAGTCACAGGCGCCGCTGCCAACGAAGTTCGGGATGTCGTCATCGCGGACCAGCATCAGGTCGACCGGCATGTTCTCGGCCCGCTGGTGCAGCTTGTCGCGACCATAGGCGAAGCGGAGTCCGCAACGTTTGAGGAGGTCCATCCCCCCTTCGGCCAGACGGCCCTTGCTCTGAACGGCAATGCGCAAACGGGAAGTCACGATCCGGTCTCCTTGAGACGGTTGAGAATGGTTCGGTAGCCCTGCCAGGGTTCCTGGCTGAGAAAACGGGCGACACGCGTCACAGTAGTGGTGCTGGCGCCGGTCATTTCGGAGATTTCACGATAGGAATGCCCGCCCTCGGCCAACAGGCCTGCCACCCGCCAGCGCTCGGTCAGCGTTTTCATCTCGCCGGGGGTCAGGAGATCACGCAGGAAGCGCTCGGCCTCCCCGGCGTCTTTCAGGGCGAGTATGGCGGCGCTCAGGGCGCTGAGGTCGGTGGGTCCGTCACTGCGGCCCGCTGCGGGATCGGTCATGGGTCTGGCTCCTTGATGGCGGGTATAGCGTGTTAGCGCGCTAACACAATAACAAATTTCACAAGGATGCAGCGCCGCAACGGCATTGCCGATCAAGGCAGGCTGATCTTATATGTGCAGAGCTACGCAATTAACGGAACGCGCCATGCAGTATGATGAAATGAAGCCGATGGCAGAAACGATTGCGGACCTGATGAAGACGCTCGCCCATCCCAGCCGGCTGCTGGCGCTGTGTGCGATGATGGAGAAGGAACGCTCGGTCGGCGAGCTTGCGGTCGCGCTTGGCATGCGCGACCAGGCAATGTCCCAGCAATTGGCCATCCTGCGCAACAAGGGGTTGGTCGCCACACGGCGTGACGGCCAGACCATCTATTATGGCCTCGCGGACGCCCGGATCGAAACAGTGATGGCGGCGCTCTACACGACCTATTGCGCCCCGGAGACGGCGGCAAAGCCCTAACGCGACCGCGAACCCAGCCTGGCGAGGAACCGGCCGAACAGGCAAAAGCCAGTCTACCGCGCCCGGGACAGCAGGACAGCCACACCCGCCGCAAGGATCAGCCACCAGGGCGAGACCGACACTGCCAGGCCGATCGAAATCACAACCAGCACGGTCGCGCTTGCGGCGACAGCCCGCGGGACCGTCCTCCCTGATGCGCCCCGGTCGTCCCGTTCCGTCGGAAGGCCCGCCGCCTTCCATTTGAGGATGCCGCCCCTCATATGGCCGGCAAGCTCGACCCCTTGTGACCGGCACATCTCCAGCGCCCGCGCCGAGCGCGCACCGGAGCGGCAGTGAAGCACCACCGCTCGGCCCTCGCTTTCAGGAAGCTCACCCGGCCGAAGCCGGGACAATGGAACCAGCAAGGCCTCGGGGATGCGCTCCGACGCATGCTCGCCCGGCTCACGCACGTCGATCAGCCGGAAGTGTCCGGCCTCCAGACCAGCCTGTATCTCCGCCGGCTCAAATTCCTTATGGTCTGTCATAATGCTCCTCCATTCATCCATTCGTCCGAAGCGGGCCGCCACCTCTTGCATTATCGTAGTTGCATAGTTACGCAAATAACCTATATGCAGGATAGACAACGGTTCAACAGACAGACCGAAAGGCCGGGCCCATGACCCAGACACCCACCGTCAAAGCCTTCTTCGATGAAGACACCTTCACCGTCAGCTATGTCGTGTCCGATCCGGAAACCCGTAGAGCTGCGATCATCGACTCGGTACTCGATTTCGATCCGGCCTCGGGGCGCACGGCGACACGCTCCGCCGACGCCCTGCTCGACCATGTCCGCCGCGAAGGCCTGACGGTCGACTGGATCCTGGAAACACATGTCCATGCCGACCACCTCTCCGCTGCGCCCTATCTGGCGCGCGAGACGGGCGGCCGGATTGGCATCGGCTCCCATGTGACCCATGTCCAGTCCGTATTCGGAGACCTGTTTCACGCTGACTCGGATTTCGCACGGGACGGCTCGCAGTTCGGGCATTTGTTCGAGGATGGTGAGCGTTTCTCGATCGGCTCGATCGAATCCGAAACCATCTACACACCGGGCCATACGCCAGCCTGCATGGTCTATCATATTGGCGACGTGGCCTTTGTCGGCGACACGCTTTTCATGCCCGACTTCGGCACCGCCCGGTGTGACTTCCCCGGCGGAGATGCCCGTGCCCTCTACCAATCCATCCAGAAAATCTTCGCCCTGCCTGACGCCACAACCCTCTACATGTGCCACGACTACAAGGCACCCGGGCGCGATCATTTCGCCTGGAAAGCGACCGTCGGCGAGCAGAAGGCCCGCAATATCCATGTCCATACCGGTATCAGCGAGGACGAATTCGTCGCCATGCGCACCGCCCGCGACGCCGAACTCGCCATGCCGCGCCTGATCCTGCCTTCGGTGCAGGTCAACATGCGCGCCGGCAATCTGCCGGAACCGGAGGACAATGGCCGCCGCTATCTGAAAATTCCGCTGGATTCGGTCTGAGCCATGAACTGGCTGCGGCGCCTCCTGCCCGGGCTTGAATGGCTTGATGGCTATGACGGCAAACGGTTGACCCAGGACGGGCTGGCCAGCCTGGTCACAGCCATCCTGCTGATCCCGCAAAGCCTCGCTTACGCCCTGCTCGCCGGACTGCCCCCGCAGGCAGGGCTCTACGCCTCGATCGCTCCCCTGCTTGCCTATGCGCTTTTCGGTTCCAGCCGTGTGCTGGCGGTTGGGCCTGTAGCGGTGATCTCATTGATGACCGCAGCCGCTATTGGTTCGCTCGGCCTGACAGACCCGGCCGACCTGATGGCCGCCGCCGGCGCCCTCGCCCTGCTGTCCAGCGTCTTCCTGTTATTGTTCGGCGTGTTCCGGCTCGGCAGCGTCGCCAATTTCCTGTCCCGGCCGGTGGTCGAAGCCTTCATAACGGCATCGACCGTCCTCATCATCGCCAGCCAGCTTCGGCATTTTCTTGGTGTCGAGATGGACGGCGCGACAATCCCGGAACTGGCGGTCTCGTTTGCCCGTCACTATGACGGGATCAACACCACAGCGCTGATCATGGGCGTGATCAGCCTGGCATTCCTGTTGGCCTCGCGCTCGCTCTTGCCGGACATTTTGAAACGCATCGGACTGACAGCCGGCTTCATCAGCATCCTGACCCGGATCGCGCCGGCAGCGCTGGTGGCCCTGACCGCCCTCACCGCCTGGACCTTCGGGCTGCAGGACCGGACCGGCCTGTCGATCGTCGGTGAGTTGCCGTCCGGACTGCCCCCGTTCGCCTTCCCGATCGTACCGCTTGAGACCTGGCGCGCGCTGATCGGACCGGCAGCACTGATCTCTCTGGTCGGCTTTGTCGAGAGCGTATCGGTCGGACAATCCCTTGCCGCGCGGCGCCGCGAAACGATCAATCCGAACCGCGAATTGCTGGGCCTGGGCGCTGCCAATGCGGCTGCTGCCTTTTCGGGGGGGTATCCGGTAACAGGCGGGTTTGCCCGGTCAGTCGTGAATGAATCGGCCGGCGCGGAGACTCCGCTCGCCGGCGTCTTCACCGCGGTCCTCATTCTGCTGGTCGCCGCCTTTTTGACCCCGCTCTTCTTTCACCTGCCCAAAGCCGCGCTGGCCGCGACCATTCTGGCGGCGATCTGGCGGATGGCGAATTTCCATGACGCCTGGCTGGCCTGGAAATACTCCCACGCCGATGGCGCCGCAGCTTTTCTGACGCTTGTCGGCGTGCTCTTTCTCGGCGTCGAAATCGGCCTGACCCTGGGTGTCGCCCTGTCAGTCGGGCTTGTCCTGCAACGCTCCATGCGCCCCCACTGGGCCGAGGTCGGTCAGGTTCCGCGCACCCATCATTTTCGAAACATCAATCGCCACGAGGTGATCTGTTCGCCGCATGTAGTGTCACTGCGGATCGATGAAGCGCTCTATTTCGCCAATGCCCGATTCCTCGAAGACCTGGCGGGCGAGATCATCGCCCGCGAAAGTCGCCCGACCGACCTTGTACTGCTCTTCCCCGCCGTCAACTTCGTTGATGCGAGCGCGCTTGGCAGCCTGCGGGTGATCAATGCCCGTCTCGGGGACGCCGGGGTCAAACTCCACCTGTCCGAGGTCAAGGGCCCGGTCGCGGATAAGTTGCTTGAAGCCGGTTTCTACGAAGAATTATCCGGCGAGGTTTTCCTGTCCCACTACGCCGCAATGCGCACGCTTGACCCTCAAACGACATTGACGGCGGAGGGCGTGTCCCCCGGCTGACAGGCCTCAACCTGCCCTGAGGCGGACAGCCTGTTTGCCTGTCCGCACTGAATCGCTATCGTTCTGCGCGAAACCGAACACGCGAGGCGATTCCGACATGTCCCACACCGATCTGAATACCGTCTATCCGGTAGCGGCGGACCGCGCAGCCACTGCCGGCATCGATGCCGGTCGCTATGCCGACATGTATCGTCGATCGATGGACACACCCGACGCCTTCTGGGCCGAGGAAGCGCAACGGATCGACTGGATCACGCCTTTCACCGAGATCTCGGATGTCAGCTGGGACAGGAATGACCTGCACATCCGCTGGTTCGCCGACGGCACCCTCAACGCCAGCGCAAACTGTATTGATCGCCACCTGCCCGAGCGGGCCGATGACACCGCCATCATCTGGGAAGGCGATGATCCGAACGTCGATGCGACGATCACCTACGCCCAGCTGCATGAGCAGGTCTGTCGCCTCGCCAACGGGCTCAAATCCGTCGGTGTGAAGAAGGGCGACCGGGTCACGATCTACATGCCGATGATCCCGGAAGCCGCCTACGCCATGCTGGCCTGCGCCCGCATCGGCGCCGTTCACTCGGTGGTCTTTGGCGGCTTCTCGCCGGACGCGCTGGCCGGCCGCATCACCGATTGCGAGAGCCGGTTTGTGATCACCGCCGATGAAGGTCTGCGCGGCTCCAGGCCGATCCCGTTGAAGGCCAATGTCGACAAGGCTGTCGCGACGGCCGGGATTGTCGACAAGGTGATCATGGTGAAACGCACAGGCGGCGCAGTTGACTGGGACGACAGCCGCGATGTCGCCTACGAAGCTTTGGTCCAAGCGGCCAGCCCCGACTGCCCGCCCGAGCCGATGAACGCCGAGGACCCGCTCTTCATCCTCTACACCTCGGGTTCGACCGGAAAGCCCAAGGGCGTGCTGCACACCACCGGCGGTTACATGGTCTGGGCCTCGATGACCCATGAGTACGTATTCGATTACAAGCCGGGCGAGATTTACTGGTGCACGGCCGATGTCGGCTGGGTCACCGGGCACTCCTATATCGTCTACGGACCGCTCGCCAATGGTGCCACGACGCTGATGTTCGAGGGCGTGCCGACCTGGCCCGGACCGGACCGTCTGTGGCAGGTGGTCGACAAGCACCAGGTCAACACCCTCTACACCGCCCCGACCGCGATCCGCGCCCTGATGCGCGAGGGAGATGCGCCGGTGAAGAAGCACTCGCGTGCTTCCTTGCGCCTGCTGGGCACGGTTGGCGAGCCGATCAATCCGGAAGCCTGGAACTGGTACTACAACTTGGTCGGCGACGGGCGCTGCCCGATCGTCGATACCTGGTGGCAGACCGAGACAGGCGGTGCGCTGATCACCCCCCTGCCCGGTGCGACGGCGCTGAAACCGGGTTCGGCAACGACACCGATATTCGGCGTCGAGCCAGCGCTGATGGATGCCGAAGGCCAGCGCATGAGCGACGACGGTGCGGCCGAGGGCAATCTTGTCATCTGCCGTTCCTGGCCCGGTCAGATGCGCACCATCTACGGCGACCACGACCGCTTCATCGAGACCTATTTCACGACCTATCCCGGCCATTATTTCACCGGCGACGGGGCCCGGCGCGATGGGGACGGCTATTGGTGGATCACCGGCCGCGTCGATGATGTGCTCAATGTTTCCGGACACCGACTGGGCACGGCAGAAATCGAGAGCGCACTGGTCGCGCACAAGGATGTCGCCGAAGCGGCTGTGGTCGGTTATCCGCACGACCTCAAGGGTCAGGGCATTTATTGCTATGTGACCCTGATGGGCGGGCGCGTCGCCGCGGATGAAGATGTCGACCAGCTCAAGAAATGGGTACGCCAGGAGATCGGACCGGTGGCGACACCGGACCTGATCCAGTTCGCCCCGGCCCTGCCCAAGACCCGCTCGGGCAAGATCATGCGCCGCATCCTGCGCAAGATCGCCGAGAACGAGTTTGGCAATCTGGGCGACACGTCAACGCTCGCCGATCCCGGAGTGGTGGATGATCTAATCGAAAACCGGAAGAACCGCTAGGGGTCACCGGGGCTCGGTCGCGGGCGTGGCTTGGCTGAGCCTGACTTCAACCCGTCCGCCGGCGAACGCGTATCCGCGTATGGCGACAAAGGCAGGGATGGCGCTGAGCTCGCCGACCACGAATCGTGGATCGAGGGAATAGGCGCCATCCGGCCCCGGACTGTCATCCACAGTCGCGATCAGATTTCGGTCGGCGTCATAGAGCCGTATGAACGGGTCCATGCCGTCCAGTCCCATGACTGTCAGCTCATCACCGCTCTCCCCGCCACTGAGTCCGACCAGCACCCATTCATTGGCCGGCACCTCGAGGCGCTCACCGACTTGCCCATCATCCGGCCAAGCCAGACGGGCGGCCTCGTCCGTGAAATCGCCGACTGCCGGATAAAAATCCTGGCTACTGTAAGATTGCGTCATGCCATTACCGGGCCGGAGCGATGCACTGACCAGGGTAGCTGAGCCCGAAACCGCCTCCAGTCCACGTTCAATGCAAAGCTGCCGCCGGTCTTCCAGTGCCAGCCGGTCGGTCTCCTCGACCGGCAACTCGAAACCGGGATAGGGGCCGGTCGCGACGTGATTGAAATTGAGTTCGCTCTGGCACGGCAGGGAAGCACCGGTACGGGCCGCCCGCCTGTATTCAAGCCGCAGGGAGTTATACTCCCACATCGCCTGACAGCCGAGCCGGGTCACAACCATGTCGTCCCGCTGGCCTTCCGGGTAGTCGAGAACGCCCAAGGCTTTGAGCACATCCAGATTGGCATCGATCTCGTCACGATCCGGCGGTCTGAAATCGATCTCGTGAAAGCGGCCCAGCAGGATGGTTCGATAGGTCTGGTAAAGTTCGGACGAGCGCATTGAGGAGGCGACACTGCGAGCGACGGCATCGTCGAGCACACAACCAATGAAGTCGCGCAGCGCATCGTCATCAATGGTAGCGATATTGCCGAATTTCCCGACGGGCTGCGACCCGTCGGCCGCCGCACCCAGCCCAAGCAGCTCGTCGTCAAAGCCTTCCAGCATGGCGTGCAGGTCAAGCGCCACCGTCCGCGTATCAAAGACACTGAAGCGATGGACGTCGGCCTCGAGCGCAGACACCGACTCGGCTTCTTCCTGATTCTGTATGGAGCGGGCGAGCCGCAGGATATCGTCAGGCGAAATGATCAAGGCGGCGATCAGCATCATGCCCAGGAATCGCATCACCCCATCATTGGACTTCAGGGCAAAGGCAAAGATGAGCGCGGCGCCGGCGAGTGCGATGACGGCTTCGAACACCCGATTGAAGGGAAAGGCGTTGAGCGCATAGACAAGGGCGAACACGACAATGACGGCGAAACTGACCCAGAAGCTGCGCATAGCCAGTCGTTCCAGCAGGCTGTGCCAGTCGGGACTTTCCCAGAAACGCCAGCGGATCAGACCACCCTTTCCGGTTTGCGGTGCCGGCCCTGGCCCTTCCTCCGGTGCGCCTTCGGACGCCTCCGCTGCAGCAGCCTGGTCCTCGTCGCGCTCCGACATGTCACGCCCTCCATTCAACCCGAGCGCACACTATACCAGGAACCGACCTGAGCGCGAATCGCTTCGGTTCACCGGGCACAAGCCGGTCCACACCGGTTTTCGCGCGCTCTGGCGGACCAGCCCCTCGCCGCCCCGGACAAAAGCCGCTATAGCCAAGGCAGTCCCTACCCGCCGAGCGGAGTTTATCGTGCGTATCCGATTTGCCTTACTTGCCCTGACCTCCATTGGCGCGCTGTCTGCCTGTGCCACCGAAACCGTGCCCATGTGCCGGGCCCCGCAGGCGCATGAAATGGCGGCCTTCTCGGCCATCATCAGTCATAACGAGACGGCGGTCGCCGACGCGATGGCGCCGGGCCGGCTGCAAAACGCCTTCATCTCCCGCGACCCGATGGTGAGAAGCCATGTCTGGGGCAGTGAAGGCAATACGCGCGGCACGGTGACCGGCATGTTGAGCCAACCACCGCTGTGCATTTTCGACGATCCGGGCTTTGTGGCGACCGAGGCCTCGCGCCAGATCCTGGTCTATCCGCAACGCGCCCATGACCGGGTCGCCCCGCCGGTGGAAACCCCGCTGGCCGACGCGCCCCTGCCTTGGGGCACCTATCGCGGCGATTACATGACCTGCCGCTTCGAACAGACGGCGACGGGTTGGAAGCTGGCGGATCTGTGCGGGTACCGGATGCCGGGAACGGGTGTGACGGGCTAGCCAAGCGGCGATATCTCCCAACGATTGTCATCCCTGATGGACGCCCCGCGCAGGCGGGGCGAAAGTCAGGGACCTATGTGATTGAAACCAGTTAGATCCCCGCCTTGCGTCCGGCCTCCGCCGGACATCCAGCGGGGATGACAACCGAGCGAGCGACTGACCGGGTGCCCCAAACAAATACGGGGCCCGGGTCGGTCATTCGACCTCACCCGGACCCCGCGCCTGAGACGACCAACCGTCATCAGCCTGTTTGTGCTCAGTCCTCGAACTCCATCAGCTTCATCGGCGCCTTCAGTTCGGCTGTCAGGCGGTCATAGGCCGGCAAGGTGAGGAATTCGGCGAAGTCCTCGGACAGGACCAGTTCGGTCAGGATATCAGCAGCGGCGCGGATGCGGTCGCACAGCTCGGCCTGGTCCGGCACTTCGTCCTGGATGGTCGAGCATATGTCCTCGATCTTGTTTTCCAGCATCGGGCCGGTGAGCGCGGTGCCTTCCTTGGTGGACTGGCCAAAGGTGCGCCACTGCCACAGCTGGGCGCGGGCGATTTCGGCCGTCGCGGCATCCTCCATCAGATTGCGGATCGGTACCGCCCCGCGTCCACCCAGCCAGGCGGCGATATAGCGGATGGCCACGTCGATATTGTCGTTGACGCCGGCATCGGTGATCTCACCGGCCGGAGCCTCGAGCAATTGCTGCGTGGTGACCGGACGCTCGTGCGGATCCGCCGGACGATCGAGCTGGTTGGGCCCCTTCATGCGCTGGTTGAAGACCTCCATCGCGACCGGGACCAGATCAGGGTGGGCGACCCAGGTGCCGTCATGGCCATTCTTGACTTCGCGCAACTTGTCCTCGCGCACCTTCTCGGTCGCTGCAGCATTGGCAGCCGGGTCATTCTTGACCGGGATGAAGGCCGACATGCCGCCCATGGCGTGGGCACCGCGGCGGTGACAGACAGCCACAACACGGCGCGAATAGGCGGCCATAAAAGGTGAACTCATGGTCACGGCCGACCGGTCCGGAAGGACATGCTCCGGACGAGACTTCAGGCGCTTGATATAGCTGAAGATATAGTCCCAGCGGCCGCAATTGAGGCCGACGATATGGTCTTTCAGCTCGTACAGGATCTCGTCCAGCTCGAAAGCTGCCGGCAGGGTCTCGATCAACACCGTGGCGCGCAGCGTGCCGCGCTCCAGGCCGAGCTCGTCCTCGGCATGCTGGAAGACCAGGCTCCACAGGCGCGCTTCCAGCCGGCTTTCCAGCTTGGGCAGATAGAAATACGGCGCCGTGCCGCGTTCCTTCAGGGCCGCGTGATTGTGGAAGACATAGAGGCCGAAATCGAACAGCGAGCCGGAGATCGCCTGGCCGTTGACGTGGACATGGCGCTCGTCGAGATGCAGGCCGCGCGGACGGACGATCAGGACCGCCGCGTCATCCTTGACCTGATAGCGCTTGTTGTTCTTCGGATCGGTGAAATCGATCTCGCGGGTATTGGCATCGCGCAGATTGATCTGACCCTCGATCAGGTTCGACCACAGCGGCGATGTCGCGTCCTCGAAATCGGCCATGAAGCATTTGGCGCCGGAATTGAGCGCATTGACGACCATCTTGCGATCCACCGGACCGGTGATCTCGACGCGGCGGTCCTGCAGGTCGGCCGGAGCCGGACGGACTTTCCATTCGCCCGAGCGGATATCGACGGTCTCGTGCGGGAACATCAACAACGCGCCCTGGTCGAGCTCGGCCTGACGCTCCTTGCGGTAGCGCAACAGCGACTGGCGACGCTTTTCAAAACGACGGTGCAGGCCGGCCAGGAAGCCAAGCGCTTCATGGCTGAGAATGTCGCGATAGCCGGGCTCGAGATGGCCGAGGATTTCGACGCCGGAGGGGGCAATGAGGGTCATGTCAGTCTCCTGGATAGGGCGGAGAGAAAACCGGGGTGCGCTCGGAGGGATCGCACCCCGGCAAGGAGCAGTGAGTGAGGCGTTACTCGGCTGCGAACTGGGCTGACTCAGTGGATTCGCCCATGGCCGTGGTCGAGGCCGTGCCGCCGGAAATGGCCAGCGAGACCTTGTCGAAATAGCCGGTGCCAACCTCGCGCTGGTGGCGCGTCGCGGTGTAGCCGTCGGTCTCGGAGGCGAACTCGGCCTGCTGCAGCTCGGAATAGGCGCCCATGCCGCGCGACTTGTAGCCGCGGGCCAGTTCGAACATGCCGTGATTGAGCTGGTGGAAGCCGGCCAAGGTCACGAACTGGAACTTGTAGCCCATGGCGCCGAGTTCCTGCTGGTAGGTTTCGATCGTGGCCTTGTCGAGATTGGCTTCCCAGTTGAAGGAGGGCGAGCAGTTATAGGCCATCATCTTGCCCGGGAATTCCTTCTGGATCGCCTCGGCGAAGCGGCGGGCCTCGTCGAGATTCGGCTTGGAGGTTTCCCACCACAACAGGTCGGCGATCTTGGCATAGGCCAGGCCGCGCTTGATGCAGTGATCGACACCGACGCCCTCTTTCAGGCGGAAGAAGCCTTCCGGTGTGCGGCCGGCATCGAAATCGATGAATTCATGGTCGCGCTCGTCGATGTCGGAATTGATCAGGTTGGCGGATTCAGCGTCGGTCCGGGCCACGGTGATGGTGGAAACACCCATCACGTCGGCGGCGAGACGGGCCGCAGCGAGATTGCGCTCATGCTGGCTGGTCGGGATCAACACCTTGCCGCCCAGATGGCCACACTTCTTCTCGGCCGCAACCTGGTCCTCGAAATGGACACCGGCAGCGCCGGCCTCGATGAAGGCCTTCATGATCTCGAAGCAGTTCAGCGTGCCGCCAAAACCGGCTTCGGCATCGGCCACGATAGGAGCAAACCAGTCACGGCTGGCTTCGCCGGTCTCGGACACTTCGATCTGGTCGGCGCGCTGCAGGGCGCGGTTGATCTTCTTGGCCAGCTCCGGCGCCGAATTGGCGGGGTAGAGCGACTGGTCCGGATACATGGTGCCGGCGGTGTTGGCGTCAGCCGCGACCTGCCAACCGGACAGGTAGATGGCTTTCAGACCGGCGCGAACCATTTGCATGGCCTGATTGCCGGACAGCGCGCCCAGCGCATTGATGTAAGGCTCGGACTTCAGCAGCTCCCACAGCTTGTTGGCACCGCGCTCGGCCAGGGTCTGGCTGATGGTGACGGAGCCGCGCAGCTTTTGCACATCCTCGGGGGAGTAGGGACGCTCGATACCGTTGAAACGATCATCGGCCGTATTGGGGACCAGTTCCGCGAAAGTTGTCATTTTTGTCTCCGTTCCGGCTTGGCCGGTTTGGCTGGCTTGATGTTGACCTCAAGCTGTCAAACGGAACGGGACCTGTCGATATGGCTTTTCCTATAAAGAGGTTTTCGTGTATGATCATTACATTGTGTTGATGTCACTTTGTAAATTTTGGTACAAAACATGAGCGACAACCAGGCTTTCGAGAAGATCTTTGCCGGCGCCCGCCTGCGCCGTTTGCGGCGCGAACGCGGCATGACCCAGGCCGAGGCGGCCGAGGCGCTGGGCCTGTCGGCGAGCTATCTCAACCTCCTGGAACGCAATCAGCGACCGGTCACGGCGCGGGTGCTGCTGGCCCTGGCGGAAGCCTTCGACGTGGATGTCCGCAGCTTTGCCAATGAGAGCGACCGGCAATTGATCGCCGATCTCACCGAGGCGGCTGCCGACCCGGTCCTGGCCGGTCTCGAGCTCGACCGCGTGGAACTCAACGAGCTCGCCGACAGCCAGCCGCGCGCCGCCGAGGCCCTCACCCGCCTGTTCCAGTCCTATCGGGAAATGGCCACGGCCACGGCCGATCTCGCCACGCGCATGTCCGGCCCCGGCGCGACAACGGGCGGTCCGGGTGCTGTGCTCGAATCCGTACGCAATGCCATCGACGCCCACCACAACCATTTTCCCGACCTCGAGGAAGCCGCCGAAGCCCTGAGCGACCGGGCTGGCCTGCGCAGCCGCAATCGCGACCAGGCACTGGCGACCTATCTGCAAGAGCAACATGGTTTTACCGTCCGCGTGCTGGACGAGGACGTGATGGCCGGTGCCCGCCGCCGGCTGGATTTCCACGGTCGCCGCCTGCTGCTGTCAGAGACCCTGCCCCCGGCATCGCGCGGCTTTCACATGGCGGTGGTCCTGGCCTCGCTGGAGCAGGCGGAGCTGCTGGATCGCCTGTGTGACCAGATCGCCCTGCCCAGCACCGAGGGCCGGCGCCTGCTGAAGATCGGTCTGGCCAATTACTTCGCCGGCGCCGTGCAGATGCCCTATGCCGCGTTCCACAAGACCGCCGAAGACAGTCGGTATCATCTGGGCGTTCTGCAGCGACGCTTCGAGGCCAGCTATGAGCAGGTCTGCCATCGCCTGACCACGCTGCAGCGACCGGGCGCACGCGGCCTGCCCTTCTTCATGATCCGGGTCGATGCGGCGGGCAATGTCTCCAAGCGTTTTGGCGGCGGTATCATGCCCTTTGCCCGTGCCGGCGGCGGTTGCCCGAAATGGAATCTCTACGACGCCCTGCGCATGCCCGAGCGCATCCTGACCCAGTCCTTCGAGCTACCCGACGGCACCCGCATGCTGTCGCTCGCCCGTGGCCAGTCAACGCAAGGCCCGACCGGCCAACCACCGACCCTGCATGCCATCGCGCTGGGTTGTGACTGGGACAATGCCGGCAAGATCGCCCACGCCGACGGAATGAGCGACACCATCCCCGCCGCGATCGGCCTCGCCTGCCGCCTGTGCGACCGCGAAGACTGCGCCCAGCGCGCCTTCCCGCCCCTCAACCGCAAGCTGACGATGGACCCGCACCAGCTGCGGGCTTCGCCCTATGCGTTTGGGGAGAGTTGAGGGGGCGGAGGCTGGCGCCACAACTCAACTAAGGGCGCGCCGCGCGAGGCCATCCATAATTCGCTTGCCGAGAGAAAGCCGCATCCGTGTCTTCAGCTCAAGGGACTTTTCCGCGAAGCGGCGCCTGCGGCGCCCTTGACCTGAAGACACGGATGCGGCCCGCTGGCTAACAAGCGGTCTATGGCCCAACGCGCGCAAGCGCGCCCGGTTTTCACTGGTCGTCTGGTCATGGCGCTGCCGCCGAGCCCGTCGTCAGCCCTTTATCCGGAACCAAGTGACGCGCGGTCAAAGCAATCGGCAGAGCGGCACATCAAACCGGTTGTCATCCCTGATGGCCGCCCCGCACAGGCGGGGCGAAAGTCAGGGACCTATGTGGTAGCAACGAGCTAGGTCCCTGTGTTTTGCGATGGTGTAAGATGGTTGCGCGAAGGAGGCCGTTAGGTCCCTGGCTGCCTTGGCAAGCCGTGAGCGGGTTTGGCCCCTTCGCGCGTACCCAGCGTTTAGTCTGAACAGT